>Ga0172369_10000014_pt1 | contig 247098 bp, 233 predicted proteins | sample LakKiv25m_FD_114539 | JGI IMG/M metagenome (GOLD analysis project Ga0172369, IMG submission 114539) | Freshwater microbial communities from Kabuno Bay, South-Kivu, Congo - kab_022012_11.25m | ecosystem: Environmental > Aquatic > Freshwater > Lake | place: Democratic Republic of the Congo... | reverse complement strand
TGTTTCGTTGCCGGCCATGTCTTTGGCAGTTAGAGCTCCAAAATACTTTCCGTCATCGAGATAAGCTGCCTGTTTGTCAGTTAACTCGTAGTTTGTTCTGCTGGGTGGAACCTTAAATTTATCGATGGCCATTTCAAGCTTGTGGGAATCGGGATCTATCTCCTTCATTACAAACATGACGTAACCAGCTAAGCCGCTGACACCATCAGCTGATTTGTCCCATTTGTATTTTAATTTCTTGGTACAGGTTTTATCCTTATCAACCAGATCGTCATCCATATTCTCGATAAACTTGTTAGGGTTTGATGGGGGAGCAAGGTCTACCTTTAATTTGAGACTAGAAACTGAATCAGCCGAGGTATAGTAAAATAGCGTATTGTCTCCCTCTGGGACAACGACTTTACCGTCGTAAGTCTTGACATTAGAACTTTTGTTAAAATAATAATAAACGCTTTTGTCTGAGTTGAGGTTGATGGTCGGAAGTTGGGTATACCAGCCGTTTTCGCCGTTGGCGGCAGCCGGTTTAATCTCATAGGAAATAGTACCGTCCTGGCTTGTGCCCGAGCCGGATTTATTGTCGTTAGTAACGGTATCGATAATCCGTCTCACCAAAAGAAAAATTACGGCAACAAAAAGAAGCGTCAGGGTTACATACCAATAATGAATTGCTAAATCGACAATAATCGAAAATAATCGCCAAAGCCATCGGAGAACTTTACCAAGCTTCTGAGCTCTTTTTCTGTTCTTGTCAACTGCCTCTTTAATTTTTTGAGCGGGATTTTTCTTCTTCTTACGGTTTTTAAAAAAATTACGGAAACGTGAAAGAGCGCTTTCTTTCGGTTGTCCAGCCTGAGGTGGGGGAGATTGCCCCGGTTCATCTATTCCCGGATCCATTTCTGTCTCTGGTTGTGGAACAGGAGGCTTGGGTATGTAATTATTCAAATCCTGCCCATAAGGCTCGCTCGCTCCTCCTACGGGGCTAGATTTCGGTTTTATGGGACGGCTAACTAAACTGTTGTTTTCAGGATTGCGAACACGCGGATCCGCAGGGTCGTTTATTGGTGATAAGGGGTTTGGTTTAAACATTGAGCTCTATTATTTTTTGGTAGTTGAATTAGGCATCAATTTTGCCCCGGTTAGTTCGGAAAGGAAAGCGCCGAACGGACCGGCCGCTGCTGCATAAACATCGGTTCTTGTATCAGGATGGTCTTTGCCGAAATCATCGGATGCAAGTTGTTCGTCTTCAGCAAGATTGGCTTGTTCAACCAGAGCTTGTATCTGGCCCTTTGAGCCTTTGGCCAAGGACCCGGCAAAACCGTAGGTGGTTTTAAGAAATTCAAGGAAACGTCCAGCTTTGGCGGCAAAAGGCGGAGTCTCCAAATCATCTCTTAAGGGCTGGCCGGTTTTTGGATCAATCTCTCGGAGATATGCCTCGACTTGGGTTACAGAAACGCCAAAATATCTCTCGATATAAACAGGATCGGAAGCTTCTAGGACCTTGAAAACAAACTGCTCGGGCGATCCATCACATTCGTAGTAGAGAGATAGATATTCAGCCGAGAACTCATCAATCATTGATAATTCCCTGGCAGCATAGAAGCTTTCAAAATCCGGATAGAGTTCCTTTTGTTTAGCTGGTAGGCTGTTGTATTCTTGGCGCAACTCATCAGGAGTTTTGATGACATTCTGTTCAAGATGGCGCGTTAGAGGAAAACCCTCTCGATTGCCATTGGCCATTAATTCTCGGGCAAAATTAATCATGGCCTCAACTTCAGGAGAAATTTTTATCTGTCTTTGCTCTGGATTTTTCTTGCATTCAGCAACAACCCGCTTGTTAACATAAGCCCGGGCAACACCATGGCCGTAAACCTCATGGGCTGTGCTATGAATAATATTGGTTTCTTCGCCAGTGAGGTATTCCCAGCTTATAGCGACTCGACCGTCTTTGCAGTTGTAAGCCATAGCGGCGTCATAGCCGCTGTATTCGCGGATTCGGCCATACTCAGCAATAATATCTTTATCCCCAAGATCGTTATGCGGGGAAACAATACAAATACCCTTCAAGAGATATTTGGCATCGGCAGCAGTAGCATGGCCCAATTGGACGCCCTTTGCTACGCTTAAAATAACTTTTTTAAAATTTCGCTTTGCTCTGTCGACGGTCTCTTGTTCTGCATTGCTATTCTCGGCTATATTCTCAATCTGTTTTCGTCCACTGATCAGAACGTTCTGAGCCATTTCTAAGAAGGCGACAGTTTGCTCAAAATTCTCCAAGGACTCCGGTTGATTTTCTTGAAGAAACTTTCTGGCGCCATCTAAATAAACCGAATCTAGAACTCCATGATTTTCAATACGGGTGATCAGGTTTAAGAGAATTAGATCAACATTTGATTCTTTGAGTCCTTCAGCTCGCATCTCCGCAATGTCTTCTTTGTGGGCATTTTTAAAATCATCGGAGAATTGGGACTCAGGTTCGGGCTGACCCTCTGCGTCTGCTTCAGCTTCCACTGTTGGTTCTACAGTTTCATCTGGCTCTGCTGAGCCATCTGCTGTTTGCTCTGAATCGATGGTGCCATTTGTGCTATCAGCTGCATCAGGCTCGTCTGGACTGCTGTCAGGTAGTGGTACGGGGCCACCAGAAATTGGTGGAGCCGTCTTGGTGGTAGCGCCTACCGGTCTCCAATTATCCCATGGTCCTGCTGCCCCCCCATTCAGTTGTTTAAACGCATCGTCTACCTTTTGTCGAGCTCTTCGCAAGAACTGTTGTGATCTGGCCCTAATCTGAGCAGCCTTTTTAAGCGGAATTCGAAGAGCATCGGCAATATCTGAGGAATCATTATTGTTAATCCACGTTCTTATTGCTTGAAGAATATTCTTGTCTGGAGGAATAATCATTACAGATCGCATATATTCCTCTATTCGTTTTGAGCCTGTAAAGCTATCCCCTGTTACATCAGCATCTGTTAAGCCAGTATAAGCAAATATCTCTTGGAGTGATCGTTTACCAAAGGTATTTTTTTCAGAATCTACCTTTGCAAGTATATCAATGGCTCCCTTTAGATCTTTAATGTGTTCTTGGATTAAGACTTCTTCAACCAGCCCCTCAGCCTCGCCCTTTTCCTTCTCGTCCAACTCATTCTCAATTTCTTTACCTCCACGAATAAGTTTACTGAGTTCACCTTTTCTAATAGTTTTGTCGCCAGCAGCGCCGCCAGTCTCAAAGCGTTTTTGAAAATCGCCAGCTATCAAATCAGGACGCATCAAATAGGCGACTAGTTTTATAAGTTCTCCTTGTGCCTCTGGATCTCTGGGAAGTTTTGCTCCCCACTCTTTAATCCTTATAAATTTGGCACCCAATTGCCCCCAAAAACCTTTTGATTCTCTGGGGAGGCTGGTAGAGCCCGGCATTGGTGGCGGTGGCATATCTTTCCTTTGTTTAAACTAAATTAATTATAATCCATTTGGCGCTGATGGGGGAATATTGCGATTGTTCGGAATCGGAGGCTTAGGTGGAAGTGGTGTTTGTATTGTTGATTTGGGTTGTCCGGTCATTTGCGGCGTTATTTTTATTTCCGGTCGATTTATGACCGGAGCGTTATTATCGGCTGGTTGAGCCTGCTGTTGGGCTCTCGGAATAGCATTGCCAATCTGGTCTGAGCCACCGGCGCCTTGGGCTGCCTGGCCACTAGCTGGATTTGGTGCCTTTTGAGTAATGGGCCCTGGCGCTGTTGCGGCTTTCTTGATATTTGAGACGACAACACTCTCGGGATGACTGCGATTGAGCTGTTTCAGGGCTCTGGCATAGATAGTCCCAATTCTCTTTTGCAATCTAGGATCTTTCATTGAACTGGCGATATTTTTAGAGGTAGCTTGGTGAGCTTTGACAGAGTTAACAATCTCCGGTGTGACGGTTCGAAGCAGTGTTTGCTCATTGAGGTTGGCAGAGGCGGCGATAGAACCATTAATCTTTTTAAGTACCTTAAGTAGCTTATCTGTGTCGGTCTCTTCATCTTCTTTGTCTTCTCCGCCGGCCTGTTCTTGTTGTTCTGGTGCTTCTTCGCCTCCTGGTTGTTCGGCCTCTTCTGCTTCCATCTCTTCGGCGGCCTCGGTCATTTCTGCTTCAATAGGAGTCTCTATCGCTTCAGGAACTTTCTCTTCTAGGGCTATGCCAGGGGCAATTTGAGCGGATTCTGCTCCGTTTGGTAAGGCGCCGCCAGGCTCAGCAACAACAGGGGCTTTCGGCGCGAAGGTGCCTTCCTCTGGTGTTGTGATTGTTTCGCCTGCCGTTGTTTCGGCTGTTGCAGCAGCCTCTTCCCCTTGCGCCATCGAGGGAACTTTAACTTCTGTAGAGTTCGGTTTAATCTGAGCTTCATTGGCATTAACAATAACTGTCCCACCAGATACTGTTTGAGCTGGGGGCTCGGGCTCTTTTGCTGTGTCTTGGGTAGGTGTTGCTGCTGATTCGGGTGTGGCTGGTTCTGCTGCTGAGATACCTGCTGGAGCTTCGCTTGTAACTTCTTCGATTTTACTCATGTCGGTAGCAATAGGAGTAGGCGCACCCTGGTCTGTACCAGATGTTTCAACTGACTCGCCAATCCCGCCTTCCTCTGGCGTGGCAGCTGTCTCGGTATTCACTGTTATTTCCTGGTCTTTCGCTTCTGGCTGTGAAGGGCCGGATTCCTTTAATTTTTCTGCCACATGGACTGCCTCAGAATCGACGTTAGCTTGATCGGTATTAATAATGACCGATGCCGCAGTTTGTTCATTTGGCCCTGGTTCTGCTGAAGGCTCTTTTTGTTCTCCGGCTGTTGGCACTGCTTCTTGAACAGCTGGGCCGCCCTGAGCTTCTTTTAAGACCTCGGGGGTTTCCAAATCGGAGACAGGAACAGGTGCGGTACCCGCATCGACATCAGATGGCAGTGACGAAGCTGGAGGTGTGCCCTCAGGTACTGCCGAGGCTTCTACAGCTACCTCGTCTAAGCCTTCCATGTCTCCAGGCTGTGTGGCGTCATCTGAAAGTGGGGGAACTGGAGGCTCTTGGGGTTTAGTTTCGTCAAGGTTGTTAGCTTCAAGATCAACATGATCAGCCTCAACAACAACTGTTGGCGCTTCTTCTTTTTTGTCTCCGGCAGGTTTTTCGGCCCCGCCATTGTCTTGGGTATTTGGCTCCGAAGTTTCGGGTTCAGAGGCTGTTTCCGGCTTGGGGGCTTCTGTTTGGTTAGTTCCGCCATCTACTGGGGTTGCCTCGTTTGGATGTTCTTTTTTCCACTTTTCAACTTCCTCAGGAGATAATTCGTCCCAGTCCGGGGCGCCTTGTGCCCTTCTTCTTTCTAATTCACTTTCCATATCAGCAGCTTCGGCTCCTTGTCCTTGGCCGTTGTTACCAAACTGCTCCTTATCTTCAGCCCCCTCTGTGCCAGTGGTGGCCGCCCCTTGACCTTGGGCCTGGGATGTGTCTGATTGCGATTTTGTCTGGGCGTCTTTCTTCTGCGCTGCATCGACAGCACCTTTTCTCTTCATAAAATTCTGAGTAGTTACTTTCATTTGAGCTGCGTCTTTGATTGAGGTGCCTAAACCATCAGCGATCTCCCCGGCAGAGGCAGAATCCATCCATTTCCGGGCAGCCTCAACTGCTTTGGGGTCCATCCTCCTAATTTCCTCACGCATCTTTTGGCTATCGCCGACCATTACCGGTTTACCGGTTTTCTTATCTTTGACTACATTGCCGCCTTTATCCTTTTTCTCGGTATAATAGCCAGCATGAGCTGCCATTCTCTCAACTGCTTCTTCGTTAGTTTTGCTTTTAGTATTGGTAGCTAATTTGTACATTGCTCCGCCATGGCCATAGCCGGGATCGCCAAAATTTTTCCCCTCGGTATCGCCGTAGAACTCACTCTGATGTTTTTCGGCGACCTCACGGTCTGTCGCCTTTGAAGCTTGAGCTTCGGCCTGGTCGGTATAATATTTTTCTTGGGCCTCTCTGCCTCTTGCGGCTGCTACTATTGGAGAGTTATCCATGTCTTGCTCGCCTTTGCCGCCTCCACCTCCACCTGTGCTTCCAGAAGGATTAAATCTATCCTGAACCCCTTTTATTATTCGATCGGGGCTTAGGACATTACTAGCAGTTTTAGCAATACCAGCCAGTGTTGGGTTTCTATCAGCTCGACGCTGACCCCAACCTGCGAGCCAGCGAGAGGGAGCCTTCAACAAGCCGGTCCAGCGCTGCATTATTTCTCCACCCATTTGAGTTGGTACCTTGGAGGCCAAGTAAAGAGCGCCAAGGTAAATAAAGAAATTAACCAAAACGTTTGAAAAGATATGAGATATAATTGCTGCAAACCAGATTATTGCATTGATAGCAACAGGCATAAAAGTCCATTTTAGAATCATGCTCCACCATTTGCCAAAGTACTGTTTGGTCGGAGGGAAGGCAAGAGCAATAAAAGCACCCGGCGAGACGGCAACAAGGGCCAAAATCACCCAATCTCTGGCCAATAAAACAAACGATATGTAGAGTTTAAGGATGGCGACAGCGATTGCAAACAAAAAATCAAAAAAACCCATAACGCCGATCCAGATCCTTGTAGCTCCGTCAGCACTCTGTTTGTAACTTGGATTAAAAGCGGATAAGAAATCCATATTCGATCCCCAGACAGCGTTATTGATCTCATGAAGAAAAAGAAGATTGGCCGCATTGCCAACGTCAATAATCAACCGACAAATAATAAAACTAAAATTAGCGGCTAAAACGCCCAACAGAAAGGTGGGCAGGATTTTTTTAAGTCCATAGGTATCGATTTGAAGATGCAACATCTCCGAAAAAGCCACAACTACTACCATAACTATAAGAATGATATTAGTCAGGTGCATAAAATAGCCCCAGACTGCCCGAATGGTGCTCTTGTCAACATTTAGGACATATGGCAAGTATTCCATTCGTTTCTCTTCAGAAAAGCTCCATTGAACTCTAGCCGCAAAAGCAGTTTCCGGGAGAAGTATAAGTACAAGAAAGGCAACAAAAAATAATGAAGGCAATAAATATACCCCGTATCTGTTTTTGGTAAGAAAAATTTTTATTTTATTAAACATCAATTCACAAATTATCAGGGCGTATCAGTGTCATCTTCATCGTCATCGATTCCGAGCGCACCGTCTCGCCAGCTATTGACTGCGCGAAGCAGAGTGTTAATCAAGCCTTCAACTGAATACTTTGAGCGAGACAATAGTAGACCGGTAGAACAAACCATGGAAGCAAAAATATCTGTCCACCAGCTATCGCCGGCTGTGGTAGAGCGACCGCAGAGTTTATCCTGGAAAATTTGATTGGCCAACTTCTCGCCAATTTGTCGAGCTTTCTGTTCGTCAGCGCTAACATCCTGAGCCATTTCATTGACTGCTCTGAGCGACTCTTTGCTATAAAGAGCCTTAGCTAAATGATTTTGAGTGGCAGCATCAGTTGGAGCTTTAGCATCGATGCACTTTCTGTACAGTGTGTTTTGCCAGACATAAAATTCGGTTAGTAGAATCCTAAGGTATGCGTTTAAATAGCCATTGTATTGTTCCTCGGCCTTCTTTTGTTCGTCATGGGCTTTCCATAAGAGTATGCCAGCTATAGCAAAGCAGACTACAGCCACTGCGACACCGACGATAACACCAGGTCCAGTCGCGGCAGAAGCAGTAAGAGTAGTAAGACCGGCCGCTGCCATAGTTGTAATTATGGCACCTGCTACCTGGATGGCAGCATAGCCAACAGCAGCGCCAACAGGGGCAGCTAAGATGGATAACATCGTGCCGGCAGCTTTATCAAAATCAGCTTTTTGTTGCATGACCGACTCGTCCTCCTGGACTATGTCATCTAATTTGGTCAGCTCTGAAACTTTGAATGATTCCTTGGTGATTGTATGGGTTGCCTGCAGGTAGAAATCCCTAAGTTCGTTGATATAAGACAAGCGAGGATAACGATCGGGATAGGTGCCGCCGCCTTCATAGCCCTCCATATAAAACTTCTGGTAAAGCTCTTTGTCGTCGATCTCGTCCGGAACTATTTGATTGATAAAGGCGGGATCTTTTAACCGATCTAGCATGGGCGAATTGGTTGGCATGTCATGGTTTGTTTCAGAAGCTTGCTGATAGACCTTGAGAAGGTCGGTTGTCGGGCCCTCCATGAGCTGGACAGCAAAATTTTTGATTCTCTCTCTAGGGTTTGAGCCAAAAGCAGACATTTGAGACACGGGCTGGACTAACTGGGAGGCTGTAGTCATATCCGCTTCGTTGGCCGGCTTTGTCTGGTTGCAGTAATCAACAATCGGTTGCAGAGAAGCAAGGTCGGTTAGTTTAATATTGGGAATTGTATAGGAATTTTGTGAGTTTGGATCCTTGGGCCAGCTTGGAATGCTTAAGCCTGTCCCAGTATGCAAAAAGAGATTGATGTCTCGAATGTAATAGTTAATCCAGTCAGAATTACCACCATCGGCATCTTTGACATAAATATAGCTGCCCCAATCACGGTTGAAGGCATCGATAAAGCCTCGCCTTAACTTATTGTTTTTTTGGTTGACTATGCTTTGGGTCTTAAAACTGGCAAATTCATCCTTATTTTCGCAGACATTCAAGTTCACTTTCTTATCGTCGGAGTTTGTTCCTTCGAGATGGGGAGTATAGCTTGATTGACAAAGTTTATTGTCAATCGAACTAACCACCCGTTCGTAATTAAATCTTTCGTCTTTAATTTGCTCAACCCGGAGCAATGAGCCGGATAGATCATCACCAATTTTGGTAAATTTGCCCTGGCTATAATTATCGGCAAAAGTATCAGGGTTATTCCAGGAGCCGGCACAGCCGTTGCCTGATACGCCTGGGCATTCGTAGTATTCGTCGGTGAGTTCGTATAAATTGATTGTCTCTTCAGGGTTACCGCCATTTTGAGTTAAAGTATCTCTGCCAACTCCATCTATACGGTGAAAAAGACCAAGCTGGCCGTTGCGGTCTGTCCATTTCAAAACAACATAGACGTCCTCCATTTCGTAATAACCAGAGAAAGGACAGTCGGCGATCGTGGCATCATCCTCGCAAGAGACCGGCCAAGTGCCATCGGTGTGGTTGGACTCGTCGTCGGGATCACTGTCAGGATCAGTCTCAATTAATTCCTTGGTAGCCGAATCAAATGACGCTCGATACATATGGATATAGTTTATGACCGTGACTAAGCCGGAGACGACAACAGTGCTGCCATCCTCGGCCTTTTCAACAGCAGTTTCATCTCGAAGTTCATATTTGACATCGAGTATTTTGGGGGCAGGGTATTTTAGTTTGGCTGAAGCAAAGGTTTTTTCTGGTTGAATCCAAAATCCAAATAAGACGCCGCATATTAATAGCCAGCTAATAAATTTTGTCATTTCCCCTCCGAGAGACCTAATTTTTACAAAGATACACAAATATCATATAACCAACGGCTTCTTATTGCAACTAACTTGCTCTGGCTAGTTGCAGAAATTGTTTGGTTGGCTCGAAGTCTGGATCGAGGCGCAGAGCTTTATCTAGAGAGTTGCGAGCTTGGTCCTTATAAAAGTTTTTGGCATCGATAGAAAGTTCGCACAACTCAGAGCATTTTAAGCTGGCGATGCCGACATAGAGCCAGGCATCGCGATAGTTTTGGTCCATTTCAATAGCAGTCTTAGCTGGAAGTATCGCTAGCTGATATTGTCCTTGTTCTATTAAGCTCTTTGCCAAAATTACCGCCGATTTCTCGTTTTTAGGAAATGCCGTGGCTTTTTTAAAAAGGTCTTTTGAACCAGGCGCAAGATCAACTTCGGAATTACTTAATTTATTAATGTCGGTTTCTGATTCTTGTGCTATCTTCTGATGTTTTTGGGCCTGTTCGTTTTTAGGGTTGAGAAAAAGGGCTTTTTGATACTCAAAATCAGCCTTAGTATAGTGCATCTCGCTTAAAAGTCGGTCGCCGGATTGGAGATATTTGTTGGAGCCCTTGATCTTAAAAGGCTTGGAAATTAGATTTAACGCAAAAACGGCGATAAGAATTAAAAGTAAAATCTTGAATGGCTTCGACGGGAAGATATTTTTCATCGGCTAAAGAATAAAATTATGATGGTCGCCGCGAGCGCAAAGCGATACCAGACGAAGACACTGTAGTTTGAGCGCTGAAGATAGTTTAAGAGAAATTTAATAGCCAAAAGTCCAGCAACAAAGGCGCTCAATGTGCCTAAATAAAAGGGCAGGTCTAACCGAGATAAAGGCACCTTGGTTAATTCAAGTAAAAATGCTCCGAGCATTGCCGGGGCGCCGATCAAAAAAGAAAATCTAGCGCTGGATTCACGATTAAGTCCAGCAAAACGGCTGGCGATCATGGTGATGCCTGATCTTGATACACCAGGAATTAAGGCGAGACTTTGGGCAAATCCAACTAAAAATGATTTTTTATATCCGATATTTTTAATTGAAAGGTCTCGCTTAGAAAATTTATCGGCCAGGTAGAGGAGAATACCAAATACAACAAGATTGATACTGAGCAATATTGGGGAGTGAAATAACTTTTCGACGTAGTCATTGATGAGGTAGCCAATGATCGCTGCTGGGATGGAAGCAACCAATATTTGCCACAGTAAATTGGGGGGATAGTTTAGTGTGGAGTGTGTAGAGTCAAGCGAAATGGATCTTTCTTTTTTGCTATCTCTAAACGCTATACTCTTAACTCCCATCTTAATAATTTCTACCCAATCTTTAAAGAAATAGCAGGCGATTGCCAAGACGGTGCCGAGGTGGAGGGCCACATCAAAATAAAGGCCTTGGTAATCCCAGCTAAAAGCATAGGGGACAAGCACGAGGTGGGCTGAAGATGAGATTGGTAAGAATTCGGCGATGCCCTGCACAATACCAAGCAAAATAGAGTGAGTTGGTTGCATAAGATTATTTTAGCAAAAAAATGCCCTCCCGCCAATTTAAACCTAAATCTCATTGACATAATTGCCTTTTGGGCTATAACACAGGCACAGCTCGTTTACAACTGAATACAGCCTGAATTAACGGGGGTGATCAAAGTGTGGAATGCTGCCAAGAAAGACTTTGTCAGCGGCGCTCTATATCCGAATGTCTGGTATCCGGATCTGGAGCAGACTGTTCTTTTGCGAAATATTTCGCAAAAGCTTAGACAAACCCCTGAGAACTTCGGGGAGTTGGCCAAAGCTATCGATTCACTTGAGGGGCGAAATGCCCAAAATATGGCTGATCTGATGGATATGCTGTCAGCAAAGATCGACCATCTCTCTTCGCGGTTGGAGTGGGGAGTACAGTTGCTTCACGGCGATTTCGAACGGCAGCATGATCTGCTCGAAACAATCGCCTCCCAGCAACGCACCGAGAGTGAGCTCCGGGCCAAGGAGCTTCTTGACCAAGCAGTTGCCCTGAAAGGCATCTGGCAGGAGAGAGTTGCGTCGCAGGTTCTGGGCAAAGATGAGCTCTTGGCCCAGTTCCAAAGCGCGGAAGCTCGCTTCAAGGAGGCTTTATCGGTCAACTGTTCGCCTGCACTTCGGTACTTCATCCTGGTGAGTTTTGCCGAGTTATATCTCTCTTCGGGGAACTATGACGAGGCTATGCGCTACCTCACAGAGAGCGTGCTGGTATCAGCAAAGAGCTAGGAAGGCTTTGACTACCTCAGCCAGACGTATCGAATGATGGCACGGATTAAGTTCGTGAACGATGATCTGACCGGGGCAATCGCCCTGGCGGAGAAAGCGGTCACAGCAAGTCCAAACTATCCAATCGCACAATATGACCTGGCCCAGTATCTGGCGGTATCCGGGGATGTACAAGGAGCGCTACTGAGCCTGGAAACGGTGGTCAATGTCGATCCGAGGTTCTGGTATCTGGCGAAACACGAGGAGAACTTTAACTCGACCAGGGAGCAGGTGGACGCATTGCTTTCCGCGCGTTTGGAGAGAGAGCGCCGGAGGTTATTACCTCAGATTCAAGAGTTGAAGTCTATGGGGGAAAAAGCAGCATGGCTTAGTAAGCAGCCAGCTAATAATTTGGAAATTTGTTTAATATATACGAATAAACTCAAGGAAACTGGGAGGCAGTTAGGCGTGTTCATTAGAGAAATTGAGACACAGCAGAAATTTACAGCGGAAACACAGGATGTATTCGAGCTACTCAATATTTTCCCTAACCAATTGAGTAGCCAGCTGATGAACCTAGCGAGACAGGCAATTAACACGCATGGAGATTTGAATGAAACGGCCGATAGATATATTCTTCGAAAAAAAGAAGAAGAATCTGCTAATACTGTGGGACTGGGAGTAGTATTTGTTTCGGTTATTCTCTTGTGTTTGGCTGCGATTGGGATTGGGTATGTATTTGCAACTGACACGGCATACGGATTAGGCAGCATATGTTTAGTAGTGGGTATTCTCTGTCTGATAGCTTTGTTTTGTGTCGGTGTGCCACTTTTAATGAATAAGTTCTGGCCGGATAAGAATTGGAATGCTATATATGATGCTGCTTTGACTATCAAGCATCTGCAACAGCAAGGTGGCTACAAGCGGATTATACGGGAGTTGACGGAGTGGTTGGGGCAACAGAGTATGTAAGGTGATTGGCTGTATTTAAGTGTATTGGAACCGGTGGACGGGCCTGAGAAATTAGGCCCGTCCACCTTGTGTTTTAAGGAGTAAAAGATGCTTTACCCCTTGACAAATTGTGGCATAATTGATATACTACCTTAATTTATGAAAAAAATTGCCATTAGCAAAATCAACGATCCGGACATTAATATCGCCATCAACGATGGCGAGGATAAAATTGCCCAAATCAAGGCGAGAATTTCAAGTTCATTAGAAACAAACAAACCTGAAACCGCCCCGGTATACCAAATGATATGGGAGAGCGAGCAGGAGGAGTAAGTTTTTTTAATTTAAAAAATAACCTTTAATTTTATTGAATAGAGCTCACATAATTTATTGCTTCCTGGTATAATAAGGTCATGGAAGCTTTTTTAAATAAAATCAGAGATTATGACTTTGGCTTGTATAAAATAGTGCATAGTACCATTCATGGCCACCACTTGGTCAACGGCTTTTATCTCTTCTTTGCTAAATATGGGATTGTGTTTTTCTTCCTCTCTTTTACTTATCTTATTTGGAAGAAAAAGATCACCGCTTTTCTTTGTTCTCTCTTCGCAATGGGTCTTGCCGGTGGATTTGATCTGCTAATTTTTGCCATCTGGCGACGGCCTCGTCCGTTTATTTCTCATGCGGATATTCTAACTCCGATAACCCAGGGACTTCGTGTTGATGGCTCGTCATTTCCCTCGGCTCATACCTATATTGTCTTTGCTATTGCCACCAGTACATTTCTTTATGGCCACAAAAGGCTCGGGACTTTGCTTTTTCTACTGGCAATTGTAGTAGCTATTGGACGAATCGGGGCAGGTTTGCACTATCCCTCTGATATTATAGGAGGCATGTTTTTAGGTATTGCTAGCGGAATAATCGCCTACGTTGCTGTAACAAAAATGGAAAAGAACTGGTAAGCGGCTACGTCGCCCATTAGTATAGAGTATAGTGTTTAGGGTATAGGGTTTATTGTTAAATAGTTGATATGGCGAATGCATACAAAAGTCTTGTTGTTTGGCAGGAAGCCAGAAAATTGGCAATTTTATGCTACCGAAATTTAGGAAGTTTCCCTAAAAGGGAACAGTTTGGCCTAATTAGTCAGATCACAAGGACGGCAGTATCAATCCCCGCAAATATTGCAGAGGGATATTCCAGAAAAAGCCCCAAGGATATGGCTCATTTCCTAGATATTGCAATCGGTTCACTGTTCGAGTTGGAAACATTGCTGGAAATTAGTTTTGAATTAAGGTATTTTACCGAAATGACGACCATCGGGAAGCAACTTGAGAGCACAATCAAACTATTATATGGATTAAAACGAAGCGTAAAGACTCTAAACTCTAAACCCTCTACTCTAAACCAATGAAGGATTTGCTTTCATTAAAACGTGAATTTTTGGAATATTGCGAGTTGGACAAAGGCCAGTCTCTTCTAACAATTCAAAATTATGATCGATATTTAGAGCGGTTTCTTAAATTTTTGTCCAAACTTAAAGAATCGCAAGTCCTAAGTCCAGAATCTGAAGTTTCAATTCCCGGGTCCCAAGTCTCAAACCCTAATAACCAAGGTTCTGGTCCTAACCCTAAACCCTCAACTCTTAACCCTAAACCGTTAATGCCCACTGATATTACCCAAGAGGTTGTCCGGCAGTATCGCCTCTACATTAATCGCCTCCGAGATAGAAAAGGGGAGGAGCTAAAAAAGACAACTCAAAACTACCATATTTTGGCTCTAAGGTCGTTTCTTCGATACCTTGCCTTTCAAGGTATAGAGAGCCTTCCGCCCGAAAAGGTCTCAGTCGCCAAACAGGGTGATCGGCAAATTACCTTCTTGGAGTCAGATGAGCTCAGTACCATATTAAATTCGCCTGATATAACCAAAATCTCAGGACTCCGAGATCGAGCCATACTGGAAGTATTTTTTTCAACAGGACTGCGCGTGTCCGAGTTGGCGGCCTTAAATTTTTCCGATATTAGCTTCGAGAGAAATGAGATCTCAATTATAGGCAAGGGAAGAAAAGCCAGAGTCGTCTTTTTGTCAGATGAGGCAATCTATTGGCTTGACCAATATATGAAGAACCGTGGTTTCCCCAAAAAAGACGAAAATGAAAAAACCGACGATCCATTGTTTTTGTCTAAGAAGGGAGAACGTCTGACGGTAAGAAGTATTGAGAGATTGGTTAAAGGATATGCTGTTAAGGCAGGATTATCCAAAAATGTAACGCCCCATACTTTGAGGCATTCATTTGCTACAGATCTAATGATGGCCGGAGCTGATATAAGGAGTGTTCAATCATTGCTTGGCCACTCCTCGATTACGACAACCCAAATCTATACTCATGTAACCGATCAACATTTGCGCGAGGTTCACCAAAGGTTTCATGGCAAAAAACTGGATGAAGAGCCAAAGAAAAAAGTATAGAGTTATGGGTTATATGTATATGGAAGAAGCAAAGAAAATAAACAAGGCAGTGATAAATTAACCTAATTTCTAATTAGTCTAATTAACCTAAACAATATCCAAATTCTTAACCTAACCTAAATTTTTATTTGTATAAATTTAGACTATTAGCGCTTATTCAGGCCAATTAGATTAGTTAGGTCAATTGTCTGCTGTCACAGAAATTATTTCATAAATCTTTTAACCAGCTCTTCGCGGGCAATTTTTCTATCTGAGAACGGGATGAAATTATCTGTCCCGATCGGTCCTACAGCCATAACTTCCTCGGCGCCTTTGCCGGTAATGACAACGACATCGTTTTTGGATGCTTCCTTGATTGCTTTGTGAATGGCCTGAGCTCGATTTAGGACTTTCCAATAATTTCTATTTAGGTGCCATTGATGTTTTTTCTGAGCTCCCAGATGGATGCCAGCCGCCACTGCTTCCATAATCTCTTCCGGGTTTTCGTCATACGGATCCTCGTCGGTAAATACAACCAAGTCGGCATAATGACCGGCCAAAGAGCCCATCAAGGGCCTTTTTGATTTATCTCTTCTACCCGTTGCTCCAAGGACCGCGATCAATCGTCCGCCGGTATTTTTCAATCCTTCCTTAATGGTTTCATAAACACATTTTAAAGAATCGGGTGTGTGGGCATAGTCGACAATCACTGTAAAATCCTGATTTCTAGAAACTCGAATAGATTCCATTCTTCCTGGCACTAGCTGGACACTTTCGATGCCCTTTTTAATTATCTCCGGCTTAATTGAGAGCCCCATGCCAACACAAAAAGCAGCCAGAGCATTTTGAATATTAAAAACTCCAGGCAATGCAGAATTGACAGTAACTTGGCCATCATCAAAAGCAATAGTATAGGTGGTGCCGTTGGGCGAACTTAAAATCTTCCTTGCAACCGCACCATGCTCGATCGGTTTTTTAATTGAATAAAGAAATTTTTCAGCAGAGCTAAGCGAATAGAAGCGATTCCAAAGCGGATCATCCATATTGATGGTAGCCTTGGCTTGAGGATTTTCCTTAAAGAATTTTAATTTGGCGTTGATATAATTTTCCTTTGAGCCATGGTATTCAATGTGCTCGGGGGAAAGATTAGTAAAAACAACCGTGTCAAATTTAATGCCCTCGATACGATGTTGATCAATCGCCTGAGAAGTTACTTCCATAATTGCATATTCACATTTTGCTTCAACTGAGTCCTTCAAAAATTTTTGGATGACATTGGCCGGTGGAGTGGTGACCCAGGCAACTTTGGAGAGATGAGGCATGACTTTGTTGCCGATCTTGGTATTGATCGTCGTTTCCATGGAGTTTTTAATCCCAGCCTGGTCGAGAATAGAGGCGATAATATTGCAAACTGTTGTTTTACCTTTAGTTCCTGTAACCCCGATTACCTTAATTTTTGTAGAGGGATGGCCATATTTAAAACCCGACCATTTTGCCTCAAGCCTATGAATCTTGTTTTTAGATTGTTGGGATAATAATTTTGAAAGAATTCTTTTCATAAGGTTGATTACCTTCTTAGTTTTTCCGCAATTTTGAAAAGTTGATACAGAACCGGACTAAAAACTAAATCATAGCTTCCCATTATCTGTCTTGCTTCGCCTCCAAACTGCTTTTTGAATCTAGTAACTCCTGACCAGGGATGATTTGGTTGGTCTTCGGGGGCTATGCCAAAGAAATCGTATATTTTGTAACCCAGTTCCTTGGCGTCCTTGATGGCTTGCCATTGGACAAAGTATGGAGCCATTAGGTTTTTGTTTTCATCATCTGAGGCGCCGAAAAGGTAAATAGCTGTATCGCCGGAGTAAACGATGATAACTGAAGAAAGAGGGATCTCTTTGCCCTCTCTCTTGATATATCCTGTATAACAGGAAAGATACCCCTTTTCCCCTAAAATATCAACTAGACCATCGAAGTATTTTTTACTGCGGTAGGTGATTTTATGTCTTTGGGCAGTTTTTTGGTACAGTTTGTAAAAATCATCGATCTGCCCTGAGTCTTTCTTGATATAGACTTGGTGCTTTTCGGCCACTCTAATATTATACCGGCCCTTTGGCTTCATTTGAGCTAATATATCCTGCTCTGACTTTGTTAAATCTAATATCAGTGTATTTTCCGGCTGCATCTCCTCAAAGGATTTGATTAGTTTTGGGTGTAGGGTTAAGCGTTTAAGGGTCGGAATATCGAGCTCGATTCTATAAAAAATAGCCTTCTCATTTTGGGCAAGTCGATTGATTTCTTTCCAGAACGCTTGACTCTTAACGCTTGACTCTTTGTTCTCTGCGATTCTCGGGCTATAGAGCATAGAAAAACCGAGCAGCAGGTTCTTTTTAAGAACCAATATATTTTCTGGTCGAAAACCTGTCTCGTAGCCAGTACTTATTTTTAATTTCTCCCATTCAGGAGATTGGAAAATATTCATAGTAATGACAGATGACAAATAATACTAATATTACTAATAGATGTTGGGGATTCTTTTTATTTTTACCCCATCCTTCGTAAATCTAACTATTATCCCTAATTTAATTTCGCTTGTTTTAAGATAATCGAATAGTTGATTAAACGCATTATAGTAACTGGTCCCACCAACCTTAATTTCAATAATAATTTTATCATCAATTAAAAAATCAAAGAAATTTTTGCCTACAATTGAACCTCTTATTTGTATGGGATAATAAAATTCTCTCTCAAAAACGATCTTCTCATCTTTTAACAGTTGCTCGAAAGAATCAGCGTATATCTTTTCTTTTAAGCCAAAACCTAACGAATTGTAGACTTCGTAAGCTAAGCCCACTAATTTGTAACTCAATTCTTTGTAGATAAGATTACTACCCATATATTCGCTTAATTCGTATAATTAGTTATCTGTCATTATTCTATATTTTTTTACCTAGAATTTCGAGGGGTCTAATTGAAAATTTAGGCGAAAATTGCTAGAATGCAAGGTAGCCATGCAGAAAAATATTAAAATATTAGCAATAGAGACATCCTGTGACGAAACCGCCGCTTCTGTAGTTGAAGAACGGGAAGGTGAACCGGTTATTTTATCAAACATCGTTTCCTCCCAAATTGATTTACATGCCCAAACAGGTGGAGTGGTGCCGGAGGTGGCCAGTCGGGCACATTTGGAAGCAATCATACCGGTAATAACACGGGCACTTTTGACCCAGGATCAGGAGTTAGATGATGAGTGTATTGATTCAAAACTGCTTGACGCTAAACCCTCCACTCTAAACTATCAGAGAGCAATATCATTGTTCTCTGATATTACTCATATTGCCGTCACGGCGGGGCCTGGTTTGATTGGTTCCTTGCTGGTGGGTTTCAATGCTGCCAAAACGATTGCTTATGCTAAAAATTTGACGATTATTCCGATAAATCACATCGAAGGGCATATCTATTCGGCTTTAAGCCGAATGAATAGTTTAGAGTATAGCGTTCAGGGCGAAGAGGTAAAAACACTAAATACTAAACACTCTACACTAAACAATACAGAATTTCCTATTCTGGCATTGACGGTCTCTGGAGGACATACATCGTTAACTTTAATGAAAGATCATGGCTACTATCAAACAATCGGTTCAACTCTAGACGATGCTGTAGGTGAAGCCTATGACAAAGTTGCCCAACTCCTTGGGTTGGGATATCCAGGCGGACCTATTATCTCTAAACTGGCTAGCCAGTTTAGAGAGTTGAGTGTTAAGAGTATAGAGTCTAGTGATAAAGCCCTAAACACTAAACCCTGTACTATTAACATTTCCTTTCCGCGGCCGATCATTAATGATGGCACATTCGATTTCTCCTTCTCGGGGTTAAAAACTGCTGTTTTGGTTTATGTAAAATCATATTTAGAAAAAAATAATCTGGCATCGGTTGAGCGGATTCCGCTCGAGACTAAGGAAGAAATAGCGGCTGCTTTTGAAGAGGCGGTCAGGGATGTGTTAGTTACCAAAACAAAAAATGCAGTTAATAAATTCAACTCCAAAACAGTTATTTTCGCTGGCGGTGTTTCAGCCAATGAATTTCTGCGTAACTCATTGAAACAAGAACTTGGCGATTTGGGTGTTAAATTTCTCACTCCGCAAACAGGTTTATATGGCGACAATGCCGCGATGATCGGGCTTGCTGCTTTTTGGCATATCAAAAGAGGAGAAAAGGGGAGCTGGCAGGAGGCCAAGGTTGATTCTAATATGGAACTTTAATTAAAGTTGTATTAATTGCGCTGGCAAAACAGGCGTATTTTTGCTAGGATTTAGTTATGAAAGCTATTGAAAAGGCCTACAATCATAAAGAGTTTGAGGAAAAAATATACGAAAACTGGGAGAAGTCCGGTTATTTTAAACCTGAGATTAATGACGGCGGGGAGCCCTTCTCAATCATCATGCCTCCTCCAAATGCTAACGGGTCACTTCATATTGGACATGCCCTTTTTGTCACCGTTGAAGATATAATGACCCGCTATGCCCGGATGTGCGGGAAGGCTGCTTTATGGCTGCCTGGTGCCGATCACGCTGGCTTCGAGACCCAAGTTGTTTTTGAAAAAAAGCTGGAAAAAGAGGGCAGAAACCGTTTTGACATTCCAAGAGAACAGCTCTACAAGGAAACACTGGAGTTCACACAGTCAAATAAAAAAATAATGGAAGGACAGTTAAAGCGGTTAGGAGCAAGTTGCGATTGGTCTAGGGAGAAATTTACCTTGGACGAGAACATTATCGAAACTGTCTATTCGACCTTTGAGGATCTGTACAAGGATGGGTTAGTCTATCGAGATGTCCGACCGGTCAACTGGTGTACCAAACACCAGACATCACTGTCCGACTTAGAGGTTAAATACGAAGAACAAAAAGACCCTTTGTATTACATCAAATATGGCCCGCTAACATTGGCAACTGTCCGACCAGAGACAAAATTTGGCGATACTGCGGTGGCTGTTAATCCAAATGACAAAAGATATAAGGATTTTGTCGGCAAGGAAATTGAGATCGAGACAGTCTTAGGTAAAGCCAAAATTAAAGTAATCGCTGATGAATACGTTGATCCTAAATTCGGCACTGGTGTAGTAAAAATAACGCCAGCTCACGATCCGAATGATTTTGAAGTAGCAAGGCGTCATAATCTGGAGATCAGGGAAGTGATCGACCAATATGGACGTATGAATGAGAAAGCAGGCCCATATCAAGGCATGAAAATATTGGCCGCCCGCCAGGCAGTTGTCGAGGACATGAAAAAGAAAGGTTTGATCGAAAAAATTGACGAAAATTATACTCACACAGTTGGCAAGTGTTATAAATGCGGTTCGGTTATCGAACCCCGTGTCATACCGCAGTGGTTTGTAGCGGTAAACAAAAAAGGCGAAAAATCAGGAAAGACCTTAGCCAAGGACGCTTTGGCCGCTGTCACCAAGGGAGAAGTTAAGTTTATAACCAAACGGTTTGAAAAAATATTTATTCACTGGCTTAAAAATATTAGGGATTGGAATATTTCACGACAAATTGTCTGGGGCATCAGAATCCCAGCTTGGTACAAAGGATCAGAAGTTTATGTTGGAAAGGAAAAACCAACTGGCGAAGGTTGGATACAAGACAGCGATGTCTTTGATACTTGGTTTTCCTCCGGCCAGTGGCCGTTTGCAACTCTTAAAAATGATGGAACTGCCGGAGATTTTGAGCGCTTTTATCCGACCGATGTAATGGAAACCGCCTATGACATTATCTTTTTCTGGGTAGCGCGGATGGTGATGCTCGGACTGTATGCTACCGGGAAAGTCCCATTCAAAAATGTCTACATCCACGGCATAGTTCGGGACAAAAATAATCAAAAAATGAGCAAGTCCAAGGGGAATGTCATTAATCCGATCGATATTGCTGATATTTATGGGACGGATGCCATCAGGATTGCTCTTGTTTTCGGAACTAGCGCCGGAGCAGATTCATCCATCTCCGAGGAAAAGATTAAAGGTATGAGAAATTTTTCAAATAAGATTTGGAATGCTTCCCGGTTCGTTTTGCTTCGAGTGTCGGAGGGCGACTTAAAGACTGGAGAAGTCGGAAATTCCTCAATTTCTGATTTAAACCTTGATAAAAATGCTTTGACTCCGGCTGATCAGGAAATTATAAAACAGCACAAGGAAATAATTAAATCAGCGACCTCTAAAATTGAAAAATATCAATTTTCTCAAGCGATCGAAGAGTTATACGAGTATTTCTGGCATATCTTTGCCGATGTCTATATTGAGGAATCGAAGACTCAGCTTGACGATCCAAAGTTCAGGGAACAAACGAAAAAGATACTAATTAAGGTTTTGACCGAATCGCTATCTCTACTACATCCCTTTATGCCGTTCGTTACCGAAGCGGTTTGGCAAGAAATCAAGAAAATTTATCCCAAACTAAAAGATTCCATAATGATCGCTGACTGGCCAAAGGCTTAAAATAAAAACAAATAATAAGGCAAGGAGCCTCGATGGTTACTGATCTTATCAACGTGCTGGCAAACTTTGTTATTTATCTTATAGGACTTTTGGGCTATGGCGGCGTTTTTGTTCTTATGCTTGCCGAAAGTTGCGGTATTCCAATGCCATCCGAGGTTATAATGCCTTTCTCGGGCTTTTTGGTTGTCAGTGGCAAGATGAATTTTTGGCTTCTGACCTTTGTGGGAGCTTTTGGCAACCTTGTCGGATCATGGCTGGCTTATTGGATTGGAAAGAAAGGCGGTCGGCCATTGATCGAGAAGTATGGCAAATATATTTTGATTTCCAAACATGATCTGGATCTCGCTGATAGCTGGTTTAAGAGATATGGCGACTGGACAGTATTTTTCGGTCGGCTTTTACCGGTTATTCGAACCTATATTTCGTTTCCGGCCGGAATATCGGGGATGAATTTCAAAAAATTCTCTCTCTACACTTTATTAGGGGCATTGCCCTGGACTGCCCTTTTTGCTTGGCTGGGTATAAAAATGGGCTCAAACTGGGAATTAATTAGAGAAAAATTACACAACTTTGATTTAATTATCGGTTTAACAATCGTCTTGGCGCTGGTCTGGTATATTTGGCGGCATGTCCGATTGACTAAAAAGTTATCGTAAGGGTTCAACAAAAAGCAAAACCGCTATTTCAGCGGTTTTGCTTTTACTAAGTTCAACTATTGTTGTTGGTTTTGTTGAGGGTTTTGTTGTGAAGCCGGAGTTTTTAACTGTTGTCCGGAGGTATCTAGGTTATTTAACTGAGAAGTATTTAAATTGTTTAAATCGGGGGTTTGGTTGGCATCAACGCCAAAAGCTGGTTCTTCTGCAGGCTGCTCCGATGTATCTGCGGCTTGCTGTGTCTGCGCTTGGGTCGAAGCGTCTGTAACCGCAGGATTAGCTCCGTTTTGAGAGGAGGTATCTGCACTTTGAGCGTCAAAAGTCGGGGCGGACTGAGCTGGATTTGATTGAGGCTGCTCGGTTTGATTTGTTTCTTCTGTTTCTTGCTTAGCTTGGATTGCATTTGTCTGAACTGGATTTGAGACCTCCGATTCATTGATCGGCTCATCTAGTGGGCTGGTGGCAGTCGGAGCATCGCTTTGAGGTTTTGGTTCTTCTGGGGCTGTCGGGGTTGTTATAACAGGTTCATTTGGCTCGGACACTATCTGGCTCGTATTATTTATTGCTCCCGGTGCCTCGGCTAGCGGTGATTGGGCCGCTGATTCTGAAATTGAACCAGGATATTCAAATGGACTAGCGGTTGCCTTGTTATCGTCTTGAGTATCATCGGGAGTTGAAGTTGTGGTGGTGGTTGCAGGAGTGTTGGTTTGTTGCGTTTGATCTGAAGTAGTACTCGAACCATAGTTAATAAAGGAAGTATTTTGCTGGCTTGCCGATGCTGCGGCAGCTGCCCCACCAGCGCCAACCATTAGATCTTCGTGGCTCATTCCTGTTAGGACTTCCAGATGTTTTACGCCTACAACCACGGCAGCGGGTTTACCATCTCTGGTTACGACATACAGATCATCGTTTCCCTCAACGTCGCCGACTATCTTGTCCAGGCTATTTTTTACCTCGGTAATTGATAAGATTTTTTCGATATCAACGTCTAACATTTTCCCTCCTAATATTATTAACTATCATATTAACGAAATTTTTAAGTTTGTGCAAAGGTTCTTCTTCTTGACCTTTATGTAATTGCATAGTTGAGATATAATTGAGCTATTAGTTAAGGAGGAGCAAATGGAGTCAATCCAGGCTTTGTCAAAAAAATATAACGGACTGGTGCAGTTTGTAAAATTTGGGTTGGTTGGTGTCACAAATACGGCAGTTGATTGGATTGCCTTCTTTTTGCTTTCAAATTTTATTTTTACTACCAAGGAGGGGGAGTTAATTGCCAAGCCGATCGCTTTTCTTATCGCGATGGCCAATTCTTTTTTATGGAATACAATTTGGACCTTTAAGAAAGAATACGGCCAGGTTATCAGAAGCTCCCAAAATAAAACCAAAACAGGGGCAGTTATCTTTTTCCGGTATACTGCCATTAGCCTAGTAGGCTGGGGAATTAATTTTTTGGCTTTCAAGATCAGCCGATTCAATCTAAATTATGGGGAGATCGTGGCCTTGATTATCGCTTCAGCGGCGGCGACTCTCTGGAACTTTTTTGCTAATAAACTTTGGACATATAGGAAATAAAATGGAGCAAGCGAAAAAATTACTTTCAAGTGGCCTGATGGTTATCTCAGGCACATTAATCGGGAGTGTTTTTTCCTATCTCTATAATATGATGATGGGCCGATTGCTTGGTCCGGCCGGATATGGCGAATTAGCTTCCCTGCTTTCATTGGTGACCATAGTGGCAGTTGCCAGCGGCGCGATTTTAACGATCTCAATGCGGTTTGCCGGCGAGCTTTTCGGTTTGGAAAATTATCTTGGTATCAAAAAGGTCTTGAAGAGCTTTTCTAAATATTCAATTTCGCTTGGATTAATTTTGGCATTAGTCTGCTTTTTGTTAATTAACCCTATCAAGGAATTCCTCTCCATTGATAAAACTCTGCCGCTAATAATCGCTTTTTCAAGTTTTGTTTTTTCCTTTCCGATTATGGTAAATAGGGGAGTGATTCAGGGAATTCAAAAGTTTTTGCCTCTCACTGTTGCTAACTCCTTGGAAATGGTTTTTCGCCTGGTTCTTGGGGTGTTACTGGTTAAATTAGGTTTTGATGTCAGTGGGGCATTGCTTGGTTTTGTTCTGGCCATTGTTTTGGCGTATCTAATTACCTTTTGGCCTCTCCAAAAAATTATCTCCATGCCGGAGAAAAGTTCAGACGCTACGCTTCACTTTAATAAAAAAGAGGTTTTTTCTTACTCTTGGCCAACTTTGGTTGCTGCTTTATTTTTATCAGTGGGAATTAATTTAGATATTCTTTTGGTTAAGCATTTTTTTTCAGCCGAAGATGCCGGGATTTATGCAGCTATCTCCACCGTGGGGAAGATTATTTTCTATGCCTTGGGTCCATTAATCTCCGTGATGTTTCCACTGATCTCTGAAAAACGAGCCAAGGGCGAAAAACACTATCAGACTTTCTTTCTTTCTCTGGCTTTGACCGTTGGAATGGGAATGTTGGCTGTTGGGGTGTACTCAACGATTCCCGGATTTATTATAAAGCTGCTTTACGGTTCGCAGTATTTAAGTTTTTATTACCTGTTGCCCCAGGTGGGCATCTTTATTCTTTTTTATACTCTAATCAATCTCGTTGCCAATTATTTCATGGCGGTTAAGGATTTTAATTTCCTCTGGTTCTATGGCGCAGTTTTGGTCATAATGTATTTTGTCTTGGAGACCTACCATCCCAATCTAATGTTTGTCTTAAGGGTCTTTACCTCCGGTTTCGGGTTGCTTTTTGCTCTGATGATAGGTTATTATCTTTTTACAAAAAAGGCGCAAATTAAATCTTTAATTAAGGGAACCTATGGAGAAGAATTCTCTGAAATTGTCAATAATAATCCCAGCCTATAAAGAGGAAAAGAATATCTACAAAACTATCGATGAGATATTGCAGGCTCATGATGTTTTAGATTATGACTACGAGGTAATTGTAGTTGTTGACGGCTCTCCTGATAAAACGGCATATGAAGCCAAAAGGCATAAATCACCCAACGTCCATGTTTATGAGTATGAAAAAAATCATGGCAAAGGTTATGCCCTAAGGTTTGGCACAGAGAGGGCTAGAGGCGAGATAATTACCTTTGTTGACGCCGGGGGTGATTTCAATCCGACTCAATTTGATAAATGTGTAAAATTGATGGAAATCTTTGATGCCGACTTTGTGATCGGCTCTAAGAGACATCCGGCCTCAAAGGTCAACTACCCATTGATTAGAAGGGTGTATTCTTGGTTTTACCACAAACTTATCCGGATTCTTTTTGGTTTAAATGTGACCGATACCCAGACCGGGTTAAAATTTTTAAGGCGAAATGTCGCCAAAGCAGTGATGCCGAGAGTTTTGGTTAAGCAATATGCTTTTGACTTAGAGATGCTCGTAATTGCTAAACAGCTAGGCTATACCAGAATTTTTGAGGCTCCGGTGGAGCTCAATTTTTCTGATGGAAAAGCGGGAGCGGCCAATTTTCGATCAATTCGCAATATGTTTTTGGATACCCTAGCAATTTTCTATCGTTCTAAAATTTTGAACTATTATCTTCGAGAGAGTAAATGAGAATTCTCTGGTTTACATGGAAAGATATTAAAAATCCCCTAGCAGGGGGTGCTGAAACAGTTGCTCACAATCTTGCCAAAAGATTAGTTAAAAAGGGCCATCAAGTGACTTTTTTGACGGCCGGGTTTGACGGTTGCAAACAGCAAGAGGAGATTGATGGCTATAAAGTCCACCGAGTCGGCGGACGTTGGAATGTCTATTTCCAGGCATACCGATATTACAACGATAATTTTAAGGGTAAATTCGATTTAGTGATTGAAGAGATTAATACTATTCCGTTTTTTACGCAGTGTTATATAAAAGAAAAAAATCGATTCTTGTTCTTCCATCAACTTTGCAGGGAGATTTGGTTTTTCCAAATGTTTTTCCCTCTTAGTTTGATAGGGTATTTGCTTGAACCAGTTTACCTCTGGTTACTTAGGAAAAACAAAGTAATCACGGTTTCCAACAGCACCAAAGACGATTTAGGTAAATATGGTTTTAATCCCGACAAGGTTGCTATTATTTCGGAAGGGATCGAGATGAAGCCGCTGGATAAGTTCGTTTACGCCAAAAAATTTAAGGAAAAAACAATGCTCTCGCTGGGCTCTATTCGAGACATGAAAAAACCGCTTGACCAGCTGCATTCTTTTGAGGTTGCTAAAGAGACTATTCCTAGTTTAAAATTAAAAATAGGCGGAGGGGGTTCCGGCCCGTATTTTGAGAGTTTTATTGAACAAATCAAAAAAAGTCGATTTGCTGCGGATATAGAATATCTGGGCCGAGTATCGGAGGAACAAAAGATTAATTTGATGCAGCAGTGTCATTTCATAACGGTCACCTCTGTCAAGGAGGGCTGGGGCTTGATTGTGACTGAAGCAAATAGTCAGGGAACGCCGGCGCTTGCTTATAATGTTGACGGGCTTCGGGACAGTGTTAAGGATGGCGAGACCGGTTTTGTTACAGAAAACAATTCACCAAAAGAATTAGCAGATTTAATAGTAAAGCTTTGCCAGTTGCCGGAGCGCAAATATATAAATCTTTGTGAGAGTGCTTTGGAGGATAGCCGTAGATATACCTTTGATGCCTCGGTTGAACAATTTATTGCCATTTGTACAGGAGAAAAAAATGTCTAAAACAGTTGTAATTCTAGGAGCAGGTCCAGCCGCTCTCTCAGCCGGTTTGGAACTAAACGAGAAGGGGTTTAAAACAGTTTTGATTGAGAGGGAAGACAGAATTGGTGGAATTTCTAAAACTATTCAGTATAAGGGCTATCGGTTTGATGTGGGAGGTCATCGATTTTTTACCAAGAGCAAAGAGGTGAATAAACTCTGGAAGGACACCCTCGGCAAGGATTTTGTCACTACCCCAAGGCTGTCTCGAATCTATTACAACCGGAAATTTTTTATGTACCCAGTTGAGGTTAAAGATACTTTGTCCAAGGCCGGAGTCTGGACAAGTATAACTTGTGTAGCCAGTTATATAAAATACAAAATATTTCCAATCAAACCGGAGAAAAGCTTCGAAGATTGGGTTTCTAACCGGTTCGGACGAAAATTATTTAATATGTTTTTTAAGTCCTACACCGAAAAAGTTTGGGGCATCTCGACAAAAAAACTTTCAGCCGAGTGGGCGACCCAACGGATCAAAAACCTCTCAATGTGGGAAGCGATCAAAAATGCTATTTTTAAGCCAAAAGATAAGGTGACCTCACTTATAGATGAATTTCATTATCCTAAGTATGGGCCAGGCATGATGTACGAAAAGATGGCTGAATTACTTAAAAAGAGCGGAACCAAAATTATGCTTTCGGCCAATGTGCTTTCATTTAAGAAGAAGGGTAATCGGATTGAGGAAGTTATAATCGAAAAGAACGGCCAAAAGCAATCTATTAAGGGTGATTACTTCATCTCAACAATTCCCTTGCCTGATACGATTAGATTTATTACACCTAAAATTAAGGAATTACAGAATATAAATAAAGACCTCAAATTCAGAGATTTCCTCTCCGTTAACCTAATATTGAAAAAATCAGAACTCTTTCCGGATACCTGGATTTATGTTCATGACCCTTCCGTTAAGATGGGTCGTATCCAGAATTACAAGAATTGGAGCCGCTTCATGTCGGCTGACAATAACCACACTCCGATTGGCTGCGAGTATTTTTGCAATCAAGGAGATTCGCTGTGGAATACTGACGATAAAAAACTGATCGCGCTTGCTACGGCCGAGTTAGAAAAAATTGGTCTTGCCAAGAAAGAGGATGTGACAGACGGGTTGGTTTACCGGATGAGGGATGCTTATCCTGTTTATATGGGCGAATACCACAAAGCGATCAGCAAAGCACGGAAAGTAATTGAATCTATTGCCAATCTCGAGGTTGCAGGACGTGGTGGAATGTTTAGGTACAATAATATGGACCATTCGATTTTAGCCGGCCTCTTCGCTGCTCGGAAAATTGCCGGAGAGAGCTATGATCCATGGGATGTAAACGAGGAGGATGATTATCATGAAACTATTAAGTCAGATAAAAAATAACCTAACACTTTGTCAGTTTATAAAGACGGGAATATCCGGTTTTTTTGCTTTGCTTGTCGACTATTCGACCTTGAATATTTTAATAATTTTTGCCAACATTCCTTTGCTTTATGCCAATACAACCAGCGCATTTCTAGGTTTTGTCACTAGTTTTATTTTCAATACTAAGTGGTCTTTTAAAGAAAGATTCACTTTGGTAATTTTTTCAAAATTTTTAGTGTCAAATGTTTTGGGTATTGCCTTAAACGATCTCATCGTCTTTCTTTTGAGTGAAAAAGCCGGACTTTATTACAATTTCTCAAAATTAGTGGCCATCGTAATCGTTTTCTTCTATAACTTCTCAATCTATAAATTCTGGGTGTTTCGGTCATCGGTAACAAACGAATAAACAAGTTATGAAAAAAAAATTCTTAATAACGGGCGGTGCCGGATTTTTTGGCAGTTATTTTGCTAGTTATCTCGCCGATAAAGGTTTTAAGCCGACAATTTTTGACCGCTTATACGATAAAGAACTTGCTAAAAAATATAATTACTTTCAGGGTGATTTTCGCAATAAGAAACAGTTGGAAGAAGCCTTCGAAAAGTTTGGGCCATTCGACGCTGTTTTCCATTTTGGCGCCGAGTTGGCACATTGTATGATCTCAAAGGAATCTCTTTGGTCTTCAAATGTCCTCGGTACAAAAAATGTTACCCAAGTTGCTATAAAACACAAGGTCAAACATTTTGTGTTTACCTCGTCGAATTGTGCAGTTGGTAAGCCTGCAGTAGATTTGCTTTCAGTCAAGGAAACAGACCCAGTCAATCCTTTGGAACTCTATGGTCGGTCGAAGCTTGATGGTGAGAAAATCTTAAAAGGGGCTGAGAACAAAATTCATGCCGACGCTTTCCGGTGCCCGACAATTATTGCCCCTGGCAGACTCGGGCTCTTAACTATTCTTTTTGATTTTATAAAAGAAGGCCGAAAAGTCTGGGTTGTTGGAAGTGGCGATAACAAATATCAATTTATAGCTGCTTTTGATTTGGCTCAGGCATGTTTGGCATCAGTTAACAGCAAGAGCAAAGTCGGCTTTCGTCTGTTTAATATCGGTTCGGACAATGTTAAAAGTTTGGTTGATACTTATCGATATGTGGTCAAAAAAGCTAAGACTAGCGCCAGAATTGCCCGTCTGCCGAAAACTTTAACGCTTTTTTTAATGAAGATGGCCTATAAAATGGGGTTATCGCCGCTTGGCCCCTATCATTACGGAATGATAGCCGAGAATTTTATCTTTAATACTGATAAAATAAAGAAAGAGTTAAATTGGAAACCAACAAAAACAAATGAAGAGATTCTCTGGGAGGCATATCAGTATTATCAAAAAAATTCCCAAACGATTTTAAACGAGAAGGATGGATCGCCACACCGTACTGCTGCCAAGATGGGGATAATTAAGTTTCTAAAAGCCTTATCGTAAAATAAAAAGAAAATGATAAATAAGCCGGCAAAAATAATAATTTCGATCCTTGCAGCTCTCTTGGTCTGTGCAATTGTCGTCTTTTTTTTCAATAAATATGTTCCGGTTAATATGGATGAACTTATTCATTACTATCCGGTAATTTGCCGGTATTATCCTAATAATAATTACAATATTTTTAGGGAATCGTGCGGACTGTATGACCTAAAACTTTCTTTCTGGGACAAAGCTCTGCCACTGAGGAGTTTCCCTTATAGCGGTAGTTGGCCGGTGGCATATTTTTTGCCTATATTTTTTATTTGGAAAAGTTATCTTTCCATTAGACTGCTCGGGGTTGGCTTTCTTTTAGCCCAAGCTTTGATAATTACGAAATATTTTAGGCTCAAATCGTTTTGGCCAGTTTTTCTTGGAATCATCCTCTTCTTTCCTTATTCCTACCAGCTTATTGCCGATACCGGGCCGGTTGGCTTTCAAATTACAGCGCTTCTCTTAATCTTGTTATTAGTTAAAGTCTGGCTAGAAAAGAGATGGGTTCTTGCACCTATTCTTATTGCGATCCTGCTTTTCCTAAGCATTTGGACCAAGTTGGTCTTTCTCTGGTATTTGCCCTCCATTGCGCTGATCTTCTTGTTTAACCTCCTTGAAAAAGAAAATCGCAAAATTTTTGCCAAAAACATCCGCTTTTTTATTTGGTCAGCGGTTTTGGCCATAGTAGTTTTTGCTATCCCGATGTTTTTTCTGTTTACTACAACCAGTGCACTGGATGGAAGTTATCCGTATTTGGAGATGCTTAGAAACGCCGGAAGTTATTCGCTTAAACAGCTTTTGAACTTCAAATTTATTACCTTGTTGCCAATATATCAATCCCTGACTAACCCATTTGAAGCCACCCAAAGGGATTTCGCTGTTTACAAGGATGATATTTTTTCTTGGATTTATAACGGTTGGAGCTATATCGTTCTGCCCTTGATAGGCTTTATTTTACTTACTCTTTATAAAAAATGGGGAGAATTAAAATATTTAGTACTTTATTATTTTTGTTTTATTATCACTCTCTTTTTTATCTTTAGATCAAAAGAATCGTGGGCTTTCCATCATGTAGTGTTAGTGTTTCCTTTCTTAATTTTAACTTTAGTCGAGGTTTTTAAGTCTTTTGGAATTAATTTAAAAAAAATCACCGGAAATATTAGTAAGCTGCTATTGGTATGTTTTCCCGTCATAGCCATTTTTCTTGCGCTAAATCTATATATGTTTTATCGGCTTCCCCAGGAAAAGGTACAGTCATCAAATGATATTTCCCGCTATCGTGTCAATCAGATATTAGAAAACGATAAATTAGCCAACAATTACTTTTATGTTGTTGTCAATTGGGGCTATTATTATATCCAGGGGCTCTATGGCCCTAAGAACCAAAGTGTGTTATATATTGAACCGCTTGATAGTGAATTCAAAGTCAATATTTTGAAGGATTTTGAGGCTAGATATAATCGTAAACTTTTGTTTGTATTTAATGGCCAACAAGGCTTCTCGAGTGATGCTTTAAAAAATCTAAATTTAAAAGAGTGCAAATTAACAAAAGGGTTAGTCTGGCGGATAATGCTTGAAAATGATGGTGACCCTAATAATATTTGCCTTAAGTAGGGAACATGAAAGAACCTTTAGTTTCTGTGATAGTGCCAACAAAAAACTCCAAACTATTCATAGAGAGTTGTCTCAAATCGATTCAAGGACAGACCTATCAAAATATCGAAATAATTTTGATCGATAATTTTTCAACCGATGATACCAAAGAAATAGCTGGTAAATTTACTAAGCAAATTTTTGAAAAAGGGCCCGAACGGTCAACCCAGAGAAATTTTGGCGTTTCCCAAGCATCGGGAAAATATGTTGCCATAATTGATAGTGATATGGAGTTGTCGCCATCTGTTATTGAAGAGTGCGTCAACAAAATTGAAAGGGATTCTTCGCTTGTTGGAATAGTTATACCGGAGGAATCATTCGGCATAGGTTTTTGGGCACAGTGCAAAAAGTTAGAAAAATCTTTCTATAATGGTGTCTCTTGGATTGAGGCTGCCAGGTTTTTCCCAAAAGAAGCTTATAAAAAAGTTGGCGGATATGACGAAGAGATGGTTAGTGGCGAGGATTGGGACTTAAGTCAAAGAATTCAGAAATTTGGCCAGATCGGTAGGATAGGTAGCCTAATTCATCATAACGAAGGAAAAATTAGCCTATTTCGAACCATCAGAAAGAAGTATTACTATGCTCAGAAATACTCAAAATATTTGGCTAAAAATAAATCAACATTAAACAGCCGGTCGCAGAATAGTGTTATTGCTAGATACAAGCTGTACTTTTCCGACACCAAAAAATTGTTCAAAAATCCCCTAACAGGGTTGGGCATGCTGTTTATGAAAACCGCCGAGCTCTTTTTTGGAGGTATTGCAATATTAATGGTTAGATTTAAAAGCAAATGATGCTGATTGTGACACATTATACGCCAAATCGGGGAACAACCGATTTTTTAGTTGACTACTTAAAGGCAAAAAAACAACCATTTTATCTGCTTAAGCATCCATTCTCTTTTATTAAAGACAGTAAAAGCCTTCTCTATTTTTTTGACGGCGAGAAAGAAAAGCTAGTAAACTCCTACTTCGTACCTAAATTTCCGTTGATTGAGATGATTGCCAACTTTCTTGTCACTTTTTTTGTTTCCTTAAAACTTGCCAACAAAACCAAATATCTTATCGGTTTTAGTAGCTTCAATACCGTCCCTCTTCTTCTTGGCAAGAAAGATCGAAAAGTAATCTTTTGGGGAGTAGATTACTCTAAAAAAAGATTTGGCAGTAATTTCCTGCTCAATTGGCTTTATTTTGTATTAGAGACTATTTCCTCGTCGCAAGCTAATCTGGTGATCAGCGCTAATTCTCGTCAGGAAAAAGAACGGGCGGAAAATCACCATTTAACAAAAGGCAATTCGATGATAATTCCTAACGGCATCAAAAAGACTGATATCGTCAACCATATCGGGCAAAAACCGGCCTTTATCTATATTGGTTCAATTACCCCGCAACACGGAATCACTAATTTTGTCAGCCAAAACTACCTCCTAAAGAATGAGAAGTTGCCTCCACTTCATATTTTTGGAGGAGGCGAAAAGGTAGCTGAATTAAATAAATTATTGGAAGATAACCCCTCGCTAAACTCAAAGGTTTACAATCACGGAACAAATACCTTTGAATTCATTAAAAATTTTATTGCTCAAGAAAATTGTTATTTTATTGGCTTGGCGCCTTATGATGATTCGGTAAATGACCATGTTTATTTTGGTGATAGCCTTAAAATTAAGGAATATTTAAGCTTGGGATTGCCATATATTTCAACAAAAGCCGTTTGCATTCCCGAAAATCTAAAAAAATTTGGATTAATAATTGATACCGGCGCCTTACCGGACAACTTTCTTGCCCAGATGGAAAAGGTTAAAATAAATGAGCTGAGTGAAGTTTTACAGTCATATTTATGGGATAATTTGTTTAGGAATTTCTATAAAAAGGTCAAAGAGTTATGAAACAGATAATGCGATTTCATCATATCGGCTTAGCCAAGACCAGCCTTAATTTATCGGGTGGAGAAAAAGTAGAACTCGAAATTATCGATTATTTAAAAAGAGAAGGTTATGCCAATATCATTTACACTTCTGAAAGCGGCCGAATTTTATTTAACAAAATCAAGCCTTTTAAAGATTTGCCCTATCAAATCATTGGATCGATTAAATATGAAAAAATTAACGAGATTTTTGCATATTATCTTAGATTCTTTCAACTGTTCTTTAAAATTCGTCGATTCGAGCCCGGTTTTAATGATATTATAGTCAGCCACGATAATTTTATCCCAACGATTCTTTACTCGCTTTTGTTAAAAGTTTTTAATCCGAAAGCCAAATGGATTTTGATTTACCACATGAAGAGCCCCGGGCTGTTTCGTGGCTTTCTTGGTGAATTTACCCATAAATTCAATTTACCAAACATCCGACTTTTACGCTTTTGGCTTGAGGAAAGAATCAGTTTATTTCTAGCAAAGGGGGTAAATGCAGCCATAACGGTTAACCCCTATAATCTTCCGTATCTCTCCAGGTTTATTAACAAGGATAAAACAAGTGCCTTCCAATATTTTGGCGGGATAGATGAGGATATTTCTCCTCGATATCTTCCTTTGGAAAAAAGAACCTTCGATCTTGTCTATATCGGGCGATTTCACGAGCAGAAGGGTTTTATGGATTTAATTGATGTTGTTTCGAAGTGCAGCAAAAAAATTAAAGATCTGAAATTGGTCGTTATGGGCGGCGGAGACAAAAGCAGCGAGGACAAATTCAGGGCCGCTATTTTGCAGGCGGGCATTTCAAAAAATATTGATTTCAAAGGTTATGTCTCTGGGAGTGAAAAGTATAACTATCTAAGCCAGGCGAAAATATTTGTGATGCCGAGTTATTATGAAAGCTATCCGGTAGTATTTATGGAGGGGATGAAAATGGGGTTAACTTTTGCTGGTTACAACTTGCCGGTATACAAGCCTCTGGCAAAAGCGATAAACTGTGTCAAAATAGGGGATAAGGGGGCTTTGGCGGAAATTATTACCTCTTTGCTTGAAAATAGAGAGGAACTGGCTCAAGCAACAAAAAGAGCTTATGAATTTTCGCAAAATTTTAATTGGAAAAAAACTGGAGAGGAGCTCCTATGTTTAGCAAAGAAAATATAACAAAAATCATCAGAGATTCTGAGGCTTTCCGGTGGTTTTTCTATCTGCTATTTATTATAGGAATGCCGCTTTTGATTCTAAGGGATATCCATCCGAATTCAATCAATCTTTGGATGGATTTTAATGGTAATTTTGATGTTAAAGACAATCTTGTTAAGGTACTAAGCTCTTGGACCCAAAACGGATTAGGTTCACATCAATTCACAGTTTTTGGAAACTTAGGAATTTATCTCTATATAAAATTGATTTATATCCTCTTTGGAATACAGAACGGCACTTACTATGTCTTTTATTTTCTAGTTCTGCTGTATGCAGCAACCAGTTTGCTTTTGGTAAATACCATCCTTCCTAGAATTAGCTGGTTTTTAAAAGTGGTTTTAGCTTCGTTTTTTCTATTTAGTCCTGTTTTTCTTCTCTATGTGTTCGATACCGGGACGATTAGTTTGATTTTTTCCTTTACGGTTATTAATTTGCTTTTGTTTTTAGCTGTTAAACACTATCAAACAAATCAAAATTTTTATCTGTCGTTGCTCGTGTTGGTAAGTGTTTTGATACCTCACCCTTTCATTTTTGTTTTTTTATTTGCTGGAATCATCATCTATCTTTTATTAATAAGAAAATCGCTAAAACTGACAATTATCACTGGTTTGGGCATGCTCCTTGTCAGCAGCTACTGGATATTTCCGTTCATATCCTCGGCGTTTTTCTCCGGTTCGGATAAGATATTAGGTAGATATACGGACGATCTTATCAAGGGCTATGCCGAGGCGGGCAGTTACTTTAAGAGTTTTGTTTTCTTGGGACGAAATTACCTTTTCTTAGAAAAAATATTTCCTTCTCTTCTAGTCAGATTGAGTGTCATTATTTCTCTTTTCTCACTTTGGGGTGCAGTTCTCTATCGGTTATTGATAGCAAGAGGATCACGGAATAAGCTCTCTTTGAATAAGCTTGTTGTTGCAATTTCTCTTTTATTGTTACTGATCTTCAGTATTGGTCCGAGAGATCCCTTCGGTTTTCCTTTTCTGGTCTTTTACAAGGTTGTCCCATTTTTCAGCCTCTTTAGGTCTTATCATAATATTTTTATAATAATTTTCTCCTTTGTGGCCTTTTTGCTTTTATATTTCGCGAGGGTCAACAAAATGGTGTTAAAGCAGCTTATTCTAATTAGTCTCGTCTTTTTGCTGGCCTTTTTATTTTTTGCCAACAATAATTCTCTTTCAAAAAGCACCCAGATTCCAGATGACTACTGGAAGATTAAGCAAATTGTAGATCAGGATAAGGATTCGTCTAAAATTATGCTATTTCCTTACACCAAATATGATTTTTATCGATGGGATAATGGTAGTCAAGACAAGTATTTTCTGGAATCCTTCTTTGCTAATCATGGCCTGATCTATTACCGACCGACAATGGATAATTATGAGCTGGAAGGTTTTTATCTGGCCTCTGCTGATGGTACTGTTAATCTACAAAAAATAAGGGATTATGGGGTTAAATATATTCTGGTTCGTAAAGATTTGCTGATCCAACATACTATCGGTAAGCCGCCGGTTTTGAACGCTACGCCGATTTTTAGCTCGGAAAATGTTGACCTTTATAAAATAGACAACACTCCTCTTGTTAACGGAGAAAGTGTCAAGTTTACAAGTGTAAATCCCAATCGATACGAGGTGACAGTCTCAACAAATAAAGACGTAGTAAATTTGAGTTTACTTGAATCATTTAACACTGGCTGGAGAATCTATTCGAATTCTGCTCCTGCCAAAGAGAACACTTTTATCACGGGGGACGAATTTAGTTTGCTTCGAGGTCAAAACCAAGTTAAAGCCGAGCACACTGAGTTGGGTTACGCCAATAATTGGAAGATAGATCTAACTGATCAAGCTAATGCAAAATTTGTGACAGACAATGGTGGCAATAAAGAGTTAAGGCTTTCGATAGTTTTTTATCCTCAGTTGATATTTCTGGTTTCTTTATTGCTGAGTGCGCTCTCAGTTTTCTTTGTCATTGTAATTACTATATGGTTGAAATTTAAAAATGCTAGCTTTAAATAATTATTGGGATTGGCTTTGGCCTTATTTTAAGAGCAGTGGCTTTGCCTGGCTTTTTTATAGTTGGCAAGACGTATCATTGGGCCGGCCAACAGGCTATGCCTCAGCCTGGTGGATGGAATTGCTTTTGCGAAATATTAATTTTTTTAATCCGGAAATTATCCAATGGGCTATTTGGTTGCTGTTGCTTGCTCTAATCTATGGTCTTTTTAGGTTGTATCGGCCAAAAATAAATATTCATCCCTTTCTATTCCTAGCTCTCTTTTTAAACCCAGCGATTTTTTACAAATTACTGGCGGGCCATCTTTACTACATTTTTGCCTATTTTCTGTTTTTCTTTTTTATTTATTTCTTGCTTTTGCGAAAAAAAGATAGGTTAACAGAACTGGTTGTGCCTTTGCTTTTGGCGATAATCGGTTTACAAATTCAATTTTTTTTCATCACCGCCATTGTTTTGTTTATTTATTTCCTGTTTAGGCGAAAAGAGTTAAATTGGAAGTATTTACTCCTGCTTATTATTGTCCCGATTCTAATCAATCTGCCCTGGCTTTCAAATTATTTAGTCGGAGCAAATTCTTTAGTTCAAAATAGCCAGGTTGCTTCAGCCGTTGGGTTTAAGGGTTCTGTCTACTCGAGTGTTTTTCGTAATTTCTTTATGATTTTTTCGAGCGCCACTGATATTCAATATGTATTCGATCGATGGACTTTCGTTTACTTCGGTCTCTTTAGTCTTCTGCTCTTTGTCATTGTGATTACTTATTTCTGGTTTATTCGAAAAAAGGAGGGTAATAATTCTCAGATTAATATCACGGTCGTTTCTCTGGTTGTCTTTTTTCTCCTTGGGACCGGTGCCTATCAAAGCTGGCCAATACCCGGCATTAGACTTTTTTATCCAATCTTTCGGGAAGCCGGACACTTGGCCCCGATTATTCTATTCTTTGAATTTCTTACCTTTGCCCTCATCTGGCCAAAGTTTATAGAAATGGTTGCCAGCTTAAGAATTGCCCAGAAGTTGCTTAAAAACAAAGGAGAGTCCATTCTCGCCGGTTCTGCCGCTGTGTATTTAGGTATCTTTCTTGCGGTAAATGGCTTTTACTTTTGGCGATATCTGCCCTTTGTGGATTTTTCTGCTGTTCGTCAACAATTCGCTTCAATTGAGAAATTTAATAGTTCTTCATTTGGCAGCTATCGAGTTTTGACCTATCCGTTCTGGAATCAATATGGTCTAGCTTCAGAGAGCAACTTGGAGAAAAATGGGAGATTGCTAAATAACAGCGGATGGGATTCCTTCATGGAATTTTCCGGGAAGGAACTTTATTCAAATTACCAAGCTGGCGGACAGAGCATCCACGACACTCTTCAGTATCGACTGTTAAAAACGGGGGATTTAACAGAGCTAGAGGAAAAAAACATTCGCTATATTTATGATCTTTCCAAAATATACCAATCTAATTTTGATCGTTATACCTTACCGGAAACCTATGATTCTGATATTTCGTTCATAAAAAATAGCCCCGACCTTTTTGAAAATTTAATAGCAAAAAACCCAGCTGAGTTGAGCCAGGTTCAGGATGGAGTTTATGAAGTCAAAAATGTTCTTCCGAGGCTTTATTTGGAAAATGCCAATCCGGGGGCTTCCTTAGAGTTTGAGAAGATTAATCCGAGCCAATATCTTGTAAGACTAAATAATTTTTCAAAAGGTGATCTGATCTTCTTAAATAATTTCCATCCCGGATGGCGATTATATTTAAATAAAGGCGGAAGCGGATATCGGGGGAGCTGTGAAGTAATCCAAAGCAATACGTCTAAAAAATCGATTGAATGCCAAAAGTCTCAAAATTCAAACCCAGTCACAGATTTAAGATTTTTAAATGACAAATCATTATTTACGGGTAGTCAGCAAAAGGAATTTGATTATGCCAATAAATGGAGATTGAATGGGAATGAATTAAAAGATAAGTCGGGTGTTGTTGTTGACAGCAATGGCAATTTAGACTTAGAATTTACATTGTTTTTTCAGCCCCAAGCTTACCTTTGGGTTGCTCTTTTCGCCTCGTTCGCTACCACATTGATAATGCTTTTGCTTGTCCTTAAAAATTTAGGCAAGCGCAAGATTTGATTCTTTACCGCTTGTTTGTTACATTGGTCATACGGAAATGCGGGAGAATAAGGCCAAAATTAATATTTCAATTGTTATTCCGATCTATAACGAAGCGGACAATATTAATTTGCTCTATTTGGAGATCAGGGAAGTTTTCAGTTATACCAATCGAACTTTCGAGATAATCTTCGTTAATGACTCGTCAAATGATGGGAGTCTCCTCCTTCTTAAAGATATTGCCAAGAGGGATAAACGGGTAAAAATTATTTCTTTTCCACGCAATTTTGGACAAACGGCTGCTCTATCTGCCGGCATTGACCACGCTATGGGCGAGATAATTATACCTATGGATGGCGATCTCCAGAATGACCCATCGGATATTCCTCTCTTGGTGGAAAAAATAGAGGAGGGCTATTCGGTAGTTTCGGGTTGGCGTAAAAACCGCAAGGATAATATTCTTCGTGTGATTCCCTCGATAATTGCCAATATTATTATCAAAAAGTTTACCGGAGTCCGGATTAGCGATAATGGCTGCTCTTTAAAGGCCTATCGACGCGAGGTGATCGAAGGGGTTCAGCTTTATGGCGAGATGCATCGATTTATTTCTATTTATGCCGCCTGGTCAGGTGGAAAAGTTACGGAAATTGTCGTCAATCATAGGCCTCGGAAGTTTGGCAAGAGTAAATATGGCTACTCTCGAATTTTCAAAGTTCTTCTCGATCTGATGGTCGTAAAATTTTTACATAAATACATTAGCCGCCCCATTCATTTCTTTGGCAAATATGGCTTTTGGGTTGTGGCGATTGGTTTCTTTGTCGAACTAGTCGCGGTAATTTGGAAAATATTCTATCATCGTTCTTTTATTTCAACTCCGCTTCCGCAAATTGGGATAATGTGCGTTATTGTTGGATTTCAATTTATTTTTACAGGTATTATCGCAGAGCTTTTGATGAGAACATACTATGAATCACAAAACTTGAAATCTTACCGCATAAAAGAAATGATAAATATTAAGTAAAGGAGAGGATTTATGACTTTAGGTTTTATCGGGCAAGGCTGGATCGGCAAAAATTACTCCGATGATTTTGAAAGAAGAGGGTTAAAAGTAGTTAGGTATGCGCTCGAGGCGCCCTACAATAAGAATAAGGGAAAGATCGCTGATTGCAATATAGTGTTTATCGCCGTGCCAACCCCGACTACTCCAACCGGCTTTGATTTAAGCATTGTGAAATGTGTTCTAAAATTTGTTGGTAAGGGGGCAACAGTAGTAATAAAATCAACACTTTTGCCTGGTTCAACCGAAGAGCTGCAAAAAGAGTATCCGGAATTATATATTTTTCACTCTCCTGAGTTTTTAACCGAAGCAACTGCAGCTTATGATGCCGCCAACCCTCAGAGAAATATAATCGGTATGCCGATAAACAGTGAAGTTTACCGTAAGAAAGCCAAGGAAATTTTAAAAGTTTTACCTAAAGCGCCCTATGAAATGATTTGTTTTTCAAGGGAGGCGGAGCTTGTTAAATATGCCGGCAATTGTTTTTTGTACACGAAAGTTATTTTCATAAATTTGCTTTATGATCTCTCTCAAAAATTAGATTGCGATTGGCAGATTATCAGGAATGCCATGGTAGCCGACAAAAGGATAGGTTTAAGTCATATGGACCCACTCCATAAAACCGGTCGGGGAGCCGGCGGGCATTGCTTTATTAAGGACTTTGCCGCTTTCAGGGAAATCTACCAAAAGCTAGTTAAAGATGAGATGGGCCTCGATGTCTTAAAAGCCATGGAAAGTAAAAATATTAATCTTCTTTTGAATTCTAAAAAAGATCTTGATCTGCTGATGGGTGTTTATGGCGACAATAAATTAAAGGGCCAGGTTAAGGCCAGTGATTCGATCCAAGCTAACGCGTAAGAATAGGTAATTATAAATCTGTTAGCTTAAACTGGTTTGATGACCACAAACTCTGCCATAGCAATTTAGGGGGCAGAATTGAAATAAGAAAGAATTCAAGAAAAAAGCACTTTTCACTTCAATCAGCCCTAGCTTGACAACCTTTGTTGATATTGATCATACTAAAAAAGCTAAACTATTTGCCGAAAATCAGGGCTAAGAGAGGGATTTCTTAAATTGAAGTTTTTGCGAATTCGCCAGAAGGAACCAATGAAGAACGCAATTAAAAAGCTAAAAAGTTTATTTACGAACAAATTTTTTAATTATTTCCCCTATACTGATGCGGAAAACTACAGTATTACGAAGTTTATGTCTTTTGCTTCCGGGAAAGTAAAAAAAAGCGACCGAGTGCTTGATGCCGGCGCCGGCGCTTGTCCATACAAGAGGTTTTTTTCTCATGCTGAGTATGAATCAACTGATTTTGAGGATATTTTCGATAAGTCAGCCAAAAATAAACATAATTTTATTTGCAACCTGGAAAGTATTCCTAAGCCGGAAGAATCATATGATGTTATCGTAAACACTCAGGTTCTAGAACATGTCCCAAGTCCACAAAGAGTAATCGATGAGTTCTTTAGTATACTCAAGCCCGGTGGACGGTTGTTCTTAACTGCCCCTCAAGGCTGGGGTATACATGGCGAACCCTACCATTTTTTCAACTTTACAGAATATGGCCTAAAATCGATTTTTGAAAAAGCGGGATTTAAAATAATTTTCATTAAGCCCAGGGGTGGAATTTTCTGGTATCTTGGGAAAAGATTAAAAATACTGCCGTCGTATATTTTCTCCCAGTACCTTTTTGGGGTAAGGGGCCTGGATCGGATTATTACATTTTTACTACTACCTTTCTATTTCGTTTTCCTTCCTATTTGTGGCTTTTTGATTCCACTAGTCTTCTTTTTTCTGGATAGACTAGACAGAAGACAGAAGTTCACACTCGGATATGCCTGCTATTGTAAAAAAAACCAATACGAAGCAGAACAATTCTGGTTTATTGAAGAATAAGTTAAAAAATAAATGAAATTATTAGCCTAGGTTATAGGATGGTATGGTTACTATACTAATCAATAGTCTGGATGGGGAATGAAGACAAAATGGAGACCAAGCAAATTGCTAGAGACAAAATTAATGTGATTAATAGCCACCATTTAGAAGCTCGTAAAAAGCAAAAAATAACTATTTTGGTTACAGGTTCCGCTGGATTTATTGGTTTTCATACAGCGAAGAAATTATTAGAGGATGGCTGTAAAGTAGTCGGACTGGATAATTTTAATAGTTACTATAAACCAGCACTTAAAGAAGCGAGAAACCGTATTCTGGAGGGTTTTAAGGGGTATAAATTATACAGGGGTGACCTGGAGAATCTAGAATTGATCAAGAAGGTTTTCAAAGAGAACAAAATCGATAAGGTTTGCCACCTTGCTGCCCAGGCAGGGGTTCGCTATAGTCTAGAGAACCCTCATGCCTACATTTCTTCAAATCTGGTTGGATTTACCAATATCATCGAAGAAGCTAAAAATGCCGGTATCAAAACCTTTGTCTATGCCTCAAGCAGCTCTGTTTATGGCAATAACAAAAAAATCCCATTCTCGATTAACGATTCGGTTGATAAACCGATTTCTCTCTATGCTGCAACAAAAAAGGCTAATGAATTAATTGCTTACACCTATCACCATCTTTACGGCCTTAATTGCACCGGGCTTCGCTTCTTTACTGTTTATGGTCCTTGGGGTAGGCCGGATATGGCGGCGTACAAATTTGCTGATGCCATTAAAAACAATCGAGTAGTTGATGTGTATAACTTTGGTAAAATGAAAAGGGATTTTACTTTCATTACTGATATCGTAAGTGGTATTCTATCGAGTTTAAAAAACTCTTATCCTTATGAGATTTTTAATTTGGGCAATAACCAGCCAGTCGAACTTGGTTCTTTTATTAATATTATTGAAGGGTTATTGGGGGAAAAAGCGAAAAAAAAATTTCTACCGCTACAGCCAGGGGACGTTCCAGAAACATACGCAAATATTTCCCATTCTTATAAAAAATTAGGGTATCGCCCTAAAATAAATATTGAAGAAGGTTTAAAAGAATTTATTAATTGGTATAAAAACTATGACAAAAATTAACTGTGATGCTGACATTACAATTTGTGTAGTTGGCTTGGGATATGTCGGACTTCCCTTGGCTTTAGCATTTGGACGTTCTGGCCTACGGACTTTCGGGTTTGATATCAATAAGAAAAGAATTACTGAGTTAACAAAAGGGATTGATTCAACACTAGAAGTTGACTCTTCTGAGATTGATCCTAAAACAGTAATATTTTCATCTGACGAAAGAGTAATTAAGAAAGCTAATTTTATTATTGTCACCGTCCCAACGCCAGTCGATAAAGCAAATCAGCCTGATCTTTCTCTTGTAATAAAAGCCACTGAAATGGTTGGGCGAAATCTTTCAAAGCATGCAATAGTAATATATGAATCCACAGTTTATCCAGGCGTGACTGAAGATATTTGCGGGCCTATATTAGAAAGAGAATCCGGATTAACCTATAGAAGTGATTTTAAGGTTGGTTACTCCCCGGAGCGAATGAACCCGGGAGACAAGGAACACTCGGTTGATAAAATTGTAAAGGTAGTGTCGGCAATGGATAAGGAAAGTCTCGATATTGTCGCTGCTATTTATGGTAAAGTTTGTCAAGCAGGCATTTTTAAGGCGAAAAACATAAAAACAGCCGAGGCCGCAAAGGTAATTGAAAACACACAACGGGATATTAATATTGCTCTCATCAACGAACTTTCTTTGATATTCAACCGCCTGGGAATTCACACTACTGATGTATTAGAAGCAGCGGGAACTAAATGGAATTTTCTCAAATTTTACCCGGGTTTAGTGGGTGGACATTGTATAGGTGTTGACCCGTACTATTTAGTTCATAAGGCGGAAGAGGTTGGCTATCATCCTCAGGTAATTGCGTCCGGTAGAAGAGTAAATGACTATATGGCGGATTTTGCGGCGGATCTAACTATTAAAGGATTGGCCAGGGCTGGCAGAAATATACAGGGTGCAAAAGTGCTAGTCCTAGGACTTACCTTTAAGGAAAATGTTAAAGATGCCAGAAATTCAAAAATTTTAAATACAATAAATAAGTTAAAAGAATTCGGAGTAAAAATTTATGGTTTTGACCCGTATCTTGACAGGGAAGACATAGAAAAGGAATTTAATATTCCATCTCTCCGAAATATTACTGGGAAGTTTGATGCGGTAATACTGGCAACGGCTCATCACCAGTTTGAGGGCCAAGAAAATACCATTTTAGATCTTTTTGAGAAAAGCCCTGTGGTCGTAGATATTAAAAATTTTTACCCTTCATTGAGGTCAAAACGGAACGTAATATATTATAGTTTTTAATGAAAATCCTTCTTTTAAATTATGAATTTCCTCCGCTTGGGGGCGGTGCAGGAAATGCAACTTTATATTTGTTAAAAGAGTTTTCCAAACATAAAAACATCGAGATCGATTTGGTTACTTCATCAACTGGGGAATATCAAGTCAAAAAATTTTCCTCTAATATTTCTGTTCACTACTTGAATATACAAAAAGGTAAAAACTTTCAGCACCAGACCAATCGAGAACTTTTGCTATATTCTTGGAAAGCTTATCAGTATTGCCGCAAATTGGTAAAGGATAAAAAATATGATCTTATTCATGCTTTTTTTGGAATCCCTTGCGGTATTATTGCTAGTAAACTAGGATTACCGTACATTATCAGCCTCAGAGGAAGTGATGTTCCTGGACATAATGAAAATTTTAATAAAGTCCATCAAATTTTTGGATATTGGGAAAAGAAGGCTTGGCAGAATGCGTGCTCTGTTATTACAAACAGTGAAGATTTAAAAAGAACTGCGGTTATGGCAGATTTTCGCCATGACATAGATGTGATTGAAAACGGGGTAGATTGTAATTTTTTTAAACCCGTAAAACAGAGAAAGAAAAGAGAAAACAAAATAAAGATTTTGACTGTAGGACGACTGAATAAAATTAAGAATATCAATCTTATTATCACTGCTCTCAAAGGGCTGGATGCATCACTTACTATTGTTGGCAATGGGCCCGAATTGGAAAACTTAAAGTTGTTAACGGCAAAATTAAATTTGCAAAACAAGGTCAAATTTTTAGGACAGCAACCGCAAGAAAAATTGCAAAAGATATATCAGTGCCATGATGTTTTTGTTCTGGTTTCTAAAAATGAGGGCATGAGCAATACTCTGCTTGAAGCTATGTCTAGCGGTTTGCCGGTCGTTGTGACAAGGACAGGCGGGAGTACCAAGCTGGTGCAGGGAAATGGCTTCATTGTAAACGCGAAAAATAAAAAAGAACTCCAAAAGGCATTATCAGTTTTTATAACCAATCGGGAAAAAGTTGAAAAAATGGCTGAAATTTCTCGAAAGTTATCCAAAGATTTGAGTTGGAAAAAAGTTGCCGAATCATATCTTAATGTTTATTCGCATATTGTTCCTAGTACAGCCCATGGTCAAGCTATTGTAAATATACTGCACCTTATTGATAGTATTGCGCTTGGAGGTGCTCAGAGAGTTCTAGAGGGAATTTTAAAACTGAAATCCACTTACTTTCGTCAGAGTGCAATAGCTTTAAGAAAGAGGGCAAACCAGATGGTTCTTGATCAAACTCTAGTCTGTGAATCATCGAAGCGGTTTTCAATTGCCCCGCTCCTGATGGTGAAAAGGGAGATAGTCGATAATCAAGTTAAAATTCTTCATTGTCATTTATTGCGTTCACAAATTTTTGGCTGGATCATAAAAAGTTTTTTTGCCAGAGATACCATTCTAGTTTTTCATGAACATGGAGGAATCCTACAAAAAAAAATTCATTGCTTTCTCCTAAAAATGATGAGATCGAAGGTTGATCTGTTTATTGCAGTTTCTAAACGATCTGCTCAAATGATGGAGTTGAAGGCAAAGATTCCGAATAGCAAAATTAGGATTTTGCCAAATTTTACTATCTATGAAAATTCAGCAAAAATTAAAGGACATAAACTGAATAAAACAAAGGTGACCCTTGGATTTATTGGGCGCCTGGATAAAGTGAAAGGTTGCCGCTATCTACTTGAATCAATTTCCAAACTTCAATTTAAGCCCCAAGTGCTGATAGCGGGAGATGGCAGGGAAATGGCAATGTTAAAAAAAATAGTTATTGAAAATAAAATTAAAAAGCAGGTGATTTTTTTGGGTTATGTTAAGGACGTTAGCAAAATTTACCAACAAATTGATATATTGGTAATGCCCTCAATTAGTGAGGGAAGTCCCATGGTTCTTTTCGAAGCACAAAGTTTTGGGATTCCTGTGGTTGGCAGTGATGCCCCGGGTATTTCGGAGTGTATCCTATCTGGTGAAAATGGATTAATATTTAAACGAAGAGATTGCAATGATCTTGCCGGAAAATTAAATCAATTATGGTCAGATTCGAGCCTCTACGACAAAATCAGCCGGCGATCGTTGATAGATGCGCAAAAACATACTCTTAAAATTTATCAACTAACATTAAAAAGGATTTATTATGGGTTGGTTTCACGGAAAAGATTACTCAAAAAAATTTCAAAATCAAAATGAGGCTCAACATTACGAGAAAGGGGTCTATGCCCCCGGGTCATATTATGACCTGATGTGGGAAATGGAAAAAGAGTTCTTAAAAGAACGAATCAATGTGATCAAAAAGGGACAGAAGAAAATAGAATATCTTGATTTTGCTTGCGGGACAGGTCGGGTGATCTCTTATGTAGAAAAATTTGTGGATATTTCGGTTGGGGTTGATATAGCAAAAGAGATGTTAAAAATAGCTGGTAAAAAGCTAAAAAAATCAAAATTGGTCCAAAGAGATATTATCGAAAATCCTTTAACGGGAAAATACGATCTTATAACATCATTTCGCTTTTTTCTAAATGCTGAGCCGAAACTTCGTCATCGCATTCTTGATTCGTTAGTTAAGAATATGAAACCAACAACCAGTTTTATTTTTTCAATTCACGGGAATACCTTTTCCTTGCGTTTTATTGTTTTCTGGCTCAGCCGTCTTTTTAGTAACAAATTAAGCCAGATGTCTTTTTATGATGTAAAAGAGATGCTTTCAGATCACAATCTTGAGATCGTTAACTATACGAGTGTTGGGTTTTTACCAAAATTTCTCTACAAGGTAAAGCCTTTGAGGCGTTTCCTTTATAAAGCTGATCGTTTCTTGCATACACTTAAAATGTGCAAACCCTTCTCCCAGATATTAATATTTGAAGTTCGGAAAAATGCATAATTATCTCATATTTAAGTCGAAGTATTTGATCAAAAACGACTTGAGATCCTTTGCTCTATGTCTTAATCATTTCATTGATTTTCCAATTTTTTTTTCTGCAGGCAAACTTAACGGCTTAATGGTTGCTTTCCTTAAAAGTTTTTACCCAATAGCTTTTGTTCTTGCTCGTTTTTTTTTGCCAAAGAGGTCTCTGAAGGAAAAATTTCTTATTAGGAGAAAAGGGGGCGGAAACTGGGGAAGCGAAGTTGATCTAACAGTTAAAAATGGTCTTCTTTCCATTACAAAAAGATATCTCTTAAAGCAGAACGCTGATAACGAAGAACGTTTTCTGAATCAATACAAAAATAAAACTGGCCGTATTATTCTCCCTGAGTATAAGCGCATAGGAGAAAGAGAGATTGCTTATGAGTTTATTAATCAAAAAAATCTTTGGCAAGAGCTTCAGGAGGGAATCGTAGATAAAAATAACTACGAAGAGATTTTTAGACAAATCCGTGAAGGTTTGGAAGATTTTTATATGCATCAAAAAGAATGTTTAATTCACGGTGATCTTTTCCCTGTCAACCTTTACAGATCAAGTGATAAAAAGAGTTTCTGCCTGATAGATTATGGAGACTCCCATTGGTATAATACAAAATATGATCAATACATCCTGTTCAAAGCGATGATTGATATTCTAAATCTAGAAAACGAAAGCAAGATACTTGGTAAATTTTTTACTGGCACGGAGATCGCTAAATTTTGTAAACACAAAAACGAGATTAATCGAAAAAAGTATAATGCCAAAGCAAAAGCGAAAACATAAAAAAATAAAAATTTGTTTTATTTCAACAAAGGCTTATCCGCTCTTTAACCAATCCGTTGACGAAGTACATGGTGGTGCAGAAATTCAACTGTACTTGTGGTCAACTGAACTAGCCAAAGATCCAATTTTCGACGTCTCGTTTGTTGTCGGAGATTTCGGCCAAGCTAAAACAGAAAAAATTGAAGGGGTGACTATATTCAAATCAGCCAATATTCTTAAAAAGGATAATTTTTTAATTAAGTCTTCTCAGGCCATTGCATATTATCGCTTAATGAAGAAAATTGACGCCGATTTGTATGTCACGACAGCGGTAAATAGTCTAAAAGCCGTCGTTTCTTTCTTTTGTAAAATAAACGGAAAAAAACATTTATATCGGACTGCACATACTGGAGCAGTTGATCTTTCCTGTATTAAAAATAAAGGAATTCAAGGATTTCTCTATAAATACGGCCTTGAAAATGCTGATTTTGTGGTAACCCAAGCTGAAGAACATCGTGAACTTTTAAGGCAAAATCATAATATGGAATCTACTGTTATAAGAAATTCTTTTAGGCTTAACCAACAAAAAAATACATTTGCGAAGGAATATACTCTCTGGGTAGCTCGCTATTGTAAATGGAAGAACCCTGACCTTTTTATTAAAATTGTCAAAAAACTCCCAGCTGAAAAGTTCATTATGATCTGTCCAGTGAATATCAAGGGCAATTCTGAATATGAGAATTTTGTAAAAAAGGTGAAAAAAATAAAAAACCTATTATTCATTGAGCAGGTTCTTTTTCATGAGATACAACAGTACTTTGATAAGGCTAAATTATTCATTAACACCTCTGATTATGAAGGCTTTCCAAATACTTTTATCCAGGCAGGCATTGGATTTACGCCCGTTGTTTCTTTGAATGTTGACCCAGATAGCTTTATTACTCTAAATAATTGCGGCTATTATGCAGACGGTAATTTTCCAGAGATGATCAATCAGATCAAGATCTTACTTGCAAATCCAACTCTTCGGAAAAAACTGGGTGACAATATCTCCAGATATATTGCTCAGTACAACGATATTGGAAAAAACATAAGAGTATTGAAAAAGTTAATTTTGGAGAAAATGGAATGAACGTAATCGCAAGTTTTAAGAAGATAACTACAGATTATAAAAATTGGCCATTACTAATACTAAATCATTTTAATGTTGTACGAGAACCTGTTTTGGAACATAAATCTGGTACAAAAACAGTATCCCGAAACCGCTCAGATTCAAAAACAATTCAGGCGATGTTCGATGGGTCGCTGTATGATAAAAAATTTATTAAAATGTCGCTGAGCGGCAAACCGGGCACTGTCATTGATATCGGTGGACATATTTGTTCTTTTTCTCTTTGGGCTGATTATCTTGAATCCGGCAATCATTTTATAATTTACGAGCCCGATAAGGATAATTGTCGCATTGCAATGAAAAACAAGAAAATTAATAACAAAGATAACTTTTCTATTCTAAATCAATGCATCGGTGGCAAATCGGGAGTGCGAGTCTTTTATTCTTATTCTAGCAATAAAAAATCCCAATCATCGTCATTAATCAAAAGGGATGGAAAATCTCACAGTTATAAAATTAAATCTGTCGTGCTGGGTGACATCATAGAAGAAATAGGCGCAGATATAAAATTGGTCAAAATGGATTGTGAAGGCGCGGAATACCAAGTTTTTCAATCACTGAACCCAAGATTGTATCGCAAAATCAATGCTTTTGTTTTTGAGTATCATGATGATTTGGTTAATCAGAACCAGGGACAAAACCACCAAGAACTTGAAAAAATTCTCAAAAAACATTATAAGACCGTCAAAACAGACAAGTTCAATAAAAAGCGAGGAATAATTTATGCGACAAATTAAGCGTTTTTTGCGTTTTTGGTTTGTAAAAGGAACGATTATTTCTAATAAAATACGGACGTGTTATTTTCACTATCTTTTTAAAGAAATGGGCCACGGATCAACTATTGGGGGGAGAATTAGAATTTATTATCCAGAAAATGTTGTAACAGGGAAGAATAGTACAATCAACGAAGGTTGTATATTCAATGCCAGCGACTCTATTATAATTGGCGATAACGTACATATTTCACCTGGAGTAATTATTAACACTGGTTATCTTAATTATAATAAATTCGGTGAAGGTAGAGTTCACGAAAAAAAGCCGGTTGTAATAAAAGATGGAGCCTGGTTATGCTCCGGAGCAATAATAAATCCAGGGGTTACCATAGGTCGGAATTCTGTCGTTGCCGCAGGAGCCGTTGTAACCAAAGATATTCCGGAAAATGTACTAGCTGTTGGTATCCCCGCTGTTGTTAAAAGTAAAATTGGCGAATAGAGCTTTTTTGACCTTGATCCCAAAATATAATTCCACCAAAATTAACTTCAATAGATAACCGATTGCTGTTGCAGTGGCTAGCCCCAATAGTCCCCACCTTTGAATCAGAAGAAAATCAAAGCCTAAATTTACGGCAACCTGGATCATATTGATAGTCTGATAAACCCTGAATTTCTTGAGTGCGGCAAAAATTGGGGTATAGAAAATTGAATAAAGGTGAAAAAATGCTCCGACCATTAACACCCGGACTACGTTTATTGATTCCATATACTTTGCACCGTAGGCAAAATGCACTAAATAGGGAATGCCAAAATAAATGAAGCTTATTGCAAGGATACCCCCGATGATCAAACGGACTCTTTTTCCTTTTAAATAGTCTCTTATCTTGGCTGAATTATTTATATTCGCTGATAAGCCAGGCAGAAAATAGCTGCCGATCAAATTTATTGTCATTATGAGGGCTTTAAAAATTTGATAAGAAAAGCTGTATATACCGATTTTTTCAAGAGAGGAATAAATTTTTAGAACAATGTTATCGCCCCAATTAATTAGGTAGATTGAGATGCCGCTGACAAAAATCCACTTGGTGTGGTTAAGCATCTCTAACGCTTGTTTTGTATTAAATTCAAATGGCATCAGAATTTTCCAATCAATTCTTGGAGCAAAAAATATCAGAGTCATGAGAGCGGTAGCCAGGTAAGAAATAAAAATCAATTCAAGCGATAAAATCTTCATAAAACTAAGAAAGATTATGACGAGAATAAAGATGAGACCATAAGTTAGATCAACGAGGGAATTTTCGACTTTGCGATCCAATCCAAGCATCAGTTTATTTAAAAATGTTTTAATCGAAATACCCAAGAAAGCAAAGATAACGCTATAGATACTTCCTTTCTGAATCAGGCCGGTAAAATTGACAAATTGCTGCTCAAAACTAAAGACCAGGATGATAAAAAGAATTAATGAAAAGATAAAGAAAACGTTTTGGATGGTAAACGATTTGTTAATCTTACCGGTAGCCTTTTTTTCTTGGTTGGCGTAAACAATGAAAGGAGTCTGAAATGATGAGATTAAAAGAGTCACAAACAAAAAAATAACCATTGTCACCAATGAAAATGACCCGAATTTTTCTGGCGAGAGCAATTTGGCCGCGACAAGGGGGGCCACCATCGCAAGTCCCTGACCGATCATGCTGAATAGACTAAAAGTCAAGAACTTTTTACCAAGTTTTAGTTCGTGTATTATTTTATTAATCATTATCTTTCATATTTTATTCTTTCTTGCCAACATTAAAATAATAACCGAAAATATTGCTTCAATCCAGCATTATTTAGTTATCAAATAGAAAAATTCTGCTAATTTTATCCGGGGATGTGTAAACGACATTGCCGCTGTTTTCAGTTATAAACCGTCTGAAGTCATCTGTGATATGAACTGTATTAAGAATATTGAGACTCGCGCCATTTACGAGGATCCAAACTCTTTTATTGGGATTCTCTTTAATAATATTTCTTACGTCATCAGCAGTATGGATTAATTTACTTTCTTTGTCGGCTGAAAATAAATCCCCATCTTCGTCGACTACCGCTTTTGTATTCCACCTGGTTGATTGGTTTAAGATGTAATCGGGTTGTGATTGAAAATAGTAATAGCTATTACTAATTACGTTAATCCAAATATCATCAGTAGCTTTATGCTCAGCCAGATAAAGATAGGGATATTTGAAATCTGATCGGTAGGAAGCTACCCAGGTGCTCCGAAAAGGATCATTAGATACATCATCGCCGTAATTCTGAGTTAAAATCGTTGTAAAATATGGCTTTATCTGGAGAAATATAATAATGGCAACAAGCAGAGTGGCCAGACGGGATAGCTTCTGATTTAAAATTGCTTTGAATGTCAAATAAACCATGACCAGAGAAACGATCACAACAAGTCCTTCGCTTAAAAAATATATTCTGGGTCCATATACACCTCGGCTGCCGATTTCGTACAGAAGAATAGAACAAGCCAAAGTCAAACCGATATATGAAAAAAAGGGAATTTCTTGGTTTTTTCTAGTTGCTTTTATGATAAAAACAATACAGAACAGAATTCCGACAACCCAGACAAAAGGGTGAATATGGAAATCAGTGAAAAATTCGACAAAACGCCACTTCGGAACGTCGATCCAATTCCAATCCCTTGGTTTGGGTACATTGAAAACCTCTGATGCTTTTTGAAAGGGAAAAGCCGGCGCTTTAATAAAGCGATAAAAAAGATTATCTGCTTTAAATATTAAAAGGCTTATGGCGATAAAGAGCAAATTAAGGTAATTTTGTTTCCAAATATTTGACCATCCCTCCCATTTCATTATAGTTTTTATGAAAAGATAAATTCCCCATACAGCCCAGAGTGAGAGGTAAATCAGGCCTAACTGAACGGTGTGAATCATGACAAAGAAAGTAAGTGTCGCCCAAACTTTATACCAGGTTTTATTCTCGAAAAATCCGCGCCAAAAAAAGAGTATTGCCACCATAAAGAGGGCCGCATTCATGACATAAAACCTGGCAAATCTCGAGTATTCAATATTGTAGGTTGAAAAGACTAAAAAAGCCAAAACTATCAAAGAAATCCATTTGTCTTTGGTACATTTAAGAGAGAAGGCGAAGGCGAAAATCGCAATCATCATTCCGAAAATTACACTTGGAATCCGTAACCAAAATTCATTGTTACCAAAGGTAAATGCGAACAAAGCGGCAAGATAGCTGTATGCTACCCCTCGCCAATAATAGACCAAACCCGAGGGTGAAATCGGAGTTCCAGTTTCCAGAATGCGCTGGACATATGTGCCGGTCGTCATCTCATCCCACCAAAGCCCAAGTGCTCCTAATTTGTAAAGCCGTATCCAGAAGCCGGCGATTATCAGACCGGCGGCGATAATAAGGGGAAGATTACTTACAAACCAGTTTTTCTTCTTGGTTGGAATACTACTTTTAGGTAAAAAGATTGTGGAAGCTTCCTCTTGATAGTCAAGATGGTTTTCGTATTTAGGATTTTGCCTGAGCTTCTCCATGAACTCGTTAATTAGATTGTTTAAATCCTGCCAATAAATCAGAATTGCCAGTATTAACGCTGATATAACAAAATATAGTAAATTATCTCCCGGCAGGGTGATATTCATGATATTTTGCGTAAAGAGAAATAAAACCAAACCCACAATTACTATCTGAAATTTCGCAAATTTAGTAATAGAGACAGCTGCCACTATAGAAAGATAGGGGACGAGCCAAATAAAATAGCTGCTAGAAAACTGAACATTTTTGGCAACCAAAGCGACTGTAAAGAGAAACAATGGCATAATAAGCCAAGCGATATAATCCTTTGTGTTGGAAAATCTTTCGGTCTTTATCAAGAAAAATAGGCCGCCCAAACCGACGATTTCCGGCAACGACACAAGATTAAGAATGGATCCAGGCAGACTCCCTACGATATTGTCTAGTGCAGCTTTCTTATTTCCGAAATCGCCTTTAGTTAAATCGTAAAAATATAGATAAAGTAGGACGAGAACGAAAACAGAGAGAAGATAAAACCAAAAGTTATTCTTCCGCTCAATATGTTTAATCACGCTATTGTAGACTACCAGGGCAATGCCGATACCGACAATTGGCAGTACTAAAAAAGCGTTTAAATAATAGATATTTTGAATTGCTTTTACAGCGGTGCCGGGGTTGCCCAAAAAATAAATCCCCGCACCAATTAATAATGGGGCAGCGAGGTTGAAGCCAAGTCGCCAGAAACCAGCTTTTCTGTTTTCCTGGCTGGTGCCAGGCATCAAAAAGATAAAGATAAAAACCGGGAATAAAACAAAGCCTAAATAGTTAGAAAGGAGGGCAATTCCTAAAAAAATTCCACTCAAAAAAGTATATATTTTCTTACTTTCATTTAAAGAAATTAAGTACAGAAGGAATGCCAGCAAAGAAGAACTCCAAAAAACCGTCATCCTGCTGACTTCCGAGGAAGAATGAATGAGGGTCGGGCTTAACGAGATAAAAATTATTGAGAATAGGGCAATCTTTTCGTTCCAAAGTTTTTTTAGAGCAAAGTAGATAGGGATGATCAAGAGAAAATTAAAGAAGATTACCGGTAACCTCCACCAAAAAAATATACTTGTGCTATTAAATAGTTCAGGTGAAATTCTTTTAGCTAAGGACAAACCTAGATCGGAGATAAGCGCGGGGAAAATTCCTGAGCGTAAGCCGACTGAGGCGTCCTGCCAGTGGCCTTGCTTAATGGCATTGGAAATCTTTGGGCCGAGCTCATACCAAGCGCTCTCACTCCCGGAAAGAGGATGATTGGCGGCCATTAAAGACAGATTAAAAAAACAAAGGGCGAAAATCAAAGCCCCCAGGAAATAGAGAAATTCGCTACTGGAAAACCACTCTTTGAATTGCTTTATAGCACGGCTCATTCCCAGAAATCCCTCTCTTTTTCTAGTATTATTAGCACTTTTTGAAAGACAAATTGATTATATCTCAAATCTAAAATGAAAAAAAGGTTAATAAGGAGACAAAAACAAAAAATTTGCTTTCATAGAAATCTCTTGTTAAACTAGCTTTGTTTATCAAGAGTGGCGGGAGAGAATTGGCTCATTGATCGCCCAGCAACTTGTTCCGATTTTTCGGAATAAAGTGCTAAATCCAAGCCCTGAAGGCAAGATAATAGGCCAGCTTCGGGACTGGCTTTTTTAATAACTGGAGGTAACAATGGGAAGTTTTCTTTTTACATCTGAGTCAGTGACTGAGGGCCATCCTGACAAAATGGCGGATCAAATTTCCGATGCCATCCTGGATGCTTTAGTGGAAAAAGATCCAAAGTCACGAGTCGCAGTGGAAACTTTGCTTACCAATGGCGTTTGTGTTATAGCGGGCGAAGTTACGACTAGCGCTTATGTTGACATGGCGAAGATTGCTAGGGGAGTAATTCGGGATATTGGTTATGACGGCTGCGGTTTTCATCATTCTACAAGTGGCGTAGTGACTGCGATTAAGGAACAATCATCTGATATTGCAATGGGGGTAGATAGTTTCAAGAGTGACGAAACCGGCCATATCGTCAAGGAAGATTTAGAACACCTTGGTGCAGGGGACCAGGGGTTGATGTTTGGCTTTGCTTGTAATGAAACCCCGGAACTTATGCCTCTCCCAATAGTTTTAGCCCATCAGCTTTGCCGAAAACTCTCTGAGGTTAGAAAAAACGGGACAATCAAAGGGCTCCGACCTGATGGAAAATCTCAGGTAACGGTTGAATATAGCGAGATCGGGAAGCCAGAAAGAATTCATACCGTCCTGATTGCCGCCCAGCATGATGAATCGAAAAATCCTAAAAAATTAAGAGAAGAGATTACTGTTAAAGTAATTGATAAGGTGCTTGCGTCCTATGGCTTTAAGTGCGATTCCAAAACCAAGATATACATAAATACAACCGGAAAATTTGTGATCGGCGGTCCTGAGGGAGATACGGGCTTGACAGGTCGAAAAATTATTGTTGATACCTATGGCGGTTATGCTCGGCATGGCGGTGGAGCTTTTTCTGGAAAGGATCCTTCGAAAGTTGACCGAAGCGGGGCGTATGCTGCTCGCTGGGTAGCTAAAAGCGTCGTTGGCTCAGGCTTGGCAGAACGCTGTGAAATTCAATTAGCTTACGCTATCGGTAAGCCTGAACCACTCTCTGTTTATGTTAATACTTTTGATACTGGGAAAATTAGCGACCAAGAAATTGCCGAAAAAATTATCAAAAATTTTGATCTTCGTCCTGGCATGATAATAAAGAATCTTAAACTAAGAAATCCTTTATACCGCCAGGTTGCTGCTTATGGTCATTTCGGTCGGCCAGAACTTAATTTGCCATGGGAAAAAGTTAAAAAAATCAACTAGCTAATCAGCTGGTCAGCTAGTAAGCAGATAAGCCAGAAAGTATCATTTTATGATTAAAAGCTTCACAGAAATAAAAGCATGGGAAAAAGCGCATCAATTGGTGCTTGAGGTGTATAAAATTACAAAAACTTTTCCAGAGATAGAAAAATACTGTTTAGTTAGTCAAATAAGACGAGCAGCAATCTCGATCCCGTCAAACATAGCCGAGGGATTCAAAAGAAAATCAATTAAAGATAGTGAACATTTTTATAATATTGCTGATGGCTCGTTAGAAGAAGTTAAATATCAATTAATCTTAGCCAAAGATTTAGGGTATATTTCAATTGAGAGTTTTAGCTTTATATTTAATTTAACAGAGGAGGCTGGCAAAACTTTAAGCGGTTGGATTAAGAGCCAGAGGCTTTAATCATGGCTGAATTCTTACTGGCTTACCAGCTTATTTGCTTATGAATAATTTAGTTGTAGTTGGCTCGATTGGTTTGGATGATATAAAAACACCCTTTGGAGAGGTTAAGACGGCTCTTGGTGGGAGCGGCGTTTATGCCTCCGCCGCCGCCTCTTTTTTTGTTAAGCCATCACTGACTGGAATTATGGGAACAGATATGCCCGCTCAACATTTAAAGACTTTGGCAAAGTTTGATCTGCGGGGCGTTGAAAAGAAAGACAAAACATTTCGTTGGGAGGGTTTTTACGAATATGATATGAATGAAGCCAAGACCATTAAGACAGAATTAAATTCTCTTGGCAGTTTCAATCCTGTTCTTCCAAAGGATTACCGCCAGGCAAATTATCTTTTTTTGGGAAACACTGATACAGATATCCAGATTCAGACGTTGGACCAGATGGAAAGCCGGCCCTTTGTTGCCCTTGACACCATGAATTATTGGATCAGCAGCAAAAGAGAAAGCTTGGTCAAAGCGATTGAGAAAGTTAATCTGGTGGTGATGAACGAGGGGGAAGCCAGGCAGTTTATGGATACGCCGAATCTGATCAAGGCGGGTCGGATGATGCTTGATCTTGGGCCGGAATTTGTTGTGATAAAAAAAGGCGAACATGGCTCCCTTCTTTTTTCTGTAAATGGATTCTTCTCGGCTCCCGGATACCCCCTAGAGACAGTCAAAGATCCTACCGGTGCCGGCGACTCCTTTGCTGGTGGAATGATGGGGTATTTAGCTAAAACCAATGATGTCAGCGAGAAAAATATTCGGAAAGCAATTATCTATGGGAGTTGCATTGCCTCGGCTTGCGCAGAGGATTTTAGTTTAAACTATTTAAAAAATATTAATCTAAATGAAATAAAGGAGCGTTACCATGTCTTCGAAGAAATCAGAAGATTTTAAAGTAGCCGATATCAAATTGGCAGAGTGGGGAAGGAAAGAGCTAAAACTCGCAGAAGATGAGATGCCTGGATTGATGGCGCTCCGCCAGGAATATGGCAAATCCAAGCCATTAAAAGGTGCTAGGATTAGTGGTTGCCTTCATATGACAATGCAAACGGCTGTTTTAATTGAGACTTTGGTTGAGCTAGGAGCAAAAGTTAGATGGAGCAGTTGCAATATTTTTTCAACCCAAGATCATGCAGCGGCAGCTATAGCTAAAGCTGGAATCCCTGTATTCGCCTGGAAAGGGGAAACCGAAGAGGAATATTGGTGGTGTGTCGAGCAAACGTTGGATTTCGGCAACGGCCAAGGGCCTAATATGCTGTTAGATGATGGGGGTGACCTCACTCTAGTTGTTAACAATGAAAAACCGGAAATAGCGAAAGAAATTATCGGAGTCTCCGAAGAGACAACTACTGGTGTCCACCGTCTTTACCAGATGATGGAGAAGGGAACACTCAAATTTCCTGCAATCAATGTTAATGATTCAGTTACCAAGTCGAAATTTGATAATAAATACGGTTGCCGGGAAAGCTTAGCCGATGGTATCAAAAGGGCGACTGATATTATGATTGCCGGGAAGACCGTGATAGTGGCAGGCTACGGCGATGTTGGCAAGGGTTGTGCTCAGAGTATGCGTGGCTACGGCGCTAAAGTTATCGTTACTGAAATTGATCCAATTAATGCCCTTCAGGCGGCAATGGAGGGGTTTGATGTTACTACGATGGACGAGGCATCAAAGGTAGGCGATATTTTTGTCACGGCGACAGGATGCTGTGATGTGATAACAGGTAAGCACCTTGATCGTATGAAGAGCGGTTCAATCGTCTGCAATATCGGTCATTTTGATAGCGAGATAGATGTTGCATGGCTAGAGGCGAACAAGGAAATTAAAGAGGAGAATATCAAGCCTCAAGTTGACAAGTTTATTTGGCGAGATCGTAAATATATAATATTGCTCTCCCGAGGACGGTTGGTTAATCTTGGCAACGCCCACGGCCATCCAAGCTTTGTTATGAGCAGTTCCTTTACAAATCAATGTCTTGCTCAAATTACTCTGTTTAAAGAGCCGGAAAAATACGAAAAGGGTAAAGTCTACACTTTGCCTAAAGAGCTTGATGAAAAAGTAGCTCGTCTCCACCTAGGTAAACTAGCGGTGAAATTGGAAAAGCTGACCAAAAAACAAGCTGATTACCTTGGCATCTCGGCAAATGGCCCTTATAAGCCTGATCATTATAGGTACTAATCCGGCCTATTTAAAAGCACTTCTTTTCTTGGTAAGATGAGGTTAGATTAGCCAGGCATTTGAAAATGAAAAAGGCCCTAACATATTTTAAAGAAAACCGAAAAGAAGCAATTATTATTACTTTCGGATTATTTTTGCGTTTTCTGATAATGCCAATCACTATTCATCATGATCTCCTAAGTTCCGTTTGGCGAGCCAATTCACTTATTTACGACCATGTATTTAGAATTAGCAGTTTTTCAGAAGTTCTAATGGCAGGCTATTTATGGTTGATCAAACCAATCACCGGAAACTTGCCGGTAGCCTTGCTACAAGTCGCACAGGATTATCGAAGTGTTGGGCCAAACCTCGAGGTTTATTCGGAATTCCTTGCCCATAATCAGCTCTTTTTGTACCTATTCTCATTTAAGATAATTTTCTTATTGGCCGATTTGGTACTGCTTTGGTTTTTGTGTAAAAGCAAAATTAAGAACAATTGGGTTCTACTTTTTTGGGCTATAAATCCCTTCGTTATTTACAGTGTTTACGCCTGGGGCCGTTTTGGAATCTTTGCCATCTTGTTTGCCTTTTTATCTTTACTTTTTCTGCAAAGAGAAAAAGTGATTCTATCAATTCTCATGCTCTCTCTTGCAATTATTTTTAGGCCAACATTTATTATCTATCTTTTGCCCATCTTAATTTATGCCAGCAAATCAAAAACTCAACTTCTCTCTTTTGGCGTGCTATCTTTAGCCCCATATTATCTCGTATCCTTGGTAATGGGATTGTTTAGGGTAAGTTCTCCAAGTTCAATAAGCAATTTTATTGAATTTCCTCTTTATGGCAATATAGGCACTGGTTTTACAGCAATTAATTTAATGATCGTTGCTCTGGCTCTAGTTGTTTTTTATATGCTTAAAGAGAGGATGAAAAAAAACGGCTTATCTTTTGAGCAGTTTATATTTTTTACAGCCCTGTTTGTTTTTGCCTTTTTTGCTTTTTCTTTCTTCAATCCGCAATATCTCGCTTGGATTACACCAATTGCTTTTTATGTTGTATATTTGAAAAAAGAAACCTTTTGGGGATTTCTTGTCCTGTTTATAGCCTTTTTTCTACTCGCGGATTTTTATTTTGGTTGTTATGCCTCAATTTGTCTTTTTGGTGAACCAACTTTGACAACATTTGCTCAAACCTTTTTCTCCATCAAGAGCCAATTTTTGGAAAAAATAACTGACGGCAAAATGATTAGCGTTTTCCACACCGGGCTTGTCTTGGCTTTCTCCTATATTGGCTATTCGTTATGGGAAAGGATTTATGTCAAAAAAGGCTAAGATAATTTTATTGTTTGCCCTGATCTTCTTGGGCCTAATTTCCTTTATTTTTAAGGATAAGAATTTTCAATATGTCAGTGTTGAGGATGCTACCTTTGTTGCCCATGAAGGAGCGAATTTCAAATTTTCGTTTGTTCCTAAACGACCGATCGTAACCGGATTCTATATCTTCGTCTCCAGAACTTTTAAAAGCGAGGAATTAAACGATAATTCCACGATTATAATGACAGTGGTTGAAGCAAACTCCGGAAAAAATCTTGCTACAAAGGCGTTTAATATTTCTGAGTTTCCTGCCCTTGGTTATAAAAGGATTATTTTAGATGATCAGATCGATGGTTTTCGCGGCAAGAAAATTGAGATAAATTTTGACAGTTCTGAAGTTAAAAAGGATAATTCCTTTGAGATACTTCTAGATGATACCAATCTTACTAACAAAAATGAGCGTCCAAGACTGATTTATCAGATTAGTCCCCAAGGCTTGCTTGGAGAATTTCAGGATAGTATGAATAGAAATACTGGCTTTGCCTTGTTTTATTATATTGGCCTGAGCCTTCTTGTAGTTTTTATGTTGATACTTTTTTTCATTTAAAACCATGCCAACCAAACTTACAAAATATAAGGAAACGCTTGAATTGCTCAAAGTCCTGTGTCGGGATGTTCGGTATTGGGTTATCTTGGGCATCTATCTACTAGTTTTAATTTTTGGACGAAGCCAAACTGGGATAGCAGGGCAACCGGGTGAATTTATTTATAATAGCCCCTTCTATGGTGGTGATTATATTTTAGCCGAATTTCAGCGAAATACTGTCGTACGTGATCAGTTGAATTCAAACACAGGCGACTTCTACAGAATTATTTTTGGGGCAAGAGCCGACCAAGACCTCCTTGATGCAAATGATGTGCAATCTCCTATAGGCCTATCTCTTTCTTCGTCAAACGGTCAGGATCAAACAGTTGGTGTGTTTGAAGTGCCAAGAGGGGCTGGTTTTAAAATGTTCGAAAAGATCATTAAAACCGACGGAATCTTTAAGGATCTAACAGTTAACAGAACTGACAATGACTCCCTTCGGGGTAATATATATTTAAAGAATTTGGTGTTTACGCGACTCAATGTTCAGTCGCTGGAAGAAGCCGGTAGGCTCTCTAAATCTTTATATGGGCCATTTGATTTTACTGAGATTGACCAAGCGAACCAAAATGATGCCGGGGTTATTTATGATCTCATTAAAAAGGACGACATCGTAGGCGAAGTTGTAAAAGCCAACTCCGATTTAATGACGGGCGTCTCTTTTGCAATCGATTTCTTCGGCAATGGTGGGCTAGGTAATTACCAGATGGAAATAAGGAAAGCGGAGAAATCAAATAATGGATTTGTGGTTGGGAAAGAAATTCTTTCTAATATTGAATTTTCTTCCGCTTGGGCAGAGTCAGTTTATCATGAATCTGACCCCAGGAAGGGCAATGTTTATCGTTTTCCACTAACTTACAAAACAGAGAAGGGTAAATATTACTTCATTGGAATAAAAAACACGGCTGATATAAATTGGTTGAATCACCTTCGTTTTCACGGGAGCCACAACAGCGCAGATCATGATGGCGCAAGCCTGGTAATCAGTCCCAACGGCAACACCAAGCAAATCGGAGATCTCTATTTTATTGAATATGGTATTCCGGAGACACAGAATAGCCTTCAAAGTGGCACGATAATACAAGATATCGGTGGAGGGATAGGGGATTTTAGCTTCGACTTAAAAAATACACCTCTAAAAAAACTTCCGATTGTTAAAACAGGGGAGAATGAAAACATATATCAGGTAGCAACTGGTTTCCCCTTTATAAAATTGGCATTGGATGCCGAAGTTAAAACCGAGGACGAAAGTAAGGTAAAGCTATATGTCTCTCCGGATGGTCAAAATTGGCAAGTCGCAAACGAAGATTTAGAAACCCCCAACACTTTTCTGACAGCTGTAAATAATGGAATCCTGAGTCGGGATCTTTACCTCAAGGTTGCTTTTGATAAAAATACCAAACCAACCAACATTAATTTCAGTACCCTGAGAATTAACGGAAACTTAAGCTTGAATGAATAAAATTACTAAAAAAATTCAGGGTTTATCAACCTGGCAAATAAATATTTTCCTCCTGTGTTTGGGATTGATCATCACCATTTATTTAAACTGGAGCTTTAAGACTATTGCAGCCTTTCTGTTCCTTGTTTGGTTTATTTTAAATCCCCAAAATAGCCGTTTCTTATCCAAGATCGTTGTTTTATTTCTGGTATTAACCTTGACAACGGTTGTAATCGGAAGAGAACTCAAAGGGGAGGAAATGGCGGTAGCTGCCTTTGCTTTTCTGGGTTTGGCTGTTCTTGTTGGGATTTACGAAAATATAAAAGTTAAAAATAAATTCCCTTTTATCTTTGCAAAGGATTCTGATAGGGAGGATTAACAAGTGGGCTAATTATTTAAGATTTCCCTCGCTTCTCTAAGGGAGATGGTTTTGAGTAAGAGAGAAAATACTACATAGACTAGGAAAGTAGCGCCGATAAGAAGCAGAAAGTAAATGCCGGTAAATTTAAAGAGGTATGCAACAAGGGCAGTGGCAACTCCAGCCCCAATGATCTTGAGGATTGGCTTGACGGGGATATTTAGACTGGTAATTTTCCCCACAAAATGAAGATTTATTCCCAAAAGAACTATTTCTGAGAGGAGGGTCGTAAAGGCAGCCCCAATAAAAGAATAACGGGGAATAATAAATAAATTTAGCAAAACATTAAACGAAACAATAAAAGCGAAAATCTTTATCATTAATTTTCTTTCATCATTGGCAATATAGATCTCTGAGAGTAATGTATCTAGGTAAATGAAAGGCAGAGCGAAGCCAAGAATGATTAGGGCTATTCCGCCTGAGAGAAATTCTGGCGAACTTAAAAAAAGAATAATATCTTTGGAAAATACGAGTGTTATGACAGCGATTGGAATAGCCACAAAGAGCATTGTTACAATAGCTTTTTGAAGAATTCTCGACACCGCTTCTTTGTTGTCCTTAATGTATCTAGCCAAAGCTGGTTTTAGGGCGCTGGCGAAGTAAGAGCCGATGAAAGCTGTAACCTCTAAGACTTTGTAAGCAACTGTGTAGATTCCGGCCGCCGAAGACCCTTTAATCGCGAATACCATCAACGAATCTATCTTCATAAAGATATTGTTCATTATAAATACTATTCCAATCGGCCAGGAAAGGTCGAAGATCCATTTTGCTATCTCTTTGTTATACTCTGGTCCGAAATTCAAAAAACGTTTGGCAAAAAGCCATTTGAAAAGAAAGATTAGGAGTCCGTAAAGTGCAACAGTCCCCATTATCGCTAAGAACCTACCTCCAGAGATGACAATCAAATAGATAGCGACGACAGATAACAATTTGCTTATAAATTCAGCAAGGGCAGAGTACTGCATTTTTAATCGGCTTTGCAGAACAATATCATAGACACTGCCCAATAGATTAAAGAAGAGAAAGCCTGCGCCGATTAAGGTGCCAATTTTAATGTCAGGACTATATTTAGTCAGAAAAACAATAAAAACAGCAACTAGTGAAGCTATGAATGCGGTAATAAGACGAACAACAAACACATTGGAAAGTATTTTTTTCTCGTTCTCGGGTTTTCGAGAAATTTCTCTGACTGTGACGGAGAATAGTCCTAAATCAGCTATCACAATAAAAAAATTAAGATAAGTAGTGATAGTGTTGTAATTACCCAATCCAGCTGTGCCGAGATAATTTGACAAAAGCTTGACTGAAACCAAAGTCAAAGCCAGCGTAACGAAACGTACGATTGTCTGAGAGGCGGTATTAATAAAAACGGCTTTTTTTGAAAACATTGGAAAATTACTTTAATTACTCTAATTACTCTAATTACTCTAAACAAGTACCAAATAACAAGATAATATCAAAAAACAATTTTACTTAACACTCTTGTAGATACTATTAAAAATTAGATTAAGCTCTTTTGCTTCTTGCCAAAGAATACCAGCTTCGTCTGTTAATTTTTTAGTATCGAGTGCTTTGATCATCATTCTAGTGAAGTGTTTAGATTCCCTCGACTCTTTCTTGCAAATACCAATTTTATGCTTAAAATCTTGTTTGCTCTCTGCATCGTCGGCTTCACCGTAGTTTGCCCCGACACTGGTACCACATTTTACGAGCTGGTTTATTAATGGGTTTGTAATTACATTTTTGGGTAATTTTTTGCAGAATTCAATTATATCCTCTCCAAACTTTGCGGTTCTTTCCTCAAGGTCCCATTTCTTTTCATTTTCAGGTTTTGACATTTATTAGGTCAATTAGAAATTAGATCAATTAGATTAATTGAGCAATCTTTTCTTCCTCCACCAAACAATTCCAACAATCCCAAGCGCTAAGATTATGATTAATCCTCCGCCGCCATATTGGAAATTTCGATCCAACAAAAGGGTTTTTGTTTTATCCCATGTGGTCAGAGGTGCTGGTGGAGCTGGCTCAAACTGATCGATGTCGTTGACCAACTCAACTGTTCCGCCATTTTTAATACTAACCTGAAATTTAATGCTGTCGCTGATAGGCGTCAGAGTTTTGATTGACTGGCCCTGAATAGATAATTTATAAAAGCCAGCCTTAACTGGAAAATCAAGGGTTTTTTCAAAATACCCTTGGTCATTAGCAACGGCAACCAAAAGGCTCAATGGCTGAGTATTTTTATCCTTGACTGCTGTATCAATAGATGTGTCTTTGTATCCTTCTGGCAAAGCAGGAAGGGGCTCAAAATTTAAATTGGCTACATAGTTAGGGAGAGTTTGGCCTGAAATTTTAATTCCCTTTAAAGTGCCATCATCGATATTGTTAGTAAAAGGAGAATCCTTGATGATTTGAATGTTTGTTGGTTTAGGCAATGCCTCGTCAACTTTTGGGTCGGGTTCCTTAATGTTTATTTTAAAGTGGGTTGTGCCTCCCCAGCCATCGGAATTCACAGATCTAATATGAAAGTAATAAGTGCCAATTTCCTGGTTTTCGTAAGTAACTGAGCTGTCCGACGAGGTAACCTTAGTTGGAGGAACGGTACCGGCCTCCTTATCTAACAGGTAGGAAAATCCGCTGATGCCGCTATCCTTGTTCCAGGATAGTGTAATTGTTTTTTGGTCATAGAATTCATCTTGGTTAGGATGAGTGGTTGAACTGACTTTAACATCAGAAGGATATTGTGGCGCTTTGGTTATGGTAAAGCTAGCACCACCGGCGCCATCCCCAACAACAGACCCCTTGTCAGCTAGCCTCACCCCGCTTACAGAGACCGCTCCGGATCCTGGTGTTCTTCCTCTAAGAGTTATAGTGGCGACTGTCAGCGAGCTGCGTTCTGAAACTATTCCGACAAATGCCCCGCCATTTGAGGGCGTTTTTCCCGGAAGCCACGTTGCGCTTCCGGGGTTAAAAGAAACAATTGTAACAGGGCCGGAAACCGAAATAATTCCTTGAAGGCTATCAAAATTTGTCCCCGAGGCTGTAACGCTAATCGTAAATGTTTCTCCGGCAGTTTTGCTTCCTCCGCCGGAAGCATAAATTCCGCCAGCCGCTCGAATTGGTAGGGGCCATGAGATTAAGGCGAATAGAATTAATATAAATCCTAGTTTTTTCATCGTCCTCTTTTATTTTTATGTTAATTTTTTAATTAAATTTTATCCATTCCAATTCGAGGCTAGAATCGACAAGTCGAGAATATCAACGACTTCATCGTCGCCGGGGTTCAAATTGGCCAATGGTTCAGCTGGGTGCTCCTGCCCCCAATATGTAGCTAGAATTGAGAGGTCCTGAATATCGACTTTGCCATCCCCGTTGATATCGGCGATTCCATGACGATGGATCTGGAGCTCTTTTCTGTCAACTACAGCGCCAGCCGGACTTCGATATTCGACATAGTAGGTGTGGTCTCCAAGCCATGTTTCAAAAGTAAGCTGCCAGTTTGTGGTGCCGGGCCCCTGTATTAATTGGTTGTTAAAGAAAACGGAATCGCCACTGCTTTTGACGCCACCCACCGTTGTTGTATTGATATAAGTATTTTCGACAAACTTTGCGGTGTCATTTGGAGTAGGGGGTAGGGTTTTGGGATCAGGCTCGGCAGTTTTTGTAAACCATTCATTGAAAAATTTCCAAAAGTTATAAGCGCTGTCAAATACGAACGGCGTATATCCGTAAATTGCCGAGGTCGCGTTGGTCGTCATTGTCACATCATAGGAGTTGCCATACTCGTCAGGCATTGAGGCTTTTTCGTCTTTGACATAATGGATTGTAAAGCCAAGCGGCTTATATCCTCTTTTGGAGTATTCAAAATTATATCGCAGTTGCCAAGCAGCATTTTCTACCTGAACAGCAAAGCCCTCGTACCGGTCATTGCAATTGTTTAAATTATTATCGTTGGAAACTCCCCCATAGCATTGATAGCCCATAGCTTTAGATAGGGTATCCGCCGGTAGGTCATCACGGCTGATTAAACTTTGTTCTTTTTCCAAATATACAAGAATTACCCTTGGGCTGATGGTCCCGGTACTGTCATTGATGGAAATTCCGCCCCAATCTCCAGCTGCCTCGTTCTTCCCGTGTGCGGCATCATAAATAATCTGAGCAGCGCTTCTGCCGCTTTCACTATAATTTTTTAATGGCGAATCCTTGTCATCCAAAAATTTCTGGATATCGCTTACCGACATTGAATTAGTATCAGTAAAAGAGGCGTCGTTGATGATGTTGCTATAGATCTTATTGTCTAAAAAATATTGTTTTGAGGTGTCAATTCCAAAAGCTATTTGAGGGTTAACCCCAAAAATTATCGTAAGCAAAAGCAAAAGTGCAGATAATTTTTTCTTTATTATCCCTCCTTCTTACCCATATTAGCTAAATTCTATCATAGAAGCTTATTTCTTCCTAGCCCTTGTCAAAGAGGTATAAACCAAATATTTTTGGTAAAATAAGTTTATGTTTCAAGCCTTAAAGAATTTAACAATTGGAGAGAAGCTGGTCGCGCTGCTTTTTTTGATGCTGCCCTTTGAACGGGTGTTAACCTGGGAGTTTCTGGGTTTTACTATTAAGCCTCCTTATATCGCCGGAATAGTTTTGGTGGTCTATTTTATTTGGTATTTTTGGAAAAATAAAACCCCTATCCGGTTTGCCTTGCCGGAAAAATTTTTGCTTGCTTTTATCTTCTTTTCACTCGTCACCATTTTTTGGTCCATTGATCCCAAGAAAACTATCATAATCAGTTTAATGTTTGTGTTTATGTTTTTGGTCTATCTCTCAGTTCGCTATTTAATAACCCGCCAAAATCAAGATTTTTTTTACAGGCTCTTTATTGGTATTGGTCTTGCTTGTTCATTGTTTTCTCTTTGGCAATTTTTCGGAGATATACTTCATCTCTCTCCGAGCTTGACCTTTCTTGGTGACGATTATGTTTCTGGGGTGTTTCCGTTTCCGCGCGTACAATCGACCTTTTTTGAACCGCTTTTCTTCGCTAATTTTCTTCAAATTCCTTTGTTTCTGTCTTTGTATCAGATGACTCGAAAGGCCAATTGGCGCCTGATCATCTCCTTGTTTATTATTGGACTAGCTTTCTTTCTGACCCTCTCAAGAGGCGGGATAATCGCTTATACTGTTGTTCTTGTTTTTGTCGGTGGTTTCTTATTCTTATATTTAAGGAATTTAAGAAAAGCCTTTTTAAATTATTTGCTAGTTCTTTTAATTTCACTTCTAGTCGCACTATCGATAATTTTTTCATTCACTGGCAAGGACGGCATAAAAACGTATTTCAAACAAGTCATAAATAACACTGATATGGTTGACTATACGGAGGCTTTCAGTAAAACAAAGGTTACAAGAAGCTATACGATCAAAGTTGCGCTCGAAACTTGGTCAAAGCATCCCCTTGGAATCGGCAATGGTGCTTTTGGTTCTTTGCATGAGTTTGATTGGGTTGTCAAAGAACAGGGCAACAGGCGCCAGACGGTAAACAGCTTGTACCCGGAAATCTTAGTTGAACTCGGGTTTATTGGACTCTTTTTATTTCTAGCATTTTTGGGAACAACGTTCTGGCGATATTATTCAGATTTTAAACAGGGCCGAGCCATCTCTCTCTTTTTTGCCGGCATTATCTTAGCAATGTTTATTCAATACATTGCGTTCTCAACGCTTTATTTAGTTTATCTTTGGGTTTTTATGGGATTGGCGTCGAGAGATTTTGGTAAAAATGCAAGATAAAGACCAAAAGCACAGTGATTTCTTTGACACAGTAGGGAGCAAAGAATTTTTTCTCTCTTTTTTGGTCTTGGCTGTCATCTCGATTCTTGGATTTTTTTCTTATTACCAAATTTTGTATGCGAAAAACGAGTACCAGACAATCTCTAAGCAACTCGAGCAAAGCGGGCTTTCGATTAAAGAGTCTATGGCCTATGGCGACTTTGAGAAATCAATGAGATCAATGGACGATTTAAAATTGGAAATTGTAAGCGCTAAAAAATTAGCTCAGTCCTTAGGCCAAGACATAAAATATTTTCAATTGATTGGACTAAACAGCGGATTCAGCAAAAAAGAAACTTTACTTGATTTGGCCTATGACGTTGCCAATTTTTCTGATTATTCAAAGAGTGAAATTATGGCGATTAATAATGGCAAGATTTTTAATTCGAACGGCAATATCGTCGATATCGGTTTGCTCCGGGAGAAGGGGATTAAGCTATTGCCGCAGCTTCAAAAAAAACTTGATAAAATTTCCAAAATTCTTTCAACTACCCGAGAAGATAATATTGATTTTATTTCCTCAAATTTATCCTTGATTCAAACTCAGCTGGATACGACCACCAAAATCATAAATGATGACCTTTCTTGGCTTAGCGGAGGGGAAGGGGAGAAAAATATCATGATAATTTTTCAGAACAATAGCGAACTTCGCGGTGGGAGTGGTGGATCTCTTGGTTCGTTTGGAATCGCTAATTTTAAAGGTGGCAAGTTGGCCCAAATTGATTTTGGCCAAAATATTTACAAGCTAGACAGTACCTTTTTAGAAAAGGAAAAAATCCCTGCACCAAGCGAATTGGAAGCTTTTAATAACGGAAATTGGTCAATGAAGCAAGCAGGGTTTGCTGTTGATGGACCGGAGGCTCTTGCAAAAATCGCTTGGTTTTATAATAAGGAATCCGGCAAAACGGTTGATGGAGTAATAACCATCGATACTGATGCATTTGGTTCTCTCCTCAAACTAATCGGCTCCATCTCAATGCCTGAATATAACATAACCCTGACCCCTGATAACTATAAACTTGAGCTTGAGAGGGAAGTTCAAGTTGATTATTTTAAACGCGATGGTGGCAAAGAGGAGAATGAACCCAAGAGAGTAATTGGGGAGATAATGCCTAAGTTTATGGCAGAACTAATCCGAAAAACAAGCAACGAGAAAGACTTAATCGAATTGGCTTCTACAATTTCCGATGCGATAAAGCAAAAACAGATTCTGTTTTATTTCAATCAGCCTGATTTTCAATCGAGACTTGAAAAAATAAATGTGGCGGGAAAGGTTTATGATTTTAATGGTGACTACTTGAACATTAATAACTCAAATCTAGCTGGAGCGAAAAGCAGTCAGAATATCAGGCAAACGGTTGATCTTGATGTTGTGATCAATGATACAGGTACTATGCAAAATAACCTTACGTTAACAAGAACTCATACCGGCAAAAACGAATGGCCGGATGGACTTGATCGAAATTATGTTCGAATGTTGTTGCCAAAGGGAAGTGAGGTTACTAACTTTGAAGCAAGGGCCGGAAACTTCCAGAGATATTATGATAGAGGTTACAAAAATGGCAAGCCGTATTGGACCGACGAGGAGGCTGGAAAATCTACTGTTAATTTTTGGATGTCTTCGATGCCAGGGGAGGCATCAAGCAGCCATATTGAGTACAAACCAAATTACCAAGTCAAAACCAATCAAGACTTTACTTACCGTCTTATGATTCAGAAGCAGCCCGGAGCACCCGTTGGCGATATCAAAATCGCGCTTCACTACCCCTCTGGTTTCAGGCCAATAAACGTCAAGAATTTTGACCTAGAAAAAAAGCTTATTATATTAAAATTTCCGGTTGAGCGCGACCAAATAATCGAGGTTGCCTTTGATTCGAAAGATAGCTAAAATCCAACGGATTTATTATAATGGAAGTAATGATTCCAAAGAAAATCTCTAATTTTCTAGTTTATATTGCGGTTTTGCTAATACCGTTTTATTTTTTGCGCTTTGATTTGAGGGGAATTCCGACGAATCCGCTCGAAATTGCCGTGGGAATTGCCTTTATTTTTACCTTGATTACCTGTCTGGTTCAAAAAAAATTGAAATTAGGCTCAATCGTCTTATTTTTTCTTCTGGTGATTGCTTTGCTTGGAGCTTATCTTGAGGGTGATAGGACAGCCTTTGGGATATTTAAGGGCTGGTTTTTGGTGCCATTCTTACTTTACTTTTCGGTAATAAATAATTTTGAAGGCAAAGAGATTAAAAAAATTACCGGAGTTTTGCTTGCTTCGGGAACGATAGTTGCTCTCTGGTCAATTTTGCAGAAATTTGGTTTTGTTAGTCTGGCCTTTTACCAGATCGGTGATCCATCGTTTACGCAATATCTAAGCCAGAGCCGTGTTTTTGGTCCTTTTGAATCGCCCAATTACCTGGCAATGTTTCTTGCCCCCGTTCTTTTTTTGGGCTTAATTGATTATTTGGAGTCCGGATGGTTTAAGCGCATTGCCCTTACTGTAACCAGTCTAATTTTTCTTCTCTCTCTTTATTTAACTGACTCAAGAGCGGGCATTTTGGCTTTGGCTGCCGGATGCCTAACTTTATTTATTGGTTATTTGGCGCAAGCAAGCAGGGGATTTATTTCAAAAACTTTACCGGCTTTACTCTTTGTTTTGATTTCGGTCGGAATGCTATTTTTTGTCATCCCCAAAATAAACTTAGATTCCGGAAGTAATATGGTTAGAAAAGAGATATACAGCTACTCTCTTGAGATGGTTAAGGCTAATCCTTTTACTGGGGTGGGTGTAGCTAATTTCTATGATCAGATAAACATTCTGTCGCAAGACAACCCTAATTTTAGGCTATACGGGTTGCCTTATGCGATTCATCCGCATAATGTCTTTTTAGCTTTCTGGCTTAATTTTGGCATCTTGGGATTACTTGCCTTTATTCTGGTTTTGGGCGATTTCTTTATAAATATTTTTAACACGAGGAGTGGTGGCCTAAAGAAATATTTTATTGCCGCCGCCATGGTGGCAATTCTCGTGCATGGGTTATTTGATACTACTTACTTTAAAAACGATCTCTCGGCAATTTTTTGGCTCATTTTAGCGCTAGCTATATTAATTAAGAAAGAACAAAAAATTGTTTCAAGTTCTTAGTTATTTTTTAGCTTTAGTTGTTATTTATCTCCCGTTCAGTTCGGTTATTTTAAATTTTTTAAGTAATAGAATTGGAGCTTCGCCGGCTTTTTGGCTAGCTCATTGGTATGAGATTCCGGTTATCTTGTTTTTTTTAATTGGTCTTTTTCTGGCTGGTAAGAAAAAACTTCTGTCAGTTTACGCTATATTTATTTCAGGGATAATCGTTTTATCAATTTATTCTGTTCTTTTTCTTTCCCCTTCGGTCAGCCAGGGTATTGAAGGCTTTCGGTTTACCTTTTTTTCGCTAATCTTCCTGGCGGTTGGTTACCTATTTGATTTTAAGCCTGTAATAAAAAGAGCGTATTTAGGCGTAGCTGCCTTTGTTGCCCTTTGGGCATTAATTGAACGTTTTTTGCCGGCTGGATATTGGCAATTGATCGGATTAGACGGGAATATTGGCTATGGTCAATTTATGGCTGGCAATTTTTTCCGCAGCTGTTCGGTTCTGCTTGGACCCAATCAACTTGCTTCTTACCTTTTGCCAGCCTTTTTTGTCTTGTTGTTAAGCAATTACAACCAGAATAGAGCGCTCAAAGCGGCGGTTTTAGCTATTCTGTTAGCTGGAATTATTCTATCTTTTTCGAGATCGGCCATTTTGGGACTGGCGGCGGGGCTGATTATTTATTTTTTCTTTTTCGTTAAAAATAATTTTATTAAATATACCTCTCTTGCCTTTGTTTTTGTTTTATTTATTGCCGGCTTCTTGTATCTCCAGAATAATGAAAAACTGGCAGAGCTTTTAACCCATGGAGTTTCTCAGCAATGGCATCTTTTTGCGATGAAGGAGTCGCTGGCCATGATCCTAAGCGGGGGCATCAAGAGAACCCTACTTGGAGTAGGATTAGGCACGGATGGCCCAATACTTTTGAAATACGGGGGTGATAGATATGCTTCGGAATCTTGGTACTTGCAGTTACTTTTTGAAACTGGTTTAATCGGATTTATTCTTTGGTTGGCCCTGGCCGCCTCACTGCTTGTTTCTCTGTTCAAAAAGACAGCAAGTGGATTAGCGGTTGCTTTTGTTTCTGTGCTGGTAACGGCATTATTTCTGCATACTTTCGCTGATAATCCGGCCATGTCGTTTACTTTATTTGCACTGATCGGGTTAAGTATTAACGACCGAAATAATCAATTAAAAGGCTAATTATGAAAAAAAGAATCCTAGTTGACGGCCCCATTTCACTGGAGCTTCACGGGGCGAGAGTTGCCAAAAGATGTTTGGACTTTCGATATAGGAGGAAAAATGGATAAAAAAAGAATCCTAATTGATGGGCGTTTTGTCGGAGTAGGAGAATCGGTTTCGAGAGTTACCCTCGAGGTGCTAGCTGGGGTTTTAGAATTAGACAAAACAAATTCCTACACTTTACTGATCCGGCCAGTTGGTCAGAAAGAGCTCGAGAGATATCCAATAATTAAAAATGCTAGAAACTGCCAAGTTGAGCTTCTGGATATCGAGCATTACTCACTGTCAGAACAGACAAAGCTACTTAATTATCTGAATCAAAAAAAATACGACCTTGTTCATTTTACTCAGTTTAATCACCCGGTTCTTTATCGAGGCAATTTTGTCGTTACTATCCATGATCTGACAATGCTTGGTCACCTCCATCGCCAGAAGTTCTACCGCCGGTTGGCTTGTAGGATCACGATGAAGTCCGCTATTACTAATTCTCAACATATTTTAAGTGTCTCAAATTTTACAAAGAAAGAGCTCAAGGAATTTTATAATGTTCCTGATGACAAAGTGACGGTGACTCATCTTGGAATCGATCATGTGAGATACAACGCTGGTGTTAAAGCTCAAACTGAAAAGATTAAGGCTTTTAAGGAAAAATACAAGACAGGCGAGAATTACATTCTTTATACCGGAGCCTGGAAGAAGCATAAAAACTTAATCCGCTTGCTCAAAGCCTATGAGTTAAGTCTAACTCAGAACCCACAACTCAAAACTCAAAATTTAAACCTAGTTTTTGTTGGTAAGATGGATGAAAAGGAACCGGAAGTGACAGCTGAGATAGAAAGAATCAATTCCTCTTTAGCTGTCATCCTGAGCGACCGAGGGAAGCCGAAGGATCCCGTTATATCTCCAATGGTCGTACTCACCGGTTTCATCGAAGAAGAAGAGTTGCCGATCGCCTACGCGGGAGCCATGTGCTACGTCATTCCTTCGCTCAATGAAGGTTTCGGTCTTCCGCCGTTAGAAGCAATAGCCTGCGGCACGCCGGTAATTGCCAGCAGGGAATCGTGCATCCCTGAGGTTTTGGGCGACGCTGCGGTTTATTTTGATCCTTATAATGTCAATGATATCAGTCGGACAATTAAAGAAATCGCCTCAAATTCGAAACTTAGAGAGGAGTTAGCCGAAAAGGGCCTAGTACAGGCCAAAAAATACAATTGGTCTGATACCGCCCAAAAAACCTTTGAAGTATATAACAAGTGCCTTAATTTATAGACCGTCCTGCCTTCCGGGGAGGAAGACAGTCGGTAAGCGGGTGATCTGCGGGGGCAGGTCGAAGTCGATAGTGACTGATTTTCGGCAGATGCCGTAGAAGTGGGACACTTCTACTGTGCAAATTGTTTCGTATTGGCTACCCACCATAATAGCTTGTTCGGTCATCCGAAAGGCCGGTGATATAATTTTTTTCCGGCCGTCTGTGCCGAATGCAACTATCGATACAGTGCAGGGCTCGTTTTTTTTGTTTTTGATTATAACGGCAGTATCCTCGCCGACCTGGCAATGATAGACACCGTTGGAATCAGGCACCAACTCGGTACCGTTTACACTATCGCCCAATGTCACTACAGCTAACTGCCACTTGCAGTGGTTGTGATGATAAACTGCAACGGCAACATAGAGAACTACGAGGGAAAGGATGACAAAAAGAACCAAGCGCCGATATTTCATCGAAGGTAACTCCCACAATCGGATTTACTTGCCGTCTGACAAGCAAGCGTATATTACCACAGAATCTATATATCGCAAATATTGTACTTAGCTTTATTAAACACAAGAACGTCCCGATTTTCATCGGGACGTTCTGTTCGCAACCTTTTTTTTGGGGGGGGCTGGTTACTAAGCCCGTCCGATATCTAGCCGGATATCGGCATATGCCATCGCACCCCGGGGAATGGTACCAAATTTTATTTCGCCCGACAGGGCACCACCTTTGGCTGTGGTCGTAAGAACTCCATTCCAGACGCTCAGTAGCCACTTATCATCCCTGATGGTGGCATCGCCCTCTGCAATGCAGATCTTATTGACACGGTGGCCATCGTATTCGACAGCCACTATGATTTCTTGTCCAGTAATTTTGAGGCTTGCCATAGCCTCGACGGGGGTCTGGCCTTTCGTGTTATCCAGCGCGATACGCAGAACGCGGTGGTATGGCAGATTGTCTTCAGTGAACAGACCGAGAATCCGGACTTCGGGCTTGCTGTCTACCCACTCGATGTTGACGGATTTCTCCCAACGCGTACCATCAGGGGCCTCGGCAATATACCGGATGGTTTGAGTACCGTGCTCCATGACCGCCGTCGCTGTCTCGCAGGGCGGTCCGCCCTTGGCTACATTGACCGACTGTTCCAGTGCCAGCTGGATTTCCGCCTGGAATTTTGAGCGGATCTCTTCTGGCTTGGTAATCGGATCTTGACCGATATACCAGGTGGCCTGGATCGCCACGGTTTCGTTCGGATCGGCCTGGTAGGCTCCGGTCCCTTCTTGGGCCACTCCATCACGGGAGTCTACAGTCAGGCTTACGGTCAGGCTGGCGTAGGCTGAAGGCACGGAATTATTGCCGCCACCGCAGCCGGTGAGGCCGATGACCAGAAGAGAGGCTGCCAAAAGCAGCAGAGTGACGAGACGCATTGTCGTTTTCCTCCATTACACAGATTTTGGGATTACCAGATGGGCTGGCCTTTTTCTGTCTGGCTGGGGTATCCCCGAAAGAAACACCATTCAGAAAACGCTATATTTTAACACAATATTACTGGTTTGTCAAAGGAAAAACTGGCTCTCTTTAATTCAACTATTCAATACAAAATTTTATATTGAACTTTGCGCTTGGTTATGATAGATTTGGCTTAATAATTAGCCTTAAATATTAGAATAATTAGTTTAGGAGTAAGGATGTACACTATTGCACTTTCACTTGCTCTGGGTGCGGCCGCACTCTCAATCGTTTATGGTTTGTTCCTGGTGTTGGCGGTAACAAAGAAACCGCAAGGGAATAAAAGAATGGTTGACATTGCCAAAGCTATCCAGGAAGGCGCGATGGCCTTTTTAAACCGACAGTACTCAACCGTAGGCGTTGTTGCTGCAATTTTATTTGTAATTCTCCTGTATGCCCTAGGCTGGAAGGTGGCAGTTGGTTTTCTTATCGGCGGCTCTTTTTCGGCTCTAGCGGGTTATATTGGGATGAATGTTTCAGTTCGAGGCAATGTTCGAACAGCTGAGGCAGCCAAAAAGGGTTTGCCAGCTGGGATGGATGTGGCTTTCAAATCTGGAACAGTCACTGGCCTTTTAGTTGTCGGCCTGGGCTTATTGGCCGTTGCTGGCTATTACGCTCTGACAAAAGATTTGAATGCCTTAATTGGTCTTGGCTTTGGCGGCTCATTGATTTCAATTTTCGCCAGGCTTGGCGGCGGCATCTTTACCAAGGCTGCTGATGTCGGCGCTGATTTGGTTGGAAAAGTCGAAGCAGGAATTCCGGAGGACGATCCTCGAAATCCAGCGGTGATTGCCGATAATGTTGGTGATAATGTTGGCGATGACGCCGGGATGGCTGCGGACCTTTTTGAAACTTATACCGTGACTGCGATTGCCACAATGTTACTCGGGGGTTTATTCTTTGCTCAATTTCAAAATGCTATTTTATATCCATTAGTTTTAGGTGCTGCCTCAATCGTTACTTCGATTATCGGCAGCTGGTTTGTGCGACTACCAAAAAAATCCAAGAATATTATGGGTACACTTTATTTAGGTTTGAGTGTTGCCGGGGTGCTAGCAGCGGTAGCTTTTTATTTCATTACCAATTGGTTGATGAAAGACAACGGCAGTATCAAGGTATTGAACATTTACCTTTCCTCTCTGATTGGGTTGGCTGTGACTGCCGCCATGGTTTTAATTACCGAGTACTTCACATCAAAGAAATTTGTACCGGTTAAGTCTATTGCTGAGAGTTCAGTTACCGGACATGGTACAAATATTATTACCGGCCTAGCAGTTTCCATGAGATCGACTGCTGCCCCTGTCATCGTTATTGCTGCCGCTATTTTGGGCGCCTATGGCTTAGCAGGCTTGTATGGAATAGCCGTCGCCGCCATGTCCATGCTGTCAATGGCTGGTATAATTGTTGCGATCGATGCTTTCGGTCCGGTTGTTGATAATGCCGGAGGAATTGCCGAGATGAGTGAAATGCCCTCTGACGTGAGAGTTCATACTGATGCTCTTGATGCAGTTGGAAATACAACAAAGGCAGTCACGAAAGGCTATGCTATCGGTTCTGCTGGTCTGGCCGCTCTAGTACTTTTTGCTGATTTCACCGAAAAATTATCAGAGGGTGGTCATCAAATCGTTTTCAATTTGACTGATCCTTATGTTTTGGTTGGCTTATTGATTGGTGGACTTCTGCCATATTACTTCGCTTCGCTAGCAATGGAGGCAGTCGGACGGGCTGCTGGTGGCGTTGTGACTGAGGTTAGGAGGCAGTTTAAAGAGATTAAGGGCATTATGCAAGGAAAGGCAAAGCCAGATTATGGCAAGGCCGTTGATATTGTAACTCAAGCAGCCATTCATGAAATGGTCTTACCGACTGTTATTGTCGTTGCTGCACCTTTGTTGGTTGGATTCTTGCTCGGGCCAGTCGCTTTAGGCGGACTTTTAATTGGTATTATCATCACGGGTTTGTTTGTTGCTATCTCCATGACTTCAGGTGGCGGCGCTTGGGACAATGCTAAGAAATTTATCGAGGAAGGATCTTTTGGTGGAAAAGGTTCGATCGCTCATCAAGCCGCCGTTACCGGTGATACGGTCGGAGATCCTTACAAAGATACTGCCGGTCCGGCAATTAATCCGGTGATTAAGGTTGTTAATATTATTGCGCTGCTTTTGACTGGTCTTATTTTGCGGGTGGAGTTATCAAACACCATCAAGATCGCCATCGTGGTTGCTATTATTGTCATTATTGCGCTATTGATGTTTTATGGAGCTAAAAAAGCCAACAAAAATAAATAGCTGAAATAGCGGAGGCAAGTTTTTGCCTTCGCCTTCCAGCTATGGAGAATGAAAAACGAATCGAAAAACTAAATATCGATTCCTTAACTGACGACAAGGCAAATTTATCGTCAGAATATTTTAATTTTAGTATACCTAAGAAATTATTGCCTAAATATGCTAAAGTGGGGGAGGAGATAGTTCTAAAAATCGCTTTGGCGAAATCTTATCAAGAAGAGCAGGAAAAGCTTGCCAAAGAAATATTAAATGAAATTTTGCAATCACCTCATCAATAATGGCGGCAAAAAAAGATCAAAAGACCCTTTCGGAGAAAAATATTAAGACAATTTTTTTCTCAGCAACTGTATTTATCGGAGTACTTCTTTTAGTTTTTGCTGGCTATTCAATCTTTCACGCTCAGAAAACTTTCGCTCGCCAATATATCGGTGGAGTTTACGTTGGCGGTAAAAATAAGGATCAGCTTCGTAATCTTTTGAATGATAGGACCAGCTTTGTCCTGTCTTCACAATTTAATCTTTCCTTCAGTCAAGACAACGATTTGAAAAACTTTTCTTTCGCGCCAAGTGATATTGGTTTGGGTTACAACATAGAAAAAATGGTTGATCTGGGTTGGAATTTTGGCCGCAAGAAGGGAATATGGGGTTCTTTTTTAGATCAAGTTGTTTCTTTGTTCAAGGACAGGAAGGTGTCTACCGAGTATACCTATAACGAGGAGAGCCTTAATAAAAAAATCGCTGAGATTGCGTCGGTAATAGATATTCCCGGACAAGATTATTCATTGGCTTATGATGGTGATAAATTTGCGCTAACTGATAAAAAAGAAGGCTCTAGGCTAAATCAAGCACAGATTAAATCTATTGTAATCACTCAGATTACCAATTTCTCTCCTACGGAAATAAAAATAACTCGAGAAAAATTTTTACCCCAAGTTTCAGCTGACAGTGCGAATAAATGCTTAGACGACGCTAACAAGATAATCGATGGCGGCGACCTCGCATTAAAATTTGGCGATCAATCTTTTACCGCTGACAAGGACACAATTGCCAGCTTCTTGGAATCTGAGCCAAACGGGACAGAGCTAAAGATGGCGTTTAATCAAGAACGTGTAGCTTTGTTTGTGGAAAGTATTGGCAAAAGTATCGATGTTGATCCTCAAATTTCCAAATTGATGTTTTCTAGTGATCAAGTTACAATCGCCAAGAAATCAGAGCCTGGCAAGAAACTAAAACAGCCGGAGACTATCACTGATATTGAAAATGCTCTTCTCTCTAGGATTACCGAAAAATCAACCATCGATCCTATGGTGATCGCTCTGAAAGTTGAAATTACCGAACCTGAAATTACCGACGATAAGATTAATTCTCTGCAGATTGTCGAATTGATCGGCCAGGCGGATACTAATTTTGTCGGATCGCCTGCCAACAGAGTTCACAATATTCAGACTGGTGCCAATGCTCTTAACGGTACTTTGCTTAAGCCCGATGAAACTTTTTCAACCTTGGGTAGACTGGGAAGTATTGATGCGGCATCCGGTTATCTCGAGGAGCTTGTCATAAAAGAAGATAGAACTACCCCAGAATTTGGGGGCGGTTTATGTCAGGTTTCTTCAACGTTGTTTCGAGCCGCCCTTAACGCTGGGATGGAAATTGTCGAACGGAGAAACCACAAATACCGTGTTAGTTATTACGAACCGCCGGTTGGAATGGATGCGACAATCTATGATCCTGCCCCAGATTTTAAATTCAAAAATAATTATGCCGGCTATGTTTTAATCCAATCAAAAATTGCCGGCACAAAGATAACCTTTGAGTTTTATGGCTCGAAGGACAGTCGAATAGTCGAGATTTCAACTCCGGAAGTCTTTGATTTTGTTGATCCTGGCCAGCCGATTGAAATCGAATCAGATACTTTACCTCCGGGGGAACGTACGAGAATAGAGAAAGCCCATCAGGGCGCGAGCGCCAAGTTTAATTATAAAGTAACTCGGGATGGGCAAGTCTTGCAGGAGAAAACTTTCTTTTCTAAATATGTGCCATGGCCGGAGAAATGGCTAGTTGGGAAACAACCTGCTACTGAAACTCCTGCTCCGGAAGCAACCCCTGTTCCAACGCCTGCGCCAGCGCCGGCAACACCTTAGCCGGTAAAATTATTATCGTTTTGAGAATTGGAGGGATATGAATAAATTTCACGCAATTTCTTGGCCCGAAGCAGTCTCAACGCTTGGTAGCAATGAGATTTCTGGATTAAGCGAGTCAGCCGCTGTTAGCAAGCTAAAGGAAGATGGCAGAAATACCTTCGAAAATGTAAGGAGTACCTCCTCACTCCGTATCTTTTTGCGTCAATTTAGCAATTTTTTTGTTGTTCTTCTCGTCTTTGCTGCCATAATTTCTTACTTTATTGATGGAGCGATTCAAGCTGGCGTACTTGCTTTTGTTGTGTTGGCAAATGTCTCCCTGGGGTTTTTTCAAGAAAATAAAGCCGAAAAATCTCTAGCTGAGTTAAAAAAAAGTTATCAATCGCATTCAAAGGTCATCAGGAATGGTAATTTAAAAAACATTGACAGCGATCTATTGGTTAAAGGCGATATTATCTTGCTTGAGGCCGGAGACAAGGTTCCGGCTGATCTTCGAGTTATAGAGGAGGAATCCTGCCGTGTTAACGAGTCGGCCTTGACGGGGGAGAGCCTGCCTATCAGTAAAACCGTTGATAGTTTTCCTCTTGAAACTGCCTTGGCCGACCGGCGGAATATCCTTTTTGGCTCAACAATTTTGACCAATGGTCGGGCCAAAGGGGTGGTAATCGCCACTGGGAAACAAACAGAATTTGGCAAAATTGCCAGATTGGTTAAGATGACTGATGAAAAAACTCCTTTGGAAAAACAGATTCTTTATCTTGGTAAAACCTTGACTACAATTGCTTTTGTTATAGTTCTGGTTATCTTTGGACTAGGCTATTTGCGGGGGTTTGAAACGTTTTCGTTGCTTGCGTTTACCATTGCCCTTCTCGTCGCAGCTGTTCCCGAGAGTCTTCCTACCGTGGTAACGCTCTCTTTGGCGATTGGCATCTCTAGAATGGCCGACAAAAAGGCAATCGTAAGAAGAATGGCGGTAGTGGAGACACTCGGCACAACCAATATTATAGCTACCGATAAAACAGGCACTCTAACAGAAAATAAACTCTCGATCGACATAATTTCCACTTATAACGGGGGTAAATTTGTGCGAAGTGATTTGGCTAAATCTGACACAGCTGAGGCAAACAAAGCTAAGAATCTGATTGCTGATGCCTTGCTTTGCTCAAATGTTATGAAAAGCGATCTAGAGGAAAAAGTTGGCGATCCTGTTGAGATCGCTATTGCTGAAAGTGCAGCGAAGTTCGGTAAAACTATCCTCAAATTGGCCGATGCCTCAGAAAGGGAAATGGAAGTGCCTTTTGATTCAGACAAAAAATACATGGCGGTTTTAGTCAAGCAGGAGGAAGGTAAAAAATTAATTGTTAAGGGCAGCACCGAGAATATTTTGTCCCTTTGCAAGCTAACTAAAGAAAGCAGAAAAGAAATCGAAAAAGAGTTAAACAGCCTCAGTGCTTTGGGCTATAAAGTGCTGGGTGTGGCAGAAAAAAATATATATAAAAACACTGATGAAGAATTAATAGACTTAAATTTTATTGGCTTCTTGGCTATGATAGATCCGCCATCTTTGGGAATTAAAGAAGCGCTTGAAGCAACTATTCAGGCTGGTATTCGCCCTATTATTTTAACCGGTGATCATCCTGAAACAGCCCGGTATGTTGCTAATAAAATCGGCTTAGATGTGAGCGGTGATGAGATAATAACCGGCGTCCAATTTGAAAAACTCACTGCATTGGAATTAAAGAATGCGCTCTCAAAAGTTAAAATTTTTGCTCGAATTACTCCGGAGGATAAAATCAAAATCGTTAGTAACTTGCAGAAACAGGGCTACAGTGTTGCCGTCACGGGCGACGGTATAAATGATGCTCCGGCTCTCAAGGAGGCGGAGGCAGGTATTGCCATGGGAATCAAAGGCACGGATATAGCGAAGGAGTCAGCTGACATTGTTCTTTTGGATGACCGTTATTCTACAATAATTTCAGCAGTCGAATACGGCCGATCCATCTATGATAACCTAAAAAGTGTTGTGACATTTTTCTTGGCAGGTAATTTTGATGAATTATTTTTAATTGGCTTTGCTTTTTTGTTTGGTTTGCCATCACCTTTAACTACGCTCCAAATACTTTGGATTAATATGGTTTCAGACTCAATTCCGGCGTTATCTATGGCATTCGAGCGGCCGAGTAGAAAAGTGCTTTTGGAACTCCCTCGTCCTGCTAATGCCGCCTCTTTAAAGGGTAATGTTTTCTATGCAATCTATTTGGGGGCAGTCAGCTTTTCCTTTTCCTTGGCGCTTTTCCTATTTGGCCTCAACCATTCAATCGAAAAGGCCAGAACATTCGTTTTTCTTTATGCTGTTCTTGCGCAGTTTGCTTTCGTTTTTTCCATTAGATCCAAAGAGAGATTTTGGGTGAACCCTAAAGCCTTTTTTGAAAATAAGTATTTAAATTTGGCAATAATTATATCCCTGTTTTTGCAGCTAATTCTTTTTGCCAAACCATTCGCGCCAATCTTTGGCATTATTCCGCTATCACTAGGGGAAATAGTCTTTACAGCCCTACTTGCAGTCATTTCTTTCTTTGTCGCAGAAATCCTTCGTTTCTACCACGAAAAGAACAAGAAGGCCAATTCTCAAGTCAAATAAGAGTAATTCTTAGTTATTTTGCTGAGGCTTTTATGAATGCCATAAATAGGGCTTGTGGCTTTAAGGGCCTTGAATCAAATTCCGGGTGGAATTGTACCCCAACCATAAAGGGGTGATCCTTTGCTTCAACAATTTCAGCTAAATTTCTTTCTGGATTAATACCAGCAATTCGAAGCCCGGCCTTTTCAAGCATCTCTAAATATTCATTATTTAATTCGTAGCGATGTCGATGTCGTTCTAGAATTATAGGGAATCGACCGGCAGGAGTTCCATATTTTTTGTATGCTTCATAAGCAAGAGTCCCTTTCTGCAATTTACATTTGTACTCCCCAAGCCTCATCGAGCCGCCGTAATCTTTCTTTTTTAGTTTCTCTTTTTGATCGGGCATTATATGAATAACAGGGTTTTTGGTATGGGGATCAATCTCCTCGGTATGAGCATCCTTTAAACCGCAGACATTGCGGGCAAATTCGATTGTCTGGATTTGCATCCCGTAGCAAAGTCCCAGATAGGGGATTTTATGCTCGCGGCAATAGCGCGCCACATTAATCTTTCCTTCAATGCCTCTGGACCCAAATCCGCCTGGGACAATCACACCGTCAAGATTTTCCAGCTCCTGCAATTTTTTGGGACTTTTTTCGTAATCGGTAGATGAAAGCCAAACCATTTCCGGCACAAGATTTAAATTCCATGATGCATGCTTTACGGCTTCGATAACAGAGATATAAGAATCTGAGAGAACGAATTCACCGGTCTCAAAGTACTTTCCGATAATTCCTATCTTGACCCTTTTTTTAGCATTTTTTGCTTTCTCAACAAAGGCCCGCCATTCTTTGAGATCTTTTTTTCTGGGACGCAAGTTCAAGCGCTTTAATAATTTCTCGCCGAAATGCTCATTTTCAAAATTTACCGGGATATCATAGATCGAATCAACATCCGGTGCTGAGATTGCATTTTCAGGGGGAATAGAGCAAAATATCGCTAATTTTTCCCGTCTTTTATCATCAATTGGGTGGTCGCTTCGGCAGAGGATAAAATCCGGCTGAATACCGCATGAATTTAAACCTCGGGCTGCGTGTTGGGTCGGCTTTGTTTTCATTTCACCAACTTTGCTCGGGATCGGAAGATAAGAAACAAGCGCAAAAATAACATCCTTGGGATTTTGCAGTTTCATCATTCGTGCAGCTTCGAGGAAAAGCAGGTTTTCGTATTCTCCGACGGTTCCGCCAATCTCGATTAGTGTTATTTCAGCCTTGTTGATTCTGGCGGCGTTATTTATCCGATGAATAATTTCCTCTGGGACATGGGGCACCACTTGGACGCATCTGCCGCCATATTCGAGGTTTCTTTCCTTGTTTATCACCGACTGGTAAACCCGTCCGGTCGTCATATAGTTTATTTTTGTTAGGCTCTCGTTCAGGAATCGCTCGTAATTGCCCATATCTTGGTCGCACTCGTCGCCGTCCCTGAGGACAAAAACCTCGCCATGCTCGGTTGGATTCATAGTTCCGGCATCCACATTGACATAAGGATCGCATTTTATGGCCGTAACCCGGAAGCCTTTGGATTTTAAGATTGTACCGATCGAGGCAGCCGCCACTCCTTTACCTACTCCTGACATAACACCGCCAACAACAAAAATAAATTTTCTGCGAGCCATAACCCTCCCAAAAATGAATTGTTCAAATTAAAAAACTCCTCGGGTGTTTTTCATATGGAGTTTTTTTTAAGAGTTTCTATTTTTGTTTTAATTACATTCTAAAACAATGACACTCTCTTTGCAAAGAGAATAATTGTTGACAAATCAACTCAGCGATAATAGGTTGACGGTTAATTTATTTTAGTTTATAATATTACAGCGCTACCTGCTGTATGAACATGAAAGGCGGTTACCATGACATTGCAAGTCTCGTCGAAATTTCATGCACGATTGAGCGATAGCAGGGGTGCTGTCGATATCTCAATAACCTGCAAGTCCAGCGACAGGGATTTAATTCCTGAAGGAGCGGCCCAGTATATAGCCGAAGCCTTCCTGGAAGCCGGCATCTGCTGGGATGCGAAACCGATTCCATTTACGGTACTTGTTGTTCAGTTGGAGAATATTGTTCTGAATGAAGGCATTCATCTCCATCCAGAAGCTTTCCGGAATGATGGGTTTGTTTACTTCCTTGCGCAGCGAAGCGGTCGTTGTATTCAATACAAAGTCGGAGGCCATCGAAGCCTTAAAGTAGGAAAAATTTTTCAGCTTCTGGGCAGGAAGTTTTCAACTCTAAAACCTGATTACAACAGATCTAAACTCCAGGAGGAAGTGCAGACCGTGGTCATATCTCAGGTTGAAATGAATCAAACTGATGATAGCCCAGTAAAAAGGATTTTCTGCGAAGCGGTCAGGATGAGCTCCGGGAGTCATATCAGGAGAGGTGTTCTGGTCAGGGTAGTAAAGGAGTATGGGCTGGACCCCTCTGGGGTAATTGCTCAACTGCTTCAACATGACTGGATGAGGCCAGCGGATGATACCTGCCGACTTTATCGGGTAACATCTATCGGTAAAGAGCAATTTGGTAATGAGTCGCAAGTCATAGCTGAACCCAGCATTTTCAGCAAGATTCTTCAGCTTGACAAGCTTATCTGCTTGTTAGCTCAGAAAGATGAACTTGCGCAGATGGCTCGAGGTCTGAAGGCCGAAGCGAAAGAATATGGCGACCAGAAGTTAAAAGGACTTGAGGGGGAGGCCAATCAGGCGCTGGGGGAGGTTAACCAGCTGCTTGAGACAATCGAAGAATTGCGGATAGAACTGGCTATTGCAGCATGGCCTCTGTCCAGACAAATTAAATAGGTAAGCGCAAGAACAGGGCTCTCGGCAATTCGCCGGGAGCCGCTGTTTTTTGCTAGAATAGTTATCATGGACGATTTAACCCTAAAAAGATTGATGAAGTTAAAAAGATATTGCACCCTCTTGCAGGCATTGCCGTTTATTAGGGCGATTGTGTTAAACGGGTCTTTGGCTATTGGGCCGGCCCAAAAAACTTCCGATATCGACCTTCTAGTTATAACGCAATCCCAAAGAATTTTTACTGCCAGATTTTTAGTCAATTCAGTGTTAACACTTTCCAGGCAGAAGAGGCCAAGCAATGAAAACAAGGCTCACTCAGGCAAATTTTGTCCCAACTACTTTTTGAACGAATCGTTTCTAAAAATTCCGACTGGCCGAAGTCCATCAATCGATCTGTATTGTGCCAATAACTATTCTAGGGCCATTCTCATTACTGGCGAACAAACCCTCTTTAGCCGCTTTAAAAAAATTAACAACGAGCTATTTAATAAAGCGGATGGACTATCTCAAGGGGAGTTGAAACATCAAAGAAAACTAAAAGTATTTTTTCCGGTGAAGGAACGGGCTTTTGTTCAAATTGCTAAACATTTTCTCGAGCGTATTTTAGCTGGATGGTTTGGAGATAGAGTGGAAAAAAAACTGAAGCTTTGGCAGATTAGAAAGATCGAGAAAGATTCCCGAACTCGAAAATACCCAAATTTGATTGTTTTTAACGACGATGAACTTCGTTTCCATCCCCCCTCAGGAAAATTTTAGCTTTTTTTAAATTTTGTCTTGTTTGCTTGACATTGTGGGGATGATTCGTTAAATTAATTAATGCGGTGGCGATTTCCCCCTTGTCGCTGCCGCTTTTTATTTGAGGCAAATGCCTCATTTTTTTGTAAAGCAAGTTATTGACAAAATGTAAAGTGTACTTTACAATCTGTGATGTAATTAAAGCATTGATTGTAAAGAAAGGAGAAACAAATGTTTCAACCGCTGGGTGACCGAGTTCTCGTCAAACCGACGCAAACCGAAGAAAAAACAAGGGCAGGTATTTACATTCCGGACACTGCTAAAGAGGAAAGAGCTGAGGGCGAAATAGTCTCTTTGGGGACAGGCCTTAAGAATGGTAAAAAGTACGAATTCTCAGTAAAGAAGGGCGATAAGGTAATTTACAAAAAGTACAGCGCTGAAGATGTAAAGTTGAACGGGGTTGAATACAAAGTGCTCGAAGAGTCAGATATTCTGGGTATTCTTAAATAATGAACAATTCTTTAATTAAGGAGTAATATGGCGAAAGTAATAAATTTTTCCGAAGAAGCACGAAAAAAATTGCAAAAAGGGGTTAATGTTCTAGCTGATACAGTTAAAGTAACACTTGGGCCAAAAGGTCGGAATGTTGTTTTGGAGCGGGGATATGGCGCTCCGACAGTTACCAATGATGGCGTAACTATTGCCAAAGAAATTGAACTCGAGGATAAATTTGAAAATATGGGCGCTCAGATGATAAAAGAGGTAGCCAGCAAAACAAATGATGTAGCTGGCGATGGTACGACTACTGCTACTATCCTGGCTCAAGCAATGATTAATGAAGGCCTTAAAAATGTTGCAGCCGGCGCTAATCCAATGGCTATACGCCGTGGTATCGAAAAAGCTGCTGAAAAGGTTGTCGCTACAGTGAAAGCCAATTCCAAAGAAATCGCTGGCAAGGCCGAGATTGCTCAGGTTGCCTCAGTTTCAGCCGGCGATAATGAGATCGGCAATCTTATTGCCGAGGTCATGGATTTGGTTGGAAAAGACGGCGTTGTTACTGTTGAGGAATCAAATACTTTTGGACTGGAAAAAGAGGTGGTCGAGGGAATGCAGTTTGATAACGGTTATGTTAGCCACTATATGGTTACAGATACTGCTTCCATGAAGGCCGTGATGGAGAATCCTCACATTCTTCTAACTGATAAAAAAATCTCATCTATTCAAGAAATTTTACCTTTGCTTGAACAGTTAGCTCAGTCAGGCAAGAAAGAGCTTGTGATCATTGCAGAGGATGTTGAAGGCGAAGCTTTGGCAACCTTGATCGTTAACAAGCTTAGGGGAGTTCTCAATGTCTTGGCTGTGAAAGCGCCAGGTTTTGGCGACAGAAGGAAGGAAATGTTAGCCGATATAGCTATTCTAACCGGAGGCCAAGTCGTTTCAGAGGAGATTGGCAAAAAGTTAGAAGAAACAACCATTGAAATGCTAGGCCAAGCCAGACGAATTGAGGCCGACAAAGATAATACTACGATCGTCGAGGGTAAGGGTGATGCCAAAGCTATTAAAGAGAGAATCGCCCAGATCAAAAAGCAAATTGAGACTACAACTTCCGATTATGACAAAGAGAAACTTCAGGAAAGAATGGCCAAGTTATCCGGTGGAGTTGGAGTCATAAAAGTTGGAGCGGCCACAGAGTCGGAGTTAAAGGAAAAGAAATACCGTGTTGAAGATGCAGTTGAAGCAACTAAATCAGCGATTGAAGAGGGAATTGTGGCTGGCGGAGGCGTTTCCTTGTTGGATGCCATTGCTAAATTGGATGAGTTAAAAGCGACCGGTGATGAGAGGATCGGGGTGGAAATTGTTAAAAAATCGCTCGAAGCCCCAACTCGACAAATAGCTGAAAATGCTGGCGTTGATGGTTCTATTGTTCTTGAAAAAATCAGAGGAATGAAAACCGGTGAGGGCTTTAATGCAGCAACGAATGAATATGGCAACATGATTAAGTTCGGCATTATTGATCCGGCGAAGGTTGTTCGAAGCGAAGTTCAAAATGCTTCCTCAATTGCTGCTTTGCTCTTAACAACTGAAGCAGCTGTGGCTGATAAGCCGGAGGAAAAAGAAGCTGCTCCGATGCCAGCTGGTAATCCTTACGGCATGGGAATGTAATTGCAAATATATAAAAAAATGAGCGCCAGTCCGGCGCTCATTTTTTTAACTTTAGTCTGCGACAACCGGCAGCTCCTGGAAGAGAACTTTTAGTTTAGCTGTTTTTAGGTTATCGTTTATAATAATTTTTTTCTTTTCGATTTTATATATTTCATTTGAAGAGATTACTCTCTCGTTCAGTAGACTTTTGGCGTAAATTTTTCTAATCTCAAGCGTTTCACTATCAACTAGGTAATCGGCAACTTTCCCTATCTTTTGCCCGTCTCTGGTTACCACTTCCTGGCCGATGCCGGTAAGACCATCATTGAAGTAGTCTGCAAGTTTTACCACTTCACTCAGCTTAATTATTGACTCCTCGCCTTTAATGTAAACCAGGCTGTCTTCCAGGCCAACTACATCTTCGCTGGAGATAACTTTAAGTTGAGACCGAAGAGGCAACAAACTTTCTAAAACAAAAGCGGCGATTTTTGGCTCGCTACCTTCAATTATTAGGTCAGCAACACTACCAATTTTTGTTTGGTTTTCTAGCTCGTATATATAGCGCCCTACAAGTTTTGAATAGGGGATAATTATTTTCCCTCCATCATTTAACGCCATTATATTACAAACTTTGTTTTTTGCTAAGCCCTTTCGACATAGCTGCCATCTCGAGTATCGATAACGACTTGGTCGCCCTCTTTGATAAAGATTGGGGTATCGACATTTGCTCCTGTTTCCAAAGTTACCTTTTTGGTAATCGAGCCAGCTGAATTTCCCCGGACTGCTGGGGGGGCAGAAATAACTTTAAAAGTCATTTTGATAGGCAATTCAATGTTAATCGGTTCGGAGCCCAGGTAAAGAATATCAATGCTTGAATTTTCAACAAGAAATTTTTTCTGGTCGCCAATTTTTTCGTTTGCAAGGGTAAATTGCTCGAATGTTTCACTATCCATAAAGTAGGAATCATCGGCATCGGAATACAAGAAGGAAGCTTTCTTTTTGGACAATTCTGCTTCTTCAAGTTTATCGGCGCCTTGAAAAGTCTTATCGATGACTGCGCCTGTTCTTAAGTTTCGAAGCTTTGTTTTAACTACAGCACCGCCTCTTCCCATTTTGCTATGAGAATAAGAAATAACTTCATATGGATCAGATTCCAAAAGAAGCTTTGCTCCTGTTTTTAGGTCAGTAATTCCAAGCATAAAAACTCCTATTTTAGTTAAAAGTTTATAAAGCTCTTAAAGTTATAAAATCTTTACGAACTTTTCTCTTTATAACTTTATAAACTGCTGTTTATTTTACCGTATAGGGTAAAAGAGCGAGAAATCGCGCTTTTTTGATAGCGTTGGAAAGCTGTCTTTGGTGGTTAGTGCAGTTTCCGTTTCGATTAGCCGATTCAATTCTGTTCCATCTGTCCAGATAGCGAACCAGGGTGTTAACATCTTTGTAATCAACGTTTTCGATTTTTGCCTTGCAAAGCAAGCATTTTCGATTTATTGGTATAAACTCTTTTTTCATTACATTCCTTTATTTGGTTATATCAGAGTCTGATATTTAGTGTTCTTTTTGACGCTAAACGCTAAACTCTTAACTATTAAAATGGTATTTTCCGACGCTCTTTGGGAGTTGTCGGGACTTCCCTAAAAAGGTATTTCCTCGATATCTATTTCCTCATTGTCATCTTTGTCCGACTTCTTGCTAGCAATGTCCTCAACGGGATTATTGCTATAAGAAGATTGCGATCCGCCTCTACCGCCTAATGCAATTACGGTTTCGGCTACGATTTCTGTTTTATATCTTTTAACTCCATCTTGTCCTTCCCATGATCTGGTCTGAAGGCGTCCCTCGACATAAGCGGGTGAACCTTTCTTTAGCATGGAGCTGGTGTTCTCAGCTTGTTTCCCCCAGACGACGATGTCATGATACTCGGTTGCTTCGCCGTCTTGGCCGTCTGCCCCTTTCCAACGTCGGTTTGTAGCGATTGTAAAGTTGGCAACTGCCTGACCGTTAGGAGTAAAGCGCATCTCAGGGTCGCGCGTTAAATTTCCAAGGACTTGAGCTCGATTTAGATTTAACATTTTTCCTCACTTGGTTAGAGTTGAGAGTTAAGCGTTTAGAGTTTATTTTAAATTTTCTCAACTCTATACTCTAGACGCTAAACTAATTATAACTCGTCTTTTAAAATATCATCTAACTCTTCGTTCAGTTTGGATAGTCTCTCGGCCTCGTCGGTTTTTTCTTCTTTCTTGGCTGGTTTTGTTGTCGGTTTCTTTTCTGTCTTTGAAGATTTTTCAGCCTTTTCCTTCTTGGGTTTTGCTTCTTTCTTCGCAGTCTTTTTCTCTTCTTTTTCTGTCGTCTCAGCTGGAACTTCGGCTACCGGAGTCTCTGGTTTTTGCTCAGGTTCAGCTGTAATTTCCTCTTCCTCGACCTTTTCTTTAGGTGCTTCTTCATCTTTTCGCTTAGCCATCAAGTCTCGACTTTCCTCAGTTTCCCCCTCAATAGCTTCAAAAGATTCTTCTCCGCCAACTACTTCTTTGATCTCTTCTTCTTTAACAATCTCATCGGCCGAAAGAGCTAACTCCTCTTCACCATAATCGGTCACAAGAAACAAATGCCTAACGACTTCGGACATTAATTTGATTTCCCGTTCCAGTTCTCTTGTTTTTTCGGCTAGAAGATTAAAATTTACGGTAACATAGGTAGCAAAGTCTTGCTTTTTGATAGGGTAAGCAAGCTTTCGTCTGCCCCAGATGTCCTCTTTGATGACCTTTCCGCCAAGACCACTAATATAACCGTTTAATTCACCGGTTATCTTGTTCAAATTTCCCTCTGGTACCTCGTCAGAAACCAGGTACGTAATTTCGTACTGTCTCATTTTTCCTTTCTGGCGCTGGTTTGTTTGCAAACCACCCTGAACAAAGTCGAAGGGTGACCGCCTAGTCCGTTTGAGTTCGGACACCAGCATCTCGAATTTAATCCGAGAAAAAGTTAATTAATTTTACTTAAATATAATAACAGAATAGCTAAATTTTATCAAGAACTAAACGTTGAAGCGAAAAATTATCACATCACCGTCTTTAACAAGATAGTTTTTCCCCTCAGTTTTAACGAGTCCATGAGCTTTGGCCCCGCTCCAACCACCTTGGGCAAAAAGGTCTTGCCAGGGTACAACCTCAGCAGCAATAAAGCCTCGCTCAAAATCAGTATGGATTACTCCGGCTGCTTGCGGAGCAGTGTCGCCATCGTGTATTGTCCAAGCTCTTGTCTCTTTTTCGCCTGAAGTAAAATAGGTAATAAGCCCCAGTGTCTTGTAAGCCTCTTTAACCAAACGGTCAAACCCTGAGTCTTTTAGTCCTAGTGACTCAAGATACTCTTTTTTCTCCTCATCAGACAGTTCATTTAGTTCAGATTCTAGTTTGGCCGAAATTGGAATAAAATTATGGTTTGTCTGTCCGAATGCATTCTCTTTTAATAGTTGCTCTTCCGAACAGTTGGCTATATATAAAATCGGTTTCTGAGTAAGTAGATTTAGTCCCTTAAGAACTTTTTCCTCCTGGTTGTCTAATTTGGCCTCGCGGGCATTTTCACCCTTAAATAGTTTGTCCTTTATTTTTTGCAAACCAGAATGAATAAATTTAGCTTCTTTGCTGCCGGTTTTTAATTCTTTTTCAACTGAAAATAACCTTTTTTCGACAGTTGAGATATCGGCGAGTTGCAGTTCTGTTTCGATTGTTTTAATATCTTCCATTGGATCAATCCGGCCTTCAACATGGGTAATGTTTTGATCCTCAAAAAAACGGACAACCATCGCAACTGCATCGCACTCCCTGATATGGGAGAGGAATTGGTTGCCAAGTCCCTCGCCCTTGGAAGCGCCCCGAACTAAGCCTGCAATATCCACAAACTCAACAATAGCCGGGACAGTCTTTTTCGATTTCGAAACTTCAGTTAGAGGTTTTAACCGCTCATCGGGCACCTCGACAATACCGACATTTGGCTCGATGGTGCAAAAAGGATAATTAGCGGCTTCGGCATGCGAACCCTTGGCAAGTGCATTAAAAATTGTACTTTTGCCAACATTCGGCAATCCAACGATTCCTATTTTTAAGCTCATAACATTTTCCTTTTTAAACCTGTTTCCGCTCAAACAGTAACATATTTAAGGTAAAACGTAAATTCTTTATACATATTTAAACCAGAAAGGAACAGCGGGTCGCTGTTCCAGTCGGTTGGTCGGTCCCTGATTTACACAGGAACAAGTTCTTGGGCAACGAATGTTGCGGCAATGCCCGTCTCGTCCGGTGACAGGTCTTGGTATGGCAGGGCCGGCGGTTTGGGGAGACTGTACTCTGATAGACTTTCCTTAATCCGTCCAACCCAATACCAGAAGGTATGGTCATTAAATTCGTCGTCGAATCGGCAAAGCTCTTCTTTGAGCCTCCTTTTTTCGTCGAGAACGATGATCAACCCTTCTCTTGCCAAAACCTGAATGAGATGATTGGCCATAATATACCCCTCGATCAGCCGTGTCGGGTATATTGCCTTAGCGGGATTATAGAAACCGCCCCAATCCGTTGGCACCCAACCCCTAAAGGTTCTGAGTCTTTCATCCCATGCCACTGCTGCTTCTTGTATTAAGCCTGGCATAGAAATACTTAGCTCAAGAATCCTTTCAGAGTTAAAAAAAGTTGCACTCATCTACGGCATAGCTCCTTTGGCGATTGTCGCTTTTGCAACCTTAAAATTATAAATTAAACGGTTGGTTATGTCAATGGCGGTTGGCAGCTTTTATTTTAGGTGCGACTAGGTTAGAATTAGGACAATAAGTTTTAATCTTATGAGTGCAAATGGAAACAGCCAATAAAAAAACTTTGGTTTTAATCGACTCAAACGCGATCATTCATCGAGCGTATCATGCCTTGCCAAAGAATATGTCCACCTCAAAGGGGGAGTTAACAAATGCGGTCTATGGCTACGCTTTAACCATCATCAAGATCCTTGAGGATTTAAAGCCGACCCATATTGCTGCCTCTTTTGATATTTCCAAAGCTACCTTTAGGGTCGAGCAGTATGCCGAGTACAAGGCGACCCGAGTTGCTGCCGATCAGGAGCTCTATGATCAGATTCCTAAAGTCAAAGAGTTGCTAGGGGTCCTAAATATTCCAATCTATGCCGTGGAGGGCTATGAAGCGGATGATTGCATCGGGACCATTTCCGATAAATTCGAAGAGAGGAATCCCAAGCAGCTATTCAAGGATTTTAATGTCTACATTGTGACAGGGGATAAGGATGCCTTTCAGTTGGTGGATGGAAATATTTATATTTATTGGCTTAAAAAAGGTCTATCTGAGGCGGGGATTATTAATCGAAAAGTGATTGATATTGAGTGGGGATTGCAACCAGAAGACTTTATTGACTTAAAGGCGCTAGCTGGCGATCCATCTGACAACATCCCTGGAGCGCCTGGTATTGGTCCCAAAACTGCAGTGGAACTACTTAAAAATTTTGACACCATTGATAAACTTTACGGCAAAATGGCTTCATCTCTGCATTGTTCCATTGATGATTTGAAAGTTGAGTTGCTTAACAATGAAATTATGAAACAATTGAGCACTGAATTAGGTTTAAGAGAACGAATTATTCGCATTTTAATTGAATTCAGGGATCAAGTATTTCTTTCCCAAAGTCTAGCAACCATAAACAGGCAAGCCCCGCTTGATTTTAAGCTTGAGGATTGTGAATGGGGCAATTATGACAAAGAAAAATTAGGCGATTTTTTTGAACAGATGCAATTTAAGTCATTACTAAAGAGATTTGGTGTTGAGAGAGTTGCAGAGCCTAAAACGAAACAAGCCAAAGAACAAAAAGAGAAAGACAAACAGTTAAAACTACTCTAATAATATGAATATTAATAATATCAAAAAACCCAATATTACTTCAGAAGAGATTAATGAACAAATAAAGCCTGTGCTTCGAGAGATGGAAAAGGTCGGAATTAAAATCGACTGCAATGCTTTAAAAAGGTTGGACAAAAAGCTTGGTAAGAAGCTGGTAAAGATTAAGGGAGAGATATTTAAGCTAGCAAGCAGAGAGTTTAATATTGACTCGCCAATCCAAATGGCAGAAGTATTATTCAAAGAATTGAAATTGTCGACCGATGGACTTAAAAGGACCAAGTCAGGCATTTCGACAGCAGCGAGTGAACTAAACAAAATTAAGTCAGAGCATGCTATAATAGCGCCGATCTTGGAACATCGGGAAATATCCAAATTGTTATCGACCTATCTTCGTCCTTTGCCAGCCTTGGTTGACAAAAATGACCGTTTGCATACAACTTACGGTCTTGAAACTTCCACTGGTCGGTTGACTTCGTCAGAGCCGAATCTCCAAAATATTCCTATCAGAGGAAAGCATGGCGATGAGATCAGAAGTACTTTTATCGCTGATAAGGGGATGAAGCTAATTGCGGCTGATTATTCTCAAATTGAGCTTCGAATTGTCGCTTGTTTAGCTGGTGATACTGCGATGATCGATGCATTCAAAAAAAACGAGGACATCCATACTAGGACTGCGGCTGAAATATTTAATACCAAACCCAATAAAGTCTCCCGAGACCAACGGCGGAAAGCTAAAGCGGTAAATTTTGGTATTGTGTATGGACAAACACCATATGGATTGTCCCAAACCCTGGGAATTAAGATCGAGGAAGCAGCTGAATATATTTTGCATTATTTTGATATCCACCGAGGAATCAAGGGATATATCAATGAAATGATCGAAAAGGCCCACACAGATGGTTTTGTGGAGACGTTATTTGGCTCCAAGAGATATTTACCCAATATTAATTCACGAATCCGGTATATTGCCGAAGCGGAAGAGAGGATGGCAATAAATACTCCTGTCCAAGGAACTGCGGCCGAGGTCTTAAAATTGGCGATGATAAAGCTTAGCCAAGAATTGGCTAAGCTTAGCGGGGAGTCGGGGGTAAAAAGTGGGGAGAAATTACTCCAAGATCAAAACTCCAAACTCCTAGCTTCATCCACCAGGATGCTTTTAACTGTTCATGATGAAATTGTCGTCGAATGTCCGGAAAAAGAAGCTAAAAAAGTGGCTAAAATTGTCAAGGACACGATGGAAAACATCATAGGACTTTGTGTTCCCTTGCAAGCCGAAGCTGGTATAGGCGATAATTGGTCGGAAGCCAAATAAATTAGTTCATAAAGTTAAAAGCTAAAAGTTTGTAAAGCAGACAAATACCACTTTATTGACATTATGAACTTTCTAACTTTACAACTAACATATGTTTTATTTTTTATACGGAGAAGATAGCTACCGCATCAAGGATAAAGTAGCCAAGATTAAGGCCGAGTTCATCAAAAGGGATGGCGGTGATTTTAATATAATTGAACTTTCAGGTGGGAATCTAACCGCCAACCAACTTATTTCCGAGGTCTCAATTCTACCTTTTTTGGGCAAAGAAAGGCTTCTTGTAATAAAAGGTCTGTTGTCTGAAGGAAAAGAGAATGTCCAAAATACGCTTCTAGAAAAGATTTCCAATCTGCCCAGCCATCTTACCCTGGTTTTGAACGAAGCTGGCAATATCGACCGGAGAAAAAGCATCTTCAAAAAATTTTTTAAAACAGATGGAGCAGAGGAGTTTATACCTTTGGAGGGGGCCGCTCTATCAAAGTGGATTACCCAAAAATGCCAAGAATTGGGTGTTGCAATCACACAAGAAGCGAACCAGAAACTCCAAATTTATGTTGGGTCAGATTTATGGCGGTTGGAAAACGAGATCGATAAGCTTAGAAATTATGTATTATTCAGAGAGGGGAAAGAAGTCACTGCCTCGGATGTGTCCGTCTTGGTCGTAGCGCCAAATGACCCCAATATCTTTACTTTTATTGATGCAATTGGGCAAAAAAGACAAAAAGTTGCCCTTGAACTGCTCCATAGCTTTTTCAAGAAGGGTGAAAATGAAAACTATATTTTTTCAATGATAGTGTATCAATTTCGCAATATGCTGATGGTTTCTGATTTATTAAGATCAGGTCAGACCAATTTGTCCCAAACAGGCCTTCATCCGTTTGTGATAACGAAGCTTAAACAATCGCTCAAAAATTATTCATTTGCTTCCCTTAAAAAAATATACGAGTTACTGGCAGAAGCAGATTATCGAAGCAAAACAGGCAAGGCGGGATTATCTGTCCTACTTGACCTTTTGGTGGTTAATTTTTCCAAAAAGTAATATAATGTACTTATTAAATGAGGAGGGTTTATCTTTGGTAAGGGTTTGTCTATCTCTCTCGGATTTTATTGGCGAAAATTATTCTTTTTTGCTGGTTTTGCTGTAGTCGCTTACGCGCTGGTAAGCAACTTAAGTTATTTTAAGGCCGATACGGCGCCGTCTTTCACGCGGACCTCTCAAACTATCTATAATTTAAAAGTAGAAGTTCTCCAAAATGGCCGAATTAAGGTTGACGATAAATATATTAAAGAGCGGGTTGACATAAAATCTGATTTCGAGGAAGTCAGGTTGCCGCTCATTGACAATCCCGGCGCCTATATTGAGAAGGCCAAAATAACCTTAATTTTACCTAAAGACGTTTCCTCCAGAACGGAAAAAGAGATCCTGGGAATCCACGGGGTGGGCCAGACAAAGTCAACGGTCGAATCTGCCAATAGAATTTCTTATGAAGCTCAAAAAATCTCTCCTTATGGGGTTGTCTCCATTGTAGCGAAAATGCCTAAGGGAACAGTTTCGCTAAGTTTTAGTGAAAAAATATTATCAAAAGTAGTCTTACTAAATGGTTATTGGCTTTATATTGGCATGGCCTTGCCGTTTCTTGTTTTTCTTTTAATGTTAATTATTACCTCGGTTCGATTTTCAAGGCAAAAGGTAACAAACCCGACCGATGAAAAAGATGTACCTCCCATGATGTTGCCGCCGGCAGTGGTCGGAGTTTTATACCGCCAGAAACTGACAGCCAAAGAGCTCTCGGCTACTCTGATTGATCTAGCAATTAGAGATAATATTTTTATTATTTATCGCGAACGTAGTTTCGGTTTTGGCAAAAACAAGCTTGGGCAACTTTTGCCCTTTGAAAAGATTTTGCTGTCTAAAATTTTTAAGCACAATCTCTTTTCCGATAGGGAGGAAATAGAAAGAAGGATTAATAACCACCTTTATAGCCAAAAAATTTCCTTAGTTTCTGCCGGAGTTTATGAAATTGCGACCAGGCTTGGTTATTTCAGGAATAATCTGACCAACTATCACAAAAAGTTAAAATTTGCCCTGATAATTTTCAGTGTTATTTTTGTTATGGCCTTCTTTGCCACCCTTCTCTTTATGGAAAATGCTGAGAATCTGGTTTTTCTTTGGCTAGGCTGCCTCGCCTCGACAATTATTGTTTATCTTTTGGCTAATAAAGTGCCTATTCGCACAGACGCCGGCCGGGGGGCGTTAGTTGAATGGCTAAAATTTAGAAATTTTCTTTCTAACCCGTCAAATCTTGAATTCAGTAATGACAATTATCAGACCTTCGAGAAATATCTACCGTACGCCATGGCTCTGGATTGCGAGGTGGCCTGGGTAAAGCGGTTCTCGGGGCAGAACTTTATGCTGCCAGATTGGTTTATAACTGATAAAAGTTTAGTTTTGGAAGATTTTTGTCTGGCGCTTTTCCCCATAATTTCGTATGTAGGCCAGAGCTTTGCAGCTATTAGAGAACCAGGATTTGACTAATGGAACAGAGAAACTTTTTTGAGAAGATACTTTTTGGCGGAGGAGTACTTTTTGATTTTTTTAAATGGGTCTCCTTATGTATTATCGCTGTTATTTTGATAAATACCTATTGGGTTGCTGTCTTTATTGTCGACGGCGAATCAATGTACCCCAATCTTAAGGATAAAGAGCTCGTATTGTGGGAGAGAAATACCTACAAAGAAGATGGCATGGCTCCTGGTAGGGGTGATATAGTCATCGTGCGCTATCCTGGGGACCCTAAAAACAAAAAATATGTCAAAAGGCTGATTGGGCTCCCAGGTGAAAAAGTCTCAATTAGAGGCGGCTCTGTTTATATCAACAATCAATTACTTAAGGAAAAATATCTTTCATACGACTTAGAAACTGATCCTGGTGGAGAGTGGAAATTGGGCAGCAATGAATATTTTATTCTGGGTGACAATAGGCCGAACTCAAATGATTCTCGTTACTTCGGACCGGTCGAGAAAAGATTTCTTCTAGGCAGGGCCCTTTCTATAGTTTTTCCGCGTTTCTTGATCGTCCAAGATATGTAGATTCAAAGTGTAAAGCTTAAAGCTAGAGGCGAAAAGTAAATACTTTAAAAAATCTGCCCGAGTTTGTCGGACAGATTTTTTAAAGTATTTAGTACTTTTTATTTCTTTTTAGCGGTTTTTTTAGTTGATTTAGATTTGCTCTTTTTAAGGGGAGCGGTAATGGCGCCTTCTTTGGTAGAAGCTTTGGTTAGACGGGATTTTAATCGAGCGGCCTTGTTTTTGTGAATAACGTGTTTCTTGGCTGCTAAATCCAGCTCCCGATAAGCTTTTGATAATAATTCACCAGCTTCATTGCTCTTATTTTTGATAGCAATCTTGGCGCTTTTCAAAGCATTTTTAATATTAGCTCTGACTACATCATTTTCAGCTTTTTGTCTTTTTGAAACCTTTAAAGCTTTCTTGGCAGATTTTGTAAGTGGCATAGAGTTATTTCCAATTAGTTAACTGTAATAGCATAATAGCATAATCAGCTTATTATGTAAAGCTCCGTATGGGGAATATTTGCTCGAACTTCCGACCGTTTGCTATTATAAAAGAAAACAAGAAAGGTAAAAATGAACGACAGCAAAGTGACACACGAGCAAGAGCCAAGTATCGAACTGCCCCGAAAATATTACTCTTCGGCTGAGTTGATTTGTAATCCAATAGCTGAAGGTGAACAGGGGTTTGACAAAATCTTTATAACTGGTCAGATAAAGCAAAGCAAAGAGGAAGTGATAGTAAGCATTGCGAGCGATATGCCTACTGCAGTCTTAAATACAAGATACAAAGAGCAGTTAAGGCTGGCTGGAATTCCAACAGTAGGAGAATTACGAAGCAATAGTATGCCTCCGCTTTCGCTCGTTTCTGGCGGAGCTTTTTTATGGTTATATCAAGCTGGTATGCCGAAACTGGTTCTAATCAGAAGAGATGAGCAGGCTCCCACAGAGAAAGAGTATTTGACTAGTCCTGCTGGACGGTGCTCGGAAAAATTACCCCTAACGTGTTTGCAAGAGTTGAATGAGGAATTGATTATTGTAAAAAAGGACCTGGATAATGGCAGGGTCTCACATCGAGTCATTGTTTTTGCTTACGAAACTAGCTCCCGCAAGGAAATTGAAGATATTAAAAATAAAAGGAAAAGAGATCTTGATGCAATAAAAGCGTTCTTAACAGAGCTTCTTGTTTTCTGGCAATCTGTTTCCCCAGGTAAAGAGAAAGAAGATGCTGTCAATCAGCTCCACAATGAAATAAATATGATTAATCAAATTGAAGAAATCGATGTGGTAATTTCAGAAAGAAATACTGCAGGGCGTGACATTATAACAGAAATAGATGGCCACGAAATAGATAGATTCAGGGGGTTCGGTTTAATGGACGAGATCAACAATACTCTCGAGGTGCGAACCATTGGTTCTATTCCGAGTGAATATGAAATTGAGGTTATCTATGATGGTGACACCAATTTTCATGAAAAGATAATTAACTTTGATCCAAGCTTCAGTACTCATCGAAGGGGAGGACGAGAGATATTAATTGCCTCTCCTGAGATGCTCAACAATGAAAAACTAGCACCAGCATTAGCTGCTTACGTTGAAAGTTTAAAAGGATAATTTTCTAGGCTTTAAAGTAATCTTTGGCAAAGGCAAGTAAACTCTCCACTTCGTCCATGGTCTTTGCTTCAGCATAAGTTCGAAGTGATGGTTCAGTGCCCGAGAAGCGCATCAGTATCCAAGAATCGTCCTCAAAATAAAGCTTGACTCCATCATCGGTTCGTGAGTTCACGATTTTTTTACCATTAATTTCGGTTGGGATATTCTTTAATAATTCTGGGACCTTTGTTCTCTTGATCTCGGCATATTCCTCATAAGGGAAATGAATGTCAACTCGTTGAAATTTATAGCCGCCGCCGGCAAAATCCTCAACCTCTTTGAGTATTTCAGAGAGAGGCTTTTTCATCTCGATTATTAAATCAAGGATGTATAGGTTCATAAGTTGGGCGTCTCGGACAAACATATAACCATTGATAGCGGAACCGCCTGATTCTTCTCCTCCAAAAAAGGCATCGGTTTCTTTCATTTTCTCGCCAATATATTTAAAACCTACCTTGGTTTCGTAAACCGGCAAATCTAATTTCTTGCATAAATGATTGACCATTACAGTGTTTGATAATGTTTGTACTATCGGAGTCTTAACTTTCTTAATAATCAAGATATAGTAAGTCAGCAGCAAAAAGGCTTCTAGGGAGGTTAGCATCTTGCCGTTTTCATCGATAAGGCCCATTCTGTCGGCATCGCCGTCGCTTGAGAGGCAAGCGTCAAAATGTTCCTCTTTGACCTTATTAGCAGCATTAGTAACATATTTTTCTACAATCGGCTCAGGAGCAATTCCGCCAAATTCAGGATCAATATCATCGTTAATCAATCCTAGTTCAATATTGCCGCCTGCTAGCAGTTCGGATAAATAACCGACGCCAGCGCCATGCATGGGATTGATTAAAACTTTCAATGATGATTTCTTAATTTTTTCCAAATCGACCAATTCGCCAATTTTTTTAAAATATGAGGGTTTGGGGTCAAAAAGAGTAATCAGCCCCTTTGTCTTAGCCTCGTCAAAAGGGGTCGAAGTAACTTGATCAATTGTTAAATCCTTTAAGTTTTCGACGAAGGCATTAGTTGTGTTTTCTGGGGCAACCATTGCTTCCTCGGTCATGTATTTAATTCCCAAAAACTCAGCGGGATTGTGCGAGGCAGTAAACATTATGCCGCCATCAGTCTTTTTGTCTAAAATTGCCCAGCCTGTAGTTGGAGTCGGGCAGGCTTTGTCGACGAGGTAAACGGATACGCCGTTTCCAGCCAGTATTTCACAGGCCATTCTGGCAAATTGATCCGCTTTGTGTCTGACATCATAGCCCACAATAAGAGTTTTGGCGTTTTTTGACTTTAGATAATTGGCAATTGATTGAACAGCAAGTTTTACATTTTTTTCATTGAAGTCCTTATCAATTAACCCTCTCCATCCATCTGTGCCGAATTGAATTTCCATAATAAAATCTTCCTCACATTATTAATTTGCCCTATTTATAGGTAAAGGTATTTGCCCTCTTCTTTGAGTTTGGCAAGTAGTTCCTTGACCTCTTGTGATTTTTTACTATTGCAGATCAGGATTGCATCCGGGGTATCAACGACAATAATATCCTTAAGGCCAACGGTCGCAATTAATTTGTTATCAGCCATGATCAAGCAGTTTTCGTCATGAACGCCAATATGGTGGCCTTTAGTTATCAGAGTAGTGCCGTGATTACCGGACAACTCCTCCAGAATTTTCTCCCAAGAGCCGATATCACTCCAGCCGAAATCGCCCGGAATTACTAAAATATCTTTGTTTTTTTCTAAAATGCCGTAGTCTACCGAGGTATTTTCGATATTCTTATACTCTTCGGTCATAACTTTGTGTTCATCTGGTGTTCCTAAAGCCAGTACAATCTTTTCCAAAACTTGATAGCTTTTGGGCAGGTATTCTTTAAATAGAGAGAGAAAATGATTTGATTTCCAAACAAATATTCCGGCATTCCAAAGATATTGCCATGAACTGATATATTCCTTTGCCTTTTCAAGTGGTGGTTTTTCAATAAATTTTTTAACACTGAATATCTTTAAATCCTTTTCGTTTTTATCTACCTGAGTATCGATTTGGATATAACCAAGTCCGGTATCAGGCTTAGTTGGATTAATGCCAATGGTTTGAATATAATCCGGGTACTTGTCGGCCATTTTCTCGGCGAAATCCAAGACTTCGATAAATTTTGCAACATCTTTGATAGTATGGTCGGAAGGGAGAAAAATTACTGTCGAGTCATGTTCTCTTTTATCAAGCATCATTGTTACCAAGCCGCACGCCCCAGCGGTGTTCATTGGGTAGGGCTCCACAACGTAGTTTTCTTCCGGAATTTCGGGAATTTGTTTCTTGATTTCGTCCTTATACTCCGGGGTTGTTGAGATAACGATTTTGTCGGGTGCTAATTTAAGGATTAACCTTTCATAGGTTTCCCTAATCAAAGATTTTTCGCTCATCAATGCGTGTAATTGTTTTGGTTTTTTCTGTCTAGAAAGAGGCCACAATCTTGTGCCTTGGCCGCCAGCCATAATTACTGCAAACATATTATCCTTTGTTAATTTTGTAAGCTATTATACCGAAAATAGGGTGTTTTTTGTAGGTTTACAATGTAAGCGCTTAAAAAGATTTAATAATTTTTTATATTAATTGACGAAACGCCTGATTCTATATCGATAAATATCTTATCGGTAGCGTTGTCGAAGTCCTTGCTAAAATAGTTTTTGCCCTCCTTTGTTAACCCGAAATCTTCAAAGTTTTGGCTATTAAGCGCGCCGGATACGGTAATTTTTATGGAGGTTTTCTTTGGAATCAGAAGTTGGTATGACGATGCTCCGGTTGAGATGGCCCCGGACAAAAAACCGTTTGGCTTGCCCAGTTTGATTGTTCCGGAGGTGGCGCCGGATTCTATGTTGAATTTTGTTAAATTTATCTTGGAAAAATCAAGATTAAAACTGCTGGCGCCAGTTGCTAAATCTACCTCTGTAGGAATATTTTTTGCTAAATTTAATTCAAATTGGCGATTTTTAATTTGTCCCCAAAATGGTGTCGGGATGTCTTCCTTGAGTGATATTTCCGCCTTGTTATCAATAATTTCCTGCTTTGTCTCAATTTTACCTAAGTTTTTATAATTGCCACTAAAAAGCCCGCCTTCATCAAACGAGGAAATATCGATATTGGCTGCCCCAAGAGAGATCTTGTACGAGGCACTATCGGCTTTGCCGGTCTCCGAGTTAAGGGCTCCGGAATTACTTTGAGGCAATTGTTTCGGATTGTGGTTTATGAAAAGAATTGACAAAATCAAGGCGATTATTAGGGCGACAAGAGAAAAGGTGATAAAGAAAAGATCGTTTTTAATTGCCAATCGGAGTCCCAAAAAAATAATCAGAATTGGCCATAGCCGCCACATCTCCAGGATTATGGCAGAATTCCACAAATCTAAATTAACACCCAATAAGAAAATCCCTAAGCAGATAATTAACAAGCCAAGGACAACTTTGCTTGCTTTCATTTTGCCTTTCCTTGACTTTTAGATAATAGAAACACGCCAACACCGATAATGATAAGTGGCCAAAGTACCGACCAGACATTTATGCCGAAAATGTTCTGTAGAAGAAATATAATTCCAAGCAGGATAATAATTGCACCAAGAGCGATTCTGTTCCCCTCGTTCTGACCAGTCTTTAACTTTATTGTTGAGGTGAACGTTTTTACCTTTTCCCGCATCTCGTCCGCTCCACTTTTTTTGCTGTTGCAGGCAGGATCCTCGGGGATAATGAGCCAGGCGATTAAATAAATAAGCACTCCGCTTAATCCAGCAAAGGCTAAAATTACGAAAACAAGGCGAATTAAAATAGGGTCAATATCAAAATACTCGCCCAAGCCACCGGCTACACCCCCTATAATCCTATTCCGACACGATCGATAAATTTTTTTAGAAGCCATTCTTACCTTCTTTTAATTATCTCTATTATAGCATTTAATGCTATTTAGAAAATTTTAAAACCCATTGACAATAGATATGTTTTTTACTATATTGTAGTGTCATTTTTAAGTTCAATTTTCAAGCGCCAAATAATGGAACTAACCCCTAAGCAACAAGTCATTGATTTAATAAAAAACAGCAAAAAAGTATTGCTGTTAACACATAAAAATCCAGATGGTGATGCCCTTGGCAGTATTTTGGGTACGCTTTTGACCCTAAAGAAATTAGGGAAGGAAGCTTTAGCTGTCTGTAATGATATTTCTCCGGCTGTTTTTAATTTCCTACCAGAGATAAACACCTTAGCTCAGAACTTTGCCGGCTCCAGAGATTTTGTGGTTTCTGTGGACATTGCCAACGTTAAGGCTGACAAGGTGATGTATCGAATTAACGATAATCATCTCGATATTATAATTACGCCTCAAAATGGTCAATTTAACGAAAAGATGGTCTCCTTTAAGAGTGGTGGATTTAATTTTGATTTAATGATCGTTTTGGATTGCACTGATTTGGAAAGGCTTGGTTCTCCTTATGAAAAAAATCCCGAAATTTTCTTTGAAACTCCGGTGGTTAATATTGACCATCATCCTGGAAACGATCATTTTGGCAAAGTTAATCTTGTTGATATCACTGCAACTTCCACCTCGGAAATTCTCGTTTCACTAATTGAAGCCTTAACCGGTGACCCGAAATTTATTGACGAAAAAATTGCTACTGCTTTGCTGACCGGTATTATTACCGACACTGGTTCATTTCAAAACACTAATACTACCCCAAAAGCACTAACAATTGCTGCTCAATTGGTCGCTTTAGGGGCAGAGCAACAGGAAATCATCCGCAATGTCTATAAAACCAAGCCTCTTTCAACTTTGAGGCTTTGGGGTAAGGCTCTTTCTAATTTACACGATGAAAGAGATTACAAATTTGTCTGGTCACAACTTAAGAAAAAAGATTTTCTCGAAGTTGGGGCGGCTCCAGACGAGTCTGGCGGAGTTATCGATGAACTTTTAAAGACGGCTTCAGGCGTTGATTTTGCTCTGTTACTGACGGAAAAAAATGGCGATGTTCACGGATCTTTGCGTTCGACCAAGAGAGTAAAGGATGTTTCGGAAATTGCTAATATGTTTGGTGGTGGGGGACACAGTATGGCTGCCGCTTTCCAGTTGGAAGGAACCAATCTAGAGCAATCACTTGAGCACGTTCTGGCCAAAATACGCAATTATCAAAGTTCCCATGATCCAAGTGTAGGGGCCAAACCAGGCGAAGCACCAGTTAAAAAAGAGGAATCACCAGCCTGGTAACATTGATTTTATTAGGATTTTATTGTAATATATAAAATATTATTAACTTAAAAGGGGAGAAACTGGTGCTGCGGCTTCGCCGCAAGTCCAAAGTTCGAAAGTTAAAAGTTCATAAAAGATTATTTATAACTTTACAAACTTTTCAACTTTATAAACTTGCAAGCTGCGCTTGCCAGCTGAAAGGAAGAATGGCAAAAGAGGAAAAGAAAGCCTCAACTGAGGTAAAAACAAAGAAAAACGGGGCTAAGGATGACCTGATTAAAAAGTATCAGACCCACAAGGATGATACAGGTTCGACTGAAGTCCAGATCGCAATACTGACAAAAAAGGTATCCGATCTAACAAAACACTTAAAGGACCACAAGAAGGATTTTGATTCCAGACGAGGACTTTTGATGATGGTTGGTAAGAGAAGACGGCTGTTAAATTACCTTAAAAAATCCGACGAAACCAAATATGCCAAGTTGATTAGTGATTTGGGCCTAAAACGATAAACTATAAATTTGTGGGCGGTTCTGCCGCTCACAATTTGTAATTTAAAAAATTAATTAATCCAAAGGATAGTTCAAGAAGCAAGCGGACTAGTAGCTTTAGTTGCTACTTGTTTCTCGCTTTTTGAACGTCCGGCAGGAAAGGAAAAAATGATTAAGAAGCTGGAGTTTGAAACCAAGAGTTACGAAGTTCCTTTTGGCAATAAGACTCTTCACCTAGAAACCGGTAAACTGGCCGGCCAGGCTAGCGGAGCTATTTCAGCTCGCTATGAAGAAACAGTTATTTTAGCGACGGCTGTTGTTGCCGCCGAACCAAAAGAAGGAACAGACTTTTTCCCTCTAATGGTTGATTTTGAGGAAAGATTTTACGCTGCTGGTAAGATTTCCGGTAGCCGTTTTATCAAAAGGGAAGGCAGACCGTCGGATGAAGCTATTTTGGCCGCCAGAAAGATTGACCGGCCAATTCGTCCGCTTTTCCCTAAAAATTACCGCAACGATGTGCAGATTATTATCACAGTTTTATCCTATGACGGTTCGATTGATATTGATACTATCTCCACAATCGCGGCCTCAGCCGCGCTAATGCAAACAAATGCTCCTTATTTCGGTCCGATCGCGGCAATAACAGTCGGAATGATTAATGGTGAATTTATTCTCAACCCGACCGAAAAAGAAATTGATGATTCAGAGATGAATTTAAGCTTTGCGGCTACAAAAGATCGCATCATGATGATTGAAACTGAATCAAATGAAATTCCCGAGGAAAAGATCTTTGAAGCGATGGAGTTTGGCCATAAAGCAATGCAGACAGCCATTGAGATCCAGCACCAAATTGCCGCCGACCATAAACGCGAAGCTACGGTTTTGGAAGAAGAAAAAATTCTTGGGGTTCATGCAGAAGTGACTAATATGATGTCTGACCGGGTCAGGGATGCACTAAAGCAACTTGATCGGGAAGAAAGACAAGCCGCTCTTAAAGAGTATGAAGAAGAAGCGATGAAGTCACTTGAGGGAACCTACAAACAAGTTGAGATTAAAAGCGCCTTCTCCAAAATTGTCGAAAAAGAGATCAGGAATTTGATTCTCAACGAAGGCATTAGGCCTGACGGACGAGCTTTTGATGAAATTCGGCCAATTAATATTGAGGTTGGGCTGTTGCCGAGACCTCATGGTTCAGCGCTTTTTACCCGTGGGCAAACCCAAGCTTTGACTGTAGCAACGCTTGCTTCTCCTGGTATGGAGCAATTAATCGATACCATGGAGGGTGAATCAACAAAACGTTTTATGCACCACTACTATTTCCCACCATATTCAACCGGCGAGGTTAAGCCAATGAGAGGTGTTGGCCGAAGAGAAGTCGGGCATGGATATCTAGCCGAAAAAGCCCTTAAGCCAATGATTCCCGATACCGAAAAGTTTCCCTACACTATCCGGCTTGTCTCTGAGATTCTTAGCTCAAATGGTTCAAGTTCAATGGCCGCAACTTGCGGTTCAACTTTAGCTCTGATGGACGCCGGTGTTCCAATTAAAAAACCAGTCGCGGGTATTGCTATGGGTTTAGTTACGAATAAAGACGCATCTGATTATAAAGTTCTGACTGATCTTCAGGGGCTTGAGGATTTTGCTGGTGATATGGATTTCAAGGTTGCCGGAACTGACGCTGGTGTTACCGCCATCCAAATGGATACAAAAATTGCAGGGCTTACCTGGGATATTGTTAGAGATACTTTGGCCCAGGCAAAAACCGGCAGATTAGAAATATTGGGTGAAATTGTTAAAACCATTTCTGTCCCAAGAACAGAACTTAGCAAATATGCTCCAAGAATTGAAACAATCAAAATAAATCCCAATAAAATTGGTGAATTAATTGGCCCAGGCGGTAAAACTATTAAGAAAATTGTCGATGAGGCGGGTGGAAAAGAGATCACAAGTATCGATATTGAAGACGATGGTACTGTCCTTGTTTCATCAACTGATTCGGCGATGGGCGATAAGGCCATTTCTATTATCAAATCAATGACAAGGGAGTTGGAAGTTGGCGAGATTGTAACCGGACCGATTGTTGAAATCAAAAAAGATCGGATGAGTGGTAAGGAAATCGGTGCCATCCTGGAAATTACCCCCAAACTTACCGGCATGATTCATATCTCTCAAATTGCTGATAAAAGAGTCGAGAAAGTTTCCGATGAATTAAAAGTAGGCCAAACTGTTTCAGCTAAAGTCCTAGAAATCAATCCTGAAAAGAATCGAATTTCCTTGTCAATCAAGGCGCTTTCCCACAAAGAATAAATCCTTCTATTGACTTTTCTTCTGCTTTGTGTTAAATTTGTTAACAATGGTTTTGAAGTACTACTTTAAGGTTTTTATTTAATATTTTGCGCTATTAACTCTATTTTTGATGGATTCTAAAGAATTAGAAACAGAACTAAACAAGATACGGCAGGAAATTTTGTCTTGCCAAAAGTGCTCACTCTGTAAGACTAGAAGTTTAGCAGTACCTGGGGAGGGCAGCTATCAAGCATCTATAATGTTTATTGGCGAAGCTCCCGGAGCCAATGAAAATGAAAAGGGGATACCATTTTGCGGGGCCGCCGGGAAATTTTTAGACGAAATGTTAAATGTCATCGGACTTGATCGATCAACTGTTTTTATTACCAATACCGTTAAGTGTCGCCCGCCTGAGAATAGGGATCCGGAGGACGAGGAAAAGTCAGTCTGTACAAAGAGTTATCTGCAAAGGCAAATAGAATTAATCAATCCGAAATTGATTGTTTGTCTTGGCAGGCACTCTTTGGGATATCTCTTGCCAATGGCGGGAAGCATCTCCAAAGCTCACGGCAAAGCCTTTGTTAAACCAAATGGCCGGTATTTTTTGCCGCTATATCACCCAGCAGCCGCTCTTCACAATGGAGGATTGAGGGAAACTTTAATTAACGATTTTAAAAAAATACCAATTATTTTACAAAAAATAGAAGATAATATTAAAAACAATAATCAAACTGAACTAAGGCAAACTTCGTTGCTTTAATTTGAACTAGAAAGGAAAATTAAGAATGGAAAAAGAAAACCAAGATAAGAAAGTGAATCTGGAAAACAATTACTTTAAGGGCGATATTTTATCCACCCCAACAAAAAATCCAGGCGAGAGGAAGCCTGATAAATTTCAAAGAAAACCATCGGCCCCGATCCGGAGACCCGATAATGAACCTCGTTATACCGCTCAGGTTGTTGATCCAACACATGCAACCAAATTTTTTGCTGAGCCTAAATTAAGAATAATCCCTTTGGGTGGCGTTGAGGAAACTGGCGGTAAGAACTGTACTGTCATTGAATATAAAAACGACATCATCGTTGTAGATATGGGCTTTATGTTTCCTGATGACTCGATGCCTGGGGTAGATTATGTGATTCCGGATGTAACCTATCTCGAACAAAACAAGCGAAAAATTAGAGGAATTGTAATTACTCATGGTCATCTCGATCATATTGGAGCAATTCCTTATGTTTATGAAAGAATTGGCTCACCGACTATTTACGGCTCGCCTTTGTCTCTTGGGATTATTAAGAGTAAGTTAGAGGAATTTGGCCTTGATCGAGGGGCGAAACTTTCTCCAATGAGAGCCGGGGAAGACACAATCCAACTAGGAGTTTTTAAAGTCTCTGGCTTTAGACTAACACATAGCATTCCGCAGGCGATGGGATTATTTATTGAAACTCCTGAGGGAAGCATTGTCATAACTGGTGACTTTAAATTTGATCATACTCCTGCCGATAAAAAGCCAGCAGATTTTTCTGGTATTGCTCAGATTGGCATGAAAAAACCTTTGGTAATGCTCTCTGATTCAACTAATATTGAAAAACCAGGTGTATCTATCTCCGAAAAAGAGATTGAAAACTCTTTAATGTCAATTATGGAAAATGCGAACACCAGAATTATCGTGTCTACATTCTCAACTTTAGTCTCAAGAATCCAGCAGATTCTAAATGTATCTAAAAAGTTAGGCAGAAAGGTCGCCTTTGTTGGCAGAAGCATGATTTCTACTGCCGAAATTGCCATCTCCCTGGAGGCCATGGTTGTACCCAAAGATACCTTGATTGATGTGAGAGATATTAATAAATATCCTGATGACAAGGTTGTAATCATCTGTACTGGCTCACAGGGCGAGGACAATGCTGCATTAACCAGAATTGCTCTTGGGGAACACCGACAGGTTAAACTCAAGAAGGGCGACTTGGTCATTTTGTCCTCTTCACCAATCCCCGGTAATGAAAAATCCGTGAGCGATTTGATGGACAATCTTTTCCGGGCTGGGGCTCAGGTTATCTATCAAAAATTGTTAGATGTTCATACCTCTGGCCATGCTAACCAGGAAGACTTAAAGTTAATGCTTGCTTTAGTAAGGCCAAAATACCTTATGCCTGTTCACGGCGAAAGGCATCGTTTGATGTTGCATTGCCGCATAGCTCAGGAGATGGGAATCGTAGACGAAGAGCACTGTCTTGTTGGCGATGACGGACAAGTCATTGAATTTTCCAAAGGAAAAGGAGACGTAACCAACAAAAGGGTGCCTGCCTCATATGTTATGGTTGATGGCCTTGGTGTCGGCGACGTGGGAAATATTGTACTGCGCGATCGCCGAGCGATGGCCCAGGACGGTATTTTCGTTATTATTGTTACAGTTAACCACGAAACTGGCGAAATTGTGACCTCCCCGGACATCATCTCTCGCGGTTTCATCTATATGAGAGAGCGGGAAGACCTAGTTCATAAAGCCAGGGCAGAAATTAGAAAAATCTTTACCAAGACTACATCGCTTGCTAAAAGGGGACCAAAGACAGATTGGACGACTGCCAAGCAGCGTCTTCGCGATGATATGGGCGAGTTTCTGTTTAAAGAAACCGAGCGTAGGCCAATGGTCATACCTGTAGTAATAGAAGTCTAAAATACAAATTAAGAAAACAGCGCCTGCCAAGGCGCTGTTTTCTTTGTATCGGCTATTTGTTATAACAATTCCGGAGGATAAATTATGGAAACCGCTATCCGATTCCTGGTCCTCGGAGGAGGAGTTCTTTGCCTTCTTTTGCAAACATTTTTTCGGGTACGGAAACCTGAAGGAGCGAAAGTTTTATTGCCAGAGAGTTTTTGGCTTGCTCTGGTAAGGGGAACGCTAGGAGTATTTTTCTTGGTTTTCCCAATGTACTGTGTTTGTTCTGGTTGGTTGATTAAACCATTCCCGTTGTTCAATTGCTTGGGCTATGCACTGGTACTGATTGGAATAACGATAAGAATCTGGGCTCAGTTTACTCTCGGCAGAAACTGGTCGACAGGTGTGGCTACACCAGTAAGCCTGACCACTAGCGGGCCATATCGGTATGTCCGACACCCAATGTACTCGGCATACTTTCTATTTGCTGGCGGTATGGCTTTGCTAACGATGAATGAAAACCTCATGATGCTCTGGGTAATTTATCTGCTAATGATTTTTGTGAGAGCTCTGAATGAGGAAGAGATGCTTGAAAAGAGATTCGGCGAGAAGTATCGGGAATGGGAGTGTAGAACGGGGATGATTTTCCCGAGCCGGCTCTGACACCAAGATGGTAAGCAGGGCAAGGCCAGAGTAATTAGAGTTAATTATTCTGGCCTTTTTATTGGGTTTATAAATGGAGAACAATTCCACTTCTGAAATTACGCTGGTTTTATTGCTTGCACTGTTTTATCCGGGTGCTCAGGCGGGGAGTAAAGAGTGTAGAGCTTCATAGGATTGATCGAATCAGTGTTTATAATATTATGCTCTGTTCCAGCCGGGATCAGAATTGCTGAACCGTCGGAAATCTCAAACTCTTCATTGTTAAGGATTGCTTTGCCCTCACCCTCCTCAATACGAATAAATTGGTCAACATTCTCATGGGTTTCCATTCCAATATCTTCATTCGGTTTTAAGCTCATTACCACGAGCTGGCTGTTTTGACCAGTAAAAAGCACCTTGCGAAAATTTTCATTCTCGATTGCCAATTCTTCGATATTATCAACGAATCCGTTCATTTCATCTCCTTCTTAATTTTGTTGTATCCTAACAAAAATATTTGAATATTTAATTAGCAAAAATATAAAAAACGGGCAGCGTCCTCATCCTGGGACGCCGCCGGTTTCTGCTTCCTCCTCTCTCTTTCTTGCTGCCTGGATTAGTACTCCAAGCATCGTCGATTCCTGGCCGCGAAGTCTCATCTTTTTGGCCAGTCTGACTGCCGCGTTGCCAGCGACCCCGCGAAACTGGAATTGCGGCATCGGGTTGCCAGCGGCTCGGGTTATATGCTCCCATAATTCGGCGACATCAGCCCGATCCCGCGTATATAGCAGCTCAATGGCCCCGCACATCAGGGCTGCCAGCGCGAGGGTGGGATCGCCTTCCCCGATTTCATTGAGAATCTCGAGCTCCTCCTCGGACAGAAGGATTCCAAGGTAGGTGCCATGCCAGGTCATGATAAACCTCCAGTCTGTAGTCAACTCCAGGGCATTTTAGCAATCGTTTAAATATTTGTAAAATACTGGCTAATTTACAGTCTGCTTGGCCTTGTTGCAAGCAAGGATAATTGAAGGTATAATTTAAGGAAAAGAATGCCGGGCATTCAAATTAAGTTTGATCTCCATTAGGGAGGGAGCAAATGGGCAGAAGAAGAAAGAATCCAAAGCATAAGCCAACTAAAAAGTGGTATCAAACGGAGGATGATTGGGGCAATTATGTTTTTGACTGGTCTTTAGGCCTTTCACCGCAAGTTTGGAGAGAAATATTCTCTGTTCTAGTTATTATTATTGCTGTAGTTGTATTTTTGGGTTTGTTAAACTCGGCCGGGGCTCTTGGAGAAGTGCTCTCAGTAATTTCTAAGAAAGCCTTTGGTAAATTTGGCTCATTTGTCTTCATTATTTCCTTCTTGTATTTCGGTGTTTTATTACTGGTGCCACCGAAACATGGTTATAAAGTCGCCCGATTTCTGGGACTTCTTTTTTTGATCGTTGCCCTGCCGACTTTTATCCATCTTTTTGTTCCTCAGGACCTTTCATTGGAGACGGCGAAGTTAGGCGGTGGCGGAGGGATGATTGGCTATTTAATTACCCAAATTTTAGTTAAATCAATTGGCATCTTTCCAGCTTTTTTGGTGTCTGTTGCCTTTCTTTTTATTGCCCTTTCAATGATTTTTGAATTTTCAATTATCGGATTTTTGGGTTTTGGATCCAAAGATCGCGAGGATGAGGAAGGCAAAGGTATCAGTGTAAACAAAGAAGGAAACCGAATCTCTGTTTTTGAAGCCGTCAGGAGAAAATTAAGCTCATTACGAAGCGAAAAACGGCCGGTAGAAATATTAGACTCCAAAGCTGAAGTCATCGAAGTTTCCCCTGAGCAGCGGGCAAAACGAGATAATGCTTGGGAGTTTCCGCCTTTATCGATTTTAAAAGATTCCAGCGAGGAGGCTGATCCTGGCAACATCTACAAGAATGCTGATTTAATTCAAAAGTGTTTAAAAAATTTTGGAATTGATATTGCCATGGGAGAGGTTAATATCGGTCCAACCGTCACTCAGTACACTTTAAAACCAAACGAAGGGGTCAAACTCAATCAGATAGTTGCCAGGCAAACTGATCTGGCGCTGGCGTTGTCGGCAAAAAGCATTAGAATTGAAGCGCCAATTCCGGGCAAGAGCTCAGTCGGTATTGAGATGCCGAACAAGATTACTGCTAAAGTTACCTTGAAAGAGGTCATCACCTCAGGTCATTTCAAATCAGTTAAAAGCCGGTTGGCTATGCCACTTGGAAGGGATGTTTCAGGTGATCCTGTGGCGATCGATCTGGAAAAAATGCCTCACCTTTTAATTGCCGGCGCCACTGGATCAGGAAAATCAGTCTGTATCAACGCAGTTATTGTATCGTTGCTTTTTAATAATTCGCCTGATGATCTACGATTACTGCTAGTTGATCCGAAAAGAGTTGAGTTGACCGGTTATAATGGCATACCTCATTTGTTAACTCCGGTAGTAACTGAAGTAGATAAAACTGTTTCGGCCCTAAAGTGGGCTGTCTGGGAGATGGAGAGGCGATATCGAATGTTTGAAGAAACTGGAAAGAGAAATATTCAAGCATACAATGCGGCTCCAGGGCCCGAGGGAAGTTTGCCTTTTATTGTAATCATCATTGATGAGTTAGCTGATTTGATGGCAACCTCTGCTAAGGAAGTTGAGGCTTCGATCGTCAGATTAGCGCAAATGGCTCGAGCTACTGGGATTCATCTGATAATTGCTACTCAGCGGCCATCTGTTAACGTGTTGACTGGATTAATCAAAGCTAATATTACGGCGAGAATTGCTTTTGCCACCGCTTCACAGATTGATTCCCGCACAATTATCGATGTTTCTGGGTCTGAGAAGTTGTTGGGTAATGGCGATATGCTTTTTCTTGGCAATGGCGTTTCTAAACCCAAGCGGGTTCAAGGGTGTTTTGTTTCAGATAGTGAAATAGAGGAGCTCAATGAATTTCTGAAAAATAAGGGCATTGCCGAATACGATGAGAGTATCACTTCGTTTAAGGCTGGCGGAGGCGGAGGGGGATCGTATTCAGTCGCTGGCTCTGATGAGGATGACCTTTATGACGAAGCCGTCGAAACAATTGTTAGGGCCGGTAAAGCTTCAGCTTCGCTTCTTCAGCGACGTTTAAAGGTAGGATACGCCAGGGCAGCTCGATTGCTTGATATTTTGGAGGAAAACGGCATAATCGGGCCGGCAGACGGGGCAAAACCCAGGGATGTTTTGATCACAGATATCGGTCCAAGCCAATCATTTGGCGGACCGGTTGGTGAAAACGAAAGGGAAGATTACTAAATGATAAATGGCTTTTCTAAAAAGAAAATTAAATCAAAGCCAACTCTTGGCGAGGTCTTGAAAAAGGCCCGTATTAGCAAAAAGATTACTCTTGCAGAGATGGAAGCAATTACTAAGGTTCGACAGAAGTATCTTCACTCGCTCGAGAAGGATGACTGGAATGAGTTGCCTCAAGAGGTCTATATTCGAAGCTATACTATTGCTTATGCCAGAGCCCTTGGCCTTGATTTATCGGAAATCACCAAGGCTTTTGAGAGTTTAGCAATAACAAAAAGGAGCCTGAACAACTCCAGTAGTTTTTATTACAAAAACTCTTTTAAAGAGGTAAAGTTTTTGGTTACTCCGAAATTTCTAGCCTATTTTGCCTTAATCGGTTTTGTTGTCTCAATGTTTTCTTATATTGTTTTCCAGGTAGTTAGTTTTGCCGGGAGTCCTAATTTGCAGGTCTCTTCGCCGGCTGATAATATGACAGTTGACGAGGATGAAATTAATATTGAAGGGGTGACCGAGGGTAATACAGTGCTGACGATCAATCAGGAAAAGGTGCCGGTAACCGGCGATGGCCGGTTTTCAACCAACCTAAAACTTCATCGGGGTTTGAATATTATTGAGGTAAAGGCTACCAACCGCATAAACAAAGAAAGCTCGAAATTGTTGACGATTGAGTATAAACCAAAAACAGCTTACATTCAAAAAGAGAATTCTCAATAGTTAACATAGAGAGGAATATAATATGACAGACGTAAGGCCACCAATCGATGTTGCCGGAACACCTACTGAGCCGCAATTTGATGTGGAAGCGCAATTTCGCCAATTCGAAGAACATTTTAGGGCATCAAATTGGGGCTTTGACCTGAGGAACTGGCAGCGTGATTTGCGGACATTCGGTGCCAATGAAGACCAAATTGATCAGCTTTTTAGTATGGTTTCGGAAAAATTTGGTATTGGCGCGGAGAAGCTTGAGGAAGCAAAAACACAACTCTCCGGAACGGAGCATGATTGGGCGGCAGTGCCGACAAATGACCAAAACGTTTGGTTAAGGATTGAGAATCCTGCAAAGGGGGCAGGTGATTTGCTTCTTTTAAAGACTGTCAGAGAGAACATTCTTAATAGTATTAAAATGATGAGGCATTATACCTCACCTCAACCTGATATCGGGCTTATTCTCGATGGGGAGTCGGTCAATGATCCAACTGATCCAGCAGAAATCGCTCAGCAATTCATCGATGAAATAGAAGTTATTTCCGGTAGTGGACATATTAGTTTCTTCCTAAACTATTATCGCCAATCTTTGCCAGAAGAAAAGATAACCCAAATAAGAGATCTAATTTTTGAAAAAATCGGCATCTCCAAGGAAGAATTGGCCAAGATCAAGTTGGAAGCCGGCGAAGACTACGAGAGAAAAAGGAAGCTAATGAACGGCACAGCATATGGCAAGAGTATTATAGAGGGATATCAATTAATGGTTATTAAGTCTAATTCTGACATGCCTCCAGCGGACAGCGAAGGGTTTATCTACCGTGTTGTTAAAAATGAGAGCATTAATTAAGGGATATTTATTTAAGGAGTTCAATGGCTAAGAGCGAGCAGTCAAAAGGGGCTGAAATAAAAATAAACGAAGGAAAAAGTGAAGCCTTAAAATCGGCTTTATTATCAATTGAGAAGCAGTTCGGCAAAGGCGCTATTATGACGATGAATGATAGCATTCAGTTCAAAGTTGACTCGATTTCGACCGGATCTTTTTCGCTTGACTTGGCCTTAGGTATAGGCGGATTACCAAGGGGACGGGTGATTGAAATATTTGGACCAGAATCATCTGGTAAGACAACCTTGGCACTGTCGGCGATTGCCGAAGCTCAGAAAAAAGGAGGCAATGCCGCTTTTATTGATGCAGAACATGCCTTTGATCCTGAATATGCCAAGAAAATTGGCGTTGATCTGGATAATCTTCTAATTTCCCAACCGGACAATGGTGAACAAGCCTTAGAAATTTGCGAGACTTTAGTCAGATCAAATGCCCTTGATGTGATCGTTGTTGACTCGGTCGCTGCTTTGGTGCCAAGAGCAGAGATAGAGGGAGAAATGGGCGATTCGATGATGGGTGTCCAGGCTCGATTAATGTCTCGAGCTTTGCGAAAACTTACCGGTATTGTTTCTAAGTCAAAAACTATTCTAATTTTTATCAACCAAATTAGGATGAAGATTGGCGTAATGTTTGGCAACCCCGAGACAACTACCGGTGGGAATGCTTTAAAATTTTATTCTTCTGTCCGACTTGATATCCGCCGCAAAGCAGCCTTAAAGAAGGGCGATGAAACTGTTGGGAACGCTACAATGGTAAAAGTAGTTAAAAATAAGGTAGCGCCCCCCTTTAAGACAGCCGAATTCGATATTATGTATGGCACTGGGATTGATTTTGAGGGTGAGATAGTCGATCAAGGCGTCAAATATGGGATTGTTGAAAAAGCCGGCGCTTGGTTCTCGTATGATGAAGAAAAACTAGGCCAAGGCAAAGAAGGTGCCAGAGCTTACCTAAAAGCAAATCCCAAGATTACGACTGAAGTAAAAGAAAAAATTCTCGGCAAAGTACAAGAAGCCAAGGATCAAGAGTAGGAGAGGAGCGTTATGCTAAAAGGCGGCAATGAGACAACCGAAGGAAACTATCCAGACAATCATTTGCAGAATGACAGTAAAGAGTTGAGAAAGGTTGATTATCCTCAAGTAGCTAGTTATTTAAGATCTGACCCTGAACTTGCTAGATTTTCTGACGCCTCCGCTGAAGTTCAGCAATCGGTGCTTAGATTGCATCAAAATGATATTAATACAATCGTTGACATGCTTGCGTCTGGGGGAGTTACTGTTAATAAAACTAAGCTAAACCAGATTAGAACAGGTCAAAATCAGTGAAAAAGACCCCGCTCGAATACGCCTTATATCTTGTCCAAATCCGAGACCGAACCGAATCAGAAATTCGTAAAAAGATGACCGAGAAGTCAGTTGACAAGACGGAGATGGAAAAAACAATTCAGTGGCTGAAGGATAAAAAGTTCATTGATGACGAACGGTTTGTTCAAAATTATATCAGAAACAAAAAAGACGATTTAAGGAGCGGACGTAGGAAAGTAGAACAAAAGCTATATCATCTTGGGGTGTCTCGAGATCTGATTGAGGCATATTTATCTAGTATTGACCCGGAGAGTGAATACGAAAAAGCTAAAGAAATCGGTATCAAATGGATTCAAAAAAACTCTCAAAAGGAAAAAAAATATGAAAAGTTAGGCAGGTTTCTGGCGGGAAGAGGTTATGATCTTGATGTTGTTAAACAAGTATTGGCTGGAATATTAAAATAAAAATATATATAGGAGGGGCTAGTGGTTAAGAAAAATATTCCGTTTATCCTTTGGTTCAAAGAAATTGATAAGGATGACATTCCTTATGTTGGGGGGAAAGGGGCTAATCTTGGCGAGATGATTAATGCAAAAATTCCGGTACCGGAGGGATTTTGTGTGACCGCTCAGGCCTATTTTTATTATCTTGAAAAAACCGGACTCAAGCGTAAAATCCAAGAGTTACTAAGCGAATTAAATGCTGAAAATAACAAAGAATTAAATAAGGTCTCCCGGGAGATTAAAACTCTGATCTTAAAAAATCCCTTACCAAAGGAATTAGCCGATGAGATTAGAGAGGCTTATTTTAAGCTTGGGGGATTTCCGGTCGCTGTCAGATCTTCGGCGACGGCTGAAGACTTGCCAGATGCCTCCTTCGCCGGACAGCAAGCGACCTTCTTGAATATGGATGGACGTGAAGAAGTGGTTGACGCGGTGCTTAAGTGCTACACTTCTCTTTTTGAAGCCAGAGCGATTTACTATCGACAGGTTAATAAATTTAACCATATGAAGGTTGGCTTATCCGCTGTTATCCAGAATATGATTCAATCTGAAAAATCAGGCATTATGTTTACGGTCGACCCGATTAGTCAAAATGAAACTCAATTAGTTATTGAAGCGGGCTATGGGCTTGGCGAAGCAATTGTTTCTGGCTCAATCACCCCTGATCGCTATGTTTTCGATAAGCAAACAGGTCATATTAAAGAGAAAGAGATTCACAAACAAGAGTGGATGATTACTAAAGCGGTCAATGGCCATGGTGATCGTCATGTCAGTGTTGGCAAGAGTCTTAAAGAAAAGCAAAAGATAACCGACGAACAAATCATTGAAATTGGAAAACTGGGGCTAAAAATCGAAGAACATTATAAAAAACCTCAGGATATTGAATGGGCTATTGATAATGATAAAATATATATTGTTCAGTCCAGGCCGATAACCACCCTTGGAAAAAAGAAGGGTGAGGGTAGTAAGGGAGGAGTAGAAAAAAATCAGTCTCTCCAAACTTCTAACTCTCAACTCCCCGCTAAAAACGACATCCTCCTTAAGGGGGCAGCCGCTTCTTTGGGCTTGGCTTCTGGACCGGTTAAGATAATTCATAAGCCAACTGAAATCGATAAAGTAAATAAAGGTGATGTTCTAGTAACTGAGATGACAACGCCTGACTATGTTCCCGCTATGCGAAAAGCTATTGCTATTGTGACAGATACTGGTGGGCGAACTTGTCACGCCGCGATTGTTTCCAGGGAGTTGGGTATACCTTGTGTGGTGGGAACGGGGACAGCGACTCATCTTTTAAAACAAGGTCAGATTATTAGTGTCGATGGTGCCCGTGGTCTGGTTTATAAAGGTCAGGTGAAGGAAAAAGCTTCACCGGAAGAAGTAGTTCCTCAAAAACAGGTTGGTTCCGGATTGGCCATTACTGAAGAAATTCCTATTACCGGCACAAAAGTTTATGTCAATCTTGGTGAGCCCCATCTGGCAGAGGAGATTGCCAAGCAGCCAGTGGATGGAGTGGGGTTGCTTCGGGCTGAGTTCATGATTGCTAACCTTGGCGAGCATCCTAAGGCGATGGTGGCTGATGGGCGGAAGAAAGAATATGTCGATGCATTGGTTGATGGGTTAAAAACAATTGCCGGAGCATTTGCACCTAGACCGGTGGTTTACAGAGCAACTGATTTTAAGACAAATGAATACAAAGGACTAAAAGGCGGCGATAAGTACGAGCCAAATGAAGATAATCCAATGATCGGTTATCGGGGAGCCTCTAGGTACATTGCGGACCCGGAAATGTTCAATCTTGAGCTAGAGGCGATAAAACAAGTTAGAGAGGCTCATGATTTGAAAAATTTATGGCTGATGATTCCTTTTATTCGCACAGTGGATGAATTTAGGCAGGTCAAGAAATTGGTTGAAGAATATGGACTGAAACAGTGTCCGGATTTCAAGCTCTGGATGATGTGCGAAGTTCCCTCCAATGTGATCTTGTTAGATAAGTTTTTAGATTTAGGTATTGATGGTATCTCGATTGGTTCAAATGATTTAACTCAATTAACCTTAGGTGTTGATCGTGATAATCAGACCCTGGCCAAAACTTTCGATGAACGAAATGAGGCAGTCATGCTCTCAATCGAGTATGTTATAAAAACTTGCCGCAAGCGCAATGTTACCTGTTCAATTTGCGGTCAAGCACCGAGTGTTTATCCGGAAATTACCGAGATGATGGTCAGAGCCGGCACTACTAGTGTTTCGGTCACACCCGATATGATTTTGCCCACAAGGAAGTTGATCGCCTCAGTTGAAAAACGAATTTTAATCTCCAGTATAATTAATCGTTAGTGATTTTAAGATAATAAGACAACCGCTTGCCAATATTGTCAAGAGGTGATATTTTGGGTGTGGTAACGTTGGGAAAGGGGTTTGCAACCATGAGTTTGCAGCAGAGCACTCAATATCATCCCGATGATCCAGATGGAGCACTCACTATGTTGGGGGCGCTGAAATTTCTGGCGGTATTGGGACTCGTCTTCCTGGTCTGTACGGCATTTAGGAGGAGATAGCATGTTGTGGAAAAAATTCGACCTTCTCCTCGCCAGGCTCGAAGGGCTAATCAGCCTGTTGGGCTGGGAACGCCTCGATGGGACCGAGCTTGGTACTATTCTCGGAGATGTATCGAGAAGATTCCCGGAATGCCACTTTAAGCTGCCGACGAGTGGGAGACGGTATGGCAACCTACTGGTCATCTACGGAGTGAAGCCAGAGACAACTCAAATCATCCGGACTATCCGGTACGATCGACGGGCAGGAAAGCCTGTCTGGATGGTAGAACACTAGGAAGGCTTTCTGTAGCGGGGGTAATATGCAGCAACCACGACAGCCGATCGAAATTGACAACGTCCCTGGACTGTACGTCCTTGACGTTGTCAAGGCAGGGGGAGCGCCAGATCCCTGGAAATTTCCGCCGGATGGCGGGATTACATCGTATGGGCAATCGGAAGGAACTAATGTCCATATGATCCAGTGGCATCATGGCGGCGCCCTATGTCAGGTCAACGCGATCGTCGGCGCACTAGCCGAACGATAAGAATGTGCCGTCTGCCCGGGGGGACTCCCGGGCAGTAAGCCACACTATTTAGTTTAATTTAATATTGTGTTTTGAAATGTAAAGTCATAACATTAGGGTATGAATTACCGATCTCTCTCTATAATAGGATTAGCACTTTTTCTTTTGGCCTTTGCTCAATTTTTTACTCCCCATAATTTGCTCTTTGTTTTTTTGTTTTGGAATTGTTTTATAGCGAGCATCGCACTTTTTTCCGAGGCTTTAACTTTGAAGTATTCGTCGTATTCCTTTTTAACAGTATTATGGAACGATAAAAGAGGATTACTAAGATTTATTGCAGTCTCTATATTATCGGGTTTTCTCTTCGATGTTTTTGCACTTTGGCTAAGCAAACTTTGGGTTTATCCCTTTTTTACACCAAAGATTTATTACACAATTTTATTTATCCCCGGTTGGACGCTTTATTGGCTGATGATTTTAGAGAGTTTCTTGGGGATCAAGGCTCTGCTTGAAAAATACTTTGGAAGCAAGATCGTCAATAATTTAAAACCAAACCATTTTACCGGTTTTGTTGGCGGAATTGCCTTATTCGTCCTCACTCTGTTTTTATCAAATAATTTAATTAGATCAAAAATTTCTGTCTTTGAGATATCTCAACCCATTAATTACCATATAAATTTTTGGTTCATCATTCTTTTGTTCATTGCCTTTTTGTTAATCATTGAATATCTGCAAAACATTAAAGAAAAAAGCTCACTTTTAAGCACTATTTTTGCCGGTCATTATCAAAACATTACCGCCATATTATTATCGTCATTACTATTATCGATCGTAATGGAGGCAATCAATATTCCGATTGGTTATTGGCGATATACAAATTGGCCAATGTCAGATCTCGCCATCCTTGGGCTGCCGCTTTTAACGTTTGCGTTTTGGCCATTGCACTACATTGCCTTCTTGTCTTTATACAACTGGCTTGGTAAAAAAGAAACAAAACCTATCTGGAACTAATTATCTTTTCATCACGAAGCATCTTTTTTTGATCGAAGGCCAAAGTCATTTTTTCTAATTTCTTTGGCGAAAACCACCCAGACTCGGAAGATTCTTGATTTATTTTTAACTTCCCGCCAATTACCTTGCAATAATGAGGAAGGCATATGACTGTTTTTGTGGGGTGGCGGCCAATTTTGTCATAATATCTGCCGGTAAATTTAATAACTTTTACTTTTAGTCCTGTTTCTTCTTTGACCTCCCGGAGAATCGCGTCCTTAATCTCTTCCCCCCACTCGACCATGCCGCTAGGCAAGCTCCACATATCAGGATAGGCCTTTTTATCGCCTGATCTTTTTAAGAGTAAAATTTCCCCCTTCTCATTTTGAATGATTGCGTCAACTCCAAGATAAGGATGATCTTCTGGCTCTTTTGCTTTGATGAAATATTCAATGCATTTATCAAGCTCCGGCATCAGGGGTAGTTTAGAGAGAGCTTCATTTGCCCCTATCCAGCGATGGGTTTTATGACAGGAATTATCAATTGTCACCCTGGGTTTCTCTTTTAAGGGAAGATGGAAGGTGTGGTAAATAAAATCATATTCTGGATAGCTGGCAAAAAAGGTTTTGAATTCTTTAATTTCGGTATCGGAAGACTTAATTCCCGTTTCCTCATACACTTCACGAATTATTGCTTGTAAGGGAGTCTCGCCTGGTTCTAACTTTCCTGCTGGTTGACCCCAGGTATTGCCTTGCGGTTTATGATCTTGACGAAGGAGCAGTAGCATCTTGCCGTCGTGTTCCAAAAAACAGCCGACTCCCGTAGTCGTGGGGTTAAATTTTTTAGGCGGAGAAAAATAAAGCATAATTAATAGTTCCTTTCCTTGCGTTTTTTTATACCTGCCTGGAGGGCTCTTTTAATATTAACATCAAGATTTTCGGCTAAAAGTAAAGCTGTAATAACAACATCGGCTATTTCATCATCTATCTCTGATTTATGTTTGTTTAATTTTTCGATTCGTTGGATTTTATCAAGGGACAATAATTCCTCGCTAAGTTCGCCGATTTCTTCTACTAACTTAAGGGCAATCAGATGGCGAAGCTCCTTTTTGTTGGTAATTTTATAGAACTTTAAAAGTCGGTCATGCTCACCGTTAATAAATTCTTCAAGTTTGCTTATATCCATATTTGACCGGTTGATTATTATTTATTGTCTTGCTAATTTAAGGATAGCTCAAAGTGGTTGGAAACGTCTATTCTGGAGGTAGAGCATGGATCAAGCGGAACTGGAAAGGAAAGTGCGGGAGTATCTGAAGAGGAAATACCCGCAGGCGGGGGTTGGCAAGATCGAGCGGCCCGGTAAAGCTTGGAAATGGCATTGCGGGCTCAATCGCCGTGTCCATTTCGAGGTGAAAGTAAACAACCCCTCCGGACAGTTGGCGGGCATCGATCTGTATGCCTGTCCCAAATGCGGCGATGTCGCGGAAGGCGAGCTTTCCGGTTGGGCCCGGCGGGTGCTGGGCTTGCCCAAGAAGTAAGGGGAAGGGGGTAACGGTCGCAGACCAAGAGTCGGAAAGGTCGGGAGTGCAGAGCACTCCCGACCTGACCAAACTATTTTTTATTCAAAGCAACCAGAGTGTCATAACCCCAATGAACTCTGTTTTTTAAATCAACCCCGAGACCTTTCAAAAAATTCAAAAGCTCTTTTTCTATTTTGTCGGAAGGTTCGCTGGAGATCTTTTCGACCTCGATAAAATTGCCAAGATTTTTCACCTCATCCAAACATATCTCAACATCATTTAAATATGATTTTCTTCTAGACTTTATGACTTTCACAGCCGGATAGTAGCCGGTCAGCTTAATAATATCATCCATTATTCTGGCATCGCTGATCGCAAGTTCTCTCTCCACTGAAACGAGTTCTTTGTAATCTGATTGTTTGAGAGTTAGAAGTGTTTTGTCTTTTTGCTTTCGAATTCTTAAGACCGAAGTGTTTGGGGGTATGGCGCCAAATTTAATCCCTTTGGGTAGATAAATAGTATCTTGTTGTTTAATAGGCGCAGTTAAATTACAGCCGATGGCATTCATTTTAGGCAGTATCTTGTCGAAACTATCTACCTTAACCTTTATTTCAATCTCTTTTACTTCGGCCATTTTAAATATCCTTTATTGATTAAGGCGGGGATGATCTGGGTTTCAATCGAAGGGGCTAATTCAAAGTCCATTTCCTTATAATCACTCCCGATGTAGGCGAATTTCTCAATCTCTGGGTCAGAAACAACTGGCGTGCCGACAAGATCAGTAATATAGGCGGCTAAATACACCTTAAATCCCGGGTCGAAGGCCGCGTCATTCTCAAAATCACCTAATTTTTCCCTGATTATGCAATCGCAATTAAGCTCTTCTTTAATCTCTCTGGCCAAAGTTTCTCTTTCAGTTTCGTTGCCTTCCGGCTTGCCGCCAAGATCAACCCAGATATCTTTATCTACCTTTTTAACTACAAGAAATTTATTATCCTTGATTGGCAGTGCTATAACTTTTTTAATTACGTTCATTTAACTTCCAAATATTTCCTGAAATAATTTTTTCCTTGCTTTTTCATTATACTTAGCTTTGAGTAGGGCGGATTTTACTTCTTCATCATTAAATTTTGGGTTGTCAGCGAGATTAATCAAATCGTCAAAAGTAATTTCTTTTTGAGCAATTTTTTCTCCTGCATCTAGTTTAGGATCAGCAGTTTTTTTGCAATTTCTGGCAATATAAGTAAAAACACTCCAATCTATTTTGCTGAAAGGGGAGTATTCCTGCCAAAGTATCCAGTCATCTGATTTGCAACCTGTTTCTTCAAGGAGTTCCCTTTTGGCAGCCGAGAGTGGTTCTTCGTTCTTGCTAATCCGTCCACCGGGGAGGGAAAGGTATGGCTTTGATCGGTCTGGCTGGATTTGCTCTAAAATGACCAATTTATTTCCAATAGTTGCAATTATGTTGGCGGTATTTTCACGCTTGATCATCTCAAAGATCTCTTTGGTACCGTCATACATCTCCTGTTCCCATTGCCATATCTCAAAAATAACGCCCTTAAAAACACATTTTGCTTGTTCGGGAATTTTGGCCATTAAAATACGAGCTCCTTATAAGAATGAAGATCAATGCCGTATTTTTTATAAATGGCAATTGTGCCGATATGGCCGGCATCTTTGTTTTCGAGTCCCAAGATTTTCAACCCTTCTCTTACCTTATCTTCGGATTTAGCCTCTATCTCCAAAAATGTCGGGATCATCGGCCATGTATCGAGGGTAAATTCAATATTCTTTAGCACAAACTTATGGCGTTTATTCTCCTGGTAATACATTCCTTTAAACGGAATTTTTTCTAGAATTTGAGCGGTTTTGCCAAAGTCGTCAACCTCAACCTCTAGTTCCTTGGTATCGCTTAGGCCGCCACCGGTCTTATTCTTGTAGGTAATCATTGGTTTTTTATTGCCGACTTGGCGAAGTCTAATCCACTCGCCGGTACTCTCAGCGGTGCAAGGATTAAGATCAAAAACCCATCTTTTCTGTAGTGTCTCGGGCTCCTCTTTAGCCCTCAGCTTCCGTAATTTGGTGATCAACTCCTTCTTATCAATATCCAGTATCTGGGTCTCAAATTCCTGATTCATCTGGTTTATTTTCCTCCAGTGTTACGGTCTCTGCATTATTTAATATTACATTGGTCCCATCAGTAACTTTTGTAACCTGAGTTAGTTTAAACGATACACGACCTTGAGATGTCTCAATGGTAATTGTTGGATCCTCGGCCTGATTAATTGCTTGCATGACCTCTTCTCTTGAGAGCGTCCTTTTACTTTCGATAGTGGCGCCTTGTTTGGCAATGTCAAAGGCTTTTTGCTTCTGTCCATCAATTTCACCTTCGTATTTGTCTGTGTCGATAAGGGTGCGTTTGGCATGCCAAACCCCGTAATCCTTTGCTTTTGGCCCGAATTTTGCTTCATCAGCCCCTAAATAATTAGGGTTTTGGGTTTTGGGCTCGGGTAGTGGCATATCATCAATCTCTTCTGTTTTGTCCTTATAGCTAGCTTTTGGCCCGAATTTTGCTTCATCAGCCCCTAAATAATTAGGGTAATCGATCAAACCGTTTTCGTCCGATCGAGACTTTCCCTCAGTCATAAGTCCTCCGTTATTTTATAAATGCTTTATCAAAAAAAACTTTCAATTCTTTATGTTTCAAGATAATTTTAAACCAGGGGGTATAATCGTCAGGGTTAGCTCTAATATCTGCTAGAAGCCACTCAAAGTCAACCCACTTTATCTCTTCTGCTTCGTCTCTATTTGGTTTGGGCTTTTTATCAGAGATGCCGACAAAAACATGGTCGAATTCATTTTCGGTCAAACCGTTATCAAAGCGGTGTTTGTAAATAAAGGAAAAAATTCTTTCAAGTGGGGCATCAATTCCCATCTCCTCTTTCAGCCGTCGGTGCGTTCCTTCATCAAATGTTTCATTGGGTCGAGGATGGCTGCAACAGGTATTGGCCCAAAGTCCTCCAGAATGGTATTTGTCTTTTGCTCTTTTTTGAATAAGAATTTTTCCGTCTTTGTTGAATATTAAGATTGAAAAAGCTCGATGGAGTCGGCCCTCCTGATGGGTTTTTATCTTTTCCCTAGTCCCAATTGGCCGATCTCTGCGATCGACTAATATTGTTCTATTTTGATCATTTACAGAATCAGAGATTATCTTTTTTAATTGAGCTGGTGTTTCTGCAATATAATCAGGGTTAACCTTAGCCAGCCTTTCGATATTATGATAGCCCCAGGCAACTGCAATTGTTGTGGCCTGGGCTTTCTTCCCTTCGAGGATGTCGCCGGCCGTATCGCCGATATAATAAGCCTCGGCTTGGCGATATTTATGCATTATTGTTTTAATTTTTTTAACTTTGCTTCTGTCCTGTTCAACTCCCAAAATTCCCTTAACAATCTCATCTAGCTTGTACTTTTTAAACATGACCTCCACCACCTCTTTGCTATTTGAGGTGACAATGTAGACGTCGCCTATGTTGGCAATTTCTTTGAGTGTCTCGGGCATTCCTCTTGTAAACTTAATCTTTTGTTGCTTCTCAATCAGCTCTTTTCTAACCTCCTTGATATATCTGGCAATTTTTGTGATAGAGAGGCCGGTTTTGCGAAAAGCAACGTAAAAATTATCATCAAGGAGCCTTCTTAAGCCCTCTTCGGTAATGGGGGAGTAACCGATTTTTTTTGAAAGCCCGTTAATGATGTCGATTACAGCCTCAAAAGAATCGGCGATAACGCCGTCGTAGTCAAAAATAAAAAGATATTTCTCTGGCATAGAGGAAAATAAGAATTATTCATACCTATCATATCAGCCTTTTTTGTACTTGAAAATGTTTTATAAAATTACCCACCGGTTTGTTGACTGGTTAGGGCTTTTGTGTTATTCTTTCGGCGACGGTTGAGGCGACTTGATCGATCATGACGGAGGTGAACCATGAAAGTCACACACTCCTGTCCGGCCTGGGTTGCCGGACTGCGCCCCGCCCACCCCAAGTTCGGGGGTGGAGTGACCATCGGCGGCCTCGACTATGTCGAAGAACGTCTCTTCGCCATACGTGAGGAGTTCCCGCACGATCTGACCAGTTTGCACCTGTTGCACGAGATGCGGACGGAGACGACCAACTACTCCGCGCTGAACAACCCGCATGCGATCGGTTGGCCCAAGCTGGTCGAGGGTATTCGGGAAGGTCGCTATCCGCGCGTCGCCGCGCTCACCGCGCCGGCCTTCGGCTGGCCGGGCGTCGAGCATGGCGCCATCCTTTCGCCGGATCCGAAAATCCGCGCGATCGCCCGCGACCTGCACCTGGAAACGATCGAGAAAGCGGCGTTCCTCAAGGCGGAGGGCCTGGGCGAGGGCATCGTCATTGTCTGGCCGGCGTTCGATAGCCATCGGGTACACCGGCTGCCCACCCCGTTTTCCTACGAGGAAGGGTGGGAGCGCCTGGTGGAGTTCTGGTGCGAGCTTCTTGGCGGCCAGAGCGATGCCGTGATCCACTGGGAATGGAAGCCGTGTGTGCCCGGCGAGCGCGACTACGTCAACTCCATCGGCCGTGCGATCAAGTTCTGCCGTGAGATCAACAAGGCGGTTGGCCGCCAGGCCATGCTGATCAACAATGAGTGGGCCCACCTGCTGATTTCCGGCACCACGGTGCTGTATGGCACCGAGGAAACGATCGAGGCGGGGCTGTTCAGTGGCTTTTTCCATGCCAACTCCGCAGAGTTGGCGGAAATGAGCATCGACGACGACGGCAAGATCACGTATGGCGCCGCCGCGGATGACGCGGACTGGTACGTCGGTGCGGGCGACAAAGATCGTTGGACCGACCAGGTGGAGGCGGTCGAGACGCTGGTCAACTGGGCGAAGGCGCAGGAGAATCGGGTGCTCATCGCGGAGCACGACATCGATCCGGGCGGCGAGGACCCGATCGAGTATTACCGCAAATCCCGCGAGAACCTGAACCTGATGTTCGCCAAAGCCGGTTATCAGCCGGAGGAGGTGGTGGTCCAGTAGTTTTCCGCAGGCTGCTGGCTCAAAACTCAATTTATGCGGTTAACCGGCCCCGGCACATTGTTGTCGGGGACGGTTCGTTTAAAGACCATTAAAAAAAATTTAGTTAGTGATTTATTAATATTTCCCTGAGATCACGAGATTTTTGGTTTAAAAGTAGACCTCCGAGTTCGGCCCTATTGCACGATCGTGCAATAGGGCCGAATTTAATTGACAGATTAGCCTTAAATTGGTTATATAAAGCCAACGCTAAGGTCACATAATTTAATAACGGCCAATACAGAAAAAGGAGGAAATCACCCCGTGGCTAGCGTTATTTTAATAGGCGGAGGCGTCACCTCCGGCATCAAAGTTCACCGGTTGGGAGATGACAAGGTTGAGGAAATCTTCGCCTCGCCGATTCCCTGGATCCGGCGGGACGAAGGTGAAAAGAACCAGGACGGGACGCCCTATCTGATGCCGTACTGGTCGCCGTTGTTCATTGATGATGTAATCGGCAAGGTAAAGAGCGTGTTACGCCCTGGCGATGTCGCCGCCGGCTTTCTCTGGGGAGCGGACGGTGCGCTTCTGGATCAGGACGGCAAACTCGTCGGCGAGCCTCAGTTCTACGGCGGTGTTCGCGAAGAGTATTTCCTGCGTGTAAAAGAACAGGTCCAGGAAACCAAGCTCTTCCGCTACTCGGCTGGCGCGCCGGTAGCAGGCTACCAATTCTACGCCCACCTCCAGCGGCTCAAGGAGCTGCATCCGGAATGGTTGGCGCAAGCGGTCGTTGCGGTACCGCTGATGGACTACTGGAGTTTCCGGCTTTCCGGCCGAAGGGGCCACGAGCAGGGGACGGCGCAAAGCGAGGGTACCAGAAGTGGGACCAAATACCGCAAGATCTACCAGCCGATTGTCGGTAACGACCTTGCAAATATCGTCTCACCCTGGTCGCCCTATCCGGAGAACAAGCTCATTTCGATGACAAACGGCGCGTATCTCTTGCCAATCCGTCATGATTCCCTCTGGGCCCGGCTGGTCGGACTGCTCTATGGCGAGTTCGTCCACTGGACGGGTGGACATAGCGGCATCTCCGCTTTCTATCCCTCCAAGTGGAACTGGGCCATTCACGAGGCTGGACTGTCGATCGAAGGTTCCCGGGAATGCCGGTGCGTAAACCAAAATACCCACTGCTTCGGCCCGATCTTTGAGCGGGTGCAAACCCTGTCGGGAATGGGTTATCCGGAGCTGGGTGAAGCGGCGGCGCCCTTCTTCGAGAATGCCCCGCTACTCGATCCCCGGTTTGCGGTCAAATGGTTGAGCGATCCGGAAAAAGGCGCCAGACTGCTGATCGAAGAACATGGCAGTCCGGCCAAAGCCACGGCCGGCATTCTGGTCACTGCCGCCCGACTGGCAGCGGAGTCGCTTCGGAGCACCTGTCGGGTGCTCAAGCTGGAATATCCCACCAAACTGGTGGTTGTCGGGGGCTGGGGTCGGAACCCGTGGTATTGCCAGCTACTTGAGCAATATTGCCAGCTTGAGGTAGCGGTGGTACCGAACCCCGCCAAGGCCACCCACCTCGGCGCGGCGGCGTCCGCATATGCCCTGGTGATGGGCATTTCCTTCCAGGAGGCCTACGAGACCCTTGCCTCGTGGTGGGTCTGATTGAAAACTTATCAAGGAGGAAAAGAACAGCCCCCTGGCCAACTCGGCCGGGGGACTGTGTTTTTATTCAGATTCCATAATCACAAAATAATCTTAAATATTAAAGCTAATATATTTAAATCTCTGTTTCTTTCCAAATCTCGACTTTTTCTGCAAGTCGCAGTAGAAGAGATTCAAGCTCCTGTATAATTCGGTGTTTTTTAACTATCAGGTCATCTAAAGAAAGTTCTTGCCATTTTTCAGCTTTTAATATTTCAATCTTTTTTTCGAATAGTCCTAAAAATCCATTGATTTCATCAGCAAGAGGAGATAAACCAAGAGCTATCTCTGCTAAAGTTACGCCGCTCTTGTGGACAGCGTTATTGATGATTCCGTCGCCTTCGTCAATAAACTTGTTAACCATCAGATTTATAGGAAAAATATGTCTTTGGAAATAACCTTCAAGATGATTAATCAAATCCGGCCACTTATTAATAGTATCGGCAATCACCAGATCCGCGACTTCTTTTGGCGGTTTTGGATATTCTTTGCTGTTAAGTCGGAAACCTCTTTTAAGTATTCCAGCAGAGTAGTAAGCGGCGGAGATTCTATTTATGAATTTATTAAATTCAGGCTGATAATTTAGAATAAACTCAAGAGTAGATTTTTTGTTTTTACCGTTTGCAATTACTTCAAAAATTTTCAATAAAATGCCTCTGTTGATTTCAATAAATTCACTTATATTTTTTCTGGCAGTAGCTTCCTCAAAAGGATAGCCGGTGGCAATTCGTGCAATTATTTCGTTCTTTAGGGACTTCTCAATCATTGTGTCGAAGATTTTTTGAATACTGAATTCAATATTTTCTTTTGGTTGTTCGTCCTTATTCCATGATTGAATATAGCCGTTAATTTCATCGATTAATTCTTGTTGTTCGTACAATCCGGCAGCGTGTATTAACAAATTAAAGTCAAGATGTTGAAGTTCGTGATTAATAGTTATCTCTTGGTTGACTATATATGATTCATCGGCCGTGCAATAAAAAAGCACCTGTAGACCATCAGAAAATGACTTAAAATAGCCTCTTGTTACGATTGCAGTTCCATCTGGAAGCCTAACTTCGGGAGGGATCTGCCGTGCTCTGGTAAAATCGTTTATATCTGGTATTTCTACAAGTAATCCGAGGGGCAAGTATTTTATAGAAACACTTCCCTTTATTTCGACTCCTAATTTTTCCAAAATAGCGTGGTCAAATTCTGCTGTCCCAGGATTTTTTCCTGTTTCCGTCTTGATATGCCTGATAAAGTCTAAAAGCCTCCTGCGCTCAGACTTGTAAGTTTCTAATATATTTATTAAAAGTTCCTGATGAGCCGGCAATATTTCTGTGTCTTGATTGGCCAGATCCACTAATTTTTCAACATCCACATCTGGGTTTTTATTAATAATATCGCGAAAGCTACTAATAAATTGAAGAATCCGAATGCGGGAATTTATCTCCACATCGGAAACTTCCATCTCCTCCCCAAGCTCTGTATATTTTTCAATTACATTTCTTACTACAAGAGAAGTAGACCGCTCTGGCATTCCAGCATACTCTTTTCTGATTGGGTTGGTTGGTTCGTTCATTTTGCGATTTTTTTTGAATTTAATTTTGTTGAATTGAGAGAGCTCAAAATTGTCGACTTAAAAGTATGAGAAAGTTTTTGTTTAGTTTGGTGGTTTTCTACCGCAAAATCTATTAATTTTTGCAATAACTCCGGTAATTCTATCTCGCTTTCCTTCCAAAGATGATTGTATAGTGTGCCTGGCAGGGGGTTTATTTCATTGGCATATATTTTTTTAGCCTTTTTATCGTAAAGGTAATCAATCCTGGCGATTCCACTGCAACCTAGTTTCATATAAATTTCCTTCGACATTTCTTTAATGGCCTCGGTTGTTTCACTATCTAACCTGGCAGGGATTTGAATCGATTTCTCAGCATTACCTAATTGACCGCCGCCATCCTTCAAATATTTTTCTTCAAAATCAAAAAGGTCAGCACTGAAAACGGATTCTTGAAGCTTTGATGCAATGGGATCCTCGTTCCCGATGACACAGCATGTCACATCCATGAGGTTTTCAACGCCTTCCTCAATTAAAACTTTGTTGTCGTAAAAAAAAGCGACCTCAATTTTATTAATTAACTCAGAGATATTTTTATCTTTGACCTTCGATATTCCTATCGACGATCCGCCATGGACAGGTTTTACAAAAAGAGGCCAATGTAACCCTTCTGCCTCCTTGATTAGTGATTTGGAATTTCTCTCCCACTCATTTTTAGTAAAGACAGTAAATTTGGTGGTTGGAAAATTGTTAGCGGTATAGAATTGTTTGGTAAAAGCTTTGTCCATCGCAATGGCGGAAGCGGGAACATTGCAGCCAACATAAGGGATATTAAAAATTTCTAGTAATCCTTGGAAAGAGCCATCTTCTCCATATGCGCCATGGAAAGCGGGGAATGCCAACTCAATCTCTATGTTTTTTCCTGATAACCCCTTTTTCTTAAAAATCATTTTGCCAACCGAGTTTTCCAAATCCAGATAATATTTAGAAAACTTTTTATCTTCCAATATTTTATTATCCAAGTCTGTAAAGGGTTTAAGATTGCCAAGTTCTTCTCCGATAAGCCATTCTCCGGATTTGTTTAGGTAAATAGGAATTGGATTGAAACCAAGGCCGCGTAGCCCTGAAATAATCATTTGCGCGGTAATAATAGAAATATCATGTTCGGTATTGCGGCTTCCAAAAAAAACTCCAATATTTTTCATATAATCACTCCTTGTCTTTAAGTCACTTTATTATTTTTAGCTTTAAGCTGTTATAGGTATTGGTCGCCCCAATCATTTTGAAAAAGAATTACATCATTGGGTAAAAGAATCGATCCCAGACTATTATGGGCCTCATTGGCAGTCTCAAAGGTTGAAATATTCTCCTTGCTATATCCAGCTTCTTCTAGACCTCTTTCGATATAAGGAGTCGAACTATTTTTAACTAAAATTACTTTGTCGGCGACAGAGGCTAATTTTTTGCCCAGCTGTACGTGAATTTTTTTATTTTCGCTTCCAGTCTCGACTATCCCGGGGGTGATATAGATTTTTCTTCTGGTCTTAAACCGGGAAAGGAGCTTAACGGCTTCATCGGCTCCTTTGGGATTGCTGTTGTAGCTATCGTCGATCACCAAGACATCTCCTTTGCCTTGAATTGGAAAAAGACGATGGGGGATGGGCTCGATTTCCGATATTCCTTTGGCGATCTCCCCCTTATTCAGCCCCAAGATTTCGGCAGTTAAAACTCCGGCAAGGACGGTACCAACTGAATATTCGCCCAACATTCGCAAGTCAAATTCTCCAAATTTTTCAATCTTAAAATTCCATTTTAATTTATCGGTGTCAAAACTTTTTTGAACGGTTTTTGAGCTATAAGATGTGGCCTTCCTTCCTTTTAGATGGCTCTCGTATGCAGCCATAACATTTTCGTCATCTTTGTTTACGAGAATGGTCGCATCTTTTTTGGCATAATCAATCGCTTCAAAAATTGTATTGGAAATTTCTCTTAAACTGCCCATTCTTTCTAAATGAGCTTCCGAAATTCCGGTGATAACGACGAGATCGGGAGGCAGGAAAGTGCATAATTCTGCGATATCGCCTCTGTAATGCTCTCCCATTTCAATGATTAGTATTTCTGTTTTTTTATCCCTGTGGTCAAGTAACCATTTGGCGATTCCGAGAGGAGTGTTAACGCTATCGGGTGTGGCGGAAACTTCATACCTTTGCTTTAAAATTGTTTTAATAACTTCTTTGGTTGTGGTCTTTCCATAACTGCCGGCGATGCCTATGACCTTAACATTCTGACTGATCACTCCTTTTGCTTTATTGATGATCCATTTTTTAATTATTAAAACCGCCGGCAAAAGCAGCAATGTTGAGACTGTCAGATAAATGGGGAAGAAAGCAACTGAGAGCAGGAGTAATGTAAAAAGATAAATGGCGCCAAGGGAGTAGATTGCTACTCCGCCAGCAACGATTAAAGCCAGGGATAAAATTAAAATTAGAAAAGCTTTTTTAGTCCAGACAATATCTTTTCGGAGCGGTTGATTGGGATAAAAGAAACCCTTTTTAAAGAGTAACAGCCAAAAGCGCCTTAATTCATAATTTTCCAACTGCAGCAGATAAAGCTGGTAACTTAAGAAAATTCTCATTTAATAAAATTATTTAATGATGTGATAAATTCATTCGGTTTGTCGAGGAAGGCAAAATGTCCGGCTTCCTCAAGAATAATGCCCTTGGAATCCTTTATTTCATTCTCCATAATTCTTTCATATTCCAATGGTGTTTCTTGATCATTTTCTCCCCAAATCAGTAGGGTCGGTGCCGTGATTCTTGCCAGGTCGGGCCGTAAATCTTCCTTTATTATTTTTACGTATGTTTGTTTTAGCTCCGGCGTCATTACGTAGTCCTCTGAACCAATCATCTTGTAAATTTTGGAGCGCAGTGGTGACAATGCCTTAACTTTAAAAATGGGTTTTACGATTTTAGCAATTTGCGCCATCAGGGCGATTTTCTTTTTCTGAATTATTAAGCCCGCTGCTCCGCATAAGATTAATTTATCAACAAGATCTGGATAAATTGAGGATAACTTTATAGCAATTCTGCCGCCAAACGAATGTCCAACTAAGATAGCTTTGTCTATTTTTGCCTTATTAAAAAATTGTGCTATTGTTTCAGCGTAATCCCTGACACCAAAAGGTGTTTCCGGGGCAGGTGATTCGCCAAATCCTGGCAGATCGATCAAATAGATATCAAAGCCCTCTTCGCCAAGCCTTTCTGTTACATGAAACCAGACTTTTGCTTCTGATCGCCAGCCATGCAAAAAGACCAAAGTCTCTTTTCTGCCTGGAAGATGGTAAAAACTAACTAGCTGATTATTTGCGACTAGTTTTTCCTTTTTCATACTATTATTATAGCAAAAATGCTCTTAATCCGCTTTATTTTTCTGTTTGGCAATAACAAAAGCAATTGTCCCGACTCTCCCATTGCTGAAGTGGTCATCTTCCTCGCTGTACTCTAAAATAGTCCAGTCTTTGTAATACGATCTTAATTCCTCGCCTTTAAAATAATAGGGGAAATCCATGGCAATTTTGGTATCGGTTGGAACCGAGATTATATTTAATCCGCCAGCCAAAGTATGTTTTTTCATTTCTCTAATAATTCGGTTGATTTTGCTTCGATTGCCCAGGTAGTGCAAGGTGGCGGTGGAATATATAACATCATATTTATCCTTAATTGCAAAATCACCTAAGTCCTGGCAGATATAATGGAGATCAAGTCCGTTTTTGTTAGCTTTTTGGCGGCATTGGTCAATGGCTATTTGAGAAATATCAACTCCAGTTACGTTGTAGCCTTTTCTAGCTAAATAAAGGGCATTTCGGCCATAGCAAATACCTAAATTCAAAACTTTTGCTGGCGGTTTTAGAAGTTTTGAAATTTTGATAATCCATTCGCTTGGTTTGTTGCCGTATATACAGGGATTATTTTGATATAAATCGTCAAAAAACTCGGCTGTGTTATTGTTTGTGTTAATAAAGCGCCCCTTTCTGCCAAGAGGGTTATTGATTTATTCAATAGTTACCGCCGTACCGTAACAAAGTACTTCAGTTACGCCGCTCATGACTTCATTTGCGTCATAACGTACCATGATAATAGCATTGGCTCCCATCTGCTCTGCGTGGTTTACCATCTGGTCGTAAGCTTCAGCTCTGGTCTTTTCGCAGAGGGAGAGAAAAAGGGTGATATTGCCGCCAAAAATGGTTTGAATAGCGCCGCCGATATTACCTAAAACTGATCTTGATCGCACTGTTATCCCTCTGACAACACCAAGATTTTTTACGATCTTTTTGCCGGGCAATTCGAATGAAGTTGTAACGTTGGCCTGTTCCATCGATACTCCTTATTTTATTTAAACGTTTTAATCATTTAATCCTTTACCAAGGAGAATTTGTTTGGTATATTTTTCAATTCTTGATTCTCTGGTTTGGGATTGTTTAGCCTGAGAGAAGTAAAATAAATATGCCCGTTGTCGACCAGGAGTCAAAGCCTCAAATGCTTTTTTTAAAGCTGGCATACTCTCTAATTTTTTTTGAAATTCTGGCACAACTTCAAAATCCTTAGTCTCTTTGTGCGGTATTTTTATCCCCGCCTTCTCTATGTCAATTGCTTCCTTGATGTAATCCTTCAATACCGACTCCAATTCAGCTATTTCGGCTGGGTTTTTAAAGCGAACTTCCCTAGCTGCCTGGACGTTTTCTGTTTGTTGAACCAAAATTTTTTGCTGGTCCTTGAGTAATACTCCCTTAAAAAATGCCAAGGCACAATATTCTTTGGCTCCATGGATCAAAACTGTATTCTTCCCCTCGAAAGTATAACAAGGCTGGCCCCATTTTAACTCTTCGGTTAATCCGCAATCGAGGACAATCTCTCTCAGCTTTTCAAATTCTTTTTGCCAGGCAAGAATATACTTGGCATTGTTTAACATAACTGACCGGGGACGCAACTGTGCCGCCTTGGCGGCCTTAACTAAATATTCATCAAGCTTAGGATTCTTTTTATTCATATATTTGTTATAAATTTTTGGCGGGAAATTCTGCTCTAGAGCTACTTAGTGTTATTGTTTAGCGCAGAATTGTACCAATTAATAGCCTCGTTCAACATCTCTTTATAATCATCAATTTGCACATAATCAAAAAATTCATTCGGCCTAATAAATTTTCTCTCATTTATTTTACCAGAATCGGGGTCTATTGTTTGAGGGAAAATTTTATCAATAACTACTGCGTACCTTAGCTGATATGTAGTTTCTTTGTTTGATATGACTTCAAAATAACCGACCATTTTATTACAGCCAATTGATACATCAACCTCTTCCCGAAGCTCTCTTTTCAGTGTTTCGTCTGGTTTCTCGTTTAGCCTAGGTGTTCCACCTGGAATATTCCAAGATTTACCCGGCCCTCGCATTATTAAGATGTTTCCTAACTTATCAAAACAAACGCCATATACCTGAGTTATTGGTTTCGAAGATGAGAGGTTGTTTTTATTATGCCAAACAAATTTCATGGCGACAAAAACTAATATATACAAAATATTTCATATCAGCCCTTCAACTGCGTTCAGGGCATTCGACTTGCCGTTTTAAAGAGTTTGTTTATGGAGTTTTGGCCTGCCATGAGCGAGGAGTAAATTTATTTACGACGAGTCGAATGGCGGAGAGGGAGGGATCTTGAGTGTCGCTTGCGCTCCTTCTAAAAACCGACGGTTTTTAGATTTTTCCTGCACGGGAAACTCCCGTTTCCCGACCCTTTCCCTGTTCAAATTCCTGCTCCAAGATCTACCGCCAATAAATTGGCAGCAAATCTTGGCGGAGAGGGAGGGATTTGAACCCTCGGTGCTCTTGCGAACACACACGCTTTCCAAGCGTGCGCACTAGACCACTATGCGACCTCTCCGTATTGTCAACAATACGGATTACAGCTTGAGCAGATTATCAGATGCAGAACAAATTGAATTCTATCATTTTTTGAGGTAAAATTCAATTTGCTATGGAAAAATATTGTTATTTAAACGGAAAAATAGTTGAACTTAAGGACGCCAAAATCAGTGTTACTGATTTAGGAATTTTACGTGGATATGGAGTATTCGATTATTTGCGGACATATAATGGTCAACCGTTTCTACTGGACGAACATCTCGACAGATTAGAGAATTCTGCCCAAAAAGCCTCTTTAACAATTCCCTTAAATCGACCAGGAATTAAAAAAATAATTACAGCACTTATTAAAAAAAATTCGGCCAAAAATGCTGGGATTCGAATTGTCGTAACCGGAGGGGAAAGCGAAGATGGCTTAAATCCCCAATTTAAACCAACCCTTTTTGTTTTAATGCAAAAGATCGTAACTCCTCCAAAAGCAATTTACGAGAAAGGCGTGAAACTAATCAAATATGATTATCAACGAGAGTTAGCCGAAGCCAAAACAACCAACTATCTAACTAAGCTAAAACTCCGAGGCCTAAAAGAGCGAGAAGGGGCTTTCGAAGTCCTTTATGTTGACGACAATGAAATTCTAGAGGGCGCGACCTGCAATTTTTTCATCTTTAAAGATGATACTTTAATTACACCCAGTAAAAATATCTTACTTGGCACAAGGCGAGGCGTTGTTTTGAAGTTGGCCAAGAATTATTTCAAGATAGAAGAAAGGCCTCTGATGGTTGCCGAGCTAGCAGAATCGACAGAGGCTTTTTTAACTTCGATAACAAGAGACATTGTGCCGGTCGTCAAAGTTGACAAACAGAGGGTAGGCAACGGAACTGTAGGCAAAAATACTAAGTTTTTAATGAAGAGCTTCAAACAATTTGTCGAAGAAAAATCAGCCGGCAATTCTCTTTAAAAGTAACCTATTTTGTGCTAATATTGCCTTTCTGGCGAAAGGGGGTGATTACAAGGTGCCAGAAAGATATCTCCGAGCAGCGGTTCGGTTCCGCTGTTCTTGTCCAAATGATTACCGTTCAAATCTGATCACCCTCCTTGGTAACCAAGGATTGGTTTCGGAGGTTGTTTCAGATGGCGCAGTTCATACGTTTAAAATTCTCTGGCCGGAACGGTTGGAGGAAATTACGATGGACTGGTATCGTTTTTTTATTGACCCCCCTGATGTTTTCTGGGTTCGGGATGGGGACGAACTCTCCGAAGTGATGGTTCGCTCCGCGGTCTGAAGGGTGCCCATGCAAGACGCCGGCACCCTTCAAATTATTTTTTGGTATAATTTTCATATAACAATAAAAGGGGATTATGGAACAAACAGTAAGTGATCTTCTAAATACTCTTGATCGAATTTATCGTCTGCCTAATGATCGTATTTATGATATGGAAGACTTTTTTTATTATGAACAGAAATCAATACTTAGGTATTTCGAGAGCAAGAAGAAAAAAGATACTGATGGTATCAAAATAAATTTATTCTGGGTTGCCGGTTGGTTTCTCTCTTTCGTCAATCGGTTTCATTTTAACCTGGAGCATGATTTAGCCAAAAGATATTCTTATAAATGCCCATTTTGTTTGGAGATGCCCTGTATCTGCGATGAGGCGATTTTGCCTAAATCCCAAAAAACCGGACGACCGACTCTGCAACAGCCCAAAACGATTAAAGATTGGCAGGCCCTAATTAAGAGGATTTATCCGAATGATAAGCGAGAGAAGCTTGATTCTTTACTTCTCCTAAAACATGATGATCTTCACTTTCTCTTTCGTAAATTTCGACGGGAATTAGGCCGAACTTTTATCAAGCCACTCGCGGCTATTTCCACTGACTATTTTGTCTTGATAATTCGAGTTTTAAACTCCTATGACCTCGATCTTGGCATGATGTTCTTGAAAGAATTTAAAGATGGTTGCCCGACTTGCCATAAGCAAGTCTGCGAGTGCTTCTATACTGAATAGCTCTCAATTAAGTAACAGTCAGATTTTACTTTTTGAGTCTGAAGGCTATTTTTGTTAATGTTTGAACAAATTATTAGGTTTAAACATGATTCTGACAAAAAGACAAATTTTAAAAAGTATCAAAGTCGGCGAGATAAGCTTGACCCCCATTGACAACCGCAAGATAGCGAAAGATGGCTATTTTTTGTCGGTTGGTTCTTCTTTAAAAGAATTAGATTTGAACCCCGAAAGATATGAAGGTGTAAAAAAAGTACGGATTGGTAAAACCGGCTATAAAATGAAGCCAGAAGCGTTTTATCTCTTAGAAACAAAAGAGAAAATTGGCTCGACAAAATACCAACCCCAATTTAAGGTTGACCCCTTTGTTTCCCAGAGCGGATTGATTATTTGTGCCGGTTCTGGCGAGTGCGAATTAAACTGCAAGAAAAATTGGCTTATTACTCTCTCGGCTCATTATCCGATTAAAATTTATCCTGATTTAAGAATTGGTAAGGTTGTGTTTCGTAAAGCCTCCTAAAACTTTACATTCTCCTTGTTTTTAGTAAGATGGGCATAGATGAACGAGGTAGAAGAAATAAAAGATAGATTAGATATTGTCGATATAATTTCCGGTTATTTAACCTTAAAGAGGGCCGGCACTAATTTTAAAGCAAACTGTCCGTTTCATAATGAGAAAACGCCATCTTTTATGGTTAATCCTGAACGGCAGATTTTTAAGTGTTTTGGTTGCGGGGAATCCGGCGACATTTACAGCTTTATAGAAAAGATGGAGGGCTTAGATTTTTATAACACACTCAAACTTCTTGCTGATCGGGCTGGCGTTAAATTGGAAAGAGATAGTATTAGTTTTGGCGGACGAGAACACCATGCCGATAAAAAAACTAGACTTTTTGAGGCTAATGAATGGGCCAAGAAAGTCTATCATAAAATCTTAACCGATCACCCGAAGGCAGAGCGGGCAAGGGAATACTTAAAAAAAAGAGGTTTGACTGAAATAACGATCAAGGAATTTGAGATCGGTTATGCTCCAAAGTCATGGGATTTCTTGATTAAATTTTTGAAAAGCAAAAAATTTACCGAAATTGAAATGGTTGATGCCGGTTTGGCTATAAAAGGGGATAGGGGAAAGTGCTACGATCGTTTTCGGGGAAGGGTGGTTTTTCCAATCAACAACATTATGGGTTCAACCATTGCCTTTACCTCTAGAATTCTTGATGATGCAGACCCAAACGCAGGAGCAAAGTATATCAACTCATCAGAATCGGAAATTTATAAAAAGGGGAAAACTATTTATGGCCTAGATAAGGCGAAACTCAAGATAAAGGAAAAAGACCTTTCTATTTTTGTTGAAGGAAATATGGACGTCATTTCCTGCCATCAAGCCGGATTTACCAATGTAGTGGCTACTTCGGGGACTGCCATTACGGCCGACCAAATCAAAATCCTTGCCCGTTATTCTTCGATGATTGCTTTTTGCTTTGATTCCGACAAAGCCGGAATTTTAGCCATGAAAAAAGCTGTACGTTTGGCTTTAGCGAACGATGTCGCGACAAAAATTATTGCTTTGCCGGCACCTTTTAAAGATCCGGATGAAACAATCAAATCAGATCCCAAGCTTTTCGAAAAAGCAATCCAAACAGCGAAGCCGTCCTTGGAATACTGGATTGATTTGCTAATAGAAACTAATCCTGATTTAGATATATTAACTAAAAAGAGTATTGCCAAAGAAATTCTACCGGTGATTAAAAATACGGTTTCCGAAATAGAGCGGGAACACTATATAAGGTATCTTGCCAAAAAAATTGATATCAGCGAATCATCCCTTATTGATACGCTTAGCAAGGCGAAAAATGACACAGAACTTCCTGCCAAAACCGCTATTGCAGAGAAGACAAAAAGTTTATCTTTTACAACAACTGAAAAAATAATCGGTCTGTTGTGGGCGAAAGAAGATTTGATAAAAACTTTCTTGAATAAACCGGTTAATTTAGAACCAGGTGATAATAACTTTTTATCGTTCTGCCAAATGTTATCAGAAAAAAAATTGGGAAGGGAGGCGATTAAGCCTGAGGACGAATTGGCTTTAAACCAACTGGCAATGTCGATACTGACAGAAATAGGCTCGGAGGATCAAGAGATTCTCGAACAAGAGCTGCTTTTTCAAATTGGTAAGTTAAAATCAGAGCAAAATGAACAGTTGCGGAAAGATTTTGCCAAGAAAATAGAAGAAGCGGAAAGAAAAAACAACAAAGCCGATCTTAAAAAGCTTCTGGAAGAATTCACTGCCTTGATAAAATAGCTAAAAGTTGCTATGATATTAGGAGTCTATTGTAATAAATGAAATAGAAATTATTTTTTATTTCAACTATTTCTAAACTATAAAATTAATTCGGGCTTTCTGTGGATTTCGGATTTATCGAATTCTGCGGACTGAATCTTAATGGCAAAAAAGATCTTTGTTCCCAAACAAGAAGAAACCTTGGAGTTTTCCGAGGCCATAAATGAACTATTAAAGAAGGGCCGGACTCACGGATATATTTACGACCAAGAAATTTTGCAGTCCTGGGGAGAGCCGGAAGAGGATATCCCGGAGTTAGACCGAATTTTTGATTATATGTATCGGAAGGGGGTTGAATTCAGGGTTGGTGAGGAGCAAAAAAGCGGAATTATTGGAATGAGTTTGGAGAAAAAGCCTGTTGACGAAATGGCCGGTTTAGAAGCCATAGCCGACGATTCGGTCAGAATGTACTTGCGTGAGATTGGCAGAATTCCACTTCTTAACAATGAGGAAGAAGTCAAATTGGCAAAGCGAATTGAGAAGGGTGATATCGCTGCCAAAAGAAAGCTAGCGGAATCAAACTTAAGACTGGTTGTTTCTATCGCAAAAAAATATATAGGACGAGGCTTGTCGTTGCTGGATTTGATTCAAGAGGGTAACGCCGGCTTGCTCCGTGCTGTCGATAAATTTGACTACAAAAAAGGTTTTAAATTTTCTACCTATGCGACCTGGTGGATTCGACAAGCGATTACTAGAGCGATTGCTGACCAGGCAAGGACTATTAGGATTCCTGTTCATATGATTGAAACGATCAACAAACTCATTCGTATTCAGCGCCAGCTTGTTCAGGATTTAGGTCGGGAACCCACTCCAGAAGAGATTGCTCAAGAAATGGGAATTGAAGTCGATAAAGTCGAACATATTATCAAGATCTCTCAAGAAACGGTTTCGCTTGAAGCTCCGGTCGGCGAGGAAGAAGATTCAAAATTGGGCGACTTTATTGAGGATGAGAAACATGTCTCACCTGAGGAATCAACCTCTCAACAACTATTAAAAGACAAAATCAAGGAATTTTTAGGCTCTCTTTCTCCACGTGAACAACGAATTTTGCGCATGAGATTTGGACTTGATGATGGGCGGACTCATACTCTGGAAGAGGTAGGCCAGGAATTTGGGGTAACCAGGGAAAGAATTCGCCAAATTGAAGCAAAGGCTCTTTCCAAATTAAAAAAGACAGAAACTTCCTTTCAGCTTGAAGAGTACCTACAGGGCTAACTGGGCTAATTTCTAATTTTTTATTCTAATTTCTGAATAAACCCCAAAGCAAAACTGGGCTTAGTTTTGTAGTATACGCTCATGGAGAATTTAAAGGGTAAGACCATTCTGGTTACCGGAGGTACTTGTGGCATAGGCAAGGCTACCGCCTGTTTGCTAACCAATATGGGAGCGAAGGTTTTTATCTTTAGTCGTCATGAGGAAAAGTTGAAGCAGGCACTTTTTGAGATACAGGAAAATACCGGCCAAAAAATAAATGGTTATGTTGCTGATTCCAGCAAGGAGAAGGAGGTTATAAGGGTTTTTAACGCGATTGATAAAATTGGGAAATTAGATGTGCTTATCAATAACGCCGCCCTGCCAGCCCGAAATATCCAAGAATCGTCGTTTGATTATTTAAAATACGTTGTTGAAACCAATATCTCTGGTTATCTAATCTGTACTAAGTATGCTCTGGAGCGAATGGTTATAAGAGGGAGCGGGCACATTGTAAATATCGGTTCTATGTCAGCGCACGTCTTGGAGGAAGGGGCTGATCTTTATGTTGCTACCAAGTCGGCAATTGCCGGGTTTACTGAATCGTTGCGCAAGGAGATGGTTCCTTTTGACATACGCGTTTCTTTGGTTGAGCCGGGATCGGTTGCTACCAGCATGATAACCGAAAGCGAGCCAGAAAAAAAACTTGCTATTAAAAATGAGAAAATTTTACGACCCATAGATATTGCTGAAGCAATTCTTTTTATTTTAACAAGGCCCCAAAATTGTGAAATTATCGATCTCCAGTTAAAAGCTAAAAAGCAAAACTTTTAGTAAAAATATTTTCATTTTGTATAAAGCTCCAAAAAATAAATATTTTTTTCTCTATCTTTCGGTTATTTAAGAGAAGCTAATTTGCCACTTGGTAAGTAGAATATTGGTAACTTTACTTAATCAAGGGCAAAAAGGTGATGAAATTGAGTGCTAAAGAAGTGTTAATTCTCCCGCAGAAAATTATTTTCCTGATTTTGCTGATTATTTTCATAGTTGGGCTAGCCTTCACCTGGCAGGGTACAATAATTTTTCTACTCGGTGTTTTAACGCTTTTTTATCTTGCTAATATTTTTCTTGGATTTTATCTAAGTTTCAAATCTGTTTTTCAAGGCGAAGAAATTGTTATTTCACCAAAGGAACTCTCGCCGATTGATTGGCCTACTTACACGATTCTTTGTCCTTTGTATAAAGAAGCAAATATTCTGCCTAAATTTGTCAGCAATATTTCAAATCTTGATTATCCTAAGGAGAAACTGGAGTGTCTGCTCCTCTTGGAGGAAAACGACGAAGAAACTTTGCGGGCGGCAAAATTATTAAACCTGCCATCTTTTTTCAAAATCATCATTGTTAAAGACAGTTACCCTAAAACGAAACCTAAAGCTTGTAATGTTGGTCTTTTGAATGCGACCGGCGAATACACAGTAATTTATGATGCCGAGGATCGTCCTGATAAGGATCAGCTTAAAAAAGCGGTGTTAGCCTTTAAAAAGGCTGGGCTAAACGTTGCTTGTATTCAAGCAAAGCTTAATTTTTACAACCAAAAGTACAATTTTCTAACCAGGATGTTTACTAGCGAATACACGCTTTGGTTTGATTTAATTTTGCCTGGATTTCAAGCAATCGATGCTCCAATCCCGCTTGGGGGAACATCAAATCATTTTAAAACGGCAGTTTTAAAAAAGCTTGGAGGTTGGGATCCATATAATGTAACAGAGGATTGTGATCTCGGCTTGCGACTAAAAGAATCAGGTCATCGCACTTTGGTACTGGACTCTACGACTTGGGAGGAGGCTAATTCCGAGCTAAAAAATTGGATAAGGCAAAGATCGCGCTGGATCAAGGGCTATCTCCAGACATATTTAGTACATAGCCGCCAAATGAACTTTTTATTGAAAAAGATCGGGCCTTTTAATACCTTTTTATTCTCTCTTTGGACTGGGTTTCTGCCATTAACTGCTTTAATCAACCCATTACTTTGGGCTTTGACGATTTCTTATTTTACTTTTCGTCCGGAAATAGGTCAGATAATTGAAGCGCTTTTCCCGCCTTATATTTTATATCCAGGCGTCTTTTGTCTGGTCATTGGAAATTTCTTTTTTCTTTACAACTATCTGCTAGCTAGTTCCAAAAAAGGTTTTGATGAATTCGTAAAATACGGTCTACTTATGCCGATTTACTGGATCATGATTAGTTTTGCTGGTTGGTATGGAATCGTACAGTTGATTTTTAGGCCTCACTTTTGGGAGAAAACCAACCATGGGTTGGCCTTAAGCAAAGGCGGTGTCAATGTCTAATTTTAAACTTTCATTACTCTTATTTTTCGTCGTCTCATTGTTTTTCATCTTTACGGCCAAAGGCGTGATGGGCAACCCAACCCAGCAGGATATCGTAGACAATCTCAGTAGTAAAGGTCAGATATTTGAAAGTTCCCAGGAACGAGCAAGATATGCCCTCGCGGAAAGTTTGGTTTTTGATAAAAGTGTTTTTCTTGATAAATACTCAAGGATCACTTTGCCTGATGTGTCATATGCGAATCATCATTATATTAGTGTCTTCCAACCGGGAGTTTCGGCTTTTATTGCCCCCTTAATACAGCTAGGCAAAATATTTAATATATCAGTAATTTTGGCTTTTGCTTTGCCAGCCTTACTCTCTGTCTTCTCTGCAATATTTATCTTTTTAATCTGCCGAGAACTAAAACTTTCACAACTGGCCAGCTTTTTGGCCGGATTTCTTTATCCGTTAGCAACAATTGCTTGGCCTTATTCAATTACACTTTACGCTCACTCCTTCTCGGCCTTTTTTGTCATCGCCGGCTTTTATTTTGCCCTGAAATCGAATGAAAAAAGTTTCCTTTATTCTTTGATGGTCTGGGTGTTATACGGATCGGCGATACTTGTCGATTACCCAAATGCTTTAATAATGTTTCCGGTTATCATTCTTTTACTTTCCGAGATGATTTCAGTTAGAAAGCTTATTGACGGCATTAAAAAAAGCCGAATAATCAGCCTAAAAATTTATCCTCTTGTTACTTTCCCGGCTCTGCTTTTGATTTTGCTGCTGCTTGGGCTTTATAACTACAAAACCGTCGGTTCCTGGTATGAGTTTTCACATAACTATCGTGTTACCCAGCTGGTGACCGAAAGTCTCTCGTACCATTTCCAGTTAAGTAATGTTTTCAGTTTGAAAAATGTCGAAAATGGCATTTTTACCCTGCTGGCCAGCCCAGAAAGAGGTTTATTTTTCTATGTACCGATTTCTATTTTTGCAATATTTGGATTTTCCAATCTTTTTCTCAGATCTAAGCTGCCAGTCTATTTAGTACTCTCAATCCTAATAAATATTTTCCTCTATAGTGCTTTTTATGATCCGTGGGGTGGTTGGTCATATGGGCCCAGATATTTGATCTCTTGTTTGCCATTACTTGCAATAATTATCGGAGCCGCCTTTGACCATCACAAGAAAAGCAATATTTTTGTCATTTCGTTTTATATATTTTTCTTAACTAGTTTTGCGATAAGCCTGCTTGGGGCACTTACTACCAATCTTCTCCCACCGTCTGTCGAAGTAGGGCGAGAGGTTATTTTTCTTGATAATCTTAAATTTTTGGGCATGGCTAAATCATCAAGTTTGCTTTTTAATTGGGCCCAAACTCATCTGAATTTGGGGTTAGCATACCTATATCAGTATTACCTAGTGATTCTGGCGCTATTTACCGCGATACTTACTCCAATTTTTTCCTACCAAATAATCAAAAATATCCATCTTCACTTTAGGTCTTGGAGGGAAAGAAAGGAAACAGAAACCTATGCATAATGAAAAGGGAACAATCAGTATTTCTCTACCGATTGGTTGGGCTTTTAAAAAAATTTTGCTTGGTATCAAGAATTCAAGCACCTATATTGTTGTTGCGCTTGCTTTTATTTTTAGCTTTTTGGGCTGGAAATATTTTTTTGATCGAGGATTAATCCTTTCTTATAACGACTCAATGAGCCATTTGGATATTGCCAGGCGGGTAGTAGAAGGCTTGACCCCCGGGTTTGCTCAAATTGGTAGTGTTTGGTTACCTTTGCCGCACATTCTGATGTTACCGTTTATTTGGAATAATTTTTTATGGCACACAGGGCTTGCAGGTACAATTATCTCAAGCTTGGCTTATATAGGTTCCGGTTTTTTTATCTACCGGCTGATTACTCTGATTACAAAAGATAAAGTTTCTGGAATTTTGGGGGCATTGATTTTTCTCATAAATCCGAACATGATTTACCTTCAATCGATCCCAATGACAGAGTCATTGCTCCTATTTCTCTTAATCGTCTCAACTTACTATATCGTTGCTTGGCAAACAAAAGGCAGTTATAAATATCTGTTTTTGGGCGGTTTATTTGCTCTTTTTTCAACTTTAACGAGGTATGACGGCTGGATGCTTTTGCTGCAAATATTTCCGGTTATTGCGATAATATCCTACCAAAGAGGCGGTTTTAAAAAAGCGGAAGGCAACCTACTCCTTTTTGGCATGATTGCTTTTTATGGGGTAGCGCTTTGGCTTCTTTGGAATTATTTAATTTTTAACGACCCTCTTTATTTTGCTACTGGTCCATTCTCTGCCCGAACCCAGCAACTAGTTTTTGAAACAGAAGGGCGGTTATTTTCTAAGGGAAATCTTCTTTACTCTTTGGGTATTTATATTTATGCCGTAATTAAAAATACCGGCGTGGCGATGTTCGTTCTATCTGCAATCGGTGCCGTAGTTTATTTTCTAAAAAATAAATTAAGCCATCAGGCATTGGCCGTAACCCTTTTGTTTTCCGCCTTTCTTTTTAACGTTGCTGCCTTGTATTTTGGCCATTCGATTATTAATATTCCAGAATTGCCGCCACATACCTTATTCAATGTCCGATATGGCATTATGATGCTTCCAGCGGTTGCCTTTTTTGTCGCCTATTTGGTGCGAAACCAACGTTTTCTGCAGTTTGTTGTTTTGCTTGTTTTAATTGTCCAATCATTTTTTATGTTCAAAGAGGATCTGGTCATCACGGTTCAAGATGGTATATATGGTGCCTCGGCGCAAAATATGAATATTACCGGGAGATGGCTTTCGCAAAATGCCAAGGATGGGTTAATCCTAATTGCTGCTTCAAGCCAGGACTCGCTTATTTTTCAAAGCACTTTTCCAATGAAGCGGTTTATCACCGAGGGCACGGATCGATATTGGAAAGAATCATTAAAAAAACCATCCAGATATGCTGAATACATCGCAATGCATCACGGCGATCTTGTTTACCGGGCACTTTCAACCAACGAAGATTTTTTAAATAACTACGTTAAGGTTTACGATAGTGATTTTACTGATGTTTTTAAAAGGAACTTTCGGACTGAAACACCGCTAACAATTAATGATCTGCCTTAAGGATAAATATGAAAAAACTTTCAATTGTTATACCAGTTTACAACGAGGAAGAAAGAGTTGAAAAATCACTCAAATCACTCTTTGAATATCTCCAGGGGAGCGGTTTGGACTACGAACTTTTGATTGTTGACGACGGCTCTGTCGACAATACTCTAGCAATTTTATCGGAATACGAGCCTTGGATTAAAATCATTCCTCTTTGGCCGAACCAAGGAAAGGGGAGTGCTGTCAGATCGGGAGTCATGGCCGCGAGCGGCGATTATATCTTGTTCATGGATGCAGACTTAGCGACATCAATCGAAGAAATTAGCCGTTTCTTTCAGATGATCGATCAAGCAAATATAGACATTATTATCGGCTCTCGCAGCAATGAAGAGTCCAGGGCCAAGAGAACGCCATTCCGTTGGCTAGCAGGGGTGGTATTTAGATTTCTTTCAAAAAGTTTGTTAGGTTTAGAATTCAGCGACACTCAGTGCGGCTTTAAAATTTTTACCAAAGCAGCTGCTATTTCAATTTTTAGCCGCATGAAGATAGAACGTTGGGCCTTTGATCTAGAAGTTTTATTTTTGGCCCAAAAACTCCAGTTTAATGTTATGGAATTGGGGGTTATTTGGGAAGAAAAATCCGGCAGCAAGGTTAGGTTTGTCAGAGATGCTGCCAGAATGATTAAGGATATTTTTAAAATTTTATATTTTAATTTTTCTGGTTCCTATAACTACTTAATCAAAGAAGGAGAGTCTGATGAAATCTACCAAAAAGCCGAACTCAAGAAACTTTAAATTTTATTTTTTACTGTCTTTAATTATTTTGTTGCCGCTTTTTAATATTCTTTACGTCAAATATTCAGAAAATAAACCACTCGAAACACTGGCTTCAACCAAAAAAGTAGAAGAAGATTTTAGCAGTTATAGCTATATTCGTTCAGTCGATACCCAGGTTGTAAGCAAGCATTGGGAGATTAGCGATCGCAAGCAAGTGAGGGAGCAGGTTAAAGAAATTCGTGATCTCGGCGCTAATTATTTAGCAATTAGCACTCCATATGATTATCCCGACAAGATTAAATTATGGGCCGACGAAGCTCATGCTGCCGGTTTAAACGTTTGGTTTAGATCGCACTGGCTTAACTGGGAGGGCGATAAAAATCATCCCGCTGATATGAAAATTGAAGAATATTTATTAAAAACAAGCCAGTTTATTCGATCAAACCCGGCGTTGTTTAAGGAGGGCGATGCTTTTACAGCAGCTGTTGAACCAGAGCAAGTTTTTGTGGCGAGGAATATTTTGGTTGACGATTGGTATCTCTATAATAAATTTATTTCTGATCAGTTGGATATGACGGAAAGCGCCTTTGCAGAAATCGATATGTTGGGAAAGGTTCATACTAACTGGATCTCGATGAATGGTTGGGTAGTTGAAAATGGATTGGATAAAAGTACGGTCGAGAAGCTCGGGCTAATTACAGTGGATCATTACTTAACAGATGTTAATTTAGACCCGGTTCAGTATGCCAAAACTTTTAGAGCTGACCTTGATCGATTTTACAACAAATGGCACAAACCGATTATATTAGGAGAGTGGGGCTATAACATTGAAAAGGAAGTTTCCGACGATGAACAGAATCAGTATGTAAAATCAGTGCTGGCTGAAATAAATGATTTGCCTTATTTAATTGGTTTAAATTACTGGTCGCATATGGGCAATACTAGCCGATTAATAAATGATATTAATGGCAAAGAATTATCATATCGACAATCAGCTTATACGCTTAAAAATTTCTTCGATTTGAAAGCAACAAAGAAATAAATTTTTAGTACTTGACAGGCATAGGGAGGTTGGATTATAGTTCAAAATAGTTTGAACTATGAAACTTCCCAAGACATCAAAACTTATTCTTTCTCTTTTTAATCAAAACCGGCTCCTAATTCTTCGGTCTATTTATTTGTGCAGCCAGGAGAAAAATATTTGCGGTTGCGATCTCATCGAGAGTTTAAAGCTGCCACGGAATCTGCTTTCCTATCATCTAAAATTTTTAAAGAAAAGGGGCTATATTGAGGAGGTTAAATGCGGTAAATATAAAAATTATAAGATACCGGCTGAAAGAATGCCGGAGGTTGATTCGATATTAAAAATTATAAAATTAATATAAGGATTTGAGAATGGCTATTTTTGATTCAATAAAAAAGAGAATAGAGCTGATTCAGCCGCTGATGGGTCTTAGTGACGCGGAAGTTAAAACAATTTTAAAACCTGTAGCTATCAGAAAAACTACCCTAAAGGTCGGCAGTGAAAATATGTCTGCTTGGCGAGTTATTCATAATGAAGCGATTGGTCCAGGCAAGGGCGGCATTCGCTACCACCAAAACGTGAGCGAAGATGAGGTTAGGTCTCTTGCTTTTTGGATGGCATTAAAAAATTCTTTAGCCGGCATTCCCTATGGCGGAGCCAAAGGTGGGATAAAATTTAATCCTAAGGGCAAGGATGATAAATTCCTTGAAAAGGTCAGTCGTGCTTATATTGATGCTTTCTATAAATATTTAGGCCAGGACAAGGATATACCTGCTCCTGACGTTTACACTAGCCCAAAGATTATGGGGTGGATGTTAGACGAATTCGAACGAAAAGTTGGCCATCATGAACCCGGAATGATAACCGGCAAGCCCATCGCACTTGGAGGATGTGAATTGCGTGGAGATGCTACTGCCCACGGTGCTTTCATTATAATCAAAGAGTTGCTCCATCATGTCCAGATCAGCAAGCGCCCCACAGTGGCCGTCCAAGGTTTCGGCAATGCCGGGGCTAATTTGGCGAAGATGCTGCACAAAGAGGGTTTCAAGGTTTTGGCCGTAAGTGATAGTAAGGGGGGAATATATGACCCCGATGGCTTGGATGTCCAGGGTGTTGAGGAGGCCAAGGCCAATGCCGGTTCGGTTATTAATTATAGCAAAGGGAAAGTAATTTCCAATGACGATTTATTAGAGATGGATGTGGAGGTTTTGGCGCTAGCTGCCTTAGAGAATCAAATTACAAAGAAAAATGCTGCCAAGATCAGGGCCAAATACATAGTTGAATTGGCAAATGGTCCGGTTGACGAGGAAGCAGATGAGATTCTTCACTCCAAGAAGATAATGGTTGTACCAGATATTTTGGCAAACTCTGGCGGAGTTGTAGTTTCATATTTTGAGTGGGCGCAAAATAGAGCGGGAAATATTTTAGACATGGAATACTTAGAGAAGAAGCTGTTCGACATCATGGAGAGCGCTTGGCACCGAGTTTACGAGCTCTACATGGAGAAGAAAAATATTGACCTAAGGATGGCTGCCTACATAATCGCCATCAAAAGAATTCTGGATGCAGAAAAGGCTAGGGGAAATCTAAAATAAGGCTGATTTACTGAAAATAAAAAAGAGGAAGTTGGCTGAATCTTCCTCTTTTTTAATGCCCCAAGGTTTATTAGAAGTAATTATCTACCACATCAGCAATTGGCCGTCTAACATAATCAAGCAAGTTCTCCGTATCAAAGAGTCTGGAAGCATGGCCAACATCTATCCAGTAGTTTAATCCCACAAACCAGCTTCTTTTTGAGAATTCGTCAAAGATTCGCTGAGCTAAAGATTTTTGTTGTTGCGGGTCGATATCCTGGTTGTAGGTCGAATAACCCCATTCCCCGGCCATCATTGGTTTGTTCCATTTGGCATAATACTCATCATAACCGTAGAATCGACCGCCATCGGCAAAGGTTTTGCCTGAAAAAAGCGCGTTTGAATAGGTGTCAATATCATCAGTCCAATCAATAATATGGTCAAGAGTGATCTGCCCTAGGGTGTCGGCAGTTGATTGTTCTAGAGCATTCCAGGCTACCCAACCGTTCATGTTGATCCAATTAGTGGTTACTTTTCCACCAAGGCCGATCCGGGCAAAAGCGTCATTAGCCTCTGTTACCTGGCGGCGGGTAAAATTATTCCAGTCAACCCAGCCCCTAAACGGACCGTTATCGATACCACTCCACCAGGCAGCATTTTCTGATTCAACGCACATGGTGAAGACATCTCCTGCTCGGAAAAGTTCAGGATGGCTAATAATAAATTGTTTTGTTCGGGCAATGTACTCATCTCCGGAAATTCCATTTTTTATCTCCTCCTTTTCCCACGAATCCCAGTCGTTCCAATGTCCTCTAAACCAGATGTTTAATCCCTCAGAATGAATGACATCGGCCCAGACCTTGAGGGCATCATAATAATCAAAATTAGTGCTGACGGCGATCTGCTTCGCCCCTAGAAGCTTATCTGCTCGAACCAAACTTCGAATTTGGTTTGCATCAGTTATTTGCCAATATTTACTCATTACCTGGCTATCTATACTCTTGGCTGTCCAATTTGTCGGTTGAGTTTCCGGGACTTTAGCACTAACAGTGTCGGAAGGTTGTGATGACAAAGTACCATTCCTGGCGATTATATAGTAAGTGTAAGTCACGCCTGCTGTAACATTTTTGTCGATATAGGCAGTTGTTGTGCTTTGAGCAATCTCAGTTCCATTCTTAAAAATTACATAAGTTTGAGCTGAGCCAACCCAAGATAAGTCTATCTCTGTACTAGTTGCGCTAGCTGTCAAGTTTGTCGGTTTGGCCGGTGGTCCTGGTACAGTTCCGTCTTTGGTTATGTAGATATTGTCTATTTTGTAACTTCCAGCTCGATCATTCCAGAATCGGACATCCATATAAGCTATGCCTTTTGTTGTGTCTAGTCCCGCGAATGAAGAGAAGGGAATTTTAACATGTTGCCAGCCATTGTAACCGCTGACCAAATAATTGTATAAAGAAACCATTCTCCAGCCGCCTTGTTCAAAAGCAACTGCCGAAGCGTCATTTGGTAATATCCGTGTTCCATTGAGATTTATGTCCATTTCGATCGCCGAGTAGGAGTTTAGAATATTGGTTTGAAAATACTTACGCGTAGCCGCATCGCCATAAGCTATGTTTGAAAGTCCCAAAGCATTGGTAGAATTATAGCCTGGTACTAGGGTGGCTTTTTCATTAAATCCTTCAAGCCCCGATTCAAAATCAGCAATTTCTTTTCGGTTGGTCGTTGTACTGGGGAGGGTTTTGACTGTAATACTAGAAGAAGGACTGGATGACTTTGTGCCTTCGATTGCCACTATATAATATGTATACGCTGTGTCCGCCATCAGGCCGCTATCTTTGTAAGTTTTGCTTGCGGTTGAAGCAATTTTTGATTGGTTTCTATAAACATCAAAAGATGAAGCGGCGCTTGACCAAGAAAGCGATATTTCTGTCTGAGAGAGCGCAGTTCCAGAAACGTTAGTCGGAGCTGGGACTTCAGGTTGAGTTAGACTGGTCAATTTGATGTTATCCAGATCATAATTACCAGCTTTATCATTCCAAAACCGAAAAATTAAGCTCGCTACTCCATCATCGATATTAAGTCCCGGAAATGAGGAGAGTGGAACGGTGATGTGTTGCCAACCATTAAGTTCATTTCTGGCATAGTTAAAAAGTGAAACCATATTCCAACCGCCCTGATCAAAAACTATGGCCGAGGCATCGTTTGGTAAAATTTTGGCGCCATTTAGGTTAACATCAAACTCCAGATTTGATGTTCCGGCAAGAATTTTTGAGTTCAAGATTTTTTTGGCGCCGGTCGAATTATATGCCAGGTTAGACAGTCTGAGAGCTCCGGTTGAGTTATAGCCGGCAACAATTTGCCCATTGTCAAAACCATTTTTTGTACCATCATCAAATAGAGCGATTGTTTTATCGGCTGCCAAAGTTTGTTTTGGGACGGCCAGTGCGCTAAATAGAAACAAAAGAACGATTGCGAAAAATTTTTTCATCTCACTTCTCCTACACTAATGCTTTTATGGCTTAGATTGTAAAAGAAGGGAAGCGCAAGATCATTGGTAATCTACACGAATTGATCGCTATTTTTGTAATATTTGTCAGACCTTTATCTAAGAGTAATATTGTCGATTGAATAGTTGCAGGCAGGATTGTTCCAGAATCGGAAGCCCAAGTAGGCAAGGCCGGAATTCTGATCAATCCTAAAATCAGCCAAAGGAATTTTAATATGTTGCCAGCCGTTTTTACCATTTTCGGCGTAACTATAGAGGCTGACCCATTTCCAGCCTCCTTGATCAAAATAAACTGCCGAAGCATCGCCATTAAGAAGTTTCGCCCCATTCAAATTGATATCAAATTCAAGGGTACTAAAACCAAAAGCTTTCAATCCTTCTAAGGATTTTTTAGCTCCAGATGAGCCATTTACCGGATTGGCAATATTTAAAGAATTCTGAGAGTTAAATCCGGATACTATGGTTCCGCCGTCAAAACCAGAGAGCCCATTCTCGAAGTCTGCGATCATTTTTTCAGTTGTTGAACTTGGACTAGTAGGCTGGCTAACCGTTGATGTATCAGTTGTGCCAGTAGTTAAATAAATATTATCGATGTTAAAGGTATCTGCCTGGTTGTTCCAAAACCTAAAACCTAAATACGCAGCATTATTATTTGAGTTTATTCCTGTATCAGCTAAGGTAATTTTAATATGTTGCCAGCCGTTTTTACCATTTTCGGCGTAACTATAGAGGCTGACCCATTTCCAGCCTCCTTGATCAAAATAAACTGCCGAAGCATCGCCATTAAGTATTTTTGCCCCATTCAAATTAATATCAAATTCAAGATATTTTTGACCGGCCAATGAAACATCGCTCAAATTTTTCCTTGTTCCGATTGATCCATCCGCTGGGTTTTTAAGTTCAAGGGTGCCGTTGGTAATATTGCCGCTGTCAAAGCCGGAAAGATCATTGGCGAAGTCAGCAATTAATTTAGACGAATCTGTTGTTTGGCTTGGGCTAGGAGCTATGATTGTCGTAGCATTGCTGTCGTTATAAAAAGATTTGATGACTGATGCCGCCGGCCGAAGAGTAGTTGGATTTCCGGAAGCATCGTTGATTATTCTAGTCTGATTACCCATGTGATCCCACCAATTGACGCCATAAAGGTATGATTTGGAGGCAAAAACATTAAAAACCGCTGTGGTTGCCTCTTTTTGGAGATCATCAGAAACATCGCCGCCAATATGATACCCCCATTCGCCAATCATAATAGGCTTTTTCCATTTATCGTAAAATCGATCAAGATCGTTGCTCATATCGGTAGCCAACTGGCTAGTCGGGGTTGGGTTGCCTGGGTCTCCCTGAGGGGGATAGTGATCAACGGTCAACATGCCCATTTTATCAACCAAAGATTGGTCAAGCTCGTTATCGACGATCCAACCGTTTGTCGATAACCAATTGGCTTTAACTTGTCCACCCAGACCGATTTGAGAGAAAGCGTCGTTGGCCGAATCGATCTCGTCGGATAAAAATTTTCGGTATGCATTCCAATCAGCAAAGGGGGTGTTTGCACCGATTCCGACATTTTCTGCTTCAACAGCATAAGTAAAGGAATCACCAGCCTTGAAGAAATTTGGGTGGTCCAAAATAAATTGGTGGGTTTTATTTAAATAGTCGCTCGTGCTTAAATTTTTAGGCTGACCCTCGTCACCTTCCCAGTTGAGCCAGTGAGATCTAAACCAAATATTTAAACCTTGGCTATGAATTGCGTCGACCCATTTTTTCATTTCGTCCGGACGATCATAGGGTGTGCCGATCGCAACATAGTTCGATCCCAGGCCTTTTATCATTGAAACCTGGTTATTTATATTGTCGGGCGCAACATTGTTCCAGCATTTAGAAACGATTTGGGTGTCGATACTTTTAACTTCCCAGGAATTTGCAGCTACTGCAGTTTTCGGACGAAGACCTAAAAGGGGGGTTATTAAAGACAATAAACATAGAAATAAAGCGCCAACTTTTTTAGCGCTTAAATTGCCCAGCTTTGCATTTTTTTTCACAAAAAACTCCTTTGAATACCAAAAATTTGTTAAATCTTACAGGAGTTTTTAATATAGGCAAAAGAGCTTGCTTTGGTCAAGCAAACAAACGTTTTGTAAAGCTAGGCGGGTAAATTTAACTCGCCTCTAACTAGAGCCAAAATACTATTTATTCCGCTTCTTCGTCGGACCGTTCATCTAAAAGTTCCTCCTCTTCTTCGTACGTGATTGCTTCTCGGCATTTTTCGGCGCAGCTCCGACAAACAGTGGCGCACTCTTTCATCTTTTCATGCCCATCAAAAAGTTCGCAACTTTCTGCGCATTCTTCACAAATATCAGCGCAAAGCTCGATTATGTTTCCAGCATAGTCTGAATCTCGCATTAAAAAATTAACTGAAGCACCGCATATCTCAGAGCAGTCGAGTAAAATTCTGATATGATCGATTTTCACGTAATCGCCGCCTTCTCTTAAGCTGTGCATTACTGTTTCCAGGCAGACTTCCTTGCATTGTTCAAGAGAAGCGAGAAGTTCTTTGGCGCTTTCATCCAAGTGGTTCTCTTCCATATTGTTTTGTCCTTTCACTTATTTTAAGACTCCTGCCAATTTCAGTATGCCGATTAAAATAACAGAACCAACAACTCCCCAAATAATTCCCCAGAATGAAAATGAGCCGGTCGCCGCCGCGCTTCCAATTCCAAGCAGGCTTCCGAAAATCAACTGAGCTAAAAAGGCTCCGATAATTCCAATAATAATATTGGCTAACGCCCCTTGTTCGGGGTCGGTCCTCATAATCTTACTGGCGATCCAACCAACTAGGGCGCCGACTATAATTGCAATCAAAAAACCCATTTATTACTCCTCTTCGTTAATTTTTTTATATTCATTTTCGAGTTCTTGCTTAATTTCCCTTGCTTCATTCTTGGTGATTTTTTTGCTTTCACGATATCCTGTAACCACTGCGTCGACGATTTTGTTGTAGGTGTCTTTTGCAGCATCTTTAGTGGCTGAATATTTATTTGCGACTTTGTCTTTAACTTCCATTGAATATCGTTTTATATCGGCCCGGGTGTCTTTGCCTGATTTAGGCGCAAGCAGTATCCCGCCGATTGCTCCGGCAATCGAGCCTAAAAGCATCCCCAAGACAAAACCTTTTTTACTTCCTCGCTGTTCTTCCATAAATCTCCTTGTATTTAATTGATTACCACAAAATTCTAAAAAAAATAAAATTAAAAAAGTATGGCAACTCTTCCAGATATGCCTGCTTGTTTATAATTGAAAGTCAAAATAAAAATCGCCCCGACGATGATCGGGGCGATTTTATTATCTTATCTTTGCTGTTTGCCTCTGTTTATCAATTCCCTAACCATGTTGCCGCCAAGTTTTCCTGCGTCTTTTGTCGTCATTCCGGGGCCAACTTGATTAATTCCCAGTCTTTGTCTGACTTCATCTTCTAGATTCTGAAGCTGTTTGTTTTTAGCCATATTTTTCACCTCCTTTGTTCCTTATAAAAGAAACAATCTCATATTACTCTCAAGTCGTTTTTTAAATATAAAAATTTGCCAAAAAATCTCTATAAATATTGATCCTTTTAATATTTAAAATCCTCTTCTAAAATTTCTTTTTCTAACCGATCATTTTTTTCAAAATATTTAAAGGATTTATCAAAGGTTGCAATTCTGGCAATATCAAAATCCCGTAGTAGCAAGAGATAAAAATTACGAATTGTTTTAAAAGCTTTTTCATCCCTTTCAATTTCGTAGTAATTTGCCAGAAATATTAATTCTCTCAGCAGATCTGTCCGTATCCAATAATTTCTAGGCCAATTAGAGTCATCTTTAAACTTTCCTAAGTATGCTTTGATCTTTTCTTTATTTGTCAGAATGGCTCTTATAGTTCGGCGGTTGCCTTCGAGAATATAAAAGCCCTGGTGTTTGCAAAATACTTGGCCGTTCATGTTATCAAAGAGGATAATTGGGTACTGGTCTCTTGCCGGGTATCGTTTAGATCTAAAATCGGAATCTTTTTTTAATAGCTCTTCGCGTTTACTTTGTTTTATTTTTTGCAATTCTTTTATTATCAAACTTGCCTGATAGGGGGCTTTTCCGATGAATTCCAGCCCGGGATAATCCCAACTGACGATGATATCCCTTACGTTTATATCGGCTTTCTCCCAAATAACATTTTCGGCCGTTACCCAAGAAAGCAGGCTTTTTAACTTAAGTCCGCCGGAAAATCCGCCAAAAAAATTCCAAAAATCGTGAACTGGTTCCAGTTCGTAATCCTCGCCCTCAAACCAATCTTCTATATCTGTATCAATGATTTTCCATTGGTCGGCTTTGATATCGGGTAATAATTTTCGAAGATCATGACGAATCTGATTTGCGGCAATTTCAATTCTAATTGGCTCGTAAAAATGTTTGGGATATTTGCGCAACATTGTTTTGATGTTAAACAGTTCAATTCAAAATAAATTAGCTTAAAAAAACAAGGTCAAAGAACATAAAAATTCATCTTTTAGCTAATGAATTTAATTTCCAGATACGAGAGAAATAAACTAATTATTAAATAATGGAGAAACAATGAATTTATCTGATCAGGTTAGAGGAGTATGGGGAACTTTTTTATCTTGGATACCCAGCATAGTCGCGACACTGCTGGTTTTGCTTATTGGATATATTGTTGCGCGGGCTTTAAAGGCCTTAGTCGAAGGTATTTTAAAAAAAGCTCATCTTAACCAGCGCATATTTAAATACAGGGAGAGTGGCTGGATTAAAAGAATAACCGACGATCCTTCAAGGTATACAGGAGGCATCGTTTATTGGCTAGTCTGGATAGTCGTCATTACTATTGCCATTCCGATTTTGAACATTCCGTTTTTAAATCAGTTAATCTTTCAGTTTTATGCATATATACCAAAGATAATCACTGCGATAATAATCCTTGGCGTGGCCATAGCCTTAGCTTCAGGATCAAGCATTTTTGTCAGCCGAGCGATGGGGGACACATCAACAGGGAAGGTAGTAGCAACTATCATGCCCTCATTAATTATGACCATTGCGGTTTTTATGATATTGGTTCAATTAGGGATTGCTACATCAATTGTTGTTATTACCTATGCCGCTTTGATAGGGGCTTTAGCTCTTGGATTTTCACTAGCTTTTGGCTTGGGCGGGAGAGATGTGGCGGCTAAAATGTTAGAAGATGCCTACCAGAGGGGTCGAGAAAATTGGGGAAGAGTTCGCCAAGATATTCAAACCGGTAAAGAAAGAGGCGAAAAAATGGCCGAAAAAGCTAAAGAAAAGATGGAAAAATAACGTTAAATTTTTCTTATTTAACAAACTTACAAAGCTAATGAATAAGGCGTAGTAGGCGTCTTATTCATTTTTATTCCCAATTTGAATTATAATCATAGTATGTTAACTGAAGAAAAGAAGATTTTATTAAAACTCGCCAGTGAATCTATCAAAGCAGGGCTAGAGAAAAAGAAGTTTCTTGTAAATGGCAGCGAAATACCGGTATCTCTAAAAAATAAGCAAGCCTGTTTTGTTACTTTAACAATCAACAGTAAACTTCGAGGGTGCATCGGCCATCTTGAGCCTATCCGGGAGTTGTATAAAGATGTGATTGAAAATTCTTATGCTGCCGCTTTCTTGGATTCAAGATTTTCTCCGCTTACAGTAGAAGAGTTTCAAAAAATTGCAATTGAAATATCGGTTTTAGGGGAGAATAAGATTCTAGACTATCCATCCTTAAATTTTTTAGTTGATTATCTTGAGAAAGAAAAACCGGGGGTAATCTTGGAATTAAACGGAAAGACCGCAACTTTTTTGCCTCAAGTTTGGCAGGAAATTAAAACCGCCCCGCAATTTCTTTCAGTTTAAAGGCGGATCTAAAAGAGAATGATTGGAGTAGGGGTGTTAATATTAAAACATATAATGTAAACGATTTTTCCTGATAGTTAGGGAAATAAGCAGTATTTTAACAGAATAAGAGTCTTTGGCGATTCCAAAGAAAAAGGTGTTCTGGGCGAACCTAAATTGACCAGTCGGGTTTCGTTGTCTGAATCAGGAGATCAAATTCATAGTAATTATTAGTTAATTCTTCGCCTTTTCTTATGTTCTTGTTGGCAACGAAATATGGCTCCGCCGAAATTTTTTGATTGAAAATGGCAGTCAAATTATTTTTCTTGCTATGGTTTGTATATCTGGCAGCATCATGCTCAGGGGGGAATATCCAACGGCTTGTCCAGGGAGAAAGATATCCGATTTTTTCTATTTCCTTCTTCTTTTGCTCTGGTAGAATCCTAAATTCTTGCTCTGTCATTATCAAATCATGGTCTTTCTCAAAAATCCAAACCAGTTCACCGTTTGGAATATCTTCCTTGGCAAACACACCGCGCCCTTCTATTGGCGATTCTCTTACCTCAACCTTCTTCTTGTACATAGGATAATTTTATATTAATCCATTTACCATTGAGATATCGGTTGGAATAATATATTTTGCGCCTAGTTCTTCTGCCAATACTAATACAAATGCACTCATTGCTCTTGTCGCGTACCACCACGCCGGATCATCGACTTTCTTTCTAATTTCATCTAGGGAAATTTCTTTATAATATCTCTTAGTATCCTTTATTCTGGTCTCTATGTTCATCATAATCGGTTGCAATTTATTACTGTATAAATTGTTTTCTTTGTAGTTTACTCCGGAATTCAGGGCGAAATATTTGTGCCCACCGCCAGCCAGAATTAAGGTTTCTACTTTCTGTTTTGGTAAATTTAATTTTTCTCTGATTGCTTTTTTAATTTCCTCTATATCGGTCGCAGCAATATCATTTGCCAAATCGGGATATTTATCCATTATATCCATAACGCCGATCGCCGAATTGACCATTTCTTTGATGCCATTATCATATATCGCAATTTCGGTCGAACCCCCGCCGCCAACGAAGACGGCAACCTTTCCTGGTACATTTTTAGTGGCGCCCAGCACGGTCAGTTCATTTTCCCGATCTTGACTAATAATCTCAAAATCAATCTTTGTTTCATCTTTAAACTTATTTAGAAATTCCTTTTTTTGTTCTTCCGTTAAAGATCTAAAAATACTTGTACCACAAACATAAATATCATTATATTTCTCTTGTAGTTCTTGCACTGAATCAACTAGAGTCCTTATATCTTGGTTGTCTAATTTGTTATCTTTTTTATAATTCTTTTTAAACTCAATTGTTTTTGAACCGATCCGCTCGATATCCTTTCCGTTGTATTTGTCAAATTTTGTGACAGTGGAACCTACCTCGACAATAATCTTTTCCATATTACCTCCATTATTCATTCTTCTAACATATTAACATTTGATTAACTTTGGTTCGAGTCAATCTTTTAAACAATGAAAAAAGACCACTTGGTGAGTGATCTATTTTCATGGCTCCCTGAGCTGGACTCGAACCAGCAACATCCTCGTTAACAGCGAGGCGCTCTGCCATTGAGCTATCAGGTAATAACAAATGAATTTTAGCAAAAAAGGTCGTATTTGTAAATAATCAGATTGATAGACAAAAAAGCCGTTTGGTCTTGTAATTAAGGTAGAAATTGCTATAATGTCGCCAGTACGCCGACAACATGAAAGGAAGGTCTTATGCCTATAAGAGCGGGGATTGTTGGTACAGGTATGGCAGTGCCTGCCGGAGTCCTGACCAACAAGGATTTGGAAAAGATCGTGGAGACCAGCGACCAATGGATCCGGACCAGAAGCGGGATCGGAGAACGCCGCATTGCCAGTGCCGAAGAGTTCACTTCGACATTTGCGACGGCTGCTGCCAGGATAGCGCTGGAGCGGGCCGGAATGAGTCCCGAGGAAGTTGAACTGGTGATCGTGGCCACCGTCACGCCGGACTACCCGACGCCGGCAACAGCTTCGCTGGTTCAGGCGGAGATCGGAGCCGTCAGGGCGGGCGCCTTCGATCTTGGTGCTGGTTGCACCGGCTTCTGTTACGGCTTAAGCATGGCGGCGATGATGGTGGAGAGCGGCCGCTATCACAACGTGCTGGTAATCGGAGCGGACCTGCTTTCTCGGATCACCAACTATACCGACCGGGGTACTTGTGTCCTGCTGGGTGACGGCGCGGGCGCTGTCGTTGTCAGGCCCGTTAAGCAGGGCGGAATCCTCTCGACCTACCTGCGTTCCGATGGCAGTGGCGCGGAGAATCTGCTCATGCCGGCCGGAGGCACACGCAAAGCGATCAGTAAGGCGTCGATCGATGCTGGTGAAGACAAACTGCGGATGAATGGCGGTGAGATCTACAAGTTCGCTGTCCGGGCGATGGAGGAATCGGTTCGTGAGCTGGTTGATGGTGCCGGCTTGGCTATTGAGGACATCGACTGGCTTGACCCGCATCAGGCCAACATTCGGATTATCCAGGCCGCGGCCAAAAACCTGGGAATTCCGATGGACAGGGTCATCGTGAATCTGGACCGCTATGGCAATACATCATCAGCGTCAATTCCGATGGCGCTCCACGAGGCGGTCATGGCGGGTAAGGTCAAACGCGGCGACAAGGTCTGTATGGTCGGGTTCGGCGCGGGCACGACCTGGGGGGGAGTGCTGGCAGAGTGGGCGTACTGATGCCAGCACGATAAATTACAAAGAGCTGAAGGGCGGCCGGAGTTCCGGCCGCCCGACAGGGAACCATCTACTGCCTAACCGCTTGTCAAAAAAGAAATTTTTTGCCAAACTATTAGGTACTATGAAAAGTTTTATTTTACTTGCTTCTGGGGTTGGAGGAGCCGGCAAGGACTCCGTTATAGAAATTCTCAACCATAAAACAGATCAATATCTGCCTTTTTTGTCATATACCGACAAGACGCCTCGAGCCGATGAAACTCCCGGAAAAACTTATCACTATATTTCCCAAGAACAATTTGATAATTGGATTACGGAAAACAAATTTCTGGAGTGGGAACAAGTGCGAGGGAAATACCGTTATGGCAGACTAAAGGCTGATTTTGATCAGCTGATGCAGAGTGGCAAACCAGTTTATTTTCACCTTGATGTATTGGGAGCGGAAAAGTTTCGCAAGATGGGATTAGATATTGTTTCGGTTTTTATTGTTCCGCCTAGCCGCGAGGAGGCAAAGCGAAGAATGGAGAAAAGGGGGACTGATACGCCCGAACAATTGCAAAACCGCCTGAACCGTTATGATTTCGAGATGTCTTTCAAGGATAAATATGACTATATTATTGTAAACGATGATCTACAAAAAGCTCAGCAAGAGCTGCTTTCTATTATCGAAAAAGAGCAGAAAGCCAGAGAATAATTGTTGATAGCTCTAATGAAATTCAAAGCTTTAGGCTGATATCTTTTTGGTAATGAGAAAAAACGATGGGTCAATCTGTCTTTGTAAGGAGTGCCAAGTTTCCCGGCATACTGGAGGGGGTAATTTTTTTTGCATCAATCCCTTAGGTAATTTATCCACCGACCAAACCAAGGCTTGTTTGTGTCCTTCTTGCCGTTATTGGGAAGAATCAAAAGCAGACGATACATTTTTTTGCCAGGGCAAGGAAAGGGAAGATGCAAAATATATATGAGAGCGTGCTTAAACTAAAAGATACAATTTTTCTTAAAAAACTCATCGCCAAAGCTAACAACGGCGATATGCTCAAAGGCAAAGGTCCTTATACGCTTTTTGCGCCGTTGGATTCCTATTTTTTAGAGATGACTGACCGCGATTTTTTTAATGGTTTAGTTGACCCTCAATCTGGCGCCAATCTTTTAAGTCAAAAATTGGTGCTAGGTTTTTTAAAAAGGGAAGATTTAAACAAGATGGATGAAGTCGAAACTTTATCGAACGATAGTTATAAAATCAATTTTATTGATGGAGAATTATTAATTGATGATTTTAGACTTGTTGAGTCGGATATATTCTGCCTAAATGGATTAATTCATCTTGTTGATTCAGTATAGTGTTCTGGGGGTTACTTTTTGAACAGCAAAAAAGTATAATATTTCTTAGGAGGGCATTTGAACTTTCGCGAACTTCTGAAGTTTTATTTAACAATTTTAACTTTTTTTATCACCGGTTTAGCAACCGTTTTTTTAGTTTTCAAATCCGGTTTGATAACCCAGGTTAGGCTAAATATACTTGACGAAAATCCTCGGCCGAAATATCAAATAGCACTGGTTCAAAATTCAGTCGAAACCAAAAAAGACAGCCCTTCAAAAGAGGTTATGGAAAAAATCACGAAAGAGCCGCCCAGAGTGGAGCATGTTAAATCCGGTGGAGACCTAGTCGAGGCAACCAATACAAATAATGATGGTTCAACAACGACTGTTATTTCATCAGGCGGTAATGTTGATCAGGCTGATGCGAGCAGGGTATTGGCAGAGAATAGGCAAGTGGGAGGACCCTATGAAATCGGATTCACTGATAACACGGGAAAGCATGCTGATCTCGAAGTGTCCCTCAAGGATTATATTAATAGCACTTTGAAATGGGGAGGCGAGATTGCGGCCATGAAAGAGATTATCGTCAAAGATGCTGGCGATACCGGTTGGGCAGGCTTATATTCAGGTACCTATACAACAAGTAAGTCCGGAGATATTACAAGTGCGACTGGTTTTATTACTTTGAATGTTTATTATTACGAAAATGACCCGAATTTCTTAGATTACATGAAACTGGTTCTCTCGCATGAGTATGGCCACCATTTTACCCTTTACAGTAAGTGGGTTAACTTTGATCTGCCGATTGGAGAAAGATTTCCTAAAAGTTATTATTCAACACGCCCGCTTTCAGAAGAGCAAACTGCCACGGATTACTCGAAAGGCTGGACTAATTGTGATGTTGAGATAATTGCTGAGGATTATTCATATTTTTATTCTGGATATGGCATTGATTTGGCTAGTTCTGCTCATGGTTATCCATCTGCTGCCACAAAGACTTGGATAGAAAATTTTGGCCAAGGAAAAATTGAAACAATTAAGGACGAAGCTCCGGTTATTTCCTTTACAAATCCGATTGCCAACCAAGTTCTTGCGGGGACAGTGGCGCTATCTGCCTCTGCTAGTGATGATTACGGAGTTGAAAAGGTGGAATTTTATCTTGGCAATACCTTGCTTACTACTGATGACACTGTGCCATATGATTTTCAATTTGATACGACCAATCAGAACAACGGCGCTTATCTTCTAAAGGCCAAGGCTTATGATAAGGGCGAGCAATCCTCTGAGGTGGAAGTTCCTGTTAATATCAATAACTTGGAATCATTGCCTGATCAGGATATCTTGGATACAACTCAACCCCTCAATGAGGAAAATTTAGAGGAAGACGATGTCTCTGATCTGCCAGATACAGAATTGCCAAAAGTGACCTTTTTGAAGCCAGTTAGTTCGCCATATAGTTGGACGCAAGGAGAACTCAAGATGGAGATTGAAGCGACAGACAATCAAAAAGTTGCCAAAATTGAGGTTTATATTAACAATACCAAGGTATTGGAATCAGCTGAAAGCCATATCGTCGCGGTCTGGCAGTTCGATAACGTTGGACCGGGCGAATACGAAGTGGTCGCTAAAGCAATTGACTCATCCAACAATGAAAAAACAGCCAAGATCGTGGTAAACAAGAGCTAAGTTGTTGATAACTATCCCTCGTCCTTCATAGCACTAAAATATTTTATCAATTTTTACTATTTGTTTTTCTGTCAAAAAAAACCAATGTGGCAAACAATAAACCGCCTGTTGATATAATAAAGAAAAATAGCACTACATCTAGTACTTTGTGGATATATGTAAACACTATATATAGTACTTTTTAATAAACAAAACCTTGACCGAACATTTAGCGAATAGTAAGATTAATAACGCAACCCAAAAAAAAGTTTAAAGTATGGAATTTGGCGTTTAGAGACAGTCGCTTAACTCTAAACTCTATACACTAAACACTAAATTAACTGGAGGGAGAATGTTCAAAAAAATCCGAAAACGAAACGGCAAAATCGTTGCTTTTGATGTAGAGAAAATTGCCTCTGCGATCAGCAAAGCTGGCAAAGCCACAGGGGAGTTTGATGAAAAAACTGCGAATGAATTAGCCAAAAAAGTTGCCAAGAGCGCCGAAACAAGAATTAGGCGCAATATCCCAACTGTTGAGGAGGTCCAGGATATTGTCGAGGATGTTTTGCTTGGTTCTTCCTATAAAACAACCGCCAAGGCATATATTATATATCGGCAGAAACATGCTGAAATGCGCGAACTTGCCGAGACACAAAAAGTTGATCTAATGGAACAATATTTAAATAATATTGACTGGCAGGTAAAAGAAAATGCCAACATGGCGTATTCTCTCCAGGGTCTCAATAACTACATCTCTTCAGAAGTTTCCAAGAGCTATTGGCTTCACAAAGTTTATTCGCCGGAAATTGCCCGAGCAAACTCCGAAGGCGATATGCATATCCATGACCTAGATAAGCTTTCTGTCTACTGTGTCGGCTGGGATTTGCAGGATTTACTCACCGTTGGCTTCAAGGGTGCCGAGGGAAAGATGGAATCAAAGCCGGCAAAACACTTAAAGACTGCTTTGGGCCAATTAGTTAATTTTTTCTACACGCTTCAGGGAGAATCGGCTGGCGCGCAGGCAATTTCCGATTTCGACACTCTGCTTGCCCCATTCATTCGATACGACAAACTTTCCTACGAAGAGGTAAAGCAGGCAATTCAGGAATTTATGTTTAATATGAATGTCCCCACTCGTGTCGGCTTCCAAACCCCTTTTACTAATGTCACCATGGATTTGGTTTGCCCATCTACCTATGCCGACCAACCGGTAATCGTTGGAGGAAAGCCTCAGAAAGAAACCTACAAGGAATTCCAAAAGGAGATGGATATCTTTAATAATGCCTTTGCTGAGGTCGTTACCGAGGGTGATGCCAAAGGTCGTGTCTTTACTTTCCCTATTCCAACCTACAATATTACTAAAGACTTTGATTGGAATAATAAAAATCTAGAAGCAGTCTGGAAGATGACAGCCAAATACGGTATCCCTTACTTCTCAAATTTTGTTAATTCCGACATGAATCCCGAAGATGCTCGAAGTATGTGTTGTCGTTTGAGACTTGATAACCGCGAGCTTCGCAAGCGTGGCGGTGGTTTGTTTGGTGCCAATCCTCTGACCGGATCTATTGGGGTTGTTACTATTAACTTGCCAAGAATCGGCTACAAATCCCGCGACAAAAGGGAGTTTCTCTACAATCTTTCCTATGTCATGGATCTAGCTAAGGAGAGCTTGGAAACAAAGCGCAAGGTTTTGGAGAGCATGACTGACAAGGGCCTTTATCCTTATTCCAGATATTACCTTCGCAATATTAAAAAACGGGATGGGAATTTCTGGTCAAATCACTTCTCAACTATCGGCTTGTTAGGGATGAACGAAGCAATCCTAAATTTAATCGGCCGCGATATTACAACAGCCCAAGGACAGCAAATGGCTCGAGAGGTCTTGGATTTTATGCGCGAACGTATTTCTTCCTACCAAGAGGAGACCGGGAACTTTTACAACCTCGAGGCTACTCCGGCAGAGGGCACTTCCTATCGTTTAGCTTTGAAAGACAAAGAGTATTATCCGGAAATCATGGTTGCTAATGAAGGCGCTTACCAAGAATCAAAAGTTGCCCCGTATTATACCAATTCTTCCCATATCCCCGTTGATTTTACTGATGATATCTTCGAAAATCTTGATCTTCAAGATAGCCTTCAAACAAAATATACCGGCGGTACGGTAGTACATCTCTTTATTGGCGAAGAAATTAAGGATACCGGTTCAGTCAAGGCGCTTGTTAAAACTGTTTGTGATAATTATCATCTGCCGTATTTCACTCTCACGCCAACCTTCTCAGTTTGCCCCAACCATGGTTATGTTGCCGGACGTGTTGATGTTTGTGACAAATGCGGAGCCCAAAATGAAGTTTGGTCAAGAATTGTCGGCTATATTCGTCCAATTCAACAATGGAATGCTGGCAAACGTGCCGAATTTGAAGACCGAACCGCTTATGATTTTTCCGGAGCGGTTGAAAAATCAACTGCGCCAGCGGAAAAAAGTGAGATTGAGACACAGGAAATGCCTTTTGCTAAAGAGTTGGAGGAAGTGGTAGAGAAAGTTGCCGAAAAGGTTGCCATTAAGGAGCCGGTTTTAGTCGAAGAAGAAGCTCAACCGCAGTTAGTATAAAAGTTCATAACTTTTAGCTTTACAAACTTTAAGTACCTTATAACTTATTTTTATGCAAATAGCGGGAATTCAAAAACTTACTTTGGTCGACTTTCCAGACCACGTTGCAGCCACGATCTTCACTCGTGGCTGCTCCTTTCGGTGCGGTTTTTGCCATAATCCAGAGCTAGTCCTGCCTGATCAATTCATTCCTCTTCTTGATGAAAAAGAGATTTTTACTTTTCTGGAATCTCGTTTCGGGAAATTAAATGGGATCTGCATCACTGGTGGCGAGCCCTTAATGCAAAAGGATATCGGCCAATTTATCACTCATATGAAAGCCCTGGGGTTCGATGTTAAGTTAGATACCAATGGTTCTTTTCCAGAGCGTTTGGAAAAGATAATTCAAGAAGGCGAAGTTGATTATATTGCCATGGATATAAAAAATAGTCTGGGAAAGTATGCCAAAACTGCCGGTCGGGAGACAGGGGCAGGGAGTGGGGAGAAACTCCAAGCTGACATAAAAAGAAGCATTAATCTTATTATGTCTAGCGGCATTCCTTATGAATTTCGCACCACCATCGCTCATCCTCTCCATGAAGTCAAAGATTTTGAGGGAATAGGGAAATTAATCAAAGGCGCAGATAAATATTATCTGCAAAATTTCGTGAAATCCAAACATATCAATGAAAACGTTGACTATAAACCATTTACCGATAAAGAACTCCAAGAGGCGGAGAAGATAATGAAAAAATATGTTAAAGAAGTGGGGATAAGATAAAATGACGATTATTCAGAAAGCAAAAAACGAATTTTTATCAATGTTAGATAGAAATTATGATAAATATAATTTACGGCTTCACATACAAGAAGCGGAAAAATGGTTGATTTATATTTTGAAGAAATATCCCGAAGCGAATAAGGAGATTCTAGAACTAACTGTCTGGTTGCATGATATTGGTCAATACCCAATAAATGAAAAAATTGATCATGCAATCACTTCAGAAAAAATTGCTGAGGAATTTTTTAAACGCCAGAAATGTCACCAAAGTACTATTAAAGAAGTTCTTCATTGTATAAGAAGTCACCGGAACAAAGACGTTAAACCGCAAAGCTTGGAGGCAAAACTGTTCTGCGCTTTGGATTCAATAAGTCATTTTACCTATGCACCTCATATTGATATGTTGAGAAATGGAAGAGGTAAAGAGGGACTCGAAAAACTTGAAAGGGATTATCATGATCTAGATGGCTTTCCTGAAATCAAAAAAGAGCTTACCCCAATTTATAGATCATGGAAAAGTTTATTACTTAATTTGATTAAATTAGATATTAGGTAGGGTTGCCGAGAGAATTACCCGGCAACCGGTTTGAACTCAAGCACCTGCCAGCGCCTGACCCAGTCCTCCTCTGATTTAGCGGGAATTTTGGCGAGAGCGATCCAGTTGCCATAAGGTTCGCCGTTCTCAATTCTACAAAGCAGACGATTGAAAGAAATCCCCTTGATTCGTCGGACGGAAGTTGTTAGTTCGATATAATCGGGCTCTATTCTTATCTCGAAGATTTTTATCCTAAAGCGGCGAATATTGCCCTCGTCAGTGAGGATTTTTACCCGTATTAGAGCATTGATAGGGTCGGCTGGCAAATTTAGTGATTCAAGAATTTTTGAATCATTCATCAAAATAACCTCCAGCTGTAAGATAAAAGGTCTTAGATATTAATTCATTGGTTAAAGTTTTAAAAAGTGTTGCCGAGGCTGCTCACGCAGCCTCGGCGGTCCATCTCACTTGCTCTCCTCTGACAGCAAGGTATTGATCATCTTGATCAGCATTCTGAAGTGATCGCCAAGCTTTAAGGCTTTTTCGTCTTCTTCGGTCAGTTTTTGTCCGCGCTGTAACTTTAAAAGTGCAATTATCATGTGGCAACCAAGCGGTCCTGCTTCTTCGATCAGCCGATCCAACTCCGCTTGTTGTATTGACATGGCTTGCTCCCGAGCTAAAGCTCACCCTTATTCTAGCACAACGAGTAAAGTACAAGACCAAAAGTTCGGCCCTATTGCACGATCGTGCAATAGGGCCGAACTTATCGATATATCAAGAATTATTTTTTGCCTATTAAAAGCCGAAAGACGCCAGGGGGAGGCGTCTTCGGTTGAACAGTGCTGTGGATTAGGCAGCTTACCCGAGGGCATTGAGCAGGATTGCCGGAGCTTGTAGGTACTCCGGAATCTGGCTTGTGCCACAAAATTCCAGAGGCACGGCGTGGGTGCACCCCCGGCTGGTCAACAGCCCGAGGGTCTGAGGGTCGGGTCCACTGGCCACGATCGGTCCATGGCAGTAATGCGAGTGGCGTAATAGGAACCGGTCAAAAGCCAGCGAGTTCTCACTGTCGGCGTAGTCCCAGATAATCGTCCCATCCAGTTCGCGTCCGTAAACCGTACAGGCGCGGATGGCTTCGTCGGCAGTAAAGGCTGCCAACAACTCAGTTTCCGGATTTTGCCGTGCGAGGACAAGCGTCAATAAGCAATGGATGTCCGCGTACTGACATGCGATCAAAACTTTCATCCTCTCCTCCTTCTATCGTCATGTCGGTCCAGGTGGACTTCACTTTCCTTATACCACCAGCTATAAAAAATGCCAAATTTGAGCTCCTGGTTTGTAGAATCCTCCAAAATTGAAATATTTAATAAAAACGAAGAGACGCGTTCCTGGAACGCGTCTCGGTTGAAAAGAGGAGAACCGTCTCCTCTCCGGAAACCTCAATTTCTTTTTTCGCTTTCCAACTGCCAGGCAGTTAGATCGTTCCCAAAGAAAGTTGATTCAATTTTTTTGTATTATATTTTTAAGATAAACACAACAAAAAAGCGCTCTATAAATAAAAACGGAGCAAGGCACTACATAGTTTAATTTACTGGTTAGTACAAAGTAATGGAGATAGGGTAATGCTAATGGGAAGGCAATGGTTGGAAATAGTTTGCCCGCAAAAGCATTTCCGCCTAGTTTAAAGGTGCTTGATCACTATAAATCCGGTCGGAGCGGGCTACTTAAACCGTTTAGAGATTTTGCGCATATAATAAAAAAACAAAGAGCTCTTGGCTTGACGCCGACTCTTTGTTTCACGCCCGATGCCTCTTGAGTAATCCCCGACAAAGACATCGTGACTTTCCATCGCGCTACTGTAATCTTCCGGAGTAATCCCAGCCTCTCCTCCAAAGTAATTTTGGAAAGATAATGGTTTCTCCATATCCCCTTAATAAATTATTAAATTAAAGATAACACTATAAAAAATTTTGCCAAGTAGCAAAAAGTGAGATGGGGTATTGTTTGCTGCTAGAGTTTCTTATTATAAAAAAAGCCCCTTTTAAGGGGTGTGACCTCGGCCGCAGAGCGGCCGAGGCGAATGAGGCCTGGCGGGGGATGGTGCAATAGCTGCTGTGACGTTGATGCGTCGTTGCTCTTTCGTTGTGGCGAATAAGCTATAGGTGTAGTTTTGTTTTTCAAAAACCAGACCATGGCAACTCTTACAGCACCCCGCCAGTAAATCAATCATATTCCCAAAAAAAATTATGTCAAATTTATTTGTGGATAACTCTCTTAAAGACGAGACCGCCCCCGGCACAGTGGCAGGGGGCGGCAGTCCTCGGAGGCATCGCCTTCAGCAGGCAATTTCCCGGATCATTTCGATTATCTCGGGCGCCTCAGGGGGTTTGGCAATCCTTACCATTCCCCGGTATTCCGCTTTGATTTCGGTGAAGATACGAAAGTTCCGAGGGTGAGACGGGTCGGCCAGGATCACGTGGACATGCCGGCACTCAAGCATGCCCCGCAATAACCCAGCCGTCGGTTTGCCGTCGGCCAGAACTTCGGGCAGGACGACGATCGGATTTCGGCCATGTGGCTGGCTCTCGTCAATCGCCTGCTTGATGATAGTAGCGGCCTCTTCGACGGAAGAGGCCATGGCAACACAGAAGTTGCCTTGGGAAAGTCCTTCCTCGATGCGACCATAATGCGTCGGGGACGTCGTGCATACAACGATGAGACGACTACTCACAGGATCCTCCTATACCAAAGGGATATTGGTGCATTTATTATACCCCGATATAGTATTTCTTTCAAGGGAACGGTCAGTTGGATTCCAATTGGAACTTGACAATTTTAGGCTGCTAGCGTTTTATAAAGTCAAATGAGGCAACTTCGGCTTCTACAATCCAGGAGGAGTCATATCGCGATTATGCGCAAATCTTGGGGTTTGCTAGAAAAGATTAGAAACGGTGAAAAAACGATTGAATCCCGCTGGTATTTGAGCAAGAGAGCCCCCTGGAATAATATCGAGAAAGGGGATGTGGTCTACTTCAAAAATTCCGGCGAGCCGGTAAGTTTGATGACCAAGGTTAGCAAAGTCTTGCAGTTTGCTGAGCTGACCCCTAAAAAAGTAAGAGAAATTTTAGACAAGTATGGCCAAAAAGATGGCCTGGATATTGGTCAGCTTGATTATTTCTTCGATCTTTTTAAGGAAAAAAAATATTGCCTTCTAGTCTTCCTTGAACAACCTGAGAATATTTCGCCCTTTGAGATCGACAAAAAGGGTTTCGGATCAATGTCTGCCTGGATGGTCTTCGATAAATTGGAGAGGATCAAAAAAATAAAACAAAGCTTTAAACAAAAAACCTTGATTAAATAAAGGACCAATGATGGATCGACTCATTGTTTATGCTAAATTTTGGGCGATGGATGTTAATCGATTTAAGCAGACGCTACGTGAAATCGGCGCTAAATTCGAGCATGCTTTTGCAACCTCTGACCGCTATTTCTATATTAAGGCAGAAAATGAGACCAGGAAATATCTGCGAATTCGACAAAGAGACAAGGTTGGGGAACTAACCTATACTAATGTATTTTCGGATAACCATATTAAAATTTGGTCCACCGAAATCAAAGAGCCGGATATAATGGAGGAAATTTTAACTAATTTAGGTTATTCAATCGATATTGTAGTTAACAAGAAAAGGGAGAGTTTTAAATACAAGGATTCCAAAATTGTCTTTGATTACGTCAAAAATCTCGGCGATTTTATTGAGATTCAAGCCCCTGACGAAATAGCTCTTCGTCGAATTCTCTCAGATATTGAAATGGATAAAAAATGCCATATAGTTGGTAAGGGGTACCCTGATATGCTAAAGGAAAAGAAATCTGGAAATTTCGAATATCCCTCTTTTATCCATTTTTGCGCTTAGACTGTTATAATAAAAGCATGATTTATCTTTATATCTTTTTAACAATTTTTGCTATTTCCCTTCTTTCGCTAATAGGGGTTTTTACTTTGTGGTTGAAAAAAGCCGTCTTGGCCAAGATTTTATTATTTTTGGTAGCTTTCTCGGCTGGTGCCTTGATTGGGGATTCCTTTTTGCATCTGCTTCCGCAAATAGTTAGCCAAAGGGGATTTGATGGAAATATATCTTTGCCGATTTTTGCTGGCATCCTCTCTTTTTTTATTTTGGAAAAAGTTTTGCGGTGGCACCACTGCCATGATAATAGTTGCGAGGAGCATTCCCATGAACACCTTGGGACGATAAATTTAGTCGGGGATGGCTTCCATAATTTAATTGATGGACTTTTGATTGGCTCAAGTTTTATTGTCTCGATTCCTGTGGGGATTGCGACAACGCTAGCAGTTGCTTTGCATGAAATTCCCCAGGAATTAGGCGATTTTGGGGTATTGTTGCACTCAGGTTTTACGAAGCAAAAAGCGCTTCTTTTTAATCTTTTGTCGGGGCTGGTGGCTCTATTAGGGGGTGGTTTGGCGATCTTTTTGACCGGTAGAATTGGAGGCTTCGACCAATTTATGATTCCTTATACTGTCGGTGGTTTTTTATACATCGCTCTTGCTGACTTGATACCGGAGCTTCATCGGGATAATCATTTCAAAAGGACATTACTGCATATTTTTGGCTTCATTGCCGGAATTGCTGTGATGTGGCTTCTATTATTTCTAGAATAGTTAGCCAAAATTTGCTATTGCTCATAGACTTTTTATCAAAAATAGTGTATTATATGGGTGTGGTTGGTCGAACACATTTAGTAATTTTAAGTTTATGGGAATTTTTAATTTAGGGTGCTCTTGTAGTTTAAGTTAATCTACCAATTGTTAATGCGACTAAATTAAAATTTGAGAAATATGGTCAATACAAATTTTGAGCCCGAAACTCCGAATCCAAAGCTTTTTATTGGTGGACTAGCTTGGGCTGCAACTGACCAGGACTTAGAAGCTGCTTTCGCTCCATTCGGTAAAGTTGTTTCTGCAAATGTTGTCCGTTTCCAGGACACCGGCAAATCAAAGGGATTTGGTTTTGTCGAATTTGCAACAACTGAAGAAGCCGAAAATGCCAAGAAGGAAATGGATGGCAAGGAGATCGCCGGCAGAACAGTGAGCGCTCATTTCGCTCGTCCTGAAAGAAGCAGAGAGTAGTAGAACTCTTACACTTTAGTAAAATACCCCCTCGTGAAAACGGCGGGGTATTTTATTATCCACAAAAAACGGAGTTATCCCCAGTTCAAATATACCCGTGAGGGGTATAATGTGGAAAGGCAGGGGTATACCTGTGGAAAAGAGGAGTTTTCCACAGTTTAAGTTCAATTATCCTTCTCGCGCTAAAATCTACAATTAAATCTATTATTTATGAAGCACCAAACAGTTTTTAATCGACTTCGAAGAATAGAGGGGCAGATCAGAGGTATTGAAGAGATGGTGGCAACTGATAGGCTTGAACGTGATATCTTGATTCAGCTTGATGCTGCCAGATCGTCTCTAGCAGCAACCATTGCCAGTCTGATTTCGGAAATGCTCAAAATAAATACAGACGATCAGGTTCTTCTAAAATCAGCAGATGTAAACTCCATTCTCCGGTTTGTGAAAAAATAAAAAATCCCTGAGATCAGGGATTTTTTATTAGGCTTAATTAATATTATATTAGTAGAGTACAGTCCCGTACAAAGTACCTAAAGCGATGGCTAGTACTCCTACGATTGTCATTGAGACAGCTTCGTAGAATTTTAGATTGTCGTAATCAAGAACTTTAGTTCCGATTTGAGTGACATCTTTGCTTAATTTTTCCTTCATTTTTTCCTCCGTTTTAATTCTTTCCTTTTAGGAAATTAAGCCATTATATCAAATAAGCATTTATTTGTCAAGGGTAATTAGCCGCAAATCGTTGTATAATAATATTTTTAAGCTCAACTTACGTCTTTATTTTGTTTTGTATCCTGGTCAATTCTTGGCTTTTATCTTACTTCTTCCTATGGTATAATTGAATAAAAATAGCCATGGAGAAATATGTCCGATAAAGAAGAGAAACCCAAAAAGAAAGCAGCAAAAAAAATATGTATTGATTCCGAAACTTGTATTGGATGCGGGGCCTGCGAGGTCACGGCGCCGGAGTACTTTGAATTAGGCAATGAGGGTTTTGCCAAACCCAAAAGGGATTTTGACGAGGCTGATAAAGATATTATAAATGAAGCAATCGAAGGTTGTCCGGCAAATGCAATTACTCTCAAGGACAATGATAGCGAAGCAAAAGAGTAAATTTTAAATCTATGGAGGGGAAACAGGTCAATTTAAACCCGCTTTTCTTAAGCTGGTGGTACGGAGAAGCGATTACTAAAGTCCTTAATTATTTTGGGACTCTTTTGCGATATTTGGCCGATTTTTTTTCAGTTAAAGTCTGTGTTACAACTTTATTTTCAGTTTGGAAAAGAGACTACCACTCCATGGAGGGACTGAGTCTCCAACAGCGTTTTCGGGCGATCATGGAAAACGTTGCTTCAAGGTTTATTGGAATGTGCGTTAAAAGTGCAGTTTTGTTTGCGTTCTTGTTTGCCTCGTTCTTTATTATCTGTTTCATTATTTTGTTTATGATTATTTGGTTCCTTTACCCAATCGTTTTAGCCGGGCTTTTGATTAACGGACTGGTATACTTTTTTAAATGAATAAAAATATAACAATTAAACCCCAAGAAACTGTTGTCGGCCGTGCTGCTGAATTAGATCTTCTTTTTTCCAGCAAAGTATTTTTGCCGATCATTTTGTTTTTCTGGGCGAGCGGATTTTTTTCTTTAATTATTTTCTTCCTGGCCCTTTCCATATTCGAGTTCGATCCTCCGGTGTTGGGATTGGCTCAAATACTGCTGGTGTTGTTTCTGGGCTATTTAGGTATTAGGTCCTTTTTTTTGGGAAAAGTTAAATATCCTCGAATCGAAACGCTAGACGGAACTAATAAAGAATTGCAAGCAGGGGGAGAGGAAAATATTTTTTCAATTTTTTCCTTTCATTTAGCCAAAGCTACACTGGTACTGTTTAAACAAAACGAACCGGAAAAAGTGACAACCAAGGATTTGGCCCTGGCCCTGCTCTCGACCAAGGATATGAACTTTATCCTTACCCGTTTAGGGATAGGTATAAAGAGCTTAGTTGATTCCCTTTCTGCCTATCAGGGGCAAGCGGACATAAAAGGGGTGCTTGAGAGGGCAATTGGGATTGCTTTGGCGGAAACACATCACCAGATTGAAGTTGGCGATGTATTTATCTCAATATGCCAGACTGACCCATTCTTCAAGAAAATGCTGCTCGATTTAAAAATTGATATTGATGATCTTGCCAATTTGGTTTACTGGCGCACAAAAATCGTTCGTAAAAATATTTTAAACAAAAGCTTTTTCAATCCTCAAAAATTTCGCTTTACCGGAGGTATTGGGAAGGATTGGACTTTTGGCTATGCTACTAATCTAAAACGTTTTTCCAGCGACATTACCGATGCAATCAAAAGTTATGGACTCGGGATTGAGATTATTGGACATGACGAGGAGACCGCTCAGATCGAGGAAGCCTTGCTTCGGCAAAACGGAGGCAATGTCGTTGTAGTCGGTGACGCCGGTATCGGCAAGAGAACAACTGTTTTGGGTTTTGCTCGAAACGTGATGGAAGGAAGGACCAACCCGGCCTTAGCCTTTAAGCATATAGTTCAGCTGGATGTTGACTCTATTGTTGCCGGTGCAAATTCAGCCGGAGAAACTACCAAGAGGCTAACATTGGCCTTAAATGAAGCAGTTTCGGCCGGGAACATTATCCTGTTTATCGAGAACATTCAGAATTTACTTTCGACTGGTGAGGCAGGGAAGGTCAACGCTTCAGAGGTGCTTTTGTCTTATCTCGATTCGCCAAATATTAATATCATCGGCACTTGCACAACGGGGGATTTTAACCAGTTTATTGCCCCAAATAGTGCTCTGACGCAACGCTTTACTAGAGTAACAGTCAAAGAACCTCTTCCTAAGGAGATGATTCGTATTATAACCGATGCTGTGCCGGCAATTGAGGGGAGAACCGGCTCAATAATTTCTTACGAGGCGATGAAAGCGGCGATCGAAGCAGCTGATAAATTTATTTTAAACATTCCGAATCCTGAGAAATCAATTAACCTGCTTGATGGAGCCACTGCTCATGCTGCTTCAGCCCGAGGAAGGACTATCATAACCAGAAAAGATATCTTTGATTATGTTTCGCAAAAATATGATGTGCCTTCATTCGAAGTAGGGGAAGACGAAAAACAAAAGCTTCTTCATCTGGATGCCGAGCTTCATAAACAAGTTATCGGTCAGGATGAAGCAGTGAAAGCTATAACAGCCGCTATGCAAAGAGCCAGATCAGGGGTGATTGATTCTAAAAAACCAATCGGCTCCTTCCTTTTCTTGGGTCCGACCGGTGTTGGAAAAACTGAAACAGCAAAGGCTCTTGCCAAGGCGTATTTTGGCGATGAATCAAAGATGATTCGTTTTGATATGTCGGAGTATCAAAACAGAGAAGATATTTATCGTTTTATTGGATCAAATATCAAAGGTGAGAATATCCAAGGCACCTTAACGACGCAAGTTAGGGAGCATCCTTTTTCACTATTGCTTTTTGATGAGATTGAGAAAGCATACCGGGACATTCTCGACCTGTTTCTTCAGATCCTGGACGAGGGCATTTTAACTGATGGGATGGGAAGAAAGGTCTCGTTCTCTAATAGTATTATAATCGCTACTTCGAATGCCGGTGCTAATTTAATTAGGCAATCTATTCAGGGCGGCGAGGCTTACGATATTACCAAGAAAAAGCTGCTTGACTATCTGCAGTCTGAAAATATTTATCGGCCTGAATTTTTAAATCGTTTTACCAGCGTGATTGCCTTCTCTCCGCTCTCGCTTGAGCAGATTAATCAGATTGCTGGGTTGATGGCAGAAAAAATCAAAAAAACTATTCTTACCAATAAAGGAGTCAACCTCTCTTTTGAGCCGCAAGCCTTGACTGTTTTAGCCAAGCAGGGGTTTGATCCTCAAATGGGTGCCCGTCCGATGGCTCGCGTGATGCAAGAAAAAGTCGAGAATCTTTTAGCTCAAAAGATATTATCAGGTGAGTTAAAGCAGGGCAGTAGCTTTACGATCACCAATCAAATGGTTTTATAGATCTATTATCTTTGATTACGATTACTATTTTGATGTTTTTTAGCTTTAAGCCTTTTTGTTTCTAGCTTTATTTGTGTATATAAACCGGAGTACCGATCTCGGTCCAGTCGTAAATTGTCTTAGCGTCCCCAACCCCCAATCTGACACAGCCGTGGGAAACTGGACGGCCCAGATGGGCTTGGCCTTCTTTATATCCTCCCGGCCACTCAGGTAATTCATGTAAGCCGTAATCACCGTTAAACGCTTCCCAATATGGCATCCAAAGACCGTACTTTGCCGACCATTGGCGATCGTTTTTATTTTGAATATGAAAGGTGCCGGTAGGCGTTGGCATTGATGGTTTCCCGGAAGATATTGTGTAGCAACCCCTGTTATCCTGTCCCTCAAAGGCGCAAAGCCGTTGTGTTGCAAGGTTGATATCAATATATTTTCCCTCAAATCGTCCAGCTATAGCATCGTCGCTTGAACTGATTGTTATTTCCTTAGGATCTTCGGTGTATGTTTGCATCGCAACTGTAATATTGGTATTGCTTAGTTGGCTTTTAAGGTCACTAACTGCTCTGTCCCTGTTTAAATAAACCCCGGCTTTTCCTTCTTCGATGACGGAATTGTCTTTGCCGTCGATTTTCTTATCAACGCGTTTAATTTCAAAATCCGGAGCTATTTTATTAAGATAAGTTCTGACATTGTTTTCGTCCAAAGAAACACTTAGATTTCCATCCTTGTTTTCTATTGCAAGCCAATTTCCAATGTCAGCTCTTGATGGCGAGTAACTCTTTTCGTTGTAGGAAAACATTATTCTTTTTGTAAGGTAAGACTCAGCTTCATTTCTAACGTTTGAAAAGTCAGTAACCATTAGTTTGGGTGCTACCTCTGTTCCAGTCAGCTGTAACATTGGTGCTGGTTTGTTTATTAGATCTGTGATCTCTTCCTTTAAGTTGTCTGTTTTTATGACATTTCCGTTGCTTCCATCAGTGGTAACAATTTGACCATTTTCTATTTTTATTGTGGCGTCCACGGGAGGATGGTTTAATTGGTCAACTGCTATCTGGATGAAGTTTTTATAGTCTTCCTCTTTGAACTCGAACGAAATATTGATCAAGGAAGGCATGACCATGGTTTTTGTCGAATCAAATAGTTCTTTAAAAAAGTTATCGTCGCGACCTATTTGGTATGAAGAATTCACAATTTGGTCAATATTAAGATATATGCCGGTATCCTTTAACTTAACCTTGATTTCATCCTGGTCAGACTTTAGGGTAATCTCCTTATCTAGAAGAAGATCGTATTTGTCTTTTATTAAAGCCATAGCCTCTTTTTTAGTCTTTCCTGAAAGATCGATATTTTCAAAGGAAACATTACGGTAAATTTTACCGGCGTAGGCTCGTTGGTATAAGAATAAACTCAAAGAGATTAGAAGTAGAAGCAGGGAAAAACAAAAAAAGCTAAAAGAAAACACCTTTTTGAAATTATAGCTCATTTAGTTTCCTGTATTTATTACTCGAATAATATTATACCAAACCGTTTATTGTTTGTTTAGTGTCTTAATAGTGTTTTAAGCCCTTCATCGGTTGAAATAAAAAAACATCTCCTTTGAGATGCTCTTTTATGGCTTTAAAGATAAGCTTGGTGGGCCTGGCTGGATTTCGAGCGTTCGCAAACTCACTTCTAAAAACCCTCGGTTTTTAGTGTTTTCCGACGCGGGAAACTCCCGTTTCCCGACCCCTTCCCATTCGAATCCACCCATAACGGTGAAATATGCTGAAATAAAAAAACATCTCCTTTGAGATGCTCTTTTATAGCTATAAAGCTAAACGTGGTGGGCCTGGCTGGATTCGAACCGGCGACCAATCGGTTATGAGCCGACTGCTCTAACCGCTGAGCTACAGGCCCCCAAAAACATTCTAAATTTAACAGAAAAAATAGATTATTTCAATTTTGATAGCGCTCAAATATTACAACAACACTTATTTCCACTGCCATCTCTTGACAATTTATGGCATTATTGTTATAATGGTGTAATTTAAATAAAAAGTATGAAAAAATCATACCCAAAAATTATCAAGACAATAGCACTTTCCTTAGCTGGATTGGTTTATTTTTTATCAATCTCCAACTTTGCTTACGCTTCACCTATTACTGAAGAAAATGTTTTGAATTTGATCAATAATGAGAGAACTGAAAGGGGAATTAATCCTTTACGCCTAGATTCTGATCTTGATCAAGCTGCTCTTAATAAGTCCAAAGATATGCTTCACCGCAACTATTTTGAACATTTTGCTTTTGGTTTAAAACCCTGGGACTTTATTTCCTTGGCTGGCTATAATTATTTGTATGCCGGAGAGAACTTGGCGATGAAATTCGAAACTTCTGAAGGCATGGTTAATGCTTGGATGAATTCACCAAAACATCGCGATAATATATTAAGCCCCGAGTTTGAAGATATCGGAATCGGTATAGTTAAGGGTGAGTTTGTCGAGGCTGATGGTTCCCGCGATCAAACTACTATTGTTACAAATATGTTCGGACGAAAAAAACCAATTATATTACAAGTATTTAATCGAATTATTGAAAATATTCATATCTTCTTTTAAATGTTAGCCTAGATTGCTGTGGATAACTTTTATAAAGTGGCTTTAGAAGCCTCTTTTTTTGAATTTGACTTTTCAAAAAGAGCGGTGGTAACCTAATCACATACGTATCGAGCCTATGGTTAAAAAGTATGAAGAAGTATGATAGCTATGGGCATCTCAGGTACTATCTAAAATAAAAATATCTTTCTTGAACCATCAGGTTTGGGATCTACACCTAAAATCGTGAAAACTTTCTTGCTACGGGGGCAGCAAGTTTTTATTGTGCTAATACTAATTGCTCTCTAGAAGGGAACTTAAATTATTATTAATTATTTGGAGTGATTATGGCTAGATTTAAAAAAGGCCTCACTGCCATGCTGGCTGTATTGTTGGCTTTGCCGACATGGTTACTGGTCGAATATGCAAAAGCCCCAACAGCTCAAGCAAGCGCAGGAGAGAAGATCACCGTCGAGTACGTTACTGCTACCAACGACGACGGCTATTACAGAGCAGGAGCAAACCTGGATATTGTAGTAGTATTTTCCGATAATGTCTCTGTTAAGAAAGTGCCAAAGCTATCTTTGGATTTAGGTGCAGGTAATCACTTGGCGATCTATCAAAGTGTAGAGGATAACCAAATGCACTTTTCCTATCAGATTCAGCCTGGTGAAAATTCCAATGACCTGAATTACAAATCAAAGCAATCCTTGTTGCTTAGTAATGGTGCAGCGATTGAAGGAACAGGTGAGCATTCAGTAGTTGACAAAACATTGCCGGAACTTAATTCCGATAATTCTCTGGCAGGTAAGAAAAATTTGGTAATCGATACTATCAATCCAGTAGTTTCAGTTGATTCAAAAACTACTGATGACCAAACACCAGACTTGTCGGGTACTGTTAATGATCTTTATATGGATACTGTTAATATTTCAGTAGGCGGCAAGGATTATCCTGCCACTATTGATGGTGATAAATGGTCAATTGCTGATAATACAATCGATGCGTTGGCTCCTGGTGTTTATGATGTTGTAGCTACTGCTACCGACTTGGCAGGAAATAGTGCTACAGATGAGACAACAAACGAATTAACTGTCAGTGTTATTCCAATAGTTCATATTGAATATTCAAATATAAATCCAACCAACCAGGATGTTATCGCCACACTGGTTGAGGACAATGAACCCATCACTGTGACGAATAACAGTGGGTCACATACTTATACTTTTACAGCCAATGGTGATTTCACCTTTGAGTACGTTGATGCTATGGGACATACCGATTCTGCCACTGCCAGTGTTCAAAACATTGATAAAGAAGTGCCAGCTGCCCCAATTCTTGGTTCGATTATTTCTCCAATCAATGCCGACACTGAGACAATCTCGGGGGCCACTGAGGCAAATGCCACAATTGAAGTATCTGGTGGCGAGTACTCAGACAGTATTGTTGCTGATGGGGATGGCAATTTCTCAGTCATTCTACCCCTCACTCAGAATGCTGAGAACACCTTTGAATTTGTTGCCAAGGATGCAGCTGGTAATGAATCCCCAGCAGCAACAGCTAAAATCGTTGAGGATTCACAGGCGCCAGTTATTACCATTGAGAGAGATCCTGATAAAGGCATTGCCAACGGCGAATACCATATTACAATTGATTATCACGATGCGGTTACACAACTTTATTCTATTAATAGCGGCCTCCAAGAGACTTACACAGGCGTGATAACCCTTAGTGATGAGGGCAATTATTCGATCGTTGCAACAGGAATAGACGAAGCTAATAATTTTCACAGTGCTAAAGTTGAATTTATTATTGATAAAACGGATCCAACTATAGAGTTAAACGGGGATGAAATTGATCACGAAGTTGGTACAGAATACACAGAAACAGCAATAGCCACGGATAATTTTGATGAGGATGTAAAGCCTGTTTCTGATATTGATACAGCCGTTGATTTTAATAATCTTGGTTCATATACAGTCACTTACACAGCAACTGATGATGCTGGTAACACTGCAACCAAAACCAGAGTTATTAATATTGTTGATACCACTAAGCCAGTTATCACTCTGAAGGGAAATAATAAAGTCGATGTTGCTATGGGGAACAATTACACCGATGAAGGTGCAACTATCAGGGATAATTATGATACAGAGATTGAATTATCGGTTAACAATCCGGTCGACACGACGGTTCCTGGTGAGTATGTAGTGACTTATAACGCCACCGATTCTTCTGGAAATAAGGCGATAGAAGTCACCAGGAAAGTTACGGTTTATCCAAATATAATCGATGTCAAAGTTCCTGATTTCACGGTTTTGTTACCTAAGGATTATGGAAATCCTGTTTTAATTAAATTGAGCGCTGAAGCAACAAGCACTGTGCTTGATCTATCGGCTTTATTGAATGCAGACGGTCAAGCAGTTTTGACAGGCGACATTATTATAAAAGCGGTTGTTAATGATTCGGTTATGACCATTGTGATTTCTAAAGACACGGTGATCAGCGGGCCAGCCGGCTGGGATGGAAAACTTTATTTACCAACCCTGACTGAAAATAAGGCTGACTTAGCTACGGCTGATGGCTCTTATGCTTCAGACGTCGAACCAATCATGATGGGTCTTGCCAATCAATCTCTAACTTTTTCTCTTCCGGTCAAAATTACATTTGAGAATAGAGCAGAGCAAAGAGTTGGCTTTGTGAATAAAGATGGGGAATTTGTTGAAATTACAAATGTTTGTGCTGATCCAGACAAGCCTCTAGAAAAAGAATTTTCAAAGACAGGGGAGTGCAAAGCAATCGATGGTGAGGATCTAGTTATTTGGACAAAACACTTCACAAATTTTGTTTACTACGGTGAAGAGGAAGTTATTGCGCCTAAATTTACTGCCAAGAGCGATACAACAGACGGTAATTTGTACATCATTGTTTCTTTCAAGGGAATCGGCGGAGGTGTCGATGAATATATTGTTTACGTTGGTAATGTGCCAACGGTAATCGAGCCGGTAAAGAGTGATGATGGCCATCAGTATGAGGTAAAGGTAAAAGTTGCCTCCGAGGGGCTATATAATGTGATTGTTCGATCAAAGAAGCAAAGGGTCGAATCAATAAATGCTGACTACCTGCAGGTAAATGTGGTTAAGCCTGCCACAACAACTACCAACTCCACCACTACAACTGGCCAGAATGTTTCTGGAAATAGTGGCCAAGCCCCAGAAGTCACCCCGAATGTTCTTGGCCCGGCAAGGGCATCGGCCGCTGCCCCCAAGACTGAATCAGATCCACAGATTGATAATTCCAATGGCGATGACCAAGGAATTATCAAGGGTGAGGACACCCAGGAGGATAGCGAGGATATTAACTGGACTCCTTGGATCATCTTATTTATTCTGATTATTTTGGCGGGAGCCGCAACCGGAGGCTACTTCTACTGGTTTGCCGGCGAGGAAGAGGAGAAAGAAAAAACAAAACCAGCTCCCAAAAAAGCGAAGGTATCAGTCAAGCAGAAAGAAAAAAGTTCTAAGAAAAAATATCGACGCTGGTAAGATTTAAATGAAAAAAGCCTCCACCTCGGAGGTTTTTTTCATTGTTGTAAGCACCCCTCAATTTTGATAAAATTATCCTAGTTAACTTGAAGGAGGGAAATGAAAAAATTTATTGCCTTATTTATTGTTCTCTCGAGCTTGATGATTTCCAGCCCTGCTTTTGCGGCAGGCGAGCAACCTTTGCAAATGGCTTTGAATAAGCAATACGAACCAGGGAATTCCTTGATTAAGGAAGTCGATAATAACTCAAGGGAAGCACTTCAAGCTATTTTGGATAAAACCTCAACTCTCTCGGATCAGATGATTTCGTTAAAAGCGAGGATTATTATTTTTACCCATAATAGCGCCCTTGGCGACAATTCCAGAAAGCTGGATGCTATTTTTAAACGCAACTTCTTGGTTAAATTTCTAATTGGTCCAGACTACAAAAAGCTCAAAGATAGCGATGCGATTACTAAACAAAACAGTGCCCGAATCGATCAACTCAAAAAACTTTCGGAGGAAATAAAGGCAGCCGATGGTAAATTTGATCAATCGGTCATTCTGGAGAAGATTAACGTTTTGGAGCAGCAGAATTTAAAGCTTATCAACTATGTAAACAAGGAAGAAAAAAGATTTTCTCTCTTCGGGTGGCTTGTTAAGCTGTTCTATTAATGAAAAAAAGAAATTTTTTTACCAAAATCACAGAAGGAATTGAACGAATCCTACCGATGAGTTTGCCCAGTTTTATTTTGTTTTTGGTAATTCTCTACCTATTTTATATTGTCGGAAGATCGGTTTGGCTTAACTATCAATCAAATTTAGATATTGAAAAGGAAGAAAATAACGTTGAGTCGATGGCAGAAGAAAATGACTATATGCAGTATTTGATTGCGTATTTTAAAACTGATTCTTTTAAAGAAAAGGAGGCCCGATCCAAGCTTGGTTACAAGGCTCCGGGCGAAAATGTGATTGCGCTGCCAGTCGATCAAGAGGAGGAGAAGCAACCGGATAGTCCCGAAGAAGATGCTGATGTGAGGGAAGCAAACTATATTCTTTGGTGGGAATTTTTCTTCAAGAAAGCCTAAATGAAAAAAATAATTTCTATTTCCACGGGATTGCTTTATCGGATTACCGATGATAAAAATCAGCAGATTGAACGAATCAAATGCTTTTCACCCGGAGGCGTAGAACTGATGCTCAATTTTCCGGAGGCTGTTACCAAATTAAAACTAAGCGAAAAAAATATTGAGTACTTAAAGAGCTTGGAGTTTACTACTATTCATGCCCCATCAGCATCAGGGGTTTTGTATTCCAATAACGAAGAAACAAAAAACCTCCTCAAAAAGCTAAATCTTATTTATAAAAAAATAGGGGCGAAAAATATTACGTTTCATCTAGACCAAATAAAAGATTATGGGATTTTGCAGAGTCATTCTTGGCAATATTCTATTGAGAACAGTGATAACCGAAAAAGCTCTGGTCAGAAGCTAGGAGAGATGAAAAAAATTTTAGATAAAAACAAACAAGCTAAATTTACTTTTGATTTTGCTCACGCAATCCAGGTCAATCCAAATTATGTAAAAGGCTTTTTAGATTTAAGGGAGAGAATTTCCGAAATACATATATCGGTTTGCCAGCCAAAGTTTAAGGAGCATCATTTTATATCACGAAATCTGACAGAAGATATTAAAGACAAGCTCAAACTTCTGCCGCTAGATCTTCCACTGGTAACAGAAGCGGTGGCATTATCGGAAATAGAAACACCTTATATTGAAAAAGAAATTTCTTTTCTTTCGTCGTTAGACCAAGAATAGAATATTTATCTTGATAAAACAGGCAATTTCTGTTAATATTGTTAAGTGCGATGCGGGGTGGAGCAGTGGTAGCTCGCGTGGCTCATAACCACGAGGTCGCTGGTTCGATCCCAGCCCCCGCTACCAAGATTAGCTTAGCTAAAAGGACGCTAAGCGTCCTACAAAATTGAGTTTGAAAGTTTGTAAAGTTTTTAAAGTTCATAAAGGGTATGCTTTTTACTTTATAAACTTTTTAACTTTATGAACTAAATGGGGGCAGGGTAGCTCAGATGGTTAGAGCGTGGGACTCATAAGCCCGAGGTCGTGGGTTCGATCCCCACCCCTGCTACCATCCTTTGCATTAAGCTTTGGATGGCGAGTATCAACCAATATATCAAGCTAGTTTAAATTATGAGAAAATAGAGCCGGAGGGCTCGTTTTTTTATTCGAAATTCAAATGACTATTAGCCAAAAAAATTTCTTAGGTAGAATCCTTAAAGTAATTACCGAGAACAAACTCATTGAAAAAGGTGAAACGATCGCTATCGGCGTGAGCGGGGGACCTGATTCCATGGCGTTGCTTTTGTCTTTGATTAAATTGCAAAAAATCCTCGAGATTAATATCACAGTCTGCCACTACAACCACCGTCTAAGGGGAGAGGAGAGCGACCGGGATGAAAATTTTGTTAAAAATTTTTGTGGTAAGCAGGGGATTGAGTTCATCCTCGGCCGGGCGGAAAAGGATAATTTATTCAAGAACGAGGAAGGGGCGAGAGCGGCGCGCTATGACTTCTTTAAAAAAATTTTAGAAGAGGGTAGGGTAGGTAGACTCGCTTTGGCACACCAACTAAATGATTCAGTCGAAACTTTCCTAATGAGGCTAATTCGCGGAAGCGGTATCGCTGGACTTCGGAGTATTCCCCTTGTCCGGGAAGAAAAAATCATTCGTCCCCTACTCTTCTCTTCCAGAGAGGAAATCTTGGCCTTTCTGAAAGAAGAGAAGGTAGATTATGTCACGGATAGTTCGAATTTGTTCCCAATTTATACCAGAAATAAAATTCGGCAGGCTTTAATGCCTCTTCTTTTGGAATTTAATCCCAATATCTTGGAAACACTTTCTAATACAATTAGGGTAATCGAGGCAGATTACGACTATATTGAGAGTGCTGCTAAGAAAGAATACGAAGGTCTCGCTCAGAAACAAAAGGGTGAGATAGTGTTAGAAAGAAAAAAGTATCTCAGCCTCCATCCGGCACTTCGGCTGTTGGTGCTAAGACTTGGGATTAGTGAACTTTCTTCCTTAAAAAATATTACCTCAAAGCAGTTATTTGAAGTTGAGTCAGTTATTTTAAAAGGCGAGGGCAAGAAGTATAAGTTACTCCCCTCTTCTTTGAAAATTGGGTTGGAAAATGGTAAAATTGTATTGTCGAAAATTAACTGAAAAAGGGTTTAAATGTTAAAACAAAATAGATCGGTTATTTATATACTAGTGGCAATTGTTGGCATATTCTTGCTTTTAAATATCTTTGCTACTAAAAGTGAACAAACAAAGACGGTTCCCATTTCGGAAATCTCTCAAGATGTTCAGAAGGGCGATGTTACAGAAGTCACAGTAAAGGATAATAAGATAGATGCTACCCTGAAAAACGGAGATAAAGTCGAGGCTTTTAAAGAGCCGGGTGTTAGTCTGACGGATTATGGTATTACACCAGATAAAACTAAGATCACTGTTCAGGACACCACTAACTCGCAAATTTGGATTTCACTCCTTGGAATAATTATCCCAATTGTTTTAATTGGCGCCTTTATTTATTTTATGATGAGACAAGCCCAAGGTGCTAATGCAAAAGCAATGAGTTTTGGTAAATCCTCAGCTAAGCCATTTATGGGCAAGAAAAAGATTACCTTTGCTGATGTCGCCGGGGCCGAAGAAGCCAAGCAGGAGTTGTATGAAGTAGTGGATTTCTTAAAAAACCCTGCTAAATATCGAGAATTGGGCGCAGAAATTCCCAGAGGCATTTTAATGGTCGGTTCTCCTGGAACTGGTAAGACTTTGATGGCGAAAGCGGTTGCCGGAGAGGCAGGTGTGCCATTCTTTTCCATTTCTGCCTCGGAATTTGTCGAAATGTTCGTTGGTGTTGGTGCTTCCAGAGTTCGTGATTTATTCGTAAAAGCCAAGAGAAATGCTCCTGCTATTATCTTTATTGACGAGTTGGATGCGGTTGGCCGCCAGCGCGGTGCCGGATTAGGTGGTTCACATGATGAAAGAGAACAGACTTTAAATCAAATCTTGGTTGAAATGGATGGTTTTGAATCAACAGATAATGTAATTGTAATGGCTGCGACCAATCGTCCTGATGTGTTGGACCCAGCTCTTCTTCGACCCGGAAGGTTTGATCGGCAGGTTGTGATTGATCTTCCTGATCGCAAAGAGAGGGAAAAGATTTTGCAAGTTCACGTCAAAAATAAGCCAGTCGATTCGTCTGTTGATCTAGAAAAGGTTGCGGCCACAACCCCTGGTTTTTCGGGGGCCGATCTTCGAAATCTAATGAATGAAGCGGCAATTTCAGCTGCTCGAAATAACAAAAAGACTATCTCCCAGGATGACGTCAATGCTTCAATCGAAAAAGTAATGCTTGGACCGGAAAAGAAATCCCGCATTTTGTCTGAAAAGGAAAAGGAGATTACCGCAATTCATGAAGCAGGCCATGCTGTTGTCAGCCACTTCGTTCCCCATGTCGATCCAGTCCACAAAATTTCAATTATTTCTCGCGGAATGGCACTTGGCTTTACCTGGAATCTACCCAAAGAGGACCGCAGACTTGAGACAAAAGCTCGTTTCATGGATCAAATTGCTACTCTTCTCGGTGGCCGGGTTGCGGAAGAACAGTTTTTCGGCAAGGAAAATATTACTACTGGCGCTCAGAATGATTTAAAAAAGGCCACTTTGCTTGCACGAAAGATGGTGACCGAATATGGCATGAGTGAAAAATTAGGGACGCAAATCTATGGTCACAAAGAAGAAATGCCGTTCTTGGGCAAGGATTATGCCGAACATCGCAATTACAGCGAGGAAGTTGCCAATATGATTGACAAAGAAATTGCCAAGATTATTGCCGATGCCAAAGACGAAGCGACTAACATTATCTCAAAACACAAGGACAATATTAAAAAGATTGCTGACGTTTTGCTTGAAAAGGAAACAATTGAGGCAGACGAATTTGAAAAGTATCTGCCAGCGCCTAAAAAAGAGGCTAACTAAGCAAAAAAATGGTCAAGTTTTTTCACTCTCTTTCTAAAGAAAACTCAGTTAGAGGTGCGAGTATTCTGCTCATTGTAACTTTAACATTGAGCAATGTTTTGGGGCTTCTAAGAGACCACTTCTTGGCCAAAAATATTGATACCTACTACCTTGATATCTATTATGCCTCTTTTCAGCTACCGGATTTAATTTTTAACTTTCTTATTCTTGGGGCAATTACCTCTGCTTTCATACCTGTTTTCTCTGATTTTATTGCCAAGAAAGAATACTCAGAAGGCTGGAAAGTGGCTAATTCTTTATTAAATTTAGCAATCATAATAATGATTGCTATGGCAGGTATCTTCTTTCTTTTGATGCCTTACATAATTCCTTTTATTGTCCCACGCTTTGATTCCTATAGGTTAGCCGAAACCATCAAGATGTCTCGAATCATTATGTTAACGCCAATTTTCTTTTCTGTCTCGTATATTTTGGGAGGAATGCTTAATTCGTTTAAAAGATTTTTTGCTTATTCCCTGGCGCCTCTATTTTACAATTTATCTATAATTGTTGGAGCAGTTTTTTTGGCCCCCAGATTTGGTATTAAAGGCGTGGTTATCAGTGTTGTTGCTGGCGCAGTTCTCCATGGATTAATTCAGCTGCCGGCAGTTTTAAAGCTTGGTTTTAAACCGCGCGCCATTCTTGATTGGCAAAGCAAAAGCCTACGAAAAATTATTAAGCTAATGATTCCTCGAACCTTGGGGATGGGGGCCAATCAGCTAATGTTAGTTGCCTTTACGGCTATTGCCTCGGCTTTGGCGGCCGGTTCAATCACGGCTTTTAATTTGGCCAACAACATTCAAACTATGCCCGTGGTAGTGCTTGGAACTTCCTTTGCGACCGCAATTTTCCCGACATTAGCTCACAAGATTGCTGAAAATAATAAAGAGGAGTTCTCGCTTTACCTAAACAAGGCAATCAGAGTAGTCGCCTACCTCCTTATTCCTTCAACGGTTATTTTTATTCTTCTAAGAGCGCAAATTGTCCGTATAATCTTGGGCTCGGGAGAATTTAGCTGGAATGACACCAGAGCCACAGCCATAACCCTGGCTGTTTTCTCCTTGTCACTGTTGGCCCAGGGCTTAATTCCGATGTTATCCCGAGCCTATTACGCAATGAAAGATACTAAAACGCCGATGTATGCTTCAATCTTAACCGCTGTTATCAGTGCAATTCTAGCTTATCCTCTCTCTGTGAAATATTCAGTCGCGGGACTGGCCTTGGCCTTTTCGATCGGAAGCTATTTCAATCTTATTTTCTTGGGTTATTATTTAAACAAAAAAGATTCGTTTTTTGATTTCACGCTAGTCAAAACCTTTGCAAAAATCACCATTTGGTCAGTGGTAATGGGTCTGATTGTTTGGGGCACCATGCATTATGTAGCAAACTTCGTTGATATGTCCCGCTTCTGGGGGATTTTTATTCAGACGGTCATTTCTGGTACGATTGGTTTAGTTATCTATCTGCTCTTGAGTCTATTGTTCCAAAGTGATGAACTAAATTGGGCATTGACAAGGAGGATAAATGGGGAGAGAAGAGGAGAATTATCGGGAGAGGACGCGAATTAATCGAGAAAAAGCGCACAAAAAAGGTTTGTTTTTTGTTTTTTCTTTTTTTGCCATAGTCGCCCTCTGCCTTGCTCTTGGAATTTTTTGGGCTAAAAAGAGCCTTAATGCTAATGACCTATCGTTCTGGAAATCCGAGAAAGGCATCACTCTAGATACTCTTCTAAAGAGAGGTACCCTAGAGAATTCCCCTACCGTTTCTATCAATATTAACGAGCAAGAACTCGCCGGACTTTTACGAGTGGGAACCGATGAATTTCCGTTAAAGAAAAGTAAGCTATCAATTTCTGAGAATAATATAAAAATCTCTGGCAAAACCGGTCTAGCGCTCTTTTCGATGGGAGTAGATTTTTACTTTAAGCCAAAAGTGGCTGAGGATAAATTGGTTTTCTCGTTAGATAAAGTAGAAACCGGCGGTGTTCCCGCTCCACAAAAAATAACGTCAGTCATCTCGCCGAAAATAGAGGATATATTTTTAAAACAGTTGCCCATTAACGATCAAACAAAAGTTACTGCAACTCGTCTTGGCAACGGATTTATGGTAGTTGAAGGAACTAAAAAATAATGAAGGCATTTTTGTTCTCGGACCTCCATGCTAATTACAAACAGCTCGCAAATTTCGAGCAGTTATTAGCTGGAAACAAACAATTTGATCTAGCGATTTTTGCCGGCGACGTCGTTAATATGGGCGAGCCAGTCGGGTATACCGAACAGTTTATAAAAGTCCTTCAGAAAATTAATCTGCCATTTTTTTGGGTGCCGGGAAATAACGATTTCGGCCGGTCTTATCATAAACTGAACGCCAAGTATCCTAGCCTAGAGGGCAAGGTAACAAAACTTAACTCAATCATACCCAACGCAAGCCCAGAACTACGCTTAACTGGTGTTGGTGGTTCCCCGGAATCTTGGGCTGGACAATATATGGGTGAGCAAACCATCAGAGAGGAAGATATTGCCGATTCTATTTTTGTCTCCCATGTTCCGCCACCCGGGGTGCATAATTACCGCTATTTCAATGAGGAGACTCCGGTAAAAACCAAAAAATTATCCAATGCGCCAAAAGTTCATATCTGCGGTCACATTCATTACCGGGAAGGTTTTGCTTATCTTGGGCCGACAAAAATAATTAAACTTGCCTCAGCGGAGAGAGGTCATTATGCTATAATGGACATTGAAAACTTTGGAGTGGAATTTAAGCGTTTCTAAAATTAAATATTAAATCTTAAAATGGAAAATGATAAAGAGAAATTTAAAAAGGCTTTTATTGATAGGCTAATTAATTTTTCGATTTCAATTATAAAATATTGCGATAAACTCAACATTAAGTCTATAAAAGATCAATTAATAAGGAGCGCTACTTCAGTTGGCGCAAATGTAGTCGAAGCTAAATCATCCAGTTCAAAAAAAGATTATATCAAATTTTTTGATATTGCTCTTAAATCCTCCAATGAAACAGAATATTGGCTATTAATTTGCCGGCAATTAAGTTCTGATAGTATTGTGGAGTATTTGTTAAAAGAAAACGATGAAATTGCAAGAATTATTGCAACAAGTTTGCTTACCTTGAAAGGCAGAAGGTAATTTTAGTCTTTAATTTATCATTTTAATTTTCAACTATTAATTTTTAATTTAATGAAATTAGGCGCACATATCAGTTCTGCTAAACCATTTTCCGACTCGGTATTGAGGGCCAAAGAGATTGGTTGTGAATGTATGCAAATTTTCGCCAATCCTCCTCAGCGATGGAATCCTATTCCAATTCCTGATGAAGAGGTGAACCGATTTTTGAAACTGCAAGAAAACTACCAAATCGAACCGGTCATAGTCCACAGTATTTATCTGGTCAATTTTGCTTCAACAAATCCATTTTTTTACGAGCAATCGATAAAATCTTTAATTGACGATATGAATAAAGCCAGTCAACTTAATGCGCTTGGGGCCAACACTCATTTGGGTTCGACCAAAGGGGGCGAATTCAAAGATTGTTTACCAAAAATAACTCAGGCAATCCGCCAGATCTTGGCTGCAACATCTAATGTGAATTTTATCATTGAAAATTCAGCAGGGGCTGGCAATATTATGGGTGATACTCTTACCGAGATAGGCCAGATAATTAAAGAGCTTGATCGAGGAAGAGTAAAAGTACTGATTGACACCGCGCATGCTTTTGAATCAGGGTATGATATTCGGACCAGGGCCGGGCTAGAGGATTTTTTAGGTGAATTAGAACAAGAAATCGGGCTTGACCTGCTTGTTGGTTTCCATTTGAATGATTCAAAAACACCCCTTGACTCCAAAAGGGACAGGCATGCCGATATCGGGAAGGGTGAAATCGGAATCGAAGCATTTAAATTTTTGCTTAGTTATCCTAAACTAACTGATAAGTTTGGCATATTGGAGACGCCCCAAGATGAAATATCTTGGCAAGACCAGTTAAAACTCTTGAGAGAGTTATAGCTTTAATAAAATTTTGTTGAATTATAATTAGTATAGCCTGGCTACGTGCAGGCAAGATGGACAATTATGAAGATCGGCTTAGCACTTTCCGGGGGCGGGGTTTTGGGAGTAGCGCACATCGGGCTCTTGGAGCAACTAGAAAAAAGGCAGATAAGAGCTTCCCTGGTTGCTGGTACCTCTGCCGGAGCAATTTTAGGCTCCCTCTATGCTAAAGGAGGGGTGGTGTTGATAGATCTTTTCTTGGAACGATTAAAAAATGACGGCCTATTTTCAAGATCAAGTGTTATCAAATACCCTACCCCGGACAAGATATTTGAAAAGGTTAGGCAGACACTCGGCGAATTCTTAAATGCCCAGGACTTTAAAGACTTGCCGGTTAAATTTTTTTGCAATGCGACGGCAATCGAAAACGGCGAGAATGAAATCTTTTATAGGGGTGAGTTATTGCCAAGAATTATGGCTTCTGCCGCTTACCCTGGGGTTTTTGGTGTTCAGAAAATCGATGACCATTACTATTTCGATGGAGGTATCAGTCGAAATTTATTAGCTAGGGTTCTTGCGGATAAGGGGGCCGGCTTTATCATTGGTTCCAATCTTTACAATATTAAGAAATATGAAAATTACTCGACGAATAACGGTCTTCGCTCTAGGGCCGAGATTGCTGTGAGGGCGCTCGATATAATGCAGAAAGAGCTGGCTGCAACGGAGTTGGATCAGTGCGACTTTGTTTTTGATCCCCCGGTTGACGCTTTTCGCTGGTACAATTTTGATAGAATAGAAGAGATTAGACAGATTGGCCGGGAATGCGCCAAGGAATCGATCGAACAACTTGTAAAAGCAATTAAAGTCAAGGATATTAAAGGTTTTTGGAAAAATTTGTTTTAGCAAGTGAGAAAAGTGTATACTAGAGACAATTAAGTTGTGGCAAGGGAGGACTATGAAAAGGTCTAGTAAAGCTTTGTTATTTGGCGGAATTTTATTAATAGCTATCGCGGGATCAATTACACTTTATTATAACAGCAAGGGCTTTTTGTTCTCTGCAGATGAAACTGCGACTACCTCTGACGATGAAAGCTCTGAGCTTGTAACCACCGCAAGCGGGCTAGGCGGGATAGTCGGCCAAGCGTATATCGAGGGCACCAGTGTAGGAATTCCTGATATGCCCCTGCAGATTTACGACAAAGACGGAAAGGTAGTTAAAAGCATTGTTGCTGACGGTACGGGGTATACCTGCGGAGGAACCAGAAAGAGTTGCTCTGGCTACTCGAATGGTTCATATTTTGATTTTACTAGCCAGCTGCCAGTGGGCGATTATGTTCTCCATCCTCTGCAGTGCTATACCTATCAAAGCCAAAATTATTGTGCCGATGATCTAGCCTTTTCGAACAATGGCTCAGGCTACTATTATAAAGATCTGGTCTTCAAAAAATCCGCTCTTTTGCAGGCTGAATAATAGGACATGGATGATTTTACGTTTTTGGAGATACAACGAGGGGGATTTTAAAGCAAACGAAGTTTGATGATATAGCAAAATCTTTTGAATATACTAATTACTAGTACAATTCTGGATTTTTGAGCTAAAAAATGGTAAAATCGACTGATATGAACCAAGAAAATATCAGAAATTTTTGCATTATTGCCCACATTGACCATGGCAAATCTACTTTGGCGGATCGGATGCTGGAATTAACCGGAACGATTGAAAAGCGCCAGATGAAAGAGCAGCTACTGGATCAGATGGATATAGAGCGCGAACGAGGTATTACGATCAAGCTCGCTCCCGTTCGAATGCAATGGCAGGATCATACTTTAAATTTGATTGACACTCCCGGTCACGTTGATTTTGCTTATGAAGTATCCCGATCTCTTGCTGCTGTCGAGGGGGCGGTTTTGTTAGTTGACGCTACTCAGGGGGTAGAAGCCCAAACTCTCTCTGTTTTATATGCTGCAATGGAACATAATCTTGAGATAATTCCCGTTGTCAATAAAATCGATCTGCCAGCGGCCCGACCAGAAGAAGTAGCCAAAGAAATTATCAAGATTTTAGGCTGCAAAGAGGAGGAAATTTTATATGCCTCAGGCAAAACGGGGGAAGGGGTTGATAAAATTCTTGACGCCGTGATAAAGCGAATACCTTCGCCGAAAGGGGATGAAAGCAAACCCACCAAGGCCCTTATTTTTGATTCTATCTTCGACCCCTATCGCGGGGTGGTTGCCTATGCCCGGATTTTTGAAGGAAAAATAGAAAAAAATGATTTTTTTAGTTTAATGCAAACTGGTAGCGGGGGAGATGCAATTGAAGTTGGCTATTTTTCCCCAAAGTACTCTCCCCTTTCTCCCCTTTCAGCTGGACAAATCGGCTATATTATTACCGGGTTTAAGGAAGTCTCGGAAGCACGTGTTGGCGATACGATTACGCTTAAAAAAAATCCAGCAGACTCTCCCCTGCCAGGCTATCGCCAAATCAAACCATTGGTCTTTGCTTCGATTTATTGCACCGAGGGCGATGATTATCCTGAACTAAAAGAGGCGATTGAAAAATTAAAGTTAAATGATGCTTCGCTTTCATATGAACAAGAGCGCTCAGATGCATTAGGTTTTGGTTTCCGCTGCGGTTTTCTTGGTCTGCTTCATATGGATATTGTCCGTGAGAGGCTGGAGAGGGAATATAACCTTTCCTTGGTTGTCTCGAGTCCGACAGTGAGGTATCTGATAGAAAAATTCGATGGGACACAGCATGCTTTAGAGAAACCGGGAGATTTGCCGGACAGAGGAACTTTCAAGGATATTTATGAACCCTGGGTATCCCTCGAGGTTTTTACTCCGAAAGAATATGTTGGCGCCTTAATGGAGGTTATCCAAAAAAAGCGGGCCAATTATAAGGATATGGAATATCTTGATGAGTACCGGGCTATTTTACGTTACGAAATACCGCTCGCGGAGGTGATAATAGATTTATACGATCAGATAAAAAGCGTTTCCAAGGGATATGCATCAATGAATTATGATTTCTTAGAGTATAGAATTGGAGACCTAGAACGAATCGATATAATGATAAATTTAGAAAAAGTTGATTCTTTAAGCTATATAATCCACAAATCGAAATCACAATCTGAGGGCAAGCGAGTTGTGGAAAAATTAAAAGAATTAATTCCCCGTCAAAATTTTGAGGTTAGAATTCAGGCAACAGTCGGAGCTAAAATCATTGCTAGTGAAAAAATTTCTCCATTTAGGAAAGATGTTACAGTTGGCTTGTATGGCGGAGATGTGACTAGAAAAAACAAGCTTTTGGATAAGCAGAAAAAAGGCAAGAAAAAAATGAAATCAATTGGCCGGGTAGAAGTCCCGAGTGATGTTTTTATTAAGGTTCTTAGGAGCGAGTAACATGTCTAAAAAGATTCTAATATTTGGTGCAAGTACTGCCTCCGGCGAAAAAGACCAAAATGGCGGTTGGGCGGCCTATTTAAGAAAATCTGTAAAGGAAAAATATGGCGATGACTACACTCTCTATAATCTAGCAATCAGTGGTGATACAACTGGAGATATTCTAAGAAGATTTGAATTTGAAGCAAAACAAAGAATCAAAAAGGAATCAGAAGGAAACATCATTTTAATAATGACCGGTACAAACGACATTGCTCGGTTAATCAAGGAAGACAAATTTAGAACGAAAAATGATTCAGATAAGAATATTCAAGCAATAATTGATCTAGCTAAAAAATACGCAGAAACCGTTGTTTTTATTGAAAATCCCTTGCCAGATGATCGAAGAACTTGTCCTGTTTCTTGGAATGAGAATTTGGCTTACAAGAAAGCCGACGTGGTAAAATTAAATAATTTAATTAAAGATCTCTGTGATTATAATAAGTTAAGTTTTGTTAGTCTTGGCGATTTCAGCAAACTTCTTGAAGATGGCCTTCATCCCAATTCTGACGGACATCAGAAAATTTTTACTTTGGTACTTACTCAGCTCAAGAACCTTAAAGTATTTTAATTTTTAACATTTAGCTTTTTAGCCTTAAGCTTTAAACTACCATTATGCACACTTCGTTTCCCAAAGGTACAACTTTGCATATCATCTTTAAGGATGGCGCTACCACCTCAGGCAAGTTTGGAGATCGAAAAAGCGGCAAGGTTTTGCTAGAAGATGGTAGAGTATTAGATCTAAAAACAGTTCGGGCGATGTCACCTAGAAAATTAGAAGTTGCCCCCCCAAAAAGTTCTAAGAAAATAATATTTAGAAAAGATAATTAGTATATATTTTGTCGGGGTGAGGCTTCATGCCAGCACCCCGGTTTTTTTGGCAGCCGCGCGGAGAACGGCGGCGTGCGCATACCTTATCGGCGCTCGACCCTTGCCGTCTCCATGCCTTTCGCCCTCATCTTTGATTTCCTCGATAATCAAAGAGAGAAGTTCTTCGTCCTCTCTGGAAAATATCAGCATATTGGTCACCAATCCGCAGTGCTCCTTCCAAAAGCTTTGGGCATCTGGATTTTCGCAGACAGACCAGTGCGCCCATCCTAGTGTCACCTCGCTTCCAAGAAGGTGTTGGATGCCCCCCAGCATGTCAGCTATGATGCTACAGTTGACACGCCCGTCGTCTCTTGCTTGCAGCCAAAGCATGAGCACTGCAAATGGGAGAAGCCTATTCTTTCCGACCTGTATTTCGCTGACACAGGCCAGAATTCCTTCAACCCTGACTGTCTTATTCAGGGATGCCATTTCGATCCCCTCCTTTTGCTGTGATTGGGTTGCATGGCCTATTTAAACATAATTTGGGCCTTTTTGCAATAATTAGAATAGCAAAGCCCTCGGTCGGCATCCGCCAACCGAGGGCCAGTCATTCCTTTCTTATTCCGTTGTCTGGTCTCAGGCTGCTGCAAGCCGGAAAAACCGGAGTGCCCTCTGGAAGAGGGCGACCCGCTTGCGCGGGATCAGGTTTCTGCGGTTCATGCACCGCTGAAAAAGTTCAGTACGTGACATCTTTTGCCCTCCGTAACTGTAGTTGTTGCCGCAAATTAAGACTGCGACTTATTATTATATCATAATAATCTAATTTAGTCAATTAGAGATAACATATTCGTCTATTTATACAAAAAAAGTCCAGCAAAAGCTGAACATTTTTTGGTGGGTAGCCATTGGGGCGCACTCATTTCATTCGTTTCTAAAAACCGACCCCTTCCCGCCCCCAGTCTCCCTTAATCAAAAAATAGCCAGTACTTGCGTACTGCCCATTTTTTGGTGGGTAGCCTGGGGCTCGAACCCAGAACCAATGGCTTAAAAGGCCACTGCTCTACCATTGAGCTAGCTACCCATAAATAAAATTTTAGTAAGTGAAACTACAAGGTAAAATAATACCGTTTTTCCTCTAAAAAGTCAACGAATTTAGGGATTATTTTGGCCTTATTATCTTTTGGCGTGGTCTGTCGACAAAGAAGCTGATTAAAGTAGTGGCTAACCAATAAAGCAAAGCAGCTATAATGGCGGCGGTGAAATTCTGTACCTCAAATCCTTTGACAACAACAGTCCCGGCTAGCCAAAAAATAAATCCGTTGATGATTAAGGTGAAAAGACCGAAAGTAACAATATTTATTGGAAGGGTTAGCAAGATCAAAATTGGCTTGATCAAGGCGTTAAGCAAGCCAATAATCAGAGCAGCAACAAGCGCTGACCCAAAGCCTGAAAATGAAACCCCGGGTGTAATGTTGGCGATAAGAAGTAAAATCAACGCATTTAAAAACCAGCGAAGGATTATGATCATTTTCTTTTATAATTTAATGCTATTAGGATAATCGGCGGAGCTATCGTTATTAGAGACTTAAAATTGTAAAGATATTTGGCGATCCGGGAGATTTCCATGTAATGCTGGCGTGAGGCTTCTGGTAAGAAGTCTAAAACATAGGCAATCATCAAAGCTATAGTTAAAGCGCTATAACAAATCACTTCTATCGGTGAAATATCCGAAGTCCGGCTATTAGATGAGTTTATTGCGCCTGATATCAAGACAATAGTTAGTAAAAATAAAATAATGGCGATAGTGGAAACCGAAGCATTCGAACGGATCCAGATCTGATCAGCGATTACCTTTTCGCCATTAAAAAAATCAAAAATATCCTGTGAGAAGCGGGATGCGACGACGATGCCGAGATACACCGATAATAACGTGGTTATAGCCTTGTCACGGCGGAGAATAAAACCATAGGCAATGCCTACAAGAAAAAATAACCCGATAAACACATCCCAACTGGGAAGCTGCATAACTTATCCCCTCGAAAAAATTAAAAATTTTTTCTCCCCCGAAGCATTAGGCGAAGGGGGACTTTTTCTAATCCCTTGTCCTGCAAAGGACAAAAAATTACTTCTGTAGTTTCTTTTTTAATTATCGGTTATTTAGGGCTCAAAGTCAATAAAGCGCTTCCGGTCAATCCCGCCTAAAATGGCCACCACTTTTTAGCGCTCTCGCTCTCTTTGATTTGTTGCCAGAGTTCACGTTGTTCTTTGCTTATATTCTTGGGAATGTCAATGTTGATAGTCAGTATCAGATCGCCTCTCCGGCCGCCCTTATAAGCTTTGCCCTTTCCGGGGTAACGAAAAGAGGTGCCTGGCTGGACACCGGCTGGTATTTTGATGTTTAATTCTTCTCCACCGATGGCGATTTTTATATCGTCGCCTAAAACCGCCTGGGCTGGCGTGATGCGGAGTTCGGCTTGGACCTGAGAAAAGGCTTGTCCAAAAAAATCTTCAAAAATATCGCCAAATCCGCCAAAGCCTGCGCTCGAGAAACCGCCTCCGCCTGAAAACCCTGAGAAATCGAATCCGCCAAAACCGCCGCCAGAATAATTTTGTCCGCCATTTTTGAAAGCGGCATCGCCAAATTGGTCGTACCTGGTTCTTTTTTGAGGGTCAGACAAGATTTGGTAGGCCTCATTTATTTCTTTAAATTTTTGCTCGGCCTCGGCCCCACCGCCTCGATCAGGATGATATTTTAAAGCAAGCTTTCGGTAAGCTTTTTTAATATCGTCAATGGAGGAGTTTTTTGTGACCCCGAGTATTTGATAGTAATCTTTTGACATTCTTATTGACTTTCTATGATATTGCCAGTACTGGCGTCGATTTGGATTCTAAAGATCGAACTCCCGCCTTTGTACTCAACGATCCAGTAAAGGGCTTCGGCGGACAGCAAATGCCTTAAGGTAATCCGAACAGATGATAAATTATTATTTTTGCGAAAACTTTCACCGCCATTTTTTTCGGCAATTTGCAGGGCAGTTACATGGTTGAATTTCCAAAGAGTGGTGTTGATGGGGGTTAGCTCGCCGAAGTAGTCATCCTTAGGAATCAAAGCCCTCATATACTCATTGTTCTCGTTGGAAATAGCAATGGTCCAATTGTTGGTGGCATCGTCCGGTGAGGAAAAGATGTAACGGCTTGTCCCAGAATTTTTTTCCAATGTTGGGGGAAGCTGAATTTCTATGGCTGATAGCTGAAATTTGGGGTTGACTGCCACCGCTTTCTCCTTGGCGGTAGCGTACTGGCTTTTGATCATCGCGTCAAAATCGCCTGGAGCAGCGGTAGCCAAAGTAACTGCTGTTTTATTGGAAGAGGTCGCCGCTTTTTTTTGCTTATAAATAAAAAAACCGCCAGAAACAACTACTGCTATGACAATAATCAGAGCAATGATGCTTGCAAAATTTCTTTTTCGTTGCTGGGGTAATTCTTCGGGAAATAATTCTTCCTCGACCTTTTCCTCTTTTTGTTGCGGAAAAAATGGATTATCCAAAATCCCTCCTTTAATCCCATTCTACCCCCGTCTTGCCTCCCAATCAATAGGGAGGCAAAGACGAAGATATAATGTTATTCTTCCTTTTTCTCTTCGGTTTTGTCTTCTGGCTCGGATTTGGTTTCAGTTTGAGATTGGTTTTGCTGTTGTTGATTGGCTTGTTCGTACATCTTTGTGCCAAGCTCCTGCAAACTCTTGCTTAGTCCCTCTGTTTGAGTTTTAATCTCGTCCAGGTTGTCACTATCTTTAACTTCACGAAGGGCTTTTATCTTATCTTCAATGTCGGTTTTTAGGTTGGAATCAGCCTTGTCACCGGCATCTTTCAAAGTTTTCTCAGCAGTATAGATTAAGGTGTCGGCCATATTTCTTGCCTCAACCAACTCTTTCTTCTTTTTGTCTTCGTCGGCATGCTCTTCGGCTTCTTTCTTCATTTTTTCGATCTCTGATTCAGAAAGGCCGGAAGACGAGGTGATGGTAATCTTTTGTTCTTTGCCGGTTGCTTTATCCTTAGCTGAAACATGAGTAATACCGTTGGCATCAATGTCAAAGCTAACTTCAATTTGAGGGATGCCTCTTGGGGCTGGAGGAATGCCGTCTAAGATAAATCGGCCAAGAGTTTTGTTGTCAGCTGCCATCTCTCGTTCACCCTGCAAGACATGAATCTCAACGGATGTTTGATTATCGGCGGCAGTTGAGAATGTCTCGGATTTGGAGGTTGGGATGGTGGTATTTCGTTCAATTAATTTAGTCGCAACTCCACCAAGCGTTTCGATACCCAGGGATAGGGGAGTGACATCTAAGAGTAAAAGATCCTTGACTTCTCCGCCCAAGACGCCGCCTTGAATTGCTGCACCGATAGCAACAGCCTCGTCAGGATTGACTGAGTGGTTTGGCTCCTTTTCGAAGAATTTTTTAACAGCTTCTCGGACAGCCGGCATTCTTGTCATGCCACCAACAAGGATAACTTCGTCGATTTCTTTTTTCTCAACCTTAGCATCCTTTAAAACCTGTTCGCATGGTTTGAGTGTTTTTTCAATTAAACCGCCAACCATATTTTCGAGTTGAGCTCGAGTAATAGTCATTTGCAGATGTTTGGGGCCGGAGGCGTCAGCGGTAACAAAGGGAAGATTAATCTCTGTTTCGGCTGTTGAAGAAAGCTCAATCTTAGCTTTCTCGGCTGCCTCTTTTATCCGCTGAACAGCGGCTTTGTCGTTATGCAGGTCAACACCATTATCTTTTTTGAACTCATCGATAATATGATCCATTATAAGCTGATCAAAGTCATCGCCGCCAAGATGAGTATCGCCATTGGTTGCCTTTACTTCGAAAACACCATCGCCAAGTTCGAGAATGGTAATATCAAAGGTTCCACCACCAAGGTCGTAAACGGCAATTTTTTCATTCTTCTTCTTGTCTAAGCCGTAGGCGAGAGCGGCAGCAGTAGGCTCATTGATAATTCTTTTTACCTCTAATCCGGCAATTTTCCCGGCATCTTTGGTTGCTTGGCGCTGAGAATCGTTAAAGTAGGCAGGAACAGTAATCACAGCCTCGGTTACCTTTTCGCCCAGATAAGTTTCAGCATCAGCCTTGATTTTTTGCAGGATGAAAGCAGAAATCTCCTGAGGGCTATATTCTTTGCCATTCATAATAATTCTGACACTGCCGTCGGAAGACTTTTTGGTTTCATAAGGCATTTTTTTGAGGTCAGATTGAACATCGGCATCATCATATTTCTTGCCGATAAATCTTTTTACCGAGAAGATTGTATTTGAGGCGTTTGTTACCGCCTGTCTTTTGGCGAGTTGGCCGACAAGGCGATCGCCTTTTTTGGTTTCAGCTACAATTGAGGGAATAGTTCGTCCACCTTCGGCCGAAGTAATAATTTTAGCTTCTCCGCCCTCCATGACGGCAACGGCGGAATTGGTCGTACCCAGGTCAATTCCAATAATTTTACCCATAAGACTCCTTTTTAATGTTTTTATTTTTGCTTATTGTTGTTAGTTTACTAAGCAATTTTCTCTTATTAAAATGTAAAGTAAACTTTACATAATGTCAAGAGATTTTCGTCAAAAAGTAAACAGCCCTTTGCTTCTTGAGGCTAAATATGGTATAAAGTTGGCGAGTCCCAACTACACTGCAACACCACGGGAGGTAATAAATCGTGGGCAATGACATTGACATCTGGGCGATTATTCTGATCCTGGTTTTCTTTGCGGTCTCTCAGTATTTGACGCAAAGAAGCTACATCGCAGCGCTGAGAGCAGCCATCGAGAAAGCCATGTCCAACATGAGCTCTGGGGTCGAGGCCATGGATACTCCGAGCAGGCCAACTGTCGTAATGACTTTGAGAGATCAGCAGTATCCAAACCTGTTTCGGCTCGTCAATCTCCTGCCGGAGATTCGGCTGTCAGAACAATTTGACGCGATAATGCCGCTGTTTCCTCTCCTCGTTATGACCGGTGAAATGTCCGAAGAGCAATTACGGCAGATCTTGCCGCCGTCAGTGGAGTGCGTGATTTCGACCCACCGTGATCTTGGTGAAGCAAACGATGATCGTTATGTCGCACTTCGCTCGGAACACGGCAAGTTGATCTTCCGTAACTCTGGCGGCATTCTCACTCTTCATCTGGACGTGGTTGTCTGTGAGGAGACGGCAGAACAACTGGATGCTCTTTTCAACAATCTAGGGCTTCCGGTCGGACTAGTTGAGGTTGGTAAACCGGAAACCCGGTGAACAACGCTGTGCTGACAAAAGGTGAGGTGACCACCGATGATTATTCGACGTATCAGTCAAAATTTGCGCCTTGGATGGGTGCAATCCCTGCTCTATGGATTGGTGCTTTTCTTCCTCTGGGGCGTGGTAAGCTGGCAGTGGCTCATTATTGTGATTTCGATCATGCGATTGTTATTCAATTTGGGAATGATGTGTCTGGAGAACGTTCAGGATCAGGATCTGGAGCACGATGATGGGGTCGGCATCGATGTTGTCGCACTGCGTTGCTGGCTTCTGATATTCGGAGCCTTTATGCTTTCCGGACCCTTCTACATCGTCACTCTGCATGCCCATCGGAAGTTTGATGCCATTGTAATCTCCCTCCTGCTGTTCTGGTGGGTATTAGAGGTGATCGGCTTCTACCAGAAGAAGCTGATTATTCGGCGCCTCCAGATCAAGTGGGAGATCAAGCGGGTCTCAGGCCTGATCCGCAAGTTCATCAAGAGCATCAGCCTCGAGGATGGGGCTGGAAAGGATGAGGCCATCGGCTACTACACTGGGATTGTCCGCCTTCGCGGAGAGGTGGCAGAGCAGACTGGTGCACGGGTGCTGGGCATGACTAACATGTGGGGCGCCCTCAGCGCCTTCAGTCCGGAAGAATCCGGCATCCTCTATCGCCGGATTGACTATCTGTGCCACGAGTAAAAATTCCTCGGTTTTCTCCACAAGAATTGCCAGGGAAGGGGCTTGCAGCCCCTTCCCTGGACCCCTCGTAAATAAATTTTTTTTAAATAAATACATAAAAAATTAATTAGCTATTAAATACTCGTAAAAGTTCGGCCCTATTGCACGATCGTGCAATAGGGCCGAACTTTTATTGCTCTGAATTTTTACTTAACGCTAAATTGGTTTATAATAGAGCACAAAAATAGGGGAAAGGAGAGGAGTGAAAGATCTATTTAGAAAGATTGTATCGTCTGGTCTTGTTTTTGTGGCAATTTCTTGGCCAGGGCCAACTGATTGGGTTACAAAATACAAAAATCCAGAACGCACTTCTTTTTCTCAAAGCGCAACCACAGAAGGTGGTGTCAAGCTAGGTTGGGCTAAAACCACGGCTAATGAATTTGACCCGCCACTTTACCAAGATGGTATCTATTACTTTACTGAAAAATGGCAAGACGGTTACTCGATCAAGGCTGTACGCAAAAGCGATAAATTCCAGTTATGGCAGTATGATGGAATAGGAAAACTTGGCTCTACGATCGAACTTTATCTGACATCAATACTGATTCCCTCGGACAAATTAATTTGTCTAAATATTTTTACCGGACAAGTCAAATGGGAAAAAACAGGTACTTCGGCAGGATTGGAATTCCGGCAATTAGCTATCAATGGCTCCTATTTATATGGTTGGGAACAAATTGGCAGTAATACCTATAAATTTTATTCGTCCTATCTTAATACTGGCGCCACTAAGTGGTCAAGAACTTTTGCTGGAATTTCAGATGTTCAGTATCCATCAATTTCTTTTTACGGAGATATTTATGCAGTTTACAATGGAATTGACGGCCAAGTCCGGATTTTATCATTTAATAATTTTGGCAATTTCTCGGTAATTGAACATTCCGGTCAGGCTATATCGCCTCTAATATTAAGTTCGGGTGATTTTGGTTTTTATAGTGACAGTTTGGGAAAAATAATAATTTTAAATCTTTATGAATTTTCCGTTATTAATGAGTTAGATTACGGAAGCATGGTTTCGGTGCCGACACTAGACAAAGATGACGCAATAGTATTTTTGTCTTTTGATCTAATTACTAAGCAGGTTAACTACAACTCTATTTTTGTTGATTACGATCCAGAGAGCGAGGACTTGGCGTATATTTATGACAAAAACAGTAAGGCGGTAGCACAATTAAACATTAGTAATTCTCTACCTGATTTAATTTTTGCCGAGAAGTTTGCTTACTTTCCCACGGGCAATGGGGAAGTTTGGAGAATTAGCACTGACCCAAACCTCAAGAAATATAAGATCAGTTTTGGACAATCCTTAGGAAATCTGATTTATGCAAATGGTGAATACGTTGCAATGAGCACCGATGGCAAGAACCTATACTCGTTTACCTTCGACCCTGAAATCCCGGAATCAAATATTTTAATCAACAGCCCGTATAAAACTGGTCAGGAGTACAAAGAATTTCTTGGTCAGTTGCATAGCCACTATATTCCTGACATAAAAATTCCAGGCCAAAAGATTGGTCCTGAATTTACTGTAAATAAATACAAAGATGCCGGTTATGATTTTATTGCCCTGACAGAGCATAACGAACTAGCACAGAATCCTAATGTTGAGGGGATAACGTTTATTGAGAATGCGGAGGAGGATACACAGAGACGGCATGGAAATCATATTCTGGCTATAGGAATTAAAGATCCAGTGAATGAAGAGTTGTCTGATCAGGAAAGGGTTACTCAGATTAATGAACAAGATGGATTTTCTAGTTTTTCTCACCCCAATTCCTATTGGTACGAAATACCTCTGAATAATTTGCTCACCATTAAAACTTATAATGCAATCGAAATATATAATAATGGGATAAGTGCCGCAGGTAAATATCTAGATCTGCCTTCACGAGAGAATAAAAATCCCTATGATAATGAATATTCGATTGAAAAATGGGATTCAGTATTGTCAAATAGGAAATTGGTTTATGCCACTGCCGGGGATGATTTTACACCAAATAATCCGGGGTTTGATGGAGCTGCTATCGCCGTATTTGCAAAGGATGATTCACAAGTTGAGATAATGGATAATTTAAAATCGGGTAATTTTTATGCCTTGCAAGGATCAAAAGCCCCAAGAATAAAAATAGTTACTGACGGGGACCAAATAATAGTAGACTCCAATGATTTGGGAGATATTAAATTTATTGGCAAGGATGGCCAGTTGCTAAAGGAGGATAATAATACAAGAAGCTCAACTTATGTTGCTAAAGGCGATGAAATTTATGTTCGTGTAGAAGTAGAGGGAATGTACAACTTAAAATCTTGGTCACAGCCGTTAATTGTCGACAAGAATGATGTTAAAACGGTCAATGGTACAGGTGAAAAAGTTATTAATCTTGAACAATCAGACAAACTAGAAGCCAATATTGATGGTTCTCTTTCTGCTTCTATGGTGCCATCAGCAGAGTTACCTAAAAATATGCCACCTTGGGGCCTTTTCTCGCCAGTCTATAATTTTACAAAAAATGGCGAATTGATTGGCAATGCCAAATTAACAATCAGTTACTTAGATAAAAAAATTCCTACTTCAGATGATAGTTTGTCAATTTTTACATACAACTCAGCAAGCAATATTTGGGAAAAAGTGAAAAGTGTTGTTGATAAGACCGAGAAGAAAGTTACCGCCAATCTTGATCACTTCTCGCTGTATGCCCTCTCGAGCGATCTGATAGATGACAAAATCTTACCGAATTTAGAAATTATTAATATGGATGAGTTAGAAAATGTAACTGGGTCCACGAGTCTCATAATTAATGCCACTGATAATAACCAAATATTTAATGTTTCTGGTTTCCTTGATGATAAAACGCTTATTTTCTCAGACTCAGATTATTCTGACGGTTTTGACCAAACGATTGATTTTTCAAACTATCCGGTAGAAAAACATAAATTAACGATAATAGCTACTGATTATTTTGGTAACAAAGCGATGAGAGAGATGAAAATTAGAATAGTTGACCCAGATAAAATCCCTCAAATTCTTATTTTATCCAGACCAAGGGGGAAAAATTCTTGCAATAGGTTTGTAATCTTGGGTAAATTTTTGAATAGAACTGATGCAACAGAAATTGATGTTTTTCTAAGTAATACCAAACTTGGAACGATCCCGGTAGAAGGAGGAATCTTTACTTATAATTTTAATGGGGATTTTTCTGATAAAGAGTTAATTTTGAGTTTAAATATCAAATACAGGAAAGGCAGGTTTGATATTAGAAAGGTCAGAATTAATAAAAATTGTTAACAGAAATTACAAATCAGATTTTGTATGCTAATAATCCAAAATAAATAAGTATTAGCAGTAAAACAAAGAGCAGAATGACTAATATGAGATATAATCGATTTATTTTTAACGAAGCTTTGAAAAAGTTCATCAAACTCATTATGATGGAAGCAATACTTAGTACAAAAAAGAGCATCAATATGTACCATACTGATTCATCCTTGTCTAATAAAAATCCAAGGAGGATTAGAATCAAATAAAGAACTAATGGGATAGCTAACCAAATCCATCCTCGTTTTGCATAATTAACTTTGAGTTCTTTTTTCATTTCCCTCCTTTTATTTGCTTCTTATTATCTCAAAAATTAATTAGCTATTAAATACTAGATAAAAGTTCGGCCCTATTGCACGATCGTGTAATAGGGCCGAAAGAATAATCTTTTTAAATAGTCTTTTAACCAGCGAGACCGCCCTGGGGGAAGGGCGGCTCGACTCGTTTTCATAGCGGATTGTCCAAGCTCATTTTTCTGACGGACTTTGCCTACAGGTGGGCACCTCCTCCTTTCCTGCCCCCTGGACCTACTTCGGGATCCTCCTCGGTTCCCATAAACTTGAGCTCTTCTTGCCCGATTGCTTCTGCAATCGGGCCGTAAACGCCGCTCGTTTCACCGGCGTCTTTCTCGTTGACCGCTCTCTTTTCGATCTCATGGATGAGCAGGCGGGCGAGAGTAGATGCCTTTTCGTTGCCGGGGTTGATCAGATCGGCAACGATCAGTGGTACATCATCGAGACTGACCCTGTCTGCTCTGCTGTTTATCAACGCAAAGACCGGATCAAGCAGAGCAAGATCATCTGTTGAAAAACATCTCGACATCTTCTCCACCTCCTGGAATGCCCAAAATAGGGCAAATTTGTTATAGAACTCTCGCTAAATAGATTCAATATTATTTATTATTAAAAAATTTAAAGAAGCTTTGAGAGGGCAAACTTTTGAAACTTTTTGCTTTTCAGCGCCAAGGCCACCAGTTCGAGAAAAAGCGGTCGAAGGACTGAAACATTTTCGACAATATTGAGAGCTTTGAGATGACGATTATTAAATTTAACGATTTTATTAAGCTTATTAGTTTGATAGGACGGATTTAAAATTTTTTTAGCGATTTCCTCTCCAGAGATTAACGCCTGATATATACCTTCTCCTGTAAAGGAAGAAGCAAGGCCAGCCGCATCGCCGATTAAGAAAATATTGCCAAATTGGCACCCTCTATAATCTGAGTTGATGGCGAATGCTTCATATTTACCTCTCTCAATGGTGATTTTTTGATTTTTTATCCATATTAAAAATCTTTCTCTTAATCCCTTGGAGTACTTTGCGAGGGTGCCGCAGCCGATTGAAGCAAAGCCCGCGTGGGGAAATATCCAGGCATAGCCTGAGGAGAAAAAACGAGAATTATAGTAAAGCTCAAACTGCTTGTACTTATCAGTTGGGACGATATATTGAATAGCCACCAGGGTGTTATTGGTTGGGATTTTTAAATATTTCCGAACCATTGAAAAAGTCCCATCTGCCCCGATCAAATATTTGTATTGAAACTTTTCACCCTTATCTGTTGTTATAGAATGTTGGTCTATTGCCGTTACTTTTGTGGATGTGATTATTTTTACATAACTTTTATCTATCTGACTTAATTGCCACTGGCCGAAATCTCTCCTATTTATCGTATAGGCAAAGACTCCGCCGGCTTTTATCTTGATTTTGGTCAAAGGAGTGCTGAATACTGCCTCGCTAAACTGGAACTCCAACAGCCCCCTGGGAATTGAAAGATATTTTAGATCTTTGGAGGTTAGACCGCCGGCACAGACTTTGGGACCGACCTCGGCGTTTTTTTCAATTACAAGAACTTTTTTACCGGCATTTCCTAAAATTTTGGCACAATTTAATCCCGCTGGTCCCGCCCCTACAATAATTACATCAAAAATTTTATTCATGTTTAAGCTTAGGACTTGGAACCGCTCGACACTTTTACTTTTGCCGGTCTGACAAGTTGCCCATCAAATTGGTAACCAGAGGAAATTTCTTCAACAATCACATTTTCCGGCTGATCAGATGAGATATGCTCAATGGCTTCATGGATTGCCGGATTAAATTGTTGCCCAATGGTTTCAATCTTTTTCAGCCCTTCATTTTCCAAGATGTTTTCTAGTTGCTTTTCGATTTGTTTAATGCCAATTGCCCAATTATTACTCTCAAGCTCTTTCGGTACATGTTTGGCCGCTAGTTGAAAATTATCCAAAACAGGCAGGATACTCTCGATAAGGTCAAAATTAGCGACTTTGATAAGCTTTTTCCTGTCCTCCTCGGTTTGTCGCCGGTAGTTAGTGAAGTCAGCTTGACACCTTTGCCAACCTAGAGTTAACTCGCCAACTTTTTGTTCAAGTTCGTCAACTTGATTTGTTTGATTGGTGTTGTTTGTTGTTTGTTTAGTTTGTTTTTCGTTTTTATTCATATGTTCTAACTTAATTATTGCTTTAAATCTTAGCCAAAAAGATCGTGTAATTCAAGAATCAGAATAACTGAACGCTTTATCCACTTTGATCGTTAAAATAAAGGGTTTATATTATTTCACAAGCCCAATCAAGGGTGAGTGATTTTTCGACGGTAAGGAGTTAGCTATGACTCGGGTTTGTATGGTCGAAGACGAGAGTTTCAACCTGTTATTAATGGATCTTTCGGGAGCTCCGAGAGAACAGCGGACCGACGATGCCTTTGAGGCAATTATCGACAAGCTGCCGGAGGACCCTCAGCAGGCAGCCGATATCATCCTGGGCGCTTTAGACTCCCCTGACATTGAGGTCAGGGATGGGGCTGAGTTGCTCGTCAAGTTTATTCGTGATCGGTCGAAAATCGGATCGGATTGGCACGAGGATGTCGTTCATTACCTTGAAGACGAGGAAGACGTTGAAGAGGTAGAGGAGTATAGCCTGGAGTAGCCAATCGATTGTACTATGTTGTTGCCGGGCTGCGGGGTGGAACCCCGCAGCCACAGGCTCAAAAATCAAGAAGAAACTATAAAGTTCGGCCCTATTGCACGATCGTGCAATAGGGCCGAATAGTACTTAAATATTGTGATAGTAGGGCTTGAATTTACCCAATTATTTTTTGATTGGTCTGGGCATGACAAAGTGCCACGGCTAGGGCATCAGCAGCATCATCCGGTTTGGGGCAGGTCTTTAGGTTGCACGTGATTCTAACCATCTCCTGCATTTGTTTTTTATCTGCTCGACCATAACCAGTGATCGCTTGTTTAACTTGCAGGGGAGTGTATTCAAAGACGGGAATCTTATTTAAAATGCCACAGACTATCGCCACGCCTCGTGCTTCGGCGACCGATATGACAGTTTTTTGGTTTTTAAAAAAGAATAGCTCTTCGACTGCCATTTCGTCGGGGGAATTTTTTTCGATAATTTCGGTGAGGGATTTAAAAATATGCGCTAAACGCTTTGATTGGTTTTCGTTGGCTTGGGTTCGGATGCAACCATATTTTAGGGGGATTATCTTGTTATTATTTTTCTCGATCAAGCCCCATCCCATGATGCCTGTTCCTGGATCAATCCCTAAAATTTTTGTCATTTAGATTCCCTCAAATTAACACAAAAATCTTAAAACTACTTCTGCTCGATCTTTCTAGCCACAATCAAAACCATTTCCTTGTTTTTTTCCTCGAAATCATTGGGATAATGAAGAATCTCAATTTCGTAACCGCACTCAGTAAGAAATTCTACCAGGCTTGAATTGCCCTTAACGCCCCTCTCTGAGAAAAATTCCGGCAGGCCTCTATTTGGCTGATTGTAAATAACTATTCGACCGCCAATAGGTTGGAATCGGGAATATTGTAGAATAATTTTTCTAAAATCAATATAATTTAGGATTTCAGAAAATATAATACAATCGATAGTCTCGCGATTAGTTCGACGGCTGTCAATGTTTAGAAATTGAGCTCCTTTTGTAATTGCCTTGTTTTGTGCAAAACTGCCCGCATTTGCTAGTGACTCAATATCTGATTGTATGTGGAGTTTGTTGGCGTCCGTCTGTTCAAGTTTTCCACCATAATCAACGGTAATGAATTGGTGCTGACTAGACAAAAAATTTGAGACCGGTTTGGCGCCGCTGCCAACATCGAGAACAACTTTGCCTATTTTACCTTCGCGATCAAGTCGCTGAAGAAGCTGTCCGACATTTACGATTTTTTCAATGGGACCATAGAGCATTCCCCAGGATTCTTTCCAGCCTTCTTGGTTTGAAAATCTTTCCTGCATATTTGCCTTGCTTATAGATTAGCGTTGGTAAAAACATTGTTGACATCATCAAGATCATCGAGGGCCTCCAAAAGATTTTCAATGTTTTGTTTTTTGCTTTCCGGAGGGTCGATATACGTAGTTGGAATTTGGATGATTTCCGAACTTTCAATGACCAATCCAGCAGCTTCCAGAGTTTTGCGAACAGAATTTAGGTCTTGGTATGAAGTCGTAATAACATAAGTTTCGTCTTCTTTTTCAAAATCCAATGCGCCAGAATCAATAATGGTCATTTCCAGTTCGTCACCTTTTTTCTCGTTTTTTGATTCGTCAACAATTATCTGGCCGGCTTTTTTAAAGAGATAGGAAACACTACCAGCTGAGGCAATTGAACCGCCATTTTTGGTGAGAGCATTTTTTACCTCTGAAAGCGCTCTATTTTTGTTATCAGTCAAACATTCAATTAAGATACCGATGCCGCCCGGACCATAAGATTCGTAAGTAATTTCCTCTAGAGCTGCGCCGTCGCCACCTTCGCCAATGCCACGTTTTATTGCTCGCTCAATATTATCTTTGGGCATCGAAATCGCTCTGGCGTTTTCCACTGCCATGCGGAGGCCTGGGTTCATTGTGGGGTCGCCGCTTTTGCCATCCCTGGCAGCGATAGTGATTAATTTGGCGATCTTAGTAAAAAGCTTTGCTCTCTTGGCATCAATCGCCGATTTCTTGCGTTTTGTTGTGGCCCATTTGCTGTGTCCTGACATATTTTTCTCCAAAATTTCAATTCTTCCCTGGAATCATACTACTTTTCGAGGGCAAAATAAAGAATTGACTCTAATCATAAACTGCGTTCTCGAAATAATCTATTCTCGGGGTGCTTCCAAGAAAAACACTGGAAACATCAATTCTTATAGTTTTGTTTGGATATCTTTGGGTTAAAGCGTTTGCCAAGAGTTTTAACTTCTTCTGTTTTTTATATCTTACTAATTCTACCGCCTCGCCGAACCCTTCCCCTCTAACCGTTTTTACTTCAATAATGACTATGGTGCCGTGGTCTTCTGCTAAAATATCAATCTCTCCAACAGTTAAAATTAGGTTTCTAGCTAGAATTTTGTAGCCTAGATTTATAATGTAGTCCGCTGTTAAATCTTCCCCTAATTGCCCGGTTTTTTTGTTTAGCTTTTTATTCATCCAAAACAAAGTCTCCGTTTTTATGTATCTCAAACTCGATTGTACCTCTATCGTCTGTTCTTAATATTTTTGAATTTTTGCTTTTTGCTAAATTGATCGCTTCTTGGTGAGGATGACCATACTGATTATTTTTGCCGACTGAAAATATTGAAAACTGTGGTTTAACAAAATCGTAGAGGTTTTCGTTTGTTGCGTTTTGTGAGCCGTGGTGAGGCACTTTCAAAATTATACTAGTAAAATTTTGCCCCGCGAGGCTTTTCATCATTATATCCTGTTCGTCCTTCTCGATATCGCCGGTGTAAAAGACACATTTTGCCAAATAACAATATCTAACCACTTCTGAAACGTTGTTGGGATTGTCAGCTTTCTTCTTAATATATTTACTTCCAGGCCAAAGAAATTCGAGGAAAGCATTATCGTATGGTCTTAAATTATAGCCTACATCTGGGGTGATTACAGAAATGTTTTTTTCTTTTACTTTATTTAAAAAACTCAAGTATTCAGCTGAATTATAGGCTGAGCCAGAAAAATATATTTGTCCGATCTCGTATCTATCCAAAAGCGGAATTAATCCGATTAAATGATCAGCATGGGGATGAGAAAGGATTAGTGCTTCAATCTTCCTGTCATATAGGGGCATTTTTTCACCGAGCAGTGAAAGAATTTTGTCATCGGGACCGCCGTCAATGACAATCTGATAATCATCCTTTTGAATTAAGCTTGCGTCTCCCTGTCCAACATCAAAGAAAAAAACAAAAACGGAGTCTTTGTCGGGGGATTTGGCGATAGCAAAGGAAAGAAAGAGGAGCAAAAGGGAAAGGCCAAGAATTATAATTTTATTTAAATTATTTTTCATATTGAGTTTATATTAATCGAAGACATAGGTAATTTGGCTAAGAATTCGGTTAACTTTAGGATGTACTCTAGTGGTACCCAAAGCAAGTATCCGGCGGCTATTCCCAGGTTTTGATTAATTAGGCCACAAATACCTGTTAAAAATGACAGTGCCATCGAAAGTGGAATTACTAATAAAATCAATATGTTGGCAACGGGAGATATTAGTGAAAGTTGGCCGAACCTTATTATGAGCAAAGGCAGCACCATGATTTGGGCTGAAACTGTTTCTGATAGGATCGCCGAGGCTGATTTTAAAGGCTTTATGCTTCTTAGGCCTAACAAATATTTCTTGATAAATGGCGCCAGATAAACAATACCGATAAAAGCCAAGAAGGATAGTTGAAATCCTACGTCGAAATAAAGCACGAAAGGATTAAAGAGAATCATCAAAATGGCGGCCAAAATCATGATATTTGCCTGATCTGCTTGGCGGCCGATCGTTCGACCAAAAATAAGTAATAGTGAGAAAATTGCGGCCCTGACAACACTGGCCATCGCGCCAGTTAAAACGACAAAAAGTATCACCAAGACAGAACCAGCGTAGAAGGTAAACTTTCTTCCGATTAATGGCGTTAATAAGATGGCCAAGATACTAATAATAATGGTTACGTTATAGCCTGATAAAGCGATAATATGAGTAACACCTGTTTTTTTAAAATTATCCATAATCTGCTCTGGAATATTACGCTTAATTCCTAAGATCAACCCCGAAGCCAGGGAAGATTGGGGTTCTGTAATTGACCGATTCAATGATTTCTCTAGCGACTCAGAAATTAGATATAATACTCTAACTATTTTGGTACTTGGCCACGAATCAGATTTCAGAAGATGGACATTTTCTGGCTGAAAAATGACTCCGTATACTAGATACTTTTTTAAATAATCGCCATAATTAAAATCTTCGATTATGCCAGGCTGGTTCACTTTTCCGGAAATTTCAATAATATCGCCGTATTTGTATTCGGGGAAAATTGGCAAATAAGCCAGAACTCTAATCTTTTTATTATCGTACATTCCTTGAACGATGACCTTCTGCTTTTGTGTTATTTCTGGTTTTGATTTTATTTCTCCAGATAATGAGATTACCTTGCCAAATGGTAAATTTTCTTGATTTTTGAAATCAAAATAAGAAAAGTAAATTAATCCGAATATCACCGAAAGAAGACCGGCAGTAAGGACAGTTAGAGAATAAGCTTTGGAGATAGAATACAGAAACAAAAGAAACAGCAAAGTTAAGGAACTAAATGCGAATATTGGCCAAACTAGTGCAAAATTTAAATTAATTAACGAACCAATCAAAATGCCAGTTAAAAAGCATATGCCGACAATAGTAAAAAGCCGGAATAGTGGAATGGTTCCATCATCTTTTAAACAAAGAAGCCCCTTCATTTTGCTTAACACCAACATTAAAGCAATTATACTGCCGTTTGACTGGGATTAAAATTTAACTGTTATTTGCCATTTGTTATAATAGAAAGAAAAGGAGGTTAATGCCGGAGTTAAGACAAAATATAATTACAGGTGATTGGATTGTTGTTGCGCCTGAAAGAGCCAAAAGGCCTCAAGATTTTATCATCCCCAAGAGTGTTAAAGTGCCCAGAGCCGGGGAGTGCCCCTTTTGTGTTGATTCCAAGGGTTTCAAAGAAAACGAAAAAATTAAAAAAACAGAAACCGAACATATTTATGTCATCGAAAATCGGTTTCCTGCCTTTATTGAAAATGTCGCGGATAAAAGTGAGCGTAGTTACTATCCCGAGAGTGGATTTTATCGAGCCAGAGCCTCAATTGGGGATCATGAAGTAGTTGTGATCAAGGATCACAATAACTCACTACCAAAATTTGCCAAAAACTTAATGGATGAGATGCTGGAAGTTATCCGGGATAGGTATATTTGGATGAAAAACCATGAAAATGTTGTGTCGATCATGCCAATCTACAATCATGGGGCGGAGGCAGGAGCCTCAATCGATCATCCTCATGCTCAAATTTTTGCTTCCGGTATTGTTGCGAATACTGTAGGAGTGGAGCTTGACGGCGCTGATAAATATTATGGAATTAATGGAAGTTGTGTTTACTGTGATATTGTTGCCCATGAGTTAAAGCAGAAAAATCGGCTGGTTTACGAGAACGATAATTTTATTGCCATTAATTTTTTTGCTTCGCGTTTTCCTTTTGAAACTTGGGTAATGCCCAAGAATCATGAAAGTCAATTTGAAGAGACTTCCAAGAATAGTATGAATGATTTTGCCGATGCTCTGACAAAAGTTTTTGGAATGTTAGATATGACGCTTGATAATCCGCCGCTTAATTTTTATATTCATACCTTACCGACAATCTTCGATAATTCCGCCTCTTATCATTGGCATATGGAGATAGTGCCCAGAGTTTCAAAATTTGGCGGATTTGAGCTTGGCAGCGAAGTTGTTATAAATGTGATGCCACCGGAGGAAGCGGCTAAATATCTGAAAGCCAGTGAAAAGAAAGGGGAGAATGGAAACTACTAAGAATTATATCGACCTTCAGCCAGAAACTCTCGACGAGAAAAGACTGGCAGCACTAGAGGCGGAGGGGAAGGAAGAACAAAAACAAGTTACAACAGAAAGAAAGCGTCTATATCAAGAAAGGATTGATCGGGCCAAAGAATTGCCGAAGCTTCCGAAAAGAATATTACTTTTGGATTGTTCGGCCAATGGTGGCGACTTTGCTACCCAATATATTACCCTAGCGGACGAACGCCTAGACCCCACTAATCGTGATGCGATTTCTGTTGCTGCCCCAGGAACAGTATTGCCCAATCTTGATGAATATGCGGGCATTATCATTTCCGGTTCTGCAGCAACGCCAAGCGAAAAAAGTGATTACCCTTGGATTGAGCCATTAGAAAAATATATAACTGGAGCGATTGAAAAAAAAATTCCAATACTTGGCATCTGCTTCGGTATGCAGCTTTTGGCTGATCTCGAGGGTCGAGAAGTTCCGGAAAATATCGGTGGAATTGAACAGGGAGTCTGGAAGACAACAATATTTGCGAGTACTCAATCGGTGCAAAACCCCATATTTAAAGGATTACATTTTCAATCTGATTCAGCAAATGAGTATGCAAGTGCCTTAATTCCAACTCTTGGTACCCATAGCTATAGTGTCAAAAAAGGCGACCTCGAACCGCACGGCTTTAGTTATCCCAGTCATGTATTTAATGCTGAGGCAATTACCCCGGAACTTTTGGCCAATCCGTATCATTATCCCATGATTGAGATCAGGGACGGTAAAAAAGTTTTTGGTATCCAATTTCATCCTGAGTACAATAGTCTTTTGGGGGTTGATTATCAGGCTGCTAGAGTTAAGATAAATGCCCGAAAAATTCAAGCTGCCGGTCAAAATCCTCTAGAGATTCTAAAAAATCTCGGGGAATATAAAACTGAGCTTCAGGCTGGCCAAAACCAAGATGGCTCGATATTTCTCAAGAACTTTATTGATATTTGCTTATCAGAGAATTAATCTCTAGGTCCTTCTTTTTGGAAGAAGAAGATCGATTAATATAGCTATTGATTAAGCTTCTTAATTTTTTATAGAACTCTTCAGCTTCTTCGGGGCTGTGACCAAGACAGATGGAGCCGAATTTGCCAAATTCCGATACCATACCCGGCATGTAGATGAGGGCGCCTTTTTTGGTTTTTTTGTCGAAGGCAATCTTGCTCTCGCTGACTAGATTAATTAATTCCAGTGGATCGAGCCCTTTGTATTTTTCATTCTCAAATGCTTCTAGGGCGTAGTAATAAATCGGAGTTTTATCGCTGGTTAGCAAACCGCTTTTAGGATTATATTTGGCACCGGTCAAATAATAGGCAATTCTGAAAATATGGGTTGTTCCGCCTTTGCGGAGATTGATTTCAATCGGATAAACGACCGGTTTTTTCATACCTTTTTCGTAGGTAACAACGTAGTCAATCGCAAAGTTGCCGATCACGCCTTTTTTGGCCAACCAACCAGCAATTTTTTCGCCTTCAGCGATAATCAACCGGCGATGAGACTCAAGGCTTGGAAATTTACAACCGAGATAGACTTGATTATCTGGGCCGCCCAATATTTGTTCATGATTGGAAATAATTCTCGGCTTGTTTTTGCTGGTGATTAAGACTTGAGTACTTGGAGAGAATTTAATTTCACCTTCGATATAAAGCTCGACGATGCCGCCGGTTTTATTAAATCTCATTTTATACTCGGCATAATCTGTTTTTACATTTTGGAAGGAGGCAAATTCATTAAAATTCCTCAAAACCAATGAAGCAGTTTTATCCTGATCCATTTTTTTGGGGTTAATCCCAAATTTTTCAACAAAATTTTGCCAATAAAAAACGCAGTTTCCTTTGCCGGAAGAGGAATAATTTCTTTTTATCATTAATCTCTTAGTCCCTGGGTGTTTGACAGCAAGTCTAACCATTGCTTTTGAAAGCTCGGTGAAATTTTTTAATTCACTAAAACCGGGAATAAGGTTGGCTCCAGCCAATTTAAAAACTTTGCGTCCGCCGCTTTTTGTGCCGACAAAATCATATTTTTGATTTGAACCGAAAAGAGGTACTCCGAGCAATAACGATAATTTCCTTTCTGCTTCAGTTGGGTTGTAGCAGCGCAGAATTGTAGTTTCCGGGTTGATTATTTGTTTTTTAATGCGGTTGATAAATTTTTTCTGTTTTAGAATCTTACGCGTTAATGCGTCGTTAGTTTGGTCATCGATGGGAATGTAAATCAATCGGCTTTTCTTTTCTGCTAGGTCTTCCGGAGAGGAGGAAATCATAGAAAGATAGTAATCAAAAAGCTTTTCATTGAAACCTTCTGTTGCTACGTACACAATTTTAGTTTTTTTGTATTTTAAAAGAAAAATAAAGAAGAGCATTCTCTCCTCGTAAAAGCGCAAACCGGAAACATTGCTTAAATCGACTGTTTTGGGATGATTAAGCCCCGGGATAACAATGAAAGTGCGTTCTCCTCGGTGGTCGAAATTTAGGATATCAGCGCATTTGGTCAATCTTTGCTGGAGTGCCAATTCACTTAGTTTGTTTTTCTCCATTCTTAATCCTCAAATTAATTTTGTGGCCGTTTATTCAGGAACAAGTTGAATTATACGATAAAATTAGATAAGTTAAAATAAGCTATGACTTTATTAACATACATAGTTTTATTTTGCAAGGAAAAATAGCGGATGGAAAATAGTGCTAGAGGACAAATAATCGAAGAAGCAAAAAGGCGAGGAATCAAGGTAATCGCAATTCTTGATGGTATTATTGATCTTTTCAATTTAGAAGACCATACTGAATATTTATGCAAACAATTTATTTCCAAGACCTCCGCTGTAGCTACTTATATTACTAACAACAAAGAGGTAACCAAAGTTTTTCTCCAAAGAGCTGGTTTAAATGTTCCAAGAGGCAAAGCTTATGATAGGGATGATTTTGAAAGTGCTGAAAGGGAAATAGAAAAATTAAATTGGCCGTTAATAATAAAACCGACCGCTTCAGCTAAGGGTGATTCGGTTTTTACAAATATCTCAACTACCCAAGAATTATCAACTGCTTGGCAACAGGTTGCCCAAAAACACCAAAAAATTCTTATCGAGGAAATGTTTGAAGGACAGGATTATCGCATATTTGCTTTGCCTGAAAAAGTCATTGCAATTACCCAGCGAATTCCTGCCAATGTAATTGGAGACGGCAAAAAAACAATCAAGGAACTGATAGAAGAAAAAAATGGCGATGAAAAAAGGTTAGTGAAAATTCAGGTAGACGAAATTGCAGTAAGTTTTCTTGAAAAAAGCGGTTTTGCGCTTGATTCTGTTCTGGAAAAGGACAAATTGGTATTTCTCCGCAAAAACGCCAATATCTCGACCGGTGGAGATATTGTTGACGTTACTGATAATGTTCATGAATCTGTCAAAACACTCGCAATAAAAGCCATCAAAGCAGTCCCTGGGCTGGCTTATGGTGGGGTTGATCTAATGTCAAAGGATGTAACCATAGAACAGAATGATGGAAATTATACTATTTTAGAGATCAATGCCAGTGCGAGCATAAAGATGCACCATTTTCCCACCACTGGAAAGCCGCGAAATGTCGCCAAAGAGATAGTTGACATAATGTTCCCAGAAACAATTTAGTCAGAACTAGGAATTAAGATGAATATTGCAACTCGTCTATTTTTAAATGAGTGTAGGAAGAGGGGAATAAAAACTCGTCCGCTTTGCGAGGACAAGATTTTTGAACTTATATATCAAGAGCATTACGAGTATTTATATGCTCAATTTTTTTCCATTACTCCAGCAACTGCCAGGCAAATATGCGCCAGGAAAGAGTTGACCAAAGCTTTTCTTGCTAAAGCGGGAATAAGTGTGGCCAAGGGTGACTATTTTTCGATTGATCAGCCAGATGAAGCCTTAAATTTTGCTAATAATCGCTATCCTTTAGTTTTAAAACCAAGTCCCGGCGGACACGGCGAGGGTGTTTTTGCAAATATTTCCGATGAAAGTTTTCTTGAAGACGCCTGGAGCATATTATCAGAATCTGGAGTCAAGACTGTTTTACTAGAAGAATTTTTTCATGGAAAAGAATATCGAATATTGGCAACAAAGAAGAAGGTTTTAGGTGTTGTCCGCCGGGTGCCAGCAAATGTTGTCGGTGATGGCTTATCGACAATTTCCAACTTAATAAAAAGCAAAAACAGCGATCCTAGACGCAGTGATGACACTGGTGACCCGGTAGTGAAGATATTTGTTGATAACACCATTCTTTCAACTCTAAAAGAAAAAAAGTTGGCGCTTTCTTCAATCCCTGCCGAAGGGGAAAGAGTTTTCTTGAGAGAAAATTCCAATATTTCAACCGGAGGAGAAAGTGTTGATTATACAGACAAGATCGACCCTAGCGTCAAAAAAATCGCTCTTAAAGTCATTAATGCAATTCCGGGATTGCCTTATGCAGGCATAGATTTTATGACCAAAGATATTACTAAAAAACAAAAAGCCGATGATTATATTATAGTTGAGGTTAATTCAAGTCCTGGCATCGATCTTCATCATTTTCCATATAAAGGCAAGAAAAGGAATGTGGCAAGCCAGCTATTGAATTTAGTTTTTCCTGAAACCACAAACAATAACTTTTTATAAACTCTAATTATTTAAACTTTGTTTTTTGATTAAAAAGATAAGACTATTTTGGCTTATTTTCTATAAATTTTAGAAATGCAGGATTATAGGAATGAGTATAAAAACCTTATTTCGGAATTGGAAATAAACAAGGAAAAAATAATCCATGCCAATTTTGAATTTGGTTACTTTATTTTAAGTGGGGAAATCCACCGTCGGGATATATTGCTTAAAGTGGCGCCAGTTTTTGATATTAAAAGAGTCGAGCACATTTTTCGCGAGGCTGTTGCTGATGGAATTATCGAGCGCCATAACCAAGATCTTAAAAAACCATTTATCTTTCGGACAAAAGTGCTGGAAGTTGGGCAAAACCAGACGTTTGCCTGGATTATAAGAAGATATTATAAAGGGATGTCGCTGGCTGATCCAACCAAGGATTTTCAGAGAAAAATTCCTGATAGATTTAGTTTGCTCCAAGTAAAGTATTTAAAAGAGAAGAATAAAGTCTTGACCCAGGTTATTGATAATATTGAGTCCATCCAGTCTCTTGAAACAGATTTTCGTCGGTTAAAGATCAAAAAAAGCTTTTTTGAAAAGCGGTTCCTCGCCGATTTCTCTAATAGTGATACAGAGATTCTTCAAGATTTGCTCGATATCAATTTACTGCCTTCTTTCGAGTACTTTACATCAAATAAAGGAAACTATTTTTCTGGACAGGCGATCACCGCAACTATATCCGATCTAACGCCGGCTAATCTGATAATTCGAAAAGATGGACGCCTTTACTTCTCTGATTTCGAATGGTTTTGTTTTGATAATTCAACGCTCGATGTTGCTTTCTTTTGGCTTTTTTTATGGCGACATCCCTCTTGGCAGAAAAAATTAGTTTCGCTTTACTCAAAAAATAATAATTTTTATTCTGATTTTCGCTTAAGTCTGATTCGGATAATTTTGACCTGGTACTTAAGAGCTTGGGAAGACCAAACGAATAAGGGTAAAGATTTTTTTCGAAATGAATACAAGGATCACGCGTGGACTCGCTATCTTGAGAAGGCTTATAGCTTAGCAATCTAAAAACAGTGGCATTTTATAATTTTTCTTAAAGATTTGCCAAACTTTTGGCAATACAATAAGTGAATGAAAAACAGATTAAAAGTTGCTTTTATCTCCACTTATCCTCCTCGTCATTGCGGAATAGCCACCTTCGCAAAATCGCTTGTTGATATCATTCAAAAAATTGATACAGAGGTCGAGCCACAAATTTTGGCGATTACTGATGTTAAGAATAAATATAAATATGAAAAAAAGGTAATTTTTGAAATAGATCAAGAAAACCCGGATTCGTATTTGAAAGCGGCCAAATTAATTAACAAGAGTGATATTGATATCCTTTCTCTGCAACATGAATACGGTATTTTCGGTGGTAGGAATGGTGAGTATATTCTCAAATTTTTAGAAAAGATTCGCCGGCCGGTAGTCACTAATTTGCACTCTGTTTTAAGTAAAGAACATCAAAGCAAGCATCTTTATCGTGTAACAAAAAAAATCATCGAAAGATCGGATAGGGTTGTCGTCATGACAAATAACGCCAAAAAACTATTGCTTAAAGATTTTAATTTGTCAAACAACAAGGTTGAAATTATACATCATGGCGTACCAAATGTTTTGCTTGATTCCAAGAGTAAAACCAAAGAGGATTTGGGATTTGGATCAAAAAAAGTTTTTTCAACCTTTGGTTTAATTAACCCCGGCAAGGGAATTGAATTGGCCATAGAGGCATTTTCTCAGATAAACAAACAACACAAAGATTTTGTTTATTTGATTGTCGGAGCTACCCATCCATCTGTTAAAAGAAAGAGCGGAGAAGATTATAGAAATTATCTTAAAGCTTTGGTTTCTGAATTTAATTTAAAAGATAAAGTAATATTTATAAACAAATTTTTAACATATTTTGAATTAGTCGAATACCTAAAAGCAACTGATATTTATCTTTCTCCTCAACTTGATTTAAAACAGGCATTTTCCGGCACTTTATCTTACGCAATGGGGTGTGGTGATATAGTAATCTCTACTCCGACGCATTATGCGAAAGAAATGTTGTCAGGCGGACGGGGAATCATTGTCAAACCTAATCCCAGTTCTCTAGCTCGGGGCATTCTAAGGGTTATGGGTGAAAAAAATAAAGCCTTAAAAATTCAGCAGAGCAGTTATAATTTTTCCCGATCGATGATTTGGCCAAAAGTTGGTGAGCAATTTTATAACCTTTTAAAAAAAACCGCTGAGCAAAGCAGGGAATGGCAATCCTATTTACCGGATTTTGAGTTGGAACCGCCGTTGAATTTTCTACACTATCTAACTGATGGTTTTGGAATAGTTCAGCATTCTAGATGTCAAAGGCCGAATTATCGGTTTGGCTACAGTATTGATGACCAAGCCAGGGCATTGCTCGTCTGTACAAAGTACTTACTCGAATTTCCTGACTCTCCCGACGGAGTCAAAAAATTATTAAAAATTTATCTAAATTTTATGGACAAGGCAGTTGATGAAAGAAACACTATCCATAATTTCTTAAGCAAGGAACAAGAATACCTTGATGAAGTCGGCTCGGATGATTCACGCGCTAGAAGCTTTTGGGCTCTTTCTTTCTTAGCCAAGGCCGAAATCAATGATCTAGAGATAAAAAACAAAGCCCGAAAAATACTTTCGAAATATAAATTAGGGCTAGGTTTTAGCAATTACGTTAAAACAAAAGCTTATCAATTGCTTGGCTTTTACAATTTACAGGAAAAACATAGGGTTATTGAACTTGGTGACCAGCTAGTTTCCCGATATTTAGAGATAGAAAAAAATTATAAAAGATGGAATTGGTTTGAAAAAGAATTAACTTACGCCAATGCCATTGTGCCATTTTCTTTGCTAAAAGCTTATAAATTCAGCGGAAAGGAAATATATCTCAATGTGGCGTTAAGGTCGCTTTCTTTTTTAGAAAAAGCCTATACCCATAAAAGAAAGATACCTTCGCCGGTTGGTCAAAGTGGCTGGTATCGTCCGAAAAAAAGAAAGTCTTTCTTTGATCAGCAACCGCTTGAAATTAGCGACATGGTTCTGCTCTATAACCAACTTTATTACTTAACAAAGAACAGTGTTTATCGCAAAAAGGCGAAGGAGTGGATGGGTTGGTATTTCGGCAACAATATCAAGGGAAATTTAGTTTATAATCTGAAAAATCACGGAATTTTTGATGCTCTGACGCCAGAGGGGGTAAACAAGAATCAAGGAGCAGAACCGATCGTTACCTATTTGTTAGCTTACCTCTCGTTTCGAAGCGAAATATAGGACTGGCATTTTGCACCTCAAAATAGTATTATCACCTTAATGATATTAAACCTGGTCAGGTAATTTTTACTATGATAGCTTTCATTGAGGGAAAAATTATTTTACAAAAGGCTAATTATTTAATCGTTTCAACCGGCGGTATCGGGTACAAGGTTTTTGTTAATCCGGTTAAAAAATACCCTGAGAACCTAGCATTATACATTCACGAACATCTCAAGGAAGACGGCGATGACCTTTATGGTTTCTTGGCCATTGCCGAGTTGGAAATCTTCGAAAAACTTTTGCTAGTTAACGGGATTGGCCCCAAAGCAGCAATGGCAATTGTATCGATTGCTCCGCCAGAAAGAATAGTCTCCGCCATAGAATCGCAAGATTTTGCTTTTTTTGAATCTATTTCTGGTATCGGAAAGAAAGCGGCCGCTAAAATTATTATCGACCTAAAATCAAAGTTAGACGGTCTGAATTTAGAAAACCAAGAGCAAACTGCCGATCTTGTTGATGCCCTTATCTCCCTTGGTTTTAAAAAAGCTGATGTTCTAAAACAAATTCAACAGCTACCTCCCGATTTGAACAGCGACGAAGAGAAACTCCGTTTTTGTTTAAAATATCTTTCCAATCCTAAATTATGAACGAAGAATTTGAAATCAAAGAGTTTGAGAATATTGAGAAAGAGCTTGATCCCGAAGAGAAGGCCCTGGTTGAAAATGTTTTACGCCCTAAAAGTTTTGCTGATTATATAGGTCAGAAACAGGTGGTTGAAAATCTTGAAATATTCATTGCCGCTGCCAAGAAGCGCAGTGAACCGCTAGAACATCTTCTCTTTTATGGCCCGCCTGGTTTAGGTAAAACGACTCTTGCTAATGTGGTGGCGAATGAGATGGGCGTAGGAATTAAAATAACCTCTGGACCAGCGATTGAAAGGTCAGGTGATTTAGTTTCTATTTTAACCAATCTTTCCGAGGGCGATATTCTCTTCATCGATGAAATACATCGATTAAACCGTAATGTCGAGGAAGTTTTGTACCCGGCCCTGGAGGATTTTGCCATTGATATTATTCTCGGAAAGGGCCCTTCGGCTAAAACTATGAGGATAAATCTGCCCAGATTTACCTTGGTTGGGGCAACCACTAAGGCCGGATCACTCTCCTCACCTCTTCGAGATCGCTTTGGCGCACTTCACCGGCTCGATTTTTATGAAGAAGATGACATAGCTCAAATCCTTAAAAAAGCGGCGAAACGCTTAAATGTCTTGATCGAATCTGGTAGCATAAAAGAGATAGCAAAAAGATCACGGCGAACGCCGCGAATTGCTTTGAGAGTTTTAAAGAGAGTCCGTGATTACGCTGAGGTAATTTCGGGCGGCAAAATTGAGAAAACTGTCACCGAAAAGGCAATGAAAGGATTGTCAATCGATGAAGCCGGTTTGGACAAGAGCGACCGAGAGTATCTGTTTGCTATTATCAACAAATTTAATGGCGGACCAGTCGGCTTAGATACCATTGCTGCCGCAATATCGGAGGACAGGGAAACCATTGAAGATGTTGTTGAGCCATACCTTCTTCGTCTCGGCTTTATCAATCGAACGAAACAAGGGCGGGTTTCAACGGCGAAGGCCTATGAGCACTTGAAAATTAAAGGTGGGAGAGAGCAGACGCTTTTTGATAAGTATGACGGGAAAGCCTAAAAAAATCCTTGTTCATACATGTTGTGCAGCTTGTGCTAGCCATGTTTTTTTTGAGCTTAAAAAATTAAATTACGAAGTGATCGCCTTTTTTTACAACCCAAACATCCACGGCCGCAAGGAATATGATGATCGACTTAAGGATGTTAAGGACCATTGCGATACCTTTGGTATAAAGATGATTGTGCCAAAATATGATGTCCATGAGTTTTTTGAGCCGCTTTTGCCCTACCAGGATAAAAAATCAATTAAATACATAACCGACAAAGAAAGGTACAAGCGCAAGCGTTGCCAGCTTTGCATCAACCTTCTAATGTTAGAAACAGTTCGGGAAGCGAAAAGAAACAAGATAAAAAACATTTCAACCACTATGCTATGTTCCCCTTATAAAAACCATTCTGAAATTTGGAATGCCGGATCGGAGCTTGCCAATAACCAAGGCATCGAATTTTTTTATAAAGATTTTCGGAAAGGCTATTGGTACGGCCGAAATTATGCCAGAAATCATGCTTACCTTATTCCGGGGTATTGCGGCTGCAGTGAATCTTTAGAGGAAGGCAGACTAGAATGAGCATCTTAATAATAGTTTTTGTGATATGTCTCCTAGCTTTTGGAATTTTTAGTTGGGCTGGCCTCTATCACCTTTGGCGGTATGGTTATGTTGGTGATATGACAAAACCAGTCATCATTACATATTCTGTCCTGTCGTTAGCAGTGATTGCGGGAACCATTTTTGTTTTTGTTCTTAGAGTAATGATTGGAGGATAAATGCCTGTAGATGAACGACTTTTCCCTGAACAAGAAAAAAACGAGAAGGTCTTTTTACTGCTTCGAAGACATTGGTTTGTGTATCTTCTTTTTTGGGTAATGGCGGTTATATTATTAGCCCCGTTAGTAATTTTTATAATATATTGGTCTCTAAATCCTGATTTGGTTTCATATTTCATTGGAAATATTCTAGTGATTGCAATTGGTTGTTATCTGCTTGGAATTCTGGCGCTAATGCTTTATGGGTTCGTTAGTTTTTATCTTGATATCGACATAGTCACTGATCGCCGCATTGTTAATATCGATCAGAAGGGCTTTTTCAAAAGAGAAATTTCAGAGCTGAATTTACATCAAATTCAGGATGCTCGCGCTCATGTTAGAGGCATCTTTGAAACGATGTTTCACTTTGGTGATGTCTATATTCAAACTGCCGGCGGCCGGCCTAACTTCACCTTTAATTCGATTCCCAATCCATACAAGGTTGCCAAAAAAATAATTGATCTAAACGAGGCAGCGATTGAAAGTGAAGAAGTCGAAGTTTTGCAAAAGGCCAAATCCGATAAGATGGAGGATACTCTAAAGATACTAACTGATGATTTCCTTATAGAAAAAAAGAAATTCGATTCAGCCCAATCTTCTTCAAATGCATCTTGGGTAGATGAAGACGAAGTAATTCAGGGAGAGCCGGAAATCATAGAGAGAAGTAACCGAGATGGGGAAGAGTGGAGTCAGGTACAAAAACCGACTGATATTAATACAAAAAAACAACCAGAGGCAACAACTGAGGGGAAAATGGAGGAGGGTAAGGAGATCGATTTCGAATGAATTTAGAAGAGCTGGATTATAGCCTCCCATCAGAATTGATCGCTCAAAACCCCGTCTCTCCAAGAGATCATTCTAAACTAATGGTATTAGATCGCCAGAGCGGCAGGATAACCCACCAGATTTTTTATAATATTATAAACTATTTACAGGCCGGCGACCTGCTTATTTTAAATGATTCCATGGTTATACCGGCACGACTCCTCGGAAAAAACGAATCAACGGGCGGGAAAATAGAAATTCTCCTCAATCGGGAAAACAATCCTGGCTGCTGGGAGGTAATTGGAAAAAATTTAAAAGTGGGCAAAAAAATCATCTTTGCCGATTCTAATCTAAGCGCTATAGTTACCAAACGTTTAGGGGGTACCTTTTTGCTAAATTTTAATTTACAGGGCGAGGAATTTTTTAATGAGATTGAAAAAATCGGTTCTGTTCCTCTACCGCCTTATATTCGTCATGGTCAGGCCCAAAAAAAAGATAAATTACTTTATCAAACAACCTTTGCTTGTGAAAAAGGGAGTGTAGCCGCCCCCACTGCGGGTCTGCATTTTACCAAAGAATTACTAGAGAAGATCAGGAACAAAAGCATAGAGATTGCCAAAGTGACGCTTCACGTCGGACTGGGTACCTTTCTGCCAATAAAAAGCGAAGATATAACCAAGCACCAAATGCATGAAGAATATTTTGAAATAAAAGCAGAAGTTCTAGAAAAAATAAAAAACGCTAAAATTCAAAAAAGGAGAATAATATCAGTGGGGACAACCTCGACCAGAGTGCTTGAGTCTGTTTGTCGGAGCTATCCTGACTATAACTTTCCTGCCAAGGACTTATTTGGATTAACTGACATCTTTATTTATCCGGGATTCAAATTCCGCTGTATTGATGGTCTTATTACAAATTTTCATTTGTCTAAGTCTACTCTTTTGCTTCTTGTCTCGGCCTTTGCCGGGAAGGAAAAAATTTTTAATGCCTACAAAGAAGCAGTTTTAAATAATTATCGCTTCTATTCGTATGGTGATGCAATGTTCATAGTTTGACGAATTTTATCTTTTTAAACTATGATGTTCTTAAGTAAAGAAAGCCATTCCGGTCACACAAGGGAAGGTGAAGGGGAGGGGATTGGCCAAGATTATTACATCTCTAGGAATTATTGTAGCTATCTATCTCTTTTTTTGTTCTCAAACAAATGTTTTGGCGGAAGACGAACCGCACCTTTTAATCAATGAAGTATATTATGACACTATAGGTGTTGATAGCGAGGAGGAATGGATTGAACTATATAACCCAACTGATCTGCCGGTCAATCTGTCAGGTTATTTTCTTGGCTCGAACAATGATGACGATTTTCAAATTGAAACGGAAGCTATTATTCCACCAAATAGTTTTTATATCATTGCCACCGATCGAGATGGCTTTTACGGCTTGTTTGAATTAGAGCCAAATTTGAGTGGTTTATCACTATCGTTTGCAAACTCTGGTGACTATGTTACCTTATTTGATTCTGACAATAATCTTGTCGATGCAGTTGTTTGGGAAGGTGGGGCGTATGAAGAAATCATACCACATCCAGGGGTTGCGACAGGACAATCAATTGAGCGAAATGGTTTAGGAATTGACTCTGACAATTGTGAAGAAGATTTTCGCGTACTTGATCAACCACTGCCATTGGCGCAGTATTCTCCACCGGTTTATTCGACAAAAATCGCAATATCAGAAGTAATGCCTTGGCCTAGTGCGGGATCGGCTTTTGAATTTATCGAATTATTCAATGCCGATAACACTACAATTGATTTGACGGGCTGGCAGCTTGACGATGCCAGTGGCTCCGGAAGCTCTCCTTGTCTTATTCCGGAGGACACCAAGATTGAGCCGGGGGAATATCTGGCTTTTTACAACTTTGAAACAAAACTCTCTTTAAGCAATGACGGCGACACGGTAAGATTGGTCAATCCGAATTTAGAAGAAGTTAGCACTATTGCATACCCCAAAAGTTTTAAAGATCAGAGTTTTTCACTGATTAAGGGTAAGTGGCTCTGGAGCCTTTCGGTGACGCCTAATCTGGCAAATATAAAATTGGTTAAAACAGAGGAGGCAGCAGATTCTGACAAAAATGACGAAGGTGAAACTAGCTCTTCAAAGAAGACCAATAACGGTGATCAAAGTACTAAAAAAGAAAAAAATAGCAAAATCAGTATTCTAGATAGTCGCTCAAAGGAAAATGGTACGATTGTTACGGTTGAGGGCAGCGTGACCGTCTTGCCTGGTACGCTTTCAACCCAATATTTTTATATCGAGGATGACTCTTCGGGAATTCAAGTTTATTTAAGCTCGAAAGAGTTCCCGGAGCTGTCGTTGGGTGACATTATTGAGGTTACCGGGGAGCTTTCTGAAAGGGCGGGGGAACGTCGTATAAAAATTAATTCGCTGGATTACATTTTAATTTTAGAGAAGGGTTATAAAAAGCCGGAGCCAATACCGCTTGAAATATCGGAGATAAATGAAAATAACGAGGGTAAATTAGTAAAAATCAGCGGTGAAATTATCGAGACATCAGGGGACACTTTTGTTGTGAAATCTCTTGATTCCAACCACGCAATTAAAGTAGTAATCAGGGAAACTACAGAAATTGATAAGCCAAGGATGCGGACAGGAGACATCGTAGAAGTATCTGGGGTTGTCAGCCAATACAAAGAAGAGTACCGAATATTGCCAACAGAACAGGAAGATGTTAAAATAATTTCTCCAGTCGATTTACCTAGGGCTGGCCCAAATATTTATATTGATCTTCTTATTTTTACTGGATTTATACTTTTATGGAAATTTTTTCCAAAAGCGAAAAACAAACTTATCAAGTTGCTAAAAACATAGCGGATAGTTTTAGGGGTGGCGAGATAATTGGCCTTGTTGGCGATTTGGGTTCCGGAAAAACAACTTTTACAAAAGGTATTGCCCAAGCCCTTGGTATTAAAAAGGAGATAACAAGTCCGACCTTCGCTATTTTGAAGGAATACTCTTTGAATAAAGGCAACATTTCAAAGCTTGTTCATGTAGATGCATACAGACTAAAGAACGTTGAAGATGCAAAATCAGTTGGGATAGATGAGGTAATACAGGATAAAAACACCGTTACTATAATCGAATGGCCTAAAAATATTAGAGAACTTTTACCTGCAAAGACGAGATATATAACTTTTGAATATGTCGATGAGAAAACAAGAAAAATTCAAACCCCTTAACTTTTTGTATTTGGATACCTCCAATCCATCGGCAACCAAGCTGGTGTTGTTTGATGATGAGGGCAAAATTTTACTTAACGATTCATGGCAATCAGAACGCAATCAAACAGAGGAGCTATTGGAACGACTTGATGCCGCATTAAAGAAAGTAAAAATCTACAAAGATGAGTTTGATGTCATCTTTGTTAATCCAGGCCCTGGCTCTTACACAGGTCTTCGGGTGGGGATAACCACAGCCAATTTGCTAGCTTTTTCTTTGAATAAACCCATTTTTGCCGCTCGAAACGAGAATGAGGCGCTAGCAAAAGGGAAAAATTTAGGCAGAGATATTTCTTTTTTGGGTTTTATTTCTCCTAATTACCCCAATCCTCCAAAGATAACAGAGAAAAAATCTAGACTAAGATAATAAATATTTGGTAAGATACTAAGAGATGAAAAATAAGCTATCCAATCATGCTTCTTTTGGCGGTGCAATTGCCAGCACACCTTTCTTTAAAAAGAAAGGATGGAAAATATTCTTTTCCTGTATCGCGGTAATATTTATACTGCTTGTTTCCTTTGCTGCCTACACAGTTGCCACCGGCTCCAAGATTTTTGACAAAAACCTATTGGGCGGAGCGCCTTTTTTCAAGTCGGTTACGGGGGCAGCTAGCTTAAAAGGAGAAGGCGATGGGCGAATAAATATTCTCTTTATGGGTATGGGCGGCGCCAATCATCCAGGTGGTAAATTAACCGATTCGATGATGGTTATTAGTATTGACCCAAATAATAAAAAACTGGCCGTTCTTTCTGTTCCAAGAGATCTATATGTTCCAGTAGATGGTACTAAAGTTTCAACCAAGATAAACGAAGTCTATTCAATAGGGGAGAGACAGAAAAAGGGCACCGGACCAGATTTAATCAAAAAAACTCTGGGCAATATTCTTGATTTACCGATTCACTATTATGTTTCGGCTGATTTTGAAGGTTTTACTAAAACAATCGACCGGTTAGGCGGCATCGATGTTAATGTCGATAAAGCTATTAGCGATCCCAAATATCCGGATGAAAATATGCAAGGGTACGATCCGTTTGTGATTAGCGAGGGCCAGCATCATATGGACGGAGCTTTAGCTTTGAAATATGCCCGGTCAAGGTATACCTCCTCTGATTTTGATCGGGCAGCTAGGCAGCAAAAAATATTAATTGCCGCCAAACAAAAAGCTCTGACACTTGGTTTCTTGGCAAATCCGAAAAAGATATTTGATTTGGTAAATATTGCCGGTGATCATGTTCGAACCGATTTCACCATCAATGAAATAAAAGCTTTGGCTAATATGGCGGGTGATTTTACCAAGGATAATATCAGTACCGAAGTTTTGACAGACGCTAGCGATGGCCCACTCTATTCTGATTCCAGTTCGGGAACTTTCCTCTTGCTTCCCAAAGACAAATCCTGGAAGGGTGTGCAGAGAATTGCCCACGAGATCTTTACTGACCCATATCTTCAGAAAGAAAACGCCAAGATTGAAGTACTCAATGGTTCTTCGACATCAGGCCAAGCCGTTGAGCTTCAGAAAACTTTAAAAAGTTATGGTTATAATATAATATCGATTGAAAAAGCACCCGCCCAATACAATAAGACCCTGATTTATGATTATACCTCTGGACAAAAGGAATTTACTTTAAAGTTCTTGAAAGATCGCTTAAAGGCTGATGTTGTTAAAAAAGATCAAAAGATCCTAAATAAAGATGCGGAGATTACAATAGTAATTGGAAATGATTATGAAAGCATGAAGTAATATGGCCTTTCTTTACAACAGATTAAATCGAAAAATATTACTAACGCTGATTTTATCTTGGAGCCTGAGCTCCTTTTTTATATCAGAACAGCCCTTATTCCTAGTTATTATCGTCTCGGTGCTCAGTTTGGTGTCTTTTGTTTTTATCTGGCTGGAAAAAGCGCCTCTTTTTCTTCTTGTTTCCAATTCTTTTTTAAGTGCCTTTGCTCTCTATGTGGCAATGTTTTATCTTTCCTTTCCTTTTTGGCTTTTACTAATTGCTGTTTTGATACTTTTTGGCTTTATTTTTACCTATACGGAACAAAAAATTGGTATATTGGGGAACCAAAGATTGGTTTATCTTCTGCTCTTTACGATTATAATAATTGAGTTTTTCTTTGCCCTAAGTTATTTTCTTATCAGCCCCTTAAACAGAAGTTTGATTATTGCGGTCATTGCCTATCTTCTGGTTGGGTATTGTTATACAGTTTTGGCTAAACACGAAGATAACAAATTTACTACTTACATTTTATTTTCAGTTTCTGCCATTATCCTAATAATGGCGACTTCCAATTGGGGTAGCCTTTATTAAAAATTTCCGATATAATACGGTTATAAACGAAGGAGTATATGAAATTTTCATTCAATTTTAAAAAGGTAAAAGGCCTAGGCTTTGCTATCGGCAAATCGATTAAAGCAGGCACGAACAAGGTTAATAAAAAAATAATAGTCAATGTAATTATAGGCTTAGCGCTACTCTTGGCGGTTGTCCAAGTTGTTTTTGCTATCATGATCTATGGGTTTCATCAGGAAAGCAAATCGGTCAGAATTGCCGCCAAATATATTCCTTTCCCGAAAGCGATCGTCAACTATGACGCGATTACCTATAATGATTATTTTAATGAGAAAGATTACATTTATCATTTTTACGAATCCACTCAGCAAACCGATGTAAATTATGATCAAGTTGATAGCCAAATCCTGGATCAGCTTGTCGAAACTAAATTGGTTAACTCCTTGTCTTTGGTTTACAAAAGCAGAGTTTCAAATGACGATCTTAAGTCAACAATTGACGAAATTGTTTCCAATAATGGAGGCAAGGACCAAGTTGAAAAAGTTTTGTCGGATTTATATGGCTTAAATCTGGAGCAGTTTAAAACGTTGGTAAGATCCCAGCTGCAGCGAGAAAAGTTGAATGACAAAGCTATTATGAAAGTCAAAGCCAGCCACATCTTAATCAAAGTTGACAAAGATGCTCCCGAGGACAAAGTTAATGAAGCAAAAACCAAGATCGACGGTGTTTTAAATGAGATTAAGGGTGGTCTTGATTTTGCTGAAGCTGCCAAAAAATATTCAGAAGATGTTGGCAGTGCTGAGCAGGGTGGTTCTCTTCAGCCATTCGCCAAAGGCGAAATGGTCGATGAATTTTCAAATGCTGCTTTTTCAACCGAAGTTGGTAAAATCTCGGATCCGGTCAGAACTGATTTTGGCTGGCATATCATCAAGGTTGAATCCAAAGATGGAAAGGTTGCCAAAAGCTTTGTTGATTGGATGAGTGAAATCAAGAAGAAAAGCCTGATAATAAAACTTTAATATGAACTACAAAAAGGCAATAATCGTTTTTCTTGCTATTGCTACATTGACCGTTGCCCTTTTTGGTATTTACAGTTGGCAAAAAAATAAGATAGATCTGCCTACCAGGCAAGATTCTCCAACAGAAATTAGATAATCTAAATTATTGATTTTGGGGCAGTTTTCTAGTATAATCTCATAGTACATGCGGGGTCGTAGTTTTCCGACGCTCTGGTCGGAATCCCGACATCCGAAAGATTGTTGTGAAAGTTAATATTATGTAGTATGTTTCCAACTGATTCATGGGGTCGTAGTTCAGTTGGTTAGAACGCCACACTGTCACTGTGGAGGTCACCGGTTCGAGTCCGGCCGATCCCGCCAGTGAATCAGTTGGAAACATATCACTCTCCCAAAACGCCACACTTGCCGACCGTCAGGCAGGCTGTCACCTACCACTAGTTTATTTCGAAGAGTCCAGCCGACCTGTCCCGTCGTAGCTCGAAGAGCGTAGGAGGATCCCGCCAGTAAATTATTCGGACTGTTTTTTTGTTAAGCGTAGTTAATGTACTCGAGCACCGTTTTTTTATATTTATTGTATGAGCCAGAGAACTTTGTTAAGGTTAGGCTATGAAAAAATACGCATTTATCGCAATCGATTTGCAAAATGATTTTGGGACCGAGGGCGGAAAATTTTACTCTCCCAAGGAATCAAAAAAATTTCTTAAAGGAATATTTTTCCCTTTTTTGAGCGAAAGAAACATCAAAATTAATGAGATTATTTCCGATTATCGACAGCCTCGACCAGGAGACCGGGGTGACTGCTGCCATCCGGGGGAGTGGGGATACCAATCAATCATTCCTAAAGAGTTGGTAAAATCGGAGTGGATAAAATGCATGAACTCTCCTATTTGGTCTAGGGAAAATATTGGGTTGCAAGATAAGGCACCGGGTTTGCCCTATCAAGACATCACGGGTTTTAGCAAATGGCTAGAGGCGAATGTTGGTAACCCAACAGAAGCAACACCAGTTTTAATTGGCTGGACGATCGATTGCTGTGTGTTATCAACCTGCCAGGAGCTGTCCTGGAGAGGCTATTACCCAACCATTTTACGAGAAGGCGTGGATCATTCGTCTGGAAAAATTAAAGACCGAAATCAGATATTGATTGATCCAGTTCCTAATTGGGGAAATGTTATTGAATGGGAAAATCTTCAAAGCCTACTTGACAAGTCATAGCTTAATGTGATATAGTATATATACTTACAAATTTGCACTCAAGTTTTAAGTATCTGACTAGTTGCTTTGCAACTTTTGCAAATCTCTAATCCCTGCCTACTGGCAGTCAGGTCGACCAATAATTTTGGTGTATTTTCCTGCCTACCGGCAGGCAGGCGACAATAGGCCGAGCTCCGCCAGTTGGCGGATTCAAGATAATGAACTAGTCACCTTATTTTTGCACTCTTTGCAAACATGCTAATTTTAAGCCCTCCGCCAGTTGGCGGTTCGGAGCAGGTTTTTAATCCTTGGAATTTTTCTGGCAATATAATTTGCCAATCCTTGGCACTTCAAGGCCTTACCCGCCATTTGTTTGGCGAGGCCATCCTTCGGATGGAATTAGCTGCTTTCAAAGAACTCTTTCTTTGTCTTCCCTAAATCGGGAATCTTATAGAACTACAAACTTAATTATTAACTATTTTATCTATGTTTAAAAAACAAAAGGAATATCGGAAAAATCTTTTTTGGTTATCGATTCACCTTATTTTCGCTAAGCGAATTACCGGTCCGGTAATGATGCTTCTGTACCAATCATTTGGCCTAAATTATAGCCAAATTGGCACACTGGACGCAGTCGCAACACTATCTGACGCCTCTATTGAAGTTTACGGGGGTGCTTTTTCTGATGTTTACGGCCGCAGGAAATGTTCAATTTTATATGCTTTTTTGGCCATGGCCAATATGGCGATTTTTGCATTTGGCCACTCTTTTCTTGCATTTGCAGTTGGCAGTGCAGTATACGGCGCTTCTTTAGCAATCGGCATGGGTAATACCAGCGCTTTACTTTTTGATACTTTGAAATTTCTTAGACTGGAGAATCGGTATAAAAAGTATCGGGGACAGATGCAACTTGCGGCCAAGATTGTAAATGGGCTGATTATTCTATCTTTGCCGTTTTTGTATCTTAAGAATATAAAATTGCCTTTTTTTATTGGCCTCTTTCTGTATGGGATTGCATTTGTCACTGCACTTTTTCTCAAAGAGCCGCCAAAGGCAAGATCGGCGACAAAATCAGGAATAATTCAAACGACTAAGCAATCATTCATCGAAATCGTCAAGAACAAAAAAATATTATTTATCATCGCTTTTCAAGCAGTCTGGGCAGGATTTATTCTACTATTTTTTGAATATTTCCAACCCATTATCAAATCGGCTGGTATACCATTGGCTTATTTCGGTTTAATTTACGCTGCTGCCAGAATATTTGAGGGAATTGGCAGTGGTTTTATCCATCGTTTTGAACGCCATGCGAACCGAAAGCTTTTTTACGCCAATATTTTTATGCTTGTCTTGGCATTGTTAGGATTTGCATTATCCCATAGCTACTTGCTAGTCGTATTTATCATGATCGGCTGTATGGCTGATGGAGTGGCTGATGTTTTGCAAACTGAAAAACTAAATTATCATATCAGCACGAAAAATCGCACCACAATAATGTCAATCGGAAACGTAGCCAATGGCTTGTTTACATCTCTAATTTTCTTTACATTTGGACATCTTAGTGATCAGGTTGGTGTTCAGCGAATGTTCCTTTGGGCGGGAATTTCTTTTCTCGCTTTGCTAGGGATAATGTTTTTCTTTTTAAACTACCAAGGAAGAACTCAAATTGAAAAAAACCGAACTCCTGATTAAGGTTACTGATGATGAGCTATAGTTATTTAGACTTAAAAAGTTGTATTAGATTTTAGTCACAGAAAAAACATTAGCACTCAGTGCTAATGTTTTTTTATTTGATTACTTTATTTTTAATTTGGTAATCTATTGTTATGAAAGCATATATCACATGTCCGGTAAGTCACACTCAGGAACGATTAGATTTACTGCCAAAAATTAAAGAGATTACTGAAAGAGTTGGGCTAGAAACTTTTGTTTTTGAGATTGGCGGGGCACCGGAGGAAATTTTTGAACGTGATAAAATTCAATTAAAGAGCTCTGATCTATTAATTGCCGAGGTTTCCGAAAGAAGTCATGGGGTGGGGATCGAGATAGGCATGTCTTATTGTTTGGGTCTCAAGAGAATACTGCTAATTGAGAAGGGGAATTTTGTAACAAAACTTGCCCAGGGTATGCCGGACACAAAGATAATTGAGTATTCAAATATTGTTGACCTTAAATTAAAGCTTTTGGTAGCCCTAAAAGAATTTAGCAAGCTAGCAGATAATTAACTCGGCAATATCGTTTGGTAGAGCCTCGGTAATTTTATATCTTTCTGCTGGATCTACACCCTCAAAGACAGTATTTAGGATAACTGAAATAATTTTTGGAATTCCCCCCTCGGCGCTATATTTTGTTTCATTGGCAATGCGTTGAACGAACTCGTCTACATCCATCTTTTCGGGTACTGATTCTGGTTTCCATCCTTCAAAATATATACCGCGAATTAAGATTGGCAACTGAGCAGAGAAATTTACAGTATCATCAATATTTAAACGATCTCGTAGGGCATGCAAAACACTTCGGAGGGCATGAAAGCTTTGATGACGTCTGCCTTCCCAACCAAGCTTATGCTCAATTTGCGCTAACATCTTATTAGTTTTTTGAATTGTTGAGTCAAGGGTATCTATTCCAGTTGTTGGCATAAAAATTTTAATTAATCATTTTAATTTAACTATAAGCCTTAGTTTATACAAGTCATTAAAGAAAGCTACAGTTTCTTGGTATGAAAAAGTATGACAAGTTATTTTTTAGGTTATATCCAGGTTTGGTGATGGATAAAATCATCTTAAAAACAAATACGAAAAGGGAACTTGTCATTTATTGCTATTTTTTCCTGGAAATGATAAATTTTGGAGAGAAAATAATCATTTTTGCTCCTAGAAGAAAAAGGCTGCGAGTATAGTTTAGTGGTAGAATGCGACCTTCCCAAGGTTGAGGCGGCAGTTCGATTCTGCTTACTCGCTCCACTTATGAAGATAGAAAAAAATTACAACAGAATTATTGAATTGTTAGATCAAAACCAAGTTGAGTATAAGTTATTCTCCCATCGAGAAGCGCTCACCTGGGACGATTTAGAGAAAGTTCAAAAAGAAACTGGTTTCTCTGGGACTGAATTAAAGTGCATGGCCATCAAAGGCGGAAAAGATATTATTGTAATTGTTTCGCTAACAAGCAAGAAACTTAATTTTCAGGCCATCAAAGAATCTTTGGGTGTAGATAGGGTAAGGTTGTGCACCCGGGACGAGCTGTTCAAGCATTTTGGCGCAGAACCTGGTTGCATGTATCCATTTGGGTTTGAATGCGGTTATAATATTTATGTTGACCCCGACATTTTTGAGCAGAATTGGGTTTTATTTAGTCCGGTTTATCCGACCAAGACTATACAGGCGAGCGGTCCTGATCTTAAAAAACTTTTTAGGTCATTGGAAAATCAGTCAAAAGAAACGGCGAGCTTCAACCAATAGCTTAGTGCCAATATAGCTCAGCTGGTAGAGCAATGCTTTCGTAAAGCAGAGGTCAAGGGTTCGAATCCCTTTATTGGCTCCAACTTAATAAGGAATCTGATCTATGATAAAATTTGTTGAGTATATCAGTTTTCTTTGGAAAGATAGAATCATTTTACTTTTGATTGCTGTTTTTTTACTGCTGGAACTGGCCGCTTATTTGCTCTGGCGATATCAAGTAAGTCCCCTGTCAAACTTGGTTTTTAGATCGGTTTCAATCGAACCAAATGTTTTTTTCTCAATAGCAGGCTTAGTTAATTTTCTTCTTGGAATCATTTCACACAAGAAGGAAAAAGAAATATCTTATCTGTTTCTGATTGCAAATTGCTTCTTGTTCTTATTGTTTTTCATTTTAACTATTTATTATATTTTTAAATTTAATCAATGAATTTCAATTGGAAATTTAAGCGTTTTTTTGAAATATTACCAGGCTTAATCACTTGGATAATCCTAATTTTACCCATTGTCCTTTCTATTTATGCCCCAGCCGTTCTGGCTGTATTAATGATTTTTTTCCTGGTTTTTTGGCTTACCAAAGCCTTTATTATGTCTTACCGGTTGATTCTCGGCTACGTTAATTACAAAAAAGACATCAGCTTGGATTGGCAGAAAAAACTTGAACATGATTTTGCAGGCAGGTGGCAGGAAATTTATCATCTCGTTATTGTTCCTGAATACAAAGAGGATACGTCCCTTTTAGAATCATCTATAAAATCTGTTATTGATTCTACTTTCCCCAAGAAGAACGTTATATATGTTTTGGCGACTGAAGAGCGAGACAAAGAAAATGCCCTCAAGCAGGGAGAATATCTCAGCAAAAAGTTTTCACGCGATATTGGTTGCTTTAAGGTAATAATGCATCCCAAAGATATCCCCGGGGAGGTTGTTGGTAAGGGTGGTAATATAACATTCGCTGCCAAAAAGATCGTCAAATATATCGAAAGTAAAAATATTTCATTCGAAAAAGTTGTAGTGACAACCATGGATGCCGATCATGTTATGGACCGCCAATATCTAAGCTGTCTAACATATAAATACCTGGATGATCCAGACCCGGTCCATAAGAGCTTTCAACCGCTGCCGATGTTTTTTAACAATATTTGGGATGTGCCAATGATTAATAGATTGATTGCCATGGGTTCCTCTTTTTGGCAAATGATTGTGGCGACACGTCCTTCGAGACTTCGAAATTTTTCCGCCCACGCCCAAAGTCTGGCAGCCTTGGTTAAAACTGATTTTTGGTCGGTTAAGACGATTGTTGAGGATGGCCATCAGTTTTGGCGAAGCTACTATAAATTCAACGGCCGTTACGAGGTGGTTCCGCTTTATATACCCATCTACCAAGATGCTGTTTTGGCCAATGGTTTTTTGGATACCATGAAAGAGCAATATTTGCAGAAGAAGCGCTGGGCTTGGGGGGTTTCTGATATTCCCTATGTAATGTTCCATACATTTTTTAACAAGAAAATTCATCTTGTTGATCGTTGGGCGAATGCCTTGATCTTATGGGAATCACATATCTCCTGGGGTACAACCTCTTTAATCTTGGCTACTTCGTCTTGGCTTCCGCTTCTTTTGAATCCGAGTTTCCGCTTCACTGTGCTTGCTTTTAACTTTCGGATTATCTACACTCGATTACTTCTGGTGGCTTGGATTGGCATGATTATCACTTTGATAATTTCCACCCTGCTTGCCCCAAATTATCGGGGGAAAAAGCCGGTAAGTCGAATTATTCTTGATTGGTTGTTTACTCCTCTTATTCTGCCAATTTCCAATATTCTATTCTCTTCTTTTCCGGCGCTTGAATCGCAAACCAGGCTAATGTTCGGCAAATATTTAGAAAATTTTAGGGTTACGGTTAAATCAGCAAGAAGATCTAATGTAATGGAGGGTGGCAATGCTAATCAACTTTTGGCAAAAAAATAAGAAAATTTTGCAGTTCTTGGCCGTTTTCGGCTTACTCTCGGTAATGTTTTTGATTACTTTTTTTGCTTCGCGGGGTGGGTTTGGTTATTCAGGGGATTCGGGCATTGTTGATGAAATCGCCCATATTCCGGCGGGATATTCGTATGTAAAATATCATGATTATCGCCTAAATCCAGAGCACCCTCCACTTGCTAAAGCGCTGGCTGGTTTATCTTTGGTACTTAAAAAAAATATTATCGGACCGGCTGGTGATTGGAGTTGGGACGGCATAAATCAATGGGAAGCCGGCTGGTATATGCTTTATGAATCTGGAAATGATCCAGCGGCAATGCTTTTTTGGGCAAGATTGCCGATGATGTTTATAATGATTCTTTTAGGTATTGCTCTCTATCTTTGGTCTAAAAAGATTTTTGGCGGTGCCGTGGCATTAATAGTCTTGGCATTATTTGTTTTTTATCCCGATGTTATCGCTCACGGGAAATTTGTTACAACCGATGTTGCAGCTGCTCTGGGTTATATAATTGCAGTTTATGGCTTTAATTTAGCCCTCACCAATAAAAACCAAAAAAGCTATATAATTGCCGGTATTTTATTTGGTTTAGCTCAACTTTTAAAATTTTCGGCAGTTGTTTTATTTGGTGTTTTTATCGTTTTGCTGCTAGCTAGAGTCTTTTTTGAAATTTCTTCCAGAAATGATTTTTGGGCTAGGCTCTGGGCAAATATTAAGCCCTTTTTCTTCGTTTGTCTTTATTCTTTGATTGTTGTTTGGATTGTGTATCTTCCTTTTACCTGGAGCACGCCAGCTTCAATCGAACATAAAGTTATCGAAATCAATCTCTTACCTGACGAACCAAGGACATTACCTCTGAGAAACGCTCTCCACCTACTTGAGGGAAATCCGCTAACGAGGGCAATTGCCCACTATCTACTAGGTGTATTTATGGTGATCGGCCGGGTTGAGGGCGGAAACAATACCTTTGCATTGGGCCATTTGTCCCATAAATCTATCAGTTGGTTTTTCCCTTTTGCTTGGGCTGTTAAAACGCCACTATCAATAATTATTTTATCTTTGGCAGGACTTGCGCTGGCTGCCGGAAAAGCAATTAAAAAAAGCCTTGATTCCAGAGATAAATGGCTTTTATGGGTAATGTTTACCCCCATTGTTCTTTATTGGGCCATAACTTTAAAAGGCTCTTTAAATATCGGTATCAGACATCTAATGCCGACCATTCCCTTTGTTTTGCTTCTGATTGGCTGGTTTCTCACCAAGTTTTTGAGTGATCCAAAATACCTTAAAGTTAAAATTGCGGCCATTTCTCTCTTGGTTTTGTTTATGGCTGGGTCAACAATCTCTTATTTTCCCTCTTACGTGGGATATTTCAATGAACTAGTGCCAAGAGATAAGAGATACCAATATTTAGTTGACTCCTCCCTTGATTGGGGACAAGATCTCTTGCGTTTGAGAGATTTTGTGGAAGACAAAAAAATTGATAAAATTAAAATTGACTATTTCGGCGGTTCTGTTCCGAGCCATTACATTAAAGGGGTGCAGGATTGGCATGCAGAGTACGGCCCAACGAGCGGTTGGCTGGCAATATCTGCAACTTATTATCAATCCTCTAAGCTTGTCGGACCAGAGGAAGGGAAATGGTCCTACCAGTGGCTGGACAACTATAAGCCCGAAACGATTATTGGCGGTTCCATCCTTGTTTTCAATATAAAAGAGGAAGATTTGAAGAAAAATCCACCGAAATCTCCCTATCCGATCACTAAAAATTATAATGTAAATTCAATAACTGGAAGAAAGGTTGGTCTATAATGGCCGAGAAGGAATTTTATTTATCGATAGTTGTTCCGGCTTTCCGTGAGGAAAAAAGAATTCCGGCAATTTTGAATGCCATTGCTGAGTACGAGAAGACCAAAGATTTTTTAATTGAAACAATAGTTATTTGCGATGGATCTCCCGATGATACGGCGAATGTTGCCAAAGGTTTCTCTAGTAAAATCGCTGATTTAACGGTTCATGAAAGCAAAAACAACCTGGGTAAAGGCGGCGCGGTTAGAGAGGGCATGCTTCGCGCAAAGGGAAAATACGTAATTTTCTCGGATGCTGATAATTCAACTCCGATCGATCAGGTCGATAAGCTTTTGGCATACGTAGATAAATATAGTGTCATTGTCGGATCTCGCTATATCGAAGGCGCGAAGTTAGCCAAAGCTCAACCGCTCTATCGAGTCGTTGGTGGAAGAGCCTTAAATTTAATCATTCAGTTATTAGCCGATCGAGGCATCAAGGATACCCAATGCGGTTTCAAATTATTTGAACAAAAAGCAGCCAAAGAAATCTTTTCAAGGCAGACGATTTTGGGCTGGTCTTTTGATATTGAAATTTTAGCCATAGCTAGAAAACTTGGTTATAAGACCAAGGAAGTCGGCGTAACTTGGTATGACAACCCGCACTCAGCGGTCAAGCCACTTCAAGACGGACTCAGAATGATTGAGGATGCTTGGCGGGTTAGAAAAAATATTTTTGCAGGGAAATATCATTGATTGCCTAAGCTGAGAATTATCTGATATAATTTCTTTTAGAATAATATAAGCGTCGGAGGGTTTATTGTGCTTTGGAAAAGACTCAAAAATAGGTTTTTCAATAAGGAAAAATCGACTGATTTTGGCGTAGTTATCCCTAAGGATAAAATAAATATTGAGGCTTTAGTCGAGCAAGAGGTCCAAGTAGAGCAAGAATATGTTCGCAAGAAAAAGGACATCGAGACTCGTATAATCGCCATCCAAAGAAGTACTAGAGTCACATTTAAGGTCTTCGACCGCCTTCATAATGGCCTAAGGGAGAAATATCAGTGGTATTACAAATGGCACTTAAACCCGGTGTCCTCCCTTGTTCATTGGGTTGCTTTATCCAGCTATACTGCAGTTGTGGTGATGGTTGTCTCAAGTTATCTCTTCACCAATACTTTTGTAAATTCTGTGCCGCAAACTTATGCCGCAACGACAAAGACCTGGGATACAGTGGGGGAGTTGGAGGAGTTTACTCTTTCTAGTATTGCCCTCGATGCTGCTACGGCTAAACTCACTTCAACGCCTGGGGGAGCAGCCAGTAAGACCTGGCGTCCCGCTGGAGACAGTTTGGTCGCTATTCCAACCGTTTACCCTGCCGACGGTGTGCATTGGAATAAAGTATCGGATACTTCTCCGGATAATGATACAACTTATGTCCAGGCTCCAGCCTATGGAGCCACCGCAGGCGGAAGAGCGGATGTATTTACAATCACGAATGATCCCGTCCCAACTGGAGCGTCAAATATCTCTATTACCGTCTACAATGTACTTTATCGGATGGATGCCCCAAATGCGTTGGCAGCTGATTCTTGGGAGGTGCTCGATGTAGGTGGAGTTCAGTACACACCAGCATCAGGTCATGTTCCCCTGCCTATAACCTACAATACTGTTTCAACAACATGGTCAACAAATCCAGCGACTGGTAGCGCCTGGACGGTTGACGCAATTAATGGAGTAAAAATAGGTACTAAACTTCAGGGTGGCGGCTCCCCTCCATCTCCAGTCAACTGTACTCAGGTGTATGCTGTGGTGAACTATACAACTGCAGACAGTTACGCTTCTTCCGGCACTATGACGAAATCAGCATTTGACTCAGGTTCAAGCGGAGCGACTTGGAGTACATTGAGCTGGGCAACTACCTCTCTGCCAGCCGGGACTTCGGTAAAAGCCAGACTTAGAGCAGCTGACACAGTAGACGGATTAGCTGGGGCAACTTGGAGTGATTATGTTACGACCAGTGGCAATGCAATTTCTGGTGCCGGCACGGGGCGCTATGCCGATGTCGAATATACCCTGACTACAACTGATACTAGTCAGACGCCGGTAGTTGATTCCATTAGCGTTAATTATTCAACCGCTTCAGCTCCTGCCGCCCCGAGTACCATGACGCTTGATACTCCCACAACTGATGGTTTGACCGCGCACTGGAGTGACAATTCCTCTGACGAAACCGGTTTTAAAGTATATATTGCCGATGGTAATGCTGATTGTTCGGCGGCAACTTATGGCGGTTCACCTGATTATACGGCAGCTGCTAATGCTACCTCTCAGGTGGTCACTGGCAAATCTGTTAATACTCAATATTGCGCCAAGGTAGTTTCGACCGGTGGTTCCGAAGACTCCTCGGCAGCCTATGCCGAAGCAGCGAAATATACGGCTGCCAATATTCCCAGTGCCCCAACTGTTGATACTCCTGCTTCAGATTCTTTGAAGGTTACGATTAATGTAAACTCAAATCCAGCCTCAACTCAATTTGCTATTTATAATGATACCGCCAGCCAATATGTTGCTGCCGATGGCACTTTGACTGGAGTGGCAGTTTGGCAGGATTATGCTACTTGGGGCGGAGCTTCCGGTATAGTAAATACCGGTCTCTTGGCAAGCACAAGCTACACCTATAAAGTAAAAGCTAGAAATGGCGATAATATTGAAACCGATTTATCTGGGGGTTCAACATTATTGACTTCTGAGCCTTCAATCTCCATCTCCGGTACCTACAATGGCTCTTCCGGCACTATTAAAGCAGCAGTTAATGGTAGCCTAATTGCTCAGTCTACTGCCAATGGAGCATCATGGACTATCTCTGATGTTACTGCCCCT
>Ga0172369_10000013_pt1 | contig 247284 bp, 220 predicted proteins | sample LakKiv25m_FD_114539 | JGI IMG/M metagenome (GOLD analysis project Ga0172369, IMG submission 114539) | Freshwater microbial communities from Kabuno Bay, South-Kivu, Congo - kab_022012_11.25m | ecosystem: Environmental > Aquatic > Freshwater > Lake | place: Democratic Republic of the Congo... | reverse complement strand
ACATTTTTCGATACTGATTGAAAAAGAAGAACCTAACATTGACGCAGAAAAATATGTAACGGAACAATATAATTTAAAAAAAATTAGCTGGAATTTTTCAGAATTGTATAAATTGAATTCTTAAATATTGTTAAAATGACAGGAGAAAGAAATAAATTGAAAATTGCTTATGTACATTCGGGAACTCTACCATCAAGTTCGCCAAGTGAAACTTTTGTTTTGTATAATGCTCTTGGCATGGCAAAGCATTTCGAAAAAGTTTATCTGTTTTTAACCAAGAAAATTAAAGCAAACCCTAATGATATTGTCAAGCTGAGGTTCGATATAGATGTTCCGGAGAATTTGATTATAAAGACATATCATTCATTTTTGCAGAAACGTACAAACTACTTTCTATATAAGCACTATTACAGGGAATTGTGTTCTTTGTGCGAAAAAAAAGAAGTTGATGCAATAATAACACGCAGGAATACTTTCCTCCCTTTTTTATTAAAATTGAAAAAGAAATACAACATTCCAGTTTTGTTTGAATCACATGATTTTTATGCAGATTTATCAGTAAGAGATGACCTCGAGAAAAGAAAAAAACGCAGGGAAGAAAGACTCGAGAAAAAATTTATTCCGAAGTTATCAGCAGTCATTTGTCTTCAAAACAGTCAGATTGAACAATACAAAAGGATATTCCCGAATACAAAATTCTGTCTGGCAAGAACGGGTTTAAATATACCGGAAGAAATAAAAAAAAGAAGAAAAAAGTATATAACTTATATCGGTTCTTTTGACCATCTCAAAGGGATTAACACATTATTAGAAGCGATGAAATTTATAGAATACGGGTTTCAATTATTGCTTGTTGGTGCCAAAACCCGGCAGGAATTGGATATGCTTGACGATAAACGAATAAATATGGCATTATTTGACAGAGTAATCGTTGAGGGTTGGTTGCCAAAAAATAAAATCAAGAAGTATCTTGAAAAAACATTAATTGGGGTAGTGCCTCTTGAGGATACTTTTTTCAACAGATATTTGACATCGCCTTTGAAGTTGTTTGATTATTACAGTTTTAATATTCCTGTTATCGCATCGGATTTGCCAACATGCAGAGAGTTGGTGGAAGAAAATAAAACAGGTTTGTTTTTTCAACCGGGAAACACACAGGACTTGGCACAAAAGATTACAGGTCTTTTGGAAAATCCTGATAAGCTGAAAGAAATGAGCGAATATATCGAAGGAATTTCCGAAAAATATTCATGGGATAACAGAGGAAAATTGATAAATGACATTATTACCGAACTAAGATAATCCGATGGAAAAACTCAGTGTAACCATAGTAATAAAAAATGAAGCTGGAAGAAAAAATTATGAATGATATTTCAATTATTATATTAAATTATAACTCAAGTGAATATACAATAAAATGTATTGAATCAATAAGGAGGATTACAAATAAATCATTGAAGTATGAAATAATTGTTGTTGATAATAATTCTACAACTCCTGAATTTAATAAAATGTCATATTTACAGAATTTCGAAAATATTAAAATACTCAAAAGTAAAATCAATTTAGGTTTTTCAGGTGGGAATACATTTGGATTTCAATTTACGAATTCAAAATATATTTATTTTCTTAACAATGATTGCGAATTAATAAATGATAATCTATATATTCTTTACACTTTTATGGAAGAAAACAATTCTGTCGGTCTATGTTCTGGACAAATGTATAGTGCTGACTTAAAAATTATGAAAACAATAAATTATCTTCCAACAATATCATTGAAATTATTCGGTAATTCCACTCTTAGATTTATTAACAAGGATAAATATCCAAATTATAAAATGGAATTCGATAAACCATTAAAAGTTGAATCATTAGCAGGGGCTTCATTATTTTTTCGAACAAAGGCATTTTGTAAAATTGGTGGATTTGATTTGAACTATTTTTTATTCTGTGAGGAAGAAGAAATTGGATTTAAACTTAAAAAAAATGCGATTGAAACATATTTAGTGCCAGAAGCAAAGTTTATTCATTACTTAAGTAAAAGCACTAATCCAAGTTATAAAACTGAAAGAGAATTTTATATATCATTAATGTATTATTTTAGAAAAAATTACAAGTATCCTATATATTTAGGATTAAAAATATTGTACTTTTTTAAGCTATTAAGGAAGTTTTATAAAAATATTAAATATCTGAAACTATCCCTATTTATATTATTGGAAAATGGGATGGTGAAATCAATAAGACATGAACAGTCAATAAATTGTGGGAGCGAAAATGGAAGAAATTGATGTTGTTACAGTAGTTAACAACTTTGATATTTATAATAAATGTTTTACCAACAATTTAAATTTAATTAATTGCAATTTAATATTATATGATAATACTAAAGAAAATAAAACAATTCCGATTAGATTTAATGATTATTTAGGTAAAAATATAGAATTAAATAAATGGATTATTTTTTGTCATCAGGATTTCCTTTTTCAAGAAAATATTCATCTTGCAATAAATAGTAATTTAAGTAAAGATTGTATTTATGGACCTGTTGGAGCGGATCTTAAAAAACAATTTGTATTTTTTATTCGTTTTAAAGGTTTGAAGATTGCAAAATTGAAAGCAGGATTTGTTGAAAAACAGGTTATTGTTGGGAATATGTTTGAAAATACAAACAATTTGCTAAAAATATCAGGGAAAAAAGTTAAGAATTCCAGTATAGTAAATACTCTTGATTGTTGTTGTTTTATCATACATTCGAGTTTGTTAAGATTAATAAATTTTAGATTTGATGAAAAACTGAATTGGCATCTTTATTCTGAAGATTTATGCTTATTTGCTTTAAATAAATTTAATATAAAATCCAAAATTATCAATTTTAAGGCAACTCATTTCAGTGGAGGAAATTTCGATGATGATTTCGAAAAATCTTTAATGTATCTCAAGAAAAAACATTCACCACACCCAATAGTTAGTACATGCTTTGATGGAGTTTATGAAGGTTTTACTAAAACTTTATAACAGCTAATAATTGTTTTTATTGAGAAAATCCTCAGCCAGATAAATATATTTTAAAGCAATTTTTTTAATATCGTGATTTTCTAATATCCAATCGCGTTCCCAAGACGAATCATCACTAATTGCTTTTTTTAACTCAAGAAATATATTCTTAAAAGATATTGGTTTTTGAAATGCCCGTCCGGAATAATTACATCTCATTGAATTATATATATTTTCCCTAGTTAATAATCCATCCATACCAACAAGATTATAAAAACGTTGATCGGCAACGATAACTTTTTTATTACAAGATAAACCTTCCAAAGCAGTTCTTCCAAGACCTACAACGATATCTGCCCACAATAAATCATTTAAAACATTGTCTTTTTTATTACTCTTTAAGCCAATTCTTCTATAGTTTAATCCAAATAACTTAGAAGCAAAAAAAAGCTTAAAAGAAAATTTACCCTTAGCATTACTTGAATATAAAATATTTTTTGGCTTTAAGTTATTATTATTATTCGACGGATTGAATTTTTCAGTATCAATACCATTGCAAATTGTTATCGTGTTTAAATTTTTATAAAATTCAGATATTTCCTCAGAAATTCCTATGTATATATCCATTCCAGTGGGAGGTTTTTCAAGTATAGGGTATTTACCATGTATTGTGTAAATTTTACAATTTGATTCGAATCCGTCCAAAACTGTATTATTATGATTAAATAGAATAATATCAAATTTGCCTTCCGGTTTTTCCAAAATCTCAGCGAATTCATTTATTTTTCTTGATACCGCTCCTCTCTTTGGTGTGTAAACATAAACCTCATGGTTTAAGGATAATTCTTTACAAAGAGTAAAACAATATGTTTCAGAACCTCGGAAATCCTCCAAAGCATGGTTAGTAATTAGTATTTTGTATTTGCCCATCAATTAATTATTTTATAATTTAAAAATAAATTTTATTCAAATTAATAATGATTTCTTAATTTTCAAAAATTATTAATTTTGAGCGTTTTTTTAAACTTATTCTTAAATAATAATGAAAATTATAGGATTAACGAGAATTAGAAACGAAGGTAGAATAATTAAAGATACTCTTGACCATTTGGCTAGCTTCTGCGATTATGTATATATATTTGATGATGCTTCAGAAGATAATACACTTGAAATTTGCAGTCAACATCATATTGTTAAAGAAATTATTCAAAACAAAGAATGGAAATTCAATAGGATTGAAGAGGAATATAAGAACCGCCAAGAATTACTTAATTTGGCAAAAAAAAATTGTGATGAGAATGATTGGTTAATTTATATTGATGCTGATGAAAGAATAGAATTTGATTGGAATAAATTAATTTCAAAAAAATACAATGCAATAAGAATGAAACTTTTTGACTATTATATTACACCCGAGGATACAGAAAAACAATACTATGAAAGAAAGTGGATAGGTCCTGAATACAGAAAAATTGTAATTGCATTCAAATATTCTCCTGAACTTATTTATAATACACCGGACCAAAGGGAAGTTATTCTACCCAAAAAAAGAAAAGTATTGGATGACGGATATGTCAAACATTATGGTAAAGCAATATCAATTGACATTTGGGAAGAGACTTGCGACTATTATATAACTCACTTTGAAAAATACGCTGATAAGTGGAAGTTGAGAAAAGGAAAAGCAGTACATACTAAATCTGATTTTAGCAATGAACTTATTCAATGGCATGAAAAGACATCTAAGGGGTTTTTACTTTCTCAGGAAGAAAAATATTCAAAATTTACAACTTTATTAAATAAATTATCTTTGAAAATATCCAATTATAAATAAATATTTATTTGCTTACACTAAGAAAAGACATTGCGGATTTTACAACTTCATCGATTTTAATATTTGACATATCATTTGATTTTTTTTTATTTTTAGATTTCGGAGGATTTATTGTTAAAGATTTTTTTGAATAAGGTCCCCATCTTTTCTGGCTTAAATATTTAATATTTGGGTAAAGTCCAACAACTGGTATATCAAGTGAAGCTGCGATATGCAAAACACCTGTTGAATTTGACACAATCAAGTTTGACAATGATAGCAAACATATCAATTCACTTAAATTTAATTTTGCACATAGGTTTATTGAATCTGAACAATAATTTTCTACTTTTTTGCACTTTTCAAATTCCTTTTGAGTTCCGGTTATAAGGATTTTATTATTAGTGAGCTTTTTTATACTATTTGCCGTGATTCCAAAATTTTCTGCACTCCATTCAAAAGATGAACCCCCGCTGCCTGGATGTATAATGACTAATTTATCATCCATGCTGATTTTATATTTCTTCAACAATATTTGAACTTCAATCATTGATGATTCATTAATTACTGGTTTTATAAGATTGACTGTATATTTTTCATTTGTTATGGAAGATAATAAATTTAGATTAAGTTCAACCTCATGCGAATCAGATGATTTTCTATGTTCCCATACTTTATGATTAAAAAAAAATGAATACATTCTATATCCTGAACCAATTCTTAATGGAATATTTGATTTATATCCTGCTAATGCTTCCAAATAATTAGGTCTTGGGAAGAAAGCCACATCGAAATTAAATAAACTAAAAATTTTGCTGATATTGTTATCGAAATCGTCAACAAAAGAATAGTTTGTAAAATTTTGATTTCCGTAAAGAATCGGCTCGACATATCTTCTTGCAACAACAGTTACTTCTGAACTTGGATATATTTCTTTAATTTTTGCTACCAAAGGTAAAGTTAAAATCATGTCACCAATTCTATCAGTTCTTATAACTGCAATTTTTCTAGCATTTAATAATAAGTTTTTATTAAATTTTAATTTATCCATAATCTTCATTGAATTTCTTTAGCAATATAAAAATTAATCCTGTTTGACTTAATTTAAATTAATTATTTTAACAACTGTAAAATACAACTAAATTTATTTAAAACTATCAATAAAAATAATATAATTTTCACAGGTTTCAGAAAAGATGTTGGTGCTTTTTTAAATTTATTCGATATATTCATTTTAACATCCAATGAAGAAGGTTTGGGCTCTTCTGTTCTCGATGCAATGTCTGTAGGTTTGCCAGTAATCGCTACAAAAGCCGGTGGCATACCTGAAATTGCTAAAGATAAAGTCAATGGTATATTGTGCGAAATCGGAGATGCAAAAGGTCTTGCCAATGCTGTTTGTGAACTTGCAGATAGTAAGGAATTACGTAAGTTCTACTGGGAGAACTCAATGAAAATGGTTCAAGAATTCAGCATTGAAAATACCTATCAAAAGTACATGGAGCTATATACTTCTCTGCTCTCGGTGTAATATTTCTGCATTCCACATTTTACATTCTAAATTTTACATTTATTACGTTCTCAATCTTTGTATTCTTCAAGGAAATTACCAATCAACTCGTATGCTTTTTTCAAGACATCTTCCTGCGGTAGTATCACGACACGGAAATGACTTGTACCCGGCTTTTGCCCGAAACCTGCACCCGGAACAACAATTACTCCTGTTTTTCGTATCAATTCCGAAACAAATTTATTATCATCTTTTACATCAACAGAAGGAAAAGCATAGAATGCACCTGTCGGCTTAACAAGATTGATTTTTGGAATACTGTTCAGCATATTGTTTGTAATGTCCCTTCTTTTTTGGAGAGTTTCAACCATCTTTTGAATATGAGTCTGGTCACCATCCAATGCAGGTATAACGGCATACTGCTCGGGATGATTGGCACAAACTCTTGCCCTCAAAATTCTGTTGACAGCTTCAAGATATGCTTTCATCTTCAGTTGATTTCCACTTGCTACTCCCCAGCCGAGGCGAAAACCCGGAACGACAAAATTTTTCGACAAACCGGAAAATGTAATGCAGGATACATCTTTATTAAGTGATGCAATTGACACATGCTTCTTCCCGTCAAAGAGAAGTTTATCATAAATTTCATCGGATATAATCAGAAGATTGTGCTCCAAAGCAATATCAATAATTTGCTGCAAGGTATCTTTGTCAGCAACTGAACCGGTAGGATTATTCGGATTGATTATTACAATTGCTCTGGTTTTATCATTGATTTTTGATTTAATATCTTCAATATCAGGTTGCCATCCATTTGCTTCATTCAGGTAATAAGGATTTGGTTCGAGTTCCAGTTTGCTTTGCACCGCCGTGTACAAAGGATAGCCCGGAGTAGGTATTAGAAAATTTTCTCCGGAATTCAAAAGTGCAGTTAAGCAGATTTCAATTGCTTCGCTAGCACCTGTAGTAATAAATATATCGAGTATATTATCTATTCCTTTCTTATTGGCATCCCGTTCAATTGCCTCCAAAGCCGGTTTAATTCCTGAGGATGGAGAGTATCCATTCTTGTTTTCGAGCATCGCCTTGTAGGTAGCTTCGATGATGTGCCGTGGAGTTATATGGTCGTATACATTAGGGTCACCGATATTTAGAAACAGCATTTCTTTGCCTGTTTTAGCAACTTCATCAGCCAATAAAATAATATCTCTTATGGCGTAAGTAATGCCATAAGTTCTTTTTGCAGGTTCAATTGTTTTTCTATCAAACATTTCTTTCTCCATAATAAAAAATATTCGTAAATTAGTTATTTTTTAGATTATTAGCAAATGAAAGCAAAATTTATTTTTATATTAAATGAAATTATTGTAATTTTATTTTTTATTTGATTGATAAACTTATAGTTATTGTTTTCTTGCTTTAACTTCTTCAAAAATATTTTGCAATAAATAAATTTTGATATATACAATTAATTAACTGATTATGGAACAATCTAGTAATTCTGAAAACAAAAACAAAGAATTAATTTCCTTAAAACATGGAATTATTTCAAAGATTTCTCATGAATACCGAACCCCATTGACAGTAATTCAAACTTCAACCGATTTACTTAAAATATTTTACCAGATTAGAGATAATGAGAAGTTCAATGATAGCATAAACAAGATAAACAACTCGATAGAAAAAATGGTCAAGTTTCTCGAAGACATAGTTCTGCTTGGCAAAATTGAATCGAACATGATTGACATGAATTTTGAAAGAGTTGATGTAGTTTCATATATTGACAGCATTTTACTTCATTACAAAACAAGCAGAAATGATATTCAGGAGATTGCTTTCACAGCTGACGGAGAAAAAAAACATTTTACTATTGATTTGAATTTAATCAGCATAATACTGAATCGTTTATTATCAAATGCTATAAATTATTCTCCTAAGGATACAAAAATATTAGTTTCATTAGTTACCACAGATAAAAATTTTACTTTGTGCATTGAAGATAAAGGAGATGGTATCGAGCCGGAGAAACTTAAAGAAATATTCAATCCATATAAGCAGTTTATTAATAATTCATATTCCTCAGGAACCGGTTTCGGATTAGCTATTGTAAAAGAAAGCATTGATATTTTGAATGGTAATATTGATATACAAAGTCAAAAAGGACAAGGCACTAAAGTAACAGTCAAAATCCCTGACAGGAAATAAAAAAAATCCGACAGCTTACACAATCGGATTTTTAAAATCAAATTTCATTTCAGGTTAAGTACCTGTGCTGTAATCATCCATATATTTCTTCTGGTCATCTGTTAAAACATCGAGATTCATACCCATAGCTCTCAGTTTTGTTTCAGCGATAAATTCATCTTGCTCAACTGGCAGGTTAATAACATCATTAGGAAGTTTCTTTCCTGATTTGTGTGCTTCAACCAATTTTAAATGAGACATAAACTGATTTGCAAATGACATATCCATAACTTCCGAAGGATGTCCTTCTGCAGCTGCAAGGTTGATTAAACGACCTTTGGCTAGAAGGTAAATTCTGTTTCCATTCTTAAGCTTATACTCTTCGCAATCCTGTCTAATAGTCCTTTTTGAGACGGAAACTTCTTCGAGTTCAGGAATATTTATTTCAGCATCATAATGACCGGTATTACAAACAATAGCACCATCTTTCATGGATTCATAGTGCCACTTGCGGATAATATCCTTAACACCGGTTGCTGTAATGAATACATCTCCAACTTTTGCTGCTTCATCCATTGTCATAACTTCGTGACCTTCCAATGATGCTTTGATTGCGGCTGTAGCTTTAACTTCAGTAATTATTGTATTCGCTCCAAAACCTTTTGCTCTCTTTGCAACACCGGAACCACAATGTCCATGCCCTGCAACAACCACATTCTTACCTGCATATAAAATCGAAGTAGCCCTCATAATTCCGTCTAAAGTAGATTGACCTGTACCATAAACATTGTCAAAATCCCATTTGGTTTCAGCATCATTTACGGCATAAACAGGATAGTAAAGCTTTCCTGCTTTAGCTCTGGCTCTAAGTCTTTGAATGCCTGTTGTTGTTTCCTCTGTGCCACCAACAACAAATTCTTTTGCAAGTTTTTCATGTTTTTCGTGAACAGTATTAATCAAATCGCAACCATCATCCAATGTCAGGTGAGGAGGTGTGTCAATCGTTCTTTCAATGCACCAGTAAAAATCAGAACCATTGTCGTACCACGCATAAATAGATATATTGTCAGCGGCTAATGCTGCTGCAACTGCATCATTTGTAGAAAGTGGATTACATCCGGACCATGATATTTCAGCCCCTGCGGCTATAAATGTTTTGATAAGTACCGCGGTTTCTTTAGTTACGTGCAAACAACCTGCTACTTTATAACCTTTGAACGGTTTTGTTTTACTGTACTTTTCCCTTAATGTCATTAAAACAGGCATACGGGACTCTGCCCAGTCAATCAATAATTTTCCTTTATCTGCAAGAGATATATCACGTACACAATATACTCCCGGCTTTTCGTCGAAATGTCCCTCACCTTTTTTTTGAGGTATGTTGCTCATAATTACCTTTCTATTTTTATTCTTATATTTTCTTAAATAAATCTACTAAATTTAGATTTTCCCATGGTAAATCCGATTTGCCATAGTGACCATAAGCGGCTGTTTGCCTGTAAATCGGTTGCTTAAGTTCCAATCTCTTAATTATACCACCGGGTGTCAAATCAATATTTTTCTTTATGTAATTTGCTATTACACTATCTTCAATTTCTGATGTATGATGTGTATCAACAAATATCGAAACCGGTTCCCGTACACCGATTGCATAAGAAACCTGAAGAGTACATTCCCTTGCCAGACCTGATGCAACTATATTTTTTGAAATATGTCTTGCCGCATAAGCTCCGGAACGGTCAACTTTCGTTGGGTCTTTACCTGAAAATGCACCACCACCATGTGGAGCCCTTCCTCCATAGGTATCCACAATGATTTTCCTGCCTGTCAATCCTGTGTCTCCGTGTGGACCGCCAATTACGAAAATCCCTGTTGGATTAATATGGTATTTTGTATTTTTATCAAGGTATTGCTCTGGAAAAACATATTTTATGACATGTTCAATAATATCATTTCTTATTTGCTTTTGTGAAATTCCCGGGTCGTGTTGCTGAGAAATAACAACAGCATCACATCTAATAATTTTTCCTGTATTGTCGTATTCAAAAGTAACCTGAGATTTAGCATCCGGTCTGAGGTATGGCATTAAGGCAATTTTCTTTTTCCTTATATCAGCTAATCTTTTTACCAATCTGTGAGCATACATAATTGGTGCAGGCATTAATTCTTTTGTTTCATTAATTGCATAACCAAACATCATCCCCTGGTCACCGGCACCACCTTTGTCAACACCTTTTGCAATGTCAGCAGACTGTCTGTTAATAATATTAATTACACTTATTGAATCAGCATCGAACCTGTATTCACCTTTCGTATATCCAATTTCCCTGATAACGTTTCTTGCAATATCATTCAATTCACAATAAGTGTTCGTCCTGACTTCACCACCTATTAAAATCATACCTGTTGCGGCAAAGCACTCTACCGCCACACGGCTATCGGGGTCGTCCTTGAGCATTGCGTCTAAAACAGCATCAGAAACCTGGTCACAAACTTTATCTGGATGACCTTCTGAAACGGATTCAGATGTAAAAAAGTAATTGTGCGAATTTGCACCCAGTTTACCTGCTGAAATCTTTGAACTCTTTATCAATTTATCTTTAAATACCTTATTCTTAGACATATATCTCCTTAATTTATCTTCATTTATTAAAAAAGAACTACAAAATTACGAATTTTTTTGTTTGCATTGACGTAAAAGTCATATTTAGATTTATATAAATGATTAATTTTAATTTATTTTTGTAACGTTTAAATTAAAAAACCGTTTTTAAAATTAAAAGATTCAAAGCAAAATGGAACTAGAAGATTTTAAAATAAAGGTAATTCCTTTAAAGAACAAGCTGTTCAGAATAGCGAAGCGGTTGCTGAATGATTATGAGTTAGCGGAGGATGCCATGCAGGAAATTATGATAAAGCTATGGGAGAAAAGATTTGAGCTGGATAAACACCCAAATATCGAAGCTTTTTCGGTTACTGTTACAAAGAATTATTGCATTGATATTCTCAGAGCAAAAAAAGTATCAACAATCGAGATTAATGAGGAAATATTAGAAAACAGGATGGACAATCCTGATAATAGCTTTGAAAAATCAGAGCTTCAGATGTTAGTAAGCAAAGCTATTGCATATTTACCGGAAATGCAAAGACTTGTACTTCAGTTAAGAGAAATTGAAGGATACAGCATTGAAGAAATTGCTTTTATGCTTGACACTTCAATTGGAAATGTCAGAGTGATACTTTCGAGAGCAAGATTACAATTAAAAAGTATTTTAATAAATAAGTACAAATTTAATTATGAAAGATATTAAGGAAATATTGGACAGATTTTACAAGGGTGAAACAACTCTTGAAGAGGAAAGTAAACTTAGGGAATTAATTAATAATAACCAATTACGAATTACTGAAGAAAAGGGGACTTTACCATCCGAATTATTTTTGGAAAAACAGTTGTTTGATTTTTACGAATCTGAAAAAGAAATAGAATTAGGAGATGATTTTGATGAAAAACTGTTTGATAAAATTTCTGAGAAAAAGGTTGTTAAGTTAAATACAAAAGTGAAATCTCTAATTTACAGGGTATCAGGTATAGCGGCAGTACTTTTAGTCGCCATTGGATTTTATCTTATTTTCAACTTTAAAGAAAATCAAAGCAAAGAATTAACTAATGAAGACAAGAAAACAATTGAATACACTTTGGATGCTTTGACAATGATGTCTGATTATATTAATCTTGCCAATGAACATATTGGGAAATTATCCATAATCGAAGAGTCATTTGAAAAAATTCATAATGCAACAAATATTGAAGAATACAACGATTATATTTTTAACATTTTAGGAGAAGAATCATGAAAGCAAAATCAATTCTGATTGCATTCATTGCTGTTTTAGCTACAACAATTGTATTGAATGCAAAGGATGACAGAATCACAAAATTTTTTGAAAAATACTCAAATATCGAGGGAGTTACTTATGTGAACTTCACACCATCTCCAGCACTAATGGAAGGCATGGAAGAAAAAACACAGGATAAGGAAGCATCTGATATGATGAAGAATATCAGTTCAGTTAAAATTCTTACTTCCAAGAAGAGAGGTGAAGACAAACAGAATAAGTCAGGAAAAAATTTCGATAATATTTACAATGATGCATTAAAATCACTTCCAATTGATGAATTTGAAAAATTCCTTGAAGTTAAGGAAGGAAAAAAGGACGTTAAGATGCTATATAAAAGTTCCAAGGAGAAAGCTAAAGCAAAAGAATTTTTATTGATAGCAAAAGAAGGTGATGACCTTTCGATTATTTGGGTTGAAGGGCTTGTTGACTTAAAAGATTTGGGAAAATTGTCGAAAATGATGGGCAACAAAGGAATGAAGTAATTGAAAATTTCATCTGAAAAATGTGAAGCGAAGAATCCTGAAAATCAATTCATCTTAACGGGTTCTTCGCTTTATTGTAAATCATATTATGCGTCACTCTTAACGAAGTTAAGAGTCTGTCTTTTCATATTTTAAATACCTTAAGATTCTTAACTTCGTTCAGAATGACGATATTGAATTATTTATATATTTCAGAAACTCTTTTGAGCCAATATAATATCTATTATATCAATCCTGCTCTATGCTTTTCTTCTAATTTATCAAGCATATCTTTTGTCATTGAGTCTAAATCGAAAGATGGTGACCATCCCCATTCCTGTCTTGCGGCAAAATCGTCCACGCCATCGGGCCACGAATCGGCTATTGCCTGCCGGAAATCCGGCTCGTACTCGATTGTAAATCCGGGTTTGAATTTTCTGATGGAATCTGCGAGAGTTTTCACGTCAAAGCTCATCGAACCGACATTAAAATCGCTGTGATGTTTCAACTTTTCCAAAGGTGCTTTGAGCAGTTCAATGCTTGCCTTTAAGCAATCGGGCATATACATCATCGGAAGCCTAGTATCTTCCTTAACAAAACAAGTATAATGATTCCTCTTGACTGCTTCATAGTAAATCGCGACAGCATAATCAGTTGTGCCTCCACCTGGGAATGTTTCGGCAGATATGATACCCGGATATCTCAGACCACGAACATCGAGTCCAAATTTATTGAAGTAGTAATCACAAACAATTTCACCTGCTACTTTTGTTACTCCGTACATTGTTGTCGGATGTAAAGGAGTCTCCTGAGGTGCTATTTTCGGACAATCAGGACCCCAAACCGCTATTGAACTCGGGATGAATACCCTATATAATTTATTTTTAACCGCAGTGTTTAAAATGTTCATTGTACCATTCATGTTGACGTTCCAGCATGCAGTCGGATTTTTTTCTCCGACACCGGAAAGCAATGCCGCAAGATGAACGACTGTATCAATTTTATTTTCTGTAATAATTTTTTCAACTGAATTGTAATCCAAAACATCGAGAGCTATGAAAGGACCTTCATCTTTTTTACTGCAATCGCAAACCCTGAGGTCAGTGGCAATAACGTTCTCAATTCCATATTTTTTCCTGAGCTCACTGGTCAGTTCCGAACCTATTTGCCCAAGTGCACCCGTAACTAATATTCTTTTAATATCATTCTTCATTTTATTAATAAATCTATTTTAAATTTTATATCATCTTCAATTCTTTGCCAACTTTAGTAAATGCTCTGACAGCTTGAGCAACTTGTACTTCAGTATGACCAGCTGATAGCTGTACCCTGATTCTGTCTTTACCTTTGGGTACGACAGGGAAGGAAAATGCGATAACATAAATTCCTTCATCAAGCATTTTATTAGCAAAATCAACAGCAAGTTGAGAGCAATTATCATACTTTCCAAACATAATGGGCACGATGGGATGAATGCCGGGTATAATATCAAATCCCGCTTCAGTCATTTCATTTCGGAATTTCATCGTATTTCTTTCCAGTTTATCTCTTAATACTGTCGAAGCCGTTAACAAATCCATCACTTTAATAGTTGCTCCTACTGTAGCCGGCGGAACAGTATTTGAAAACAGGTAGGGTCGTGCCTTATTTCTCATCCAGTCAATAATTTCCTTATGTCCTGAAATGCAGCCACCAGATGCACCACCGAGTGCTTTACCGAAAGTAGTAGTAATTATATCCACCCTTCCCATTACTCCAAAGTGCTCATGTGTACCTCGTCCTGTTTTACCCATAAATCCCGTTGAATGCGAATCATCAACCATTACAAGAGCATTGTATTTATCTGCAAGATTGCAGATTTCATCCAGTTTAGCAATATCGCCATCCATGGAGAAACAACCATCTGTCGCAATCATTTTAAACCGGCAACCTGCTGCATCAGCTTCCTTCAAACAGCATTCGAGCCCTTTTAATGTTTTACCTGTTGACGGGTCAGGTTCCTCCATGTCAGACATATTACCGTGGTTATAAATCCATCGTTGTGCTCTACAAAGCCGGATACCGTCGATTATAGAAGCATGGTTTAATGCATCAGTAATAATAGCATCTTCGGGACCTAACAAAGGTTCGAACACGGCGCCATTGGCATCAAAGCATGATGAAAACAAGATTGTGTCTTCTGTGCCAAGAAATTCCGATACTTTTTTCTCTAGTAACTTGTGAATATCTTGAGTCCCACAGATAAATCTCACAGACGATAATCCGTAACCTCTGTTATTAATTTCTTCATGTGCTGCATCAATCAGTTCAGGATGTGATGACAGACCCAGATAATTATTGGCACAAAAATTAAGAACCTTTTTTCCGTTTACTTCAATTTCTGCACCCTGGGGACTTTCAATAATTCTTTCATGCTTGAAAAGTTTTTGCTCATGGAGACTATTAAGTTCATTTTTTAGAAAATCTTTTAGTTTACCATACATTTTATTTTCCCTTTCAATTTATTTTTTAAAATTTTATTCAATATTTGAAATTTACATCTTATAATAATTTAATTCTGATTAATAATTATTAACCATGATTTAAAAAAAATAAAATTAAGCAAGATTTATTATCCCTGCAAAATATTTTAAATAATACTTAATTTCGTTCATATTAAAAGCAGTATAAAAGCAAACTAAATTGACTGCTGTTTATTTAATATTTTCAGAATGAATGTTATTTCTTCTTTTCCTTTTTAGGTTCTTCCAAAGGAGGAAGCATCTGAACAGGTTTACCGGTTTCATGCATTTCAACTGGTTCGGCTTTCAAAGGAATAACGTTTGTTGGAGATTGAATTTCACTTCGTTTGTCAGGCACAAGTGGCTCGACAGGTAATTGAGGAAGTATTTCCATCTTACTGTTTTCTACAGGTTTTATCTTCATCGGTTCATTTGTGGGCATTATCAGGACAGGGCTTCCCGGTTTTTTATCCTTATCATCAATCGCTTTATTATCTGAAGTATCTGTATCTTTTGAATAATCAACATTCTTTTCGGATTCAGGGTCAACTTTTCCCCAACCGGATATTATTATATTTGGCTCATCAGGGTCGTCCAAGCTGATTTCCAAGCGGCAATTGAACTGCCCGAGAGTAGTCGGTATTACTTTTGCCTCAACAACATAGTCGCTATCCTTTAAAATGACATCACCGGTTTTTATATTAACTTTTAGTTCTTCGGGTTTTATTACTAAATTAGTAACTTTAATATTATGCCCTGAAATGTTATTTATTACAATTTTTGAAACAGCTTCAGTGTTTAAAAACATACGGCTGAAGTTCAAATACCTGCTTGGAAAAAGTTTAATCGGTTGATATACGTTTGCTTTTATTTCAAGGTAGGATTCAGGATTTGTTTCATTAGTAGTAAAATTAATTCGCTTTAAAACTACTCCTTCATAATGCTCGATATTCAGTGTAACTTTCAAAACAGCAGAGTCGCCTGGACTGAGAATTTTCTTGCTCAAAGGTGCAGTCGTGCATCCGCACATTGGTTTTACTCTTTTAATATCTAAAGTATCATCTCCATTGTTGTATAATTTAATGTCAGCTTTAAGGGGTGAATCCTTTTTTTTAATGGTACCCCAATCATACATTGTTCCACATTCAAATACCATTTTTGGTTTGGCGATTGCAAAAAATGATGCAATTATCATTAATGCTGAAATTGAATAAAATATTTTTTTCATTTTTCTATTCTCGATTTTTTCAAACTTTTCCTAAATTGTTCTTTTTTTATGTATAAGACACAAAATTTGTAAAAAAGTTTCATATTGAATAAAATTAATTATTAGGATAATAAACAAAATTTTAAATTAAATATTGTAATTTGTAAGTTTTATAGATTATTAACTAAATAAAAGTGTAAAAAAATGAATCAAGCGATAATCTCAAAACCTGAGCCAACAGCTGTTTTCAGATGGACAGTTCTGGTGTTTATTTCACTGGCAATGTTCGGTAATTACTATGTTTATGACAGCATTTCACCATTGGCGGATGTACTTGTAAAACAGTTGAAGTTTACAGATTCAAACATTGGTTTGTTGCAGGGTATATATAGCATCCCGAATATATTCATGGTATTAATTGGCGGGTTGATTATTGACAGAATAGGTACAAAAAAAGCAAACCTGATATTTTCAACTCTTTGTCTTATCGGTGCTTTATTTACAGTGATAAAAGGCGATATTGTTTTTATGGCAACAGGCAGATTGATTTTTGGACTTGGGGCAGAATCTCTCATTGTAAGCATTACTACAACACTTGCCAGATGGTTCAAAGGCAAGGAATTATCGTTTGCTTTCGGTTTGAATCTTACGATTGCCCGACTTGGTTCGTTTGCCGCTTTGAACTCTCCATCATGGGGAAAAAGCTTATATTCCTATTGGCAAGACCCATTATATATTGCACTGGGAGCGGCAGGAATTTCGGTGGTTTCAGTCATCATTTATTTTGTTCTCGATGTCATGGCTGAGAAAAAGTATGCTATTAAAAAGGAAGGCGAACAGGATAAAATTGATGTAAGGGATATTTTAACTTTTAGTTGGATTAGACTTGTATTGGCTGTTAGCTGTATTCTTGGTTCAATGTTAATTCCGGGAGATTTGGGAAGTGTCCGATGGATATTTGGGTTAACAAGTTTAGTATTTTTTGTCAGGTTTACATTTGGGAAATCATACTTATACATAATTTTATTATGCGTCGTATTTTATTCAGCTATGTTTCCTTTTCAAACATTTGCCGTTAAGTTTTTCATGGAAGCACACGGAACAAGCAGGGAATTCGGAGGATTTTTGTCTAGCATTTTAACTTTATCTGCAATAGTAATGACTCCTTTATTCGGGTTACTTGCTGATAAAGTCGGGAAAAGAGCTTCACTAATGATGTTGGGTTCTATTATAATTATTCCTGTTTATTTAATCATGGCATATACTCATATAAGTTTATATATTCCTATGGTGATGATGGGCATTGCCTTCTCCCTTATTCCGGCAATCATGTGGCCCTCGGTTGCTCTTATCGTGCAGGAATCCAAACTTGGCACTGCATATGGCTTGATGACAATGATACAAAACATCGGATTGGCAGGATTCAATCTGCTAATTGGCACAGCTAACGATGCTACAGGGGGCTATGAAACCGGAATGTGGCTGTTCTCGATACTTGGTTTTCTTGGACTTTTCTTTGCCTTCATGCTTAAAAGAACCGACAAAGGACCAAATGGCTTTGGCTTGGAGAAGGCAGCGAAAGTTGACAGTCGTTAGTTGACAGTTGACAGTTGATAGTAGATTTAATAGCAACAGAATAATTCGCTAAAGGATTATAAGATAATTTAACTTTTTAAAAAAGTATGTAAACCATTGTCAATTTTAATATTTTTTTTGCTTGTGCGTTAATATATAATTATATTATTTTTATTGAGATAACAATGATAAATTTAAATACAGCATTTGAAAACGAGTTGTACTACCAGTACTTGAGAGAGCCAAATTCCGTTAGTGAGGAATGGAGAAAGTACTTCGAAAAAAGGGGGCAAAATCCTTTGGATTACGAATCTCCGGTAAAGGAATCTATTGTTAAGAAGGAATCCGTCAAAAAAGTTTCTGCAAAGGATATTTTTTTAGGACCAAAAGATGAGTTGGTTTCTCTAACAACTATTTCATCCAAAATAGCAAATAACATGGAAGAAAGTCTGGAAATTCCGACTGCAACTTCCACAAGAGTTATTCCCGTAAAAGCATTGGATGAAAACAGAAGAATTATCAACAGATATCTCGAAAAAATGAAAAGACCAAAGGTCTCTTTTACTCATTTGCTTGCTTGGGCTTTAGTTAAAGCTCTAAGTAAACACACATACATGAACGATGCTTATCATGTCAAGGAAAATACTTCTTACAGGGTAAAAAGAAAATCAATCAACATTGGTCTTGCTATTGACATCGTGAAAAAAGACGGCAGCCATTTACTGCTTGTTCCCAATGTCAAGAATGCACAAAAACTTAATTTCTCCGAATTTATCATTGCTTTCGATACATTAATTCATAAGGCACGAAACAATAAACTCGAAGTTGATGATTTACAGGGAACGACAGTTACTTTAACAAACCCCGGGATGATAGGCACAACAACTTCAAGTCCGAGACTTATGAAGGGACAAGGTGCCATTGTTGCCGCTGGCTCAATAAATTATCCGCCGGAATTTCAGGCAGTTCGCCCGGAAGCACTGACCACCCTTGCAATATCCAAGACAATAACAATAACCAGTACCTACGACCACAGAATAATACAGGGGGCTGAATCTGCTGAATTTTTAAATTACCTAAATAAATTACTTGTTGGCGAAGACCAGTTTTATGATCAGATTTTTGCCGCATTGAGAATACCATTTGAGCCAATCCGCTGGGCTATTGACAATACACCAATGAACAGACAGGGCAAGATTGACGAAGAGGAAGCAATCGAAAAAGCTGCACATGTAATGATGATGATTAATGCTTATAGAGTTCGCGGACATTTACTGGCTTCAATAAACCCTCTTGGTTTTTTATCATATTATTATCCTGAACTTGACCCTGCTTTTTATGGTTTCACAATTTGGGACCTTGACAGGGTGTTCCATGCTGATGATACATGGAGTAACAACAATTTACCGTTAAGAGAAATAATCGAGATAATACGGGAAACATATTGCAGTTCGATTGGTATTGAATTTATGCATATACAGGACCCCGAAAGCAAGGACTGGATTAAACGAAAATTGGAGAGCAACAGGAATACAAGAAATTATTCCCGCGAAGAAAAAATCAGAATTTTGAAAATGCTCATCGGTTCAGAACTCTTCGAAAACTTTTTACATACTAAATTTGTAGGTCATAAGAGGTTTTCTTTAGAGGGTAGTGAAAGCATTATCGTTTTAATGTCAAAAATTCTTGAAATGGCGGCAGATAAAAAGCTGAATGCGGCAGTTATCGGTATGTCGCATCGCGGAAGATTAAATGTTTTGACTCATATTGTAGGAAAATCGCAGGAAAAGATTTTCAAAGAATTCAAAGGACAGATTGATGAAGACTCTTATCACGGCTCTGGAGATGTGAAGTATCATCTCGGTGCTAAAGGAAAATACATATCACCATCAAATAATTCTGTTCCTGTGATATTAGCTCCCAATCCATCTCATCTTGAGTTGGTTGACCCTGTAATTGAAGGTATGGTAAGAGCTATGGATAATGTAATTAAAGACACAACTTATACAAAAACATTGCCGATTCTAATCCATGGTGATTCGGCATTTGCAGGACAGGGAATTGTTGCCGAAACATTGAATTTATCTCAACTTGATGCTTATAAGACGGGTGGTACAATCCATCTGGTTATAAACAATCAAATCGGATTCACAACTACATCGCAGGAAGCAAGGTCTTCTATTTACTGCACTGATGTTGCTAAAATGATTCAGGTTCCGATTTTACATGTTAACGGAAATGAACCCGAAGCAGTTATTACTGCGGCAATATTCGCATTCGAATACAGGGAAAAATTCCATACGGATGTTATAATTGACATTCTTTCTTACAGGAAATACGGGCATAATGAAGCAGATGACCCGTCTTATACTCAGCCATTGCTTTATAAGAAAATTAAATCAATGAATCCTGTGAGCAAGATATATCAGCAGGAGTTGATAAAAGAAAATGTTATTACTCAGGTTGAAGCACAGGAATTTTATAAAGATGAGAATAGTCGTCTCGAACAAATATTTTCACATTCCGATGAAAAAGATAAGAAGGAGAAGAAAGATAATTCAACAACGGATAAGAATATTTTCAAACAAATTAATACTTCTGTAGATAAAGATAAAATCATTGAAATTTCGGATAGAATAACTAAGGTGCCCGGTAACTTTTCTGCAAATACTAAACTGATGAAACTATTGGAAAAAAGACATCAGATGATAGAATCCGATAATCCTGCAATTGATTGGGCAACTGCTGAGGCACTTGCATTCGGTACAATTCTGGCAGAAGGCAAAGACATAAGATTTTCCGGACAGGACAGCAGAAGAGGTACTTTCAGCCAAAGGCATTCTGTCCTTACAGATATGAATACTGAAGAAACTTATACACCCTTAAATCATATTTCTTCAAATCAGGGCAGATTAAGAATATTCGACAGTTGTTTGTCAGAACTTGCTGTACTTGGTTTTGAATATGGTTACAGTGTAGTTGCAAAAAATTCATTGACAATATGGGAGGCACAGTTTGGTGATTTCGTGAATGGTGCTCAGGCGATAACTGACCAGTTCATATCCTGTGCGGAATACAAATGGGGGCAGAAAACAAATCTTGTTTTGTTGCTACCTCATAGTTACGATGGGCAGGGACCTGAACATTCGAGTGCAAGGTTGGAAAGATTTTTACAACTCTGTGCCGACAATAACATGTATGTCTGCAACCTGACAACACCTGCACAATATTTTCATGTTCTCAGAAGGCAGACTCTTTCGAAAAACATTAAGCCATTAATTATAATGACACCGAAAAGCATGCTCAGGCATACCAGAGCAGTTTCTTCACTTAAAGAGCTGACCAATGTTTCGTTCAAAGACATTATTGATGATGAAACAATAACAGAGAAAAACAAAGATAAGGTAAAAAGAGTATTGCTGTGTTCAGGTAAAGTTTACTGGGACTTGCTTGAGGAAAAAAATAAAATTAAAAATGAAACGATTGCTATAATCAGGATTGAACAGTTTTATCCTTTAAATACTGATTTACTTTTAAAATATATTAGTCAGTATAAGAATGCTTCCGAGTGTGTCTGGGTTCAGGAAGAACCGCAAAATATGGGTGCATGGAATTTCATTGCTTTGAAACTTATGACTGTTTTGCCCGATAAAATAAAGCTCTTCTATGTTGGCAGAAAAGAAAGTGCCGCAACTGCTACGGGTATTTTGCAGGTACATAACGAAGAACAGCAAGGTTTGGTCAAACAAGCATTTGCTCAGCTTTAAATTTTTAATTTAGAAAAAAAATAATAATTATGTAGAATAAATTAATTTGAGATTTATGAATAAAAGATTTTTTTTAATAATAGTTTTGATATTTATTTCTTATCAATTAATGCAATCGGCGGATTCCTTAAAGACAGGAAAACCAGAACCATTGCCGGAAAAAGAATTCAAATTTCCCGAACATCAATCCATCACTCTGGACAACGGACTTAAGATTTTTGTTATTGAAGACCACAAGCAACCGACTATTGCTTTCAGATTATTGGTTTCAGGTGGGAAATCAGTTGATACATTGAAGCCGGGAACAGCAGAAATCACCACATCACTGCTTACAAAAGGAACAAAAAAATTATCTGCTTTGGGCATTGCAAAAACTATAGATGGGATAGGAGCAAATATCTCAGCAAATGCTTCCACTGATTTTATAACTGTCGAAGCATCCGGCTTGAAGAAGCATATGAATACTATTCTGGATGTCTATACTCAGGTAATAACAAATCCGAGTTTTCCTGAAAAGGAATTCGAGAAATTCATACCTCAAATGCTCGCATCAATTCAGCAGGAAAAAGCCAATCCGAGAGCTATCGCTTCCAAAATGGCAAGGAAAGCCATATTCGGAGAAAAGCATCCTTATGCAACCGATGCCACCGAAACTTCTGTGAATTCTATTAAGGTTAATGATATAAAAAGTTATCATGAAACTTTTTTCGTACCAAATAATTCAACACTTGCCATAACCGGTGATGTAAAACCGGATGAAATCATTAAGGAAGTAAAGAAGAGATTTAAAAATTGGGAGAAGTCAAAGAAACCATTGGAATTTTCGGTTCCAACAATTAATTCTCTGCCACTTGGAGTATATTTTATTGAAAGACCCGGCTCAGTTCAATCAACCATTATGTTTTCATCAAAAGCATTACCCTATACGAACAAAGATTATGACCTTCTCGATATTGCAACAAGCGTAATCAGCGGTGGAATTGCCGGAAGATTGTTCAGAACTTTACGTGAACAATATGCATTCACATACACACCTTTTGGCAGTTTATCCCAAAATAAATACACTGGCAGATATTTTTGTGGTGCTGATGTGAAAAACAATGTAACCGATTCAGCATTGACTGTTATGCTTAATCAGATTAATTCATTAATAAAAACTCCCGCTTCGGAAACAGAATTGTCAAGAGTGAAAACTTATCAGTCCGGGGCTTATAAGATGGCGTTTGAAAGTTCTGACTATGTTGCCGCATTAATTCAAGATGCTGATTTCTACGGGAAGCCAATACAAGACCTGGAAAATTATGCATCGAGAATCATGGAATATTCAGCTAATAGTATTAAGAATATTGCCAGCCAATATCTAAATCCTACAAAGGGATATATTATTGTTGTCGGCAGTCCGGAGGTCAAGGAAAAACTTTCTTCCTTTGGTAAGCTCTACGATTATGACCTTGACTTAAATCCACTGTCTGGCGAAAAAGCAAAAATGGAAAGAGTATCTTTGAATCCGATTGAATTAATCGAAAAGTATATTAAGGCATTGGGTGGAAGTGAAGCTATCAGTCAGATTCATACCGTTATTGACACAGCACAAGCTGAAATGATATACGGTTCCGGACCAATGAAAGGACTTCTGATACAATATCAGAAAGTTCCCGATAAAAAATATACTGTATTCGACATGGGTGTTTTTCGTCAGGAAGTTTGGGTTGATGCTCAGGAAGTTTGGCTGAAACTTAATAAACTTGAGAAATTAGCTACGAAAGATGCAGAAAAATTTATTAAGGATGCTCTGATTTTGAAAGACACCAAACTCTTAGAAATGGGATTTACCTGCGAAGTTTTGGGAAAGCAGGGTAATTTTATTCTTATGAAAGCTGTTTCACCAAAAGGATTTTCCTCGACATATTACTTTGATTCAAAAACATTTCTTATCAGCAAAATTGAAAGAGTTGAGGAAACAGCTTCAGGGACAATGCCAATTACAGAATCTATTAAAGAATATGTTGTGGTTGATGGTGTGAAATTCCCAAAGTTAATTGAAACTGTTAGTCCGCTCTATACTATTAAAACAGACAATAAATATTATATTAATCAACCATTGGAAGACAGTTTTTTCAGACCTTCAGAGTAGAAAGCAATTAGTCAAAAAAAGTGGAGAGAAGAATCCGGAAACAGCATGAACTAAAGATTCTTCGCTTCGCTCAGAATGACCAATTTAAATAATAGTATATTTTCAGAAGTGCTTTGCATGAATCAGTTCCGTTCACCAAAGATTGCAGTTCCGATTCGAACTATTGTTGCACCTTCCTCGATAGCCGCTTCGAAGTCGTGAGACATCCCCATCGAGAGATGCTTAACATTAACCTCAGGATATTTTATGTTCATTTGCTCTTTCATGCTTTTCAGTAAACGAAATTCATTCCGATATATGAACTCATTATCAGAAAAAGAGCCGATTGTCATCAAGCCGACAACATTAATATTTTCAATTTCTTTGACAACTCTGAATATGTCGCAAGTTTCCTCTGGTGCACAACCCGATTTACTGTCTTCTCCCGAAGTATTAATTTGAAGGAGAATATCAATTGTTTTATTTAATTTCTTTGCATGTTTGGATATTTCTTCTGCCAGATGTACAGAATCAACTGAGTGAATCAGCGAAACATAAGGAACGATATACTTTACCTTATTTGTCTGCAAATGACCGATATAGTGCCATTCGGGTTGGGCTATCTGTCTGCTTTCGAGCTGTTCGATTTTCTCTTTCATCTCTTGTACATAGTTTTCACCGAAGACTTTTATCCCTGCAGATATTCCATTAGCAACAATATCAACCGGATGTGATTTGCTAACAGCAACAATTTTTATTTCGTCAGGATTTCTGCCACAAGATAATGCCGCTTTAATAACTCTTTGCTTTACTTTTTCAAAATTGCTTTTTATTTCATTAATTGTCATTTTACTTAACCACGATAAATTTTTCTGTTAATAATATACCATTATAATTTATTACAATAAAATATTGCCCTGAATTTAATTCTCTTGTGTCTAACCAATAGATGTTATTCCCTTTAGTTGTCATCATTCTGTCCCTTTGAATAACTTCACCAGTTTCAGAATATATATTAATTGATACATCTCCGTCTCCTGCAGGAAATGAAATCTTCAGTTTTGATACCGCAGGATTTGGATAGACATCAAGTTTAGCTGCATGAATTTCATCCTCAACAGATACAATATTAATGCTTTTAACTTCTATTAATGCTCTAACCGTAGGACCTTTATTTACAACAAGTCTTTTGGGAGTAAAATCCAGGTCAAAGAAATATGATTGTTCCCTGTCTTTCAAACGAAATATAAAATATTGAAAATCGCCAAAAGTTCTTTCAAAACCAATTTCAACAGGTACGTCTGTATAAATACCTAAACTATCCGGCTGAATTTGTTTAATATCGAGTCTTGACTGTACTCCGGGCTTTTGGTCAAAAGTAATTTCCAGTTGGCTCCAGCCCTTGCCGTAAACCCATTGATTGAAAAACCAATCTAAATCCTTGCCCGAAACTTTTTCGCAATAGTATTTTAATGTATCAGTAGTTGCATTTGAATATTTTCTTGCAGTCAAATACTCTCTCATCGCCAAGAAGAATAGAGAATCACCCAGTTCATACCTCAGCATTCCAACAACTACACCTCCTTTTTGATATATCGTTGCATAAGGATAATTTGATGACGGTGCTGTTCTCGGAAAATCGTATAAGGGGAAAATTCCTTCTCCTTTTGCACCGCTTGGATTTGAAATATAAAAACCTCGCATGTTATCAATATGATTCAGATATCCCTGCATACCGCTTAACTCTTCGTACCAGACAGCTTCACAAAAAGTTGCAAAACTTTCGTTCAGCCATGCATCTCGAAAATCATACGGAGTAACCATGTCGCCAAACCACATGTGTGCAAGTTCATGTGCCCCGGTTTCGTTAACAGAATCTTTGCTTCTGCCAAGATACATATCCATGCTTATCATTGTTTCATGCTCCATCGAGCCAATTGGAGTCAGTACATAACCGACCTTTTCAAACGGATATTTTCCAAATCTTTTCTCATAAGTTTCGACCATCTTTGGCAACAATTTAAATGTTGCTTTAACAGAAGTTGTATCAACAGGTTTGCAGTAAACAAGCATCGGAAGACTTTCATTGCCAAAGTTCAGAGGAACCCAATCCGAAACAGCAAATGTATAGTTATAAGTTGCACAATCATTGTTGTGTTCCCAAAGATACGATACAGTACCATCACCGGGGTGGTTAATTTCTTTCAGCAAACCATTCGAAGCTACTGCTTTTCCCTCCGGAACGATAAATTTAAATCTGCATGAAGCTTTATCCGAAGGATGGTCATAGCATGGCAGCCAATGCTCAGTAGCAGAAACATAGTTATTATAAAAACCAACTCCCATTGCAAATAATATTTCATATCTCGACTGCACACCGCCCCATTTTGTTCCTCTAGTGTTATATTCTGTAGTCATGTTGCCACGATAGTAAATTGTAATTGTAACTGAACTTGCACTAAGCTGTGGGGGTGGAGTGATCTCAAAATGATAAGTTGAATCAGCTTTTGTACCAACCTCGGCAACAGTTACAGGAATATTTTGATAAAAAGCAGAATCAATTGTCAGGTCACGCAGGTGGAAATAAAATTTATTATCTGCAGAGCTTTCCAGCCATTGAACAGAAATTCGACAAACTCCTATCATAGCCGTTGTTGGGTACTGGCTGAAATCGAGTTCTGCATCATAATGAGTAACATCGAATGGCTGAGGAATATAATTTTCCGGGGCAGAGATTTCCGACAACAGAATTGTTCCGTTATTTCCTGCATTTAAAGTAAATATCGTTAAAATCAGCAGAATGATAGTTAATGTTATTTTTTTCATATCAAATTATTATTTATTAATATTCAAAAATACAAAATATAAATCAAGAAATGAAAACAAGCCGATTTTTTATTTAACTACTGATAGCTTACCTATAACCGATTGATTATTAATGGATAATTGATAAAAATACTGCCCTGATATGAATTTGGTTAAATTAAAATCAAAATAATGATTACCAAACTCAAAATATTTATCGAAAACTTTTTCAATCAATTCTCCTTTTGCATTGAATATGCTTAATTCCGTATTTCCCGAAACAGGAAGGTAAAACTCAAACCTCACCGAATTTTTTGCAGGATTCGGATAAGTCGAAATTGTCAAACCTGAATTATTATTTATTTCATCAATACCAACGGTAGAGTCAACGATAGAAAAGTTTCCGCTTTCAGCCATAACAGAAGTATCTTTCAAATTAACAATCCGAATTGTATAATCAGGGTTCAGGGCAGTACTTTTCGCTATTGTCCAAGGATAAGCATTCGTTGTTGTAAAGAATTTATCTTTGATAACAGAAACTAATTCATTGTTTCTGCGAAGCTCTATTCTTACGGTATCGCTTGAATTCTTCTCCCACCTGATTATATGCCTTGAAGCAGTCTTTTCCAACAGCTCACCTCCGGTCGGAAAAATCATATTAATAAATGGTGCTGCCGTTGTGAATTTTCGGGTTTCAGACCAATCGCTTTCCGACCCATACTCATTAACAGATGAAACTCTCCAATAATAATCCTTGTTTTCAACAGCTTTGCTGAAATCGTAATAGTCCTTTTGTTCTACAACAACACTATCTATGATATTAAGAAATTCTTCTTCAGTTGCAATTTCAACAACGAATTGTTGAATAAAACCAATAGGTGACCACTTCAGCTTGATGTTGTCATATTGATTTACGATTTCTCTGTTTTCTGGTTTTTTTAAATTTGGAGCAAACGGTGTAGGATTCACATCATTATAACTTAAAATATGTTCACCGAATCCATTTATGTTAAAACTAATTTTATTGGACGATGGTAAATAAACCGTTCCCAATTCTTTGAACTCCTGATTGCTGTTTCTTTTATACACCGAAATCTTTTCTGGATTAGGAATTTTTAATATTTTCGTGTCAAGTTCAAAAGTTCCATCCATAGAGGTTATGTTTTTTCCATCAATTATAAATTTCTTTGAAAGGACATTAGGGGCTCTTAACATGAATTCCGGACTGACAGGTGCAAAATCATAATATGATATCCTAATTTCATCACCGGAAAAGTGTGCAATGGAAGTTAATTTGAAGGATATTCCCAAATCCTTCGTATCTGAATCCTTAAAATAAAATTGTTGTTGTGTAATAAGATTCCTTATCGTATCCCTAACAGTATTATCCTCAACTCTCCACAAAACTTTTTCAATATAAGCCCTTATATCCTGACTGGTGCAAGAAACTTCATAAACAAGATTGCCAAGAGAATCAACCTCTGATATAATGGGAGCACCGTCAGCAACTGCTCCACCCCAATTGATTAATGTATTTCCATTCGGCAATCTTTCGGCACTTCCTTCATTGTATGTCGAAATATCAGGTGTGTGTCTGTATTCCCAAACCAGCTTTGCAGTTTTGTTTACTTCATCCAGTTCATATTCAACAGCCCGAGAATATTCACGAGTTTGTTCGCTGGGAGTGCTTCCGTTATCAAAGAAAAGTAGATTGCCATTTGGTAAAAACTTTGCATCATGCTGCCAGCAAAAATATGTTGGAGCATTTTCCTCATGTTCATTCAAAAAAGAAAATTCATTGTGTTTGCCTCCAAATCGCCAGATAATTTCACCTGTCTGACGGCTCACTTTTAAAATTTCGGATGTGCTTCTGCATGACAACAGCAAATCGCCGTTATCATCAATGAACATCGAGTTCAAATGAATGTAATCAATATTCTTTGCAGTCAAATCATTATAGCTATCAGTTATTGGGATATAATCCAAACTTTTCCATTGAAAGACGGGGTTTTTATTCGCATCGAGTTCCTGAATGATTGCTTGAGTTACATTTGCATTCGGATGACCTCCTTCGACAATTTTACTCATATCAATTTCAACATCATTATAAGAAACCATCAGGTAGTGTCCGTTTGGAAGAATCTTAAAATCGTGTGAATCCGCAAAATAGCCGTTTGCCATCTGCACAGAATCAATCAGGTTGAAATCATTGTCATATATTTTGTAAATGTTCTTATTACCTGAAATCATTCTGGGAGCAGATATCAATCCAGAAGGATGCATACTAAAATACATACCTTTTGCTTCTTCATAAAAAATTGCTTTGCCTTCTTTGTCAAGCAGGAAGTTATAGCTTCCGACAGAAGGATTTGCCGAAAATACCCCACCAAGCAAAAACCCATCGAAAGAACCACCATTGTCTTCGATTACAAATTTTGGAAAGTCTTCAGGAATTGTCAAGCCGGAAATTTTAGAATTAGTTTTTGTTGTAATATCATTGCTTGGCAATAGAAAGATATTGCTTATCATGAACCAAACAATGAAAAGAGTAATCTTTAATTTCAAAATCAAATCCCCCTATTATTCATCAATAAATTTCTTAATTGCATTCAGCAATCAACTTCAAAAAACTAACTTCTAACAGCTAACCCAACCTACTCCCATGCGTAAATCATAGCCCCAAGGTAATACCCCGCACCAAAGCCAATCACAGCACCCAAAGTGTTAGAATTTTTTCCGTCTTTTGGTTCGTTGAAGAAGCTGTCAAGAATGAACAAACAACTCGGTGAACTAAAATTCCCATAATCCTCGAAAAGTTTCATTGACCTTTGAATTTGCTCATCAGACAATCCCATTATTTCTTCTTCCTTAAAAGATTCAAGTATAGGTCTTCCACCCTGATGAACAGACCATTCAGTTATATCATCCTTCGTTAAATTATTTCTTTCCAGCATCGGCTTTAAAATCATATTGCTGACCAGTCCCGGCATTACGCTTTTGACATTATCACCAACAAGGAACCGTCCGTTATTCATTTTGATTTCAGAACCCGGGTAATATTTCGTATCAAGGTCAATAATTTTAATCAGATGTCCTTTGAACCTATCTTTCATTGACTCAGGAATGACTAGCAAACCTGCGGCACCGTCTGAAAAAAGTAGATTTGCCTTCAAACTTGCGGTGAACTCAGGATGCTTCGGGTCTGTAACTGCATTGCAAAGCCAGGAACATTGGTCAAAATTAAAAACAATTGCGGCTTTTTCATTTTTTCTACAATATTCAACTGCCGACTTTAAGGAAAAAAATGAAGCGGCACAACCGAGATACGGCAATTCCTCAGGAGGAGTATGGAGTTTCAAACCTGTTTCTTCGACTATTCTACAAGACAAATTTGGCAGATAATCAACATGAGACGTTACGTTGTATGATACACTAAAGTGTCCTATTTCTTCAGACGCCACTAACTGTCTGAAATGGTCTATAATTAGCTTACCCCAATACAATGGATGGTACTCTTCTTTTGCCAGCGCTTTTTCAGGATAATGTTCCTTTGACCTGATAAAAGGTCTGTTCTTAATGCCAATACTTTTCAACGCCTTCTTTGCCAGACGGTTAACCAATTCTCCTGCATACTCTACAGAATAAACAAAATCTGCAACCTGTTCTGCCGGATACAACTCCGGTAAAATTGTCTTAACACCAGCTATATAAACCTTATTTTTAGTATCTATATTCATTAATTCATTTTCTCAATTATTTTAATTCTCACTTCAATATACTGATTGTTTTAGTCTTTATTGTATATCCGGATTGTATTCTTAATATATAAATACCGGGAGCAATATCCGGGATTTCCCAGTTTATCCTGTAAGTACCTATATTTAAAAATTCATTTAAAATCACTGCGGATTCAATACCTCTTGCATCAAAAATTTTAATTTCCACATTACCCGGCTTTTTAATACTAAAATCAATATTTGCAGACTCCTCAATCGGATTTGGAAAAATATTCAAATCTGCTCCGTTTTCATTATCCTCAGCAACACTCACCGGTCCCCTGATTATAAAATTATTCTCGCTTTGTGCAAAAAAACCTGAATTTGATATACTGGCAACTTTTATTTTATAATCATTCCCGATTTGCACACTTTTTGGAATTACCCAGGCAAAAGCATGTGTAGTCGTGAAGAATGTATCCCTTATTATCGAAACAAACTCATCATTTCTGTAAAGTTCTATTCTTACCGTATCACCTGTATTTTTATCCCATCTAATAATATTCTTTGTTGTATCATTAATAAACGACTCGCCACCGTTTGGAACTACCATATTAAAATATGGTGCTTTAGGAGTGAAGCTCCAGACATCAGACCAATCACTTACTCCATCTTCGCTTTGAGACTTTGTCTTCCAGTAATAAGTCTGGTCAACTACAAAATCATTATACAATTTTATCGAGGATAACAGTTCTTTTTCATCCTTAACGATATTCTCGAAATTCGGGTCAGTTGCAACGAGCAAATCCGATGTTTTGGCGTAGCCAAGCAATGACCATAACAACTTTACAGGTTCATTGAAATCGACATTCTGCCCATCCTTAGGCAACACCAAATGAGGTTTTAATGGCTCATGCGATTCATGTGGAAAGCCGATAACGAACTCCCCGAATTTGTTGTAACCAACAAACATAAGTTCCTTTGTATCCGTATCGTATTCAGTTTGTACCGGGATAAATTTGCCTTGTCCGATTGTATCCCTGAAATATATTACTGCTGTTTCCGGCTTTTTTACTGATTGTAAAATCTTTGTATCGAAAGAAACGTAACACTTAAAATCGCCAACATATTGTGTTGTTACTTCATATCTCATGGGAAATAATACCGGTGCTTTTCCTGCAAAATCGCAGTTTTTTGGTGGGCAATCGAATCTCTCAACGGCTATTGTGCTATACAGGAATGCATCCAATCGCTCAAAATTCATTTTAACGCCTGTTTCAATTCCGTTCTTATTGAACACATAATCATTTCCTTCGAGAATTTCATTCATTTCTACAGAAGCAACTGCGTTGCACATCGCAGTATCGAACTTATAAGAACGATAGCTAATCAAGCTCTGAGGCAAAGACATTTCAAAAACAATTTCGTTATTTGGAGTTACTTCAGTCAAAGTTCTTGCAAATGAACTGCCAACCATAGCCCAGCTAATCAAGGTATTTCCGTTAGGCAATCTTTGTGCCGCACCTCCGAAATTTGTGATAATAGCAGGGTCATGACGATATTCCCAAACTAATTTGCAGGTTTTATTAATCTCATCCAGTTCATATTCGACTGCTCTAGAAAAAGCCGGGGCTTTTCTCATTCCATTGTCGAATAAAAGAATATTACCGTTTGGCAATCTGTGGGCATAGTGCTGAAATGAAAAATAATTAGGAGCAAATTCTTCATGCTCATTTATAAATGTAAATTCATTGTGTCTCCCTCCCAATCTCCACATAAATGCACCTGTTGCACGGTTAACTTTTACTATTTCATTTGTCGTCGGAAACGAAAAGATATAATTACCATCCCAGTCCGCAAAACCTGAATTACCGCGTGCCTGGTCAAAAGTATTTGCCTGCAAAGCATAAGGAACAAAATCGTCCAAAGACATTTCGTCCAAACTTCTCCATTGGAAAACAACGTTTTTATTGGCATCAAGTTCCTGATATATTGTACCGATAACTCTCGAACTCGGGCTTGCATTGTATTTTTGGGATAAATCCATCATAACGGCTTCCCAAGAATTAATGAAATAATGCCCGTTAGGAAGAATCTGGAACTCATGAAAATCTGCTATATATCCATTACCGCATTGAATACTGTCAGTTATTTTACCATCTGAATTTACAATATAATGAATAACATCTATACCAACGCTGATTTCAGGATTGATACAACTTGCAAATGAGTAAACACCATTTGGATTCATTTTGTAATCTGCCGCACCCAAAGTTGCTTTAGAGTAATTTATAACTTCCCCGTTTTCATTTAGCTTGAATATAAACGAACCATATTTGCTGTTTGTATTCAACCTCGAAGGAAATACAATCTCCGCATTTGACAAGAATAATGTACCAGGAGAGGGATTGTTATTCACATTGACTGTAATTGGTGGGAAATTCTCCGGCAATTCGGAAATTAAATTCTCCTGAAAATTCAAAAGACAAACACTACAAAGCAATATAAACAATCCTTTTTTAAGCATAACTTTTCTCTAAAATTTACAATACTTTACAAACTTTATGAACATTCTACTCAATGACAGTCATTGTCTTTGTCAAAGACTTCCCGCCAACCTGTATTCGATAATAATATTGACCGGATATTAATTCAGAAGCATTCCAATTTATTTTATATGAACCTTTTTGGAGTTCTTTATCTAAAATATCAGCAGCTTTTTCACCCAAAATATTATATACACTCAATATTACCTTTCCGGAAACAGGAATCGTAAAATCAATAGTTGTAATTCCGTTGAAAGGATTAGGTGTGTTTTGTTTCAAATCAATTCCGAATAAATTATCCTTTCCGTCATCAATTCCTGTTTTTGGGTCTTGGACAGTAAAAAACTCTGAACTTTCGCTGACTAATTTGTCATTCTTTAAACTCGATATACGGATTTTATATGTCGAGTCATAAGGAATAAAATCCGGAATTACCCAGGCATATCCTCCTGTAGGACTAAATACCGAATCAGAAATTACATGCAAGAGCATCCCATCCTTAAGTAATTCGATTTTAACTTTATCGCTGACATTCTTATCCCATCTGATAATTTTTTTCAACGAATCAGCCATCCACACCTCACCACCATCTGGAACCGTTACATCAATAAAATCAGCCACAGCAGAAAATTGCCTTGCCTCAGACCAATCACCTTTAGTATTGCCATTATCGGAACTGACCCTCCACCAATATGTCTTACCCGATTCGATTTTGTCAAAAACAAAATTAATAGTTTTCAAATCAGCAGTGTCCAATACAATTTTATCGAAACTTGCGTCCTCAGAAATTTGCAAATTACAATCCGTAAAATAACCGTGAGGACTCCAAGAAAGCTGAACCGGTTCATTTTGATTTAGCTTTTCATTGTTTTTGGGTACTACTAACCATGTTTCCTTTGGTTTTGTTTCCAATTGAGGAATACCGAAAATAAATTCACCAAAATTTGTTGTGTTAATAACCAGTTCACCGGTTTTATCATCATACTTCGTTTCAACTTGCTTGAAAACTCCGCTACCTGCATTATCTCTTTGATAAACTTTCCATTTTTCCGGAGAATTAGTAATTCCAAGACATGACAAATTGAATCTTGCTTCCACATCAACTGAAATCATACCTCTTAAAGTAACCAACAATCTTAAAGGATGTACAATAGGTGGTTGTGTCTCTTCGAACTCAGGATTTAAAGGTGAGTAGAAGTATTTATTGATGAAAATCATCGGATAGAATATTTCCTGTAATTCGTTAATTTTCATCTTCGTACAAGTCTGTTGTGCTCCTTTGTTGAAAGTATAAGTATTGCCATTCAGTATTTCATGCGAAACTCTTGCCGCCGGATTGTTGAACGTCCATGATGACTTAGAAACCCTTGTGCTTCTGTAACCATAGGGTAAGTTCACTTCCAGTATCGGATTATTACTGTCCTTATCTATTTCAGTTAAAGCCACATTGCCATCGAGAGCTGCATTTCCCCAGCAGATTAAAGTATTACCGTTGCCTTGCCGTTGCACAGAACCATTATATTTCGAATAAATTCCCGGGCTATTTTTATACTCCCACACAAGTTTGCAGGTTCTCAATTCTTCGTCAATTTCATATTCAACAGCTCTCGATTCCTGTTCAGTATGTTGAAAACCATTGTCAAAAAGAGTAATATTTCCATTTGCAAGTAAATTAACATCAGTCTGATATGAAAAATAATTCGGAGCATTATTTTCATTTTCATCTAAAAATTCAAATTCATTGTTCATCCCACCAAGACGCCAGACTATATCACCGGTTAATCTGTCTATTTTGCTAATCTCTGATAAATTGGAATGGCATGCGAGAATGCTGCCATCTTTATCAATTTCGAGACCAGTCGTTCTAATAAAATTTAATATTGATGGATTGTATTGAAAATTGACCTTTGAATATGAATCTTCCGGCTTAATATAATCCAATGCTCTCCAGTAAAAAACAATGTTTTTATCTTTATCAATCTCATAAATATCGCTTGTAATCATTAATGTATTTGGGTCTCCGTTTTCAAATTCGTCGGATAAGTCCATATACATCTGCTCGTGCTTGACCATGATGGAATGACCATTCGGAAGAATTTTTATAAACGGAAAATTCCAAATGGTTTTTTGAGTCAACAAGCTGTCTTTAATAGTCAAAGATGTATCAACAATAAAAATAGTTGCCTTATCAGGGGTTATTTCGGTATAAGTAAGCAAGCCGTTTATTGCTTGTTTGAAATCCACAGGTAAACCGTTTGCATCTTTCCCGATTCTTTTGTATGCAGTTACTTTTCCATCCTTGTCAAGTATTATATTGTAATTTGCATATTCATTTTCTTTGTCAGTACCGGGACTTGTGCTTAAAAAGAAATAACCAGGTGAAACTTCTTTTGTTTTATTGAATAAAATCAAGGGCATATCTTTCGGCAGAGTATCGTTTTCACCAAGAATATCCATACCGCCACAGAGTTCAAATTCAGCAGAAGAAAAATCTATATTTAAAATTATTAAGAGCCCTATTATCCAAATATATTTCATAAAAAATTCAAATTACACTAATTATATTACTATAATGACACAAAAACATCAAAAACGTTTCAAAAAAACATAAAAAAAATTTTATTATTTATTTAATAATGTAATATATCATTCGAAAATTGCTGATTGTGTAAATATTAAAACATTTTTTTTGTAGTAATAATTACTATATAAGATATATATCAATACCGAAAGTACGAGATACTGCCATAAAACAATGAAAAAATACGATTAGAACAACTATTTGTTTGACTAAGTAATTGAAAAAAATAAGGTAAAATGAAGGCACGCAGATTAATTGTCCAATAAAATCATCATTAAATTACTCGTTAATATTCTGTTTTGTTTTATAAGGAAATTAGATATTAATTAAAAATACTATTGCTCGATTTTAAACAATTTAATTGAAAACAAGACCATCCAAACCATAAGAAGCAAGCCCCCGGGCATAGAAGCTATCATAGCAACTGTTCCTACCTCCGGTATAAAAGTAACCATTGTGATATAAACCAGCATGAGTGCTGCTCCAATCACACCTGTTATACCTGTCCACTTACCAAACACTTCCCCACTTAACATAGCAATGGAAATAATCAATTCTGCAGTTAAAACAAATGCAAATCCAAAAAATACCCCGACACTCCCGTGTGAACCTTTGGCAATCAGAAAGTCGCCCATACCCGAAAGAAAAAATTGCTGTAGCTGGTCTGTTGTGTGCGAATATTTATAGCTGAGCTGAAGCATAGGCAAAGCAGAATTATTGCTTATAAAAAGAGTAACACCGATAATAAAAACAATCATGCCGAGTGTTGTCAAAGCAGGTCTATGGCTTTTCATCGCCCAATACAAAGCAAATATTGCAGGTATTGAAATAATCAACGTTATTAAATTCAAAAAGTCAAGGTAATACAAACTCAACCAAATATTACTCTGGAAAAGTGCAAATCTGTCTGCGGCATTCTGGGGAATAGCCGTAATATCACCCCCAAGTGAGGTTCCGATGATGATATCCAAAACAGTGCCTAAAACGACAATCAGTGCGGCAACGGCACCTGTTTTGTAAAGCAAACAGCGATGTTTTTGAGTGTTTTCCATGGTTAGATGATTTAGTTTTTTTACTTCTTCTCCTCATCCACCTTGCACGTATTTATCCCAAATGGCATATACGCTGGACAGAATTTGCAAAAACTTGTAATAATAAATAAACCTGCAACAACAAGAATTATTATTCCCCAGATACCCGTTACAACTTTTGCAAAATACAAAACTGCCAATACAACAGCAACAAGCAACCTGATTATCCTGTCAGCCAAACCCATATTCTTTTTCATAGTAACCTCTAAAAATAAGAAATAAATAATTGTATTTAATATGAAGTCTAAATTAATAAATTAAATAACTAAATCAAATTATTTACTTTATAATTTTTCATAATATAAACAAAACCAATAAATATAATTATAGCTAACGAAAGAAATACGAGTAAATCCCTCCACAAAAAAGTTGGGTCATTTTTGATGAGCATCATTATTCCCATAGCGTTGACGGCAATAATCATTGTGAAAAAGAAGCCATAGAACATAAATTGAATTGGATAGGATGATTGAGGTCTAACCCAAAGCAGATATATACTGATTAAACCTAAGGGAATTGTGAAACCGAGGTCAAAAGTGCGAACAAGCCAAAATGCTGTTGGTGCTATGTCGTAGCCACGAGTCATACCTGTTTTTGTGAGTTCGACAACTTCTGCAATCCACATTGAAGCAAAAACGAACAGGAAAAAAATCATTAATATTGAATATATTGTTAATCCTCTTTTTTTGAAGGTACATTCTACATTTTTAGGGAAGATTGAAAGAGTGTACATCATAAAAATTATTGAGGAAACAAGCACAAAAAGGAAAAAGAAGAAGTAATGTTGGTTGTTGCCTGTGTATTCAGAATTGCTCCATTCCCAGCCGATAGTATAGCTTAGGGCATAGTAAATCAAAAAGAGAGGGGTCATAAGCAGGAGGTATTTTGCATAGTTTTTCTTTAGGATTAACCCAATGCCAGAAAGAAATAGGATCGGGCTTAGAAGAACAAGATTGATTATGTCCTGTCCAATCAGTTGATTGTTTACAACTTCTGCTGTTTTGTATTTGATGTTTCCAAGAAACATAGGACCTTGGATTGAAAGATAGATTAAGGTAAATGCTGACAAAATTGCAATTATGGCGACAAAATTTCTTTCGAAAGAATTACTGAAATTATTGTTGTTCATAACTTTTATCCATTTTTTATTAAAAAATTATTTAATACGCATAACTTAAACCAAGACCAACTCCCGGAGCTATTTCCCAGTGGGAACCAGCATCTCCGTGAGGATTTGGAATTCCCTTTAAAAGAGCAAGACCTAAGTCAAGATTAATTGCAAGACCAGGTTTGCTGGTAAATATCTCATATCCGACACCTGAACCGACAGAAAAAAATAAACTTTGATAACCTGCTCCTATTAACCAGTATAATCTGCTGAAATCATTGCGTGAAAGTTCGGTTTGAAATTCAGCACCACAGAAAATCCATATTTCTGAACTACTATACAAATCGGGTAAAATACCAAGAGTCAGTTTAAATGCATCTGTAGGATTTTTTTTGTTTTCCAAAAAGTGGTAGCTTATACCGATTGAAGATATTGATGATGCAGACAATCCCAGAAATTTACTTGGGTTCTCACTTTTTATCTCAATTGCATTTGTATCTTTTGAAACACAAATATTGATGCCAATAAAAATTAAAATAATACTTTGAATAAATAATTTCTTCATAAATTCCAATTAAATATAAAATATATTTTTCTTACTCCACCTTCCTTATTCTGTAAGGAAGAATCATATTCTCCGGCAAAAGCACTTCTTCCAGTTGTTCCTTTGTCATGAGTTTTCGCTCGAGTGCAAGTTCAACCAGACTTTTGTTACTCTCTTGTTCATCTTTTACGAGTGTGAATGTATTATAAACAAAAGAGCACAAGCTGAAGTTATCTAAATAAAGAAGGTCTTGTATGTTTATCAATTCGTTTAAAGTTGTTTGTTTCAATATCACATAAAACGGATTGATAAATATTCAACTGAATATCTTTGGGCTCTAAAGAAAATAAAGGAAACTCAAATTCTGAAAAAGGTTGGGTAACATTTATTCTTAGGGATTTGAACTTTTGATTATCAAAGTTAACAACTGTAGGCAATGAAACTTTGAAATCATCAGGAACATTTAATTGCTTAATCCTACAGGTAACTTTAAATGTTCCATCAAATGTTTTTTCTTTTTTATACCCAAAAATATAATACGGTATTTCATTAATATCTACCCATTGATGAAAAAACCAGCTTAAATCAGTATCTGCATGTTTATTAACAATATAAATAAAATCATTCATTGTAATATCTTGACCTTTAAAAGTCTGATAAAAATCTTTTAATATATCAATAAAAAATGTTTCGTTTCCTGATTCAACATTAGTTAATAAACTGTTTAACATATGAAAAATCCAAGCACCACGAATATAAATATTAACATAATAAGAATTATAAAACTTTTTTCCAGCACTTCTGTATCCTAAACTTATGGGAAGCTGATTTTCTCCGAAATATTTTATGAGCGTACTTTTATATTTGATTAAGAATTTTCTTGTTTCGTTCAAATATGCATAAAAGAAATTAATATCTTTTAAATAATTTTTCTTGTAAAGTAACCGACAGTACTCAGATAATCCTTCAGAAATCCAGGTATCCCTGTATGAATTTCTTCCTATATCTATCCCCCACCACTGATGTGCTATTTCATGAGTACAAGAAGATTCATCGAAGATTATCCTTGTCGAATCTTTTAAATTTGTATTAGATAAAGCTATTAATCCATCGAAAGCATAACTGACGTTTCCTGGAATTTCTACTGCATATATAATATTAGTTTTGCATTTTCCAAATAATTTAGTGTAAAAAATATAACTTTCTTTTATATGATGTAAAACTGAGTCAACAAAAAATGGATTCTTATAATAAAAAATTACATTTGGGGTAACACTGTCTGCTTCAATTGTTTTTTCGGAAAACTCACCAATGCAGTAAATAAGATTGGAAATTTTTTTCTCCGTTACCCAAGTAGATGTAACTACAGAATCTTTAATATTTTCAGATAGTTTCTTTCCAATAGTACATAATCTATATTTTTGTGGGAAATTAAAAGTCAAATGGAAGTTTGATTCTTTGAATAATGTATATTTTGGAAAAAAATCCTCATACATAACTTCTTTCCGAAAATAATTCATTATGGAAATGTAAATTTCTTTAAATTCAGAACTTCTAAATTGAATAATATTTTGATTTTCATCATGATAGAAAAACCTTATTTTTGTTGAATCAAGCCCGAAATCATCATAATTTATTAATAAGTAACCATACTTTTCTTTATGACAATACTCGATTTTTTTTCCGGACATATTTACTATCGAATCTATAATCATTCTTTCGCTAATTTCGAACGGTAGCCATCCGATATTATTTGTTTTTGGATAGAATTCCATCGTAGTTTCATAAGTGATTTTCAGACTATCTGAAATCGTACAGTTAATGTTATAACTGCTTATGCAAATCTTCTCCTTTTTTAAATCATTGTTTTCGGGGTAATCATCAGGCCAATCGAATCTTGTCACCAATTCAAAGTTATAATTATCTCTATCCAGCCAATGAGTTTTGAAAAAACTAATTTCTTCCTTCTGGAATGGATCGACTAACCAATAAAATGTTTCTTTTGCGAATAATAATTCATCATTTAATTGTGCAATAAACATACGGTTATTATCTTTGTTTACAAAAGAAGAACTTATGGTGTTTATTATTACTTTCATGTTAGTGTCACAAATATACTTTAAAGAGCTTTGATATATCTCTTTTACCTCTTGTGCTTTTTTCCCAATTATTTTGTTGTAATTATTTCGTACAAATTCGTAAGTGCTGTCAGAAAAGAAAAATAATATCGTATTAAATTCTCTTTCGAAAAAGTTACTACCTGTATATGATTCCAATTGCCTCTTTTCAACATTAATTGGTGGAGTAAATGAAAATACTCCTTCCCCAATAAAAACTCCAACTCTAACTCTATTATTTATTGATTTGAAAAAATGAAATTCACCTTCTTCAAACATAAATGCACTACCTTCTTTTTCTAGAAACAGATTCTGAATACGAAATATATTATTATTATCTGGTTCGAGATTTACCAATTGATCAACTATATTATCATAAATATTTGAATTATGTTCATTTGAAATTAATAATTCAAATAAAAGAAAAAAAGTTGTTAATATAATAATTACTTTTTTCATTTAGTGATTTTAAAATTAATCAAAAATTATTTTTAATGAATATTTGAACAAAAATAAAATATTTTGTTGATTTATTAAATAAATTACTCAATTTTTCTCATTTTTAGAGGACGAATCATCTTCTCCGGTAACAGCACTTCTTCCAGTTGTTCTTTTGTCATGAGTTTTCGCTCGAGTGCAAGTTCAACCAGACTTTTGTTGCTTTCGAGCGCTTCTTTTGCAAGGGAGCTTGTAATCTCGTACCCAAGAATTGGATTTAAAGCAGTTACAATTCCAATGCTGTTTTCTACGTGGCGACGGCAAACATCTTCGTTTGCTGTAATTCCGTCAATGCATTTATACTTCAAAGTAGCCATACCATTTTTTAGCATCTCGATTGATTCGAACATACATTGTGCTATCATTGGTTCCATTACATTAAGTTCCAGCTGACCTGCTTCAGCGGCAAGAGTAACAACCAAATCATTGCCGATAACTTTGAAGGCGATTTGATTCATAACTTCGGGTATTACGGGATTGACTTTTCCGGGCATAATCGAAGAGCCGGGCTGCATTTTCGGAAGATTGATTTCACCAAACCCTGCACGAGGTCCGGAACTAAGCAGGCGTAAATCATTGCAGATTTTCGAAAGCTTTACGGCAAGACGCTTGATTGCAGAAGAATACATAACAAATGCACCTGTGTCCTGAGTTTCTTCAACGAGGTTTTTAGCAACAGTCAAAGGTAAGCCGGTTATTTCCCAAAGGTGATTAGTAACTATCTCAGGGAATTTAGGGTCAGCATTAATGCCTGTACCAATCGCGGTACCACCCATGTTGATTTCAAGGAATAATTTTGCGTTTTGCTCTAATCGTGTAATTTCCTCTTCAAGAGTAACTGCATATGCTTCGAATTCCTGTCCCAGTGTCATTGGTACAGCGTCCTGAAGCTGAGTTCTTCCCATTTTTATTACATGTGAAAATTCCTTTGCCTTTCTCCTGAATGATTCTATCAACTCTTTCAAAACTAAAATGAGCTTTTTATTCGAGTAGCAATTTGCAATTTTCAATGCAGTTGGATAAACGTCATTTGTAGATTGCGATAAATTCACATGATTGTTAGGATGGCAAAATTCGTACTGACCTTTTTCATAACCCATTATTTCGAGAGCTTTGTTTGCAATTACTTCATTTGCGTTCATGTTTGTTGAAGTACCAGCACCACCTTGCACCATATCAACAACGAAATGAGTATGCAGTTTGCCGTTGATTATATATTGACATGCCTGAAAGATAGAATCTGCTATTTTTGGCGCAAGTAATCCAAGTTCGAAATTTGCTTTTGCGGCTGCCAACTTAACCTGAGCCAATGCAATGATTAAATCTTCAAAATGGTTAATAGATACACCGCTAATGTTGAAGTTTTCAGTTGCACGCAAAGTTTGAATGCCGTAGTAAAATTCATAAGGCACGTCCCGTTCACCAAGCAGGTCATGTTCTTTTCTTGTTCTTCCCGAAATATATTGAGCGGCGGCATCAACAACCTGATTAGTTGTTTGCCTCATACGACGGGAAATTGTTCTGGCAATCTGGGACAAAATTTTTGCAACAAGCATCGAATCATCTTTCATCAGCTCATTGATATGTTTGCTGTGAATTGACAAAATCACCGAATCTTCGGTAACTTTGGCACTTGTTGCATGTGGGTAATTGTCCATGAAAGAACCTTCGCCGAGGAAATCGAATTTCGAGAATTTATTTAATTTCTTCTCAGTACCGAATGGTGTTGTTTTTACCAACTCAACTGCACCTTCGTATATCATAAAGAGATTTTCGCGTGAGGTATTTTGCTTGAAAATGTAATTACCTTTAGCAACATTTTCGACTTTAACGAAACCGACTAATTTAACAATCTCATTTTCACCGAGTATTTTGAATAGTTCAACTTTTTGCAGAAAACCTGCAATAACTTTTTTATCCATCCATGCACCTATATTTTACAAACATCATCGAAATATTATGCAAAATACAAATTAAATTTGTCATCATATTAACTAAAAAACTAAACTACTATAATACAAAAGTACCTTAACTTAACACTTAACACTCAAAACTTAACACTAAAGAAAAAGGTATGGCTTCCAATCCTCATTCAATGCCGTCATATATCTTTGGATAAAGATAATATAATTCGGTCTGTTCGGTTTGCGAATCAGCTTTAGACATGCTTCTTCAGGAGTGCGGTCTGCTTTCTTATTATTGCATTTTTTACAGGCGGATACAAGATTTTCCCATGAATCCTCACCACCTTTTGACTTTGGGATTACATGGTCAATAGTCAGTTCCTTTGTCTTTGTTCCGCAGTACTGGCAACAGGAATTATCACGGTAATGAATGTTCCTTCGCGAAAGCTCGATTTTGCGGTAAGGGATTCTGATGTAAGAAATAAGTCTTATTATGCTCGGGTACGGCAGATTGCGGCTGACAGAACGCACGAGCATACCATCACGCTTGGAGATTAATTCTGCTTTTGTCAGGTAAATCAGAAGTATTGCTTTTTTTGCAGAGCAGATGCCTATTGGTTCGAAGCTTTGATTCAAAATAAGAACTCTGCCACTCAAGGAAATCGAGTGCGAGCTCAGGAATTGTGAGCTTGTCTGGGCATCAATATTTTTATTAGTCGGAAAATTGAAATCCTAACCTCCGTAATAAATATCGAAAAATTTAATTTATCTTACTAAATTAAGAAATTATTTTGATATGAGGAAATTATTTAAATCGTTTGAAATATTCGTCAATTTCAGGTCTTAATTCCTTGCCGGCATTTTCAAAACAGTCAAGAAGGTCATTATATGCACCTTTACCACCTAAAAAATCCCAAAATTCTTCAGCAACTTTTAATTCAAATTCTAAATCGAGCATACCCTTCATTGTCCAACGTTCATAAGGTTTTGGCTCGTATGGATTATATGGGATTGCAACTAAAGAGTTAACCATTAAATTAGGATTTTTATATAAAGCAATGCCGACCCATTCTAAAAGTGTTCTTTTAAAATCCTTAAAATTACTAATATTGGGTTTTGCTGTTTTAAGGTCAATCAAATATATTTCGTTATCAAATGTTTCAAGATATATGTCTGCCTTTACAGTTTTTAAAGAATTGATTGTACCTTTTTTGCATACCTTTTTTATTCTGTTTACTTCTGATTTTTTAGCAGGATTTTTACCATTTGTTAAATCATTAACTATATGTTGAATTTCCATTTGAGCATCTTCACTTATTTTATCTCCAACGATATATTGTGATTCAACTGTTTTGAAAAATGGCTGAGCAAGTGCCTTTGCTACTGGCTCAAATATCGAAGTACCAAAAGTTGTATTAAGAGAATGAATAAAAGAAAACAATGCCATTCTGTCTCTCCCAAGCAAGCGAAAATGGAAAGGCATATTATTTGATTCTGGTTTGTAATCCCTGAACTTATTACGAAGACAGTTTTTGATTACTTCTTCAATGTGTTGTTTTTGTGCAATATTCATAACTAACTTCTATATTCTCCCCTTCATATGAAAAATAATTTCTGAATAAGCTCCTTTGTCTTTCTCAGTTCTATTTAATACTGGTCTTTTAAACTGATTTACAATTTTCATACCAGCATTTTCTGCTATCGTCGGATATAAATTGAATTTGTCGTTGGCAACTAAAAATACATTGTAATCATCAGCAAGATATTTTTTGCAGTTGTTCAAAACATCAGATATTCCCTGAACGTAGGATTGTTTTGCATTTCCATTCAATCCATTGCTCATTGAACCGATTTCCTGATTATCCCGTCTTTCAAAACCGAATAATTCGTAAGCATAAGCATGTTGTTCATGGTAATCAATTAATCCAACGTAAGGAGGACTTGAAAAAATACCTTTGATTTTTTGATGATTTAATATTTCTCCAAAAGTGGGAATTTTATTGTTTAATTCAGAAAATATATTGATTTTTCTGGAGTCTCCGGTAAGACAAAATTGGTATGTGTCTGTGCGAAGTCTGTCGAATATTTTCAGTCTCTTTACGGTATCCTTAGAATATCTTTCCCACCAGGAATAAATCGAAAATAAGGGTTTGCAGATTTTACCATGCTTGCCGCAATAATATGTAGATGTAACTTTATCTTTCAATGTTGCTAAATCTGCATGAGTTGTGGCTCTGCAACTTCTTATAGTTCTGCTTAAAATAATGCTTAATATTTTTTTAGTCCTGATGTTTTCGATTTTCTTGATTAATTCAAATACGAAATCAATTTCATTTCTTGTTGTTTGTAAATACCATTTCTCGAGAAAATTGTCAGATGTTCTTTGCTCAACACAGATATGATATTTATTAATCAAATCATTGAAAATCGGTAAAAATTCCTTTTCTTTAGCTGTTGAGTATTTAAACTCATCTATTTCACGATTCTTGATTTTATATTTGAACTCAGGTGAGGGGAAGAACTTGTCATTAAATTCTGAAAGTCTTTCTTTTAGTTCATCCTCGAATTTTTGAACATAAGTTTTAGCAATGAATTTTCTCAATTCATACGAAATAAATTGAATTTCTTCTTCTAAGTCCATAATATCATATTTGCGAACTTTGGAATTGCTAATCAAAGAATTAAATGCTGAAATATCAATTCCGATTGCATGCATTCCTAATTCATTGCTTTGTACAAGTGTAGTTCCACTTCCACAAAATGGGTCAAGAACAATATCACCTTTTTTAAAATAAGTTTTTGTTTTAAATTCGTCGGTATGTTCATCTAAAAAATATTCAACAAGTTGCGGAATAAATTTTCCTTTGTAAGGATGCAACCTATGAACATGCTTTGTAGTGTCTGCCTCTTTAAGATTATCAAATGATAGATGCCAATTCAAATCATCACCTAATTGGCTTTTCCAATCGATTTCCCTTTTCCCATAATAGGTGTTATAATATTTTATTAATTCTTCTTTTGAAACTACGGAATCTCCGTTATTACCTTGCTTTTTAATTCTGCCGTAATTTATTAAATATGAAATATTTGACGTAGTAACATTCTTCCCTAAATGCTGGGATGCAAATTCACTAGCTTGTTTTATATTTAGATATTCCGACATTTATATTTTTTTCCCATTTTGCAAAATCCACCTGCATAAATTTATTAAAAATTTAGTTAATGGAGAAGTCAATTATGAATTATTTATTATTTATTAGAATATTCCGCACCAGCTTTCAAAGCCCTGATGTTGTCCTCTACTGTCTTTTCGCCTTTTTTGCCGAAAAGAATTGAAATTGCTTTTTCAAGTTGCTCGAATTTCAAGTCAAGATGCGAAGATGCGGCTCCAAGAACCACCATATTTGCAGATTTGGATGTCTTCAATTCCTTAGCAATTTTGTCAGCATCGAGAGCAACTACGTTTTTCAATTTCGATAGCTCTGACATAATATTTTCCATCAGAGGATAATCGGAAATGTTGATGAAAGGTTCCGTATTGGTTACGAGCCAGCCATCTTTGGAAAGCCATGGCAGATAGCGAAGTGCTTCCATCGGCTCAACGGAAATGATGATGTCAGCTTTGCCCATTGGGATTAAATCCGAGTATATTTCTTTGTCAGCAAGACGGAAATGCGATTGCACGGCACCGCCTCTTTGGCTCATGCCGTGAACTTCCGATTGCTTAAAAAATAAATTTTCTGCAACAGCGGCATATCCGATAGTCGCTGCAATCGAAACAATACCCTGTCCACCAACACCTGCTAAAATTATGTCTTTTTTCATTCTCGTTTTTAATTTAAAATAATCAATTTAAAATCAATTTAAAAATCAAAATACTTAAACCTTACGTTCAATCCCTACGGGATTGTAAAATATCAGATATTATTTAAGTTAAAAATATTCAATCGCTCTGCGGTTATCCTTTTCCTTTCACACATTTCCCCCATCCTCTTGCTTTTCACTTTTTCGCATTTTCACGTTTTCACGAAATGACATTCAACTGAAGACTTTTGACTAACGACTATACCTTATGTCTTTCCTTCGCAATTTTTCTCGACTCAACTATACAAATCCTTCTCGGAATAATTACCGATACCCCTTTGTATTCGAGTTCCTGCCTGATGATTTTCACATTCTCATCATGGTGCCTGCTCAACGGAGTCAGAATATGAATATGTTCGGGTTCGACACCTATTCCTTTGCAGATATCTTCTATTTTGCCATGTCCGGGAGATGGCTGACCACCAGTCATAGCAGTTGTGCCATTATCCAATATAAAAATTGTTACAGGAGCTTTGCCGTTTACACAATCCAAAAGACCTGTTATACCTGAATGAGTAAAAGTAGAATCGCCGATGACTGCAATGGCAGGCACCAAGCCAGCATCAGCCGCACCTTTTGCCATTGTTATCGAAGCACCCATATCAACACATGAATTAATAGTTTCATAAGGAGGCAATGCACCGAGAGTATAACAGCCAATATCCGAAAGCACTCTGCCTGGTGTATAATCTTTCAATACCTCATTCAATGCGTTGTAGGCATCAATATGTGAACATCCTTCACAAAGCTGAGGAGGTCTGTTCGCAACCAATGATGGTATTTCAGCACCTGCATCAGATTTCAGATTAAGAGCTTTTCCAACAAGGTCAGGATTGAGTTCACCGTCCCGAGGCAGACTTCCTTCAAGACGACCCCTGATGTTCTTTCCGCTACCAAAAAATCCATTTAGCATCTCTTCGACAAATGGATAGCCATCTTCAAGAACTAATAATTCATTACATTCATTAAATATCTTTTCGATTTTCTTTCTCGGCAAAGGATATTGTCCGATTTTTAATACCGGATAAGGAATTCCACCTTCGAAATTTTCCATTAAATAATTATATGCAATACCGCAGACAATTATACCTAAAGACTTATCCTTCCCGTCGAAATATTGATTGAATTCCGAATTTTCAGATTCATCCTCAATTTTTGTTTGTTTGTCGAGTAGCAGTTTATACCTTTTTCTCGCATTAGAAGGTATAAGCACATACCTTCTTAAGTCATCGGGAACATTAACAGAATTTTGTTCTCTTTTTACTTTCGGAGTTACAGCCGCTCTGGAATGTGCAAGGCGTGTTGTGATTCTGACCAGAACAGGTATTTCAAATTTTTCTGAAAAGTCAAATCCGAAATGCACCATATCGTATGCTTCCTGCTGGTTTGCAGGTTCGAGCATCGGAATAAATGCAAACTTGCCATAATACCTCGAATCTTGCTCATTTTGTGATGAATGCATTGAAGGGTCATCGGCTGACACAACAATAAAGCCACCGTTAACACCCGTTATTGCAGAATTCATGAAGGAATCGGCAGCGACATTAAGTCCAACATGCTTCATAGCACACATCGCTCTTTTTCCTGCATAAGACATTCCCAGAGCAGATTCCATAGCCGTTTTTTCATTTGCCGACCAGGTAAAGTGAACTTTTCCTTCCCTTGCTTCTTTCGAATGCTGAACGTATTCCGTAATTTCTGTTGAAGGAGTTCCGGGATATCCATAAATTCCAGACATTCCTGCATCTATAGCACCTCTTGCAATTGCTTCATCACCAAGTAAAACCAAATTCTTCATTTCTATAATAATTAATAAATTTTCAAAATAATTATATTTTAATTTCTTTAGATTGCTGCACAAAGTTAAGAAAAATACTGTAAAATTTATGTGTTTTTATATGTTGCTCTTTAATATATAAAGAAATTTATTTATTTTGGCATATAAAAAACGAGTATATCATAGAAATAATTATTGCTTATAGGATTAAAACTATAAGCAATTATAAATAAAAAATTGGTGATTTTTTTATTTTGAAAATAATTACAAATATATAATTGATAAACGGGGAACTTATGAAAAAGCTGTCATTTACTTGCCTTATCCTGATTCTAGTTTTATTTTCTTCTTCATTAAATGCTCAGTATCGAGTTAAAACAATTGATTTTCTTGGTAATCTGAAGTTAAAATACAATGCGGCAGGTCCTGTTTTGCTTGCTGTTGATGAAGTAAAAAATAAAATAATTGTTGCCAATACTTTAAGCTCTTCCGTTTCGATTATTGACGGCAAAACTAACAGGGTTGATAACATTCCTGTCGGCGGCAGAACACTTCAGCATCTGAAAAGTGCAGCAATAACTATCAATTCAAGAACAGGTCATGCGTATATTATTGGAACAAAAAACTTCTTTGATGTTGACCCAAAAACTAAAACCGCTAAAACTTTTAAAACAGATAAACAATTTGAGTGCATTACTGTTGACGAAAAATCAGGCAATGTTTTTATGACCGGCAGAGAAAGTTCAAAAATAGGTTTTTATAATACAAAAGAACAAAAATATGACACTCTCCCTTGGTTATTTCACGAAGAAAGTCTAATTAATCTAAATCAGACACCGCCACCTGCAATAAGAAAAATAATTGCTTTAAATGACAAAAACCAAACTATCGCTGCTATTGACGGCTTTACGTCCACTCTTTACTTTTATGAAGGAGCAACCGGTAAGCTATCAAAATTCAGAAAAATTCCTTTAGGTAACAATGACGGTCGCTGGCACCTTGCAGGATATGATTCTCAAACGGGACATTTGATAATCGCAACCGAAGGTAAAAACAGAGCTATCACTGACATTGCAAGAATTGATGTTATTGCTGATAAGGATACTGTTATAAAACTACCGGATGGATTCACCGAACCAGTCGGTATTGTTTATAACTCAAAACTTAAGGAAGCATATATTCCTTATGATAATCATGCTTTTGTTCATCTGATTGATTTCAAAGATAACGGTAAGATTACTTCAATTCCAATTCCAACATTCGGTAACGACGGCAGTGCTATTGACATTAAAAATGATATTCTTTATCTTGCAAGTTGGGCTCACGGCGAAGTTGAAGTTATTGACCTCAAGACCAGGAAGTTTGCTAAAAGAATTACGAATTTAGGTATCATTCCGCATATGTTTGCATTTGTATTCAATCCCGTCAATAATAGTCTTTACTATCCACTGGGTGCTTCTGCGGTTAATGGTGCTTTTGGTGCTTCTGTTACGAAGTTAGACCCAGTTACAGACACTTCGATTGCTATCAAAACGGGTTGGGCACCGATTGACCTGATTGAAGTGCCATCACGCAAAACAGTTTTTGTTTTCAACAACGAAGACCAGTTTTCTGAAGTTAAGTATGGCGGGACAGGAAAAGCTTACCAGCTTCCAGTGAGGTTTCCGGTTACTTCGGCTATATCACCGAACGGAAATGTTTATTTGTCATATGGTCCTCATCAGTCGTATTGGCCCACAGTTTATATCTGGGGTGCTAAAAACGGTATTTTGAACATTAACAAAGATGATTTGAGTTTTTACGATAGAAGGATTCCACGTCAGGCAATGTATTTGGCTTCCGACAAAAATGGCACACTCTATCTTCAGCAAAATAATTGGGGTGCTGAACCAATTATTATTAACAAAATCGAGGATGAAATAAGGTATAATGAAATTGGTCGCAGAATAACGATTGATGACACTGTGCAAAGTGAAACAAACCAGAGGGCGATGAAGTACGATACACTGGACCATTTGCTCTATCTTCTCAAAATTGCTGAAAGGGTCGATGAACCGTCAAGAGTGCATATCATCAACCCTGACAGCAATAAAGCAATTAAAAGCATAAGAGTGGAGAATAATGCAACTGCTCTTGAGTATGATGCAAAGTACATTTATTCGGCAAATTTTGGTTCGAATTCTGTTTCGATAATTGATAAAAAAACGGACCATGTTTATAATATAAAAGCAGGTAAATCTCCTCTGAGACTAACTAAATGCAACGGTAAGGTTTATGTACTAAATTACAACAGCAATGATATAATGGAAGTCAGAATTCCGGAAGTTAATAAAACCAATCTTACATTGAAAATTCCACTCGATGCCAAACCAGATAATGTTTTTGCTTGGAATAATCGACTGATAATTACTTTCTTTGATGAAAACACATTGTACATTACTGAAGTTAACCTCGAGATGAAAGAGTTTACCGTTATCCAAAAACATACTTATCCTTACGGACAAACAGACTTGGAATCCGGCAATGCGGCATTTTATATCAAAGGTTGCTATGGTGACATAGTTCCGTCTTTAACAAAAGGCATTGTGGATTCTGCTGGCAATTTATGGATAACTGACTTTTTGGCTGGCAAGGTTCATACACTCGAAAAGCCAAGAAAATGAAAATAATTGGAATCATTCCATCAAGAATGGCTTCCACCCGGTTACCGGAGAAACCACTTGCTGATATTTGCGGGAAAACCTTAATTCAAAGAGTTTGGGAATCTGCTAAAATGAGCAGTCTTATTGATAGAATCGTTGTTGCTACGGACAATGACAAGATTTTACGGAAATGTCTTGAATTCGGTGCTGAATGTGTTATGACTCCGTCAGACCTTCCAAGCGGTACTGACAGAATCATGTTTGCATACAATTTATTGGAAGAAGATGCCGATATTGTTGTAAACATACAAGGTGATGAACCACTGCTTTTCGGAGATATAATTGATAACATGCTTAAAGAATTCATTACTACTGAATTCGATGTTGGAACATTGATATCGCAAATAAATTCATCTGATGAACTTCTCGATTTGTCCACAGTGAAAGTAGAATTAAATGACGATATGACAGCAAGGAGATTTTCAAGAAAACCCATTCCTGTTCTCAAAGATATTCCTGCTGAAGAATGGATAAATCAGCAAAAGTATTTTAAACATATCGGTATCTATGCATACAGAATCGAAGCATTAAAAAAATTTGTTACTTTGACGGTTTCTGATTGGGAAAAAGAAGAAAAACTCGAACAACTTCGGCTTCTCGAAACAGGAGCTAAATATTATTGCCATGAAACTGATGCTTATCTTATTGGGATTGACACTCCGAAAGATTTGGAAAAGGTAAGAAAATATTTAAGCCATATTTCTTTCTGATTATCTGAAAAATTATCTTTTTAAATTCGGAGTAAAAATCCTGTCCTCCCAGAATTCGACTTGTTCTCGATTCCGGGAGTCAGGATTTACGGAAAAAAAACTTTGCACATCCTGTGCCACTACCGCATCCTTGCTATTTAGTTCAAAATCCTTATTCGGCTCTTTGCTTCTTTCATTATCCGAAAAAAGCATTAGAAAATTGAATAATATGAAAAATAAAATTTTCATCAGAAATCCCAAGTATTATCAAGGAATTTATTTATTCAATTATCTTCTAATTGGTATTGGATTTGTATCCCACTCCTCGATGACACCAACATTGCCTGTGCTGAAAGTTTGATCATAATAATTGACAGCATTTTGTGTCATAACAGGGTCAGATTGAACATTTTCAATCAAGCCCTGATTCTGTTGCGACAAAGCTTCAATATCAGAATAATTGTAACTCTGTCCCGGCAAGAGTAGGTTTAAGAACCATAAAATTGCAATTAATATATCCATTAAAAACCTCCTTAAAATAGTAAAACAATACTTTATAAAAGCTAATACTTAAACTGTCTAATCCAATATTTCACTAAATTTTTCCAACTTTTATGCCATGGGAGATTTTCTATAGTTTTATTAATACTTTAGCAAATATTGATACAAGTGATAACAGCAATAATTACTAATTTTATATCATAAATAAAGAAATAGCAATTTTGAATGAAAATATAATTAAATAATACTAATTTATAATTAATGGAATGATATTTGCTCTAATTAATTATCATTGAAGGATATTAGCCATATGGTTAAAAATTTGTCTAATATTGGAAAATGAGGCATGATATTTGAATAAATTTATTGAATTATCTTGGTTTGAAGAAAAATAATATCTTAAAAAAAATTAGGATTTTGAAGAAGAAAATAATAAATATCGAAAGATTAAAAAGCGTAAGAAACATTTTTCTGTTCTTTGCTTTCTGCTGTTTATTGCTCAATGGTGAAAGCAAATCGCAAAGCTGGAAATTTAAGACAAGTGACGATAGTATTAAGTTTTTTCTGGAGTCTTCAGATAAATCAATTGAAAATCCAAAGTTGAGTATCGAGTATGGTAAGAAAGCATTATGACTTGCTGAAAGGGATAATAAAAGATTAAAAATAGCTGACGCATATTTGTCTATCGGTCAGGGCTTTGAATTTGAAGGTGAAAATGATTTGGCTCTTGCTTATTTTCGTGATGCAAGAAGAATTTATGGCGAAATGAAGAATTTTTACGGTTTGAGCAGGGTTATGAATAACATAGCTATTATTCATTATAAGAAGAATGAACCGGATTCTGCAATAGCTCATTATAAAATTGCTTTGGAAATCAACCGGGAAAGAGGTAATAGCAGGGAAATAGCAAAGTCTTTGAGCAATATTGGTTCGTTATATATTATGATGTCTAAATATAGTGAATCATTAAAGTATATCAAGGAATTGCCGGAAATTAATTTGTTGATGTCAAATAAAAAAGAGATTGCCGATGCTTATGGTTATCCGGGTTATATTCATCTGAAGCTTGGGAACTTTGATGGAGCGCTTGACAACTACCTTAAGGAATTGAAACTGAGGGAGGAGTTGGGTGAGAAAAAGGAGATGGAAAGGTTTTTGACAAACATCGGGAAAATCTATTTCAAAATAAATAAATTTGGAAGGGCGCTGGAGTATTATCAAAAGGCATTGGAAATAAATGAAGGGAGAGGTAAAAAGATTGAAGTGGCACAATCTTTGGCAAACCTTGGGAATGTTTACTTTGAACTGAAAGATTACAAAAGAGCATTGAGCTATTACGACAAATCACTGGATTTGACGGATGAAAAGCAAATTAAGAGTATTTTAACGAAAGGGGAAAAATTGGCATTTCTGCAAGGCAGAGCAGTGTTGCTAAATAACATGGGTTTGGTTTATAAAAATCTGGGTGATTACAAGAAGGCACTGGATTACTGTAAAGCATCTATAAAAATCAAGGGAGAAATTGATGATAATAAGAATCTTTTCTATCCTTTGACAAGCATTGCAGAGATACTGATGAAGCTGGAAATATATGATGAATCGCTGAAATACCTGGAACGTGCTTTGTCAATTGCCGAAGAAAGCCACAATTTGCTGATGTTGAAGGAATCGCATGAACTTATGTTTGAGGTACATGCGGCTGTTTCAGATTATAAAAATGCACTGGAACATCACAGGGAGTACACGGCTATCAAAGACACTTTGCTTCAGCTAAGCACCAATAAGCTAATTGCTCAATATCAGACAAAAATGGAAACCGAGAAAAAAGTTCAGGAAAACAAATCTTTGAGAAAAGCTAATGCTTTACAAAGAAATTATTTCATTATTATATCCCTGTTAATAACAATCACACTTGCTGTTACTTTCAGCAGGTATCGGAGCAAACAAAAAGCAAACAAGCTCTTGAGTGAAAAGAATGCTCAAATTCAGCAGCAACACGGTGAACTCGAATACATGTTTTCCAAACTACAGGCAAAAGAAGAAGTACTCAGCGAAGCCAATGCCACCAAAGACAAATTCTTTTCAATCATTGCACATGACCTGAAAAATCCGTTACATGCCATTACACTTAGTTCTGACCTTCTTATGAGCAAATACGAGGTCATGAGCGGAGAACAACTGACCGATTTGATTAAAAATATCCACACTGCAGGTGCTCATCTGTCATCCCTGCTTGAAAATCTCTTGCAATGGTCAAGAACTCAAAACGGAAAAATCAACTTTGAACCGGCTGCCGTTGACCTTTTCAGGATTATCGAGGAAAACTTTGCTCTCATGGATGTCTTTGCCAAAAAGAAAAGTATTATGCTTCATTCAAATATAAATCCCGAAACTTATGTAATGGCTGACAGCAATATGCTGAAAACAGTCTTCAGGAATTTAATCTCCAATGCAATAAAATTCTCTTACGAAAATTCCCAAATCTTTATTGATATAAACGACGATGGATTGCACTTCTACGAAATAAAAGTTATTGATAAAGGCATTGGCATGAATCCCGAAGACATTGATAAACTATTCAGAATTGACGTCCATTATACAACCATTGGAACTTCCAATGAAAAAGGTACCGGATTGGGTCTGATACTATGCAAGGAATTCGTGGAATTAAACGGAGGGAAAATTTATGTCGAAAGTCAAATCAATGAAGGCAGTACCTTCATTATAACACTTCCCAAAGTTATAAATCAAAGTTCAGACAGGCACCAGGAACCATTCAATTCTGAACCCGTAGCATTAAACTAAAAGAAAAAAATTGCCAAAAGAATCAGAATTACAAGAAATAAAGCCAGCTTGATAAATTTTTTGGTTATTGAAATTATTAACATCAGTAAAAGAATAACCAATAATATCTGAGCATAAACTGGTAGATTAATAAAAAAATTTATTATTGATTCGAACATGATTAACTCAATTTAAAAGTAAAAGTAATAATTCCGTACATCATTTTATCATCACTCAAAGGATTAAATCTCCACTGCTTAAGTGCTTTCATAGCCGCCTGCTCCAAAGCCGGGTCTCCTTTTTGTAAAGGTACCATACTTATCACAAAGCCATCTCTCGAAACTGTAAAGCGAATTTTTATCTCGGCAGAAGTATTTACACCGCTTGGATATTGTGGGAGTTTCTTATACAGAACAGTCCTGTTTCCACCACCTCCCCAATCAATAGGTCCAATGCCGGGACCCAAACCGGGTCCTAAACCCTTATCACCTAAACCTGTACCATCAGCAGTCCCTTCCTTTGTCCCAACATCCCTTGAACCTGAACCTGCATCCTTATCGTTCTTTTTGTCCGATGACAATTCGCCTTTCGGATTAAAACCGCTTGCATCTTCGGGATTGGCTGTAATTGCATCCTTGCTGAATTTTGTCTTAGCCGCAACTTCGGCGTCGTGCATATCCGACATAGGTTCCTGTCCTTTGTGAGCACGACCTTCTTCCGCTAAATTTCCTTTGCTTAGTCCTGTGCCGTCTCCTTCTCCGAAATTGATTAACTCTAATGGAATTGTATTGATTCTGTCATCTATTGGAACAGGAGGAGAAAGATAATCCCAGACAGGAGAAGCCCATAATAATATAAAAGTAATCACTAAAGCAGCAAAAAATCCTCGGGCTGTATTTCTGTCCCACGGGATTTTTATCTGCAATGGCTGACTTTCATCTCTTAAAGGAATATACATAACAAATTTTCAATTTATAATTTTCAATTTTCAATAATTTTTCAATATCTATTCAATCAAAACTGGATTTTTGACCGTTTACTAACAAAGCATTCTACAAAAACTTAATCCCATCGGGATTTATATTACAAGCTCCATTTTCCATGTCATCCTGAGCTTGTCGAAGGATGAAAATCTTTTTCTACCAATATTTAATCCCTTTGGGATTTTTTTCCTGTTTTCGGTCATTCAGTTTTTCTATCTTTCTATTTCCTATTTTCCGGTCGTGGCTACTGTTCATTCTACATTCCACATTTTACATTCTACATTATTTAACCCTGTCTATCCACGAATGAGCAAAACCGAATTTCATGGCTGCTACCTTTGCTTCGTCGTAAGATTTAAATGTTCCGAAACGTACCCTGTACCAATCCCTGTTCCTTATCTTTTGAACAGTAACTACGACATCACTGATATTTTGATTCAGCAGTTTTGTCTTCCAAGCTTCTGCATCATCCTGAGAAGGTGTCGAATATATTTGTATTGTAAAGATTTGGTCAGCTACGTTAACATTCGATTTCTTCATTCTATTTGTAATGTTTTCGGGATAAGGAACCTTATCCAAATCAACTTTTGAATCCTGAGACTGTTTTGCTGCAACTTCTTTTGGTTCTTTTGGTTCTTTTGGTGACGGAGGTTCAGAACTTTTCACCTTTGGTAAAGGTTTTTCAATAACCACAGGTTCCTCATTCATTTTTTCTTCATAGACTAAATTATCATCTTCAACTTCAGAACCCGCTGTGTCCATATACTCTTCGTACTCAGGGAGGTCTTTTTCAATAATAACTTCCTTCTTTTCGACGATTTCTTTTTTCTGGGAACTAAAAAGACCTGACAAATCCTCAAAGCCCCCACGATTTACACCCCAGTCATAAATCAAAGCAGAAAACATGAAAAAAAATGCCAAACCTGCAATCAGCAAAATTGCCAATAAAGCATTCTTACTCTTTTTTACTTCCGGCTGTTTATCGGGCAGAAACGATTCATCCCCATAATCCGAACTCCCATTTTTAAAATTATTTTCCATGTTCTTATCCTATCATAAATCGTTACAAACTTTATGAACTTTACAAACTTTACAAGCTAACTGCTAATTGCTAATTGCTAATCAAAACTGATACAAGGCATCCAATCCAAAAAACAAACCCCTTTCCTTATATCCATGCCAAATATAAATATCCGAATTTAACAAATTATCAAGTTTCAAACCAACTTTAAAATCATCCAGTAATTTATATGTCAATTTCAGTTTCAAATCAACATACCCGTCCAATTCTATTTTATTGTCAAAATCAACATATCTCTTACCAACATAATTTAAGTCAGCATCAATCACAAGCTTATCTTCCAAAAGCTTTCTGCCATAATTAACAGATAGTTTTATTAACGGATTGTATGGTGCTATATTTCCGTTTTTAGACAAAGTTGAAAAATTAAATGCAAAATGATAAGTAACATTATCAACCCGCGAAAACTTATAAAATCCTTCGCTGAAAACTTCTATCTTATTTATTCTTTCGTATTTCAGCATCAAACCGCCATTTGTTAATGTATCGAATACGGGAGTCCTGTCAGAGGAACCAATTATCAAACCTCCTGACAGCCCAATATTTTCCAGAGGATGATAGTAAGCAATTCCTTTAATAACAGGTGTATCGTAAATATAATCTACGTTAATACTCCTTAAAGCATAAGGGTTTATTTCCAGCATATCAAAGTAATTTACTTTCCGTAAACCGGTAAATACAGATGCCTTTAATGTCAAGTTCGCATTCATCTCGTAATCAGCTCTGCCCTCGATGAGCAAACCTCCACGGCTGACATCGGTTGATGTACCTCCAAACTGAATCCCGCCTTCAAGATTTATCGTCAGTTTACCCATTTTATAAGTGCCAAACAATCCTGCTTCAAAATAATGAACACCATTGCCTCTAACCGACTCCAACTCACCTTTTGCTTTTCCACCCAATTCATAATCGTTCCCGAGGTTTTTCACCATTAAAAATCCGCTCAACAGGTTATCGAAACTCTTTGCATCTATCGAATCTGCCAGATAATCCGAAAGCTGTAAACTCCTCAAGTTAGCTCCGGTCGAAAAACTGAAGTTAGAATAGTTCCCGTCAGATAAAATTCCCAAATCAAAATTGAGTACATTCCGTTCAACCGGTTCCTCTAATGCATAAAGATTATAGTTTTTATTATTTACCTTAAGTGTAGTTCTCGTCTTACTGCCGCCAAAAATGAAAAACTTTTCTGGAGCTATGTAATCAGAAAATATATTCATATACAATTTATTATACTCCGAATTCGCTACATGCTCACCACCATAATCTATTCCTGCATTTCCAAAAAAGCTATAATCCCTATATTCATACCCGTAACCTGCTTCAACATTTGCAAAACCATACCTCCCAACTCCTGCTTTTGCATAACCCTTCTTATAATCGGAATTCAGTATTTTATTCGGCAATGGCTGAGCAGGCAATAGCAAAGACTGTTGCTTCTCGAGCGAATTCAATGAATCCAGATTCTCTTCAGTCATTGCCAGCGGTTTTTCAGGAAATTGCTTGACGCCAGCCCGCACATCAACCTGCTCCTTGCCTTCAATAATAAAATTCGGCAACTCAAGCGGTTTTGAAGATGTCCCAGGCACCGGCTGATTCTCCTGTGAAAACAGCAGATGTGTCGTAACAATCATTAATATTATAAATAATCTCTTCATCTTCCTACATTTTTTTCTACAAATATCAAATCTTTAAGGGTGTTATTTTAATTTAAAATTTTCAATTTAAAATCACTAATTCATAATATATTAAATCCAAAGTGAATTTTCTTCAATATTTCAATCCTTCAGTCCTTCTGTCTTAATGTCTATCTAATTTTTTGTTCAAGCCCTGAATTCATTTTACATTTAACATTTAGCATTTTACATTCTACATTATCAATTATCACAAAAAAAACTACTTCTTTTCCAATCTCTTCAATCTTAGCTTAACAGTCTTGCCATACTCATCATCAGGTCTTTGAGTTAACAGAGTATTATAAACTTCCTTCGCCTTATCCGTTTCACCCAACTTTTCGTAAACTTCACCGAGATTAAGCAATGCCAAAGGATACCATGTTTCGACTCCGGCAAATTTGTCTCTAACAATATTGAATGATTCTGCCGCATTAACCCAATTCGTATCTCTCATCCACATTTCTCCAACACGAAACTGTGCCTCAGCAGCAAGAGCAATATCAGACATGCTTTCAGCAATTTGTCTGTATTCTGCTCTGGCAGAATCAGTCATACCTTTTGAACGAAAACGGCTCGCAATCCTGTACCTGCTTTGATCAGCATATTCAGTCCCTTTGTATTTATCCGCAACTTCCCTGTATATCTTCACTGCAGCAATAGTATCACCAATTTCCTGCTTAATTACAGCCCTTTCAAAACCTGCCTGAGCAGAATTCTGGTCATTCGGATATTTCTTTTCCAAACTTCTGAAAATTGAATCTGCCTTCGCAATATCATTCATCTTTTTCATCAGCAACCCATATTCAAGCAATCCCATAGGGGCAAATTCACTTTCAGGATACTTTTTTTCAAGGGTTTGAAATGCGTCAATCGCATTTTCATTATCGTTCAAATTAATATAACCCTTACCCATCCAATACAACGCCTCGCTGTTTCGTTTACTGTCCGGATATGCCTTAATAAAATTCTGGTATTCATCCACAGCATCCTTAAATCTCATTCCCGAATAAAACATATCCGCTTTCTTAATGAACAACTCCTGTGCAAATGGTGTATTGGGGTGGCTACTAATCACCGAATCTGCAATCAATATCGCTTCCTGTTCTCTTCCCAAAGCCATATAGCAAAATTGCAAACTCCTCCATGCTTCAGGCGCCAATCCGTCACTCGGAAACTGCTTCACAACATTGTTATATGCCTCGATAGCCCCCTCGTAATTCCCAGCGTTATAATGTGCATCGCCAATTGCATAATATGCCCTCACGACCAAATCATGCTGAGAATACGCCTGTATTAAAAATCTGAAATTATCAATTGCTTCCTTATAATCCTTCTGCTGAAAGCGTATCCAACCAATCAGATACAAAGAGTAAGGTGCATAAGCCGAACGAGGATAATTCCTCACAAAATTCAAAAGTGAACTAATCGCCGGTTCATAACTGCCCATCCTGTAAAGAGCATGACTTAGCTGATAAGCACAATACTGACCCTCCTCTGATTTTGGCGAAAAGTTCATCGCCTTCTTGTATGCTTCAGAAGCATTCTTATAATCCTTTAGGATGTAATACCCATCTGCCTGTCTTGCTAACACCTCTAAAGAATACTTCGACCTCGGATAATCCTTTGCCAATCTGTCGAATATTTCAGAAGACTTCTTAAACTGCTTCAATCTGAAATACGACCAGCCCTGACCGTAAAGCGACTCTTCTTTCCTCGGACTTGCAGGATATTGCTGCAATAAATTAGTATAAGTTTCTGCGGCATTCTTTAACAGGTCGGAACGATAGTATGCTTCAGCAAGCCAAAAAAGAGCTTCATCCAACCGTTTATCCTGTTTATTATTTCCAATGAATGTATTCAGCACTGTTATTGCTTCAGCATTTCTGTGGCTCAGTACCAAAGCAATACCTCGTTTCAATCTCGACTCTGCCAAATACCACTCCTTTTGCGGCATAAAATTTGCTGAACTTCTCAAAGCGATTTGCTCTGCCTTGCCATATTCAATAACTGATTTCTCCCAATTCCTCAATTCCATAAAAGTGGCACCCAGCAAAAGCGATATCCTCACAGCCACTATTCCCTCTGTGGCTTCTCGTTGAGCCCTCTCAAGTGTTCTGCGGCAATCGTCAAATTTACCTTCTTCATAATATATTTGTCCCAATTCCATCAGCACCTGTCCCAAAAAAGGATAACCCTGCTGAATCGAAAGAGCGGATATTTCCTTCATTGCCTGCTCGGTATTTCCACTTCGCTTAAGGGCAATCGTGCGATACATTTGTGCTGCTGCTTTATTGCGTGGATTGAAGGGTTTTTCTGTATTTATAATAATATCATAAAACTCAATTGCTTCTTTGTTCATCCCAAGATTCAGCAATGCCCAGCCAGAACCTAAGCGAACATATTCATTCAATTCAGGATTTGAATAATTATCCAAAAAGGTTTTAAACTCAATCAATGCCTGCTCGTATTTACCTGCAATGTTCAATGCTTCACCACTCAGGTACTGCAAATCAGCTTCAGCATTATTTATGTAACTCTGAGTTTCATACAATTTACCCATCGAATCCTGCATCGAAATCTTCACGGCTGTACTTTTCACATTTTCCAAAATATCTAAAGCAGTGAATGGCTCTCTTAAAATCAACTTATTATTCACCTCGCGTATCCTCGATGCCAAATATGTGTTTCTGTATGGATACTTCTTTGCAATCGTATTGTAGTAATTAATCGCTATTTCAAAATTTCTGTTAATCTCCTCGCTCACACCTAAAAAATACAATGCATCATCAGCATATTTTTGTTCAGGATAAATTCTGAAACATTCTTCAAAAAGCGGTTTTGCTTCCTGATACTTTCCCTGCTGACAAAAAGCTACCCCACCCCAAAACAGACAATTATGAGCAATTGTCCTGTAAATGGTATCACCTCTCAAATTAAATTCTTCCTCAGCTGTTTTTTTCGCAGTAGCAAAGAATTCCGTTGCCTTGTTGTATTTTTTCTGTTCAAATGCAATATACCCTCTAAAAATCGAAGCAAAGGATTTCAAGGGAGAGTTGTTTCTTTTGTTAATGAATTCATTTAACTTTGCATCTGCCAATTTATAATTCTTTGTCAGATAATCTACATTAGCTGAAATAATAACAGCTTTGTCATTTGAAGGATTATCGGGATATGAATTTAAGGCATTAATAAGTTCTTCTTCCGATATTCTGACAAGTAAATCGTCAAAATCAACTGATGCCTTATAAACTTGTTCACTGCCGTATTCGTAGGGATATTCGCTCAGTTGTGAAAATAAACTTTCAAATCCTAATATCAATAATAGGAAGATTGTCAATAGTCCTGAAGATGAATTTAAATTTTTATTTACCATACAACCGTGCCTCTTTTTCTCAAAATCAGGTTTCAATCGTCAACTAAACACTTTCTTTCTCTCACCGGTTTTCAGTATAAATTTGAACTTTAATACCTGACAAAAAACCTATTATATATATAATCTTAAACACCCGGTAATATTTTATATTGCCGACTTTAAAACTTTTTGTAACGATTTTACTATGCTGCAACATTAAATTAAGAAAAAATTCAATTATATACTAATAAAATATATTCATTATATCAAAATTTTACCCTCTTTTTCCCCAAATCAATAAACTTATTATCTAATTTACCCATGAAATTCTTCAAACTTTATAAAAACTCATTAAACTCATTAAAATCATTAAACTCATCAAACTATTTTTGCAATAAAATCTTAATTCATTTGTTTAATTCCATATTATTGAGAAAAGTATGACAAACAAAGAATTATTAAGCTGGTGCAAGGAGCATTTATCCGAGAATGAAATATTTGACTTCCCGGATGAAATTTTCATTAATTTGACCGAAGATAACATAAAAATTCTAAAAGAAAAATTCGGTTCAAAATACCTGATGAAAATCCCGGATTCCGAAATTCAATTTTTCGAATGGCTCAAATTAAACGACACGCCAGTTTGGAATGACCTTTGGGAAAATACTGAAAATAATTATACCGTTGCATTGAATTTTATCCCATTGCTCAAAAACAATATTCGTGGTTTTCCTATTTGTGATTTGCTCAACAACGATAACTTCTACTTCACCGAATCGCATTTAATAAGTGAAGAAGCAAAAATCATGGTTGAATCTGTTCAAAAAATGTATTACGAACACAAGCAACTAACAATTGAGCAAGCACTCGTTCTTGAGATTTCGCTTGAACCAATTGACATCTGGAGGTTTGCCTACAGATATAAAATATCAATTGAAAGAGCAAAAGAAGCAGTCGCCAACCTTGTAAATGATAAAATATTGATTCATCTTAAGAATGCCGAACAATTAACACCATTTATCGATTTCTGAGTTTACAATTTCACCACAGGCATTGTCATTGTCCCGGCGTTTGTTCTCACAACAATAAAGTAAATGCCTGATGGCAATTCTGTTAAATCAAATTCCTTTTTATTTCCAAAATCATTAAACACGAAAACTTCTTTTCCTAATATGTCTGAAAGATATAATTCTGGTTTCATCACCGATACATCTATTGATTCGTATTCAATTTTTAATTTTTCCGTAAAAGGATTTGGTGAAATTTTTATTAGAAAATCTTCAGTGCTTAATTGTTGTTCATCAACAAAAATTGGGTCACCGCCAGTACCTCTTGCATTCAACTGCTTCAAAGGTTCATTCTGAGCATTGGTATAAACAAGAACTTTCCTGTTGTAAGCAATTTTCTCTTTTGGCTCAAATCGCATGACAATATCATTTTTAGTTCCTGGAAGTATCGTAACCGGAAAAGCTGTACCCGGAAAACTATACACATTATCCTCATTGTTTTCTACTTCAATTTTATTAACAACCAAATCACCGTCACCTGTATTTTCAATTTCAAGATTAAAATCCGAGAAACTATTTATAGGTACTGTCTTGAAATTAATGAACACAGATGTTATTCTTACCAGAGCTGTCGGTGCATCGCCAATTCCAAACAGATTTACAATTACATTTGTATCTTTATAAGCATCTGAATTGATTTTTAAAGCAGAACTATAATTTTGTCGTATATTTGGAGTAAAAACTACAGATAAATTTATACTATTCGAAGGAAATAATATCAATGGTAATTGAATTGAATTATTCCCGATTTCTTTAACCGAGAAAACATTATTTGTATCATTAATAAATTCAATTTTATTAATAGTAAGTTTTTCTTCTCCACGATTTATAATGGTCAACACTTGCTCCGAGCTTGTCTTTGTGCTGTCGAATCTCAATTCTTTTTTGTTCAGCGATATCAAAGGTTCAGGTTTGTAGCCGTATCCGATAATATCATAAGACTTGGTTGAATCATTAATTGCATCGGAAAAAAAGGTAACAACAGATTTAAATTGCTCTCTAAAACCTGGTGTAAACTTCACTTTAATTTGTTTTGTCCCCAGTGGAGCAAGCGTAAATGGAATTTGTTTATCTAATATGTTGAAAACATTATTTGCATCAGATTCTATTATATAATCACTAACATTCATCGGTGCATCACCGACATTTATAATTTCAAAGGATTTTTCTGATGAATTTCCAACATTCACAATTCCGAAATTTGTTTCAGTCTGATTGAATTTTACAATTGCTTTCTGTCCTTGCCATGTCTTGATAAAATCCACATTTCCTGATGAATCCACAATAATATTTATGTTAGTTGGAGGATTGTAAATTTTTGTTACCGGAGAATTAAGCATAGGCAATCGGATTGCTATAGAATCAACCTTATTCATATTACCAAGACCAAAGTTCAAAATAAATGGTTGCTGACCACCGAAATGCCCAAGTCCTGTTTGAATTTCCCTGATTTGGCTCAATGTATCCGAGTAAACAGTTACCCTTGCACCGATTGCACTTTGATTGCATCCCGAGGGAGGAGCTTTTAAATTAACCGAAATCCAGTTGCTTTGATTTGAAATATCATTACGCAACAATCTTAACTGCGGTATATCCTTACTGTGAAAAATGAAAATATCATTATCTCCATCTAAATCAAAGTCACTTAACTCAGCATTTGAAGCATCTTTCATGTAAAGCAACCCCAAATCATTTGTTATATCATAGAACTGATGGTCGTCTCTTTGAATGCAAAGGTAAGCTCTGTCAGTAGCAGGAGTATAGTAGCCCTGACAAACAATGACATCCTGCCAGCTATCGTTGTCGAAGTCCACCCAAAGACCGCTGTAATCACCAAGATGCGAATTTATGTCTTCATCTCTGTGAATGATGTTTAAATCAGAAACAAAATTGTAATCCGGTGGACCCTGATTGATTGCAATGTGAGTATGACCTTCTATAGTTCCGTTTGCATGTACCTGCAATCCCCCGTGAATAAGACATTGCAAAATATCCATATCCCCGTCATTGTCGAAATCAGCAGTTGGTGCTTCCCATTGGCAGAGCGGTTGCTGAACCCAGTTACCGCTTTGGTCATAACCGGCATCACCGCCATATTCTTGTGCATTATATCCGACACCCTGAGCAACGTCAAGAAATTTCCCGTCACCCATATTTCTCATTATTCTACCTCCTGACCTGCAATAAGGTGAAGTAATAACATCCTGCCATCCGTCATTATCGAAATCAGTTACATTTACTCCGTAGAGCGGCTCAACAAGTTGCTGAACTCCTGCATTCTTAACTTCTGTGAATGAGCCATCACCGTTGCCTTTCATAAGAATATCAGGAAATGTTATATTATTTTTATAATCCTTGAACTTCGTAGCAATGTACAAATCAAGTATCCCGTCAAAATCATAATCAATGAAAGAAAGACCAACAGCATCAATCAATCCCGGATATAAATTCGGATAAAAGACATAATCGTTCAAGCCGGAATTTTCTTTAATTGTAAAATGCCCTGAACCGTCATTCAAAAAAACCTCAGACTTATCCAAAGTATCAGGATTAGTAACATTTTCGAGGCGATGGTAATACAAACTCGATACGACATCAACATCGCCGTCATTATCAACATCCCCTAAGATTGCAAGGTCATATTCACGCATCGGTTTTCCCGGAATACGACTAACATTAAGACCCGATTCCTGAGTAAAGTCAACAAATTTTCTTTGTCCGGGATTATCAGTGTCAGGCACATTAAGATATAGTGTAAATGTATTACTGTGTCCGATGAGTATGCCACTGGTTCCGACCAAAATATCGGGATAAAAATCGCCATTGACATCAGCCGATTGAACATAAGTTGATTTTTGTCCCTGCAAACCAACCTGAGTAGTTATGTCATTAAACCAGTTATTGTTTTGCGATAAAGCAAAGTTAAAACCTAAGACTATTAAAAAGCAAATCAAATAATAAAAATTTTTCATATCTCTCTCAAAATGTTTATTGCACTCAATTTAGAAAATTAAGCAATTTATTTCATTTAAAAAATACGAATTATGTTCTCATTGTAAATTAGTATAATTCTAACATTAATTTTATTGAACATTAAATTTAATTCAACAAAGGACTTTAAGATTTACTATTCAAAATTTGATTGAACAAAGCAAAAATAAATATTCCCTTCTGCTATTTGCTAACTGCTAATATCCAAAAACTAAATAAATTTCCTTTTAAAATAAAATAAATTACATATGCCATCATAGGTATTATATTTGAAATGTTCGCTCTTTGAAGTAGCTTCGACGTCTTCGTCGAAGAAATTTATTTTAAAATTGAAAAATTGAAAATACTTATTGCTTTCTGCCTTAAGCTGTTTTTCAAAAACCAGTGACAAGGATGCCACATCACAATTAAGAATCTATCAAATAACCACTTACAGTGACGCAATAAAAGGACAGACTGTCTTCTCCGACGACACAAATCACAAAAATTACGGTTCAATTACGTACTCTCGGAGAGAAATTCTGACTTCAGTCTCCTGACTTAAGCTTTCATCTGAGCAAAGTTACAACTGATTCAAGACTCTTACATCATTTTCGTAGAATAGTCTTATATCGTCAATTCCAGTGCGAAGCATTGCAACTCTTTCGATTCCGAAACCAAAAGCATATCCAGTATAGACTTCAGGGTCAATGCCCCCTGCTTTAAGCACGTTCGGATGAACCATACCGCAACCGGCAATCTCCAGCCATCCGGTATGTTTGCAAATACGGCAACCATCACCTCCACATAAGAAGCAGGAAATGTCAAGTTCTGCACTCGGCTCTGTAAACGGGAAAAATGATGGACGAAAACGGAATTTTGAATTTTCACCATACATCTTTTTCGAGAATGAAATCAGTGTACCTTTCAACTCTGCAAATGTAACTTTCTTGTCAATGTAAAGCCCTTCAATCTGATGGAACTCGGCAAGTGAACGTGCATTGATAGCTTCGTTGCGGTAAACCCTTCCGGGCATAATGCAACGTATTGGCGGTTTTTGGCTTTGCATAACTCTTATCTGCACAGGTGAAGTATGTGTTCTTAGAACCAACTCCTGGTCATCGGATTCAATGAAGAAAGTATCCTGCATATCCCTTGCAGGATGGTCGGGAGGGAAATTCAAAGCATCGAAATTGTGATAACCGTCTTCGATATCAGGACCTTCGGCAACCGAAAAACCTAACTCTTTGAAAATAGCTATCATCTGGTTCATAACCTGCAAAACAGGATGATTGGTTCCTCTGAACCCTTTTCTTCCCGGTAATGTAAGGTCAATATCGGGAGAAGATTCCTCTGCTTTAGACAGAGTTTCTTTAAGTAAATTGAATTTTTCTTCAACAGCTTTCCTAAGAATATTCAATTCTTTTCCGACCAAGGGCTTTTCTTCCTTTGATACATCCTTCATTCTGTCGAAAAGAAGCTGAATTTTACCTTTTTTCACGAGGAATTCAAGCCGGAAATTCTCAAGAGAATCAAGCGAGGAAATGCCCTTAAGCGAATTGAGAGCTTCTTCTTTCAATATTTGAATTTCGTTCAGCATTTTGTTATAATTAATCAACCGGCAGATTTAACCACCGGTTGTGAGTAATTTTTAAACTTTTTTTACTGTTAACAGAATAAGACAGAATCTATTTTGTTACCTGCTTTACAATGGCTTCAAAAGCGGCAGGTTTGTTCATAGCAAAGTCAGCAAGAACTTTCCTGTTGATGACGATATTCTTTTCTTTCAAAGCATGAATCAACCTTGAATAAGTAGTACCATGCATTCTTGCAGCGGCATTGATTCTGATAATCCATAGCTTACGAAAAGTACGTTTTTTCCACTTACGGTCACGGAATGCGTGTGTAAGTCCTTTTTCAATGTGGTTCTTCGCGATAGTCCAGACATTTTTTCTTAAACCCCAATATCCCTTGGCAAGTTTAATAAATTTTTTACGTCTGCGATGCGAAGCTACTTTGTTTTGTGACCTCATTTAAATCTCCAATTATTAATTAAACATTTATTTTGGTTAAGGGAGAGCTTCATTAATTTACCCCTTTCACCAGATTGGTAATTCCTTATTTCAGAAATTACCGGAGAGAAAATTATCCGATAGCCAATATCCTTTTGACTCTTTTTTCATCAACGGCAGCAACAGTAGTTGCTTGTCGCAAATTACGTTTAGTCTTTCTTGACTTTTTTGTCAGGATGTGGCTTTTGTATGCCTTCTCTCTTTTTATTTTTCCGCTTGCGGTCAATTTAAAACGCTTTTTAGCGGAACAATTTGTTTTCATTTTTGGCATATTATCCTCAATTATTTTATTTATTATTTATCTTCTTCAGTTACTTTTTTTTTCTTTACTTTGCCTTTTTCCGGAGATAAAACCACGTGAATGATTTTGCCTTCTGTTCTCATGGGAGAATCAACTTTCGCAACGTCCTCCATCTCGCTCACGAACTTTTCCAAAAGCTCTTTGCCTATTTCCTTATGAACAATCTCACGACCCCTGAACATGACCGATGCCTTAACCTTATGCCCCTCTTCAATAAATGCCCTTGCATGCCTTTTCTTGAAGTTAAAATCATGTGTGTCGGTTCTCCACTTGAACCTTATTTCCTTCATCTGTTGTGTTGATTGCTGCTTTCTCTGATGCTTCTCTTTCTTTTGAAGTTCGTAAAGGAATTTTCCGAAATCAATAATTTTGCAAACAGGAGGTTTTGCCTGTGGCGCTATTTCAACCAAATCCAGTTCCTTTTCCTCGGCAAGTCTCTGTGCATAAGCAGTCAGCATTATACCCATCATTCTGCCATCTTCGTCCACACAACGAATTTCCCTGTCTGTGATTTCATCATTAACCCTGTATTTTTGACCGTCTGCTTCCCGAGGCCTTCTTGTACCGGGTGTAAAATGTGCTAAATATCCAAACCTCAATTATTACCTATAATTTTTTCAACATAACATTAACAAAGAATACAAAAATAGCATTTAATTCTTAAAAATAAAAGTAATTAGTAAAAATTTTGACAGTTTCTTGCGATTTTTTCTTCTTACTTCACAAATCTTTTTTTCATAACAAATTATATTTAACTTGATTATTAATAAAAATAATTTTTTCCAACAACATCGTTAATTGATAAAATTATTCGAAAAATATTTTAAATTGCATGTTTATTTAAACGATTAAGAAAGAAATATGAATCGACGATTTGTTATCGGTGACATTCATGGTTGTTCTAAAACATTCAAGAAGCTTCTTTTTGAAACTTGTGAAATTCAAAAAGAAGACTCGATATATTTGTTGGGAGATTTTATTGACCGCGGACCAAACAGTAAAAAAGTTATAGACAGAATACTGAAGCTTAAAAAACAAGGGTACGATGTTAATCCTGTCTTAGGTAACCATGAGCTATTATTGATTGACTCTGCTAATTTTGTTCAAAATCACATCGTTTGGTTCCGAAACGGTGCTAAAACAACACTTAAAAGTTTTGGAATAAATTATGCTCATGAGTTTAAGCCAAAATACCTCGATTTTTTCAGGGCATTGCCACATTATTACTTGCTCGATGATTTTATTATCGTGCATGGCGGATTGAATTTCAGTGCTGAGGACCCGCTTCAGGACAAGGAATCAATGGTTTGGATAAGAGATAACTTCGTGGATATGGAAAAGACAGGAGGCAGAAGGCTTATCTGCGGGCACACTCCTACGCCCATTGACCTAATCGTAAAAAGTCTTAAAAGTAATAAAATAATGCTCGATGGCGGATGTGTTTACTATGGCAGACATCCAGGATTAGGTTATCTCGTAGCCCTCGAATTGAATTCCATGCAATTATTTTTCCATAGGAATATTGATATATAGCTTCAATATTCTTTTATTATTCTCAATAAAAACTCAAATAATCACTAGAATTAATTCATTATTAATTGTATATTTTAAATATAAATGTTAATTTTGGATAGTATAATTATTGTTTTAGTTACAACTAATATTTAAGGAAGATATATGATTCAAAATAAATGGATTACTGATTTATTCAGTGCAATTGATAAAAAGGACACTTTAGCATTTTGCTCATTTTTAACCGAAGATTGCGAACTCACATTCGGAAATATGCCAGCAGTAATAAGTAAAAAAGCTATATATGATACAATTGATAATTTTTTTAAATCAATTAACGGACTAAGCCATAATGTTGCTGAAATCATCGAAACAGGTGATTCAATCATATCTTATGGTGTGGTAACTTATACACGATTTGACAATAATCAGGTTACAGCTAACTTTTGCAATGTTTTCAAAATAAACGGCAATCTAATTGCTAAATACAAAATCTTTGTGGATATATCTCAACTTTATGCTTAATATCTTAAGGTAACTGTCATCAGTCATTGAGTAAGATGACTGATTGACTTATTCTTGAAATTTAATTCAAACTTTTTTGAAATTTAGATGCTCCGTTTTCAACAGCTTGTTTTGCTGCAGATTGCTCAGCTTGCTTTTTATTTTTACCGATTCCACTTGCAACTAATTCATTATCAATATACACACCGACTGTAAAGGTTTTGTCATGGTCTGGTCCTTTCTCTTCGAGAACCATATACCTGGGGGATTCCTTGCCTTGTGCCTGGACACCTTCTAATAACATGCTTTTGTAATTATTATCTTGCATTACAGAATTGTTCATCTGAATTGGAAGCATGGAATTTAAAATGAAATTTCTTGCTGAGTCCAATCCCGAATCGAGATAAATCGCCGCTATTATCGCTTCGACAGTATCTGCAAGAATCGAGTTGCATCCTTGTTCGACAGACTTTTCGGCACTGTAGCTCATCATAATAAACTTTTCGAGACCTAACTTTTTTGCACACAAAGTAAGAGATGACTCATTGACAAGCCATGAACGCATTTTTGTCAGTTCACCTTCGGGAACATGAGAATGAAGAGAAAATAGATAGTCGGCTACAACCATACCCAAAACCGAATCACCAAGAAATTCAAGTCGTTCATTCGATAAAACTTTTTCATCATTTATAACCTGAAGGTAAGACCTGTGCAGAAGTGCCTGTTCGAAAATTTCCGAACTCTTTATCTGAATATTCAAAATATCTTCCAATTCCCCTTTTCTCTCAGAATTAAGATATCCAACCAAAGGGAAATTTCCCTTCTGATTGGATAGAAATTTAATATACTTTTTAAGAGGCGAAAATCTTAATAAACCATTATATAATTGATGAAAAATTTCGATTTTTTCACCTCACAAGATAATTATTCATATTTTTTGAAAAGTAAAGAAGCGTTATGTCCTCCAAATCCAAAAGTATTATTAATAGCAACTTTAACTTCTTTGTCAATAGGTTTATTTGGAGTAAAATTCAAATCGCAATCCGGGTCCTGATTAAAATAATTAATCGTTGGTGGAATTTTACCATTTTGAATAGCTAAAACTGTAGCTATTGATTCAATAGCACCTGCGGCTCCAAGTAAATGACCTGTCATTGACTTTGTTGAACTGATAGCAAGTTTTCCCGATATGGCATGTTCACCAAAAACCGTTTTTAAAGCGGCTGTTTCATTCTTATCATTGTGAAAAGTCGAAGTACCATGTGCATTAACATAATCTACATCCTGTGGTTTCAGCTTGGCATCTTCAAGGCATGCTCTCATAGACCTAACAGCACCTTCATGACCTTCTGCAGGCTGTGTAATGTGAAACGCATCATCAGTAAAACCGATACCGGCTATCTCAGCATATATTTTGGCACCTCTGCTCAGTGCATGTTCTTCTGTTTCGATAATAATCACTCCACCGCCTTCTCCCATGACAAAACCATCTCTATCTTTTTCGAAGGGTCTGCTTGCAGTAGCCGGACTATCATTTCTTGTCGAAAGAGCTTTCATGGAATTGAAACCTCCAACTCCCATAGGGCAAAGCACTGCTTCACTTCCACCCACAACCATCATATCAGCCATACCTCGCTGAATAATCATAAAGGCATTACCTATGGCATGAGAGGAAGTAGCACAAGCTGAAACAGTTGCATAATTCGGACCTTTTAATCCCCATCTGATTGCTATATGTCCAGGTGCTATATCCGAGATAAGCATTGGAATAAAGAAAGGAGAAATTCTGTCAGGTTTGCCACCTCTTTCGTAAAGCATCTGCTGTTGGTGGTGATAAGTCCACATACCTCCAATGCCTGAACCGAAGACAACACCGACTCGTTCTTTATTTGTATTTTCAAAGTTAATACCTGAGTCTGATACAGCCATCTCAGCAGATGATATTGCAAATTGAGTAAATAAATCCATTCTTTGAATTTCTTTCCTGTGCAAATGTAAAAGAGGGTCATAATTTTTTACTTCACATGCAAACTTAGTATCAAATTCGCTTGCATCAAACCTGGTTAAATAATCTGCTCCGCTTCTTCCTTCCATCATTGATTTCCAAAATTCATCTGCAGTATTCCCTATAGGTGTAACTGCCCCTATACCCGTAACGACTACTCGTGGAAAATTATAATTAGCCATGACCTCTCTTCAATTAATCTTCAAAAATACTATAAATTAAAAACTTAAATCTTAAAACTTAAATCTTAAAACTTAAACTTAAATATATTCAAAAACCCCGAACAAAAAAATAGCAGGGCTTTTATTTTATATATAAATTCAATCCCACAATTTATATTGCTAATTGAATTAAATTCCTTTTTCACCGAGGAATTTTACGACATCACCGACAGTACCAATTTTTTCGGCATCACTGTCTTCGATTGTTATATTGAATTCCTTTTCGAATTCCATGATTAATTCTACTGTATCGAGTGAATCTGCACCCAAATCCTTTGTGAAATTAGCTGTCTCGGTAACTTGTGATTCTTCAACACCAAGCTTCTTAACAATAATTTCTGTAACTTTAGCTTTTAAATCAGCCATTTTAATCTCCAATAAATTAATTAAACAAAATTTATCTATTAATAAAAATTTCTACTATAACACTATTTTCTCAAACTCAAAACTTAACATTTTACACTTAACACTCAAAACTTAACACTAAACATTACATAGCCAATCCGCCATCAACGTGCAAAACCTGTCCGGTTACATACGCTGAATCATCGCAGGCAAAAAACAAACAGGCATTAGCAATATCTTCAGGCATGGCACCTCTTTTTAATGGAATATTATCCGTATATTGCTTTTTTTGTTCCTCTGTTAATTTTTCTGTCATAGGAGTAATCACATATCCTGGAGCGATGCAATTAACTAAAATATTCCTTGAACCAAATTCCTTAGCCAATGATTTTGTCAATCCAATCAGCCCTGCTTTTGAAGACGAATAATTAGCTTGTCCCGCATTGCCAATCGAGCCGACAATTGAACCCATATTGATTATTCTTCCGCTTTTCTGGCTCATCATCTTTCTGCAAACAGCTTTTGAACAAAGGAACGCACCTTTCAAATTCGTATTCAATACAGCATCCCAATCCTCGGCAGACATCCTCATAACCAAAGTATCTCTTGTGATACCGGCATTATTAACTAATATATCAATTCTATCACTAATCTTTGCTACTTCCCCGATTGCATTATTCACTGAATCTTCGCTTGTAACATCTGCCTGCACGATATATACCGAATCCCTTAGTTGAGGTTCTCCTATAAAATCCTCAACTTTGTCGGGTACAACATAATCCAATGCAAAAACCTTTGCACCTTCAGATGCAAATTTTTCAACAATTGCTTTGCCGATTCCCCTGCAACCACCCGTAACGATAGCTGTTTTGCCTTTTAATCTATCCATTTATTTATTCAATTTTACTTCTTTTATTAAAATTTTAATTTATAAAAACTTATTACGAAAAACAAAATACTAAAGTTTCTATTTTACGAAATTTAATTGACTTATCAAAGATATTTTATTAAATCCTCAGCTTTGTCAATACCTTCTATTTCAACTTCACCAATAGTTCTTTTAACTAATCCCTGCAAAACATTCCCTGCACCGACTTCGATATATTTATTATAACCGTCATTTTTCATGTTTTGGATTGTTTGTGTCCAAAGAACTGGCGAAGTCAATTGCTCGATTAAATACTTTTGCAATTCCTTACCATCTGTTACCGGTTTTCCCGTAACATTAACATATACAGGCACTTTTGCATCTTTGAATTCAATTTTCAATATTGCTTTTTCCAATTCCTTTTTTGCCGGTTCCATCAAAGGTGAATGAAAAGCACCACTTACTACCAATTCCTTCACCATTCTCGCACCTGCTTCTTTGAAATGAGCAATATTATTCCTCAAATGCTCTGCTGAACCCGAAATAACAATTTGTCCGGGAGAATTAAAGTTCGCAGGAACTACAAAAAGCCGTTTGGTTTCATCAGTTAACGATTTGCACACTTCTCTGACTTTGTCATCATCCAGATTAATAATAGCAAACATCGTTCCCAGTTCATTTTCACCTGCTCTGAACATCAGCTCACCCCGTAAAGAGACCAGCTTAAGAGCATCTTCAAAGTCAAGAACAGATGCGGCAAACAATGCGGCATACTCACCTACAGAATGTCCGGCAACACATCCGAACCCGATTTTATCTGCAAGATGGCACATTATCAAAGAACTATGAAGAAACAATGCAGGTTGTGTATATCTTGTCTCCTTCAAGGTTTCCAAAGGACCTTCAAAACAGATTTTGCTTAACCCATACCCAAAAACATCATCAGCTTTTTCTATTAACAATTTTGCATCAGGATATGATTCATAAATATCTTTCATCATACCTACATACTGTGAACCCTGACCTGAAAATAATAAAGCTGTCTTCATACATTAACCTAAAACTTAATACTCAAAACTTAAAACTGTACAGACAAGTCTGAGACTAGTCTCTAATCATTCATATTCCAAACAAAATAAATCGCTCCCCAAGTATAACCTGCACCAAAACTCGAGAGTATTAATTTGTCACCTTTGTGCAATTTCCCTGCATTCAGCCATTCTGACAAACAAATCGGAATGGTAGCTGCAGTAGTATTTCCATATTTATCAATATTAATCATCACCTTAGATGGGTCCAGATTCATTCTGTCTGCAGTAGCTGAGATAATCCTCATGTTTGCCTGATGCGGAACAAGCCATGCAATATCATCTGCCTTAAGATTATGTTTTTCCATCATTTCCAAAGAAATATCAGCCATTCCCTTAACAGCCGCTTTGAAAACATTTTTACCATCCTGAAATATATAATGTTCACGATTTTTCACGGTTTCTTCGCTTGCCGGTTTAACGCTGCCACCGGCTTTCATGTGCAAATACGGCTCACCTTCGCCGTCAATGTGAAGCAATGAATCCATGAAACCCATGTTATCATCATTCGATGCTTCGATAAGCACGCATCCGGCACCATCACCAAATAAAACTGCCGTTGCCCTGTCCTGCATGTCCATAATGGAACTCATCTTGTCTGCACCACAAAGCAATACATTACGACAAGCTCCTGATTCAACCAGCTTAACTGCTGTTGTCAGCGAAAACAAAAAAGAAGAACATGCCGCAGAAATATCATAACCCCATGCATTCTTCAGCCCTAATTTTCTTTGTACTATTGCCGCTGTCGAAGGAAAAAAGTGGTCAGGTGTAACTGTTGCCACTATAATACAATCAATTTCTTCCGGCTTAACACCTCTTTTTGCCAAACACTCCTTTGCGGCTGGAACTATCATATCCGATGTACCGCCTTCCTTCAAAAATCTTCTTTCAGCTATGCCTGTTCGGGTAATTATCCATTCATTATTTGTATCCAAATACTTTTCGAAATAAGAATTCGGATAAACATCTTCCGGTACCCAATGTGCTATTGACGTTATTGTCGCTCTCATACCATTAAATTTCTTACTCTCTTATTCAATTTCTAACTTTTAATATCTAACTTCTAATTTAAAGCTATACTTATTTTATTATTTATTTCATTATTAACCATTTCGACAGCTCTTTTTAACATGTGCTGAACGGCTCTGGGAGAAGATTTTCCATGCCCTATGATTACCACACCAGCTACTCCGAGCAAAGGAACGCCTCCGTATTCCTGATAATCGAATTGCTTAAATATTTTTTTAAGGAATGGTTTCATAAAACCGGCAATCCCAAGATTGAAAACATTTTGTTGACTGAAAGCTACAACCTTTGACCTAAAAAAACCGAGAAAGCTCTCAGCAAATTTCAATATTATATTTCCGGTAAATCCATCGCAAACAACCACGTCAGCTGTACCTTTCAGTATATCCCTTCCTTCAACATTACCAATAAAGTTAAGATTGCTTTCCTGAAGTATTTTGTATGTTTCCTGCAAAATTTCAGACCCTTTTGATTTCTCTTCACCAATATTCAGCAAAGCAACCCTCGGCTTATCTATACCAAGCATATTTTTTGTCTGAATGCTCCCCATTACAGCAAATTCATAGAGAAACTTTGGTTTGCAGTCAATATTGGCACCAACATCGAGGACAAAGCATGGGGTAGAGTTCTGTGATGGAAAAAAAGAACCGATTGTCGGTCTGCTTATACCTTTGATTCTTCCTAAAAGAATAGTAGCCGTTGATAAGACAGCACCGGTGTTACCTGCAGAAACGAATGCATCAACATGACCCTGAGAGTGCAACTCCAAACCTTTATATAAGGATGAGTTTTTCTTGCGAACGGCTGCAGTCGGGTCATCTCCCATAGTAATCACTTCGTCTGCGTGAACTATCGAATATTTCAGCTTGGAGCAGTCGAATTGCAACATCGCAGTCCGAATTTTCTTCTCATCGCCAACAAGAACAATTTCTATATTCCCGGAAGAAAAGAATTCTTCACAAGCCAAAATTGCACCATGAATTTCATTGACAGGTGCAAAGTCGCCTCCCATTGCATCGAGAGCTATTCGTAAAACTTTTGAACCGCTTATTTGATTATCCATCCTGTTTCCGTACTGAATAACATCTAACTGCTAATTGCTAATTGCTATTTATGCCTTAGCTACTGCTTTTCTGCCGTTATAATAGCCACACTCGGGGCAAGCCCTGTGAGCAAGCTTAGTTGCTCCGCATTGTGGACAAATATGTGCTTTTTCTGGAGTCGCCTTGTAGTGAGTCCTTCTTTTATCTCTTCTTGTTTTCGAAAATTTACGTGTTGGATTTGGCATATCCTCATCTCAAATTATTTTTACAATTATTTTAATTACTATTTATCTTTTTTAAAGGAGCCCAGCGTTCGTCTATTATATCTGAAGCTGTGTTTTTTTCGGAATCATATTCCGGAAATATTTCCTCAAAATTTTTATCTCTATACTGCGGAGCTACTCTTTTCATAGGCAAACTGACAGCAAAAATCTCCCTGATTTCATCTGCAATATCTGCAAACTTACCATCAGATGAAATCTTTATACCAACGACCGATGCTTCCCTTTTACTCTCAGAAGTCGGCTGTTTGCCCGCTGCATCATGCTTGTTTTCAGCAACAAATGAAAGGTTCACTTCAACTTGTATTTTCTCAGTAAACTCTTCAAGAGTCATATCGCAAATCATTTTTGCCATGCAATCTGCATTTGCAAAAAGAGTAAACCTGTTCCCGATTTTTTTCAATTTACCTTTGAGATTAATAATCCCAAAGTACTCTCCAAACATTTCAGGAACTTCTTCAACAGGAACTTCCATTTCTACCTGATGTTCGCCGTCTTTTAATCCCTGAATAAATATATTAAACATTTCTATATTCCATTTTACAAAGAACTACAAAATTACGGAAAAAAACCAAAAACACAAAAAAATCGAAATCAATCAATCAGAAAACACTTATATATCAAGAACTTACTTTAAAACAAAACATCCTCAATTCCTGTTTTCTAACTTTCTAGTTTTCTGTCTTTCTAATTTTCTGTTTACTGGCATCCGAGTTTTGAAATCTGGTCTTTTGCAATCGGAGCTAACTTTCCGCTTGTATCATATCTAATAACCAGCCGGTAATTTGCACAGGCACTTTCAATATTCTTAACACTCTGGAAATAAGTAGCTATATATAAATAAGCGATGGGTGTATCAACTTTGAACTTTACCCAGTCCTGAGCATAATTCCTGAGTTTACTGTAATTTTTTGCTTTATAGTATAGATTACAAATTTTTGCGTAAGCATTACCAATCAGCCAGGAAAATTTTGCAGTATCCTGCGTTGCCTTCTGAATTACAAAATCCAGATAATAAGTAGCACTGTCATCAAGTTCCTTTTTAGCAAAAGCATCGGATACATATAATAATGATAATAAATCAGTGGAATCCTTATGGTAGCTTTGCAGGAAATATTGTCTTGAAACATCTGCCGAATCCATTCTAAGATAGCTCGAACCTAAATAAAAGAACGTTTTGGCTGTGAACTCATCTTCGCAGTTGTTTACTCTCTTATTCATCAAATAAATTGTTTCCTGATAATTATTCAGAACAAATGTCATTGCTCCTGTTTTAAAAATCAGTTTACAGCGTGAAGGATCTTTTTCGATAATTTGCTTATAATAATCAATAGCCACTAATGTATCACCTAATTGAAAAGCCGCTGCCCCATATCTTTCCATGTCTTCCAATGAAAGAGTATCATTTGTTTTCAAGGAATCAAAAGTCTCTATCGCTTTGGCAAATTGCTTGGCATCGAAATAACATCTTGCCAATAATAAATATGCCTTACTTTTGACGCTATCAATCTGCTCTGCACAAAACTTCAGATGCGGCTCGGCACTGTCGCATTGTGCCAGTTCATACAAAGATTGAGCCAAATACCATCTTCCCAATGGACTATTCGGTCTTAGCTGAACGTATTGATAAAGCGATTTTGCGGCATTCTCCCATTTTTGCGAAAAGAATAATATTTTCCCCTGCTCATAGAATGCACGTGCATTCATCGGGTCTTTTTTCGTTATAGTGTTCCACTCTTGCAAGGAACGCTTGAATAACTCATTGGCAAGGTCTTCATCATATTCCCTGTTTGCAAGCCAATAATAGGAAATTGCAAGTTTAGTACGGGCTTCGAGATTTTCCTCTTCCAAACTCAGTGCTTCTTCATAGTTGTTTTTTGCAAGTTCATAAACCCTTTGGGCAAAGTAAAGGTCTCCCAAAGCAATATACGCATCCGGTATGTTCTTATTAATTTCTCTTGCTTTTGTGATGTTAAGTTCTGCCTGCTTCATAGAATCTGCAGACAAATAAACTTGCCCAAGACACAGATAATTCTTTGGGTCATTTTTATCTTCATTGACTGCATCCCTTGCCGTCTTAATAGCATCCTCATGCTTTTTCAAACCGGACAATGTTCGTGCCATTTTCCTTAAAAGATGCGGTCTGTCGCTCTCTATGTCATTTGCTTTCGAATACATTAAATAAGCGGAATCCAAATTATCAAGCTCAGAATATATATCACCTGCAAGCATGTGCAGGTCAAAGTCCTTTCGATTTTCCAGAATAGCCGAAGGAATATATTTCGAAGCTTTCACATAATCTTTTTCCTTGGCAAAGTTTCTCATTAAATCTTTACTTGACTGCGAAAATGAACTACTGACAGCAATCAAAAAAATAAATAATACTAATCCAACATTTCTCATTTTATTTACCTTAAAATCTAAATATAATTCTCTTTATCAATTTTCATACAACACTTTACATGCTCTAAAAGCTAAACTCTTATCACTCAACATTCAACAATTAACACTCAGCACTAATCACTTGACATTCAGCACTTATTACTCTTCCTCAATCAATCTTATCTTCGCATAAGCCGGAACAATTCCCGAATTATTGAAATATGACTGCACAACAAATTCCCTTTCAAGAAACATAGCAAACCAAAATGCCCTGTCCCGCTGTTTCTTAAGAATATAGACGTAATGATTGACAATATATGGGTAATACTTTCTTAAAATATTTGCCTGATGTACAACATGAGGAAAAATATATTTTCCTGAAGTATCAACAAAACTTACCATTAAGCCCTTTAAATCAGGGTCTTTGACAATCTGAGAAAAATATCCGATTCCGATTGCATTCGGATTTTCCCTGACATATTTTCTAACTGATTCCGAGTTTTTTTGAAAAATTAACTTGCTATTGGCAGGAGTTGCTTTCAAGGCAATTTGCTGAAGATTTGCATACTCGGATGAAGTATAATCATTGCATACAAAAACAGGTTCTTTCTTTAGTTGAGGAAAATACTTTTTAAAATTGCCGTCCGGCTTTGTAAGGATTTCCTTCAGTTGAGCATCAGATATACTATCCAAAGGAAAATCGTTTTGCACGAAAAAAACCAGTGCGTCAATTGCATAAATTGCTCTTTCGTGTCTCTCGACTTTGAAAGCTTTCATCAGTGAATCTTCATCCTTGAGATAATCCCTCGGAGTTACAATTACTTTGGCATTTCCTGATAGTAATTGAGCCATTGCTTCACGAGAGGTTACTTTGATAAAAGTAGGGTCAATTTCCTTATATGCAGAATCGTACATTTTGAAGACCGGTTGCATGAAATCCCAGACTGATTCATCTACCCAGCATGTAATTGTACCGGAATTCACCGATTCATAAATTCCAGTTGCCTTCGGGTCCTTATGTGAGTTATTGCAAGAAACCAATACAAATGATATTAATCCTAAAATTAATATAAACACTTTGCCATAAAAAGTATTCATTTTTAAAGTTGCGAGTTGAGAGTTGAGAGTTGAGAGTTCATCCGTAATTCGTAATTCGTAATTCGCAATTAAATCCCTTTTCCCTGACTTCTGACTTCTGATTTCAGACTTCTGACTATTATTTTTCATCTTCCTCCTCCTCACTCTCAAAATTATAACGTTTCACCTGAGAGTAATAAATAATAATTCTGTAAGTCCCAAAAAGAATGAAGACTATACCCATAATCATTATAAAAGTCGAGTCCCAGTTTGGATTAGATAACATTCCGCTAACCATGACAACTCCAAGAAGAATTATCAATACTCTGATACCGTAATTAATTATATGCACTAACATAACATCCAATCCCAAGTATTATCAAACAATTAATTTTAAAAATCCATTCTGAAAGAAAACCCCAACAAAATGTCGGGGCTTTTAAACATTATATATACAAGATATTCACTGTTCGTCGTTCACTTTTCACTGAAATTATCTCAACCTGAAAGTAACAGGAATTGTAACCCAGCAAGTAACCGGTCTGTCATTTTGAATAGCGGGAGTAAACACAGATGACATAACTGCCTTGATTGCCGCATCATTTAACTGTTCATTATCCGAATACTCTATTCTGTGTCTTTTCGGCTTACCATCTTTTTCGACGAGAATACGAATTAGAACCTTGCCTTCAATTCCAGCACGTCTTGCTATTTCAGGATACTGAATTTTTTTCTGCAATTCATTTAAGTCAATAAATGGTTCTTTTTCAACGGGAATGAACTCATCTATACCCGGTTCTTGCTCTCTTGTCTTAACGTTGACATCTTCCTTAGCGTCGAAATCAATATTAGACGAAAAGCCACCCAGGTCAATACCATCGCCACCCTCTGCAGAAGCCCTTGATAGAACATCCATATCTGCAAATTCCTGCAAATCCTCAGTAATTTGTGCATCAGGTACCGGCACCGGAGTTCCTGCTCTTGCTGCCGGACCAGTGTTCATTATTGTTTCAGTAGGAGGTGGAGGCATTTCCTCATCTGCACCCGGAGGAGGAAGATTTTCCAGCTTCAATTTAACTAATGGAGCTGTTTTTAAAATACTCCTGCTTGCTTCCGAAATGGTAACAAATCCCCAGTAAAGAAGTATTATCAACAGAAATAATGCAATTGTGATAACAAAACCTCTTATTGTGTGTTTATTAATCCACTTTTTGAGTTCTACAGCTCCGTAATCAGAAGCAACCGGGATTTCTAAAGCAATATTTGTCATTTTCCTGCTCCCAATTTTAATGTATCCTCACCAATTAACTTTGCATCATCTTCAGTAAAGTTTGCCAAAGTAAATTTTCTTTTTCTTTTTATCGGATTGCCTTCTTCATCTTTTTCCGTACCAATAACTTCAGTGATTTTTACTTCTGCTAAATTTAGTTCATCCAGTATGTTTACAACCAGACCATAAGATGCATCAGGTGAAACCTTAAGTGAAGTAATCAGACGATTTTTTACTTTTGCCTTCAAATTCTCTCTTTCAGCAAGCTCTCTGACCTTTTTCAGCTCAACCACTTCTGGCTCATCTGTACCGATATTCCAAAATATTTTACCATCAGCACGAACAGTAATTGTCATAAGCTCACTTTCCTTAACCTCAACATTCAAAAGCAATTCAGGAGGAATGGACATTTCCATTACCTGAGGTGCCGCCATGGTAGTCGTAAACATAAAAAATGTCAGCAAAAGAAAAGTAATATCCACCAATGGAGTCATATCCAGGTGAAAGCCAATTCTTTTTTTCTTTTTACGCTTACTAACCTTACCTCTTTTCGCTCTTTCCGGCAAACTCATGCCGCCACTACCGCCAGCCATTTTTATCTCCTTTTTTTCAAATTTTCAATTTCTTTTCCGTTATTAGATGTTAGCTGTTAGAAGTTAGCTAAAAACTAAAAACCAAACATCCATTTTACATTATACATTCTAAATTATACATTTTCCCATCTCCCTTCTCCATCAATTATCAATTGTTAATTGTTAATTGTTAATTGTTAATTGTCAATTGTTAATTGTTAATTGTTAATTGTTAATTGTCAATTGTTAATTGTTAATTGTTAATTGTCAATTGTTAATTGTTAATTGCTAATTGCTAATTATTTACACTCCCTTTTTCTGTGTTACAAAATTGAACACAGTTGCCCTGTTTTTCCTCATAACATCATTCATAATCGTCCAAATCCACTTGTATTGAAGCCGTTTATCGGCATCAATTGCAAACTTTGTTTTGGGATTCGTCAAAATTGTATTTTTAACAAGATGGCTCATTAAATTTAAGCTGTTTGTGTCAATCGTCCCAACTCGCATAAGGGCTTTTTCGGTTTGTGCAAAATTCTTAACCTGAGCCCAAACTGCCGCTCTGTCCATTTCATTAACAACTTCGTAATACAAAGAAGTGTCAGTTACATTTGTAACCGAATCAGTTTCAATCGCAACTTTGATTATAGCCAAATCCCTTTCAGGCAACTTTGACGTATCTGCTGTTACCTGAGGACGCTGAATGAAGAATTTTTGTTCACTTTCGGCTTCAGTTTTGAACTTAGCGGTGAACATGAAGAAAGTCAAAAGCAAAAACGTAATATCCACAAGCGGAGTCATGTCTATTACGAAACTAATCCTTTTCTTTTTAACTTTTGGCACTTTTTTCTCCTTTTTTGTTTTTAGATGTTAGATTTTAGAAGTTAGTAAAAAAACCTAAATCCCAAACCTAAAATTCATTATACATTCTACATTTTACATTTTACATTAATTAATGTTTTGTTCTCAGGGTAAAAATCTGAGTAACGTTCAAAATTGCTTCATCAATCATATAAACAAAATTGTCAACTTTCGTAGTAAAGAAGTTAAAGGCAACAATAGAAACAATAGCACCAATCAAACCACCGGCTGTGTTGTACAAAGCTTCGGAAATACCGATTGAAAGCTGTGTAGCAGAAACAGTACCGCTTAATGCCAATGCCTGGAATGCCCTAATCATACCGATTGTCGTTCCCAACAAACCAACCATCGTTGCAATAGATGCAACGGTTGATAAAATTACCAGGTTTTTTTCAAGTAACGGTGTTTCCAAATTCATTGCTTCGTCAATTGCTCTTTGAGTTTCAGTGATTTTCTTTTCAGCAGAATAAGCAGTATCATTTTCAATTTCTTTGAATCTTGATATAGCCGCTCTCATGACATTAGCCACACTGCCCCTCTGATTGTCGCATTCTTCCAAAGCACTGTTTAAGTCTCCGCCCTGAAGTTTAGCAATCATATTCTTAATGAAAATTGATGGATTTCCTTTGCCTTTTGCCTTATTAATTGTCAACAATCTTTCGAAAACGAAAGTGATAGAAATTATGATAAGTGCAATCAAAACACCTACCAAAGGACCACCTGTATGAATAGTTGCTAAAACTGCACCTGGTTTTGGTTCTGTTCTTAAATCTCCGTTGATAAAACCAGATGGATTTCCCATGATAACCCACCAGATTAACCACATACCAATGATTAATGATAACACTATTACCGTTAAATTAAACCAATTCTTCATAAAATTACCTCGTTATATTTTTACTGTTAATAAATTATTTTTCTTTTCTTAATTATTTGATGTTTGATGTTAGCAAAAAGCAGAAAGCCAAAAGCTAAAACCACAACACACATTTTTCATTATTCATTTTCATTATCCCTTTTCCCTTATCCTTTTTCCCTTCACACTTCAATGACTGTCAACTAAAATTATTCACTTTTCATTTTTCACTTTTCACTATTCACTATTCACTTTTCACTATTCACTAATTTAATCGCTTCATCAAGCGTTTCCGTAATCTCAAAAACCAAAGTCAATTTCGTAATCATAAAAATATTCTCGATTGACTTGTTCAAGCCACATAGCAGAATTTTCCCGCCACGTTTTGCAAAGCTTGCATGGGCTGAAATAAGTACTCCCAAAGCTGTTGAGTTCAAATAAGTTACTTTGTCGAGAGAAATTATTGCCTTGCTTTTCTTCTCTTCAGAAATCTTTGCAATCAACTTTTTCAAGTCTTCAGTTTCATCCCCACCGATAAACTGTCCTTTCAAATGAACAATTGTCCCACCAATTTGCTCTTCGATTTTTATTTGAGACATACGATTTCCTATTTACATTATTAATATATTTCAAATTTCAAACATGCTAAAGTTTTCAAAACTAAGAAATTTTTGTTAATTTTTAATAAAATTTAGCAATTATCACAAAAATTTTCAAAGAACGCTGCCTTACATAATTAGACACATAAATTGGGCTAAAGGTTACAAAAATTAATGAATTAAATTATTTTTTTGCAAAATTATAGTAATTAGCAATAAAACCGGCGACAGGATTGAGAGCGGGAAATTGGTTCTGATTAAGTTAATAATGAAAACTTTCGGAAAGTGCTTTTTTCTGTCAGCTGTAACAGTTGACAGAACGCAAAGTTGTCACTGATAAAGTGATGTATTAACTTTCCGAAAATTCCAAACTTTCATAAAGTTTTTTTTTAGTAAGATAGATTATAATTTAATAAATTCTTCTGTCGTTAAGTCAATTTGATTGATGATTGCTTTCAAGGTTCCTTTTTTAATTGTCCCTGGATGATTTGGTATGGTAGTTCTTAACTTTTTAACAGGATGGTACCAGATTTCATGACTGCCTTTTGCTTGACGGTCAAAAATAAAACCTGCGGCTTTCAATTTTTTTATTAAATTTTTATATGTAATATTTCCGAGGTTACTCATAATGCAACAGCAACAGGAATTCTCAATTTCATTTTTCTTGAATTTCTTTTCAGTTGATTTTGAATTTTTTCAGGTAATGGGTCATTATGTTCAATGTAGGATTCGATAAGTTTACGTGCTACATCCTGTGCAATTTCCTGTGCTTCAGTATATGTTCTTCCTTCTGCCAGCAGTCCCGGTAAATCATCAGACAATGCCAGATACCCACCTTCTTCCAATGGTTCTATTTTAATATCAATAACTACATTTGTCATATTCTTCCCTGTGTTTTAAAGATATAACTATACAAATTTAAATAAATTGTACAATATTTTGTTAATTTATTTGTGAGGAAAATCATTTATGAAATTTCAACTCAACAACACCGCTATTTTTGACAATACTTCATTGAGCAGATTATCAGGTAATTTTAATATGAATGATGCTTCACGGACTTTCCAGTCAAGATTTTTTATTTGGTCGGATAAAACTGCTCCCATAACAGGAAATCCTTCAGGAATCTTGACTTCAAAAGGATAGCCCTTTATTTGTGATGTTACAGGGCAGAGCAAAGCCAAGCCAACTTTTTCGTTATATTCAATCGGAGACAATACAAGAGCAGGTCTTCTGCCTGATTGCTCATGACCAGATTGAGGATTGAAATTCAACCAGACCAAATCACCTCTTTGCGGCACATATTTCCTTTTCATTACCAGACCTCTTTCCCAACTACGTTGCCGGTATCAATTTCCGAATGAATATTTTTCTTACTTACCTTTGTCATTAGCTCTTTCAGAGTGTATTTTTGATTACTAACAGGCAATATTTTAATATGGTCTTTTTCAATTCTAAGCTCGAGATGTGAACCGTTATTAATATTGAAATGCTCTGCCAAAACCTTCGGGAGCCGTATTCCGAGTGAGTTTCCCCATCTTTTTATAACTGTTTCCATAATCGTTAAATTAAATGTTTATACAATGTATATACAAATATATTAATATTACCTTTAATAAAAAAATATTTTCTTCCGTTAAGTAGGTTGTTACAACCGACTTTTTTCTGTCAGCTTTAACAGCTGACAGAACAGGGAGTGACATGTAAATTACCAATCAACAAACACAAATTACAAGCGTTTAATTATTTTTAGGTAAATTTGATTTATATTTAAATTACATTTACTTAAAACATATTTACAAAAAGAAAATAAGAAAGTTTGAATGGGATTATTCGATAAATTTAAAGAAAAAGTCAGCAGTGCAATGCAATCCACAGGGGAAGCATTGGGCTTCACGAAGTTAAAGGAAGGTTTGGAGAAAACCAGAAGTTCATTTTTACATAACCTTCAGGGAATTTTAGGTATTGGTCGCAAAATTGATGAATCGCTTTTACAGGAAATTGAAGATATTCTGATTTCTGCCGATGTCGGCGTTCAAACAAGCGATGTGATTATTGATGCTCTTAGAAAAAGGGTAAAAGAGGAAGGTCACGAGAATGCCGAAGATGTTTTCAATATGCTCAAGGAAGAAATTCATGGGATGCTGCTCAAATCTCCTTCCGCAAGCAATGATGCCAACTATTCGATTGACGAAAACAACAAGCCATACACAATCATGGTAATCGGTGTCAACGGTGTCGGCAAAACAACTACCATCGGCAAATTGGCATACAACTACAAAAATTCAGGTAAGCAGGTACTTATAGGTGCCGCCGATACTTTTCGTGCCGCCGCAAATGAACAGCTTGAAGTGTGGGCAGAACGTGCCGGAGTGCCTATTGTCCAGCAGGCACAGGGTGCAGACCCTGCCGCCGTTGCTTTCGATACGCTGAAATCAGCACAGGCAAAAGGTTTCGATGTAGTCATCATTGATACAGCCGGAAGGTTGCACAACAAAAGCAATCTCATGGCTGAACTTGGGAAAATTAACAGGGTAATGAAAAAACTCAAAGAATCCGCTCCTGACGATGTGTATCTTGTATTGGATGCAACGACAGGACAGAATGCACTGCAACAGGCAAAGGAATTTTTGAAAGTGGCTGATATAACTGGAATAGTTCTGACAAAACTTGACGGTACGGCAAAGGGCGGAATTGTTCTTGCGATTGCGAATGAACTGAAAATTCCGGTGAGGTATATTGGTGTTGGAGAAAAGATAGACAATCTTCAGGTTTTTGACCCTGACTTCTTTGTTGAGGCGTTGTTTGGGAATTGAACTCTGGAGAAAGGAGAAGGGAAAAAGGAAATTTTTAATTATTTTAATTCAAAATAATCCCCTCTTGAGAGGGGTAGGAGTGTGTTCAAAGAATAAATGAAATGAGTTTTATACAAATTTAGTGTTTTGGAACTCTGTGTAATAAAAAAAATAAATTATGAAATCAAAATCAATTTTTACTTGTCAGCAATGCGGTGCAAGGTCTGCAAGATGGATTGGTAAATGCCCTTCCTGCGGTGCATGGGATTCTTATGTCGAAGAAGCAATTAATGTCGGACCGAAGAATATTGCCAAAGTACCCTTAGGCAAGAACAAACCTGTAAGACTTGCGGATATTTCCACAGATGGTGAATTTCGATTAGCAACAAAAATCAAAGAGCTGGACAGGGTTTTGGGTGGTGGAATTATTCCCGGCTCACTGATTTTGGTAGGTGGTGACCCCGGTATCGGAAAGTCAACTCTGATGCTTCAAATGTGCAGTGGCTTGAAACAGTTCAATCCTTTTTACATCACCGGTGAAGAATCCTTACAGCAAATCAAGTACCGCTCAAAAAGAATCAGCGGTATTCCCGAAGATGTTTTGCTACTTGCCGAAACAAGCATTGAGCAAATTGATTATACAATCAAAGCATCTGAGTGTAACATAGCAATAGTGGATTCCATTCAGTCAGTTTACACGGATAAAATCGAGTCAACTTCAGGTAGTGTCAGTCAGGTAAGGGAATGCACTGGACTTTTGATGCAGACAGCTAAACAAACAGGCAAAGCAATTTTCATCATCGGGCATGTAACTAAAGAAGGAGTAATCGCTGGTCCGAAAGTACTCGAGCACATGGTTGACACCGTTCTGCAGTTCGAAGGTGAAAAAACATATTCTTACAGAATACTCAGAGCAACAAAGAACAGGTTTGGTTCGACAAACGAAATCGGAATATTCGAAATGTCCGAGTCAGGACTTAAGGAAGTATCTAATCCTTCAGAACTATTTTTAGCACAAAGACAGGAGCAGGACTCAGGAGTAGCAATAGTTGCGGCGATTGAGGGTACTCGTCCAATACTTCTCGAAGTTCAGGCTCTGGTGAGTCCATCGGGTTATGCTGTTCCGCAAAGGACAGCAAACGGAGTGGATATCAGAAGGTTGAATATGATACTTGCAGTGCTGGAGAAGCGTTTGGGATTGAAGTTCAGGCAATACGATGTTTTTGTAAATATTGCTGGAGGTGTTTATATTAGTGACCCAGCGATAGATTTGGGGATAGCCGCCGCATTGGTTAGTTCGCTGAAAGATAAAGCGATAGATTCAAAAACGGTCTTGATTGGTGAAATTGGCTTGACAGGTGAAGTCAGGGCTGTGTCAGCAATCGAGCAAAGGATTAAAGAAGTAGAGAAGTTAGGATTTAAGCAAGTTGTAATGCCAAAACATAGTTTCAAAAAATTGCCTGATAGTTTCAAGATAAATATTTCTCCTGTTGAAAGGATTTCTCTGGCTTTTTCGGATTTATTTTAAAAAAATGGAAATGTATTATGAAATTTATTGATTACGTAAAAATTATAGTAAAATCAGGTGACGGGGGTGCCGGTCATATCAGCTTCCGAAGGGAAAAGTTCGTTCCGAAAGGCGGTCCCGACGGTGGCAACGGCGGTAAAGGAGGAGACGTGATTTTCCATACCGATGCACACATGACTACTCTTTTGGACTTCAAATATCACAGGCATTTCATTGCTAAAAATGGCGAACCCGGCGAGAAAAGTAGAAAGTCGGGTAAAGATGGAAAAGATGTAATCATCAAAATCCCTTGCGGAACAGTAATCAAAGATGCTGTTACTGAAGAAATAATCGCAGACCTTCACGAGCCGAATACTGACTATATTTTTGCAGAGGGTGGCAAAGGTGGCAGAGGCAATGCAGAGTTTGCTACTCCGACAAATCAAACTCCGAGACATGCTCAGCCCGGAATTCCGGGGATTGAAACGGAAATAGTTCTTGAGTTAAAGCTCATTGCCGATGTCGGGATTGTAGGTTATCCGAATGTAGGCAAATCAACTCTGATTTCTGTAATTTCCGAAGCTAAGCCAAAAATTGCAGATTATCCTTTCACAACACTGACACCAAATCTTGGAATGGTTCGAGTGGCTGAAGGTCAAAGCTATGTTGTTGCCGACATCCCCGGATTGATTGAAGGAGCATCTGAGGGAAAAGGGCTGGGACATCAGTTTTTGAGGCATGTCGAAAGAACAAAAGTGCTGTTATTTCTCATCGAATCTACAAGTGAAAATCCGAAAGCTGATTATAAAATATTGCTAAATGAACTGGTCAGGTATAATCCCGATATGAAGCATAAAAACAAAATTGTTTGCTTCAGCAAATCCGATTTGGTTGACGATACTACAAAAAAGAAACTTTTAAAAACAAAATTTCCGGGTGTAAAGACAACTCCCTTAATCATCTCAGCACCAATGATGGAAAATCTCGATGAGCTGAAATGGGCTATGTGGAATGTTTGTAATAATGAAAATTAGAAAATTAAGGTAAAAATAAATTGGGGATTCAAGATTAAAAGTAAAAATAAATATATATTTATCATTGGATTATTTGTAATTATAATAGTCTTTCAAGTTGTTCTACCTTCTTGTAAAGTTTTTCATCAAGAAAGGGATTTTGAATTTATCATGAAATGGGGCATGGAGCAAAAGGATGGTATTAACACTTTTCAGGATAAAATTTCTAAAGACTTAGTTGTGGATGACTCGAAAACCTTTGATTTTATTCTACCCCAAAAGTCAATTGACTCTGTTTTACAAATTATACTTGATGTTGACTTTTTTTCGTATCCAAATATCTTTGAACCTGACTCATATAATAATAAAAATTACACTGATGCATGCGGCTATAGAATTGAATATTATTTAAAAGTCAGTTACCATGGAAAAATTAAGGAACTAATTTGGGTGGATATTTTAGAATCTTCTGATGAAAAAGCTTTGGCTTTGAGAAAAGCAATTAAAAAAATTATCGAGATTATTCAGAATACAAAAGAATACCAAGCACTTCCAGAGGCAAGAGGTGCATATTTGTAAAGTTGAAAATCTTTAACTACAATTAAAATATTATCGTAAATAATGAAAAGTATTAATTATAATTAAAATTATTTGTATTTTTGCATAAAGTTTTAAGTATAATTAAAAGGTGATGCCATGTTGAATAAACCGGAAAATCTGATTTATCGTTCCAAATATATGGAAAGAATTATTCCCTTTATAGGAAAAAACATAATTAAAGTTCTTACCGGTCAAAGGCGTGTCGGTAAAAGCTACATGCTTTTTCAAATAATGGATTACCTTTCAAAGAATGACAAAAAGCCGAACATTATTTATATCAATAAAGAGGACCTGGCTTTTGACGGCATTAAGACCTATTCGGACTTGAATGATTATGTTAAAACTAAAATTGATTCTGAGACAAATAATTATTTGTTTGTTGATGAGATTCAGGATATTCAGCAATTCGAAAAAGCTTTGCGTTCACTTATTCTCAAAAAGAATGTTGATATATATTGTACCGGAAGCAATGGTAATTTATTGTCAGGTGAAATGGCGACTTATCTGAGTGGACGACATATAACTATTCCTATTTACAGCTTATCTTATCCTGAGTTTTTATTGTTCCATAAACTTGATGAAACAGAAGACAGCTTTTTGAAATATATTAAATATGGGGGACTCCCCTATTTGGTGAACTTAACTTTGAATAACCAGATTGTCTTTGAATATTTAAAAAATATATATTTAACAATAATCTATCGGGATGTAGTTTCAAGATATCATATTCGGGGAACAAGGTTGCTCGAGCAGTTATTGCAATTTCTTGCAGACAATATTGGCAGTATATTTTCTTCAAAAAAAATAAGCGACTTCTTAAAATCGCAAAAAATCAATATTTCTCCTAACCAGATTCTAACTTATCTTGACTATTTGGCTAATGCCTATCTGATTCAAAGAGTTTCCAGATATGATTTAATTGGTAAGAGAATATTTGATTCCGGAGAAAAATATTATTTCGAGAATTTGGGAATAAGAAATGCAATTATAGGATTTAAGCCAAATGATTTGGGAAAAATTCTCGAAAATATAGTTTATAACAAAATGAAAATTGAAAATTATGATGTTAGAATTGGCAAACAAAATGGCAATGAAATTGATTTTGTTTGTGAACGCAATAATGAAAAGATTTATTTGCAGGTAACACTGAAATTAATTGATGAAAATACTATAGAAAGGGAATTTGGTAATCTTTTAAAGATAGATGACAACTTTCCAAAAAAGGTAATTACAATGGATAATTTTTTGGGTAATACTTATAAAGGAATAGAGCATCAAAATATAAGGGAATTTTTAGTTTCCTGAAAACTTCTTTTATTGATTACTCGAAATACCATTATTTTTTGTACGCTTATTGAATATATTAGATTTCTGTTTAAAAACAGATAAAACGTTCAAAAAAATCATCTCAGCACCTATGATGGAAAACATCGATGAGCTGAAGTGGGCTATGTGGAGAATGGTAGATGAATAAAACCCCATGTGAAGATTAACCTTGTTCGATAAAGAAAATTTAATTAATTTGTTCATTAAATATTTAAATTACTTGGAGGTTTTATGAAAAATTTATTTTTATTGTTCATTGCTTTTTTTACTATTATAGTATATTCTTGTAATGAAAATTCGACAAGCGTTGATAATTCAAGTGATAAGTCAAATGTTGATGTAGTATGGTCTTCAAATACTGTACAATTTCAGCCGGATGAAGTCATTGAAACAGATAGCTTGTTTAGCTATTTTATTTTTTTAAAGAATAATGAAAATGCACATAAACTTAAAGTCGGTAGTATTATATTTCTTTACGGGAAAGCTTTGAAAAAGGTCGTTGAGATTGACTCCTCCGATTCCCAAATACATATTAAGACAGAAGTATGTACACTAAACGAAGCAATTACTGACGGAGAAATAAGTTGGGAGCAAACAATAGATTGGAACAAAGCTTCAGCTTCTATTGTATTCGGTGAAACCAAAAAAGAATCAATTCTTATTGGAGGAGGAGAAAATTTTGATATTACTTTTCCTTTGGGAAGCATGAAAGGAAAAATAACTCTTAAAACAAAAGGAAGCAGACTTGATGCACTTTGCGAAATCAGCGAAGAAATCAATAAGGGAATTAATGTAAAATATGGCTTTGAAGGATTTATTCAGAATATGAAAACTCAGGGCAATATAAAATTAGAAAATGGTGAATTGAAAGAATTTAACTGTAAAAATAAAAATATTGAAGGCGAAGTTACCGTTCAATTGACTGCAATTGGTTCATTAAATCAATTACTTGGAGCAGTCGAACTACCTTTTACTCTAATAAAGGTGCCAATAGTTTTAAGTGGCATTCCTATGTTTCTGAACATTAAAATACTTTTCGTAATTAATACTAAAACAGCTTCAATAGATGCATCTGCTTATATTAAATCCAAATTCAAATTTAATTCACAAACAGGGATAAAATATGACGGAACAAATTATGGTGTTGAAGCAAGTGCCGGTCCATATAAATATGACTTCATTAAGGATTCAAATTGGGTTGCAAGTTCTGTCGCCGCAGGATTAAACTTTGGTCTAACATTTCCAAGATTTGAGCTTGAAATGTTTGGCAATATATTAGTACCTTATGCCCATACTGCATTTTTAATTGGTGGTTCTTATACGACCGGAATAAAACCTTGTTTGACTATTGATTGTTCATTTATTGGTGCAATGGGTGTTAACTTAAAATTCCTCGGTTTAAAAACATCATTCAGTAAGACTCTATGGCAATACGATAAAAATATTAAAAAAGCTGGTACTTGTAATTAAGCTATTAACAAGAAAATTTTTTAAAAATATTTTCGTTATGTGTAAATGCTTCATTTGCTGAGGTGGATCTTGTTGAGGATGCTTAGCTTTTAATTATTTAAGCTAACATAATTATTTTCTTTAAGATTGAATTATTATTACGTAATTTAATGTCAAATAATTTTGCATTGCTGAAAATGAAAGGGTACAGTCATGAAAAGTATTTCAATATCAATGTTAGTTGATTCTGTAATCAATGTGATTAAAAGATTCCCTTTGCTTATTTTGATTGCTTTGGTTGGGACTATTGCATTCAGTCTGAATATTCATCTCGAACCTAAAGATACACTTTTAGTAAGAATCGGTCTTATCTGTTCGATAGGAGTTTTTATGTCAGGTGCATTGTATCTGTTTGCTGAAAGAAAAAATTTCAGTGTTTTAAAAAAGCAATTGTTTGTTGCTTTAACAACCTTACCTATACTAATTATATATTTTTATAATTTCATTCCTGAAACAGAAGACAGTATTCGGCTTGTGTTCTTAATACTGACAACCACACTGATTATAACTCTGTCTTATCCTTATGGTTCGAGTACGCAAACCGATTTTTGGTATTTTAATAAGGTTTTGTTTTTGAGAGTTCTCGTTTCGGGCTTATTTACATTCACATTATATTTAGGATTGTCATTAGCCCTTAAGTCAATTGACAAATTATTCGGCGTTGATATTTCCGATAAGGCATATACGCAGTTGTTTGCATGGTTATTGGGGATTTTCAGCATTTTCGTATTCCTTGCCGGTGTACCTGCCGATTTGGATTCATTTTCAGGAAAAAGAGATTACCCAAAAAGTCTGAAAATTTTTACTCAGTATATTTTAATTCCGATTGCATTCACTTATATGCTTATCCTATATATTTATGCTATTACAATTCTCATCAATTGGGAACTGCCTCGTGGAATGGTTACCGGAATTACATTAGCTTATTCTGCGATTGGGATTCTGTCAGTGCTATTCGTCTTCCCGTTAATCGAATCGGGTTCAAACCGCTGGATAAAGCTATTTCAGGCATGGTTTTACCGTTTGCTATTTCCTTTGCTTTTTCTCATGGGGTTTGCCATTTACCAAAGAGTAAGCGATTACGGAATTACGATTGACCGTTATTTGAGCATAGTTGCGACTTTGTGGCTTTTCTGCATGGCTTTGTATTTTACTTTTTCAAGTAAGAAGAATATAAAAATAATACCGATAAGTCTTGTTTTTGTCGGCTTGCTGATTTCCTTCGGACCTCAAAGTGCTTTCACGGTATCCGAAAACAGCCAGATGAAGAGATTGGATAAACTTATCAGCCAATATCACCTCCTTGATAAAGAAAATCTTAAGAAAGTAGTTATTGTAAAGGAAACGGATTATCATAATATATCATCCATTTCCGATTATCTGCTTGAGTTTCACAATACTGATAGAGTATATGAGATATTAAATAGAAAGTCAAATATTTCAATTGATTCAATTAAGAAAATGAGCTCATGGGAAACCGGGAAACTATTTAATATCGATTTCAAAAATGATTATTTCTCATGTTATTACGATGAGCTGATAAAAATTAATTATAAACCTTTCGAGATTTCGGGATACGATAATTTTTTTGAATATCATTATGATGATGACACAACATATGCAAGAGGTGAAATGTTTGCAGATGAATTTTATACAAAAATTGATGTAAAAAAGCAGATTTTAAATTTCGTCTTGAAAATTGGCAGTATAGATACATTGCAACTTGACCTTAGCAAAATAGTAAGTATAGCAAAGCAAAAGGATAAATTTGACTTTGGAGATATGCAGAATTATACTGCCGAGAATAATACCTTAAAAGTAAAATTTATCCCGACTGCTTGCGACGGTAATTCAAAAGGAATTAAATATTTGGCTGGTTATATATTATATTCGGTTAAGAAACCAAAATGATATAACATTTGATAAATTATCACATTAAAGTTATAATTATTTGAACTTGCTAAATTTTTATTCTTTGTAAACAGAATAATTTCGAACCTTATGGATAACTGTTTTAACAATTCCCAGAATTTCGTATTTAATCCTTCTGCTTATTTCGAATGGTTTAAAATCAGGATTTTCTGAAGCAAAGAATTTACTGCCATTGCTACTGACAAAACGCTTTACGAAAATTTTATCTGCGATTTTTACTACAACCAAATCACCACTATTAGCTTGTTTATTTTTTCCGACAATCAAAGTATCGCCTTCAAAAATATTTGCTTCAATCATTGATTCACCACCTACTTCACAAAAAAATGAATCTTCATCCATACCCAATGTATTCAAAATATCGAGAAATTGTACAGTTGCCGATAATTTATCCCTGTTAGTTACTGTCTTAAAAGTCGCTCTGAGCATTTCAGTTAATTCAAAACGGGAACCGGGAGATAATTCCCTGATATTAACAACCTGAGAGCCGGACATAATTTCTTCGATTGTATTTGCTTTTGCGATAGCTGAGTCAACGGCTTCGTCATAAACATCGGGACGGTTACGGTTGAGTAGTTCTTCGTAAAGGAACTTGAGTTTATTGGAATTGTCGTGAATACCCAGTTGCTCTTCAATCAAAGCAGACTTGACAAGGTTGTAAAGTTCATTAATTGTGGATTTTGAGTAATCAATATTTTTTGAAATTACAGGCATAGTGCATTTCAGCTTATTTCCTGCATTTTCTTCAATTCAATTATCTTCAAAATATCGCCTGCGGCAACCTGATATTGCAGGACTTTTCTTTCGAGTTCATTCAAGCTGAGCTTCGAGAGGTCAATTTCCCTGATGTTTTGAATATTTGAGTTGTTGCTGTTTTTTGCATGAATTTTGTCTTTTATAGTTTTTCCTCGGTCGTTATCCGCAAATATTGAACCTTCACCTGTCAGAACGTAAATAGGATTGAAGCCGCGTTCATAAAGCTTTTGAAGCAACCTGTTGGGAATTCCTGCTTTTCCCATCTCGTAATTCGTGATGCTATCCTTCTTTTCTCCCAAGGCATTAGCAAATTGCCTGGTTGAAACTTTGTCGCCTTCGAGAAAAATCTGCCTGATTTCTCTCAAACGCTCACCGATTTTTTTTTGTAGTTCGCCCATAAAACCAAAAAAATATTTGCATATATTGTAAATAATACTTATTTTTGTTGTAAATATTACAATATTACTTTGTAATTATTTCAAAATTAAGAAAAATAATTGAAATTAAAAACATATATTTCAAATATTTATAAAATAGTAAAAAAAAATTAATTTATGGAGATGTTATGAAAGAGAAGAATGTAATGAAAAATGAAGAAAAGTTTATTGATGAAATGACTGATTTTTTTGCAAAAAACGATGCAATTGATGAAGATGATGCAATTATATTACAAAAGATGAAAAATTTGTTGTGTAAAATATTGGATTTATATTCCCTGAAAAGTCGCATCAGCACTGACTTTACAGAGGATTTAAAATTCATTGTCGAAGATTATTTCGATACTTTTGGTATGAATGAAAGAACAATTTGAGGTGGTGAATTAATGCCCAAAGCTTATGATAAAATAAAAACTTAATTTTGGAGATGATATGGAAAATGTATATGATTTATTAAGCGAGAACGACCTTACAACTGACCTTAAAATTCTGCATAACGTCTGCGGAATGGATACAGTTAAGATAATATTAAAGAATTTAAGTGGTTTGAATTTCTATGTTCCCGGCATCTCTCATCTGGATTCACTTGTAATCAAATACATGAAGAAATACCCCGAAAGAACCATTAAGCAGATAGCTTTTGAATTGGGAGTATCAGAGCCATACATAAAAGGGCTTAAGAAGAAAACGAAATAACGCTGTATTGAAAAGAAATATGTAATTTTGTTTTTTTTTAATTGACTATTTGCAATGGATAAAAACAAAATTCAGTCAGTCGTAATTTTAATTGTTCTGTCTCTCATCTGGGGGACGTCTTTTATACTTATCAAAAAAGGATTAGTCGGGTATCCCGCAAATGAAGTAGGAGCTTTGAGAATCGTTCTCGCTTCATTGGTTTTTGTTCCTTATGCAATTAAAAATTTCAGACTTCTGGATTTCAGTTTGTATAAATACATCTTTGCTTTTGCATTGCTCGAACTCGGTATTCCCCCATTCCTTTACTCCTATGCTCAAACTGTTGTCAACAGCAGTACGGCTGGAATTTTAAACTCCCTCGTACCACTTTTCACATTGCTAATTGGCTTCATTGTTTACAAAGTACCGACAAATAAATTCAAATTTCTTGGCGTTCTGATTGGACTTTTGGGTGCAATTCTCCTCGTTTTCTTTAAGACAGGTGATTTCAGTTTCGTTGACTTTGCAAATTCATGGGGCTTGCTCATTGTCCTAGCAACTTTGATGTATGGTATGGGAAGCAACATCTTAAAAGAATATCTTCAGGACATTTCCGATATGGATATTACTTCAATTGCATTCATCAGTATGGGCATTCCTGCATTTTTATATCTTCTGACTACAGATTTTTTCCAAATTACGTTTACCAAACCGGAAGTACTCCCATCGCTTGGAGCAATAGCAATTCTTTCAGTATTCGGTTCAGCCCTTGCTATATATCTATTTGCTAAGTTGGTTAAAAAATCGAATGCACTTTTTGCATCATTTGTTACTTATTTAATACCATTTGTCTCAATGATATGGGGAGTAATAGACGGTGAGGGAATAACAATTATTCAAGTCCTTAGTTTGCTGATGATTTTATCAGGAATATATATTGCAAACATACAACGAAAAGAAGAACAACTCAATTGAAGGAATTTCAAAATTTTTATAATTGATGGCTACCTATATCTAAAGAATCAATTATTCTCCATTCTCCACTCTCCGTTAAACACCCGTGCTTCCAAAACCACCTTCTCCCCTCTTTGACTCAGGCAAGTTTTCAACAACCTCCCACATGACTTGCTCGTATTTAGCAACTACAAGCTGTGCGATTCTGTCGCCTCTGTTAATAATAAAATCTTCCTTGCCAAAGTTTGCCAATATGATTTTAACTTCGCCCCGATAATCGCTGTCAATTGTACCGGGGGAATTTAATGCAAAAATACCATGCTTAATTGCAAGTCCGCTTCGAGAACGAACCTGACATTCATAGCCGGGCTCAAGTGCAATGGCTAAGGATGTAGGAATTAAGGCAATTCCTCCTTTTACAATTTTTACTGGCTCCTCAACAGCTGCCAAAATATCCATGCCGGCTGAACCTGAAGTTGCATAAGACGGTAAGTCCAAATCTTCATATTTTTTATCTATTCTTGTTATTTTTACGCCAATCATTTGTATTTTTATTTATTATTAAATATTGTGCGAACAAAATTAATGAATTTGTTGAATAATTTTGTGTTTATTTGAAATAATTAAGGTTTTACTGATGTTGATAATAACAGACTCTTTGGAATATTCAAAAGGATTTGGATTCGATAATTTCGAAAGTTTTTCCTCAATTGAAGATGTAACTCTTCATAATCTTGCTTCTTCAATTCTCGATGATAATTCATCACTATATCAAACTAAGTCTGATAATCCGTTCTGGGATTATTTTTTTATCAGCTTTTATTCTGAAAATTCACAATATGATTCTTTGATTAAACTTGCCCAGCAAATCACTTTGGACAAAAACATATTATGTATTGCAGGTTCGGGTAAAAATTTTCATGGATTCCATCATCGCAAATGGGAAGCAACAAAAGGAAATATACATTTGACTGTTCACTTAAAACCAAATCAAAAAATCGAAAATTTTGCCAGCGCATTTATGATTCTCTCCGCAATTTCGGTTGTTCAGACAATTGATGAAATTCCTGCTTTAAAAAATAAATCAAATATTAAATGGGTTAATGATATTATGATTGATAATGCAAAAGTCGGCGGTGTTCTGGCACATGTTTTATCCCAGAGTAATACAGTAACTAATGTGATATTGGGGATTGGCTTAAATGTTGAGACAAGTCCAATCGTTCAGCCAACAGAGTTTGTGACAAAAAGTTCTTGCCTTAATGAATATTTATCCGATGTCAATAAAGTTACACATCAATTTATTCTCGAAATATTAATTAAAAAGATTGCAGATAATTATCAACTTATCATAGAGGACAAATTAAAATCATTAATTGATTTTTACAGAGACAGGTCATTGGTACTAAATAAAGAGGTCATAATTAAATCTGACGAATTTGGAGTGGATAATAAAATTTTGCATAATGGGAAAGTTATCGCTATCGGAGATAATCTTGAGCTTTACTTTGAAAATCGGCAGAAACCTATAATCAATGGACGGCTAGTTTTCATGTAATATGAATTATATGTAAGTCAGTTGTTTTTACCCATAGATTCATTTAAGGATATAATCCACTTTCTGATAAAACTCAACAATCCAGATTTAATTGCGTATTTTTGTAATATAATATTTTTACAATAATTTAAAGTGAATAAATTGGAAGTTGAAAAAGAAGAAACCAATGAGCAAAAAGGGATATTGTATCTGGTATCCACTCCGATAGGCAATTGGGATGATATTACGATGAGAGCAATGAAGATTCTTAAGAATTGCGACAAAGTGATATGCGAAGAAGGCAAAGAAGGTGCAAGAATTCTTATGCAATATAATATTCATAAAGAAATCGAGCTTCTTAACGAACAGAATGAAGAAGAACGTACATTGGAATTAATTTTGGAGCTCGAAAAGGGTAGGAGATTTGCATTGATATCCGATTGCGGAACTCCTGTTTTTGCAGACCCGGGATTTGCTTTGGTCAAATCTGCAATCAGCAGAAACATCGAGATAGTCGTTGTACCGGGAGCTTCCAGTTTGATGTCAGGAATAGTCAGAAGCGGTTTACCAATTACGGAATTTTTGTATGCAGGTTTTTTAAGCAGAAACAAAGAAGACAGATTAACTCAACTAAGAGCACTCAGCAAAGAAAAAAGAACAGTAGTGTTGCTCGAAACTCCTTATAGATTAATGCCATTTTTGGAAGGAGCCAAAGAGGTAATGCCTTTTAGGTATGCTTATATTGGATGCAATCTGACAATGCCTTTTGAAACGCATCATTACGGAACTTTTACCGAACTTTACGAAAAATTCTCATTGAAAAAATTCAAAGGAGAATTCATTATCGTTTTCGAAGGTTTGCCTAAAGACGGCAGCATAAGTCAAGAGTGGGATACCGAGAGCGAAAAACGCAGGGAAGAATATTCAGACAGGAATTTTGACAGGATGCCAAAAAGAGACGATAGACATGACAGTTTTGGGGAAAAAGTTGAAAAAAGACGTTCTTCAGATGGAAGACGTTCTTCAGATGGAAGGCGTTCTTCTGGTGGAAGACGCTCAACCGATGGAAGACGTTCTTCTGACGGAAGACGTAAAGAATGGGGAAGTGATGATAAAAGAGATAACAGAACTCGTTCTGGTGACAGAAATTACAAAACTGATGACAGACGACATTCTGATGAGAGACGTTCCTCAGGCGGAAGACGTAAAGAATGGGGAAGTGATGATAAAAGAGATAACAGAACTCGTTCCGGTGACAGAAATTACAAACCCGATGACAGAAAAAGCAAATGGGATAAAGGAAATAGAAAACGAGATGATGGTAAAAAGTTTGAAAGAAACCGGTCAGGAGAAGGAAAATTCAAATCGGATACTAATCGCAGAAAACCTTTTGATAAAAGCAGAAAGCGAAAGGATAAATAGAAGTTTTTCGCATATTCATTAGGAATTCAAATGACTAATTTTATTATAAAAGGAAATGTTGTTGACATTATCAATGATGAAATTTATTCAGCTTCCATTAATATTGAAGATGGAAAAATAGCAGATATCATCAGGCATAAAGATACTACCGAAACTAAAACCGATTATTATATTTGCCCAGGTTTTGTTGATTCTCATATCCACATCGAAAGCTCTATGCTGATTCCCTCGGAATTTGCACGGCTGGCGGTTAGGCATGGTACAGTTGCAACGGTTTCTGACCCGCATGAAATAGCCAATGTTTTGGGTATGGAAGGAATAAATTTTATGCTTAAAAATGGCAGTGAGGTTCCTTTTAAATTTTTCTTTGGAGCACCTTCTTGTGTACCTGCTACAACATTTGAAACATCCGGTGCTAAAATAACATCTGATGATATTAAATTACTTCTCGGTAAAACCGAGATAAAGTATCTTAGCGAAATGATGAATTTCCCCGGTGTTGTATATGATTTTCCCGATGTTTTAGAAAAAATTAAAATAGCTAAAGTATTAGGTAAGCCAATTGACGGTCATGCTCCCGGATTGACAGGTAAAGATTTACAAAAATACATTTCCGCAGGAATAAGCACTGACCACGAATGTTTTTCAATGGATGAAGCACTCGAAAAAATAAATTTGGGTATGAAGGTGTTAATCAGAGAAGGGAGTGCCGCTAAAAATTTTGACGAATTGCATCCGTTGCTCAAACTTCATCCAAAAATGGTTATGTTATGCAGCGACGACAAACACCCCGACGATTTGGTTGAAGGACACATCAATCTATTGGTAAAAAGAGCTATTGACCTCGGTTACAATTTATTCGATGTTTTAAAAACAGTTACGATAAATCCCGTTAAGCATTATAATCTCGATGTCGGCTTGCTTCAAAAAGGAGACCCTGCCGATTTTATAATTGTAGATAACCTCAGGGAATTTAAAATTATCGAAACTTATATCAATGGCATAAAAGTTTTTGAAAACGGAACTTCTTTGTTCAAACCAGTTAAAGCTACTCATCCAAACATTTTCAAAGCAGGAAGTAAAACAACCGACGACTTCATTATTTCTCCGCAATTCAAAAAAATCAGGGTAATCGAAGCAATCGAAGGACAACTAATAACCGGTGAAATTTTTACAAACGAAAAAATTGTGAATGGTAATGTTATTTCAGATACTGACAATGATATTTTGAAGATTGCCGTTATTAACAGATATGAAAACACAAGACCGGCTCTTGCCTTCATTAAAAACTTCGGGTTGAAAAAAGGAGCTATTGCCTCGAGTGTTGCTCATGATTCGCATAATATCATTGCAGTCGGTGCATCCGATGAGGAATTATGCCTTGCTGTTAATTCTGTTATCAGTTGCAAAGGCGGTTTGGCTGTAGTCGAAGAAAAAAATGTCGAACAGTTGGCTTTACCTGTTGCGGGTTTGATGTCTGATGAAGATGGACATGCTGTAGCAGAGAAATATAAGCTCCTCAATGAAAAAGTAAAATCATTGGGTTCAAATCTGAAAACTCCTTTTATGACTCTTTCATTCATGGCTTTGTTAGTTATCCCAAAGCTTAAGTTAAGCGACAAAGGATTATTCGATGGTGAAAAATTTGAATTTGTTGATGATTTACAAGTTTCCGAATAATTGTTACTGCAAAAATAACAAGTGAAAGTCATTTTCAATTCACATCTTTCCAAACCGGAACTGTAACGATAAATTCAGTTCCAGGTCTTTGCTCATCACCTAAATAGGATGGCGACTTAAAACTGACGCTGCCTTCGTATTTGTCAATAATTTGTTTAACAATTGACATGCCAAGACCTGTACCTTCTGTTCCATCCTGTTTTGAGAGAGGCGTTCTGTAAAATTCCTGAAAAATTTTATCTTTGGAACTTTCCGGTATTCCAATTCCGTTGTCTGCAAAACTGATTATTATTTTACCGTCATCCAGCACCAGAGTTACTTCAACCTTGCCTCCCGGCTGTGTGTACTTATTAGCATTAGAGAGAAGGTTCGACAATGCCAGCTTGATTAATTCATATTCCCCCCAAACGGAATAATCAGCTTCAGTGTTATATATAAGATTGAAAGTAATGTTTTTCGTTTCAAACAGAACATGCATTTCTTTGTAAATTTCTTCAATCAATTCTGTGATATTTACTTTTTCAATTTCTTCATTTTCGTTGCCTAACTTTAAACGCGAAATCTGAAGAACTTTTCCAATTGTTTCTATAGCATTTTCCAAACGGTGTTGCGACCTTTCCAGAGGTCTCAAGTGCTCGTCTTTGATATCACCGAGAGTTCTGTCAAGTATCATGTTAAGATAAGTCTGAGCTGCCGCAATAGGAGTTTTTAAGTCATGAACAACTGACATCACATATTTTTGCTTAGTCTTTTCAGCATTTTGCAATTCATCGTATGCTATTGTCAAATCCCTTTCTCTTTTATATAACTGCCTTGCGATTGAGTTTGCCAGATATATGCTGAAATAAAGGGAGATTGAATTGATTATAAAAAAAATTATTATAAATATTTGATTTTTGTATAGCCCTGCTTCAAACCAACCGTTAATGTGATTATGCGAAATCAAACCCTGATACTCAAGTATTGCTCCACAGCAAGTCATTACCAGCATGATTGATATTATTAAATTTATTATTCTACCCGGTAGAAATAAACTTCCGATTATCACATGAAAAATAAAGAAAACAAATAATGGTGATTCCACTCCACCTGTATAATAGATAAAAAGCATTAAAGCAAAAAAATCAGTGCAAATTTGAACCAGCGAAAATCGCAGTCCGTGGATTTTAAAAATGCGTATTCGCTTTTCCCTGTCGAAATGCCAATAGTAATGAAATAAGAGATTATAAAGCAGTATTGAACCGGCAATTAAAAATAGAGGAATAATATCGGAACTCATATATAAACCATAAACATTTTGAAAAATTATAATTCCGATTATCAGAGAAAACAGCAATCCGAATGCTCCATACCGCAATAAAATCAGCCATCTGTTACGCCTTCTAATGTCCCTCCAGAACTTTTCATATTGAATTCTTTCAGGAACTAAAGTAAAAAAAGATTCTTTCATATTTTCCTCAATTTAACATTGCTTAAAATATGAAAAACACTGAATAAAACAAAGACAATTAAATGTTGCTGAAATAATTGTTGCACTACTTTTATCACTTTAGGATAATAATATACAATGAATCAATTCTTTAATCAGATTTCTGTGCTTCGGTCATTCTGTTACCGGACATTCGGACAATCTTATTCAATTAAACCAAGTATCCTTCGTCATATCAACTTATTCAATTAGAATTTAATGATTTAAGGTAAAAATATGGTTCAAAATACAGATGATTTAAAAAAGATTGAGCTTTTGTCAGAAGCGATTAAAAATGTTAAAAACGAAATATCTAAAGTTATTATCGGTCAGCATAGTATTATTGAAAATCTTTTAATATCACTTTTTGCAAAAGGGCATGTATTATTAATTGGTGTTCCGGGTCTGGCAAAAACTTTGCTGATAAGAACATTGGCTAAATCATTAGACCTGAAATACAACAGAATTCAGTTCACGCCTGATTTAATGCCCGGAGATATTACAGGTAATGACGTTGTAGAACAAAATATATCCACCGGAGAAAAGCAGTTCAGATTCATTAAAGGACCTATCTTTGCTAACATCGTTCTTGCTGACGAAATTAACCGTACACCTCCAAAAACACAGGCGGCACTTCTCGAAGCAATGGAAGAACACGAAGTAACCGCCGCAGGAAATACTTATAAACTCAAGGAACCTTTTTTCGTTTTGGCAACCCAAAACCCAATCGAACAGGAAGGAACATATCCTTTACCGGAAGCACAACTCGACCGCTTCATGTTCAACATCTGGCTCGACTATCCTTCTGAAAAAGAAGAAATGGAAATAGTTAGAACGACCACAGCAGACTATGTCCCTGATGTAAAAAAAGTTCTTGGCTCAGAGGATATAATCATGTTTCAGGACTTGATTCGCAGAGTGCCAGTTGCAGATAATGTAATTCAATATGCTGTCAAGCTCGCAAGAAGTACACGTCCGCAAAACGGAACAATGCCATTCATTAAGGATTACATCAATTACGGAGCAGGACCAAGAGCTTCTCAATATCTTATATTAGGTGCAAAATCGAGAGCGGCATTGCTCGGGAAATTCACTCCGGACATAGAGGATATTAATGCTGTTGCATTACCTGTCATCAGACACAGAATGGTAACTAACTTTAATGCTGAAGCTGATAATGTAAGTACAGAAAAAATTGTTGGAATGCTGCTTGAAAAATCCTGATATTAAATATTTCGGTTTTTCAAGTAATTATCCAGGGAAATTAAAAAATTGAATTTTTCATTCTGAGCGAAGCGAAGAATCTACTGTTACATCTACAGTGGTTTCTTCGCTTCACTTCGTTACGTTCAGAATGAATGACTTTTGTAACTACTCAAGTAATTATTAAGTACACTGAATTATAAAATTGCAAATCTCGGTATCAATCCTATTTCATCCAGTTGCCACCCATGCCACGACCTGAGCCGTCGCATTGTCCTTTGCCTTGCCCCATACCTCCCTGATGAATACACTCCCTTTTTATATCATCAATTTTGGATTTCTGGTCTTCAGTCAGTACATTGTACAGGTCAATTTTATAAGTCAATGCTCTTTTTTGCATATCATTTCTTAGCTTTTGAATATTATCCTGCTTTGCAAGTAAAGCATCCTTATTTATACTGCCTTTACTAAACTCGTTTTTCATTTCAAGACCTGCATGCTGACATTTTGCTCTCCCGTCAATTCTTTCCTTTTGGAAAGCATCATCAATTTGCTTTAGTTTTTTTAACTGGTCTGCAGTTAAACCAAGCTCCTTTTGATTCATATCATAGAAATTGTACCCGGGTACTTTTCCCATCATACCTTTCCCCTGACCCATTCCTTTCCCCATACCTTTACCGCACAAGGGTTGTGCAATTCCTGCCGTTATTAAGGCAAGCATCATCATTGCTGTGATTAATGTTAATCTTTTCATTTTTATCTCCTTCAAGAAATATCAAATAATAATTTTAAAAAACTTACTTGATTGTTTGACAATGAAAAGAATAAAATGGTTTAATGTATAGTAAATTACTTTATATTTATTTGTACTTTATAAAGCCAGACATCGGCTCCAGTCATGGGTTCGTGGTGTATAAGGACAAAATTATCTTTCATCCATTTGCCGAAAGTGCTGTCGTATGTTTTATGCCCTCTTAGAACCCAGATATAATCATCATCAGGAAATTTTTCGGATAAATCCCTGAGTTTCAAAGTATCCTTGACATTCCATACATTAATATCAACTTCCCTGTCATACCCTATTTGGTCAAAGTAATATTGGAAATAATCCGGGAACCAGGCATAACTGATAATAATTGAATTTGGATATTTGCTGTCGAATGATTTAACATATTGTGCCGCTTCCCTGAACATTTGTTTCGAGCGGATTGTAAAACTTTTTCCGAAAACTTCAACTTTGTTTTTGTAAGGTTCTTCATAATAATTAACTTCATAAAAAAGGTCAAGCAGAAAAATCAGTATGATCGCAATACTAATTACTGCATTATATTTCTCACGTATTTTTAATATTGCAATACCTCTCGCAAGTAGAATATATGCGGCAGGAGCGGATATCATCAAACTGTAATAAGTTAATATTGGACTCGACAGAATTGATTTAATTAATATTAAAGTTATTGGCAAAAATAACCAGATGAATAGGAAGATATCCGGTGGTATGAACAGTCCATTTTTAAAAAATCCTCGTTTAATCGTATGAATAATCCAAAATATGAAAATGGCAATTAGCAAAGTAATCATCCAAGGGCTAAGATTAAATAAAAAAGCTATGAAATATCCGAAAGCAAGTACTGTCGGCTTTTTCACCCATTCGACACCAACAGCGAATTGCTCCAGTGCAAATGGCAACCATGGTAGAAATGCAACGGCAATTATACCAAATATTTTAAACATCAGGGACAATGAATTTTTTTGTTTTCTTAATATAAAGAATGATGAAATTCCCTGTAAAATTATCAGAAACAATCCGAGATATAGAAGGTATTCAATGAAAACTGAACTAAGAATATATATGATGAGCCATGTAATCTTTGGCTTTCTTTCGTTAGATAATTCACTAATTATCTTCAGCCAATAGTATGTCGTAATAATTGAAAATAAAAATAGAAGTGAATAAGCCCTTGCTTCCTGACTGTAATATAGAGGAGTCCAAAGTATTGCCGATAACGATGCTGCTATCAATCCTTCTTTTGAAGAATACAAAAATTTACCTAATATAAAAATCATTATTATCGAGAAAATACCGGCTATTGCAGAAGGCAAACGAAGCCAAAACTCACTATCACCAAGTTGATGTACAACAAAATGCATCAAAATCTGATAACCGGGAGGATGCACATCGGGGATTATTCCTTCTTTGAACATTTCAGTCAAAGTGCCGTACTTTGCTATTCTCCATGTTTCCAATTCATCGTTGAAGCATGACGGCTCTCCGAGATTGTAAAACCTAAGAAAAGTTGCTAAAGAAACAATTGCAAATAATATCAATATTTCATATTTTTTCTTCATACAATAATAAATTAGTCCTTTTCTGATTTCCCATCATTGATTGGCAAAAAGAAAATTGTAAGCATTCCCGGTATAGTTAAAAAGAAGCAAAGTAAAAACAGCCATGTATAACCAACTGCCTGCTGAATATATCCGCTCAATAGTCCCGGTACCATCATTCCTATTGCCATAAGTCCTGTTGAAATTGCATAGTGCGAAGTCTTAAATTCCCCCTTGGAAATATATAGTAAAAATACCATGTATGCCGTGAAACCTAATCCATAGCCAAATTGTTCAATTATAATGAATATCTGAATAAAATAAATATCAGGTGAATTGTAAGCCATATAAGCAAATAGCAGGTTAGAAAAATGCATTATCAGAACCATGGGCCAAATTACTTTCTTAAGTCCATGTTCCTTGATAAGCCAGCCACCAAGAATCCCCCCGGCAAGCAAAGCGGCTACACCAAAAGTTCCATACATTAAGCCAACCTGACTAAGAGTTAAGTTTAAACCACCTTTTTCGACAGCATCGAGGAAAAATGGCTGTGCCATTTTAATAAGCAATCCTTCACCAAGCCGGTAAAGCAAAATGAAAGCCAATATAATTCCGATATGTTGTTGCCTGAAATAATCCTTAAAGACTTTAATAAAAGGAATTTGCGATATGTTCTTGACAATACTTCTGACAGGTTTATCTGTTTCCGGATATGGTAACGTCCATCGATGATAGAAATATAATATAATATAAATTATTGTTGCAATTACAAAAGTTAATGACCAGCCAAATTTATTGTTATTGAAATAAGTTCCTGACCACCCGGCTAAAGCAACAAGTAAGCCACTCCCGAAAATCATTGACACCCTGTAAAAAGTTGACCGGATACCTGTGAAAAGCGCCTGGTCTTTTTGATTTAGAACGTGTAGGTAATATCCATCTGTTGATATATCATTTGTTGCTGATAGAAAAGCAATTATGGTAAAGATAATGATTGACAAAAGGAAAATATTGGGCATTTGAATAAAAAATGCAAGAATAGCGAAACAAATTCCGATGAGTAACTGCATGATTAAATGCCATTTCCTTTTTGTTAAGTTTGCGTCCACAAATGGTCCCCAAAGGAATTTAATTGCCCAGGGAAGATATAAAAGACTTGTTATGCCTATCATCTCATTAGAAACACCCAGAGATTTGAACATCGCCACTGAGAGCGTATTTACGATAACATAAGGTAGTCCTTCAGCGAAATACTGAGTCGGTATGAACAGCCATGGACTTTTTTTATTTTCAGTCAAATCTTTACCTTTTTTAATATTGTCAAATAAAAATAAATAATATAAGTCTGATTATCAAAATTAACAATTTTCCAATGAAATTATTTAATTTTGAACTCTTGTTTCATAAGAAAATTACAATGAACTTAAGATATAAATACTTTGGCATATTTGCAGTTTTGGTTTTATTACATTTCAGCTGTGATGATTCTTCGCAGCTAACTGAAAATGAAATACCTCAGATTATTGGTATTTCCAAGCAATCAACCTTCAACAATGATTTGCTGACAATATACGGTAAATTCTTCGGAATTCCCAAAGATAATGCCTTTCTATATTTTATTAAACAATCAGGAGAAGATACATTGCTGAAATTGGCGGCAAAGGATTGCATTCACTGGACAAGTACGGAGATAACATTTAAAGTTCCATCTGACATTTCCTCATGCAAAATATTGGTTCAATCCAATGGAAAATACAGCAATAAAATTTCTATTTTAATAAATAGTCTGCCTGATTTGGAAATGCTCGAAATTCCTGCAGGTAATTTTCAGATGGGCTCACTTTACGGATTTACTAACGAAAAACCCGTTCATCAGGTTAGTATTACAAAAAAATTCTTTGTAGCCAAATTCGAGATATCTCAGTTGCTATGGGAAAATGTTATGGGATATAATAATTCAGTGATTAAGGGCAATGATTTACCTGCACATAATATTGACTGGCTCGAAGCAATTCGCTTTTGCAATGCTATTTCTAAAAGAATGAAATACGACACCTGTTATAAAATAATTAATGACAACATCGTTAAATTCGATACTAATGCAAACGGATATCGCCTTCCAACTGAAGCTGAATGGGAATATGTAAGCAGGGCAGGCAGTAACAAGGATTTTGCCGGAAAAAATGCTGATGAAGTGGCTTGGTATAATCTAAATTCAGGGTTTTCACCTCATCCTTCAGGGACGCTTTCTGCAAATACTTTTGGATTATATGATATGCAAGGAAATGTTTGGGAATGGTGCTGGGATTATTATTCAAATGACTATTATCAAGATTCGGTTATGGTAAATCCTCTTGGTCCTCAGACAGGTAGCAGAAGAGTTCTCCGGGGTGGCTCATGCTCTTCTGGGACTGCCCATATACGGGCAAGCAACAGGACATATCCCGAAATTGATTTTAGATTCTGCGGAATAAGATTGGCAAGAACTAAATATGAATGAACAGCAATATTGTTGTATATATATCGTAATATGAAAAAAATAATTTTAAATATTTATTGGAGTGAATATGTCAACAAACGAATTACTGGAAGTAATTAAATATGCAATTGAACAAGAATTGGGAGCGGCTGCATTTTACAGGGATTTGCAGGGAAAAGTCAAAGTTCAGGCAAGCAAGGAAATGCTTATGACATTTGAAAAAATGGAGCTTGGTCATGCTGATATTCTTAAAAATCTCGATTTAAACAAACTTGAACTTTACAAACCCGAAAAAGTTGCAAATTTAAAGCTCAGCGATTACATGGTCGAGCCGACAACTCATGGAGAAATGACTTTTCAGGATATACTTATTATTGCTATGAAACGAGAAGAAGCAGCAAATAAAATGTATCTGGATTTAGCCAACAACTCATCGGATGATAATATCAGGAATTTATTTTTGAAGCTGGCAACCGAAGAAGCAAAGCACAAACTTCAACTCGAAACAATGTACGATGAAGAAATAAATTACGAGTTTTAAAGTAAAAAATATCATCCTGAGCTTGCTGTAGGATGAAAACTTTTTACCATAAAAAAGTAATCAATAATTACTTACAAATATTGCTTTATGTGCTTTCGTTTCATAAAGTCCACAACTTCTTTCACATCGTCGGACTTATCTTTTCTGCAAATAATTATCGCATTTTCTTCTTCGATGACAATCAAATCATCAACTCCGACAATCCCGATGGCTTTGTCTTTTGAAATGACAAGGCAATTATGAATGTTTACGGGAACTACATTTCCTTCAATGAAATTGTTTCTTGCATCCTTCATTTTCAATTCGAATAATTCATCCCAATTGCCGAGGTCGCTCCAAATGAAGTTGGATTTAACCACATAAACGTTGTCTGCCTTTTCCAAGATGGCATAATCTACGGAAACGGATTGAAGCTGACGGTAAGTTTCTTCGAGAATCCTTTCATAATAGCTTTTCCCAATATTCTTGTCAATCAGAGAAAATAATCTCGAATGGTCGGGTAAGTACTTTTCGAAGGATTGCCAAAAAGTATCAACTCTCCAAATAAAAATACCGCTGTTCCAAAGAAAATCACCGGATTCGATAAATCTTTTCGCTGTTGCCAAATCAGGTTTTTCAGCGAATGCAGATGAAGAACGAACACCAAGTTCGAACATATCATCTTGCTCATTTTTATTTTCTTTGATTTGAATATACCCAAAGCCGGTTTCGGGTCTGCTTGGGTTAATGCCAATTGTTACAATCCCTTTTTTTTGGTATGCAAAACTAATGGCAATTTCCAGACTTTCGAGGTATTCTCCAATATTTCCGATGAAGTGGTCTGAAGGCAAAGCAACTATGACAGAGTCTTCCTTTAGTTTATCCTTAAGCACTGTGGCGGCTAAAGCCAGGCAAGGGGCAGTGTTTTTTCCGAATGGTTCCTGTATCAGATTTTCTTCGGACAAGTTCGGGAGTTGCTCCCTGACAAGTCCAGAGAGAAACTTGTTTGTAACTATATAAATATCATCTTCATTGAACAAAGGCAACAACCTGTTATAAGTATTTTGTATCATCGTACCAGTGCCAATGAAATGACAAAACTGCTTTGGCAGAGCTTCGGTACTGCGGGGCCAAAGCTTTTCACCGAAACCCCCAGCCATAATAACTGCAATTTTCCTAATGTTGGATGTATCCACTTTTTCGATAATTTTAATAAATTTTAATATTAACTTTAATAAACTACAAATATAAGAAATCAAATGAATTTATCGCCAAATGGATTTTTATAGATAAAAAACATTAATCCTAATTTTTATCATCTTAAAATATTTAATTAATTTGCACTTCAAATATTTATTTATTCTGACTAATTATTTTAAGGAGAAAAAATTGAAAAATTGGCCCCCCAAGGTTAGTATATTAATGGGAAGCGATTCCGATTTACCTGTTATGAAAAAAGCATGTGAAGTTTGTGATGAATTCGGTGTTGGTTATGAGATGAGAGTAATATCAGCTCATCGTAATCCTCTCGAGATTATTGACTATGCTCAAAACGTTCATAAAAGAGGAATCAAAGTCATTATTGCAGGAGCAGGCGGTGCCGCTCATCTTCCGGGTGTAATTGCAGGTAATACACCTTTGCCTGTGGTTGGAGTACCGATAAACACTAAGGTGAACGGTCTGGATTCACTGCTTTCAATAGTACAAATGCCCCCGGGAGTACCCGTTGCTTCGATGGCTATTGACGGTACAAAAAATGCAGGACTTTTTGCAATGCAGATACTTGCTACGGCAAATGATGAGATGATGAATAAATATCTTGAATATAAGAAGAAAACTGCGGAAGAATCAGCTGCAAAGAATAAAAATCCCGAGTTTACCGAACTTTATAAACCATAATGAAAAGAATACTTTATTTGCATGGTCTAGATGCTGAGCCAAAACCCGAAAAGGTAGAAATCTTGCGTACAGCAGTAATTGTTTCTGCTCCTAAGCTGAATTACCGTGCATTTAAAGGTGATATTACACTGTTCAATGAACTTGCCGATTCGATAAAAATTGAAAAAATCACGAATATTGTCGGCAGTTCATTTGGTGGTTATATGGGGTTTTATTTGTCAGAGTTCTGTAAAATTCCTGCGGTATTATTCAACCCTGCGATAACATTTAAAAGTCTTGAAGTGCCGGTCATGAATATTTTCTCAGATGTTGACAAGACGATTATTCTCGGTGAAAAAGACGAGGTAATCAATCCCATTGAAACTGAAGATTTCATTGCAAAGAAAAATTATGAGAATACAAGGATAATAAAACTTGATTTTGCTCATCTGGTTTCCGAGGAAATATTTGCTCTTTGCTTGAGGTATATTTAGTATTCATGTAGATTATGAAGATTATTAAGCAAAAGAAGATCGAAGGGTGTCTCGAAGGTGCTAATGTCAAAGACATAAAACTTGACGGAAAAATCACTAGGGAGTTAGTTTTGCATCTTGGTGAGTTGGGAAAGCTTGTTTTTACTGATGAATTGGTCAAGCCGTTTTTCCGTATTATAGTTCGCGGTCAGTTTACCATGAAAGGTTCAATAGGGAACAGGACTTTTCGTTTATTGCTCCCCAATGAAGGAGAAGAAGAACTGATGAATATCCTCAATCAGCATATAGAAGCATTCTAATCGGAGCAAAGGATTTTTTTGCTTTCAAATCAAAAAATCAAAAATTCATTTCTAATCACTCCTAATTTTAGTTTATAAGATAAATTTTTATATGTTTGGAAATGTTCGTAAATTTATTCTTGAGCTTAATGTGTTTTTGAATGATAATAATTTATCAAATATATAGATTGGAGTTTAAAATGATTAAAAATTTACAACTTGGAATCGTTGCATTAATGACGATTTTCTTGAGCGGCAATTTATTTTCTCAATTTCCAACCGAGCCGGTTAATCTCAATGCAGATATCAGCTATAATGGCACTGATTATGTCATGCTCTTGTCTTGGCAGGCAGGCATAAACCATACATTAACAGATTTATTCAACGTTTACATTGCGTCAGCTAACACTGAAAATCCGGGTGATTTCGCTTTGAGCGGTACTTTTACTCGTGATGGTAACGAAACCGCAATTTATACTTTCTCACATACTTTTACTGTCACGGATGAGTATTCTGTTTACATTGCCGGACAAAACGGATTGGGCGAAGGACCGGCATCTGCTTTTCTGCATTTCCATACCGGACCTGCAATTATCGGTGGAAGGGTTGTTGAGGATTTATATTACTTAGGACCAATTGCAAAAGCAGATGTTACTATAAAAGCAATTGCTCCTCCTGATACAACATATTACTATTACGCAACCACAAATGACAGTGGCTATTTCGAATTTGAAGTCCTCGACGGGAATTACAAAGTTTTTGTTGGTGGGGATTATTGCAGGGATATTTGGTACCAGAATGCTGAGACAGAAGAACAAGCAACTGAAATTACAGCAAAATATGGCTATCGAACTGATATTTTGATTGATTCATTTAAAGAAGATTGGGTAAATGTTAAGGGAAATGTGAAGGATAAAATCACAGGTTATCCCGTCTATCCTGCAACTGTTGACTTTATGGCTTTTAGAGATAAAAAATTATTAAAAACAATATCAGTTCCAACTCTAAGCGATGGTTCATATACTATTTCATTGAGTGGAAAATATAGTTATAAAATAATTGCCTATGATAATTATGTTCCCAACCGATACATACCAATGTACTATTATAATACTTATGATTACTTAGAATCGGAAATCTTACCGGGTTCAAGATTGCATATGCAACCCAGTCCAAATTTTGAACTTGAAGAATATCCAAATTCTTTGAATGAAATAAACGGAACTGTCCGCGATAATCTGGGAAATGGTGTTAAGTCAATGCTCATTCTTTACAAACATCGGGTAACTTCAGGTGTCAGAACAATAGAAAGCGATGATAACGGAAAATTCTCTTTTCAAAAACTTGAAAAAGGCAAATATATAATCCGTGCTTTACCTTATGGTCATTATACATCGGGATTTTTCAACAAAAAAGATTATGTTGAGCCACATTGGTTCGACGCCGCTTTGATTGAAGTTGACGAGAATACCGAATTTATTGACCACCTTATTGTTGTTAATCCTATTACTTATCCCGTTGGAAACTATTTAATTGAAGGTTCGGTTTTGGGAAATCCAAATGCAATTGAAGGCAAGAATGAAAAAGTACAGGATGATGTTTATATTCCCGGCGCTGTAACTTATCTATTAAACAGCAAAATGCAAACCGTCGCTGTAGATATTTGGGGTTTCAGCTTCCCGAATCTTGCTTCAGACCATTATACTTTAAAAGTTGACAAGATTGGTTATGACTTTTATACATCCGAAGATGTTTATGTAAATGAAATTGATACAGCTAAATTTGTAAAAGTTTATCTTAATAAACATTCGCATACAAACCCGACAATCAGTTTCAAGACAACACCTACTACTGAGGCATTTGTGGGACAGTCCTATTCTTATGATGCTAATGCAGTTACAAATAGTATTGACTCAATCAGATATGACTTGATAGAATCACCACAGGGAATGACTATTGATGGAATTTCCGGTTTAATCAACTGGACACCAAGAATTATCGGTTCTTTCTCTGTAACAATCGAAGCATATTTAATCAACAATTCTGCTGTAACAATTCAACAGACTTGGGAAATTGAGGTTAAGGAAGGAATCAGCACAGCATTCTTATCAGTTTTAGTAAAGAATGCTTCAGAGGTTTTTCCCGATGCTACTTTGAAGCTGTATCCCACGGATTTTAGCTCTACATTTACTGTTACAACTGATAGCAAAGGTATGGCTATGTATGCAGTTCCCGTTGGTGAATATTACATGCAGCTTTCAGGGGCTTTATTTGAAACCTGCTGGTACAACAACCAAACCGAATTAGCCAATGCTGATATTATTACTCTTACTGCTGGTGATACTTTGGAAATCGAAGCAAACGTAACTGAGAAAATAACAACATATAAATTGAGCGGGACTGTAACTGACGGAACATCATCAGCAATTGCTCAGGCATCTGTGAACTTCATATTGGAGACAGGTGAAATAAGAACTCTTACGACTGATGCACAGGGAAAATTCACATTCGAGATCGGCAAGGATACTGCATTCAGGGCATTTGCTGTTAAAGACGGAGAATATACTGCACAGTTTTTCCCTGCACTTTATGATTTTGCAGAAGCTCAATTGATTAAAAACACAAATTCAAGTTCATTCGATTTTCAACTTGAGCAATTGCCAAAAAGCACGGTTACAATAGAAGGAAAAATCCTTGACGAAAGTGCTTTGCCGATACCTGGTGTTGTTGTGGCTTATCAGGTTAAAGAATATGACCAAACTGATTTTAAATTTGATGTTTGGTTTGTAAATTCTACAGCTACCAAAGATGGAAATTATAACATCACTGTACCAATCGGTGAAAATTATATATTACGAGCCTATCCATCAAATTTAAATTATTATCCCGCTTATTATTCCGAAGAAATTAATCCGGCATATTCATGGATAGATTCAAAAATTATTGATGTTCAAAGCAGTGCGATTAATAATATTTTTGTAAGAACAGAAAAAGTAACTCCAACCAGTGGTACAGGAACAATTTATGGTAAAGTAGCAATTTATATTTTGGTTATGTTGAGCAATAATTATGACCAAAAGTCCGGATATGGCTTTACTGTTTTTGCCTTTGACCAACAAAATAAAATTTGCAAATATACTTATACGACAAGCCAGTTTGGAGGCTATGAAGGAGACTATTCTCTTAGTAATCTTGCATTAAGCCAGTGGACAGTAGTATCTGAGAAAGTAGGATTATACGAACAACCTAGTACAAAAGAATTAGTAACATTATCTCAAAGTTTAACAAGCAGAGTAGCAGACCTAATTTATTCATTCGGTGGTTCTGTTGACGAAGAAGCCGAAAAGATTATGACAGTATATCCAAATCCCGGAGGAAGTATAATTACACTTAGCTTCAAAGAAGAAAATGTCCTTGAAAGCAGAATTTCGGTGATTGATAACCTCGGTGTCGAAAGGATGTCATTCGTCAGCAATGACAATCAGGTAAAAATTGATGTTTCTTCACTACCGGCAGGAGCATATTTCATAAGAATTTCAAGAGGAGTGAAGGTTTACACAATGCCCTTTGTCAAGTTCAGGGAATAGGGTTTAGTGTTTAGGGTTTAGTGATATAAATTAATTTTTCACTGTTAGTTATTCACTGTTCACTGAAAAATGTCATACTTTGATAAGTTCAGGATGATAAAGAAAATGTAGAATGTAAAATGAACAGTAGGCACGACCTAATAGTAGTGTAAATAAGAAAAATCTTTTTTCTAATTTCTTTTTTCTATCTTCTGCTTTCTAAAGCCGCCACGACCTCCTGGTCGTTGTTGAAAGAAAGACAGAATGACAGAAAGAAAAATAATCCCGAAGGGATTAAATATTGGTAACTAAAAAGCCATCCCATCCGTTAAACTATCCCGGAGGGATTAAATATTAGTAACGAAAATGCACTCCCTCAGGAAAAGCAATCCCGGAGGGATTGAATATTTTAGAAAATTATTAAAAAAATTGAAAATTAAAGAAAAATGGGTATAAAACTAAAAGCTGAATATCTCAACGGACTAATGCTCTTCGAGCCAACTGTTTACACTGACAACAGAGGTTTTTTCATGGAAACATTCAGAAAAGATGAACTTGCGGATTTCGGAATCAAAGTTGATTTCTCACAGGACAATCACTCCGGCTCTATTAAAAACACACTACGGGGAATGCACTTCCAATGGAACAAACCTCAGGGTAAATTAATCCGTGTAACGAAAGGCGAGGCATTAGTTGTCGAAGTTGACATCAGAAATAAAAGTCAATTTTTAGGGAAATATCAAAAATTCATATTGTCGGAAGAAAACAAAAACATCCTTTGGGTTCCACCAGGATTTGCCAATGGTTTTTTAGCTCTGTCCGACTGGTGTGAGATGCAGTATAAATGTACGGAAATTTACAACCCGGACGCTGAAATAAGTCTCCTTTGGAATGATAAAGACATAAATATTGAATGGAGTTGTGCTCATCCGATTATTTCCGAAAAAGATAAAAATTCTCTCACACTTAGGCAATGGCTTGACAAGGAAGAATCAAAATACTTATCATAATTACTTTCATTTGAACTAAATTATTTCTTATAGTTTGTTTCTTTAGACATAAGTACAAAAATTATTTTGTAATTAACCTGCAATTTTCATTACATAATAAGTTATTTCATTCACTTTTTCGTTACCTATCATTTAGAATTTACTTTTTCAAAAATTATATTATCGAAAAGGTTTGTGCATGAAAAAAAATTGACAATTTTAATTAGTTGACAATTTAAAAATGGAGAAAAAAATGATTAAGAATTTTGCTGTTATATTTTATATATTACTGGCAACTATACAAATAAATCTATTATCACAGCCGAAAGGTATAATTTATATTGAAAGCGTTAAGCCGGTGCAAGATGATAGTAAATCAATTAACTACGACACTTCAATTGACAATATAACAAATTCAAGAAGAAATGCTGTTACTAATGCCGTTTCTGCAAGCAGTCCTGCTGTAGTCGGAATAAACGTAACTGAAGTTCGAAAAATAGAATACAGAGACCCGATTTTTGATGACCCTTTTGTTCAAAGATTTTTTGGTTACAGGAGCGAGCCAAGATATCAAAAATATGAAATACAGGGTTTAGGTTCTGGTTTCATTATTTCTCCCGATGGATATATTCTGACGAACCACCATGTTGCCGGCAATGCTAGCAAAGTTGTTATTACAATGACAAGCGGTGAAAAATACGATGCAGAAATCATAGGTTCCGACAGAATTAGCGACGTCGCATTGCTCAAAATAAAAGGAGAAAATTTCCCTTATCTGAAACTTGGTAATTCAGATGATATTATCACAGGTGAATGGGTAATAGCATTTGGCAATCCGTTCGGATTGTTCGATATTAATGCCAAGCCGACAGTTACAGTTGGTGTCATTTCGAATTATGGCGTTAGTCTCTTTTATGATAAAAAAGTTTACAAGGATATGATACAAACAGATGCCGCAATAAGCTCGGGAAACTCCGGTGGACCTCTTGTGAATTCTTTAGGTGAAGTTATCGGTATGAATACGGTTATTTTTTCAACAGCACAAGACCAAAAAGGTGCCGGCTCGATAGGAATTGGTTTCGCAATACCGATTAACAGAGTAAAAAAAGTTGTAGATTTATTAATTGAAAATAAAACTATTAATCGTAATTTTGCAATAGGTATGGAAGTTCGTGAGATTGATGACAGAATAGCCCGTTACCTCGCTACCAATATAAAGGAAGGGGTCGTAATTTACAGCATCAACAGACGTTCACCGGCTGAGGAAGCAGGGCTTGAACCCGGTGATATCATACTGGAAATAGATGGTTCTCCTATAATCAAACTCGATGATTATTTTATTAATGTTTACGATAGGATTGCAGGTCAAACAATTAATATATTGGTAAACAGAGCCGGAAAAAAGATAAGCAGGCAATTATTGTTGAAACCAATTTAACGTATTAAAAATGATATGAATGATGAATTTATGCAAGATAACTTAACTGATAAAGGAAAAGAAGAACACCTTTTTGATATTAACGGCAATAGTTCCCTTACAGCTCATAATCTTATAAAGAAATTCGGTAAAAGAGCCGTTGTTAATGATGTATCACTCGAATTGAAGCAAGGTGAAGTAGTTGGTTTACTTGGTCCAAATGGTGCAGGTAAAACAACGACCTTTTATATGATTGTCGGTATGATTAGCCCCAATTCCGGTAAAGTAGAACTAGACGGAAAAGAAATAACTACAAAAGCCATGTACAAGCGTTCTCATCTTGGAATAAGTTATCTGCCACAGGAAGCATCCATTTTCAGAAAGCTCACTGTTGAGAATAACATCAAATCAATACTACAGCTTCAAACCATGCACCGCAAAGACAGAAAGCAACGATTGGAAGAATTGCTCGAAGGTTTCGGTATTCAGCACATTCGAAAAAGCAAAGGTTATATGCTCTCAGGCGGGGAAAGAAGACGCTGTGAAATTGCAAGGGCATTAGCTTCGAGTCCTAAATTCATTTTACTTGATGAACCCTTTGCAGGCATTGACCCGATTGCTGTCGAAGATATTATGAATATGGTAAAAAAGCTGAAGCATCAGGGCATCGGTGTACTGATTACAGACCACAACGTTCACGAAACTTTGTCAATAACTGACAGAGCTTATATTTTAATTGACGGAAAAATCTATACTTCAGGCAGTGCAGAAGAAATTGCATCGAACGAAGAAGTCCGAAAAAGATACCTTGGAGAAACTTTCAAGCTCGAACGTTACGTAAATAATTGATTTTTACAGAATTTTATTTATCTTTTTTCCATTTGCGGAATCAAATCGAACAATACAAAACCATAATCAGGTTCCAGTTTAATGGCTTTCTCGACAAATAGCTTTGCTTTTGGCATGTTGCCTTTCAAGATTTCAAGCTGTGCGAAGTAAGCATAAATCTCGGCTTCAGTCGCCCAATTAACTGTAAGGTCTTCATCTCTTTTTTGCTTGTAAATCAGCTTCAATGCACGATTCAATAATTCTTCAGCCCATTTTTTATCACCTCCAAAACTTTCCGGTGTATGCATTAAATGAATCGAGGCAATCAACAAAACCTTGGGATTAGATTTATCCTTCTCGTTTGCCTCATAAATATAATCTCTTGCTTTAATGCCATAGTAAATAGCTTTGATAGTAGAAAGTGAGGATTTTTTCCCGTAATCAGACGAAAGTAGAGCCGCAATCTCCGCATTGTAATTTTTCTTCTTTGCTTCAAGCAAATAGTCTATTGATTTATCAAAATACTGATATGCTTTTTCTTCATCGGGCAAATAAAGTATTTTACCCAACTGATGGCAAATCAATCCGCAATAATAGTTCACACGCCAATCTCCCGGGTGTTCTTTCCTTAGCTCAGTTGCAGTTTTTAGAAGAGATTTCCATTTATTGACATCGAAAGAAAAATATGTTTCATTGATTTTATCTCTGACATTTTTCATATCACTTTCAATATCTTCACTTCTTGAAATATTGATTGTAAATAAAAAAAGTATCGGAATTAAAAGTATTATTTTCTTTGATAAAATCATATTAATACACAATTATTTTTTCAATAAAATGACTTCGGTGAGTCTTCAATTCAACAAAATAAACACCTGATAAGAATCCGCTTATATCAGGTTCAATTAGCAGTGAATGATTTCCTGAAATTTCAGACCATTTGTAATTATAACATTTAATACCCTGCTGATTATATATTGTTATTTCGTTTAATCCCTCACCGGATGTTTTTGCAGTAATAGTCAAAACTTCTTCAGCAGGATTAGGACTCAATTCCAACGATTCATCGGTTATAATATTAAACTTTCTTAAATCCTGAACACAAACACCATACGTCAAAACTTTCCCGTTATCAATTTCAGTGTTTATGCTATTTCCCGTCCATCGGAAATCCACAATGTTCAGTTCGGTAGTATCGCTTTCAGCTCCTAAAAGTGCATCTCCTTTCAAAATTGCAATTACTTGTGGCTGAGATGTAATCAACAAACTGTCGGATGAAATTGTAAGCGACATTCTGCCTTTATCAGAAATACTTTGACTAATCAATTTGCATTTTTCGACAGCTCTGACATAAAACACTCTTGCATCTAATTCAAGAGTAGCTTCAAATCCTGCTTTCAATGTATCGGTATTTCCGCAATTCAGGTTTGCCGTCAATTTTACAGGTATATTTCTCGTATCAACCTTTGCCCTGATTTCAGGAAGAGAAATGAAACTGTTATTATAAAAATAGCTTTGAATAAAAAAAGGTAAACCCCAAACACAGGTTCTGCCTCCAAGATAAATTCCATTGCTGACATAATCGCACCCGTTACCGAAAGTATTTGGAAAATTAATTACTCCGAGAGTACCTGAATTTTGCCTTGCAACGTATATTTTCCCGTTTGTTGCTAATTGTAAAGCACCATATTGATTTCCTTGGGCTTGTGTTGCAACGGTTCTTCTTGAATTCAAAATTTGTGATTGATTCCCTGATTCGATATTGAATTGCCAAATCTCGTTTTCAGACCACCACAAAATCGAACGGGAGTTTGCAGTCGCATAAAGCAGTCTTCCGTCAGGAGAAAACTCAACTCCATATGCTTCCCAATCCGAATACTCCATCTTCACCGGATTACTTAAAAAACCAGTTACATTATCGAAATCAAATACTTCGAATGTCGAAGTGTAACCTGATGCCGCCGCTATCTTTGTACCATTGATATTCGATTTCAAATAACCTTTTTTGTTGTGAACACTTCCCTCATACTTAATACCAACTTTGCTAATTATTGGGATTGTATCAATTCCTGCTGAGCTAACAAGATAAGCTCTGTATGCATTACTGTTCCACTCATGTGAAATCACCCATACAGCAGAGCAATCGTAATTATTTACCGCCGCAATTTTTTCTGCTGAGGGAGCAAAGAGCAATTTGTTTTTATCCGTATCCACAATATCACCAAAACCATTATCCAATTTCAAATTAAAAAGAGAAAACCTGAAACCTCCAGACCTGTCTTTATCATCAACCGTAAAAATATAAAATAAGCTGTCATTTTCAGGAACAGGTACTATTACAGCTGACTGAGTAGAACTGTTATGCCCCATCAGTCCTGTGCCATTTGGCATTATCCGATGTTCACGATTCCAAACTGTTATCCCGTCTGTATAAAGTATTAGTTTGCCATTTTTGTCTGATAAGGTAGCACATCCTTCATCTGAATTTAGCTTTCCATCTAATATTGCAACAGGTCGACCGCTGTTAAATTCCAAACCTGCATTATTGCCAAAATACCAAATATTTGCTTCTTTTCGAGAAAGAAGTGTGATTGGGAGTAAGAATAACAATATGTAAAAGGTAAACTTCATTAATTTCTTTAGTCACTTATTCTGATATAATATAACTGTTTTCCAAATTCTATGAACTGACAACTATTGACTAATAACGGTAGAATAAATTATTCATTGATTTTCGATAAATCTTCTTCTTGAAGGGGTATCTTCATTATATTTTCACGCATAAAAAACAATCCACCAACAATAACCTGTATCAAATAATTTACTCCATGCGTAAGAGTTGCATAAGCCAATGCTTCCTCTGAACGTAAACCGTAAAACAGAATCATTGAATTACTTATAAGAACATGATACACTCCGAATGCTCCAGGTGTTGGTGCAATAGTAGTTCCAATACCAGAAATCACAATTAGAAGAATAGCATCTGAAAACCCAAGGTTTGAGCTTGTATGAAGAGAAAATGAGAAAAACATCAGATACATCGGCACCGTATAGCAAAACCAGATGGCAACAGATTCCAGACCTAGTTGAAAATATTTTGACGGTGATTTGATTATCGCAAAACCTTTTATGAATTTTTCGAAAAGCTGTGAAATTTTTTCATAAAACTTTTCCGAAAATGGTTTAATTATTACTTTAATCAAAAATCTGAATACCGGTGGATAAAAACTTGCGGTTATTACGAAAATAAACAAGGCAACAACTGTTATGACTTTATTGACATCAATTTCCGTAAATGCTGTAATTATCTGGTCGCTTAAAAAGAAAAAAACTAGTGCAAAAAGGATAACGAGTGTAATAACATCAATTACTCTTTCAACAATGATTGTAGCAAACGTACTTGTGAATGAGACTTTTTCTCTGCGGGAAACAACGTATGGACGAACAAATTCCCCACCCCTGGGTAGTAAACAATTAAAAAGATATCCTATCATTACTGCAGAAAACAAATTCCATGTCGAAGATGACTTGATTTTTAAAGCCGGTTCAAGCATGGTCTTCCACCTCATCGCCCGTATCCAGTGGGAAAGCAATATTACAGGTATCGAAAGAATAACCCAAAAATAATTAGCATTTACAATTATATCCCATAATTTCTTAAAGTCAATATCCAGTGTGGCATACCATACCGATACAACAATCAATATTGCAGAGATTGTAAATCTTATTATTCTTTTTGTTCTTTCGCTCATTAAATCTTTTTAATCATTTTATCTATCTTAAAAGAAAAATTTCTCTCAGAGATATTTAATTAACTGAATTACTCCTCTTCCTTTTTTACTTTTAGAATATGCCATATCATATAAACCATAAGAAGAGCAAACATCACAATTGCTAAAACCTCAGCACCCCATGTTTCGGGCCACTCTACTGTTCCCAGTGCAACCCTGATATCGGTCATATTGAATCCTTTTAATGTGAATTTCAGCAAAGCTCCGAGTACCCCAAATATTGCCGCACCAGCAATAAATCCTGATGCTATCAAAGTTCCTCTCTGGTCTCTGGCTTTTACCAGTTCTTCATCTTTACTGCTCTTCTTAATGAAATAAGAAATTATTCCACCTAACAGTAGTGGTGAGTTTAATTCAAGTGGCAGATACATACCTAAAGCAAAAGCCAAAGGTGAAATTCCAAGTGAATTAACCAATATTGCAATTACAGCACCAACAATATATAGCATCCAGTGTACCTGAGCTCCGGGTGACATCAATGGCTGAATTACAGCCGCCATTGCATTTGCCTGTGGTGCTATCATTGGGTCAGGTGTCATGTCTGTTTTAATAAATCCATAAGTATCATTTAAAATATATATTACAAGTCCAACAGTTGCCGCTGATACCAATGTCCCCAAAAACTTCCAGCTCTGTTGTTTAACTGGTGTCGAACCAAGCCAGTAACCAATCTTTAAATCTGTTATAAATCCACCGGACATTGAAAGTGCAGTACAAACCACACCACCAATAACAATTGCCGCAAGCATACCTGACTCACCCTGTAATCCTACACTTGTCAATATGAACGAGGATAAAATCAATGTCATCAACGTCATTCCTGATACAGGGTTTGTTCCAACTATTGCAATAGCGTTCGCCGCTACGGATGTAAATAAGAAAGCAATAATAAATACCGTAATGAATGCAACTATTGCCTGCCAGGCTGTGATATTCAAACCTAAAATAAAAAATATAAAAATTGCAATCGCTGTTAACAAAATCAGCAGAACATTGAAAGTGATTTTCATGTCTTTGTCTGTTCTCAACTGGTCATCGGATTTACCTTTTTTCCCGCCGAATATACTGCCAAAAGCCAAAGCAAATGCCCCACCAATGATACGGGATGATTTTAATATTCCAATTATTCCTGCCATTGCAATACCACCTATTCCAATATGCCTGACATATCCTCTGAAGATTTCTTCTGCACTCATCGAAGCAAAAAAGTTAGTTCCGTCGGGACCTGCAACTATACCGCCAACTGCATTTAAAAGTGGTACTAACACCAAATATGACAGAAATGAACCTACAGCAATTATCAAAGAAAATTTTAAACCGACAAGGTAACCAAAACCGACAATCAAAGCACTAACATTAAACTCAAACAGCATCTTTGCTTTTTGTGCAAGTTCATGTCCTTGTGGAATAATTCTTGATGTAACAGTTTCTTTCCAAAAACCAAAGGATTGGAATAAAAAGTCATAAATTCCACCGATTAATCCGCTTGCGACAAGCACTCCTGCCTGTGCTCCCCCCTTTTCTCCTGTTATTAGTATTTCAGTCGTTGCTGTTGCTTCAGGAAATGGAAATTTTCCGTGCATTTCCTTAACAAAATATTTTCGGTAAGGAATCAAAAATAATATTCCAAGAAATCCACCAAGCAGTGATGAAAAGAAAATCTGGAAGAAATTAACATCCAATCCAAGAATATACAATGCAGGTATAGTAAAAATCGCTCCAGCAACAATTACACCTGAACTTGCTCCGATTGATTGAATAATGACATTCTGCCCCAATGCTTTCTTTCTATTGAAGAAAGTTGATGCACCAACTGCTATTATTGAAATTGGTATAGCCGCTTCAAGCACCTGCCCGATTTTAAGACCTGAATAAGCGGCGGCAGCTGAGAATACTATTGCCATGAACAAACCCCACACAACTGACCACGGGGTTACTTCTTTAAACTTGTATTCCGGTGCCATTACCGGACGATAGATTTCACCTTGCTTTAACTCTCTGTAAGCATTCTCCGGAAGACTGCTCTTTGTTACCATTTGTTCCATTCACTACTCCATTTATTTTAATTTTCAATTTTATAATTTTCAATTTTCAAATCCAATTTTTATTTACAAACTTCAATCCCTCCGGGATTGTTTTACCGATGGGAAGTAATTTTCTGTTACCAATATTTAATCCCTCCGGGATATTCTTTCAATGCGTCTACCTTTCAGTCTTTCTGTCATTCGTCTTTCTTTCATCAACAACCGGGAGGTCGTTGCTACTTTTCATTTTACATTCTATGTTTTCAATGTCATCCTAAGCTTGACGAAGGATGAAAACTGACAACTGACGACTATTGACTTTTCTTCACCCAAATCTGAACAAGATTAATCAATGTTTCGACTGTCATATTCATCGCATCAACTGATAGCCACTCAGTAATACTGTGGAAATTTTGACCGCCTCCGTAAATATTTGGCGTTGGCAATCCCATCTCTGTTAGTCTCGAACCATCTGTACCACCTCTTATTGGCTCCCAGTAAGGATTAGCTCCTGCCTGCTCAGCCGCTTCCCAAAGACATTCGAGAACAATTGGATTTTCATCAAGCTTTTCTCTCATGTTTCTGTACATCTCGATTATTTCCAATTTTATTAAAGCTTTTGGATTTAATGCCTGAGCTTGATTGATTATTTTCTCGAGTATAACCTTTTGCTCGTCTAATCCTTCGGTTCTAAAATCCCTGAATAAAAACTTAATCGTAGTTTTTGAAACAGAGCCCTCTACAGTATGCGGGTGTATATACGGGTCATATTTTTCAGTTGTCTCTGGTGCCATATATCTTGGCAAACGAGTAATTATGTCAGCCATAGCTCTGATAGAATTAACCATTATATCCTTCGCCATTCCCGGATGAATATCCCTGCCTTCGATAGTAATAATTGCTGAGTTAGCGCTGAATGTTTCCTTGTTAAGTTCACCGGGCATATCCCCGTCAACAGTATATGCAAATTTTGCTCCGAATTTATTTACATCAAAATATCTTGTTCCCTGTCCTATTTCTTCATCAGGTGTAAAGGCGATTCTAATATCTCCATGCAAAATGCTGTTGTCATTTTTCAAAGTCTGGGCTAAAGTCATAATAGCCGCTATTCCTGCTTTGTCGTCAGCACCGAGCAAAGTTGTTCCATCACTGGTAACTAATGTATGACCAATACAGTTTTTCAAATTCTTATTTTCAGACATCTTAATTATTTTGCTCGTATCACCTGGCAAGACAATATCTCCTCCCTGATAATTTTCAATGATATTTGGTTTAACATCTTTGCCACTTGAATCAGGCGATGTATCAACGTGAGCCACCAAACCGATTACTGGTACTTTGCTGTTTGCAGGATGTTCAGCCGGTAAATTGGAAGGAATTGTCGCAAATACATATCCGTATTCATCAATATTTACATCGGTATATCCTAAATCTTTAAGTTCCTTTAAAAGAAGATTTAGTAAGTCATATTGTTTTTGTGTGCTGGGATAGCTGTCAGAACCCTCCTGCGATTGTGTGTCTATTTTTGCATAACGTATAAATCTTTCAAGTGCCGTTTCTTTCATAAATAACCTATTATATTAAATAAATAAATATTTTCTTTTCTTCGCAATAAAAAATTAACAAAATACTGATTTTAACTAATTTTGAAAAATTATTTTTTTTAAAGAATATTGTTTGTTCCGTAATTTGTAATAAAATAAACTCGTTAATAGATTAAGCAGGTTTCCTTAAACTTTTCTTTTTTAACTTTAACTCAAAATCTTAAGAATTTTTTTCTACTGAAAAAATCAATATATTTGTAGTTTATATTAATGTTTAGCTTGTTAATAATTGAATATTAAAAGGACAAAGTAATGAATCTGAACAGCAGAGCAGAAATCGAGAGAATGCATAAAATTAGAAACAGCAAAATTCTGAAAGAACTTATGGATAAAGATGTTTCTGTTATATTTGATGATCCGCTTGAAAACGATATGATACTAAACATGGGTCCACAGCATCCGGCAACTCACGGAGTTTTGCGATGCGTTCTGCGACTTAACGGAGAAACAATAGTTAACCTCGTTCCTGAGCTTGGCTATTTGCACAGAGGTTATGAAAAGCTTGCTGAGAACATGACCTATCACGATTTCATTCCATTTACTGACAGAAACGATTACCTCGCTCCGCTTTCAAATAATGTTGGAATCGCTCTTGCAATTGACAATTCATTAGGAATAGAAGCACCTCCAAGAGCTCAGTGGATTAGAACACTCGTCTCAGAAATTGCGAGGATTTCTTCGCATCTGATGGCAATGGGTTCGACCTGTCTGGACGTAGGTGCTGTTACAATGCTCCTTTGGACATTTACCGAAAGAGAAAAACTTTATGATATTATCGAACTTATTACAGGTGCGAGGTTCACAACCAGTTATACACGAATCGGTGGTGTTGCAAACGATATTGATGGTGCAACAATTGCGAAACTTAAAGCATGGCTCGACCAGTTTCCTCATGAGATGAGTTATTTTGAAAAGCTTGTTCATAAAAACAGAATTTTTGTTGATAGAATTGCCGGTATTGGTATTCTCGAACCTGAAAAGGCAATTACTCTCGGACTGACAGGTCCTGTTATTCGCGGTTCGGGAATTGCAAGAGATTTGCGTAAGGATATGCCCTATCTCGTTTACGACCAACTCGATTTTAACGTTATAACTTTCAATGATTGCGATGTCTGGTCAAGGTATATGGTCAGAATCGAAGAAATGAAAGAAAGTGCAAAGCTGATAAGACAAATACTCGAAAAAATGCCTCAGGGCAGAGTGAAACTTATAGAGCCAAAAGCAGTGCTTCCAGACAAACAAGACGTTTACACAAAAATGGAAGACCTTATTAACGACTTTATTCTTACAAACTTCGGTGCCGCTCCCGAACCAGGGGAAACATACACCGCAATAGAAGGACCAAAAGGAGAACTTGGCTACTTCATCGTATCCGACGGAACAGGCAACCCATGGAAACTGAAAATCCGTGCATCGTCATCAGCAAACCTTCAGGGTTTGGCAACAATGGCAGAAGGTTCGATGATAGCTGATGTCGTTGCAATTATCGGTTCGATTGACCCGATTATGGGCGAGGCGGATAAGTAAATTGAAAGTTTGTTAAGTTGAAAGTTAAAAAGAAAACAATTTATAAATAAAATTAATATGGATAGAAATGGATAAAGTTACTTGCACTCATTGTGGAACAAACAATCCAGAGAAAAATAAATACTGTTCCAATTGTGGATATGAACTGCCCAAAATTGCAGTAGAGAAAATTGATAACCAAGATGAACAGCTAAAAAGTAAAAAAAATATTAGTGCGAAGAAGTTTTTAGGATTTGTTTTTGGAATAATAGCTTTTGGACTTTGCTATTTTGCTGTTCAACAATTATTTTTCAAAGCCCCTCAAGTTGACAAAGAAATTATGAAAATTGCAAATGAGATAAATAAAACTTGCCCTATAATGATTGACTCAGAGACTCGGCTTGACAATGCAATTTCGCTACCAGGAAATAAATTGCAATACTTCTATACTCTTATAAATTATGGCAAAGCTTCGATAGATACACTTGAAATGAGAAACCGTTTAGAGCCAATAATTACGAATTTTGTAAAAACAAATCCACAAATGAAATTTTTACGAGACCATGAGACAACAATAAATTATTATTACAAAGATAAAGAAGGATTATTTTTGCTTTTAATTTCTGTGACTCCCGAGAAATATCATTAAACGGCTCCATTGACCCGATTATTGGCGAAGCGGATAAGTAAGTTGAAAGTTTGAAAAGTAGAAAGTTTAAAAGCTCAAAGTATAAATGAGATAAAATCACAGGGTGAGCTTGTGCTCACCCTGCTTACTTTTAATAAGTGTATTAAAAGCTGTATGAAATCCCAATGCCTGAAGATGAAGCATTTAATTTATCCGATACAATACCTCTTATGTTGCACATTATAGAAACACTTTTATAAGTTAAGAATGCCGCTGCATTTGAATTAACACTAAACTGCTCATCGAATAAAGCAATTCCTGACCCTATGGAAATACCAAAGTACCATGTACCGGTAATTCTTCTGGAAAATCTTAATCCAGCATTCAGACATGAAAAAGATTCAGATGAATCTTTAATAATAGGAATCGAATAATTTATTTCGGTGAATACAGAAATAGGTATCACTTTATTGTGATAAATTTCAATATTATTCATTAAACCAAGTGTTATATTCAATCCATTATTGTTGATAACATCAGCCGTTGAAACAAACGTTAATTGTTGGTCTTTCATATAATCTTCATCATCAGAATTTGAATTTTCCTGAGAGTGTATGTTAGAACACAAAATTATTAAATTTACAACAAGCATTATAATATATTTCGTTTTAAGTATCATAAGTTCTCCTTTAAAAAAAATTATTATTTCCATGGCCAAGCTTCAGCTGTTGCTACAGATAATGCAACACCACAAATGACACCTCCTAACCAATTTGGTTCTTGTTGAGGTTGTTTATCAAGTCCAGCTCCATAGTAAAATCCATCAGCATCTGCAACTGCTGTAACTAAAATACCATCCCAATTGTCACATACGAAGTCAATTACGTCTGTAAACCAGTTCTGTATTCTACCATTTTTATATCCCATTTTTGACACATCACAAGGAAGTATCCATAATGATTCCTCACCTAATAATCGTTGAGTATTCCAATAATGTAAACTATACCTTAAAACAGAAGATGATCCTAATAGTTGTTTTTTACAACCAACAGAATAATTAGAATTAATAACATCGGATTCCCATCCTTTGATTGCATTATATAGCAAGTTAATGTTGTTAGAATCGGTATTCTCTTCAACTATAGATATTAAGTCAAGCATTTCGTTTTTTGAGTCGTTATCAATGGCAGAATATTCGATCATTTCAGTTATAGTATACTCCTGCCTAAATAAGATTGCGTTCAATGCATAATCTTCACAATAATAACTACAACTATCTTCTGGTGTGTACCAGCCTAAGGAGCAACAAAAATCAGAGGTTTGTTCGATTATTTGATCTCTGAATAAAATTGAATCACTACACTGAAAATATTCACTAAAATTCAAACAATAGTCCAATCCCTGATTATGGAAATCACCAATAGTATCATAAGGATTATTTGAATTCGACCAAGCCAAATTTGGATCGTAATTATCAGGTCCTTTAGGGATTTTTGTTAATTCCGGAGGTTTCTCATTGCACGCTAACGTGAACATAAGGCAAAGCATAAAAATGCTAAGAATAAGTGAATAATTCACTTTCCGGGGGGGGGGGGCAATCTGTCTCATTTCTGTACCCCTTTTTTTTAAATAATTTAGTTAATTTATTTATGTATAAATTAAAATTTATACTAAACATTCTTATTACAAAAAAGAAACAAAAAAAACTTTTTCAACTAATAACACATACTAATATATGCTATTTTCCAATATAAACAAAATATTATTTTTACTTATCACAATTTGTGATAAGCTACCTATATAAAACATTAACCATATATTATTATCTTTCCTTAATTTAAGGAAAATATAAAATATATTTTCCTTATTTCAGGGAAAGTTCTTATATTTGTATTTATGAATATGAAAGATATAATAAAGGAATTGCTTTCGGATTTCCACGAAAGAAAGCTCGACGACATAAAACCGAGGGAGCTGTCTTTGCCGTTGAATACCGGAAAAATAATAAGTGCCCTCGGTGTGAGACGTAGCGGCAAGACATATCTGTTGCTCGATACTGTAAAAAAGCTGTTATCCAAAGGTGTTAAAAGGGAGCAAATACTTTATCTGAACTTCGAAGATGAACGTCTCAACCTGAAAACCGAAGAACTTGACCTGATACTTCAGTCTTACCGGGAAATGTTTCCTGAATCAGATTTCTCCAAAACATATTTCTTCTTTGACGAAATACAAAATGTCAAGGGATGGGAAAAGTTTATACGCAGAGTTTATGACAGCGTAACAAGAAATATATATTTAACAGGTTCAAACTCGAAATTTCTCGGCAAGGAAATAGCTACTTCATTGCGTGGCAGAACTGTTACTTATGAAGTTTTTCCTTTGAGCTTTAAAGAATATCTCGTATTCAACGGGATAAGTACAAATGACACAAGCTCAAGAAATAAAGCTAAACTCGTAAATGCTCTGAACAGATATATGAAAATAGGCGGCTTCCCCGAAACTATAGCAATGGATGATGTGTTCAGAGATAAAACATTGCAGGAATACTTCAACATAATGCTTTACAAAGACATGGTCGAGAGGTACAATGTATCAAATACAAATGTGCTGAAGTACTTCCTCGAAAGGTTGCTGTTAAACTTGGGAAAGCCGACTTCGGTAAATAAAATATATAATGAACTGAAATCAAATAATTATAAGACAACAAAAAATGTTTTGTACGATATGCTCGATTGGGCTGAGTCAATATATTATTTGTTCAGGGTGTATAAGTTCAACTTCTCAAGGATAGACAGGGAAAAAAGCGACAAAAAGATATTTATAGTTGACAATGGGTTGGTGAACTCTCTGACATTCCGGTTTTCAGAAGATTACGGGCAATTGCTGGAAAATCTTGTTGCTGTTCAGCTAAAAAGAAAGTATGAAGACAATCTGTTTTACTATAAAAATGGAAGTGAATGTGATTTTCTTGCATTTGAGAAAAATAAACCGGTTCTTGCAATGCAGGTTTCTTATGATATATCGGACGAAAGCACAATGGCACGAGAGTTGAAAGGACTGTATGATTGCTGCAGCTATGTTGGCTTGAAACGGGCTACCATAGTAACTCAAGGCATGGAAAAACAGCTCAGGTACAAGGGAATAAATGTTAACATATTGCCCGCATATAAATTTTTATTATCTTAAACTTTCCTTATTTCAAGGAAAATATTGCAATTATTTTCCTTATTTTAGGGAAAATAATTATTATACAAACAATTGATACTATGAAAAAACTAATAAAAAATCTGAGCTTTGAAGAATTGCAAAACTTTGTTTTGGATAACTCCCAACCAAAATTCAGAGCAGAGCAGATATTCAAAGAGTTGTATCTGAACAGGGCTGATGATTTTAATTCAATAACCACAATTCCCAAATTTTTCCGCGATGAATTGAATTCGGAATTTGAGATTAACTCATTCACAGATTATAAAACTCAGAATTCAAAGGATGGTACAATTAAATTCCTTTTTCAGTTGCGTGACGGACAAAGAATTGAATCTGTTCTTATTCCTGATGACAGGAAAAAGCAAAGATATACATTATGTGTTTCATCTCAGGTTGGATGTACTTTGAACTGTACTTTTTGTGCGACCGGGAAACTGGGTTTTAAACGCAATCTCGAAACTTCAGAAATTATTGACCAAATGCTCTTTGCAGAAAAAATAACAAGCGTTAAACTCTCCAACTTAGTATTTATGGGAATGGGCGAACCTACTTACAACTTAGCCAATGTTATAAAAGCTATAAAAATCATTACTAACACTAAGGTTCAGTTACTTTCGCCAAAAAGAATAACAATCTCAACAGTAGGAGTTATCAAAAAAATCAGGGAACTTGCTGACTCAGGATTGAAAGTCAAACTTGCTATTTCGCTTCATGCAACCAGCGATATCATACGTCAACAACTTATGCCTTATACCGAAAGAGTAACTTTAAGAGCAATAGGCGATGCTATCGAATATTATTACAGAAAAACAAAACTGGATATAACCTTTGAATACATTTTGCTTCCGGGAATAAATGATACTGATTCTGATGTTAATCGTCTTGCACGCTTTACAAAAAGAGTTCCTTCTAAGGTCAATATTATTCCTTATCACAGTATTGACTTTGTAGAGGGGATCACCGTTACATACAGGGAGCCAACTAAAGTAGAAATCAATACGTTTTACGAGAAATTGAAGAATGAATCAGTTAATGTATTCCTTAGGACATCGAGTGGAAAGGATATTGATGCCGCTTGCGGTCAACTTGCATATTCTCAAAGAAATTCTTAATATGCATAATTGATTTTTGTATAAAGTTAAATTTTTAATGAAATTTTTTGTTAAAATACAGTTTGTTACGATATGTTTTCTTGTTTTCATTTGCAATAATCTTTTATTTGCAGATGAAGGGATATTGAAAGATATTCAGCCGGACAGAAATACAATTTATGTTATAAGATTGACAAACGGCGATGTATTGTCGGGCTATATTGTCGAAATGGTCAGCAATGCAGATGATGGTGAAGGTATTAAATTATCCACTGAAATCGGTACAGCAACAATTTACGAAGACCAGATAATTGAAATACGTAAACAGGAAGATTACTATCGCCAAGACCACAGGATTTTTCTTCTTCCTACGGCAAATCCAATCAGGAACAATTATTTTATCGGTAACTTCGAGCTATTGTTTTTTTATGCCGGAGCAGGAATAAGCGATATTGTAAGCATTACTGCCGGAACAACTTTCATCCCTAATATCCGCTCTGACCAGCAAGTTAGTGTCGCTAATTTGAAGGTAACATTATTGAATGCACCTATAACTTCCAAAGATTATCTGAGCTTTGCATTGGGGAGCAATCTCGGCTTTATCAACCACGATAACCGGCTGTTGCATTTTTATGGTGTCGGAACACTGACTATGACACGCTCTGCAGTTACTGCCGCAATATTTTACAAAGCCGCAAGCGATGATTACAACAAGTTAAGGTTCGGGAACAATGCTATTGACTTGTATTATTCAGACGGCTCTTTTGGTATCGGATTAGGTTTGGACACCAGGTTTACCAGAATGCACGACCTTCATTTCATTGGCGAACTTTGGAACAGCGACATTACAAAACCTACAAATACAGCAGTAATGCTTGGTTTGCGACTTTGCAGTACAAAGTTCTCGGCGGATTTTGGCTTTTCCTTTTTCACTCAACCATTCATCGCTCCTTTTTGCAGTTTCGTTTGGACACCTTTTTGAGTAATTTTTTCGTGAAAAAGCAAGAACGTAAAAAGGTGAAACGAAAGAATGCAAACAGCAGACAGAAGACTGGTGTAAGAACCTTTCGTGAATTGTGAACCTTGAACTGAAAGACGGTATTCAGGAGAATTTTTACTACAGAGTTCCCGGAGAATTTATACTGAGGGACACAAAGTTTTATAGCGACTGGGATTTTTGGGATATATGTCTTCAGACAAGACAGACTGTCCTAATAGTACGACACTGTAAGTAGTTATTATATATGTTCTTTATCGTGATATGGCATCCTTGTCACCTAATTTCTTATTTTTTTTTAAGGTGCTAAAAATCTTTTCATAAAAACCTTTACCGGATTTGCAAAGAACGAACTTTGCGAATTTACAAGAACAATGTGAAATGTAATTTATTTTATTTTAAAAGGAAATTTAAATTAGTTATTAGATGTTAGTTGTTAGAAAGAAGTACAGAAGCCAGGAGTCTGAAGTCAGAATTATAATGTAGAATGTAAAATGTAGAATGAATATCCCGAAGGGATTTAATTATGGTAACAGAAAACTCTATCCCAACGGTAAACAATCCGGAAGGGATTGAACTGTGGTTATTCAAATAAAATTTGCATCATACATATAAAAAGATTAAGTTTGGTAAATTATTCAACAGCAAAAAGGATTTGTTATGAAGATTCTCAATATGCTTTTAGTAATATTAATTTGCTTCCTTGCATCCTGCACAGAGGTAACAAATCCTTCTTATATTGAGGATATCCAAGAATACATGCCGCTTTCCATTGGAAACTATTGGGTTTATGAAGTTTATGACAGCTTGTTAAATTGTAGCTATATTGATTCAATGGTAGTTGTTTCCAATACTTTCATCAAGAATAAAGATGTTTGTTGTTCACAATTACAGAGATAATATTTTAAGAGATACCGGTTATTACTCTGTTTCGGATTATTCAATAGCTCTTTACGGAAAAGCACTGATGCCCTTGCTCTGGACTCCGGACAGTCAATGCTTTTCAAAACAAACTAAAAAAATATTTTCAATTCTGGATTTCAGAAACGAATGGAATTGCAGAGATTCGGTTATAGGTGATTCATTTCCATCATTAATTCTAGACCCTAGTGACCCATCCGGATTGAAATTTGTAAACTCTAAAACTGCTATCATTTTACATATTGAAGCTCAAAGAAATGATTTGGCTAAAGAATTTTATGAAAATAAACCATATAAAATGTTAAATGTAGTTTTCGATGCTAAAAGAGTATTAAGAATACTTAAACCGGAAAATGTTCAGTTTCCCCGTATTGATGGATATGAATATTTCGATAATGATAGAGCTGTTATTGGTAATAAATTAATACTAAATTTACAATTCGTTAAAGGAATAGGAATTATTTATTCTTATGAAAAAGCCTGGCTTCAATATGATTTCTGCCAGACAAGGACTTTGCTTAGATATAATGTGAAATAAATTATTGTGTATAAATTTACTTTAAGGACATTCAATGAAGCTATTTACTTTTATTACAATCATTTTTTTATCAACTATTTCAACTTGCCTTGCAGAAGAATATATTGATGTTATTAATCTCAAGAATGGTACGGTGATTGAAGGTTATATCATCGAGCAGGTATCAAATAAATCCTTAACAATAAAAAAACTCGACGGTGAGTTAATTAAACTCAATTTTGACCAGGTAGAAAAAATCACAAAAAAGGACAAAGCAAAAGTTAGCTATTATGACCGAAACTATTGGGAAGCAGGTATTAATATTGGTATGCCTGCCGTTTTGAATTTACTGGTTGGCAGATGGTTTTCTCCGGTTGGAATCAAGGTCAGCGGATTGACTTTAGGAGAAATTTACGGGATTCAGGGCAATTTGATGTATAAGCTTGCTGATTCCGAGAAAACCTGCCACAGTTTAGGATTAATAGGAGGGTACTCACACTTGGTACTTGAAAAGTCCAACGGTTGGGAAGTAGTAAAAGAAATTAAGGAGTGGCAATACTATGGTGCTGCTTACAACCTTAACTGGGGTGGCTTTTGGCTTGAATTAGGGCTGACAGCAGGAAGCGGTGATTTTAAATCTCCACAATTTTGTTTTCAGATTGGATACGCTCACAGATTTATTGAGTAAAATCTTTTTAATATAAAATATGATTATCAATCAACCTACGGGTTAACCCGTAGGTTGATTTTTTCTGATGTTTTCTTACCTAAATAGTACCATCCTTCGACAAGCTCAGGATGACATCAACTATTGAATTACTTTCTAAATAATTTTAAAATAAAATAAAAATTATTTTGATTTGCTTTTAAAATGCTTTTCTTGTTGAAGGATATATTAAAATGCAAAGGGCTTAAAATTAATTTATCTCTTTGCCTGAACTTATAATCTCTTCCAGAAATGGCTCTCGTTCATTAATATCTTCGTTTGAATAAGTCTTTGCGTGAATTGTTCTGTAATTTCGTAATATGCTCAGGAATAATTTTAAATCAACAGGACCTACTCCAATAAATTCATCGGCAACTATCGCCAAATCAATATCCGAGTATTCGTGCTGTCTGTTTTCAAGAAAAGAACCATATAAATAAGCTTTCCTGATATTCAAACCTGAATCCTTTAAATCCTTAATGAAGTTTGTTGATATATCTATTGCATTTTGTTGAGTAAGCATTCCCTTATTTCCTTGACTTTAATTAACATCTCGTCAGTATACTTCTTATCACAAATCTTAAATATCTTTTGCTTGTAATCAGGATACCTTGCTTCAATATTAAACTATTTCATTTATGACATGACATTTTAAATGCTATTTAATAATCAATATAACCTTCTTCAATCCATTCAATGATTGAGTTTTTAAACTCTCTGATTTTTTCTTCTCGGGAAGAATAAGGTGTATAAAAAAATACACAATTTCTATATATTGCTTCTATTCTATTATTAATCATCAAAATTTTATATAATGTTATCATACCAAAATAAGTATTATCAAGGTACGAATATGAAAATTCAACTTCATAATCATAGTTTGATAAGTCAACACCTTTTTTTGCATCAACATAATCATTAAATAGGTAATAATACTTTGAATTTTTTAATTCTTTATATACTTCATTTGAAATATAATAATCGTTAACAAACTTACTTGCTGTTATCACAATACTCTTTGCATTCAGAATATTTGATGTGACAATTATTATTAATAATATTATAAACTTTTTCATTTTATACTCCAGATTAGTCATAAAAATAATTTAAATAAAAACTTAAAAGATTATACTTGAATATATTCTATATTTCGTTTAATTTTTCCTTAATTATTTTTTTTACCAATGCCATATTTGTCTTTACTATAGCATTTGTAAACCTTATTACTTTATAGCCATAATCTTCCAAATCATTTTCCCTTTTTTCATCATATTCTTTATTACGCTTATGATATTTGCCATCCACTTCTATAATGAGCATCTTTTCATGGCAAATAAAATCAACAATATAATCAAGCTTATAAACCGGATATTGCTGTTCGAATTCCCATCCCATTTTATTATTGCTTATTTCTTGCCATAAAAGATTCTCCTCCAATGTTGGGTGTTTCTTATTCTTCCTTGAATAATATTTTAATTGTTGCCTTCTATCAATATCAATATTATTTTTTCTCATAATAAAATGATTCATATATATCCTAAATTCTAATTTACAAAATCTAACAGCAATTTCAAAAATATATTTTGGTAAATTCTTAAAAATCAACTATTCCTTCTCTTTCTTGAACATCCTCTTATGCACCTTAGAAATTGCTGAATAAACAGCTATGCTTCCAAATAAAAAAGCAAGATATCCCACAAGCGAATTTTCTTCAATGAACTATTGTAAAGTATTGATGATTGCTATGTGCGCTAATAATATATTCTGATACATTGTGATACCTTCCTTTTCCGTAAATTTTTTAAATAGTAGTTTATACCTACATTTCTGCACAAATAATGCCAGATAATTTTGAAGTAAGGTATAAGACGAAATATCAATCAATCAACAGTTAATTGGTAAAAAGTATTACATTGTGGCACTTGATAATTCTACAATTATGCCGAATAAAGTTCATAACCTGTCACTATTGAGTTAATTTGTGATGTACATGAAGATTGACAGTGTGTAATATTTCTAACATAATTTCAGCTCACTACCTTCCATTCAACATATTACATTATCCTCATTCTTCAAATAATTCATGACGTATCAAACTATTGAATTACTTTCCAAATAATTTTAAAATAAAATAAAAATTATTTTAATTTCCTTTTAAAATGCTTTTCTTGTGGCTCATTGTCTGCTCCATAATTTCGCACCGTAATGAAATTTTAATTTTCAAATTATGGAGAAATAAATGTGGATAGAAGTATTTAAAAGCGGTGAGCATAAGGACTCATCGGGCAAGTTGAGGAAGTTTACAGATGATATGCTTGATAAAATGGTATCGCTTTATAACGGCAAGGTCAGTGAATCAACATCTTTCGAAGCACCTCTCGTCAAAGGTCACCCCAAAACAGACGACCCTGCTTATGGCTGGATTTCGAAGCTGAAAAGAAAAGGTAGTACGCTTCTTGCAAAACTAAAAAATGTATCCTCCGAAATTATTGAAGATGTGAAAAAAGGTTTATTCAAAAAGATTTCAATTGCTCTTTATCCTGATTTAATGCTCAGGCATGTAGGTATGCTTGGTGCTACGGCTCCGGCAGTTCAGGGATTGAAGAATGTGGAGTTTGAAGAATTCATTGGAGAAAGGAACGGGGAAAAGGGAGAAGGGATTTTAATTACTAATGACCAATTACTAATTACTAATAAGGAAGGAGTGAGCGAAGGACTGAATGACCGAAAATCGGAAATAAATGAGGATTCTTCCTTCGACGAGCTCAGGATGACTGAAGAAGTTAATTTTTCCGAAAAGATAATTTTGCTTGAAGAGGAGAATAAGGAATTGAAAAGAAAGGCAGAAGAGTTGGAAAAAGGCAACCGGATTAATGAATATCGTGAGTTTGTGAACTCGCTGATTGAATGCGAAACAGGGGCAATCATTACTCCTGCTCAGGGTGAGGAGCTTGTTGATATTCTTGTTCTGGTAGATAATAACGTGATTGAATTTGCTGACGGAGAAGGGAAAAAGGAAAAGGGAGAAGGGAATTTAACTGAGAGAATCAAAGCATTGTTTAAGGAAATGAAACCGAAATTATCAGGAAGTTTGTTTTCGGATAGTTTTTCGGGAGACAAAAGAAAGCAGACTGAAGACAGAAAAATAACTAACGACTTCGATTTGAATATGAATGTCAACCCTGATAGATTGGAACTTCATAAAAAAGCTTTGGAATTGCAGTCAAGAAATAATGCATTAACTTATGAACAGGCAGTTCTCTTTGCACAGAGTGAGGTTTGAGTTTAAAGATTATTTTGTCATCCTGAGCTTGTCGAAGGATGAACGTAATGTAGAATGTAGAATGTAAAATGAGAAGTCAGAAGTCAGAAGTCAGAAGTCTGAAGTCAGAAGTCAGAAGTCTGAAGTCTGAAGTCTGAAGGACCGAAAGACAGAAGGACAGAAGGAAATATCCCGGAGGGATTGAATATTGGTAATAGCAAAGTACCCCCTTTCGTAAAAAATATCCCGAAGGGATTGAATTCAAAATTGGCTTTAATAATAAATATTAAAAACTAAGAAACTAAAATACTAAAATACTAAAATACTATAGAACTAAAACACTAAAGAACTAAAATACTATAGAACTAAAGAACTATAGAACTAAAGAACTATAGAACTAACGAACTATAGAACTATAGAACTAAAGAACTATAGAACTAACGAACTATAGAACTATAGAACTAAAATACTATAGAACTAAAGAACTAAAGAACTAAAGAACTATAGAACTAAAGAACTAAATTACTAAAGAACTAATTAACTAAAAAAAGGAGAAAATAAAATGCCACAAAGATTAGATGAATTAAGAATGATTGACCCGGTGCTAACTACTATAGCACAAGGTTACAGTAATGCAGGGCTTGTTGCGGACTTTTTGTTTCCGCATGTACAGGTTGCAAAGATGAAAGGTAAAGTTCCGGTATTCGGAAAAGATGCTTTCATCGTACGTGAAACAGAAAGAGCAATAAGAGCCGCATCGAATAGAATTCAGCCATCAGCAAATGACTTTGTTGAATTCGAAACGGTTGAGAAAGATATTGAGATTGCTCTCGATTATCTTGAAGAAGAAGAAGCACTTTCTTATCAGAAATATGAGCAGAGAGTTACTAAGGAATTAATGGATATTCTTTTGCTCGGCAAGGAAAAAGAAGCCGCAGATTTGGCTCAGGATGCCGGAAATTACGTTGCAGGTTTGAAGAAGGTTATTACTGCACTCGATGCCTGGGATGATTATACCATCTTAACAGTTGACCCGATAGCTGATATCAAAACCGGTATGAATGCTATTCGCCAGCTTATCGGAAGATTTCCGAATACAATGCTCATCGGTGAAGCAAGCTATCGTGCATTGATGAACCATCCGGCTGTATTGGAAAAAGTTCAGTACTCAGGTTTGACAAAAGTTACGAAAGATATTTTGCGTGAACTAACGGAGATAAATGATATCCATGTCGGATTGTCTGTTTACTCAACTGACGGAGCAACGTTTTCGGATGTATGGGGCGATAATGTTATTCTTGCTTTTGTGGATAAGAATGAGAAACATAATCGCTCTGAGTTCAATCCGAGTTACGGTTATACTTTTCAAAGGGAAGGCAAGCCGGAAATTGATACTTACTACGAAAACGGCGGTAAAATCAAGGTTATTCGCAATACTGATAATTATTGCATCAAAGTAACAAGCAGTGATGCCGCTTATTTAATTTCAGACACAAATCATGAATAGGAGGAAAAAATGGCAGTACATAATAAAACATACCAACCCTTACAGGTATTAACAGTAACAGCAAGTGCAGATTTACCGGCTTTCAGATTCGTAAATTATTCCGGGGGTCTTTGCACAGAAGGAAGCAGAGCATTGGGAGTAACGGAAATTGACTGGCTCGATGAAGAACTTGCTTCGGTTGTCAGCTTGGGAACAATCGTTGTTGAAACATCGGAGGCAATTCTTGCAGGAGCAGATGTTTCAGCTGATGATGACGGTAAAGCAAAAACTGCATTGGCTCTGGAAGCAATTAATGGTAGGGCTATTGACGGATGCACGGGTTCAGGTTTTATTAAAATCAAACTTGTACCTTGACAGGAGTGAAAGATGAGTTATTCAGTAGATGATGATATGCTTTATGAATTTTCCGAAAGCGAACTTGCAATTCTGACAGGCGACCCGACAGGTACAACAATTGATTGGGACAGAGTTGCTTTCGCAAGGGATAATTCGGCGAGAACTATTGATACTTATCTGAAGGGAGTGTACGAGGTTCCTTTTTCGGAGGAACCCGTACCTTCTTTAATCAGGAAGTTGTCAATTGATTTGACAGTTGTTTTTCTGTATGAAATTGCTTACAAAAATAGTTCAGTGCCAAACTCGATTGTTTGGAGAAGGATATATGCAATAAAGTTGTTAAAGGATTTGAGAGATGGCATAGTAACTTTGGCAGATGGAGAAAATCCCGTTAATCTGCCTACAACAATTTTGTCAAATAAAACAGATAAACAAAAACTTTTTTCAGATGATGTTTTAGACCAATTTTCTTAGGGGATTAAGATGATAAAACGAAATATTGTTTGGATTTTATTGGGAATGATTTCAATGCTATTGTTGAAACCGGCAATTGCAGAATTGAATACGTTACTTCTGATTTTGCTGGTTGAATCACTTGCTCTTTCGTTGTCGGGAGTTGCACTGTTTGTTTACAGCAAAATTGACTTTACGGAAAATATAAAAAGCAGTAACATCGGTTTAATTTTTCTTGGAGTGCATGTTTGTGTGGGTTTGGTGGTAATTGGTGTTTATATTGCACAGATTTGAGGAGTCAGAAGATGCCATATTTGATATGTTTATTGCTGATGCTCAATGTTTGTTATTCTCAGAAAAGATATGAATTAAAATGCAGTAAAATTCTTTTGGAAGCATCTCTTGACTCTGCTTTTTCTCAGGTTGGTACTTGCGAAAAGACAAACCGAAATGATGGTGAAGTTGAAAAGTATTTGTTGCTTTTTAATCTGAAGAAAGGAAATCCTTATTGTGCGGCAGGCCAGTACTGGTGCTTCTATACAACGGCTATGGATTTGAATTTATCATGTAAGGGAATACCAATTCTGAAATCGGTACTCGCTTCAGCGGTTTTTAACGATGCAAGAATGAAGGGTAAAATCACAAAGTATAAACCAAGAAAGCATGATTTGATTTTTTGGAGGAAGAAGAACAGCATCAAAGGACATGTTGAGAGAATATTCGATGTTCAGCAGAGAGGAGTTGTTTTAACAATTGGATTTAATACTAAGAATAAAATTACCGGTAGTGAAGGAGTTTTTTTGCAAAGGAGAAATCTTTTCTTGCCACTTGGACGGCTTGTGATAAGAGGACTTGTGGGTTTTAATTAACAATTAACAATTAACAATGAAAAATGTATAATGTAAAATGTATGGCTTTGTGCTTTTGGCTTCTAGCTTTTTGCTAATTGCTAACATCTAATAGCTAAAAAACTAAAATCAAAAAGAATGTTGAATTATATTGGAAGGAAAAAAAATGATTTCAGAAGTAATAAAAAATCATGATATGTCGCTGAATCTGGAAACTTACTGGATTCCGCTGAGACAGGAAGAAATTATGGGTCAAAGAAAAGTCATGGATGCTGTATCAATCCAGATAATCTGGGACAGTGTTGTTGGTACATTGGACGGATTGATTGAACTTTATGTTACAAATGAACTGAACAGCAGGAGTCTGCTAGGAAGTCAGATTGTTAATTCAATCAGCAACAGGAATAATTCGGTCCTGATAAATTTATCATTGAGTTATGAGTATTTGAAAATCAAGTACAGCAAAAATAATATTCTGAGCGGAAGACTTAATGTCATTATTAAGTATGAGGAGTTGTGATGAAAAATTATTTTGTGATTGCTTTTTTGTCATTTCTTCTCGGTTTTATGATGTCGTACATTCTAAAGATAAACCATTTTTCTAATGAAGAAAATGGAAGTAAAAGTATGTATGTTGATACTGTTATTCGCTTGATTCCTTCTGAGCCACTGATTCTCGAAAAAGTTAAGGCAAAGATTGTTTACACAAGAGATACTGTTATTCAGACACAGCCATTTGTTGCAAGTGTTGATACAATTTTGAAACAGGATACAGTTTTTGCCCGGTATGAATTTCCGGAAAATCTTTTTAGTATGAATCTCAGAAGAGCCGATGATACTTTGAAAACAGTGATGATTAAAACAGAATTTATGAAAGACAATTGTAATAATTGGTGGAAAAGCCCTGCTATAGCTGTTGCGGGAGTTATAGCAGGATATTTATTAAGAAAATATTCAGAAAAGTAGAAAGTGTATTATGCAAAACAAAAAATATTTACTAAGCGAACTTTTAACAAGGGAGATGCAGTCTCCGTTTACGAAGTTTATTGGAATGCTTCCTAATCCCGACAGAATTTTGCGAAGGACAGGAAAAACAATTGAAGCTTACAGAGAGTTAAAGAATGACCCTCATGTTTGGAGTTGTATTCAATCGAGGAAAAGTGGGACATTGTCTCTTGAAACAAGGATTATTCAAAATAAAGCAACAAGCAATGTTGTTCGAGATGTTGATGAAATTCTGAAATCATTCGATTTACAGCAGATAATAAGGGATATTCTGGAAGCACCGCTTTTTGGTTTTCAGCCATTGGAAATAATTTGGGAGATTGTTGGCAACAGTAGGAAATATATTATTCCGAAATCAATAATAGCTAAGCCGCAGGAATGGTTTTTCTTCGATACTGATGGAAGATTGAAATACAGAAAAGCAGGTATGCTTCATGGAGAAGAAATTCCTGAAATGAAAATCTTATGTGCCAGATATGAGCAATCATACTTGAATCCATACGGCGAATCTTTACTTTCCAAGTGCTATTGGCCCGTTACTTTCAAAAATGGTGGTCTGAGGTTTTGGGTGAATTTTACCGAAAAATATGGTATGCCTTTTCTTTTAGGTCAATACACAAGAGGTGCAAGTCATGATGAGATTGAAACATTGGCTCAGGAGCTTGCAAATATGACTGAGGATGCTGTGATAGTTTCTCCTTCGGATATAAAGTTGGAACTTCATGAGGCACAGAAGACAACATCTGTAGAGCTTTACAGGGAATTAATCAAGTACTGCAACTCGGAAATTTCCAAAGCAATTTTATCGCAGACTTTGACGACTGAATTGGACTCAGGCTCTTATGCCGCGGCAGAAACTCATTTCAAGGTTCGTCGTGAAGTTATTCTTTCGGATATTCGATTGGTTGAGTCGGTGATGAATGAGTTGATTTCGTATATTGTGAGGTTGAATTTTAATTCCGAAACTGCTCCGAAATTCAATGTAATCGTTAGTGATGCGGAGAATCAGCAGAAAGTTGACAGGGATTTTAAACTTGCACAAACAGGACAGTTAAGATTTACGAAGAAGTACTGGATGGAGAATTATGGTTTCAAGGAGGAGGAGATTTCTTTAATGTAGAATGTAAAATGTAGAATGTAAAATGTAGAATGTAAAATGTAGAATGTAGAATGCTGGATTTGATTATACATGGTCACTGACAGTTTTCATTGTTCCTTCAAATATCGTCCTGAGCTTGTCGAAGGAAGTGTTAGAAATTATCAATTGTCAATTTTACAATTTTCAATCATTCTCAAACAGCTAATAGCTTAAAGCAGATAGTTTAAAGAATTTTGAATTTCCAATCAAATTTCTTCGTCGTAGGCATCGAAGCTGCTTTTCTGTGAATCTGTAAGTAAAAAGTGATTTTTTGTAAATTGAATACTATAAGAAAATAAGCTTTGTCTTCTATTTCTTAGAATACAGATTTGAAAAGAGGAATAATAAAAATTGCTTGATTTAATAATAAAATCATTAAATTGCCGATAATAATAATTTAATTATTTATCTAATTTGGAAGCAAAATGGAAATTTTATTGATTTTATCAACAGTGCTGATTACTTTGGCACTTGTTTTTTATTCGCTGGGTATTTGGGCAGAAAGGTTTGCAAGATACCTGAAGGGCTGGCATGTTGCGGCTTTTTGGATGGGTTTTGGTTTTGATTTTTCAGGGACGTTGGCGATGCATTTTATTTCGAGAAATCCTTTGGATTTGACGAATCTGCATACATTGACCGGGCAGATTGCAATATGGCTGATGCTTGCACATTCTATATGGGCAAGCTATGTAGTATTTAAGGGTAGTGAAAAAGCAAGAGCAGGTTTCAGCCGGTATAGTTTGTTTGTTTGGTTTGTATGGCTTATCCCCTATCTTGGCGGTATGTTTATGGGGATTAGTAAGTAGGAGAAGGGAGAAGGGAAAAGGGAGAAGGGAAAAGGGAAAAGGGAGAAGGGAAAAGGGAGAAGGGAAAAGGGAAAAGGGAGAAGGGAAAAGGGAGAAGGGAGAAGGGAGAAGGGAGAAGGGAAAATTTTATAGCAATTTTTAGAACAGCCAAAAGCTTAAAGCAGAATGCTGAAAGAATTTTTCAATCAAACTTCTTCGACGGGTACGTCGAAGCTACTTCAATGCGATAACATTTCGAAATTGCAACTCAAATATAAAATGTAATGGAATAAAGTGAACTTCAGATGATAGTACTGAAGAACGAACTTAAAAATAAATACCAATGATATCAACTTTAGGGTTTGGGAATTGGAATTAATTTTAGTAAATTAGTCTTTTCAAAACTAAAAAATGGATATTTCGGAATTTTTTATGGTTAAGAAATTGGTTGAAAAAGAAAAAAACATCAAGTATAAAGATAAATACTTAGATTACATTTTATATTTTTTACTCGCTTTGTTTGTCTATGTCTTCATTGTGAATGCATGGGTTGGCGACGATGCTTACATAACTTTCAGGACTGTTGACAACTTCGTCAATGGATACGGATTAACATGGAATACCGGAGAACGAGTTCAGGCATATACACACCCGTTATGGATGTTCATTCACAGTATCGTTTATTCCATAACAGGTAATATATATTATGCTACAATGTTACTGTCTTTTGCATTTTCCTTTGCAGCAGTTTGGCTCTTGGTTTATAAATTCGCTGCCAATAAATTATTTGCAATTTCAGGATTGATAGTTTTGTTAATTTCAAAAATATTTATTGATTACACAAGTTCGGGACTTGAAAATCCATTGACATATTTCCTGATAATGCTTTTTTTGATTTACTATTTCAACAATGATGAAACACCTAAAAAGCTCTTTAAACTTTCATTGGTAACAGCCCTGATTATGCTGAATAGAATGGATTTGATGTTGCTGTTTTTTCCTGCACTCCTTTACATCATTATAACAAATTGGAAGTTAAAACATTTATTGTACGTGTTCTATGGTTTCATTCCATTTATCCTTTGGGAGCTCTTTTCAATTATATATTACGGATTCCCGTTTCCAAATACATATTATGCCAAGTTAAATACAGGCATTCCTATTGGTGAGTATATTTCCCAGGGACTAAGTTATTATGCAAATCTTTTTAATAATGACCCGATGTCAGGAATTGTTATTTTTAGCGGGATTATTGGCATTATTGTATATTCGATTAAAACGAAAAATGTAAATATATATCTTCCCCTCGTAACGGGTATCGTACTATATTTGCTTTACATTTTGCGTATTGGCGGTGATTTTATGAGTGGCAGGTTTTTCACAGGACCTTTTTTAATGGTTGTTGCTTTACTAACTATAATGAGCAACAATCTACCTAAATTAAAAAATATATACATAGTTTCATTTATTTTATTGAGTCTGTCAATCATAAGATTTGCAACGTTCAATAATGATTATAAGTCCTATAATGAAATAAGACAAATTAAAAATTTTGATTTAACTGAATATAATGATGATTTAGATAGAAATAAACATGGTATTGAAGATGAAAGAAAATATTATTTTAAAGATACTGGACTTCTTAAAAGAATTATTGACGGCAGTTCAGAACCGACATTTCCTGAAGTTAGGCAAGGAAAAATGACGAGAGCCAATGCACCATTTGTTTGTGTAAGAGTTATGATTGGTGCTTTTGGATATTTTGCAGGACCAAATATAAAAATCATTGACAGAGTAGCATTATCCGATGCTTTTCTCTCAAGATTAAAATTCAGCTATGATACTGCATTTTCAAAAGGTTGGAGAATTGGTCATTTTTTTAGGAAAATACCTTTGGGATATACAAAAACGGTTGAGAAAAATAATAATCACTTGGAAGACAAGAAATTAAAAATATATTTCGAGAAATTGAAATTTGTAACTCAATCAAGCATTTTTAATCTTAACAGATTTAAGGAAATTTGGAAAATGAATACCGGTTATTATGATTATTTATTACATGCCAATTACGAATATAATGACTTGCCACAATTATTTTCTGCTGATGAAAATGCAGTTATGACTCATTACCTTAGGACAGGGAATTATTATTATTTAAAATATCATGATAGAGTAGCACTTAATTTTTATTTAAAATTATTATATAATGAAAAATGGATTAGATATCATAATGTTCGTGGCGAGCTATATAAAAAAGCAACTATTATGTATATGAAATTTGGAAAACCAGATAGCGCTATTTATTTCGCCGAAAAAGGTTTTATAACCGCACAGAATAATGATTTCGCAAAATATTTTACAAATTTTATTTATAAATTTTATAAAGCAAGAAAACAACCGGATAAGGCACTTAATATTTTAGATTATTATCTACGCTTTTTCCCGAATGAAATTCCAATTTTGAAGAATAAAGCCGATTTTTTTGTTTCATTCGGTCAGCATGAAAAAGCAGTTGATATTTGGAAAAGAATCATCGAAATAGACCCAAGTATCGGTAATAGTTATTATAACCTTTTTGCTTATTATTACAACAAGAAACAAATGGATTCAGCCGCATACTATGCTTTTAAATCTGTTGAGAGAGGTGAAAAAATTGAACCTTATTTTCTTGAACTTTTAAAGAAATACAAACATTGATGTAAAGGTAAAGGATTTTGAAAAACGAGAACTTAAGAACTGTCTCTCATCTGTTCCACGTTTTCACGTTTTCGCTTTTTCACGTTTTTGCCTTACATCATATCTCGATAACTTTTCTTATGCCTGTGAAACCGGATTTCTTTCTTTCGATTGCTTTCTTTGAAGCTATTACAATTTCTTTTGATGTCAGTCCGAATTTTACTTGTAGTTCTTCGGGTTCTCCGCTTAATCCGAAGCGGTCTTTGATGCCAATGAATTCCATAGGTACGGGGTAATTCTTTACGACGACTTCCGCAACCGCACTTCCCATGCCACCATGTATCTGATGCTCCTCGGCAGTAACTATACAACCGCAGTCCATTGCCGCTTTGGTTATGGTTTCAATATCCATCGGTTTGATTGTTGCGTTGTTTATAACACGCGCTGAGATGCCTTGCTTTTCCAATTCCTCTGATGCGACGAGTGCTTCCCAAACCATTAACCCGCAGGCAATGATTGCAACATCGTTTCCTTCTTTCAGGATTTGTGCTTTTCCAATTTCGAATGGAGTATCTTCTTTTGTGAACATTGGAACAGCTGAACGACCAAAGCGAATGTATGCAGGACCATTCATTTCGCCGACTGCGACAGTTGCTTTTTTTGCTTCGGTGAAGTCGCAAGGGACAACTAAAGTCATGTTTGGCAGTGTCCTGAGAATCGAGAGTTCTTCTAAAGACTGATGAGTTGCTCCGTCAGGACCGACAGTAATACCGGAATGTCCTCCACCGATTTTTACGTTGGCATTGTTGTAGCAAACGGAAATTCTCAGTTGGTCGGTATTCCGAAATGCTGCGAAGGCACTATAGCTTGACATAAATGCGATTTTGCCGGAAAGTGCCATTCCAACAGCGATTGTGGTAGCGTTTTGTTCGGCAATGCCAATGGAGAAGAATCGTTTGGGAAATTTTTCCTTAAAATATGAGGTCATGACAGAACCGGTAATATCGGAACCGAGTACGACAACGTTATCGTATTTCGAGCCGAGTTCAACAAGACCTTCGCCGAAACCGTGTCTGGTTGGCTTTTTTCCTAACAATTCAAATTTTTCCATAGTTTCATCTATTTTTTATATACAATTATTTTTTTCTTATTTGGTATTTATCAGTTCTTTTATTTTAAAATATTTAATATATTCCTGAAGTTTAACCGAAGTTCCCGGCATTCTTGTTGCATCAATCCTGAGAATGAACCTTTCTGAGACAAGTGCAAACAAGAGTCCTTCCTTTTTAAAATCATCCCATAAGACATATCCTTTTCCACCTGTGATAATAAACTCCTCGGTTTCTTTGCCGGATTCTGTTGGCGGATAAGAAAACAATCGCAATTCGTAATCGGGAATGGAATTTTTTACTTCCGTAATCATTAATGCTGAACTTTAAGAATCCGTGATTAGGAAAAACGAATTCGCAGGAAGCAATGGAAACCCGAAGTTCATCTTCATCAATTGAGCCGGTTTTATATGGAGTTTTTTCGGTTCCCGGTACAGCCGCCGGCAGGAATTCGGTTAATTTTTCTGCTTCGATAAGGGTCGGTTTATTCTCCGGTTTTTCGGTTTCAATGTTTTGAGTTTGCGAATAAGTATTATCACTTTCTTTGATTTCACCTGTTTTGTTTTCTGAGCAGGAGAAAAATAAAGAAACCGTAAGCAAGACCAAAAGTATTTTAAAATATGCAAAGTCCATTTTAACAATCCTAATTTAATTCCGCCAAAGCTATTTTTGCCTGTTCTTCATTAGGGGGATTCCCGTGCCAGTTGTAGTTATCGTGCATGAACGAAACAGATTTACCCATAAAGGTTTTTGCAATTATTATTGTCGGCTTTTTGATTTTATTCTTATGATTATTTTCGAATTGACGGAATGCTTCGATGATTTGATTAATATCGTGTCCGTTAATATTAATTACATCAAATCCGAATGCCTCAAATTTTTTATCAACAGGGTAAATGCTCATGACATCCTTAACTCTGCCGTCAATCTGGCAATCATTGTTGTCAAGAATCCAGCAAAGATTATCGAGTCCAAAATTTGATGCAGCCATTGCAGATTCCCAGACAGAACCTTCCTGAACTTCACCGTCACCGGTTAGACAAAAAATCCTTCTTTCGTTTTTATCAATTAATTTATCGGACATAGCCATTCCTACAGCAATGGAAATACCCTGACCCAATGAACCGGCGGCGGTTTCGATACCGGGTAAATCGGTGTCCAATGCAGGATGTCCCTGAAGCCGGCTGCCGTACTTTCTTAATGTTTTCAATTCCTCAACGGGAAAATAGCCGGCTCTCGCCAGTGATGAATATAATATCGGGCACAAGTGTCCGCCACTAAGGATGAATCTGTCTCTTTCAGCCCATGACGGATTTTTTGAATTGTATTTCATGATTCCACCAAAAAACAAGACCGAGAATATATCTGCCAAACCCAATGGACCGCCGCTGTGTCCTGATTTTGCAAGATAAAGACTTTTGATTACATCGCGTCTGAGTTCCAAAGCAATTTCTTCGAATTCGCCAATGTTTCTGCTCTTATTTTCAAACAGTTTTTCATCGAAACTTACTTCAAGTGCCATAATATTATTATCATTTATTAAAAAATTTACAATTAAAAAACAATTTACAAAAAATTTAATGATTATGAAAAGCAATAGTAATATTTTGAAAATTTGTTGATATTTTACTGCAAAAAGTAGGTAAATAACTAGATTTTTTGAATTAACAAATATTTAATACAAGGACTTAATATTTCATTCGTCAATATAAAAAATTATGTTAAATATTTTACTGTAGATATGAAAAATTTAAATAAATCAATAAATTTAAAAGGTAAGCTTAGAGCAGCATTGATGATATTATTACTGGGCGTTATTATTGCAAGCATGCTTTTTGCTCAGGAAAATTTGAAAACCGAGTCAATTAAGACATCAGCTCAGTGCGATATGTGCAAGGCAAGAATTGAGAAGCATCTTTTAAAGCAGGATGGATTGAGCGAAGCAAACCTTGAAGTTGAAACTGCTGTTTGCGAAGTTAAATTTGATTCGACGAAAATAACTCTCGACGATATTCGCAAGGAAATTGCTTCAATCGGTTACGATGCAGATGATGTAAAGGCAATTAAAAGAGCTTACGACAAATTACCAAAGTGCTGCAAAAAACCTGAAGACAGATAACAATTTTTTCGAGAACTCTGATTTCGGCTGAACAAGATTCGATTACTTCAGGATTTCTCCTGTTTCGTAACTCCAAAAGAGAAGGTCAAGTTCGTCAAGGGGAATATAGAGTTTATTCGCGAATTTTTGAAATTTTTTTTCAACATCAAAGTATTGTTTGGCTGAACTGACTTTTGGAATTTCTTTAAATACTTTGCAAATCACAAGATGTTTTAATATATGCCTGTCAAGAATTGCCAAATCCCTGTAGCCGATATTTCTCAAAAAGTGAGATGCTTCCTTGTATCCGAAACCGTCAACAAGTTCTTTAATTCCATTTCGCTTTTCAAACGAAGATAAATTTGAATTCAACATCTCTAAAACTTTCGGATAAGTTGAAATAAGTTTACGCAATCTGATTGCTTTTTGATTGTGAAACCTGATGTAATGTTCTTTATTATTGAGTATCTTTACCGGATTAAACGACTTATTAAAAAAATCAGCATTCTTTAACTTTTCAACAACCTGTATTGCATTCTTTGCTCTCGACTGCGGGGTGCATATACAAAAGCATAGTTCGTAGAAGTATTCGGATTCGGGTACTTCGGAAAATTCCTTCAATTTTTTATGAATAGGAAATTTTAGAATTTCATACTTTTCAGATATATAATCAGGTAATTTGTTTTTAGTCATTTGAAAATGTTGTCATTAGTAATTATTTACAACATCCTACATCTTTCATGCACTTTTTGATTCTTTCGAATGTTCTTTCGATATCGTCGTCCAAACCAACAGAAAATCTGATTAATCCGGAAGTCATACCCATTTCTTCCTGCTCTTCTTCAGGTATTTCGGATGATGTGCTTCTGCCGGGAGAACTGAAAAGCGTTTTGTAATAACCAAGACTTACAGCAAAGTACCCTACTTTAGCTTCCTGCATTTTAATCAGAAGATTATTGGCGTTTTCCTGAGTTATCGCATCAATCGTAATCATGCCGCTGTAGCCGTAATTGAGATTGAACAGTGATTTTGCTAATTCGTGTTGTGGATGGCTGGGCAATCCGGGATATAAAACACGAACACCCAATTTTTCTAATTCAGTTGCTACAAACATAGCATTTTTACTGTGCTGTCTCATTCTTATATGCAAGGTTCTGAGATTTTTTAGAATGCTTGAAGACCTCAGACTGTCGAGAACAGGACCAATCAGCATTGCGGCACCGTCGTTTACGCTTTTCATAGAACTTATAAATTCATGTTCACTGCACACACAACCGCCAAGTGCATCGCTTGCACCGTTGATATATTTTGTAAGACTGTGAATTACGATATGTGCCCCTATATTATAAGGATTTATACAATAAGGTGTAAAAGTATTATCAACAATTAGTTTGATGTTATGTTTGTCAGCAATCTCTCTCAGCTTTGCCAAATCAGGAATTTCAAGCATTGGGTTGCTCAATGATTCACAATAAATCACCTTTGTGTTCTTATTGATTTTTTCTTCAACAGCTTTCAAATCCAGAATATTTACAAAGTGAGTGTTGATGCCAAGCTTTGGAAAGAAATTTTTTAGTATTGCGTATGTCCCTCCATAAGAAACCCTGTGGCAGATAATCTCATCATCCGACTTGCAAATTTGCAACAGTGTCGTGCTGATAGCTCCCATTCCGGAGCCGGTTACCAGAGCATCTTCAGTCCCTTCTATCAATGAGAGGGCTTTTGATAAGTTCTCATTTGCCGGATTAAGATGTCTTGAGTAAAGATAGCATCCCTGAACTTCTTCATGGAATAGTTTTTCCATTGTTGCGGGATGCAAAAAAGTAAAGGTTGATGAATCGGTAATTGATGGATTGATACCGCCAAATTCTCCGAAAACCTGAAAATCCTGAAAAGCATTGACAAATTCACTTGACATTTTATTTTCCTTTTTAAAAAATTAAATAATTCCTGAGCAAAAATGCAAAAAAAAGAACAGAGAAACAAGCGGGAATTTTTTTATTTCACAATAAACAAACCACATTTGCTTTTGATTATAGCAATTTTAGTTAAATTAGTAATAATTCTTTTTGTTAATTAAAAAATTTACTTTTTATAAGTTCAGAGGGCTAAATTAAATGAGTAAAATAATAACTCTGCTAATATTTCTCGCTGTCATAAATATATTTGTAAAATCAGAGGAATTGAATTCATCTTTGAAAGAAGATTTGATGATTCAAAATACTATTTCTCAATTGCTTTCTTTGGACACTAAAGCCGACACACTGAAGAATTACATAGACCGATACTTTATACTGACGGATACGATGACTTACAATACAATTCCCAAAGTCTCGAGAAAAGCAATTAAAGAAATCTGGGCGAGATTTAATGACATTTACATATCTCTTGAAATTATCAATAAAAAGTGCAAGAAGGAATTATCCTCAAAGAATCAAAAAAAGTATAGAGAAATACTTAATTTTTACTCTTATGCAATTGGTTATGATTTGGGACTTTACATAATCGAGAGGACTTTGAATAAACCACACTACGAAATTTTACTGGACGAAAAACAGCCGGAATATGCAATTCCTTCAGGTCGATATGCGGATTTAAAATTTCAGGTAATTTACTCAAATTATTTGACATCATACGGGAATAAAAGTAATGAGATAATTAAAGCTATAAACAAGCAAAAAGCAGAAGACAGTTTATTTCAAAAAATTAAAATCAGTATTGAAAAAAAGACACCTTATATTATCAAAATGAGGAGTTCTTTTGGGAAGATATATTTTCTTCGAAACTATGCAGATTTCATGACTGACCTCCAGCAGCGTATCCTTATGCCGTTGCAAAGAGTGATACTTGATTTTTTTGGGGATACGAGGTTATCCTCCAGACATGAGGGTATTATCAGCAAAAAACAATGCGACAGTTTAAAGACGATTTTGCAACCCGGGGATTTGCTTTTTGAACGAAAGGAATGGTATCTTTCGAACATTGGTATTCCGGGCTTCTGGTGCCACAGTGCCGTATATTTGGGGAATTATCGGCAATTGGAGGAATGGTCTGATGATGCAGGAATCAAGGAATTTTACAGGGCATCAAATCCTGAATTCAGCGATTTCCCTTTTTACTTAAAAAATAAATATCCTGATGCATGGGAAAAATACATCACTCCGGACAGTACAGGTGAATTAAGAAGTATAATGGAGGCGATTGGCGAAGGTGTAGTTTTACATAATTTATACGAGTCTATCGGTGCATCTGACTATCTTTCCGTTCTAAGACCTAAATTTGAAAAAAAAGACATTGCACAGGCGATTGAGATTGCTTTTCAATATTGGGGAAGAGATTATGATTTCAATTTCGATTTTCTTTCTGACAATGAATTAGTTTGTTCCGAACTTGTTTACAAGTGCTATGAAACTGACAAAAACAAAGAAGGTCTGTCATTTGAACTCGAATATGTTATGGATAAACTCACCTTGCCACCAAACTCCATGGTAGCACAGTATTGCAAGGATACTTTAGCATCAAAGCTTCAGTTTGTAACATTTTACGATGCCAACGAAGTTAAGGGTTATGCCTTTCCGAACACTTTCGATGAATTTAAATATTCATATTTCAGACCAAGGTGGGGATATGATTCTTCAGCATTTAAAGAACAAATTAAAAAGGGAAACATTGACTCAATTTATACTTTTGACAGGAAAGCCAAGTATTTCCACATGCCGTTAAATGTCTCGATAACTTTGAGCAATAGTTTAGGTCTTATGTTCGCTAATGGTAAAGAAATTATCAATTATTTCTCTCTGAATATTTTTTCGGGAAAATCCGCCAAGCTCAGAGGTGTTGAAGTCGGATTAATATGGAATTATGCTTCAGAGTACATGAATGGTGTTCAAATATGCGGAATAATGAACACGGTCATTGAGGATTCTTATGGTGTTCAGCTTGCAGGATTTCTGAATGTGAATGCATCCGAATTTTACGGTTTTCAACTGGCAGGTCTGGCAAATTTTACGGGAAGCATCTTTGGGACACAGGCATCTTTGCTTACAAATTCATGCGAAAAGCTGTATGGCTTTCAGATTGCACCATTGCTGAATACTGCGCTCGAAAAGTCTGTAGGCGTTCAGTTAGGGTTTGTCAATATTTCTATGAATATGCTTAGTTCACAATTTGGTTTTATCAACACTGCAGGAGATATGAAAGGATTACAGTTTGGTTTCGCAAACGGTGCTTTGAACGTTAAGCAGGGTTTTCAGATTGGCTTGTTCAATATCTGCAAGGAGAATAAAGGTGTGCCGATTGCTCTTTTCTCTTATGTTGACAATGTTCCAGTGCGATACAACGCATGGGTAGATGAATTGCCTTCTATTAACATAGGATTGATTTCAGGGAATAAATACATAACAAACAGATTGTTTATTGGCGAGTTTGTCAATTCTTCCGAAAGCCATGCACTCGGCTGGGGTGCAGGAATTAGATTTTTTACTTCTGAAAAGTACGATATGGAGTTAATGGCAAATATCCGTCATCTTTTCAGGTCAGGTGATAAATTCTTGCAGGCAAATGATATTTTTCAGGCAGGATTGCTTACAGAAATTAAATTGTGGAACAAATTTTCTTTGTATATCGGTCCCACATTGAATTATTATTTCTCTGAAAACTATGATTTCGTTACGGTGAAATTTTTGGAATTGAAAAGCGGAAAAGACAAAGACGGGATAAATAAAACATGGGTTGGTTTGAATGTGGGGTTGAGTTATTAGTACTGTAGTTCTGTAGTACTATAGTTCTTTGGTTTAATAAGTTTAATAAGTTTGCTGTGTATAATTAGAACGTCATCCTGAGCTTGTCGAAGGATGAAATAAGTTTAATGAGTTTAATAAGTTTGCTGTGTATAATTAAAACGTCATCCTGAGCTTGTCGAAGGATGAAATAAGTTTAATGAGTTTAATAAGTTTGCTGTGTATAATTAGAACGTCATCCTGAGCTTGTCGAAGGATGAAATAAACTTAATAAGTTTAATAAGTTTGCTGTGTATAATTAGAACGTCATCCTGAGCTTGTCGAAGGATGAAATAAGCTTAATAAGTTTAATGAGTTTGCTGTGTATAATTAGAACGTCATCCTGAGCTTGTCGAAGGATGAAATAAGTTTAAAGAGTTTAATACGTTTAATGAGTTTGTTGTATTTGTTTATGGATAGCAAAAAAAACCATAACAGAAAATCAATAAGAATCAAGGAATATGATTATTCCCAACCAAATTGGTATTATAAAACAATTTGTACACATGACAAGGAATGTATATTCGGGATAATACAAAATGGAGAAGTGAAATTGAATGAATACGGGAAGATTGCGAATCAATGTTTAAACGAAATCCAGTTGCATTTTGAATTTACAAATTTGGATTATTATGTTATCATGCTGAACCATATACATTTTATTATAAATATTGATGCCGACAAATGTAGGGGCACGGCATGCCGTGCCCCTACGCATGAAAATTTTGGCAAACCGGTTGCTGGTTCAATACCAACAATAATTCGTTCGTATAAATCCGTTGTTACCAAACAAATCAACATATTACGTCAAACACCCGGGTTTCCCGTATGGCAACGAAATTATTATGAGCATATAATACGAAATGATGTTGAATTATATAAAATACGTCAATACATACACAACAATCCGATTAAATGGGAAGATGATGACTATTATAAATATGATTGGATTTAAAATAAAAAAAAAATTAATGGAAAAACAATCATGCAAATAAAACTTAACAACAAAACGGCTCTTGTCTGCGGTAGCAGTCAAGGTATAGGAAAAGCAATTGCAGTGCAGTTCGCTAAGGCAGGTGCAAATGTACTGATGCTCGCAAGAAATGAAGAATTGCTGAAAGCTAATTTAAAAGAAATTGCGAACGATGGTTCACAAAACCATTCTTTTATTCGGGTTGACTTTTCCGAACCAAAAACTACCGTTGGCAAAATCGAGGAATTCATTGTTATGAATGGGAATATTGATATTCTCGTCAACAATAGCGGAGGTCCTGCACCCGGAAAAATCAGCGAGGCAAATCCCGACTGGCTGCAAGATGCATTCAATCAACACCTTATCACATCTCAGTTAATAACTCAAAAGGTCATTCCCGGAATGATCTCAAAAAAGTTCGGCAGGATAATAAATGTTATCTCAGTTGGCGTCAAACAACCCATTGAAAATTTAGGCGTTTCTAATGTGATTCGCGGTGCAATGGCAAGCTGGGCTAAAACTCTCTCAAGGGAATTGGCTCCATTCGGAATTACAGTCAATAATTTACTACCGGGATACACTATGACTGAGCGGCTGAACTCCCTTTTTGCAAACAGGGCAAAGATGCAAAACAAAACGTTTGAAGAAATTTCCGATGGCATCAAATCCAATGTTCCGGCAGGCAGATTTGCCGAGCCGGAGGAATTGGCTTATGCGGCTTGTTTTTTGGCATCGGATTATGCTTCGTATATAACAGGAATTAATCTTCCTGTGGACGGAGGGTATTTGAGTTGCCTTTAGTTCAGGGTATAGGGTATAGGGTATAGGGTATAGTAAATTTAAATTATATCATTAATTAAAAAAATTTGCTGTCATCCTGAGCTTGTCAAAGGATGATATTCAATTACGAATGAAAAATTACGAATTACGAATATTTTGTAGGTATCAAAAAGACGTAACATGAAAAAATTGGAAAATTAGAAGAGTTTCAAGTGAATATTTCAAGTTTTTTAAAATTGATTGTAGCAAATATTGACATTCAATGACTTATTTTGAAATAATAACTGGAATAGTAATATATTCTCCTTTCAAATTAATATAAATAAAGTAAACTCCTGATATTAATCCTCCACAATCCCATGTTAACAAAGCACTATAGTGATTAATCTTATCCATTGTAATAATATTTGAACTAATTTTTGTACCAAATAAATCAAATACAGAAATTTCAGAATCATTAATATCGTATTTGGAGTTCCAGTATATTATACTTTTTACTGTGTTGTTAGCCGGTAAAGGATAAGGTGGAAAGCTATATAAAAGAACTTTATCTGTTTCGATTTGTTCGGTCATTTCAACTGAAGTAAGATTTTCATTAATTAATTTTACAAAGTTAACTCTGAATAATAAACGATTAGTCGCAACCTCCCGAAAAGATTTGCCTATAATTAAGAAAACTTGTGTACTGTCTGACCAAGTTGCTAATACCATATCCTTTTCTTCTTCCGGATAAATTTGATTAAAATTATCCCAATTGCTAAGGAGTTGCTTTATTTCAATAGAACCCCAAACTGTATTTTGACCATCTAAATATTTTGTATGATATAGATTGTTCAATGATGACAAAGCAAATAATTGACCTTTATATTCAAAAAAAGGTCTTTTTGAAGTGCTTAAGGAAAAGGGTAAGTTCAATGAATCAAATTCTCGTTTGTTCTTATCAAAAGTAAATAACATATTCGGCTTTGAACGATTATAAATTAGCAACTTTGGAGAAAAATAATAAACAGTATTGAAAAAATACAACATATTAGCAAGACCTTGGTTATTAGTTTTTTCATAATATTGATTGCCCACTTCAATTGTATCCCAATTTCTCCCTTTATCACTTGAACTCATGACTATGTATCTAATATCTTTAAAATAAGATATGCCATAAGTTGTATTATATCCTTTGTTCACAGCACCGAAAGCCAACAACAAGGAATCTTCCACTTCTACGATATTCACTAATGATACTGAATCAATTTTTGTACTTTTTGTCAAATTGCCGTTATAATCGAATACATAAATTACTGTATATATATTTCCTTTTAAAGAATCAATTTCGATGTTATTTACAACATAATTTAATAATACTTCATCTTTTAAATTTAATCCAATGGGACCTCGGCTTATCTGTACTGAAGAAAATGATAAATTAATTAAAGTATCTGTAATAAAATTAAACGTTTCTCCAAAGTCAGTAGTTTTCTTGATTATTCCTCCCCCTTCGCTATCTTTATAATATAAAAATCCATGTCCATTTTTATTGAATCCACGATTCATTACGTTATGGAGCCCTTTGTCAAGTGATGAGTATTTTTGAGGAAGCCATGTAGAACCGCTATTTAATGTTTTATAAACGGGGTTACCATAAACATCATACATATAGATTATATCTTTATCTACAAAAAAAGGTAAGTTCCCATCACCTATTATTGTATGTGGATTGTCCATTGAAACTTGAAAATAAGATTTTATTTCCCAACTCTTACCATTGTCGTATGAAACAACAATCAATTTATTTTTGCCAACTGCAATTAAAGTATCGTTTTTAATTTTTATAATTTCAGAATAAGTAAAGGAATGATTAATTTTTCTATCCGGATATTCGCTTGTATCTGTAATGGAAAGTGTATTTCCGTTACTGTCAATTTGTAATAAGAATGGCATACATTGTTCCTTTAATTTAAGAGTACTCATAAGATAGATGTTATTATCAAATACTTTAAAACTATTCGTATAGATGATATATTCATATTTATAAACATTCACCCAAGTTTCTCCTAAATCTGATGATTTTGCAATATATCTGCCACCTTTCGCTGAATAATCTACTAATGTTGCATATAAGTCTTTACCAAAGTATTGCAAATTAATAACACAGATTATAGAATCTTTTTCATACAATGATATAAGGTATTTATCTAAAGAATCTAATGTTGGGTTATATCGAAAAAAGCACCTGCTATTGTTAGATGAAATAAAGACATTTTCATCGTCAGTTTCAATCTCAGAAAATTGGATGGAACTGTCAATGCCTAAATTAATGTCTTTTTTAAATTGAAGGTCAATTCCGTATTGCGAAATCTTATTTGAAGACAGAACGTACAAGTTATCATTAAATATTATTAAATCCTTAATATTTTTATTATCCGAAATTTCCTTATTTTTCCAAGTTAAACCTCCATCGTCTGATTTTAATATTGAACAATCAGAAACACCAAAAACAAAATTGTTATTAGTTAACAATTTTTTTATGGAATATTTATCACCTAAGCTTATTTGATTCCAAGTGTTGCCATAATCGGAAGAAGAAGTAATAATCCCGTGTTCCCCATAACATAAAATATTCTCATTAGAATAAATCACACCGTTATAGTCCGTAATTATTCTTGCCGGATTGAAAAAAATTTCCTGAGAGTTGCAAACATAAGTTATTATTATGAAGATTAATATTATACAGTATTTCATGATATTTTTCTTTCAAAGTATTTGATTATTAAATAGAGCAAAAAATTTTATAAACCTTCATAAAACCTACATTACAATAATTAAACAAAAATATATTTTGCCTGATTCCCGAAGGTTTGCTATTTTTGTTTTAGGGTCAAATGACCCAATGTTTAAAGCTCTGCAACCTTCGGGTTCAGGGCTTTTTTTTATTTAAATTACAAAATAAATTTCATATTTCCGAATAAAATCTTTCGTAAGTTTTTGTTTTTTTAGAGTTAGCTCACATAACCTTAGAATTTGAGTTGAACTACATTAGTTGTTAAAAAAGTATTTTTTTAGTAAATAATTTATAGTAAACAATATCATTTTTCCATTGTTTTAAGTGAATTTTTCAAGTTTTTTGCTTTCAATAAATTATAAAAATTTCATAAATATTAAAAAAAAGTTTTGAAATTAGCTAAATTTTTTGCATTTTTGGATTTAGACGATTCTCCTGAGCAGCATCAGGCGAATTAAGGACACAAAAAATTCATTGAAAAGTGGATTTTACAAACAAATGTTAATTAATAAGGATAGCTATGCATGCCCTTGAAAGTGTGTGTAGATGCAGGTATTTTATATTTGGTCAGCCGTGTGAATGAGTAGCACATTTGCACAGTAATCTGTTTTGTTTTATTTGGAAATTTAAAATTATTTGATGCAACAAGGAATTCTAAATAGAATCTTAAAGAAATTCTTTCAAAAAGAAAACCGTTTGTTTTTGTATTTATCCGTCATAATAATTTTAATTCTGTTTCTTTCCGCTTATGCCGGTAAATGGTCTTCGAACCAGTCAATTGATAGTTTCATTATTACTGGAAATAAATTCATACCAACGGAAGAGTTGCTTGGCAATGTTGATTCATCAATCGTGTCGGGTATTCGTGAGGACGTTGAACTTTTGGAGCTTAAGGACAAGATTGTCAGGCATCCATACGTGCAAACATCTTTTATCATTCAAAAAAGTTCTTCTGTAATCGAGATTGAGGTAAAGGAGAGAATGCCGATTGCCATACTTGTCAATAAAGACGGTGGGCTTAGCTACTGCGATGCCATGGCTAATGTTCTTCCTTACCGCCTGTCATTGCAATTTCAGGATATGCCGATAGTAAGGAATATTTTTAAGAATAATTTGGTAGATACAAATGCTTTGGAAAGTGCTGTGAGAATTTTAAAGGAAATGAAAAAGCAGGAATATTCTATGCTCATGCATTATGTATCAGAACTGAATTACGAGAGAGATTCGAAAACTTTTTCGATTATTACAACTGATAATGCCTGTATTGTGAAATTCGGAACTGCTGAAAACATCAGGGAGAAGCTTCAAAGATTGAGTGATTTTTATGAGTATGCTTTACAGGATATTAACGTGAACGACATTCGTTATATTGATGTTAGATGGGACGAAAGGATAATTGTGCAGACAAAACAGGTCGTACCAATCCCTGTAAATGTAGCGATATGATAAATTGAAAATTAATAAGTTGGATTGAAATTTGGAAAAATTCAAAATTTTTAAAGTAGAAATTGATAAATAAAAATAGATATGAGATAGTTATGATAAATAAAAAACAAACTCCGAAAAACGGTACACCGTTCAAACAGCAGATTTCTGTCGGATTGGATATTGGAACGTCAAAAATATGTGCATTGGTGGCATCCCCAGGAGACAGGGTGAATACATTGAATATACTTGGTATAGGTATCACTGATAGTGACGGCTTGAACAGGGGTGTGGTTGTTAATATAGATAAAACGGTAAGAACAATAAAAACCGTTATAGAACAAGCCGAACAGCAATCGGGATGCGAGATAAAGGAAGTAATCGTTGGCATTGCCGGCGACCATGTGGAATCCTTTCAATCCAAAAGCATAATCGGCATTTCCAATCCGAATAAGGAAATCCGTAAAAGCGATGTTGACAGAATTATCGAGGAGTCGAGAAACATTAAAATTCCCGACGACAGGCAAATACTTCACGTAATTCCGCAGGAATTTATCATTGATGACCAGGATGGAGTGATTGACCCGATAGGTATGAGTGGAGTCAGATTGGAAGCTAATGTTCACGTGGTTACTGGATTACAAACGGCTATTCAGAATCTGAAAAAGTGTATCGAACGGAATAATATTTCAATAAAGGCAGTCGTTCTCGAACCGCTTGCCAGCAGTTATGCAGTACTCCAACCGGATGAAAAAGAAGTTGGTGTTGCTTTGATTGACATTGGCGGAGGCACAACTGATATAGCAATATTCGAGGAAAACATCATCAGATTTACTTCTGTTTTCGGAATTGCAGGTAAGCAGGTTACCGATGATATAAGAAAAGGTCTTGGAATAATAGCAAGTCAGGCGGAAAAGCTAAAAAGAGAATACGGACATTCTTTCATGGAATCAATTCACAGGGACGATGTCTTCATGATACCCGGCATAGGTGGTCGCAAACCAACGGAAATCACAAAAAGTCAGTTCGCAAGGATAATTCAGCCGAGAATGGAGGAAATCTTTGAATTTGCTTTGGCAGAAATCAGGAGAAGTGGCTATGCGGGTAGTCTTGGAGCAGGTGTTGTCATAACTGGTGGTACTTCGCTGCTGAGAGGTACCGAAGAATTGGCTAATGAGATTTTCGGAATGCCTGTCAAAATTGGTAAACCGTCGGGAATAAAGTATTCGGGATTGGGACCTGAAGTTGAAAACCCAATTTATTCTACGGCTGTGGGTTTGGCTCTTTATGGTTTGAAAGATAGAAAAACACAGACAGTTATCGAGCAGACCAAGAAAGATAAAGAGGAATCGAAGAAAGAGAAATCTTCAATTTTGAAGAAAGTTCAGGATTTTATGAAAGAACTGTAAATAATGTAAAATGTTGAATTTGAAATGAACGGTAGCCACGACCCGGTAGTAGATGACAGTTTCCGAAGGACTGAAAAAGAATAGAATGAAAATTGAAAATGATAGTAAATGAATTGTTAATTTAATGGGGGGAAACATTATGATAGAACTGGACAACCAGGTAATGAACGGAGCAAAAATCCGTGTCATAGGAGTTGGCGGCTGCGGGGGAAATGCCATCAACAACATGATTCAAAAAAATCTGACCGGCGTTAGTTTTATTTCGGCTAATACGGACAAGCAGGTGCTGGATACAAATTTAGCTCAGGTGAAGCTGCAAATCGGCAAGGAAACTACTCGTGGGCTAGGAGCAGGAGGAGACCCTGAAATCGGCAGAATTTCCGCAGAAGAAAATATCGAAGAAATCAAGGAAGCATTGGAAAACAGCGATATGGTTTTTGTTACTGCAGGTATGGGAGGCGGTACAGGAACAGGTGCTGCACCGATAATCGCAAAAGCGGCAAAAGACCTCGATGCTTTGGTTGTGGCGGTTGTTACAAAGCCATTTTTATGGGAAGGAAAAAGAGCAAGAATTTCGGATGACGGAATTAATGAATTAAAGCAATATGTTGATGCTTTGATTACCATTCCAAATCAAAAACTTTTAGAAATTACCGATAAGAAAGTATCATTCAAGCAATCATACATGATTGTTGACGATGTGCTTTATAGTGCAACGAGAGGTATTTCGGATATAATAACAAAACCGGGTTTGGTAAACGTAGATTTTGCCGATGTTCGCAGTGTTATGAAAAGCGGTGGCGATGCCTTGATGGGTATCGGAATTGCTTCGGGAGAAAACCGTGCAATAGAAGCGACAAAGAACGCTTTGAATTCGCCGTTACTCGAAAACATATCTATTGCTGGTGCACAAGGTGTGCTGGTCAACATTACAGGTAATGAGGAAATCACCGGATTGCACGAAATCGCACAGGCAATTGCGATGATTGAAGAGTGTGCAGGACCTGATGTCAACCTTATTCATGGTGTCGTGCTTGTGCCCGAACCGATGGAAGAGCTGATGGTTACAGTCGTTGCGACAGGATTCAACAATAAGGTCGAAAGACCGAAGATGCAAAGACCTGCGGTGAATGTTGGTTTTAGGGAAAAGGACATGTTCAATGTTAAGCCGGGTTCAGCTAGCGATTTTACTTTCGATAAGCAGGTTGAAGCAACTCAGGAAAGAGTAGCTGTTCCTATGGGACGGCAGGTCAGCCCAAGAGGTGAGGATGAATTGAAAAAGCTCGATGTTCCCGCTTATGTACGAAGGTTTGCAAATCCTGAGGAGCAAAATTCGATGAACACAGACCAGGCAGTGCAAAACAGTGCCGAAAAAGTGCCGGCTGGACTTGGCTTTGACAAAACAGCTTCCTTGAAAAATTATGACCAACCCGCCTTTTTAAGGAAGATAATGGACTAAAAAAAAAATTGTAAATAGTGGTTCCCTTCATAATGAGAAAAAAGCCCGTCTTTGTTTCCGAGTCGGGCTTATTTAATTGAAAATGTAGAATGTAGAATGTAAACATTAATTGCTCTATAGAATTAATTAAGTATATTTGTAAAAAAGAAACGCTTCCGAATTCAATCCGAAAGCGTCGGGCTAAGGATTCTATCCTTAGCGTTGTAAAAACTTTTTTAAATATAACTTATTTTACTTAACGAGTCAAGAGAAATTAAGGGTATGATTATGTATTTGACCTATATTGATGAATCTGGTGATGACGGATTTCCTCAAACCTCCTCGAACATTTTTATTCTAAGTGCCATGTATATGGATGATATTTTTTGGAGAGATAACTTTTCAAAGATTTATTTGCAAAGTAGAACCAAATCGAGGTAAAATTGTAAATTGCATAAAATGACTCTTTAAGTGTTGTAATCTATCCAAAATAAAACACCACCTACACTCCATTCGAAGTTTCAGTGGTTCATATTAAAATTATGAACAATAATTGATATAACAAAATTATTTTTATATTTATTTGGAATTAAGAACAAAATTGAGTTAAATTTGCAAGATGAACTTTATAAGATTAAATATGATACAGGTAAATTTGAGGAATCTTTTAATTTCTTTAATAATGACAAAATTTTACTAAAACTTGAATAAAAGTTTACCGGAATGAAACAAATGAATAATTAAAATATTATTGCTGAAAATAATTTATAAGGAAGGATTTAATAATGAAAATTGTCGTATTAAATATAGTCTTTTTGTTCACAATTTTATTTGTTTCATGTTCGTCAATTGCTTGGCATGGTTTAGGAGGAGCTTTGATAGAGAATTGTGATGATATCATAACTAAATCATTTGATGATATTGAGAATTATTGGATCTACAGAACAAAAACCAGTGCATTTAATATGAGTTTAATAAAATATGATTATAAAAATAAAAAGGAATTCTTTTTATCATTAACATCTTATGCTCAAAGTTTAGTGGTTGATGGAAAAGGTTTGATATTGGTTTTTGAAGATGATACTCAACTTAGGATAGATTGTGACGTTAAAGTTGAGGTTAATGAGTCATATAGCTCTGATTATAATTCAGTATTTGCGATTGGTGTAAATTGGTTGACGGATCAGCAAATTAAAAATAAATATAAATATTATATTTTTATTTATTTAACTGATGACAATTTAAAATTACTTTCGACAAAGGATATTAAAAAATGGAGACTTTATATTTTTGATGGACAACCCATGAGTGAAATATTTGCAAAAAACTTTAAATCAGCAGTTAATTGTTTATTATTACCTTAATTTATATAACAAAATTATTTTTATATTTATTTGCAATTAAGAACCAAATTGAGTTAAATTTGCAAGATGAACTTTATAAGATTAAATATGATACAGGTAAATTTGAGGAATCTTTTAATTACTTTAACAATGATAAAATTTTACTAAAACTTGAATAAAAGTTTACCGGATTGAAACTAAATGAAAATATAAATAAATTATTTAATTACTAATTTGAGGTTACAAATGAAAAAATATTTATTTTGTATTTTATTATTTTCAATTATATTTACATTTTATAATTGCAGTTCTGAAAGTTCAGAATTATATGAACAAGCAATTGAAAAGGTCAAAGAGCAGTTGAAAGTGCCAAGTACTGCCAAATTTCAAGATTATGAGGATAAGTATGTAAAATTTCAAGCACCAGAAAATTATTCAAAAGACGATCCCAGAAAATTTGCAACTGTAGAAGTTATTTATGATGCTCAAAATTCATTCGGTGCTTATATAAGGGGGTCAAATTTAGTTGTATTTACAGACATCGGTAATAATACATGGAGATTTTTAGAAATTATTGATAATGATGAATAAATTTTTTGATATAATATTTGAGGTAAACATGGAAAATTTAAATTCAAACACTGAAAAACCAATTTATAAAAAAAATTGGTTTATAGCAACTTCAATAATTGTTGGCTTATTTTTAGGTTTAATAATTTTAGGTTCAATTTTACCTAAAAATGAGAAACAAGATATTGGCAAAGATGAAGAAAGGGAAAAAGATACTACTTTTGAACAAAAAAAGACTGATTATATAAGTGAGTTAAAAAAATTATTACCAGATAAAATTCAGGATTATCAAGAAGTATCCGATAAAAAAGTTTGGGGTTCAAATTCTACAAATGAAATCATACAAAGAATTATAGATGAACAAAAAGAATTTTTAAATTATCAAAGTTATTTTGGAAAGGATGAAAAACTTGATAGTTTGTTAAAAATAGCTGAAAATTGGTTCAAAAAAGCATTAGAAAACAATTTTAAAGATGCAAGGATTGTTTATAAAAATAATTTAAAAGAGAAATTATGGGAAAATAATGTCGATATTATTTTATCAGGTGATGACTATGATAAATTAATTTTTGTGGGTGGAATATTTGCAAATAATAAAAATAAAAAGGAATTTCAAGCTACTATTGAACCAATTGTTAAATCTTTAAGGTTTAAATTTATAGAATACAAATGGTATAAATATGATACTGACGGTAAAATATATGAATTGAATACTTTAAAGGACAACGAAATCAGTCCTAATTGATTTAAATAAAATCACATATTGTTCTGTAACTCATTTGTAACCAATATTCAGCAAAGTAAGGAATAGAGTTGTAAAGGAAAAAAAATATTAATTACTACCAAGATGTAAGAATTTAGCCCGTCTTTGTTTCCGAGTCGGGCTTATTTAATTGATAAAGGATAATGGAAAATTGATAATTAACAATTGCTAAGAAAATTATTGAAAATGAAATTTAGTTATACTTTTATAATATCTATCATTACCCTGATTCTTTCAGGTTGCACTGTTGTGGAGCATATTGCAGGAGTTGGGTTTGATTCAGAGCAGTTTGAAAAAGCAAGGGAATCTAAGATATTGGAATTGCGATTGAAGTCGGCTGAGAAACTTTCGAAACGAATGGAATTAAATTCTCCGCTTTTTGATTACGATTTGTCGGTTGCTTTCAATGAGGAGATGGTCAATAAATTGCTTGCTCAATACAAGGACGCAACGGGTATGCTCGATGATGCAACCGATTATGTTATTAAAGATGTAAAGGCAAAGCTAGAAAATGGCTCTGCAATTGCCTCCTTTGAACTTTTAGCTCATAATGAAACGCATAATGTTGATGTGTTGCTATTGCTCGATTGCTTGATTTTAATCGATGAAGAAAAAAAGGATTTAGTTCTGAAGGTAGAACCTTTCAACATTTCTCCTATTACTACGACGAGAGGTGTTTACTCTGCAGCAAAGGAAATTATTAATAAAATGATAAAGTTGAATCTTGCGAATCTTAACAAAAGTTTGCCACCATTGAAAATTCCATTGAATATCGAGAATAAAATTCCTATTCCGGGAAATAAGACTGACATTAAATCAAAAATTAATCTGACAATTGTGAATCCAGAGAGGAATATTAAATTTAATTTGAAAATAAAAGAGATTCTTTTTTTTAAGGAAAAAATTGTAGTGGGTTTGGGACTCGAAAAGGTTGAGGTGGAGTAATGATTAATTTAATTACTAATTACAATTTACGAATTACGGTTTTTGGGATTATATTTTTATTAATTCTGTTGTTTTTGTCATCTTGTTCGACGATTGAGTTGCCGCCGGTGGAAGAATCAAATAAGAAAATTATTGAGTACAGAACTCAACTTCAGGAGATTGATAAATTTATTAATTCAAAAAATGCTGAATTAAAAACGGAAAAAGATGTAGATATCAAAGTTCAAAAAGAAATGCTCAACAGGATGTTGGCAGTACTTGCGAATAATCGAAAAGAAGATTTGACGATACTTTTTCTAAAAACGAAGAATCTTATTAAGGATGACAAAAAAGTACTTGGGATTGAATATACAAACTTCGTTGATATTGACAAGGGTCAGGTGAAGATGGATTTGAAATCTTTGAAATTAATAAGACTCGAAAAAAATAAAATGGAAGCGATTATTGAAATCGGAGGTAACGGTGATATATCGCTGTCAGGGAAAAATACCGGAATTTCAGCATCAATTTCCAGTGGAGTTGATTTGTATCTGAAGGATAATGTGGAATTTAAAATCGAAAATTCAAATGATGGAAATATAATTTTAAGACCAATTCCGAAAAAAATGAAACTTAAAACGAAATTCACAATCGAATTGCTGAAATGGAATATTCCCTGGAGAGAAGAAATCGAGCTTGAGTTTTCGGATATAATCAGTCCGATATCTGTGCCGATGAGTTTGGCAACAGAAATAGATTTTCCGTTCCCTTCGAAAAGTAAAAAGCCGGGGCAATTCAATTATATTCCATGCAAAATTAACTTCTTTGATACAAAAGCTCTGACAGAAAGCGAAAATTTAATCTGGATGGCAAATATCAACATTATGAAAATAAAATAATCAAACTATAATAAATCACTCACGAATTTCTAAGAATAGCCACTCTACAAACTGAATAGGTTTCAGTAAAACCGTAACCTTGAGGCATTGCAACACTGCGAAAGCCAGATATTGGTTTGCAATTTTGTTTATTATTTGATATTAGCTAAATTTGAAATCCAAAATTCAACAAAAAGCACGTTGCAAAAAATGAATTTTTAAATGAAGAAAGAATTTTTTTATATTTTTATTAGGATGGTTATATGATGGAAAAACGCAGACCCTGGGCTGAACCATATAAGATAAAGGTTGTTGAGCCGGTTAAAATGACTACCAGGGAATACAGAGAAAAAGCAATTGAAGAAGCAGGTTATAATACTTTTCTTTTACGCAGCGAAGATGTTTATATTGATTTGCTGACAGACAGCGGTACAAATGCGATGAGTGATTATCAATGGGCAGGTATGATGCTTGGCGATGAAGCATACGCAGGAAGCAAGAACTACTATTATCTTGAAGATAATGTTAGAAAGTTTTACGGATATAAATATCTTGTCCCGACACATCAGGGCAGAGGTGCTGAACACATGCTTTCGCAAACTGTGATTAAAAAAGGACAATTTGTTGCAGGTAATATGTACTTTACAACAACCAGACTTCATCAGGAATTAGCCGGAGGAAAGTTCGTTGATGTGATTATTGACGAAGCACACGACCCTGACGCAATTCACCCTTTTAAAGGTAATGTTGATTTAAACAAATTTGAAAAGCTGATTAAGGAAAAAGGTGCCGAGAATATTGCATATATTACTGTAGGAGCTCCTGTGAATATGGCTGGTGGTCAGCCAGTTTCTATGGAGAATATGAAGCAGGTACATGCTTTGGCAAAGAAAAACAATATAATGGTTGTACTCGATGCTACGCGTAATATGGAAAATGCCTACTTTATTCAGCAGCGAGAAAAGGGCTATGAAAATAAAACAGTCGCTGAAATCCACAAGGAATTTTGTTCGTATTCCGATGCGGCAACAATGAGCGCCAAGAAAGATTTGCTTGTTAACATCGGTGGTTTTGTCGCATGCAATGATTATGATTTATTTCAAAAGTTAAGAAATATGGTTGTTGTCTATGAGGGTTTGCATACCTACGGTGGTTTGGCGGGACGTGATATGGAAGCAATGGCACGCGGTATGGAAGAAGCTTTGGAAGAACACAATATTTCATTCAGAGTAAAACAGGTAAAGTATTTCAGTGATTTGCTTGAAGAAGCTAACATTCCGATAGTAAAACCTGCAGGCGGTCATGCTATATTTTTAAATGCAAGAAAGTTCTATGACCACATTCCACAGGATGAATTTCCAGCACAGAAATTAGCTGCTGATTTGTATGTTAACTCTGGTGTTCGCGGTATGGAAAGAGGAATTGTTTCTGCCGGAAGAAATGCCGAGACAGGTGACCACAACAGACCAAAACTGGAACTTGTCAGATTGACTTTTCCCAGAAGGGTTTATACCCAAGCACACTTGGATGTTGCTGCTTATAGTGTTATTGAGCTTTACGAAAAAAGGCACGAGGCAAAAGGTTTAAAGATGATTTACGAACCACCTTATCTGAGATTTTTCCAGGCAAGATTTGAAGTGATTAAATAGAATTCTAAAATTAATTAGTAATTCATTCTGAATAAGTGAGGAATCTTTGTGTATCTAGGATTCCTCACTTTTTTTAGAATGATTTTTTGTTTTACTTCACCTTCTTAATGAAGTCACGCAAAATATCAGATAACTTTGGTTTGCTGATTTCTGCCAGTTCGTAATAGACTCTTGTCTTTGGTTGTTTGATTTTAATGAAGCGTGCCAAATCAATAGGTGTACCTATAACAACTGAATCACATTTTGTTCTTTCGATTGTTTTTTCCAAATCCTTCATCTGCTGTTTGCCGTAACCCATTGCAGGTAGCAAAGAGCCGATTTCAGGATATGTTTTAAATGTTTCAGTTATTTTACCAACTGTGTAAGGTCTTGGGTCAACAAATGTAATGGCTCCGTACCTGCGAGCCGCAACCATACCGGCACCCTGGTCCATTTCACCGTGTGTCAATGTTGGTCCGTCTTCGATAACCAAAACTTTTTTGCCTTTGATAACTTCAGGTTTTTCGGCAACAACTGAAGAAGCCGCAAGAATAACCTGTGCCTTAGGATTGAATGCCCTGATATTTCCCAAAACATAATCAACATCTTCGGGATATGCAGAATCTACCTTATTTACAACAACTACATCTGCCATTCTCAGATTAACTTCGCCGGGATAATATCCAATTTCATGTCCCGGTCTCAGTGGGTCAACAACAACGATTGACAGATCTGGTTTATAAAATGGCATATCATTATTGCCACCGTCCCAGATTATAACGTCTGCTTCTTTTTCTGCTTCCTTGAGGATTGCCTCGTAATCAACACCGGAATAAATGACACTTTTCATTGCTATATGCGGCTCGTATTCCTCCATTTCCTCGATTGTGCATTTATGCTTTTCCAAGTCGGAAAGCTTAGCAAATCTCTGCACTTTTTGTTTTGCCAAATCACCGTAAGGCATGGGGTGACGAATTGAAACAACTTTTTTACCGAGTGACATTAGCTGACGGACAACTTCTCTCGTTGTCTGGCTTTTACCACAACCGGTACGAATCGCTGTGATTGACACAACTGGCTTTTTGGAAACTATCATTGTCGGATAAGAACCCAACATTGAAAATTTGGCACCAGTTACGAGCACTCTCGAAGCAAGATGCATAACTGTGTCATAAGGCAAATCGCTGTATGACAGTACACATTCACTGACATTGTACTTTGCAATTAACTTTTCAAGTTCGCTTTCAGCAAAAATTGGGATACCATTCGGATAATTTTTTCCAGCCAAAACTGCCGGATATTTTCTTCCTGCAATGTCAGGTATCTGTGCAGCTGTGAAAGCTACAACTTCAGTATTTTCACAAGTCCTGTAATAAGTATTGAAGTTATGGAAATCTCTTCCGGCTGCTCCGATAATTATTACTTTTTTCTTCTCTTTCTTACTCATATAATCTCCTAAGTATATTAAAAATATTAATCTAATGATTTTACAACTTTTTCAATTTTTTCTACTGCCCAGTCAATATCTTCTTTGGTAATAACCAGAGGAGGGGCAAATCTTATAATGTTTTCATGTGTTTCTTTGCAAAGGATTCCTTCTTCTTTTAGTTTTTCGCAATATGGTCTTGCCTTTCTGTCGAGTACAAATCCAATCCAAAGACCGCGACCTCTAACTTTTACAATATGTGGACTTGAAATAGCCCTTAGTTTTTGCACAAAGTAATCTCCAAGTTCAGCAGAACGTTCAATAAGTTTTTCCTCTTCAATTACTTCAAGACTTCTCACTGCCAGTGCGGCTCCTAAGGGATTACCTCCGAAAGTCGAGCCATGCTCACCGGGCTTTATTACTCCGAGTATATCCTTGTCTGCTAAAATCGCTGAGACAGGATAATAGCCACCCGACAAAGCTTTTCCGATTATCACTATATCAGGTCTTACTCCTTCATAGTAATGAGCAAAAAGCTTCCCAGCCCTGCCGAGACCTGATTGAATCTCATCGCAGATAAACAATATATTATTTTCTTTACATATTTTTTCGATTCCTTTCAGATAGCCATCAGGTGGAATCACGATGCCACCTTCTCCCTGAATCGGTTCAACCAAAACAGCGGCTGTGTGCGGAGTAATTTTCAATTTCAAATCGTCGAGATTACCATATTCATGCATCGGAAATGCCTGAGTACAGTATGGACCGAAACCTTTATTCGACATGGGGTCATCAGAAAATCCCACAATAGTAGTAGTCCTGCCATGGAAATTACCTGATGCTACAATGATTTCAGCTTTATTTTCAGGAATTCCTTTAACATCGTAGCCCCAACGTCTTGCTGTTTTGATTGCAGTTTCGACTGCTTCGGCACCAGAGTTCATCGGCAATGACATATCGTAACCTGTCATGTCATGAAGTTTCTTATAAAGCATTGGCAGTCGGTTATTTCTGAAAGCACGGCTTGTCAAAGTAACTTTTGATGCCTGTTCCACGAAAACTTCCATAATCTTCGGATGGCAATGTCCCTGATTAACTGCTGAGTATGCCGCTAGGCAATCAAGGTATTTTTTACCGTCAACATCAGTCACCCAGATTCCTTTTGCATCGCTGATAACAACATCTAAGGGGTGGTAATTGTGAGCACCATATTTATCTTCAATATCAATATAATCCTGTGTTTTCATATTTTCATTTCTCCTGTTTATATAGTTTATTTTTCAAATATTCATTTTCTTTTTTGTTTTAGAAGTTAGCTGTTAGCTTAAAGCTAAAACCCAAACATCCATTATACATTCTACATTTTACATTCTACATTCTACATTCTACATTCTACATTCTACATTTTACATTCTACATTCTACATTCTACATTTTACATTCTACATTTTCATGTCATCCTGAGCTTGTCGAAGGATGAAACTGAATTTTCAATTTTACAATTTTCAATCAATTTCTAATTTATTTTAATAATTCTTTTTTGACTTAAAACTTGTTTAACCGCAATGTCCACTAAGTTTTTTCGCAAAGTTTCGTAAAGTATTTCTAATCTCTAAACCCTATACCCAAGACCCTATACCCTTGAACCCTATACCCTATTTCTTTAATCCATCAAACAAAGTCGGCTCGTCATTTTCTTCAAACAGCATTGTAAGCAAAGCCATTCTTACATACAAGCCATTTCTGGACTGCCTGAAGTAAGCGGCTCGTCTGTCATGGTCAACATCAGTATCTATTTCAACCGAACGTGGCAACGGATGCATGATGATCGAATTATATTTCATTTTCTGCAAAGATGCTGAATCAATGTTGTATGCTGATAAATCAAAGTTTCTGTCTTTCAGTCTGTCTCTGTCAATTCTGGTCTGGTAAACGACATCCACTTTATTAATTATGTTTTCAGTTGAGTTTGCTAATTGATAAGACACTCTGTTTTCGTCTAAATGTTCCAGAATATCAGGTCTTATTTGCAATTCATCAGGTGAAATGAAATACAATTTTATCCTTTCAAACTTACTTAATAGATATGCAAGAGACCTTACGGTTCTTCCTTTGTCCAATGCTCCAATAAACGCGACTGATAAACCATCGAGTGCATGACATTCATTGTAAATTGTGTATAAATCAAGAAGTGCCTGAGTAGGATGCTGACCACCGGCTCCATCTCCTGCATTAATTACAGGAATGGGTGAAACAGATGCGGCTCGCTTTGCACCGCCTTCTTCGTGGTGCCGAAGAACAATAACATCGCAGTAATCAGCGATTATACGGATTGTATCTTCAAGCCGCTCACCACGAACTTCTGATGAAAATTCATACGCCTGCTCTGTCGCAAGATTCTTCCCGCCAAGACGGAACATTGCAGACTCGAACGAAAATCGAGTTCTTGTTGAGGGTTTATAAAATAAACTCGCCATGATTTTGTTCTCATAGTCCCTTGTGCCTCCACGGGCAACGATTTTTTTCATTTCCTCAGTTCTTTTGAACAATTCCATCAAACGTGGAACTGTGAACTGCTGAGATTCGACAACATGATTTAGTTTCATTTCTTTATCCGATACATTTATTAATTTTCAATTTTACAATTTTCAATTTTTAATTTAAAATCATTATTTATGTCAAAATTCACAAAATTCTAAACTAGTAGCTAACTTCTAATAACTAACGACTAATATGGGTCCCTGCTTTACCTTCAATTGCATCCATTAAATATTCATATGAGGTGATAATTGCTTTCCTATCACCATTATTAATGAACTTAATCGCGGATTCAATCTTTGGTCCCATGCTTCCCGGAGGAAACTGACCTTCATTTAAATATTTTTGCATTTCGGCAACAGTAGCATTCTGAATACCCTGTTGTTTGTCAGTCTTATAATTCAGATAGACCATATCAGTATCAGTGCTTATGATGAATAAATCAACATCCAGATTTTTCGCAAGCAGGGCAGATGACCTGTCTTTGTCAATAACAGATTCCATCCCGACAATTTCACCATTATTGCCGTAGGTGACAGGAATTCCTCCGCCACCGAGTGCAATTACTACAATACCTAAATCAATTGATTTGGATATAACGTCTAATTGTAAAATCTTAATTGGCTCAGGTGAGGCAACAACTCTTCTGTAACCTCTGGCAGAATCTTCCACAACATCCCAGCCAAGTGTCCTGTGCTTAAGTTCTGCTTCTTGTTTATCGTAAAAAGGACCAATAGGTTTTGTAGGATTTCTAAAAGCTTTGTCGTCCCTATCCACCAAGACCATAGTCGGAATAGTTGATACCAGCTTTCTGACACCAAGCTGTTTTAACTCATATTCAAGTTCTCTTTGCATGATATAGCCAATCTCGCTTTGTGTAGTAGCAACACACATATCGAGAGTGTGGGTATATACTTCTTTAGCGGCTCTTTCAGAGCGAAGAAGTGCCGCACCTGCCTGAGGTCCGTTGCCATGAGTGATAACGACTTCCCAACCAAGCTTAATCATGCGGGCAATACTTTTTGCAGTTGCTCTTGCATTGGCTGACTGCTCGGCGAGAGTACCTCTTTCACCTGCTCTTATCAGTGAATTACCACCAACTGCTATTAATGCTTTTTGTACCATTTTTCTTTTGTTATTAGATGTTAGAAGTTAGCTTAAGGCAGAAAGCTGAAAGCTAAAAACAAAACATCCATTCAATATTTTTACATCCTTTTAGAAGTTAGCAATTAGCAGTTATTAGATAGCTAAAAGCCAAACATTTTAAATTCTACATTATACATTTTCCCTTCTCCCTTTTCCCTTCTCCCTTTTCCCTTCTCCCTTTTCCCTTCTCCCTTCTCCCTTCTCCCTTTTCCCTTTTCCACTATTATTTCATCAGCTTATACATAATTGCTTTTTGGACATGAAGTCTGTTTTCTGCTTCCTGAAATACGACTGACTGCTTCGAATCAATTACCGAATCAGTTACCTCTTCATTCCTGTGAGCCGGAAGACAATGCATAAAGATTGCATCTTTTTTGGCTTTAGCCATAAGTTTATCATTTACCTGATAGTCTTTGAAAATTCTTCTGCGTTTTTCGGCTTCTGCTTCCTGTCCCATTGATGCCCATGTATCGGTATAAACCACATCTGCATTTTTTACTGCTTCCATTGGGTTTTTGATATATTCAATTTTAGCACCGGTCTTTTTTGCCTCAGCAACAGCATCCTGGAACGCAACAAGGTTTGGTTCATAACCGGCAGGTGTTGAAATAACGACATGAACTCCTAATCTTGCACCACCATTCATCAGAGAATGAGCTACATTGTTTCCATCACCAACATAAGTCAGCTTCAATTTCTTGAAGTCGCCTTTGATTTCCTTGATTGTCATGTAATCTGCCATTCCCTGGCATGGATGAGTATAATCAGTTAGTCCATTGATAATCGGAATTTTAGTGAATTTAGCCATATCTTCCACGATATCATGCCCGAAAGTTCTAATCATAATGCCTTGCACCATGCGGTCTAATACCATGGATACATCATAGACCGATTCTCTTTTACCCAAATTGATTTCTGCAGGTGACAAGTAAAGCGAATATCCTCCTAATTGCTGAATGCCTATATCGAAACTTGTTCTTGTCCTCAGTGATGGCTTCTCGAAAATCAAAGCCAGTGTCTTCCCCTTCAATCCTTCGCTGTATTTCGAAGGATTTTTCTTCATGTCAATTGCTAATTTGAAAGTATCGAGTACTTCCTCGGTTGTAAAGTCCAATATTTTTAAAAAATCTTTTTTCACGCGTTAACTCCTTTTTTTCTAAATAGTATAATATTAATAAAAATTCTGCCTTATTTTAAAGACAAATATATATAAAATTTTGTAATAATTATATTCTTTTAGAACTTAAATCGGAGCGTCTGTCTGGTAATGCTTGAAAAGCAAAATCTTGGTTGCTCTGGATTTTGACATATTCATAGGACGCAACGAAAAATACTGACCGCCGGACAGCTTTTCCTGTCTTGCAGTATTAGGTCTTATTATATTTTCCCTTACTTTGTTCATCTTATAAAAAATTGCCAAAAAAATATCATTAATTAATTGTTTATCTAAATACAAATCTAACACTTAAAGCAATAATAAGCAAACACAAGTAAACTTCTGTAAAAAAAGATGTTTTTTATGGATTTGTTGCACAACAGTCATTTTTTAGTTAAAGACAATTATCGTATATTTGTAAACTTTTTGGATGCCAAAATGTAACCGGAGGGGTGGCAGAGCGGCTGAATGCACCGGTTTGCTAAACCGACGTAGGGCGATAAGTTCTACCGGGGGTTCGAATCCCCCCCCCTCCGCGGGATTAGAAAAGAGAAAATAGAAGATAGAAAAAAGAAAATAGAAGAAATAGTGAATAAGAGATTATTTGCTATTTTTTTTATAATTTATCGAACCAATCCGACTTAATTACACATTTTTCAATTAATTCTGTTTCAACTCCTAATTTATATTCCTTTAATTTTTCACAAAGTAATTCACCATCAATTAAATCAATTGGTGGAGCTCCATCTCTAGTTGCTTCTTTATATGCATCTCTTGTAAAACTGCTTGTAGTAATGAATAAACCTTTATCTGCACGACCTTGCATAGCTCCTCTGAAATCTCTTATTTGACTTGGTGTTATTTGGCTTTTATATCTTTTACATTGAAAAATCACATGAAAACTTAAGAAGCCACTAATTTTAACAATACCTTTTCCATCAATGCCTCCATCTCCGGATTGTCCTGTTACTTCGACTTGTATAAAACCACTTTCTCTCAATAACCTCTGGGCAAGCCTTTCGAATGCATCTGGTCGTATTTTTAATAACACTTCAAGTAGTTTTTCTTTCCAATTTGAGGATTCACTAATTTGTTCATCGGTATTTTCTTCCTTGGAACTATTTTTCTCACTTTCAAAATCTTTTTTTTGATTACGAACCTTTTTAACAATTTCGTCAGGTTTGATTTTGTTAATATCAACATCAGAATCTGTTAGAGTCCATACACCACGAATTGAATTGTCAAGTAAATTACTTTTTTTAAGATAAGTCCTCGCCCATGCTAGACGATAATCAATTTCATTTCTAAAACCATCATGAGGAATAACAACTAATTCTTCAGGGAAACTTTCAATTTGATATACTACATCATTTATCTCATTAATTGTTCCTGAACCTCCTAATTTCTTAAGTGCTTTCAAAATTGGAACAAATAACTCATCAAAAGTTGGTAACTTTTCATTTAATTTTCTTCTTGCCATATTATCACCTTTTTATTGTTTATTAGGATAATTGTATCTTTCAAATCTTCTTACACACCAAATTCACGCTTGCCTGGTCTGTAGGCGTTATCATTATATCCTGTATCATTACGTGCTGGGGACGGGTAGCACAAAAGAGGGCTGTTTCGGCTATGTCTCTTGCTTCGAGCGGTTTGTATCCCTGATAAACTGTTTTACCTTTTTCGAAGTCATAGTCGAATCGTACTGCCGCAAATTCTGTTTCTACCAATCCCGGCTCTATGTTCGTTACACGCACTCCGGTTCCATTCAGGTCAAGAACCATACCTTTGGAAATAAATGCCACAGCCGCTTTTGTTCCGCAGTAAACATTTCCGAATGGGTAAACTTCCCTGCCTGCAATAGAGCCAATATTGATTACATAGCCAAATCCCTGCTGAACCATTTTTGGAAGAATGAGCCGCGAAACATAGAGCAGTCCTTTAATGTTGGTGTCTATCATTTCCTGCCAGTGATGAAGTTCGCCATCCTGAATTTTACTCAAGCCCTTGGCTTTTCCTGCATTGTTGATAAGCACATCAATAGTTGACCATTTTTCAGGCAATTCTTCGATATACTTTTTCAGGTCATCATAATTTCTTACATCACAAGTGATGCTGTAAATCTCAGCACCATATTGCTTGAATAATCTTTCGCAAACAAGAGCAAGTTTTTCCTGCCGTCTTGCTATGAGAATCAGCCGTGCACCTGCTTGAGCAAATATTTCGGCACATGCTTCGCCTATTCCTGCAGAAGCTCCTGTAATTAATACAACTTTTCCTTTCATTTTATTATTCTCCTTTTTTTCTATTAAATTTCTTAAAATAATTTATTCCCTGTCGGGATATCTTTCTCAATATTTCTGTCATCCTGAGCCTGTCGAAGGCTGAATTAAAATTCTTATATTCAATCCCTACAGGATATTTTTCTCAATATTTCCGTCATCCTGAGCCTGTCGAAGGATGAATTAAAATTCTTATATTCAATCCCTACGGGATATTTTCCTCAATATTTCTGTCATCCTGAGCCTGTCGAATGATGACAACAATCATTTCTTCTTTCTAAGTAATTCAACTATCCCTTCATCTCCAATCAAATGAGCTGCACCGACAACAACAAAATAAGTTTTATCAGTTTTTAAATACTCCTCAATTTTACTTATCATTCTTAAATTTCTTTGAGTATAAAGTTTGTCCATAATCTTTGAAAATTCGGGATGACCGGCGACCGGCTCCAGAACAAATCTTTCCATTTCTTTTGTATTTCCGGTCTTCCAAAAATGAACCAAAGTATCAATCTGCTGAAGCCACAAGCTTTGGTCGAGTAAGCTGTAGTCAATAAATTCATTTTGCAGTGATGCCAATTCCTTGTCAAACAAATCGAGTTGCTCCTCAGCAGTTTCGAGTTCCAGAATTTCCTTTTTCTCCTTTGCTTTATCGAGAAAATGATTGTCCACACCGAGAGTTTTATCAAATCCGGCTTTGTTCATCTCAAGCATCAGCACAGTCATAATCGCCATCCATGGCTTCATTTTGATATATGCCATCTTTGGTACTTTGTTGATTAAAAGCAATGCTTCAAGTTTCTGATAAGTTTCTTTGGTCAATTCAGATTCAAGAGTTCTGTCATCCTGATACATGGATTTCTGCAACATCAACATAGGATTTACTTTGTCAAGGTTCAACTCAACAACAAGTGCATCAGATGATTCGTATGCCTCCTCTATTTTCTTTGCAAGCGGATACATGTCTTCATTTGCAACATGAATCGAGCCAAAAAGATAAACTGTAGCTGTTGATGATTTAACTTTCCAGAAGAAATTAGATTCCTCTGAAACTTTGTACTTTCCAGTTTCCTTGACCGTACTGCATGAAATAAACAGTACAGCAAACAGTAGATATAAACTAATTTTTTTCAATTTTCAATCCTATTTTAGTAAATAATCCGATTTAATTAATTCATGGATATTATTTTTAAAAAGTGCATACTCAAAGCCCTCCTGCAAACTGTAAGCTCCTGTCTCGCCTGATTTGTTAACAGCTATAAAACCAACCTGAATTTCCTTATAGTTTTTGATTTTCTTAGCAATTCTCTCAACAGCTATCTTGCAAGCTTTCTGCGGAGACTTGCCATTTCGCATTTGCTCGACAATTAGAAAGCTTCCTACAGTTTTGATTACTGCTTCGCCGACACCTGTTGCGGCAGCCGCACCAACTTCATTATCGCAAAACATTCCAGCTCCTATGATAGGTGAATCGCCAACTCTACCGTGCATTTTCCATTTCAAACCACTTGTTGTGCATGCTCCTGATAGATTTCCTGATTTATCCAAAGCAACCATTCCGATTGTATCATGATTTGATTCGTAGTCCCATGGCTTGTAAACACCTGTCTTAATCCATTTTTCCCATTCAGCTTTGGCTTCTTCAGTTAAAAGATTTTCTTCTTTAAACCCATTTTCCAAAGCAAATCTTTTTGCACCTTCACTGACTAGTAAGACATGCTGCGTTTTCTCCATAACAAGCCGTGCAACAGAAATTGGATTCATTATATTTTCAAGACAGGCAACAGAACCGGCATTACCGAATTCATCCATTATGCAGGCATCCAAAGTAACCTTGCCGTCCCTGTCAGGCAAACCGCCATAACCGACACTGGTAACTTTAGGGTCAGCTTCGGAAACCCTAACTCCCTGCTCAACAGCATCCAAAGCCCTGCCGTTTGCAGAAAGGACTTTCCACGCCGCTTCGTTGGCTGCCAAACCATGCTTCCATGTCGAGATTACGACAGGTGAATCCAATATTTGATTGTTAATTACCGTTGATTCTTTGCTTTCTTTACCGCATGCTGTAATCAGTCCGACTGTAGTAAGAGCAGATGCCTTGATAAAATCCCTTCTTGTTTTCATCTAAAAACCTTATAAATTATTTTCAAAAATTTAAAATTATGAATATTTTTCCTTTATTCGAAATAAATTCTAAAAATATCAAATAGATAAATTCGTAATCTTAATAATATTTTAAATCATTAAGGAAGAATTTTGGGAATTCAGGTATCAACTTTAATTTTATTAGCAACAGCCGCAATTAGCTTGCTTGTCATATATGCCAAACCGGATTTATATGAGAAACTTGTTTTGCACCCATTCAGTGTAACGAGGGAAAACAGGTGGTACACTCTTATTACAAGCGGTTTTATTCATGCAGACATCTGGCATCTTGCATTTAACATGTTGTCATTCTACTTTTTTGCAGGAAGACTCGAAGCTGTTGTCGGCACAGAAAATTTCCTGTTAATTTACTTTGGCTCTATGATAATCAGCGACCTGCCTACTATATATAAACAGCGAGATAATCCCAACTACCGCTCATTAGGTGCTTCCGGAGCTGTTTCAGGAATTATTTACAGTTCGATATTATTCAATCCACTCGGCACAATTTACATATATTTTATACCAATGCCTGCAATAGTTTTCGGTATTTTATTTATCGTTTACGGCTATTATATGGAAAAGCGGGGAATGGATTACATCAACCACTCTGCTCACAACTGGGGAGCAATTTCGGGAATAGTTCTGACTTTGATACTGGCACCCTATTCATGGGACGTTTTTATTCAGCGTCTTTTTTATTGAAAATTTGCTTTAACGGTTCAATGTGTGCAAGAAAAATTACCGCACACAACAAAGCTACGGTTGATTTGATAAATAGAGTTTGATTGATTGCGAAGATTGACGAAGATAAAATCCAGTTGTCAGGTAAAAAATAAAATGCAATTGGAGAGCAAATTAATGCTATTGCATTTGCTATGAACAAATCTTTCTTTAAAATATATATCCCGATTAGCCAGAATATTCCCCAGAATACAACCGCTAAAGGAAATGTTGCTAATCCAACTCCCACAGCAGTCGCGAGTCCTCTGCCTCCTTTGAATTTAAGAAAAATTGAATAGTTGTGTCCGACAACAGCAAAGATGACTGATAAAGCAACTGATAAAAAGTCGTTCTCAGAGATAAAACAAACAATTAAAACAGCTGCCAAACCCTTTAGCATATCAAGAAAGAAAACAACAATGCCAATCCACTTCTTACCGGTAGTTTCGTAGCTGTTCATCGCACCGACATTGCCTGAACCAATAATTCTGATATCCTGCTTTACATAAATTTTTATCAGAATATATGCAAAGGGAATTGACCCGATAAGATAACTTAATATGCTTGTAAAAAAAATCACACGTATTTTTTAAGGTAAATATTTATTAAGATTTATTTCATAATAAACATAGTAAGGAATCCCGAACATAATGAAGTTGTTATTCCTTACTATGATAAAAATTTCCGTTCAAAATATTCCTTATCCTCCAAACTGCTTTCTTATAATGTTCAAAGCAGAGCCATTTTTGAACCATTCAATCTGTTGTTCATTGTAACTATGATTAACATGAAATTCATCATAAGTTCCATTGGCATGATGAAGGAAAACAGTCAAAGGAATTCCTGGTGCAAAGTTCTTCAATCCAATAATATCAATAATATCGTCTTCCTGGATTTTCTCATAATCAGATTTGTCTGCAAATGTCAATGCTAACATGCCTTGTTTTTTAAGGTTTGTTTCGTGAATTCTTGCAAATGATTTTACGAGAACTGCCTTAACACCAAGATGACGCGGCTCCATAGCGGCATGCTCTCTCGATGAACCTTCACCGTAGTTTTCATCACCTACAACCATACTACCTATACCACGGGCTTTGTATTGTCTTTGAACTTCCGGGACACCTGCATATTCACCATTTAATTGATTTTTTATTTCGTTTGTCTCATCGTTAAAATAATTGATTGCACCGGTCAGCATATTATTTGAAATATTATCCAGATGACCTCTGTATTTAAGCCATGGTCCAGCCATAGAAATATGGTCAGTCGTGCATTTACCCTTAGCTTTAATTAATAGTTTCAACCCTACAAGGTCTCCGCCATCCCATTTTTCAAAAGGTGTAAGAATCTGTAATCTGTCCGAATCAGGTTTTACAACAACTTGAACATTACTTCCATCCTCAGCAGGTGCCTGATATCCGGCATCTTCAACTGCAAAACCTTTCGGAGGTAGTTCAAAACCGATAGGTGGGTCGAGCATAACTTCTTTGCCTTCCACATTGATTAATTTATCGGTAATTGGATTGAATGTCATTTTCCCGGCTATAGCTAAAGCAGTTACCATCTCAGGTGAAGCAACAAAACTGTGAGTGTTTGGATTACCGTCGGCACGCTTTGCAAAATTCCTGTTGAATGACGTAACTATAGAGTTCTTCTCCTGTTTGTCTGCATCTTTTCTTGCCCATTGACCAATACATGGACCACATGCATTAGCCAGAACTACACCGCCAATCTGCTTGAAAATATCAATGAATCCGTCTCTCTCGATAGTATATCTTACCTGTTCGGAGCCGGGAGTGATTGTAAATTCAGATTTTACATTGAGTTTCTTTTCAGCAGCTTGCTTGGCAATTGAAGCACTGCGGGAAATGTCTTCGTACGATGAATTTGTACATGAACCAATCAAACCAACATCAAGTTTTTCAGGATAATCGTTTTTCTTAACAGCTTCTTTCATTTGCGAAACTGACCATGCTAAGTCAGGTGAGAAAGGACCATTGATATGCGGCTCCAATTCAGAAAGATTAATTTCAATAAGCTGATCGAAATATTTTTCGGGACTTTCATAAACTTCTTTGTCGGCAGTTAAGTAATCTGAAATTGACTGAGCCATGTCTGCTATTTCTTTCCTACCGGTTGAAGCAAGATATCTGTACATTGATTCATCATAACCGAAAGTAGAAGTAGTTGCACCGATTTCTGCACCCATATTGCAAATCGTACCCTTGCCTGTGCAAGAAAGACTTTTTGCACCTTCGCCGAAGTATTCTACAATACAACCGGTTCCACCTTTCACCGTTAATATTCCGGCAACTTTTAGTATAACATCTTTGGCGGAAGCCCAACCATTTAGTTTTCCGGTTAATTTAACACCGATTAATTTCGGGAATTTTAGTTCCCAAGCCATTCCCGACATAACGTCAACTGCATCTGCACCGCCAACACCGATTGCTATCATACCAAGCCCCCCTGCATTGACAGTGTGAGAATCAGTACCTATCATCATTCCACCCGGGAAAGCATAATTTTCCAAAACAACCTGGTGTATAATACCTGCTCCGGGTTTCCAAAAGCCAATACCATACTTATTTGAAACAGATGCAAGGAAATCGTAAACTTCCTTATTTACATCTTTTGCTGTTGCCAAATCTCTTTCGGCACCAATTTTTGCCTGAATCAGATGGTCGCAGTGGACGGTTGAAGGCACGGCAACTTTAGGTCTTCCTGCTGACATAAACTGGAGCAATGCCATCTGAGCAGTTGCATCCTGCATTGCAACCCTGTCAGGTGCGAAGTTGACATAATCATCCCCCCGCTTAAATTCCTGAAGTTTTTCATCTTTCCACAAATGAGCATATAGTATTTTTTCAGCAAGTGTCAAAGGTTTGCCAATCACTTTTTTTGCCAGGTCAACCTTAGCGGCAAAGTTCTGATAATGCTTTTTCAGCATATCCAAATCAAATATCATCTCTCAAACTCCTTTAAGTTAATTTTCAGAATATATTATTATTTTGTTCCAATTTTAAAAATTATAAAACTAAATCAATTGTTACAAATTAAAAAATATTTTTGTAAACATTAGTGTAATTTTTGATTTAAATTTCTTTATTACTGAATAATATATTATTTTGAAATTTTATTATATTGAATAAGTTAAAGAGTTAATGAAATTTGTATTACATATTATATTTTTTTTATTTCTGATTCTAAGATTGCCTGCTCAAATTCAACAAAACGATGAGCAATCTCAGACTTTTTTCTTCGATGCGGTTTGCTTTAAAAATATTGATACTTTAGAATTGAGTCCCGAAGGCAGAGTAGATGTAATTGTTCTTGTCCCATTTCAGACATTAAGATTCGAAAAAAGCAACGAAACATTCACAGCAAGATATGAAATTTATGTCGATATTTTTGATTCATCGGGGAAAAAACTCCAAAATGATAAAATTCAAAAAATGTTAAGAGAAACAGATTACATGGTAACTCAGGGTAGTTCTGCGGGTTTTGATATTGTATCGAGAAATTACTTCATTAATGCAGGTAATTATGAGATTAGAATAAATATGATTGACCTGCTTTCCGGAAAATCGTTTTCGAAAACAAGGACAATTACAATTGTCAAATTCAATAAATATCGCATTGCCTTGAGTGGTATCATGCTGCTAAGCACGATTGAAGAAAGAGATGGCAAATTCAAAATCACTCCACATGTTTCCGATAATGTTGCAATGCTGAACAAGGGATTTTTTATTTTTTTCGAGGTTTACAATAACAAGAATTTTGATAGTCTCGATTTTGTATATGAATTATATGATGATAAGAATGAGCTAATATCAAAAAGCGAAATCTTTTCAAACAATGTCAATCAAAAAGTAAATCAATTATATAAAAAAGTAAAGTTACCTGATAACTGCAGGCAGGGAGTTTATAAAATCAGGTTATTAGCCCTGACAAGGTATGACAGAGCAGAATATACGGAAGATGATATTTTAGCCATAACCGAAAGGTCTATAAAATTTGAAAAAGCAATGTTCGGGAATATGCTCGATGACCTCGATAAAGCAATACGTTGTTTGAGGTATATAGCCGTTTCTTCAGAGATGAATCTAATTGAATCAGCAGTTAATGAGGAAGAAAAACAAAAACGCTTTGAGGAATTTTGGAAAGACCATGACCCGACACCGAATACTGAAAGAAATGAGGCATTTGACGAATATTATACGAGAATTCAATATGCAAATAAAAACTTTAAATCATATACTGAAGGTTGGTTGACTGATATGGGTATGGTTTATATTGTATTTGGTCAACCTGATTATATTGACAAATCAGATACTTACAGTACCCGAACCTTATATGTTAAATGGACATATCTTAATAATCGGGAATTTCTTTTTTCTGATGAAACCGGAATGGGTGATTATCGTCTTGTCAGACCTTATACTGTAACGGAAAAATACAAATTCGGGAATTAACATTAAATTGAAAGAAATAATGAAAAAAATTCCGACAAATAAGATGAATATAACTGTCATTATTCCTGCCGCAGGTCAAGGAAAGCGCTTTGGCAATAAATTGCCTAAACAGTTTCTTAATTTAAATGGCATTCCTGTAATTATCAGGACATTGATGATTTTCGATGATATAGAGGAAATCCAAAATGTTATTATTGCTGTTGATTCTTCATACAAAAAATTATTACAGGATTTTATTTTGCAATTTGGAATTCAAAAGAAAGTTACATTTGTCAGGGGAGGCAAAGAAAGACAAGACTCGATATTCAACGCTATCGGATTAAAAGCTGTTCAAAATTCAGATTTGATTATTGTACACGATGCTGTCCGACCACTTGCTTCTCAAGAACTGTTTAAAAGGGTTATCAGATTTACAAATAAATTCGATGCTGTAATTCCGGGGATTATGCCTAATGATACAATAAAGTGTATTGACTCAAAAGGTTTTGTTCATAGTACTTTTTTACGTAATAACTTGAGAAAAATTCAGACACCACAGGGTTTTAAAACTGATGTTTTTCTTGATATGTATCGTAAAATGAAGTCTGAAAAAATTTCAGTAACAGATGATGCTGCACTTGCCGAAAATGCTGGTTATAAAGTTAAAATAATTGAAGGTGAAGAACAAAATATTAAAATTACGACAGCTGTGGACATGCTTCTGGCATCGTCAGTCCTAAAAAATAATGAAATAAACAAACAAGAATAGCAAGCAACTATGAATAATGACAGAGAAAAAATTGCCTCAAATAAATGGCAGAAAATGCGAGAAATGGGTAGAAATAAGTTCATTTTCAGAACGGGATTTTTAATGTATGGGATGACTTTGTTTATTGTTTACAATGTAATCATCGTAATAATAAATCTGATTTATCATCCCGAATTACAGCTGTTGGATTTTCTTTTATCCGAAGCGTTTCTCAAAAGACTTGCTACAACTTTCATTTTGTTCAGTCTTATGGGGTGGTTTATGGGAAGTTCAATCTGGCGTTCATACAAAAGACGCTGGGAGGAATTTGTCGAAAAGAATTGATAATGTTGTATTTGAATTTGATTAACTGTGTAGTATGAAAATTTTAGTAACAGAAGGATGCAATATAATCGGTGAATCAATAATCAGAACTTTACTTAGAGAATCCGATTATGAAATTCATGTGTTGTCTGAAAAAACTAAAGAGAAATTTACTTCGGGCAAAGTATTTCTTTATCCGGCAAGTATCATAGACAACAAGGCGATTAAAGACATTGCCTATACTGTTAAACCATCTGTAATTATTAATTCTGCCGAATACGGTTCAATCTACGAGAATGACAAGAAAAAGATGCAGGATTACAACGTATTATACGCTGAAAACATCTTTAGTATTGCCCGTGTACTTGATAGTCATTTAATCTCAATATCAAATGAGTTTGTTTTCAACGGAAGACGTGGACCTTTTACCGAAAAAGATTCGCCTGACTCGATATCTTACTACGGAAACACAAAACATGCTATGGAAAACTCCTGTCTCATTAATGTAAAAAAATGTACCGTTGTGCGTCATTCCTCGCTTTACGGACATAGCTCATTCAATTATATTTCTTTTATATCCAATCTGGTAGCATCCTTGAAAGACAAAAAGATTTTCAATCTCAAAGAAAATTATATGACAAATCCCTGCTTTGCCGATGAATTTGCGTATGCCATTTTGAAAATAATAGAAAAGAAGAGAACCGGAATTTATCATATTTCAGGTAAGGATTATATCTCTGTTCATGATTTTGCCGACAAAGTTGCAGAGGCAAATTCTTTGGATTCTACATTTATCAAATCCTATACACCCGAACCAATAAAGCGATTTGGATTGGTGAATCTTAAGGCAGAAGCGGAGCTTGGAATTAAGTTCTCAGGGATAGAAAGCGGCTTGATTGCGATGAAGCATTGTAATTACGGAGAGAAGTTGTTGCCTTTTTAAAGTGTTCTTATTTATATCTATATCATATCCTTCCAACTTCCCTTTCAATCGCCTGCTGTACAATTTTGTTAATCGGTACACCAAGTTTGTATGATTTTTCAGCAATTCGGGTGTGCAGTTCAGGGCTTATGCGAATATTGAAAGAACCTTTGTATGATTTTCTAAGTTTTTTGCCGGTTTTCAGGCATATCTCAATATAATCATCCACCGCTTCTTGAAATGATTTTTTTAATTTTGTAACTGTTTGTCCTTCAAAGCTGATTAATGAATCAATTCCTTCAATTTTACCGTAAAATACATTGTCTTCGGCATCGAAATGAACCGAGCCGATAAAGTCTTTATATGTTAATTTATCTTTCATTGATAACTCCTATTCTTTGCAATTCTTCGATTATTTGTTCAATCTGATAATTTTTTAAAATATTCTTTGGATGTGGCTTATGTAATCGTATCAAATGATTCGTTTCATCATTTATGAATGCTACTCTGGAACCTGAAGTTTTTCCTGATGATAATTCAGAGTAACCATATTGACTTAACAAAGTTCTTAATTCATCATAAGTAAAATCTTGTGGCTTTTGTAAAAATCTTTTTAATATTTTTTCTTTTTTACTCACAAACAAAAATAACTAATTCACAAATATTATGCAACTATATTTTAGTTGCAATTATTCAAGAAATTATTTTGTGCTGAACAGATAAAATATTTTCAATGTAAAAACTTCAAATTTAACAAATGAGAGTCGAAAAATTGAAAATTTATAAAAAGGAAATAGACAAAACATGAAATCAGAAATATTCACACAATTTAATCCTGCAATAGCTAAATTCTTTAAGGATTTGGAGAAAAACAACAACAAGAATTGGTTCGATGTAAACCGTTCTTTTTATGAGAAGGAAATCAAGGAACCACTTAAGCAATTTGTAGCAGTAATGGCTGATTTATTTTATGCAAATGACATGAAATATATTGCTGACTCAAAGAAATCTCTTTTCAGAATTAACCGAGATATACGATTTAGCAAAAACAAGGACCCTTACAAGACAAATTTGGGTATTTATTTCCCTTATTCGTTGTCGCAAGTTGTTGATTCTAAACCTAAATCCATTGGTTTATACCTGCATTTTGAAAGAGAGCAATGCTTCATTGCCGGTGGTTTGCACATGCCCAGTCCGGAGAATTTAAGGTCTATTCGAAATAAGCTGTTAGATGACTGGGAAGAGTTCAGGAAAATAACAACTAATAAACTATTTAAAAAGGAATTTCCTGAAGTATTGGCAGGAGAAAGACTTAACTCTGCACCAAGAGGTTATCCAAAAGGACATCCCGCTGAGGAATATTTACTTTTGAAGGAATATACTGTGTTTTGCTCAATTGACGATAAGGAATTTTTCTCTCCAAAACTACCTGAATTGATGGTTAAGAAAGGTAAAGTTTTGGAACCCTTCGTTAAGTTTTTGATTGACGGTGCTGAGTAAATGAAAATGAAAGCAATAATAACCGGTGCTACCGGCATGGTTGGTGAAGGTGTTTTGCATGAATGCCTGATGCATCCTGATGTTGAGTCTGTACTGCTAATCAGCAGAAAACCACTCGGAATAAAACACGAAAAGTTGAAGGAGTTTATCGTCAGTGATTTTTCGGAAATCAAGGGAACAGAGCAGGAACTCAGTGGATATAATGCTTGCTTCTTTTGTTCAGGGGTTTCGTCGCTGGGGATGAAGGCAGATGTGTACAGGAAAATTACTTACGACCTTACAATAAATATGGCTGCTGCACTGCTCAAGCTTAATCCCGATATTACATTTTGCTATGTCTCGGGAGCAGGGACTGACAGTACGGAAAAAGGCAGAATCGCTTGGGCAAGGGTTAAAGGCAAAACGGAAAATGATTTGTTGAGAATGCCTTTCAAAGCGGCTTATATGTTTCGCCCCGGATTTATTCAACCTACCAAGGGTTTGAAAAATACTTACACTATGTACAAGATTTTAGCTCCGTTAATACCATTAATCAAATTTTTATTACCTAATATGATTTGCAGTCTGGAGGAGCTGGGCTTAAGCATGATAAATTCCGTTCTTTACGGTTCTCAAAAGAAGGCTTTGGAGAGCAAAGATATAAGGGAAACCAGCAGCTTTAAGTTTTTTGATGTTAGAAGATAGAAAAATATTCGGAAAAGAAAATCGCAAATTAAAAAAATACTGGTTATAACTGCTGGATAAGTTTTAAATCAGGTTTCCTGACTTAATCTAAAATTATCAATTTTATAGCAGAAAGGATCTCGTTTTATAATACCATAATTATCAACAGTTCCCGGTCTGTCTGTAGTTACAGATAACAGAAAATTCCTGTTTATCATAATAACCCTAGTTCAGACATTTGCTTCTCTGAGTGAAATAATTTAATCCCTCCGGGATATTGACCGTCTGTGTTTTCCTGGCTATCATAAATCAATCCCTGACGAGATAAATTCTCAGTGGAACTTTGTGTCACCTCAATATATCTCAGTGAAACTACATTTTCCTTTTTCTTTTCTCCCTTCTCCCTTCTCCCAAACTTCAGTCTGAAATCATCATCTCCAGCACCTTTTTTGCCGCAACCGGAATAACAGTTCCCGGACCAAAAATAAATATCGCAGATTACTGCATATTTTGGATGTGTTTGAACTTGCTGTAGATTTGTGAGAAAGAGAATGAAGTTTAATAAATAACTAAAAAACGGCTACTGCCTTTGAAGCTTTCTTTATTGTTAAATTAATAAACTCGGCTGCAAAAGATTGTGATTTTGGCACTTCATATCCTTTTTCAATCATGAATTCAATGTGAAATTGAATTGCTTCTTTCATGTTTTTTTCACATTCTTTTTTTGTTGAACCAACAGCAACACATCCATCTAAATCCGGAGAATAGGCAGAATATCCGGTGTTGGTCTTCTCGAATATAATCAAGTATTTATTCATTATTTCAATCCTGCTTGTTTTAAAATACTATTTTGAGTTCCCGGAGCTAAATCAGCACTCAATTTTCCGGGTACTGTTACAATCCCCTTTTTAACCGGATGTGAAAAATGCCGATGACTACCTCTTGTTCGCTCAAGATACCAGCCGTCATTTTCAATTAATTTTATTATTTCTCTTACCTTTAAAATTTGACGTTTATCTATATCAAAATTGTTTAAGCATTATTATGTTCATCAAAAATAATAAAAATATATTAATAACAAATATTATTTATTATAGTTTGTTCACTTACGGGAAGATAACAACGGTGAGGTTAATCGAACCATAGTTAAATCCACATGGTATAAAAACATTCAGCGAAATCAATATAATTAGCTTAATCAACGGTTCAGACTTTCCCCATCATCATCTCCAGCACCTTCTTCGCAGCAACAGGAATCACCGTTCCAGGACCGAATATAAATGACGCTCCGTTGTCGTAGAGGAATTGATAATCCTGCGGAGGTATTACTCCACCAACAACTATCATAATATCTTCACGCCCAAGTTTTTTCAGTTCCATCGCAAGTTCGGGAATAAGAGTTTTGTGTCCTGCCGCAAGAGAGCTAACGCCGACAATATGCACATCATTTTCTACTGCCTGCCTTGCTGTTTCGTCAGGTGTTTGGAAAAGAGGTCCTATATCCACATCAAAACCCAAATCGGCAAATGCTGTTGAGATTACTTTTGCTCCTCTGTCATGCCCATCCTGTCCCATCTTTGCAACGAGAATACGCGGACGTCTGCCTTCCTTTTCAGCAAATTCATCTGTCATTTTCCGAACTTCTTCGATTTCATTTTTCCCGGAAAACTCAGAACTGTAAACACCCGAAATAGAGCGAATAGTCGCCTTGTGTCTTCCGTAAACTTCTTCCAATGCCATAGATATTTCTCCTAATGTTGCCCTGTTCCTCGCCGCTTCAATCGAAAGTGCAAGTAAATTATCGCTTAACCCTAACCCCGATACCTTATCCCCGATACCCTTCTTTGCCGCATCTGTCAAAGCTTTCAAGCTCTTCTGAACTTTATCATTATCACGTTCAGCTTTAAGTTTGCCAAGTCTTTTAATCTGCTGTTCCCTGACTGCCGCATTATCAACTTCGAGAATTTCAATCGGGTCTTCATGTTCAAGTTTATATTTATTTACTCCGACGATAATTTCTTTACCTGAGTCTATTCTTGCCTGACGACGTGCCGCCGCTTCTTCGATTCTCATCTTTGGAATTCCGGTCTCAATCGCCTTCGACATACCACCGAGAGATTCAATTTCCTCGATATGCTCCCAAGCTTTTTGCATTATGTCCTGAGTCAGTTTTTCGACATAATAAGAACCAGCCCAAGGGTCAACAGTCCTGCAAATTCCTGTTTCCTCCTGAAGATAAATCTGAGTATTTCGAGCTATTCTTGCTGAAAAATCTGTCGGCAAAGCAATAGCTTCATCTAAAGAATTTGTATGCAGAGACTGAGTACCACCCATAACAGCCGCCATGGCTTCAACACAAGTTCTAACAACATTATTGAATGGGTCTTGTTCAGTTAAGCTCCAACCTGAAGTTTGTGTATGCGTTCTTAAAGCCATTGATTTCGGATTTTTCGGATTGAATTGCTTAATTAGCTTTGCCCAAATCACACGAGCCGCTCTCATCTTGGCAATTTCCATAAAGTAATTCTTACCTGAACCCCAAAAGAAAGAGATCCGAGGAGCAAAATCATCAATATTCAGTCCGGCTTTAATTCCTGATCTCACATATTCCAATCCGTCAGCCAAAGTATAAGCCATCTCCAAATCTGCAGTAGCTCCTGCTTCCTGCATGTGATAACCCGAAACAGATATGCAATTAAACTTTGGCATATTCTTGGATGTATATGCGAAAATATCCGATATAATTCTCATTGATGGTTCAGGAGGATATATGTAAGTATTACGCACCATATACTCTTTCAAAATATCATTTTGAATTGTTCCAGTAAGCAATTCTTGCTTAACTCCCTGCTCCTCTGCGGCAACAATATAAAAAGCAAGAACAGGTAGAACAGCACCATTCATTGTCATCGAAACTGACATTTTATCTAAAGGAATCCCTTCAAATAAAATTTTCATATCCAGAATTGAATCAATTGCAACACCTGCTTTACCAACATCACCGATTACCCTCTGATGGTCTGAATCATAACCCCTGTGTGTCGCCAAATCAAAAGCCACAGACAAACCTTTTTGACCCGCCGCAATATTTCTTCTGTAAAATGCATTGCTTTCTTCAGCTGTCGAAAATCCAGCATACTGGCGGATAGTCCACGGTTGAGTTACATACATAGTCGGATACGGTCCTCTCAAAAAAGGAGGAATCCCTGCAGAAAAATCAAGATTAATTGTGTCTTCAATCATGTCCTGAGTATAAACTGGCGATAAGTTTATTTTTTCCAAAGTTTCATATTTGTCATTCTGAGCTTGTCGAAGAATGTCTTGTTGACTGCTTTCTGAAGTCTGCCGTCTGCTTTCTGCTGTCATCCTGTTGAAGGATGTATCATCAAAACGTAAATCTATCTTAGTAAAATCAATATTCTTTTTCATCATAATCACCTTAAATTAAATCACTGTAAATATCTTCCAGAACCTTTACTATATCTGCCTTAATATGTATAAATTCATCAACTCCGGCATTTTTATATTCCTCAATTTTATCTGTGGGGTAACCAGCCAGAATAATTTTTGCAAACGGTTTTCCTCTTTTAATCAACCTGGCAAGTTGCGGAACAAATTCCGGATAAATATCATCGGATGAACAAAAGACAATCACATTCAAACCTGACTCCAAAAATCCCTTTGCCGTATCTTCATATGCAGAAAAGCCATCGTTATAATCTACTTCTATTCCACCAACATGGAGGACATCAGTCGTAAAGTCCACCCTCGCCTTATGTTTGCTTAAAGGACCCATCGCACCGATAAATACTTTTGGAGATCTACCTGTTTTTTCCTGAAATTCAATCGCTTTCATCCTCAGACTTTCAAAAACTGCAGATGTCCTGAAGCTTGGAATTGGAACAATTTGGGGTTTAGGGTATAGGGTATTGGGTTTAGGAATTTGGGAATTTTTATTCACAATCTCTTCTCCCATCTCCCTTTTCCCTTTTTCCTCATTAATTGTGAACTGTGAATTGTGAATTGTGAATTCCTCTTTTAAATTCGGATACTTGTTAGCCCCTAAAACAACATCTTTTCTTGTTGCTAAGTTTTTAATTCTTTCAGTCCTGATTTTTGCTACTTCATCTTGCGGAAAGCCCAGCTTCAATGCTTCAAGAATGCCTCCACGTTTTTCAACATCCTGAAAAAGTCCCCAGCTTTTCTTTGCAATTTCACTTGTAAGTTCTTCGATATAATACGAGCCACCTGCCGGGTCTGACACTTCTTTAAGCATACATTCTTCAGCAAGTACAAGCTGTGTATTTCTTGTAACTCTTTCAGAAAATTCCAAATTTTCAGATAATTGTGAATTGTGAATTGTGAATTGTGAATTAATCTCAATGGTATCACAACCGCCGATAATACCTGCCAATGCTTCAGTTGTATTCCTCAGCAAATTGACATAAACATCAAGATTGGATTTATTCATTTCCAAAGACCTGACATACAAATTCAGTTTTTGAGAATCTTCATTTCCACCAAACTCCATAATTATATTAGCCCAAAGCACTCTCATTGCCCTGATTTTAGCTATTTCAACAAAGAAGTCACTTCCTGTTGTTAAGACAAATCTAATCTTTGGAGCAATTTCATCAATCGAAACATTTGAACATAATAGCCGAATGTAATTAACCGCTGTTGCCAAAGTAAAAGCTAATTCCTGTACTGCGTTAGCCCCACCTTCGCGATACGGCAAACCACTTATCGTTACAGGCTGAAAATGGGGATTTAGCTTTTTTTTCAGAAACTTTTTCAAATCTTCAAATGCAGACTCAAGAGAGTAATTCAAATTACCTTCCGAAACCAAATTCCCAATTGGGTCAAAATCTATACCACCCTGAATATCAGTCCAATTTAAATTATTCTCTTCAAGATACTTATTAAAAACTTCAAGTTCCTCCAAAGCATTTTGCCCTGCAAACAAATTGAATGGAAGATTCTTTAAATCAATTCCATCAAAAGCAATCTTAAACTCAGTAGAATTCTTTGGAAAAAAATTCGTAATTCGTAATTCGTAATTCGTAATTGATTTTCTCCCTTCTCCCTTTTCCCTTTTCCCTTCTCCTATTCTTAAAGTTACTGCAGTCTGCCCTCTTGATAAGTTATCCTTAAGTTTCAAATTGAATTCCCGAGCATTATTAACAGATATCGTCTGACTGATGTACCATGGTTGTTTTCTATAGCCATCCAATTCTTTGCCTCTTGTAAAAGGAAATTCGCCGGGAGGGACTCTGAAAAACTGACTTGTTATTTCTACATCTTCTTTAGAATAAACAGGTTGTACATTTATTCCTTCATAATTTAACGAAGATATTTTATCAAGCGGTTTTCCCTTTAGGGACTGCCTGGCAATTTGTTGCCAATCGTCCTTGTGGGTAGCTGAAAATTCCTCTTCAATCTTTTTAATAATATCACTATCTTCTAACATAAATAGATTCCAAAATTGTTCCAAATAAAACAAGGCACACTTACCAGTATGCCTTAACTATCATTTTAATAATTAAAAATTTAAACCTTAAATCAATTTAAAATTAATAACTTTACAATTTTAAACTTTAAAACTTTACAAACTTAATAAACTCATTCATTAACTTCTTATCATCATCGCATCACCATAAGCCAAAAATCGGTAATCGCTTTTCATTGCTTTTTTGTATGCTTTGAATATATTTTCCTTGCCTGCAAAAGCAGCAGCCAACAATAATGACGGTGATGCAGGCGGATGGAAATTCGTTATCAGGTTATTAACAATCTTAAAGTCATAAGGCGGGTAAATGAATTTATCCGACCACCCCTTATTTGGTTTAACGGTAAACGATGTCAGAACGGAGGCTTCCAATGCCCTTGCTGTGCTTGCACCGACGGCAAATACCTTTCCTTTGGTTTTAATTGATTTGTTAATTGTCTCAGCTGTCTCACGAGAAATTTCAAAAAACTCGGAATACATCCTGTGTTTAGTCAAATCCTCAACTTCGATATTTTCAAATACTCCCTGCCCGATATTCATCACCACTTTTGCTATACGAACGCCTCTTTTCTCTATCTTTTTAATAAGCTCCTCCGAAAAATGCAATCCGGCAGTTGGTGGTGCAATCGAAGACAAGTACTTCTCATTAGCAAAAACACACTGGTATGTTTCCTTGTCATGCTCAGTCGGTTCTCTCTTTATATATTCCGGCAATGGCATCTGACCGATTCGTTCGATAATTCCAAAAAGGTTTTCCTCATAGCTAAACCTCACCGTTCTCCCTCTCGAAGTAGTATTATCAATCACTTCACAATAAAACCTGTTATCATCAAAATATATCTTATTACCAATCCGAACTTTCCTTGCCGGCTCCACTATAACATCCCAAATTCTGTCCTCCGACTTCAACTCCCTTAAAAGCATTACTTCAATTTTTGCATTTGTCTTTTCTTTTTTACCAAACAATCTTGCAGGAAAGACTTTTGTCTCATTGAGAACGAGGCAATCCCCTTTCTCGAAATATTTATAAATGTCCCTAAACTTAATATCTTTCGTTTCTCCGGAATCCTTTTCCAAAACCATCAGCTTTGATGAATCCCTTGGATCAGCAGGGTATTTCGCTATCGAATTTTTTGCCAAAGCATACTTAAATTCTGATAATTTCATATACTTATCTCTTTTTTCATTAATTTATTAAAATTGCATCCTTTATAACTTACAAAAATAACACAATAAAAAGCCCATATCAATATTTATTTTATGTTTAAAGAAATTTGTCAGTTTATTATTTTGTTAAATTTGCATTAAATTATTGATAAACATTTAATTTAACAACAAATTAGAGTTAACAGGGTTTTTTAGTAGATTAAAAATAAATTGTTTAGATTGCTGATTTCTACCAGCGATATGCAATTCTCAAAAATATTCCAAGCTTGGAATGAAAGCCAATTCCTCCTACCAACTGGTCTAAATAAACATTGTCCTCATTAAGAAACGTTAAAGGCATTTGTGCTCCTAAACCAAAGCAAACCCCCTCATCAGATTTTACATCACCCTTATAATAAACCTTGTTATCCATATCCCATCGTAGCACGGAATCTACAGAAGCGTAAAAACCAAGACTTGCAAACAAGCTGACTTCATCCAAGTCATAATAACCGTAGAAATCAGCACATACCGTATTGCTCGGATATGTTTTTTGTTGAAGATTATTTACATTGCCCATCTGAGGTACTGTATTTGGTATGTCATTTGCAAAACCCGTAGCACTTATTGCAACACCCAAAAATCTGTATCTTACTCCCAAAGCTCCGCCGGGTCCACCGCTCCCATAACTAAGGTCAAGGTTCAAGTACACCCATTCAAATTCATCATCAATGTATTCACCCTCTGTATCATTCGGACCGGACAGGACAACAATGTTACCGAAAATCAGCAAAAACAAAAGTAGATTAATTAACCGCATAAATTCAAACTTTGAAACTTTACAAACTCAACTGCTTCCAATCGGGGTGATTAAAACAAAGAAGATGCGGTTCTCCGTTTCTTTCACCCCTTTCAGAATTTTCTAATCACATTTCACAATCTCACGTTCTCACGTTTTTACGTTATAACTCTTTCACGTTTTTACTTCTTAACAAACTGCTTAGCATAATACTTTGCAGTCAGTTTTTCACCGGTTGCTTTTTCAATCATATCGTTCCAAAGATATTTAGCACCCGGAGCGAAGATAGTTTTAATTAAGTATTCACCGACTTCAGGATGCTTGTAATACGCTGTCTGATTACCATCAGCAACCTTCAAAATATTTTTCCTAATGTAATTATCAAGTTGTGAAGCAAGCAATTCACCTAAATGATAATTATGATAATAACATGGGCTTGATGCAATGTGCGTTTTTGTAGCCCAATCAGGTTCATTTCTGTCCTTTGGCTTTTTAACCATCTGATATTTCTCAACCAAATCCCACCAAAGTTTGTTCAAATCCTGGTCAGGATTATCGTACATACTTTTCTCAAAACGATACATAACCTGAGACCAGCGGCTGAAAACCAACTGTTCCAAAGTCAAAATTTTAAAAGCTGTCTCGCCGATTTTTGCTTTCTCTGCATCGCTTATTCCAAGCATATCCTGCATATATTGCGGGTTAGAGCTCAACCTGCCGAACATCATCGCAATTGCTTCAGTAGTAAATATCTGAGCAGGTGTTTTCAAAAACCATGGCAAATCCTTGTCGTGCCATTTGAAATAAACAGCATGTCCATACTCGTGAAGCATTGTATTCATCCAATTCTGATTGTCAACAACATTGCAAAGCACACGTGTGTCTTTTATGTTCCTGTCAATGTCAATGCAAAAAGCATGCTGGCTCTTACCTTCTCTGCTGAACAAATCACTTTTGGCAACCATATCATCGATTGGTAATCCAATACTTGAATAATAATCCTCAGTCAATTTTACGATATCTTTACCTTTGTAATATACATCGAGGTCAATATCGTAAATTTTAGGTGCTTCTTGAAAATACCTGTTCTGATAATGCCAGGGCATGAGTTCTTCTTTCTTAATGCCGCACTGCTTCGAGATAACTTCATCCATTTCATTCTTCAAAGCAATGAACGAATCCCTTGTCAAGTTATCCAATTCATCGAATAATTTACTGATTTCTTCAGGTTCCTGTTCGTTAAGTTTCAAGCTCATCTCATGATAATTCTTAAATCCAAGTTCTTTTGCTGCAGCATTGCGAAGTTTAACTAATTTTATTAAGTCAGCGGCAACTAATGGTCCAATTTGTTTATGAGCTTTCCAAACTTTTTCGAGTTTTTTACTGTCCTTAACTTCTTTCAAAACTTTTTCAACTTCGTTATCATTCATTTTCTTGCCGTCAACTTCTGCTCTGAAATTCTGAAACTTTTTACTTATCTCAGATTGCATTTTTGTCATTTCGGCAAGCTTATCAGGATTAATTTGTTTACCAAGAAATGATAGGTATATCATTTCCATTTCTCTTTTCAAAATTTCACCGAGAATCAAGCCAGAATCCCTGAATTTTTTAATCTTCGCAAATGTTTCCTTATTCGAGAAAATCTTATCCATCATAATTTCGGTTTCAGATGCCTTATCGAAATCCTCAGCTTTTCCTGTATTAGAAGCTGTCCAGTATGCCAAACATGACTCAGTATAAGCTTTTGCAACTTCTGCTTCAAGACCCTTGGCAAATTCAGTAAATTCCTTTTCCATTTTTTTAACTTCCTCCTGATTAACTGCACTTTCATCTTTCTTTCCGCAACTCATAAGAGCAACAGAGAATATCAAGACCAAAGCCATCAAACAACTGTAATTAAAGCATTTCATAAAAATCCTTTCAATATTATTAATAATTTATTTCTTAGCGGGATTATTTCTTACATTTTTTAATACTAATAACTATTTAGTTTAATTAAATGTTCTATGTTTTGTCTTAAAAGATAGTATCAATGATAAAAATCTCTTTCTACTTTATGTACTTTACAAACTTTATAAACTTTCAAACTTTTCAACTAACTTATTTATATTCCCTCAAATATTCAAGTCTATCCTGCAATTGTGCAATAGGAATTTCTAATCTGTCTTTACCCAAAATTGCTTCTTCATGGCTTGCAAAAACCATATCATAATCTTTACTCATAATGATTGCTTCTTCAGGACAAACCTCTTCGCAGAATCCACAGAAAATGCAACGAAGCATGTTAATCTCAAATTTAATGGGATATCTTTCTTTTATTTTTTCCGTTTCAGCCGCCTGAACCTCGATTGCCAGAGCAGGACAAACTCTTGAACACAAGCCACATGCAACACATCTTTCACCCGTTTCTTCTTTAACCAAAATAGGTCTTCCCCGATATGAACCAAGCGGTTCCCATCTTTCTTCAGGATACTGTCTGGTGAATTTTGGCTTGAACATCTGACGGAATGTTATTCCCATGCCTTTGGCTATTTCAGGCAAATATAATTTCTCCCAAAAATTCAATCTTTGTGACTCATTATTTTCTTTTCTGTTCATTTATCTCACCTTATTTTTTTCAATTTCATCAAATCAATATTCTCAACTTTTTAACTCATTAAACTTATTAAACTAAATAAGAAACATCACCACACCGGTTGCTATTACATTTAATAGAGCCAGTGGAAGCAATACTTTCCAACCCAAATTCATCAGCTGGTCATATCTGAATCTCGGTACAGTCCAGCGAACCCATATAAAGAAGCAACTCAGTAATAATATCTTGATGATAATCGTAGCTAACTGAGCTAATGCCAGCCAAACACTTCCTTCCTGCAGACCAATCCATTCCGGATTAACTGGCAATTGCCATCCTCCAAGGTACAAGGTTGCAATCAATGCAGAAGATGTTGCCATATTTCCGTATTCTGCAAGAAAGAACATTCCGAATTTCATTCCTGTGTACTCTGTATTATAACCGCCAACAAGTTCGGGTTCTGCTTCGGGAAGGTCAAAAGGTGTCCTGTTTGTTTCAGCAAATGCCGATACGAGAAATATTATAAATCCAAGAGGTTGCAAAAGGATGTTCCACATCCATCCACTCTGATGAACGACAATGTCATTCAAGTTCAAAGAGCCGCTAACCATTATCACACCCAAAATTGCAAGCCCCATTGACAATTCATAAGAAATCATCTGGGCTGATGACCTCAACCCTCCAAGCAAAGAATACTTATTATTCGATGACCAGCCGGCAAGAGTTATGCCATAAACACCGACAGATGTCAATGCAAGAATGAATAAAATTCCGATATTAACATTCGGTGCAATACCCATATAAATCGTTCTGCCAGCGAGTTCAAATGAATTCCCTAAAGGTATGACCGCATAAACTGCAACAGTAACACCAAGCGAAATTATTGGTGCCAAACGATGCAAATTCTTATTAGCTGCATCAGGTACAATATCTTCCTTCATGAAAAGCTTCAGAACATCTGCAAATGGTTGTAAAAGCCCTTTTGGACCAGCTCTGTTCGGACCGATACGATTTTGAATAAAAGCCGAAAACTTGCGTTCAATATAAACTAATGTAGCAGCAGCCAGCAAAATCATTGTAAATATAACTATCGCTTTTATCAATGCTTCTAATAATATCCAGCCAATTTCTTCCATAATTCTTAATTAATTTTCAATTTAATATTTTCTATTTTCTATTTTTCTATTTTCTATTTTTCTATTTTCTATTTTCTATTTTCTATTTTCTAAAACCGTCATCCTGAGCTTGTCGAAGGATGAACAATAATTTTTAATTTACAATTTAACAATTTTCATCATATTCAACTCAACACTTAGCACTCAACACTTAAAATGGTTTCATCACATGCGACTCATAATTAATCACTTTTGGCTCAGGCCTGTCAGCTTTATTCAAAACCAAACCCTGATATTCATCGAGTAATTCATAGCTCATGCCTTTAAAAGAACTAATACGGACAGCAATTTCATTAAACACATCGGATGAATTCTTGTATTTCCAATTTGCACCCATTTTATTTGCTATTCTCATGATTATATTCCAGTTCGGTTTACAATTCCTTAATTTATTCTGAGCCCATCTGTCATTGTGCGAACCAAACTTATCAAGCCGGCTCATCTTCATACCCATGAACCTCAAGTTCTCCGCTGTTACAAGTGCAGGTGCAAAATGCTGAACCCTTCCTGCATGATTAACAAATGTACCTTCAGTTTCTGCAAATGTGGAACAAGGCAAAACCAAATCAGCTTTTTCAGTAATATTACTTCTGTTTTTTGCATGAACTATCAAAGCATTTAGGTGGTCAAGCTCATCAAGTAATTCAGAGTATGAATTCAAATCATCATCCATTATGTATAACAATTTAATATTACCAAATTTGATTTTATCCAATAATTTATCCTTTGATATTCCTTTGGTTCCGGGATTAACACCTACCTCGTTTGCTCCAAATGAATTCGGAGTTTTATCAGTTTGTTTCAAAAAGCTATCTGCAAAATTTGTGTCTTCATATCTGAGAAAATCAATATTATTAGTTCCAACAACAGATGTTGCCAAATTTTGTAAAAGATAATTATCCTCATTTGTTCCAAAAGCAGAACCCAAAAACATAATGTCTTGAGGTTTGTATGACTTCAATATTTCAGAAGCTTTCTGAAATGCCTGCTCCCAAGAAATTTTTTCTTTTTCGTTATTATTAACTTTTAATTCTGGCTCAGTTATTCTGTTTTCATTAACATTTTTATATTGAGTTAATCTTCCATAATCACATAACCAATATTTATTAACAAAAGGATTAGCCCTTGGCTCAATCTGTAGAATTTCATTGTTTCTTACCCCTAACTTAATATTGCAACCCTTGGCACAACCCGGACAAATGGAATCATTAAAACTCATATCCCAAACTCTCGATTTGAAACGGAAATCCCTGCTAGTCAAAGCCCCAACAGGACATATTTCGATTACATTCATCGAATAAGGATTGTTGAATTTTTCACCTTTTGCAACTTCAATAGTAACATGGTCACCTCTGTTAACAAATGTTAAAATATCCTGATGTGCAATTTCCTTTGCATAGCGAATACATCGTGAACAAGTAATACATCTTTCGGCATCATAGAGCACATTGTCACCCCATTCCTGACGTTTCAATGCGGCATTCTTTTCATCAACGAACCTACTATATCCTCGAGAGTGTCTGAAAGCATACTCCTGCAACTTGCACTCTCCTGCTTCATCGCATATTGGGCAATCCAGTGGATGATTGATGAGAATAAACTCCATAACAGCTTCTCTTGCTTGAATTGCTTTTGCCGATGCTGTTCTGATATTCATACCATCAGAAACTACTGTGGCACATGCAATTTGCAATTTTGGGAAGTAGGATATAACCGGCTTACCTTCTCCATCCACTTCTGTGCTACCATCAGCCATTCGTTTAGGCAAACCAATTTCAACAAGGCACATTCTGCAATTACCCGAAACCGAAAGTTCGGGGTGCCAGCAAAAATGAGCTATCTCAATTCCATTCTCATAAGCCGCTTCAATAACAGTCTTTCCGTTAGAAGTCTCAATTATTTTACCATCTATAACTATATGAGGCATTTTATTTTTTCTTCTCCTTTGTATTTATTCAGTATTATCTTATAAACTAGAACCTATTAAACTTACAATTTACAAATAATTCTTAGAAAATTAAAAAATCAAAAAATAAATTTTTATTAACAATATGAAAAATTTGAATTTAAGAGTGTTTTTTTACTTGTTTTTTTATTATATGGAACTTAAATTATTTAAATTATAATAAATTTAATAATTTTATCAATTCTTATTTGTATTTCAATTTTAAATTCTTAATTTAAAGTTTGTAAAAAGTATATTTTAAAACAATTTATGGCAGATAAAACAACACCGTTGATGAAACAGTACGGGCAAATTAAAAGTAAATTTCCCGATACTATTTTATTATTCCGGCTTGGTGATTTTTTTGAAACATTCAACGATGATGCCGTTACAACATCTAAAGTTTGCGGAATAACTTTGACCAAAAGAAACAATGGTGCCGCGGGTGATTGTCCACTTGCAGGATTTCCTCATCATCAGCTCGATGCATATTTGCCTAAACTTGTTAAAGCCGGTTACAGAGTAGCTGTTTGCGACCAGCTGGAAGACCCAAAAGCATCGAGAGGAATTGTCAGAAGAGGAGTTACTGAAGTGGTTACACCCGGTGTTGCTCTTTATGATAAACTTCTCGAAACAAAAAAAAATAACTACGTCGCATCTGTTTTCTTAAAACCTGAAAAAGGAGAAACTCATGCTGGGCTCTCATTCCTGGATATATCAACTGCTGAATATTTTGTTTGTGAGATGAATTCCGAAAAACTTATTGAAACTTTGGAAACGCTTCTCCCAAGAGAGCTAATTATAAGTAAAAATCAAAAAAATGAGTTGTCCGAATTATTCCAGAAACTATCTTTTAAGCCACTGATTACAAAACTCGAGCCATGGATTTTCGAAATTGAATTTTGCAAAGAGTCATTGCTCGGACATTTCAAGACACAAGGACTAAAAGGATTTGGTATCGAAAATTATACAGCGGGACTTTCAGCCGCAGGTGCTGTACTGCATTATATCAACGAAACTCAGGCAGGACAAACTCAACACATAAAAAGTATCGGCATATATCAATATTCTGATTATATGTCACTCGATTATGCTACAAAAAGAAATCTCGAAATTACTTTTTCCATGTCGGATTCAAAAGAAGGAACTTTAATTTCGATACTCGATAAAACTCAGACAGCAATGGGCGGGCGTCTTTTCAAACAATGGCTGATACATCCTCTGAAAAATTTGAAACCAATCAACATGAGATTAACCATTGTTGAAGCTTTTATTGCTAATCCGACACAACATCAGTTGCTGAGACAAGAATTTTCCGAGATTGGAGACCTCGAAAGATTAATCTCGAAAGTATGCACAGGAAGAGCTAATCCCAGAGATGTAGTTGCATTAAAATTAAGTTTGTTCAAGATTCCCAAAATTAAAAATTTATTAAATGGATTATCTGTTAATGAATCAAAGAAAGATGCTCTTGAAGCAATCAATTCAAAACTTGAACAAATGGACGAGTTGATTAATCAAATCAATGAAGCAATTATTGATGAACCATCTGTTCAGATGGGTATCGGGAATATTTTCAGAACAGGTTATTCTTCCGAACTTGACTCATACATAGAAGCAAAGTATTCAGGTAAGAACTGGGTATCTAGCTATCAGGAACTGGAAAGAGAAAGGTCAGGGATAAATTCTCTAAAGGTAAGTTATAATTCAGTATTCGGTTATTATATTGAAATAACAAAAGTGCATAATCACAAAATTCCTGAAAATTACCAGAGAAAGCAAACTTTGACTAATGCAGAAAGATACATTACTCCTGAGCTAAAGGAAATTGAAGATAAAATTTTAAATGCCGAAACAAAAATTGTTGAGTTGGAAAGTAATTTGTTTTCAGAATTACGATTAAAGATTGCAGAATTTACCGAACAAATCCAAAAAAATGCAGTGGCAATCGCGGCTGTTGACTGCCTGCAAAGCTATGCCGAATGTGCCGTTCAGTACAATTATTGCAAACCTGAACTCGATGAAACAAAGGATATTGAAATAATCGAGGGCAGACATCCTGTCGTGGAAAGACTCTTGCCTTTAGGTGAAAATTATACTGCAAATAGCACAAAACTTGAACCTCTATCAGAACAGATTCATATTTTAACAGGTCCGAATATGTCGGGAAAATCCTGCTACTTGCGTCAGGTCGGATTAATTGTATTGCTCGGACAAATCGGTTCTTATGTTCCAGCTAAAAAAACAAGATTTGGAATTGTTGACAGAATATTTACTCGTGTCGGAGCTCAGGATAATATCAGTTTAGGTGAGAGTACTTTCCTTGTTGAAATGCAGGAAGCCGCGAATATCATGAACAATGCTACTGACAGAAGTCTGATTTTGCTTGACGAGGTCGGCAGAGGCACAGCTACTTATGACGGAATTTCAATTGCTTGGGCTATAACTGAATATATCCATAATGTCGTTGAGGCAAAAACTTTGTTTGCTACACACTACCACGAACTGAATGACCTTGCACAGCGACTTGATAAAATAGTAAATTACAAAGTCGAAGTAATTGAGGCAGGGGAAACTATCATTTTCACTCACAAGGTATTACCGGGAGCAAGTGACCATTCGTTTGGAATACATGTAGCACAAATGGCTGGTATGCCGCAGGAAATAACAGATAGGGCAAATGTAATCATGCGTTCATTCGAATCTGACAGCAATATTGCCAAACCCTCGACTCAAAATATTAAAACCGAATCGAGACAAAGGTATGTTCCCGAGCAAATGTCAATTTTTGAATTCCGTGATGATGCTTTGCGGGAGCAGATATTGAATCTCGATTTAAATAATATTACACCGTTGGAAGCAATGAAAATTTTGAACGAAATGCAAAAAAAAGCCAAAAAAAGTAAAAAGTAATTGTTATATTTTTTGAACTCAAAATATGTTAGAGCAAGTAAAAATTGATAGAATAATTCGGAGTAAACGAAGAACGTTCTCTATCGAGATTAATCCGAGCGGTTTATTAACTGTAAGAGCACCTTTGAGAGCAAGTAACGGTGAGATAAAATTATTGATTAAGGATAAAACCGCCTGGATAATAAGAAAAAAGAGAGAAATTTCGCAGAAGGTAGCTCAAAAAAAGAAACGCCGTTATATCACTGGAGAAAAATTCGAGTGTCTCGGTAAATTTTATACACTAATTGTGAAAAACAACTTCAAGTTTGCCTTTTCAGCTTCCGGCGACAAGCTTTACATCAATGCTCAATATCAAAAAGTTGCAAAAAGTCTTCTCATTTACTGGTACAAAAATCAGGCACAAAAATATATAATTAATAAAGCAAACTACTACTCTGAAATGATGAACCTGCGTTATAATAAAATAAACATCACTGCGGCCAACACCCGATGGGGAAGCTGCAGCAACAACAAGAACCTGAATTTTTCCTGGCGGCTAGTACTCGCTCCAAAACAAATAGTTAATTATGTTATTGTCCATGAATTGGTTCATCTATACGAAATGAACCATTCCGAGAGATTCTGGAATAAAGTTGCAAGGATTTTGCCCAATTACATGATTTATGAAACGTGGCTGAAGGAAAACGGTCATCTTCTGGACTTGTAAAATAATTAACGGCACTTTCGTCTTTCGTTTTTCTTTTAATTGAAATATATGATTTATTATAAATGAACTTAAATATTCAAAAAGATTTATATCAAAAATTTATCGAAAAAGAACTGCCTTTGAACGACCAGCTTGCCGCGGCAAGGTCAATACTGGCAAACGAACGAACATTTTTGTCGTATCAAAGAACAGCCATTACTTTGTTTATCGCAGGACTATCTTTCGTTAAATTTTTTGACGCAAACTGGATAATTATTGTAGGATGGATTTTCATGCCCTCGGCAATTATAACTATTTTCCTTGGTGTTTTGAGATATATCAGAATGCGAGATTTGATTAGGAACATAGAGCATGAGTCCCAAATCTGTATGGAAAAAGACAGTAAGAATTAAGCACTTTTAATTTTTAAAATACTTTGCTCAAGTTCTGACCTAAACCGAATTAAATCTTCTCTAGTCCAAACAAACCTATATGTCCATTCTTCATCTTTTGCTCCGGGTATTGCCAATTTCGAAAACAGCAATCTTGCAGTATAATTTTCATGCTCCGGTTGAAGCAACATGATAAGATAAGCATACACCTTCATCTGAAATTCGTAATACTTAGCCAGTTCAGTCATTTCTTCCTTTGATGTTATCGCATTGCTTTTCCAGTCCCAAACTTCATAAACACCATTTTTTTCGAACAGCAAATCAATTTTTGCATTAAAAAAATCATTCAGTATCGGAATATTGAATTCAGCTTCATGTTTTGAATCTAAAATTTCAACTATATTATTTTTAATTAAATCGGTTGAAATCATATTTGAAATTTCCGAACTGACTCTCTCTCTGAATTTTCCATTAAGTTTTTTATGCAAAAAGAATTCGGCTTCTTCAAAAAGCGATTCCATGATTATATTATCAATTTTTCCCGAATCATACCATTTAGAAATATTTTCCATGATGAAATGAATGACTGTTCCCGACTCGGCAGCAGAAATATCATCAGCATTCTTTATCGATTGACTTTCATCATCCTGAACCTGACGAAGCACAAAATCGTCGTCAAATCCAAGTATATAGCGATTACTGTATTCTTCAAAGTTGTCCCTGAATTTAATAATTCTCGAAGCAGAAAATACTTCATTAGAAACCTCGGATTTAATTTCATCCATTAGAACTTCAGGTAAATCTTTATTATTGATGGTTTGAGTTTCAATCATTGATTCGTGCTCAACTTCTTTGATTATTTCAATATGATAATTTATTTTCTTTGAATTAATTTCACCATTGTAATATGTTTGTAAATTGGAGACGAACTCAATTTTATCATCCGGTAAAATCCCCAAATCATAATTCATGCCCTGAATGATTATTTCAAAAAGTGAATACTTGTATGATTTTGAACTCAAATCTCCAGTTATTATCAAATGCTCTTTGGCTCTTGTCAAAGCAACATAAAGCAATCTTTTTAATTCCGCTTTCTCTTTCAAAGAATTTTTATTTTTTGTAAAAATAAAATGCGGAGTATCTATTTGCTTGTATATTTGATTCTTCTCATCATAGACAGGAGATTTGAATGATAGTCCCAAACTTTCATCAATAAAAAATGAATCGGTATTATTTCTCCCGCTTGTTGCATTGAACAGAGCTACAATCGGGAATTCAAGTCCTTTTGCGGCATGTATTGTCATAATATTCACTGCATTATCATCAGTTATAAAAACCGCTTCGCTTTCCTGAATATCCTCTTTTGATATTAGTTTAACCTCCTCAACAAAGTCAAACAATGTTTTAAAACCGCGTTTCTCAAAGTCTGAAGCATATTGCTTGAGTTTCATTACATTTGCTACGACTTGTGCTCTGCCCTGCGAAGCTGCAGTTGTACCATACCAGCCAGTCATTTCGATTACATGAGCAATAAGATGCGATACACTAAGCCGAGTGGAATATGAAATTAATTTTAACAGAATTTCGTATGCCCTCAATATTATTTTATCTGCATTTAGATTATTATCGCAAACATATTTTAATTTTTCAAAGACCGTATTCCCTGTTGATGATGAGATTAAAACAATTTGCAAATCACTCAAACCGAAATACGGAGAACGCAAAGCTCCTGTCAAAGCTAAATCATCTGATGGGTTATGTAGAAATTTCAAAATCGAAATCATGTCCAAAACTTCCTGTGCTTCATAAAACCCTTTCCCGGAATGAAGAACATAAGGTATATTATATTTCTGAAATGCGTTGGTAAGCTCCATAAACTTGGTCCTCGATTTCCCCAAAACTGCAATATCGGAATATTTATACTCCGTATTCAATACAATATTTTTTATATGAACAGCCAGCATTTCCGATTCTGAAACCTTTTCATCTTCTTTTCCCTTCTCAGCTTTTTTGCTTAATATTATTTTAACAGAACCAAATAATTTATCATCCAATATCTTGGTTTGCCCGGAAAGATATTCATTTAACTCAGGTATCTTTTTTGAACAAATAAGGTCTGAATACTCAACATCGAATTCCGATTCTTTTCTACTCATGGTTGTATTACAAACCTGATTTGTGAATGCCGTAATAACGGGAAGATGCCTGAAGGAAACAGTCAAACCAAGCTCTCCAAGTGATTGATTGGCAGCTTCAACTTTGATTGGCTGGCTTTGTGAAATAATATCCTTGGACAACAAATTATTTTCAATCAGATTTTCATTACATTTCTTGATTTCTTCCGTAGCTTTTTTAAAAACCCTGACATCTGCATTTCTGAAACCGTAAATACTTTGCTTCGGGTCTCCGACAATAAAAAGATTTATTTCATTTCCTCCAGTATCAACTTCCAATTGAGGCACAAGCGATTTAATAATATTATACTGAATTTCGTTAGTATCCTGAAACTCATCAACCATCATGAATCGAAATCTTTTGCTGATTTTCTCAGCAATTTCTTTATTCTGCAACATATCTTGGGCTTTGAGCAATATATCGTCAAAATCCAAACCTCCCAAATCTTGTTTTTTCTCGTCTATTAATTTCAGAACATCTAAAGCAGTTTTAATCAGAAAGCGGGAAAATTCTATCAATTGCTTTTGATATGAAATGTTATCGAGGCAAGCCAGAATTTGAATCAATCCTGATAAACCTTCGAGGTCTGAATTTAAGTTATCTACTTCATCACCAAGAAATCTTTTTAAGGTTTGTTTATTTAAAAGCAGTTCGGTTGTTAAAACTTTCTGCTCCTTCAGTTCATCACTAACTTGTTCAATGTTCAAATTAAAATTATTATTTGAATCAATAATTTCTTCAGATAATATATCTGTTAATTCAGCTAATTTCAAAACAAAATTATTGATAACATTTAGTTGCTCATTTTTTAAATTCAATCTGCTGATTGTTTCAAATACTATTTGTACATTTTGGATTGATGCTAAATAATTATTATCTAAGAACTCTAAAAAACCTTCGATTGCCATTCTATTTATTTCTTCATCACTATATTTACCATAAAATTTTAAGACCTTTGGTAAAACATCTCTTTTATCGAGAATTTGTTTGAGCATTCGTTCAACTTGCTTTTTCCCAAAAACCGAAATAAGAAATTTCAGTTTATCGGCATCATCTTTTTTCCCCGTTAGATATTTTGTAAAAGCATCAGTAATTGCATCCTTAATTATTACTGATATTTCAGCTTCACTCAGTTCGCTGAAGTTTGGCGGAACTCCCGATTCAACTGGGAAATCACGAATTATCGAAGAACAAAAACTATGTATTGTCGAAATATGTGCTGAATTCAGCCGTTCTCTAATTCTGATTAGTTTTGCTTGTTTGGTTTTTCCTGTCTTTGGGTCTTGAATTATCTCCTCAATCGCTTTTGCGATTTTTGCAAATATCTCGGCAGCCGCTTTGCGTGTAAATGTTATGGCAACGAGTTCCCTCGGTTCAACCCTTAACTTGTCATCGAGTAAAAGGGAAATAAATCTTTTTTGCAGTACAGTAGTTTTACCGGAACCGGCATTAGCATTGACCGAAAGATGCCTGTCGGAACTTTGTGCAAGTAGTTGCTCTTTTGTATCAACAAATTTTTCTAACATAATTGTTTTTGGAAAAATAATCAATTATGCAAATTAATAATTTAATATGAGATTGGCAATCCACAATTTTCTTTGTCATTGCAAACGAAGTGAAACAATCTCATTTTGTCAGTGATTGCCACGTCGCTTTGCTCCTCGCAATGACCTCTTATTGAGATTACCAAAAAATTCTTGAATCAAATAATAAATGCTTTCAAAAATCCCTGTAATTCAGACAATTCGGCATTTGAAAGTCTTGCGGCATTTGCTCTAAATCCGTTTTTATTTATATCGGAAGTGATAATATTTAATAAAACCCTGCTGTCACTCTGCCAGCTTTTATTAACGGAAAGAGCTTGTATTGCCAATCTCTCATTTAAAGTAATTTTTTTAAACAATTGGTAGGAAGTACTACCTGATTTTTCCAATCGCGATAAAATAATCTCGATATTTGTCTGATGAATTTTGATGATTTTTTGTTCAGCTACCGATACTGGAATCGTAGCACCTGCTTTCTTATCACGTGTAATGTCATAAATATTATCAATCGTTTTTAGTTCATCTTCGGATACTACAGGAAAATCATTTGTAAATGAACGTATGTAGTAGATGATTGCAAATAATTCCTCGACAGGCAAAAACTCATAAGCACTCATACCTGAACCTGCAATTCCTTCCTGAAGAGTCTTAAACATACCGGAAATTTCCCTGCCGTTTTTCCAGCCATCCTTCTGGTGGAAATTCCTTGGCTTAGGATTAAGCATTGCACCTCCTGCACCATCACCAAATCCTTTATCACCATGACATGATGCACAGGAAGATTTAAAAGACGCTTCTCCCATTGCGAGTAATTTTTCATTTGCTGCAAGAATATCGGCAATCTTCACACCGGAGATAATCTTTCCTTTGTTGAATTCAAGGTCTGCAACTCTTGTTGTATCCTTTATTATAACATTCCGAACTTCATCTTTCGCTGTTTTTGGTATATCAGGAAAATTGTAAACTGTTCCTGCCAACACAACAAGCCAGATAATACCGGCGATTAAAAAGAGAAATTGAATCGGACTCAACTTAAATTTATTTATCATTTCTTTCATATTCATCGCTCATTCCCGGAAAATTATTTTACTAAATGTGAAAATCAATACATCTGTTAAGCTTGGGGTCACCAACCGGTATAAGATTTCGCTTTGAATAAACAAATTTGAACATCATCATAACGACACCAATACCAAGGACAATAAAGCCAATTTCTATCCATCCGAAGACAACTCCCGACGTAACAAATGTTGTCATAACAAGCCAGTATAGGTCATAAAGATGTGCGAAAATAATCCAAACCGACATAATTTTCAATCTCTTAAAATCGCTCTTGGATGGCTGTGAGACCAATGCGGCATATGGTATTATAAACTGAACAAGAATCAACCCAATTGAAAAATACTGCCATGAACCATTAAATTTTGCTATAAACCAATACGTTTCCTCAGGAACATTTGCATACCAAATTAATAGTAACTGACTGAATGCAATGTATGCCCAAAAATTGACAAAAGCAAACATTAATGCACCAAGATTGTAAAAATGGTCTCTCCCGAGAAAATCCGGTAGTATCTTCCATTCCTTCAATTTCACCGAAAACAAAGTCAGAACTGCAAATGCAGACAACAGACTTCCAGCAAAATAGTAAATCCCAAAAATAGTTGAGAACCAATGCGGCTCCAAGCTCATCAGCCAGTCAATCGAAATCAAAGTAATTGAAATTCCAAAAAAAGGCATTAGAATCGCCGCTAACTTAATATTAACTCTCGTATATTTCTGGTCAGGGTTTGCATCCTGCTTGCCGGAATGGCGAATTATCAGATAAAAGAATAATGCCATAATCCCGATAACTGCAAGAAATCGAATAAGGAAAAATGTAAAATTTAAATAAGGTGATTTCCATTGCAATATTTTATCAGATTGAACCGCTTCCTCATGAGTCCAGTGAAAAACATCGTGCATATTGAAAAGTACAGGTATTGCAAATATAGGAGCTATCAGAATCAATGGTGTCATAAATTCGGATATTCTTCTGAAAGCGACACTCCAAACTGCATCTGTCAAATATTCGAGTGCTACCAGAAACAAAGAGCACATACCCAAACCCATAAGATAAACGAACAGCAATAAACTGCTGAATGAAGCTCTCGCAGGTTCCAAAACAAAAGCAAGAATTGCAGCAACAACACCAATTAGTAATAATGCAAGACCCATCTTGCCAAATTTAGAAGGCAATTCCACTTTTACATAATTAAATTTATTTTGCTCCATTGAAGTCCTCCTCTGCCGGATTTAAAGCTTTTTGTAAAGTTCTGATATATTGAATAATAGCCCAACGCTCCTCACGAGTAACCTGTTTCGCATAGGTAGGCATCACACCCTGTCCGAAAGTAATAACATGATAAATTCTTCCGTCTGACCATTCCCTAAGTTTCTTTGAATGCAAGGTAGGCGGCTTCGGGAAATTATCAAGTAAACGGCTGTCACCCTTAGCCAAGTTGCCATGACAAGGACTGCAGTAAGTTAAAAATTTTCTTTTTCCCAATGCTATATTTTTCTCATTGTATTCAAGTGGATTTTGCAAATACATCCCTGCAGAATCAGGTGATTCCTTGTAATCTTCAGGCATGAATCCACGAGGAACAGTACCTTCAACTTTTTCCCTCATAGAAAAACTATCAGGAAAGAATGTTGATATACTTTGCACATCAACTCTGTGCTGGTCCATCATCCAGTTGAATGGCTGCATAAACATTAGCTTATTTGTAACGAAGTATGTTGCACCCGAAACAAGAACAATCGTAAATACGAGAAATCCTATGAATGGTTTTGAAAATATCGCAGGTACTTCTTCTTTTTCAATATAAATAGTTTCAATTTCTTTTGCAGCTAAATTCTCTAAAAAACTTCTTGCATCTGCTTCATTGAATTTTTCATCTTCAGCTTCAAGGCATACCCCAAACATTTCAGTTGTGCATTTTTTCATATAATTTGAATCATGCAAAGGATGCGAGTTATGCGGCATCTTAAAGAAAACAAACAGCAATGCAAGAACCGTTCCGATTGACGCAAGTAAAACAGTAACCTCAAAAGTTACAGAAATAAAAGCAGGCAATGGAAACAACGGCTTACCACCGATATTCAAAGGATAATCGAATGTCATCATAAATGCCATAGTCAGCAATGCAATTGCTGTGCCGGTCAAACCGAATACCAAAGCAAAATAACCCATAGGAGATGGTTTAAGCTTCATCGCCTGATTCAAGCCATGCACAGGAAAGGGTGTATGGATATCAAATTTTTTATAACCATGTTCGACAACTTTTTCTGATGCATGAATAATTTCATCAGCCGTATCAAAAAGACCCACTACCGAATAAATCTTTTTACTTTCCATTGTTCGCCTCCTTATGATGATGAGTTGGCTGTGCCCCGTCAATTACAGATTTAATTTCTGCCAACGAAACAACCGGTAAAGACTTAGTAAATAGTAAAAGCAAAGTGAAAAACATTCCAAAACTTCCAAGCAATATCCCACCATCAATCAAAGTTGGTTTGTAATATGCCCAGCTTGATGGAAGGAAATCTCTGGACAGTGATGTAACTGTAATTACAAATCTTTCGAACCACATTCCTACATTGACAAGAACACCAATTACAAACATTATAGGTATATTTCTCCTTATACGCTTAATCCAAAAGAGTTGTGGAAAAACTACATTGCATGTTACCATAATCCAGTATGCCCATGCATAATCACCCAAAGCTCGATTAATAAAGACGAATGATTCCGCTTCATTTCCGCTATACCAGGCAATGAAAAATTCCATTGCATAAGCATAACCGACCATCGAACCGGTCAGGATGATTATCTTATTCATCTTCTCTAAAATATTTACTGTAATTAAATTCTCATAGTTAAAAACCTTCCTGACAAAAATCAATACATTTTGAACCATTGCAAAACCAGAAAAGACAGCACCTGCTACGAAATACGGAGGAAAAATCGTTGTATGCCACCCCGGAATTATTGATACAGCAAAGTCAAAACTCACAATAGTATGCACAGATAGAACTAAAGGTGTAGCAAATCCTGCAAGTATAAGATATACCATTTCATAATGCTGCCAATGCCTGTTTGATGCACGCCACCCTAAACTGGTTATAGAATAAATAACTTTTTTAACCTTATTTTTTGTCCTGTCTCTTAAATTAGCGAAATCAGGTATCAAACCAACATACCAGAAAATAAATGATACTGTAAAATAGGTCGAAATTGCAAATACATCCCAAAGCAAAGGAGAAGTAAAGTTCACCCAAAGTCCATGGTCATTCGGATGAGGAAATAAATAATGTGCTAACCAGGGTCTTCCTGTATGGAAAAGCGGGAATATACCAGCAGTCATAACTGCAAATATTGTCATTCCTTCTGCAAAGCGCGCTATGCCGTTTCTCCATCTTTGCCTGAAGAGAAATAGTATCGCTGATATCAACGTTCCTGCATGACCTATTCCAACCCAAAACACAAAGTTAACAATTGGAAATCCCCAGCCAACAGGATTGTTGTTTCCCCACAAACCCGTACCATAATAAAAGGATAACCCCCAGCACATTATTCCAGTCAGGAACATTGTTCCGGTTATGCTAATAGTAATGTAGAATTTCTTATCCGGCATTTTCTCCAAAGGAGCCCCGATAAGTTCATCTATCTGCCGGAAAGTTGGTTTTCCTTCTACTACTGAAGGTTCAATAGAATAATCTCTCACTTATTTATCCTCCGTATGTAAGTTTCTTAATTTTGCTATATAAGTTACATTGGGTCTTACATTCAATAATTCCAAAACATGATAACCCAAATCATGTTTTCTCAATTTCGAGATTTCAGATTTTTCATCATTCATATCACCGAATACAATTGCATCTGCAGGACAAGCCACCTGACAAGCTGTTTTTACATCATCACCTTTTAGTGGTCTGCCTTCCTTTATTGCTTCCTGTCTTGCTTCAGATATCCTTTGAACACAGAATGTGCATTTTTCCATCACTCCCCTTGAACGAACAGTTACCTCAGGATTATGCAGTAACGACAATGAATCTTTGTTTTGATGACCGTCCGCAAATCTGTCCCTGAAATTGAAGAAATTGAACCTCCTGACTTTGTAAGGACAGTTATTTGAGCAATATCTCGTTCCGACACATCTGTTGTAAACCATTTGGTTTAGTCCATCTTCGCTGTGATTTGTCGCAACAACGGGACATACGTTCTCGCAAGGTGCATGGTCGCAATGCTGACAAAGCATCGGCTGAGTGCTTACCTTTGGTTCTTCAGGTGTGCCGCTGTAATATCTGTCCAATCTAATCCATTGCATTTCCCTACCTTTGCCAAACTGATCTTTTCCAACAACAGGTATATTGTTTTCAATATTACACGCCGTTATACAATTCGTACAGGAAATACATTTATTCAAATCTATTGCCATAGCCCATTTCACACCCTTGTATTTAACATCAGGAGTCATGCTGTCAATTTCATGTTTATGGTGCTTAAGGAATTTGTTATCATTTTTATATTGATTAACCGTGCCTTCCTGAATAAAATCTCTTTTGAAGTGAAAATCTTTGACAAAATCCTCATCAACGGGATGATGCTCCTGAGAAGAGGAAACTTTATATGTTTCACCTGTCTTTGTTACTTTAGCTCCTGTGTAAATCCAGTGTGAAATATCACCGGCAAAAGTCATTAATACATTTGCATTAAATCCGACATTATTCCCAACCTCTCCGGCATTGGTTCTTCCATACCCAAGTTCAGTTGCAATTACTTTTTCAGCCAATCCTGGTTGTTCGATAACTGGTAATTTGACTTTTCTACCGGCAACGTTAATTTCAATAATATCGTTGTTTTTAACTCCAATATCATTTGCAGTTTTTGGTGAAATAGCCGCATAATTATCCCAGGCAACTTTGCTCACGGGATGAGGTAACTCCTGCAACCAGCCGTTATTTGCATATCTGCCGTCCCCGATAGAATAGCTCCTGTTGAGTATGACAGTAAAACCATTTTCTTTGAAAGGATTTCCTGAAAAATCAAATCCTGTCGGACAATCAGGTATTTTATTCTCCTGCGAAGCTAATTGAATCACACCATCGTGAAGGCAGGAATACCAGAATTTTTTAAAATCACTAGCCGAATTTGAAGCAGGATAAACCTCTGATTCCCATCTGCTCATAAGATATTTATGATATATATCTTCACTGTATCCACCCGAAATCCAACTTAACAAAATTGATTCTTTTTGTCTTGTATCATACAAAGGAGCTATAACAGGTTGCTGTAGTGAGAAAATGCCGCTTTTCAGATTAAAATCATTCCAGCTTTCCAAAGCATGGTTTATTGGCAGAACAAAATCATTATTTGCACACGATTCATTGAACATTTCGACCATCGATATCTTTGTTTCTGCTTTGTTCCAAAGTTCCTGACTTAAATTGAAATGATAAACCGGGTTTGAATCTAAATTTATAATCACAGCAACTTTACCATTCCTTAGATTATTAGTTAATTCGACTATTCCGTTTAATGGTAATTGAAGAAGGTCTAATTCAGAGAAATTGAATATTTTATGAAAATTAAGCAAAGCATTCAGGTGATTAACAGCCTTGTGTATTGCAACTGGAAGTTTTTCTCCTGCAATTATCAATGCCTTTTCTCTGTTGGTAACCAAATCTTCAATTAAATATTTAACTTTAATTTCATCAATCCCATTAGCAATTGCAAATTGTTTGTAATTCGATTTTGAATATTTTTTGCTGTTTTGTGCATTCGCACTTTCGCCAAATCTTCTGCTTAGTTCGTCCATAAGAATCAGGATTAATTCCATCTGTTTTTCAGGACTAAGACGAAACCTGTAATCAGCATTCATTCCCGTTTGACTCAAAGACGCTTCCACGGCATACAATCGGTTGAAATTATCTGCATCTTCAACATTGCGTCTGCTTGTATATTGCCTTACTTGTTCCGGGACATTACCTTCGGTTCCAAGAATATCGGCTTCAAAAGTCAGTATTATTTTTGCTTCATCTAACTTTGCAGTTGGCAATGCATCAGTACCATAGCATTCCTTCCATGCAATTCTTTTATTGGTATCGTTATGTAATTCATAAGAATAAACTTTTACTGTTGGGAATTTAGCAGTGAAATCATCAAACAACTTTTTCTGTGTCGGAGAAAGCACCGAATGAGTTACTATTGCAATCTCTTTACCCGAAGACACTGCATTCATCAGCTTGGCGGTTATTTCATTATCAGCTGTAGCCCAATCCGTTTTAAGCATTTCACCTTGATTTAAAATCAGTTTGCTCCCGGTTTTCTTCAAAGGGTTTTGAATTCTGTCGGGGTCGTAAAGTCCCAGTATATTTGCCTGTGCCTGTGATGATATTTTCCCATTAAATATCGGATGGTCAGGATTCCCGTCAATTTTAATCGGTCTGCCTTCCCTTGTTTTAATCAGTATTCCACTGCCATCATTCAGGGTTGATGCATAGTAAACCGAATCCCCGAAGTTTGCATATTCGGGTTTGTCATTATAGGAAATTATTTCTCCTTTATCACGGTAGTTATTGCAACTTGCCAGTGCAAAAGCCGATGACGCTCCGAGCAATGCAACGAATTTCCTTCTTGACATCGGAGGAAGTTTTTCAACCTCGAATTCCTCTTTTACTGAATCAGGAAATTCACCAACTTCAGCCCTGCCATGGTAAAATTCATTTACACTTTTCCAAAATTCTCTGTTTGGTTCTTTGATATTATTATTCATCAGGATTTATCCTTATTATTTCTCTTAATTGCTAATGGATGTATTTTAACTTTCAATTTACTTTGGACTTCTCTTTTTGAAGAGCTTAACAGCTTGACGGGATTAATTGCTGTTAACAATCCCGCTAAACTACCGACTGCTGTCGCTTTCAGCATATCTCTCCTTGTTTTTATTTTATCATTCATCATATATATTCCTCACTTTTATTATTTCTCTTTCAACCAAATACCATAAATTAAAAATCATCAACACATAAAACTCATTAAACTTATTTAACTTATTAAACTAATTATCTATGGCAGGAACTGCACTGAACAGGACCCAGCTTAACCTTGTTAGCAATTTCCGGCATTCTGTCATGAGCGTTTCTGTGACAACTCAGACATTGTCCCATTCTGAAGGATTGTTTTTGTGAAATCACATCCATACTTGCAACATCCCCGTGGCAATGCACACAATTTATACCTTTGTTGACATGCACACTGTGGTTGAAGTAAGCATAATCAGGAACTTTATGAATCCTTTTCCAAGGAATTGGCTTCTTGTCAAAATAAAAATTAATCAGTTTTTGAACCTCTGGCTTATCCCTTCTTGCTACCGAGTGGCAATTCATGCATATACTCGGTGAAGGAATTCCTGCATGTCTTGTCTTTTCAACACCCGAGTGGCAGTATTGGCAGTCAATACTAAGTTTGCCTGCATGTATTGCATGAGAAAATCTAATCGGCTGTTCCGGTTCATAACCCACACTGTCTCTTTCTGCTTTCGTTACAAAAAAAGTAATCGTAAAAGCTAAAAGAATAAAAGCCACTGTTATTGGCACCCTGATTTTAAGTATTCTGTCTAAATGTAGTTTCTTCACTTTGAGACCTTTTTAATTTTACATTTCCTGATTTTTCAAATATACAAAATTTTTTATTTTTCCATTTCATGCTGACAGCATTTTCCCTTTTCACTAATATGGTCGGGCAATACCGGACTTATATACGGAATACCAAGCGACAAACCGCGTAATATCAGAATCACTGCAACTATAGCTATTCCAACAGGAATCATTTTATTAATTTTCTTTCTAATTCCTAATGAGAGCATCGTCTTAACATTGAATACAACTGCAAGCATCGGCAACGTCCCCAGTCCGAAGAACAACATAAAAGTCATAGCTCCTAAAACTGAACCATAAGCTACAGACGCTATCAAAGCTGTATAAACCAAACCGCAGGGCAGTAAACCATTCAATATACCAATCAACAAAAGCGAACTGATAGATTTCACCTGAAACACCTTTCGGAATGCTCCTTTCAGCCACTCAGAAGCGTTCTTGAAAATACTGATTTCAGCTATTGCTGTCTCCCATTTCCTTGGGATAACAACAATCATCAATAACAAAACTCCGGCTATGACAGAAATTATCTCCTGATAACCCGCCAGACTTATCGCTGTTCCAAGCAGACCAATCATTGCACCCAAAACAACATAAGTTATTGTCCTGCCAATATTATAAATAATGCTATCAATAAAAATTGAAAGCTTATGGTCTTTTCTCGATGGTATTGCAATAGCAATCGGTCCGCACATGCCAAGACAATGCAAACTTCCTATTAACCCCATGAACAAACCACTAACTATTTCCATCTCCATCTCACTGAATCGTTATTTTCTCTTCATTGTAATAAGTTGAATCACCGGCAGACCAGTCAATCTTCATCACCCACAAACCTTTTACCATCTGCCTCGATTCAAAAACCTGAAAATTATTTTCATTGACATTAATCTTGAAATATTTGTCTGCTGAGGCATCTGCAGGTCTGTAAAGCAAAACATTTCCCTCAATTTTTTTACCTTTTACTTCTTCGGGAAATTGAATTGCAATAGTGTTTGCCCCCTGAACGATATTCAATCTGCCCTCAAGTCTATTTACTCTTTCCGCTTTATGTATTGTCTCCTGATATGCAAGCTCTTCATTGTAATAATCCTCTGTAACAAGGTCAGACCTTTGAAAAAAGCTAAACAAAACATTTCCAATCAGAAACAATACAAAAGCCGTGTAAAACACTGCTATTCCCCATCCCCAATTAAATTTTATCTTCTTCATAAATCCTTCACTTTTCACTTTTCACTTTTCACTAAATCCCCGGTCCCGAAAAAATCGTTTTCTCAGAATCAACTTTATGCTTACCATTAAACAGTAGAATTCTTATTTTATTCTTTGTACTTTTCAATTCTTTCTTTGGTATCTCCAAAAGAAAAGTCCCTTCAAGCATCGCTTCAGGTTTTATAATTAGATTTTCAGTACCAATGAATTTAAATCTTCCGTTATAACCTTCAGTTTTGAATTTAATATCCATTTTATCGAAAGTCTTATTAATCAACTTAACTGTAAAGATATTTACAACATCACCCTTATCATTAATAAAAAATGTCGAACCTCTTGCTCTGAGTATTGTTGCTTCAACAGGTGACCTGTTTACTAATATAATGAAGAAAACTGACAACAAAGCAACTAATATGATTGAATAAAAAGCAAGTCTCGGAGTAAACCTGAATTTCTCTCTTTTCTTGATATTATTTATTGAAGAGTACTTTATTAAACCTCTTGGCTTTTTAATCCCATCCATAATTTTGTCACAAGCATCTATGCATGCAGTACAATTCACACATTCAAGCTGTAATCCATTTCTAATATCAATCCCTGTCGGACATACTCTTACACAGGAACCACAATCAATGCAATCTCCTTTTTCAGTTGCCGGTTGTCTGTCATCAGTTGCTGATTGTCTGTCATCAGTAGTCAGTTGTCCGTTGATAGAATTGTGAATTGTAAATTGTGAATTATTAATTTTTAGCAGACTTCTGTCTTCTGACTTCTGTCTTCTGACTTCTTTTAATTTCCCTCTTGGCTCACCTCTTTTATCATCATAAGCAACAATGATAGAATTCTTATCAAGTAAAACCGATTGCAATCGACCATAAGGACAAACAAATATACACGCCTGCTCCCTAAACCGTGTGTAATTAATATACAATGCAAGAGAAACAACAGACAGCGTAATAACTCCTGCCAAATGTTCATTGGGATTTACAAACAGAATATTATAAATCCCGTCAATGCTTATTATATATGAAATCAAAACAGCATTAACAATAAATGCAATAACAATAAATATCAAGTGCTTAACGATTTTTTTTGTTGACTTAGTAAAATTCCATGATGACTTTGCCAGAGCTTTTTGCTTGCTTGCATTTCCCTCGATGAAATATTCAATCTTACGAAAAACCAGTTCCATTAAAATTGTTTGAGGACATGCCCATCCACAAAAAATTCTTCCGAAAATCGCCGTAAAAAGTACTATGAAAACCGCAAATGAAAGAAATCCGATAACAAAAATATAAAAGTCATGCGGAAACCAGACACTTCCGAAAAGAATAAATTTTCTTTCGATTACATCAATAAGAAAGTATGGCTGACCTTTGTATTTAATAAAAGGCAGAATAAAAAAAATTGCCAATAATGAAAATCCTACTATTAATCTGGCTTTGTGAAATCTTCCAGAAGGTTTGGAAGGATAAATCCATATACGTTTACCCTTTGTATCAATATTCGACACCTTGTCCCTGTAAGAAACTCCAGTTTCAGTTATCAGCTTATCATTACTATCTTCAATATTTACTCCCAAAATTTTATTTACTCCCCAACTTATTTAACTTTATAACATATTAAACAATGAAACTATAGACTATGAACCAAAGAACTATAGAACTATTAAACCAAAGAACTATAGAACTATTAAACCAAAGAACTATAGAACTATTAAACCAAAGAACTATAGAACTATTAAACCAAAAAACTATAGAACTATTAAAATAAAGAACTATAGAACAAAAGGACTATCTAACTAATGAGCTACATCCCTTCGAACAAATCACCCTGTGGTGCTTTCGGATTAGGTGGATTGCTCCCATGCAAAGACATAATATAACTTGCCAAAGCCAAAATATCGTTGGATTTAAATGTAGTCTTCCAGGAAATCATCCCTTTCTCTGGGACACCAAGTGCAATCGTTTTAGCAATATTATTCATTCCATTTCCATGAATCCAGTAACTATCAGTAAGGTTTGGACCAATACCGCCCTCACCCATAGCCCCATGACAAGCCGCACAATTATTCATGAACAAAGTCTTTGCTTTTTCAATCTGACCACCATCGGTTACAACCTCAAAATTTGGTTCATTCCAGTTAATGCTTGATTCTCTTGCAATTATTGATGCAAATTTTACATTATACTCATCAATTTCGGCAATATATTCTTCCGAAGAACTTGGACCTTCCCCTGCAATATGATAGTAGAAAATATATAATCCTGCCCAAATCAATGTCAGAACAAATAAGTAAACCCACCACCCCGGTAGCGGATTATCGTATTCTTGAATGCCATCAAAATTGTGGCTCAAAAGTTTGTCTTCATTTTTCATGTATTAACTCTCCTTCATATTTATATTCTCATTTTCTTTTAACGGTATATTAGCCATGTAATCAACATGCTTTTTATTTAATTTAAAAGTATAAACAACAATTCCAATGAATGCAAAAAAGAACATCAGCATCGAAACTATTGACCATGTATCCATGTTATTAACCTGACTCAACAAATACTTAAACAAAATCTTACTTTCAAATTATTCTTTAAAAAAATTTCAGCTCATTAAACTCATTTAACTTTAATATCCGTCCCCAATCTCTGCAAATATGCAATTAAGGCAACAATCTCAACATCATGAGCTGCATTGATTCCTTCAGCTTTCAACTGCTCTGCTATTTGTTTTGCCTGAGTTACTAAATCCGTAGCCGCACTGTTATGATAATCCAACGGATATGGCACACCTAAGGAATACATCACAGATATCTTCTTTGCAATATCACTTGTATCAATTTTATCTGTCAGCATATGCGGATATGCAGGCATAATCGAACCAGGCGATATTTCCCTTGGGTCATTCATATGACGGTAATGCCAGGCATTCGGATACTTACCTCCAACTCTGTGCAAATCAGGACCAGTCCTCTTTGAACCCCATTGAAATGGATGGTCATAAACAAACTCACCAACTTTGGAATACTCCCCGTATCTTTCTGTCTCAGAACGGAAAGGTCTGACCATCTGTGAATGACAAGTATAGCATCCTTCTTTTATATACATATCCCTGCCATATAACTCAAGGGGTGTGTATGGCTTAACACTCGATATTGTCGGTATATTTGACTTAATCAATATCAATGGAATAATCTCAATAGCTCCACCAATGAACAAAGCAATAAACGAAGCAATTAAAAATGGCACTGGTTTTCTTTCAAGCCATCGATGTTTCCTGCTGCTCTTTTCCGTGTAATTTGTTTGTAAAGCAACTCCCTGAGCTTCTTCATTCTTAACAAAACTTCCCTTTCTTATTGTCATCAAAAGATTATAGACCATCAATAAAGCACCTGTTAAGAATATTGTTCCTCCTATTGCCCGAATCAGATACATTGGCATAATCTGAGTAACTGTTTCAAGAAAGTTGAAATACTGCAATGTCCCGTCAACTGAAAATTGCTTCCACATCAATCCCTGGGTTATTCCTGCAATATACATCGAAATCGCATAAGTTATTATTCCTAAAAAGCCAATCCAAAAGTGAATATTTGCAAGTTTTGTTGACCAAAGTTTTGTGTTCCACAATTTTGGAACTAACCAATACAAAATACCAAAAGTTAAAAAGCCATTCCATCCCAAAACACCGATATGCACATGGGATATTGTCCAGTCAGTATAATGAGAAAGAGCATTGACACTCTTGATTGCCAGTGTAGGTCCTTCAAGAGTTGCCATCCCATAAGCAGTTACGGCAACAACCAAAAATTTCAGAACGGGTTCTTCTCTCACTTTATCCCAGGCACCTCTCAAAGTCAGCAAACCATTCAGCATACCGCCCCACGACGGTGCAATCAACATAACTGAAAATGCTGTTCCAAGAGATTGAGCCCAATCCGGCAAAGCTGTGTAAAGCAAGTGATGTGGACCTGCCCAGATATAAATAAATATAAGCGACCAAAAATGCAGGATTGACAACTTATAAGAATAAACAGGTCTGTTTGCTGCTTTTGGCAAGTAATAGTACATTAATCCCAAAAAAGGCGTAGTCAGGAAAAATGCAACTGCATTATGACCATACCACCACTGCACCAAAGCATCCTGAACACCCGCATAAACAGGATAACTTTTTAAGAAAGTAACCGGTACTTCTATCGAATTCACAATATGCAGCATTGCTATAGCTACCCAGGAAGCAATGTAAAACCAAATTGCTACATACATATGCCTTTCACGACGCTTTATAATAGTCATGAACATATTCAATCCAAAAATAACCCATATAAAAGTTATCAAAATATCAATGGGCCATTCAAGCTCCGCATATTCTTTTCCTGTTGTAATTCCCAAAGGAAAAGAAACAGCTGCCGAAACAATTATTAACTGCCAACCCCAGAAATGCAATTTGCTCAGCAAATCATTAAACATTCTTGTCTTGCAAAGTCTTTGCAAAGAATGATATACTCCCATGAAAATTCCATTTCCCACAAATGCAAATATCGCCGCATTTGTATGAATTGGCCTTAATCTTCCGAAAGTCAGAATTGCCTGATTGAAACTAAGTTCAGGATAATACAGGGCATATGCAATCCAAACACCGAATAATAAAGCTAAAGCCCCCCAAAAGACTGTAGCATAAAGAAACATTTTTACTATTGAATTATCATAAAAAAATGTTACTGAATTGTTGGATGAATCGAATGAAGTAATATTATCTGTCATCAAAATCTCCACATTTATGAATCAATATATTTTCTTGCGTTTGAACGTCAGTATCGAGTAATATTCTCATTGATGGGGTATATGTATCCTCATACTGATTTGACATGACAGCCCATAGAAAAGCCCCCAGGAAACCCAGTGCCAACAATAAACTTAAAGTTATTAAAACTAATATGACTACCATTTAAAAGAGAATTAATTCAACCTAAAAAATGAACGATGTATTAATATTTCTATCCTAAATTAACAAATTTATCATTGAAAAATTATCAAAAAAATTAATTTACCAAAAAATTTATTCTTCCAAACATTTAATTGTTTAAAATAATTCAAATTAATTACAAATAAAGAATTAACGATATTGATTTGTCCTGCCCTGACTTTTTTTAATTTTTTTGAAATAATGAAATTCCTTAATTTGCAAAACTTTATTAGATATGAAATTAAATTAAACATAAAATAATATAAATGAACGAAAAACAAAGAACAATCAAGAACCCTGTTTCTTTCTCAGGGATTGGCTTGCACACGGGTAAATCTTCAACCATCACTTTTTACCCGGCACCTGAAAATTACGGATACAGATTTGTTAGAACTGACATAGAACCACAGGTAGAAATACCTGCCCTTGTGGACTACGTTGTAGATTTGTCGAGAGGAACAACATTAGGTCTCGATGATGTCAAAGTCCATACAGTCGAGCATGTCCTTGCATCTTTAGTCGGACTCAGAATTGACAACTGCAAAATTGAACTCTCAGGAATCGAACCACCTGTTGGTGATGGCAGTTCGCTACCTTATGTAGATACTTTACTGAAAGCAGGATTTGTCGAACAAAATGAGGACCGGGATTTCTTTGTTGTAGAAGAACCGGTAAGTTTCAAGAATGAAGAAAATGAAGTTGATATAGTTGCACTTCCTACCAATGATTACCGCATAACCGTTATGGTGGATTACCACAACCCGGCTCTGGGTAGCCAGCATACAGGAGTTTTCAATCTCGAAAAAGAATTTGTTGAAGAATTTGCACCAGCAAGAACATTTTGCTTTTTGACCGAATTGCAAATGCTCAGAAAACAGGAATTAATTAAAGGTGGTCAACTTGATAATGCACTTGTAATAATTGATAAGGAAATTACACAGCCGGAACTTGAAAAGTTAAAAGAAGATTTCAACCTTGACCATACTCCAATTGTAGGAAACAGCGGATACTTGGATAACAGAAAATTAAGGTATAAAAATGAACCGGCTCGTCACAAACTCCTCGATATGCTCGGCGACCTTTCTTTAATCGGAGTGCCAATTAAAGCACAGATTCTAGCGGCTCGCCCCGGTCATGCAAGCAACATAGAATTCGCAAAAAAAATCAGGAAACTTTACCTCAAAAAAAAGAAATTAACACAATTTCGAGGCAAGGACACAAAAAGCGGAGTGGTTCTCGATATCAATGGCTTACTGAAAATCATGCCTCATCGCTATCCCTTTTTATTGATTGATAAGGTTTTAAGTTTCGATACTGAAAATAAAACTGTAATTGGTGTTAAAAATGTTACGATGAACGAAGAATTCTTTCAGGGGCATTTTCCCGGAAATCCTGTCATGCCGGGAGTTCTCATAACCGAATCCATGGCACAAACCGGTTGTCTTTTAATAATTAATGAAGAGCCAAAATGGGAAAATAAACTTGTCCTATTTATGGGAATAAAAAATGCTAAATTCAGAAAGCCGGTTATACCCGGTGACCAGTTGATTATGTCTGCAAAATTAACCGGAAAAAAACTTGGTGCTTATTTCTTGGATGTTACCGCCACTGTTGATGGGCAGGTGGTTGCACAAGCGGAACTCCAAACAGTTGTTATTGATAAATAAATTAACTTGATATTATGAATATTCATCCTACTGCTCTTGTTTCAAAAAAAGCCAAAATTGGCGAAAATGTTACCATTGGTGCTTTCACAATCATTGAAGACGATGTCGAAATCGGTGACGGGACTACCATTCGTTCAAATGTTGTCCTCGCCAATGGAGCCAGAATCGGTAAAGATGTGCTTATATGCAATGGGGCTGTAATTGCAACTGAACCACAGGATTTGAAATTCGGAGGCGAAAAGACCTATGCCTATATAGGAGACAGAACTGTACTACGCGAATTCGTTACTGTAAACCGAGGAACACACGCTACCGGAAAAGCTGTTGTAGGTGAAGATTGTTTTATAATGGCTTACTGCCATGTAGCACATGACTGTGTCGTCGGCAACCATGTTATTATGGCAAATGTTACTCAGCTTGCCGGGCATGTTCACGTAGATGACTGGGTTACAATTGGCGGTGTCGTAAAAATTCATCAATTCTGCCGGGTTGGTTGCCACGTAATGCTTGGTGCAGATGTTAAAATCGCAAAGGATGTTCCCCCATATACATTGGTTGGAAGCATTCCTGCAAAAATTGACGGCGTCAATAAAATCGGATTGAAACGAAAAGGATTTTCTCCCGAGCTTATCGCAGAAATAGATGAATTTTATCGCATAGTTCTCTTTTCGGGTTTAAACACAAAAGACGGCATTCAAAAAGTTCTCGAAAAATCAAGTATTTCTAACGAAATTCTGGCATGTATAAAATTCATTGAAGAATCGGAAAGAGGTATTTACAGAGGAAGTTGATTCATGTTTATAAATCAATAATTTTTGGAGTAATTATGAAAACAACAATATGCTACATTCTTGCAACAATTTTTTTATCTTTATTTTTCCTGTCTTCCTGCTCAAAAGACGACAGCAACCTAACAAATAATTACTGGATTAAATATAAAAAAGGTAAACCAAATTACATCGTTAAATTCACTGAGGATGGTAAGTTCATTAATTTTAACCGTCTTGAAGACAAACTCAAATACCAGGTAATTCAAAACAGGATAATAATTACAAAAAGCAGTGGCGAAAAACAAAAATTCTTTATTAAAGTTTTAACTAAAAAGGAATTAAAACTATCAGAAATTAACGATATTGGCAGCATGGATATTGACCTTTTCCGTGTCGCAAAAACAAATGACTATTTCCTCGGTAACTGGATTAAAATTAACAAAGGAAACGGTTACAAATTAACTCTTGAACCGGAAGGAACCGGAATTATAGAAGAAGAAGTCAATGAATACATCGCAACAAAACCAGTTAAATATTCATTAGTTCAAAATTCAATATTAATAAATAATATGAAATATGAGTTTTCATTTTCTGAAGATTTAATGGACCTCGAACTTACTGCAGAAAACGGTGATAAAATCAGTCTGACTCGTATAAAGTAAGTTAATTTTGTAATTGTGAAAAAAAATTCACAGTTTTTGTGTAATTGTGAAAGAATACTGACACATCATTACAGAACTTTCTTGAATCCTGCAAAATTCTGCTTATAAAAATCATCCTCGAGACTTTGCAGAACAACTCCTTTATTGGAAGAAGCATGTATGAATTGTCTGTTTCCGATATATATTCCGACATGGCTTATTTTATTATTGCGACGGAAGAAAACCAAATCCCCAGGGCTTGTATCGCTATCATCTATCTCCTTCCCGTAATCATACTGCAATGCCGCAGTTCTCGGAAGGTTAATACCAGCCATATCATAAATCTGTTTAACAAATCCCGAACAGTCCGTACAGTTTTTATCCAAGCCACCATAGCAGTATGGCGTCCCAAGCCAACTCTCAGCAAATGCAAGAACTTCCTTTCGTTTAGAATCAAGACTGGTATTTGATAAAGCAAGATTAAGATAATATTCTTTGTCTAAATTATTTTCTGCTGTTGCTTTCTGAGAGTTTCTAATTACATTGGAATTGCTTAAGCCAATATTTTTCCTTGAAGCAAACCGGATTTGGGGTGAACACGAAGCCGCAATCAAAGCAAAAGCTATCAACAGAACAACGATATTTGATTTATTTTTCATACCCTACTGCCACCTCTTTAATATTTGACTGTCAACCGACAACTGTCAACTGACAACGATATCAAATTCCAAGAACGATATCTTCCTTTTTCTCTCTCGGCTTTATAAAGATTTTCAAAACTCTTTTAAAATTCTTCTTGGAACTCACGTTAAAAATCACAAATCCAGCCGAAGCAATCAGGATAAAGCCCGCTTTTAACAATTCTGCATTCATTTCTTCCTCCAATTTTTATTATTATTAATTAATAAAAATTAAGCAACAAATGTGCCAGAAAGAGTTTTATTAGTATTATAAGTTTAATGAGTTCGTAAGTTAAATAAGTTCGTCATTGTTTTTCATCATTCGCAATGATTAACTTGTTTTTTTGCATCAACGACCGGAAGGTCGTTGCTATTTTTCCTAAAAACGACCAACCTCCATCGCCGCTTTTACTCCATCACCAACGGCTATACTAAGCTGACGTAATTTTTCATTTTTAACATCTCCAATCAAGTATAGTCTTTTAATCATAATCAAATTACTGAGATTCTTTTTCAACTCTTCAGAAAGAAAATCGAGATTTTGTTCCCTGCCAATTGCAAAAACAAGATAGTCGGAAATAATTTTTTTTACTCTTTTACCTTGATTAAAAAAAAGCTCCAACTGATTTCCATGCTTGGTGATTTCAATCAAATTTGTATTCTGATTGTACATTATTCCTTCTGTTGCCTTTACTCTTTCGACAAGCAATTTCAATGCAGAAATTTTTGCACTTCTGTTGAAGATTTTCACCTGATTATATTGACTCAGATTCAAAGCATAGTCAAAAGCGGCATCACCTCCACCAATAATAGCAATGCTCTTGTTTTTTATTTTCAGCAAGGATTCAATTTCAAAGAAAATTTTATTTTTGCATTCATTGGGAATTTTAACATCCGGTACTTTCGGTTTTGTCCCGCTTGCTATTATCAAACTTCTGCATTTAAAAATGTTCTTTTTGCATTTAACTTTGAAACATCCTGAGTTTGAGTTCCCTTTAATTTCTTCAAAATTAACCCGGACAACTTCATCCTTTACGGGAGTGATATTCCATTTTTCCAAATGCTTTTTTAATAGTTTCGATACCTGCAAACCGCTGATACCACCCGGAAAACCCGGATAATTCTCGATTTTATTTGCATTAAGAATCAAACCACCCGGAATATTATTTTCGATAATAACAGGAATAATTCCCTGACGCTTCAGTTGAATCGCGGCGGCTATTCCTGCAGGACCGGCTCCTATTATGATAACATCAGCAACTTTCATAGTTCAACTGCTTTTTTAATTAACTCCTTCATTAAAACAGGAACAGCAAAACCATGAGAAAGATTTCTCAAAGTACTTTTATGATATTTAATATTGTATGTTGCAGTTCCGTCAACCGGAAATATTACCTTGTAGCCATGAATAAAAGCGGCTCTCGCAGTGCTTTCACAACATAAGTGAGTAAGCACTCCCGTAATAATCACCTGTTCGGTTCCTTTGCTTTTTAAAATTTCATCCAGGTTTGTTTCATAAAAAGCATCGTATTGATGTTTCTCAAGCAAAGTCGCTTTTTCAATATCAAAATTGTTTGCAATATCGCTTGCACCTAAACTATCTTCAATCAAATCCTTCCACCAGAATGCCATTGCACCTGAATTGTCTTTAGTGTTAGTATGCTTAGTAAAAATTACAGACAAATTCTTTTCGAAGAATAGGAGACAAAGTTTCTGAATCTTCGGTACAATCGCCATAGCAGAAGGTACGAAAGCATGAGATTTTTCATCCAAAAAATAATTCTGCATATCTGTTACAATCAAAGCAGTCTTATTATTCACATTGAATCCAATTTTTATCCCGTGAGAGCTTTCAAGTTTTTTCAACATTCTTTGGGAAACTTCCTTAATATTATTTTTATTAAAGTATGCTTTTTTCATATTTATTTTTCTTTTTTTACTAACCCCATTTAAACAAGTCAAGACAGTCCTCTCGAGAAGGGAGTTATTGGTTTACAAATATATTTTAATTTTTCAATACCTTCATTACTTTTCTAACTTTACCAAAATCCACAACTACAAAATAAACTCCCGTAGATAAATTGCTAACATCAATTCTCTTTTTGCTTTCAACGTTTACACCTGAAACAATCATGCAATTACCCAATACATCAATGATTTTAATTGAAGTTTGTTGACCTGTATCTTCAGGAAAAAAAATATCTATATAATCAATAACTGGATTGGGATATAATTCAATTTCGTAATTATATTTTTTTTCTTCAACAGGGCTACCCCATTTAACTTTTATCATTATACAATCTGATGCCGCTAACTGAATTGGTTCAGTAAAATCAATGAATTCAATTGTATCCTTAACAGTAATTCCGTCAGCTTCCACTTCTCCTCCACCACTCGTTAGGATTATGTATTCCTTTCCGGGAGCTTCAGGTAGCCAGCTTAATGGCTCAATAGTTTGTGGGTTATCAGAAGTATTACATATAACTCTGCCAAACTCAAATCTTCGCTCAAAAAGATTCGATGCATTACTTATTTTGTCAATTGTTTTCGGGCAATTTGTCTGTTCGCCCAAATCAATTTCATATTCAGGGTACCATCCAACAATCCCCGGATTGATATTAATAAATGAATTTTCGTTTTTAACAAGCATATACATTGCTGTTCTTCTCAATCTTTCTTTTGGAGTGTCTGCATTGAACTGTGCTATTAATATCTTCCCTCTTCCTGTGATATGGCTGATACAACGTTCAAGTGTAAGGTACATGTCCTGACCTCTTGCTCCACCGAAGTTCTCAACCATTGCACCGTCAATAGTTTCGCCATTATCATCACCATCGAGCCAAATAGGGTCATATACCGTTGTTATCATTTGGTCAACGTTGGGAATTACCAGATAATCGGCAGTAGCTCTATGGAAATTCCTGTAGATGTTTTGATAATATTTCAAGTACAAATTATTCATCCATGTTGCAAAATCACTTGGAGACTTCATGTTTCCATTAAAGTTATATGGCTTATGAGGTGATTGCCACCAATTGAAATTCGTAGGCGATGGATTGTACTGATTTGGATTATAAAGTGTAGCATAAGTTTCAACTGAAACATCGAAGAAACAGCCCTCGTTATCATTCCCTCGCATCCAATCAATGCACTGGTCATTTAAATAATTTTGCCAGTCTTCATTTTCAGCATTCATTAGCCAATATGGGTCAATATGCCAAACCCTGTTATTATAGGTTAATTCGTCATAATGCTGGAACATATCCTCATGTCTCTGAGACCCAATCATTATTCCTTTTTCCATCAACCACGGTTTAAAATGTTCAGGTTCTTCTGCGACAAAACCTTTAGGTGAAACAACACCTATAAATCCACTTGAATTATTTTTTGGATTCGGACAATCCAAATTACTTTCAGGATTAAGACCTAACGCTAAATGGTAAATCAAACCCAAAAAGTTTGAATTATAGTTCCTGAATTCAGCTATTTGTTCAGCCCATATTTTTTGAGTGCCTACATAATTTTTAGCGGCAAATTCAACTTGTCCTGCAGTTACCCAGTTTGGCACAATTTGATCAGCCCATACAAGGTTGTATCTCAATGTCGAAGGAACAACCCTGTCTTCCGGTAGCATCAATTGATATGGTGAAGGTTTTATGCCATCAGGGGGCCAAGTTTGTATTTGCGAATGAATAGCTAACACATTCGTCAAAAAGAAAATAACTATGTAAAGAGATCTCATAACTTCCTTATGATTTTTATCTATATATGTTGTTTCATTTAGATATTTATTTAATTTTCTAATTACCCTGCTTTATCATGGTTAAGTTCAATACTATCAGATATTTGCCTGAATCATCAAATATGTCCAAAAACCTGTATCTTCCTTTTGATATTTTGCTGTACTGAAAGCTGTTTTCATCAAATCCCCGGGGATGAATATGCTACCACCCCAGGTAATAACAGTAGAATTGTTGAACTTATAATTCAATGTAAGGTCGAGTTCATTTCCGAAACTATTTTTGTTATCATGACTGTTTTGGGTAGAATTAAAGATATGAAAATCTGCTGATGCATTAAAATCAGATTCCTTAGGCAACCATTTAAGCATAGCATAGATGTCTCTGAGACCTAAGTTATTTGTGTTACCTGGAATATTTATGAAATAATCCATATATCCGTAAAATTTATGATTAGTTCCGTAAGATGCAGCAAAAGTATTGTAAGTTTCGGTTTCCTCAGGGTCTGTACCCGACAAAATATCAGCACCAGCACCAATTGAAAAAGTATTAATTTTATAATTAAACTGCAACGATGCAAGATACGCCGATATGTCCTTATCCCCTGTTGAACCAAGCTGATATGCGGCTTCGAACATAGTACTGAAGTCACCAAAAGCACCATTGTAGTTTGTCCCAAATGTCCCCATCGAGAGCAAAGGTTTATCTGAAGAGGTTTTTACACGGTTTTGTTCCCAGTAGCCGAATAAATCAACAATATGTGATTTTTCAAACTCTTTCTTAGCCCAAAAGCCGTATAAACTGTATATGCTGCTTGACGCCAATTTGTCATGATAATATTGAGGTCCTGCATTGGATATATATTCTTGTAAATTTTTTAAAGTCAAAGCAAAAACATCGAGTTTTACCCATGGTTCAGCAGTCAACACAACACCATCGAAAGAACGACCGACATAGTTCCAGCCGACGGCTCCAATAAACCTTTGAGTTCCATAATTCATCTCGAATCTTCCTGCTTTAATATTCACAGGAATACCGAGAGGTTCTTTCATGCTGATATACGCCTGATGCAAATCAATATTATAAGTACTGCTGAGAGTTGTTGGTTCACTTCCGAATATTCTCGAGTCCTGAATCTGAACAAAGAAATTCAAATTATCAAAAAGACTTTTCGCTACTGATAATCTCGTTCTCATATTTGTATAATTAATAGCTCTTGTCTTATTCGAAAAGTCCCTGCCATCAACTTCTGTTCTTAATTGCAATTGCCCTGCGAGAATCCAACCGGCATCCTCTGATTTTGCTATATTTGAAGCATACATTAAAATCACAAAGAAAAATATTTTTTTCATAAATCCTTCCTGGATATTGACAATAAATAATAAAATTAATATAAAAATTTGAAAACTTCTGAAATCATCCTGTTAATAATAAACAATTTAGCAGAAAAACTCGAAAGAAGCAACTTAATAAAACTTAAAATGTGGAAAATTTTTTAATAAAATTTGGCTAATTTCCAAAAAAATAATAAATTTGTAGTTCTTTGATTAGTAACTTCACAAAAAATGATTGTGATAGTTAAATTTTAAACAATTTAGGTGATAATATGAGTGAACGTCGTCTGTATGAAACGACATTTATAATCAACGCAGCTCTTGAAGACAACGACATTGAAGCTGTTATAACAAAGGTTGCAGGTTATATCGAAAACCATGGTGGTAAGGTGCAGGAAATCAACAAGTGGGGAAGAAGACGCCTTGCTTACCCGATTAATAAAAAATACAATGGGTATTATGTACACATGATTTTCGATGCTAACAGCAACACTATTCCGATTTTAGAAAGATTCATGGTTCTTGAAGATACTGTTCTTAGGCACCTTACTCTGATTCTTACTACCAAACTTCGTGAGTTCAGGGTAAAAAGAGCCGCTGAACAACAAGAAAGACTGGCAAGAAGTCTCGAGGAAGCTGCCGCTCAGGGTATTAAAATTGAACATGAACATCGTGAAATCGAAACAAAGGAAGAAGCATAAACTTTAGTTATTCTTCGGAATATCGGGTTATTCTTCAATAAAATTTTTTATTTAATTTATAAATGGCAAATTCTATGAAAGTAATATTAAGACAAGATGTTGACAATCTTGGTCAAATGGGTAATATAGTTAATGTTAAACCCGGGTATGCACGCAACTATCTCATTCCGAGAGAACTTGCCTACCATGCAACACCTAATGCACTCAGGATTTTTGAATTAGAGAAAAAGCAATTCGAAAAATTAAGAGCATTCGAAAAAGCAGATGCCGAAAAAATCGCTGTTCAAATCGCTGACCTGCAAATCAGCATTCCGATGAAGGTCGGTGAAGAAGGTCGCCTTTATGGTTCAGTAACCAATCAGATGATTGCTCAGGAACTTGAACTTCGCGGATATGAAATCGATAAAAGACAAATAATGATTGACGACACCATCAAGACATTAGGTGTTTTCGATGTAAAAGTTAAACTGCATTCGGAAATTACAGCAAATCTCAAGATTTGGGTTATCAGCGAAGAGTAAAAAAACAGCTTATAGCGGAAAGCAAAAAGCTTAAAGCGATTTTTAAAATATTTTTTGTAAATTGAGCGATTGAATTTTAATCGCTCATTTTTTTTGTATATCAATGAAAAAAGTTTGTATATCAGGTGCTACAGGATTCATCGGAAAAAAGCTGGTGAAGTTGCTTTCCGAAAGCGATTACCATGTTGTATCGCTTACAAGAAATCCAACAAAATCCGTGAAGCTTCTGACTGATGCCAAAGAGCATATTTCATTAAAATCCGAAGATATGCAAATCGCTGTTGATGGCAGTTTCGCAGTGATAAACCTCTCAGGAGCTTCTATTGCAGGAAAACGCTGGTCAAAGAAATATAAGAAAGTTATCCTTGAGAGCAGAACAAAAACCACATCATTGCTTTCTGAAGCTATTAACAAATCACAAAATCCTCCGAAGGTTTTCGTCAATGCTTCTGCTGTTGGTATTTATAAAGATGAGGGCGATACTTATATAACGGAAAAATCATTAACAGGTAACGATTTTCTTGCCGGTGTTTGTAAACAATGGGAATCTGATGCATTCAAATCATGGGATAAATGCCGTGTCGTTACGGCAAGAACAGGAATTGTCCTCGACAAAAAAGGCGGTGCTTTGGCAAAAATGCTTTTCCCTTACAAACTATTCATTGGCGGTCCATTGGGTTCAGGGCTACAATGGATGCCATGGATTCACATTGATGATGTTGTAAGAATGTATAAATGGGTTTTAGAATCAGACAATATTAATGGACCAATAAATTTCACTGCTCCTGCCCCTGTACAGATGAATGACTTTGCAAAGAGTCTCGGTAAAATTCTCAAAAGACCGTCTGTATTCAAAGTTCCATCATTTCTCCTAAAGTTACTGCTTGGTGAATCCTCTATAATTGTGCTTGGCGGTCAAAGAGCTGTTCCACAAAAAGCTGTCGAAAGTGGTTTTAAATTTAAGCACAACGATTTGGAAGAAGCATTGAGTTCTTTTTTTTCGTGAAATGTGAAACGAACTCTGGAGACGGCAGGACGGAAGCTAATGTCTGAACCGCTGATAGTAGCTGATTAATGGATTTAGATGATTTTTGCAGTCAGGTGTAACACCCGACAGAACTGGGAAAATTTTATATTTTGCCACTACATTTATGTAGTGGACAGATAAAATTTTTGGTTCTGGCTTTAGCCATAAATGTTTTGGACTAAAGTCCGTGAGTCTTGTTAAATTCTAATCCACTATCTGAAGATAGTGGCAAAATATTTGTTGTCGGAACGGGGATTTTTGGGATTTTTAGGATTGACAGGAAAATTAATATCCTGTTTTCCTATTAATCCCAAAAACCAAGTTCAGACAAATTTCTTTCATCAAATCCCTAAAAAAAAACTTTTTTTTTCAAAAAAGTGAAACTTTTTACATTCTCATGTGTCTTACATATATTGCAAAGACAATTTTAGGAAAACTATGAAACATATATACACAATTTTCAGTTTTCTGCTGTTAATCTGCTCAAATCTTCACTCCGAAGACTTTGACGTCAAATCTTTGCCAAAGCTACTCGGCAAAAGCAATGCAGGCAGGGAGTTTTATTTTAAGTTTATTCCTACAATGGAAAACTTAGCAGTTTGGTGGGAGCATCATATTTTAATAATTTCAGAAACAAAAACAAAGGTAACATTAGAGGTTCCGTCACAAGGATATGTTCTAACAAAATACACTATTCCTAACTTTGTAATTGAATTTGCAATACCACCTTCCAAAGGACAATGTTATAGAAAAAATGACCATGAACGACCTGAAATCGAACAAATATATGACGAAGATGGTATTCATATTTCTAGTGATAATCCGATAATTTGTTATGGTGTTACATTGAACAGTTCGTCTGGTACTACTGAGAGCTTTGTTATCCTTCCGATTGAACATCTTGGTACAGAATATATTGTTTCATCCTATGCAGATCCAAGTTCGAATATTAATCAATGGCTTCCATCATATACAGCAATAACAGTTGCATATGACAAAACTGAATTGTGGTTTACTTTGGGTGGAAATGAACATTCCAGAACCGCCGCAGGTCTGTTAACCGGGCAAACACAAAATTGGAAAAACCTTAATAAAGGAGATGTTCTGCTAATTGGAAGTCAAGGTCAATATGCAGATTTGAGTGGCAGTAAAATTAGTTCAACGAAACCTGTTTCAGTTGTTTCCGGAAGTTTTTGCAGTTATGTTCCTGTCGATTGTGCCTATTGCAATTTATTACAAGAAATGGAAATCCCAACTTATGCCTGGGGAAAAACTTATCATGTTACACCCATATTTGGCAGAAAAAAGAACTCGATTATTAAGATATATGCTAAAGAACCAATGACGAATGTTTACCGTGACGGTGAATTCCTGAGTACAATCAGTACTGCGGGTGGTATTGAGGATGTCGGTTATTTGCATTTGCGTGCTGACGAAGGAGAGCCAAAGCCAATTGTTATTAGTGCCGATAAACCAATAAATGTTACTCAATATAATACCGGTACATTAGACGATAGTACTGATAGTGAGCCATATCAAATGGTATTATTACCTGTTGAACTTTATCAAAAGGAAATTACTTTTATTACTCCAGGTGTAGAAGGAATGTGGGAATTTTCCGAAAACTTTATTAACCTTTGCTTTGAATCCGATTTATCTGCTATTATCCCAGAAGATATTGAAATCGCATTTTATGATACAAAAGATTCCGTTTTTGAGTGGTATAAACTTAAAGATACTCTGTCCAAAACATCAGTAGCATTTTCAATTGATAATGAAGGAAGACAATATTCTGTTACAACATTCAGACTACCTTTTATAGGTATTTGCAAGTTAAGAGCAAACAGAAAATTACAAGCATATATGTACGGTTCACTATGGGGTATTCACTTCGGTATGCCTGCATCTGTTTATCTCGATTCGGTAATTTACAATGACGTCCCAATAAAACCCATTAAGAATATTTTCAAGATTTTTCCAAACCCGGCAACTGACGAATTAATAATTAGAACACACATCGGCTTTGTGTATGAATCCAAAATCGCCATTTACGATTTAATCGGTAAAGAACTTTATGAAGAAGTCTCACAATTAACTTTCGGTACTGACAAAACAATAGACATTAGGGCTTTTTCGAGCGGAGTCTATTACATACAAATCAGCATAGGAAAGGAAGTTTTCACACAAAAGTTTTTTGTGATAAGGTAGCGGAAATACTTAATTTTCAAACTTGCAATTTTCAATTTCCAAATATATTTTTTTACCACAGAATTCACAGAGTTTTAGACTTAAAGTTCACTGAGAAAAATCACAAAAGAACAAATTCTTTTTTAATATCCTAAAAAAATATTTAATTTTGTATGATTATAATAATTGGGGGGGAACAATTTGAGTATTTTTTCCAAACGGCTTTTCAAAACTGAAGACGAAGAAGAACAGTATGCTGAGGACATTAAGCTTCCGGGCAGATGGACTGTCTTTGGAGTTATGGTTCTGGCGGCAATGTTTACTGTACTTTATGTTGACAATGTAAACAGAGCCGATAAGTATCTCGAAGAAATTCAAAAGCTGAAAAAGAAAAAAGAGTACTTCAGAAATGAAAACGAACTTTTAAAAACCAAACTTAACTATTTGCAATCGCCTGAAAGGATTAGTAAAATAGCCGAGGAAAAACTTGGCATGATAAAAATTGACACCCCGCCGGAAATAATTTTTACAAAATAAGAGAAGTATATGTTTATTGATGTTGCAGGACAAGACGTTTACTGGTTCATACCGCCACTGGTAGCTCTTTCTATATCTTTTTTTACGAGTTCCGGAGGAGTTTCGGGAGCTTTTCTTTTATTGCCGTTTCAAGTTAGCATTCTTGGATTTACATCACCTGCTGTAAGTGCTACAAATCATCTTTATAATGTTGTAGCAATTCCCGGAGGTATTACAAGATATGTTAAGGAAGGCAGAATGCTCTGGCATCTGACATTGATGGTCGCCGCAGGAACTTTGCCGGGAGTATTCATTGGAACAATTATAAGAGTCGAATATTTGCCTGACCCGACAAACTTTAAAATTTTCGCCGGTTTTGTTCTGCTTTATATCGGTTTAAGACTGCTGCAGGATATTTTAGACAAGAAAAAAGTTCATCTTAAAACACATACAGAAGAAAAATTTCAGCAATTGATAAAAAGAAAGCATGAAGATGCTAACAATTCGGAAGAAATGCCAAGAGTTAATGTAAAAAAGTTCAGTTTTAAAACACTGGTCTATGAGTTTTACGGTGACGAATATATAGTCTCAAATATTAAAGTCATGATAATAAGTGCTATTGTCGGGATTGCAGGTGGTACATACGGCATCGGTGGTGGAGCAATTATGGCACCAATATTTGTCGCTATATTTCATCTTCCGGTTTATACTATCGCAGGTGCCGCACTTACAGGCACTTTCATGGCATCATTTGTAGCGGTTATTTTTTTCCAAATACTTGACCCTTTCTATCCCGGTGTTTCGATTGCACCCGATTGGATATTGGGAATACTTTTCGGTATTGGTGGATTGGCTGGAACCTATCTGGGAGCAATGGTACAAAAATATATGCCTGCAAAGTTAATTAAATGGATCCTTGTCGCTTCCATTCTCTTTGTTTCAATTAGATATATACTATATATTTTCGGTTAGAATATGGAAATAGAAGAAGAAGAAATTGATGAATTATCAGATTCCCCTGAAGAACAACCAAAAAGAAATTTAGGTAAGTTTTGGTTTCTGCTTATTGCAGTAAGCATTGGTTTTATAATAATAATCATTAGACTTTTTATCATTCAGGTTTATGACGCTAAGCAATTTGCAACAAGAGCCAAACACCAGCATGAATCCAAAATAGAACTCAAAGCTGAAAGAGGAAAAATATTTGACAGAAATGGCAAGCTGATTGCTTCAACTATCAACAGCTTGTCGGTTGCTGTTGACCCGACACTTCTTAAAGAAAAACTTATTGTTGCAAAAGCATTAGAGCAAGCAACCGGTATTTCACGCAAACATTTCCTGAGAAAAATTAATTCTACAAAAGGAGCATTTGTGTGGCTTGCAAGAGGAATAATGCCGGACAGGGCAAGAGGAATTGATACACTCGATTATCGCGGATTGATTAAATTCAAAGAGCCAAAACGCAATTTCCTTTATGGGAATGTCGGTGCCCAGGTAATTGGGACTACAAATGTTGATGACATCGGCATAAGTGGTCTCGAAAAAAAGTATGACCATATTCTTACAGGTAAAAATGGATTCATGATAATGAAACGCGATGCAAGGGGTTTCCTGCATGCTGCCGCAGATTTACCTGCAATACCTGCAATAAACGGAAATTCAATTGTACTTACAATTGATATCGAACTTCAAAGAATTGTTGAGTTCGAACTTCAAAAAGGTGTTCTCAGTTCTTTGTCAGCTTCCGGGACTGTTATTGTCATGGAACCCAGTACAGGGGAAATACTCGCAATGGCAACATATCCCTCCTTTGACCCAAGCAAAAAGGACAAAGTCGAGTTCGGTGCAATGAAACTAAGAGCAATTACAGATGTTTATGAGCCAGGTTCTACTTTCAAAGTTATTACCGCATGTGCTGCCATCGAAGAAGGTATAATGACGCCTGAAACTCCATGCAATGGTTTTGGCGGACAAATTACATTCGGACAGTTTACTATCAGAGATGACCACCCAATTGGCAGAGTATCATTCAGGGAAGCATTGGAACAATCGAGCAATGTAATTTTTTCACAGGTGGGCGAAAAGCTAAGCCAAAATAAATTCTATAAATATGTTCGTGATTTCGGTTTCGGCAATACTCTGGGAATTGATTTTATTGGGGAACAGGAAGGAAAAATTCCGAAAAGAGACGGTTTCAAGCCATTTGTTAGGAGATATATCAGTCACGGTTATAATCTGATTGCAACACCTTTGCAAATGGCAAGTGCTTACTCGACTGTAGCAAACGGGGGTGTGTTGATGAAACCGCATCTTGTCAAAAAAATCCTCGATTCGAAAGGTGAAGTAAAAGAGACATTCGACGAAATGAAAGTCAGAAGAGTTGTCTCGGAGAAAACGAGTAAAATAGTTGCTGACATGATGACCGGGGTTGTTGAAAAAGGTACAGGTAAACGTGCAAGAGTTAAGGGCTTGAAAATCGCAGGCAAAACAGGTACTGCACAACAATTGGTCAATGGTTCATATACTCAGGGTCAATACACCGGTTCATTTATCGGTTTTTTTCCTGCAGATAATCCAAAAATTACTATTGCCGTAACGATGGACAGACCTCAGGCAGGATACTATGGTGGCTTGTCTGCCGCACCAGTCTTTCAGGCAATAGCCAGCAGATGGATTGCTATTAATGCAGATATTGGTTTTTCAGGTGATAAGTATTTAAATGATACAATCTTTGTTCCGAACGTAAAGGGTTTTTTCAGTTCCGATGCCCTAAAGATTTTGAAAGATTACGGTTTTAATCCAAAGCTCGAGAATTTAACGGATGGTATCGTTATTTCGCAAAATCCACCGGGCGGTAGTAAAATTGCCAAAGGAAGCGAAATTCTTCTCACAACACAGAAATTTAAAACATTGATTTGCGATACATTGGATAAGAAAATATATGGCGAAGAATACAGACCTAATGTTATTGGATTACCAATGAGAACTGCCATTGATATTTTGCAAAAAGCAGGTATATACGTAAGAGTTGAAGGCAACGGATTTGTTCGCTCTCAGCAATGGAGCAGGGACAATAAAGGATTAAATTGTACAATCTTTTGTACACGCTAAGCAGGATATTAATTTTAAAATTAGTTCAGTTAAGCTATTTTAGCAATTGAATTTTTTGGGTTGTGATTTTATTTCCTGATTTAACCGAAACGACATAAACCCCGGATGGATAATTACTGCCGTCGAATATTAAATTTTGCTCGCCATTGAATTGTAATCCTGACAATAAATTTTTAATATATCTACCGTTGTTATCGAACAATTCGACAGATACGATATCGGGATTTTCGAGATAATATTTAATTGTCGTAATATCTGTAAATGGATTCGGTGAATTCGATATGTTACCGATAATACCTGTACCTTCTTCAACATCTGTTACTTCCGACCAGACAATTTCCATCGAATACCCATCGAGTTTATAGAAATTGCCTTTTTTATCATCAAATGACAAATCGGTATTAGCAAAGAGCCAGTTACCGTTTTCGTAGATTTCATAAGTTTGAGAAATCATGTTATGGTTAAGGTCAAAATTGTATAAATTCTTTTCGGTAAAATTCCATTGCCCCTGAAGAAATGATTCATAAACACTTGAAATGATATTATTATTATTATCATAACCATAAGAGCATCTGCAGGAATTAATCCACGAATCATCAATCCAGTCTTCATATAGATAACCCTTCTTTAAACCGAAAGAATCATAGTTCATTGTAAGACGCCAGGTATTTGTCCACTTCCCTCCAATATAATTTTCGTACAGTCCGGAAGTCAGTTTCATTTTAAAATCATAATTTGTAGTATGTCTCCAATCAGGCACCCAATCATTGCCGTCCCATGTTTGAGACAAGCGGGACTGTTTGTTGAGTACGAAATCATAATCAATGCTCAGTTTATTAACACTGACGTAAACATCGCCTTTCCTGATTTCATATAGCCAGCCCTGAAGGTTCCATTTTGAATCATAATAATAAGTATATCGCCAAAGGTATTTCCATTTTCCTTCTTTATATTCTTCCTGTTCCCAGTAAAGCATTTTTTTGTATGTTCCGAAAGTATAAGTATATGTGTTTCTCCAATATGGGACCCAAGTATTGCTTTCCCACTTTTCGTAAAGCTGGGAAGTAACATTTCCAAAAAAGTCATAAGTATAAAACATTCTCGAAGAATCAACCCAAAAACCGTCAACCCATTTTTGGTTCAGATAATTAGTAGTTTTCCCAAAGTCATTATATCTATAAGTCTTTTTATTGAAATTTTCCCATTCTCCGTTGTCATTTACTTCTACTAATGCACTGAGCATATTCAATTTGTTATCATAAGTATATGACAGCCGGGAATCTAAATTATTCAGAGTTTTTAAAGAAATGCTTTCGATATAAAAATTTTGCTTGTTCCAAAGAATTTTATCGGAAAGCTCCGATTTTTCATCTTGCCTTGACTGAGAAACAGACTCCTCCAACAATGACAATAAATCTTTCTGATTGCTTGAGTTAATATAAGTATAAATATTATGTTCCAAGCTGATATCCGAAGGACATGCCGATTCTTCCACAAACGTATTGAAAGTCTGATTGGCATTAACCAAAGCCGGCATCAAAAAGGACAATATCAGGTATATTATTGATTTCATTAAAAATACAAATATTTAGAAAAAGCTTAACCTTATAAATTTAATATAATTTTTATTAAAAAACAAAATTATTTTTTAAATTTTTACAATTTTCATCAAATATAACTACACTTTTTGTTTTGTTATGTACCTCTTTTGCCGTATTTGGTGTTTAGCAAATCTTCGAAAGGTGATATTTTATTTTTTTTCATTGAAATATATTAATTATGTAGTATTGTTTAAATTGTTTGATATAAATATACCTATCAACAATACTATTATTTTTCAATAAATCAATACAATCAGGTGGTAAATTTCACAATT